>SNQW01000003.1_pt1 | contig 448350 bp, 468 predicted proteins | sample 2580511 | NCBI WGS metagenome assembly SNQW01 (sample SAMN10953775, study PRJNA522744) | food fermentation metagenome | isolation source: 8-hour incubation of native-enriched microbial consortia from nixtamalized... | place: Mexico | collected 2017-09-24
CTTTGGAAATGTCTAAACCGATATATTTTGTGATATCCTTCATAGTACCGGCTCCTTTTTTCATATTGTGGTTCTGTACTGGTCTTCTACATCCAGTGTAACCCACGCAATTATGAAAAATAGGGGCCGGCCTCGTTCATTATGACTAATGAACGAAGCAGAAGAGCTCTCGCAGCAAAAAATCCATGAAATTAGCAACGATAATAAGAAGGTGCTAAATAATGCCTGGTCGTCAGTACAAGCAGGCTATATTGTCATGGGCGGAACGTTGCTACTAGCTCTTCTTTTTTCATATTATATATCGCGTAGCATTACGAACCCGATTTTCTCGTTGCTTAGCGGTGTTCGTCGGATGACGAAGGGGGATTTTACGACTCAAGTGGCAATGAAAAGGCAGGATGAGTGGGGAGAACTAAGCAAGGCGTTCAACCGGATGAGCCAGAGCATCGCCAGCTTGGTCGAAGAGCTGAAGCAGGCGAACGTACGACTACGGGAAGAGTCGCATCGTGCCAGAGAGTCCACGCGTCTAAAGTCAGAATTTCTTGCTAACATGTCACATGAAGTTCGTACACCTTTAACAGGAATTATTGGCTTTGCAGAATTGCTACATGAAGACGCGGAAGGAAGACTTTCTCCCGCACAAAAGAATTTCACCCGTAACATCGTAAAAGCGGGAGAGCATTTACTGACGATGATAAACGATATTCTTGATCTAAGCAAAATTGAAGCTGGGAAATATGAGCTGGAGATGAGCCGGTTCGATATGGTGGAAATGATTCGTAACACGCTCATTATAATGCAGGCCAAAGCTGAGAAACAGAATATCTCACTTGTAATCGAAACAAAGTATCCGACCTTGCAAGTAATGGCGGATAAGACAAGGATACGTCAGATTCTGCTGAATTTACTCGGTAATGCAATTAAATTTAGTCATGCGCATAGTGTAGTACGCATCATTATTGAACAAAGTGAACATATGGTGATCGTTCGTGTCGCAGATGAAGGTATCGGTATTGAAGGAGAGAAGGCAGAGAAAATTTTCGAACCGTTTTATCAGAATGATGGCAGGTTAGAGCGTAAGTATGAAGGGACCGGCTTAGGCCTTGCTTTGTCCAGGCAGTTCATTGAATTGCACGGAGGGACCATCGGGGTGGAAAGCAAGCCGGGAGAGGGAAGTGTTTTTTCCTTCTACCTTCCTTCCGGAAAACGGGAAGCTCCTACCCCTGATACGTGTGAACAAGCTTGTAAAAAAGAACCTCTTTTGGTGCTTTATACAGCTGATTTCTTAGGTTCCTTTCGGGATTTTTCTGAAAAAATACAAAAAGGATTCAGACCTTTTCTGTCTTTTATGATAGAATCAAAGCGAGAAGCCATAGAGATTGTCCAGAAGCATCCTGAATATGACATTTTGGTTGCGGCACAATCGTTTCAAGCCGGATATGTTGATATGCTGGAGGGAATAAGCGAACATACGCAGGGGAGGATTTTCTCTTATATCGAAAGCCCCTTGCGTTTTGTGGAGCGAGGACAGGTAATGAGGATGGCAGAATATATTCCTCCTTCTTCAGATGATATGTCTGATATTATCTCAAAGACTACATAGTCGGTCGGTTATTGAATAAGTAAAGGGGAACGCAAGATGGGATATCGCATTTTACTTGTGGAAGACAACCCTTCAAATCGCGAGTTATTTATTGAAATTCTACAATTGAAGTCAGAATACGAAATATCTGTAGCTGAAAGCGGATTGAAAGCGTTAGAAATGCTAGAAACATTTCGTCCAGATTTAATCTTGATGGATATTCATATGCCTGGCATGGACGGACTGGCTGTTACCCGAACAATCAAGTCTATCCCTGAGCTGGCCGAAATTCCAATTGTTGCCTTATCAGCTTTGGCTATGAAATCGGATATTAAATCCGCCTTTGAAGCCGGATGTATTGGCTACATTACGAAACCGGTCCGTATTCGTGACTTTTTGCAGAAGATAGAAAAATATATGAAGCAGGGGGAACAGAATGGGAATTCTTCCATCTCTGCTCCTCATACGGAAGAATAGGGGAGAGCGTTGAAGCGGAAATATTCGTTAGAATTTTACGTCCCATTCCTTCTTGTTTTTATTTTGCTACTGGTAGGGTGGTTTATTTACACCTTAGTTATCATGCCGGATAAAGGATGCCATAATGAATTGGCGATAAGCGTATGTACCATTCTGGTGCTTCTTGGCCTTCTTTGGATATTCACTAGCAAAATGTCTAGGCAGAACAAAATCCTCGAAGAGAACAATCGCAAGCTTTCGGAGCTGGATCGGATGAAGACGGAATTCTTGGCTAACGTTTCTCATGAATTGCGTACACCGCTCACCGTCATTATGGGTTATTCAGAACTTCTAGAAGAGCGTCTCAGTAAAGAGGAAGATGCAACCAATTTGAAGTTTGTCCAGACGGTGCATCGAAAGTCAGAAGACTTATTAAGTTTGATTAATGATTTGATTGATTTCTCATGCATTGAATCTGGCAAGCTAGAATTGAGACTGTCTTTGTTTAAGCTTGAAGAAGTAATAAGCGAAACGGTGGAAGAACTGGCGACGAATGCTCAGAAAAAGGGGCACAGCGTTGAAGTGGAATACGGAAGCACGCCGCTTTGGCTGCTAGCAGATCGCGGGAAAATAAAACAAATCGCGGTCAATTTATTGCAGAATGCAATTAAATATACGCCTTCTAACGGGCATATTGCCGTGCGTACATATATGCAAGATGATATGTGCTGTCTTGAAGTAGAAGATGATGGCGTCGGCATTTCTAAAGATCAGATTAAGCACATTTATCAGCCTTTCAAACAGGCCGACTCCTCTTACAATAAAAAGTACGAGGGCTTCGGATTGGGTCTTGCCATTACGAAGAGCCTAGTACAAAGCCACAACGGAAGCATTCAGGTTCGAAGTGAACCTGGTAAGGGTTCACTATTTATCGTTTCCCTGCCTAGGGAAAAAAACGCCTAGGTTTTGCATAAAGTGGTAGTGGGTAAGAAAATTGGAAGAGGAAGAAAGGATGATGAAAATGGCAAAATTATCGAAAGAGCAAATTGAACTTAACCTGTCTAAGATTCCTGGATGGACGCTTGAAGATGATACGTATATCCAGCGAAAGGTAGCGTTTGGGAATTTTAGCGAAGCCCTTACGTTTGTGAATCAAGTTGGCAAATTCGCTGAAGATGCACACCATCATCCTGAGATCGATATCCGGTATAATAAAGTTGTATTGCGTTTAACGACAAAGGAAGAGAATGGGCTGACTGGAAGGGATTTCGCGCTTGCACAAAAAATAAACCAAATTCCTCTTGCCCAACCGAAAGCCATATAACTTGGCCATTTGCATGACATTATCGTTTCATACAACAAATACGAAAAACGCAGCGATGCAAACGAGCATCTCTGCGTTTTTTTATAGGTTACCCGGATGTTTTGTCGGTTCACCTGAAGTGATATAAATCGGCCGTTTGGCTTCAGTGTGAAAAAAGGACGAGCGACAAGGCCCGCGAGTTTTTCCTATGGTTTATAATTGCGTTTCGGCGAATCGGCTCCATACTCTCCGCCATGCTTTTTTTCTATCGTTTGTTGAATTTCCGCTATCGGTTTGCCGGCTTCACTCATTGTAATGGCATCGGTGGCAACTGCGATTGCTTTGCCGCTTATGCTACCATGGGAATTCCATACAATACTGCCGTCTGGATTAATTTTATACAGAAACGCTTGTAGAATATTTGTGTATTGGCTGCCATCGTATACGGGAATTTGCTTTAACGTATCCTGATGTTGCAGAGCAAGCTTGTATACGTTTAGAATGCCACCATCCGTTTTGGTTAACATTTGTGGAATTTCATGAATGCCTCCTGTGGTTTCAAGCGTATCACCGTTCGGAAGGTTCTCTTGCTTGGCAGCAGTTGAACTGCAAGCAGCGGAAAAAAGGGATAGAAATAGCAACAAAACAGTAAAAATTAATCGTTTATACAATGTAAAAATCCCCCTTTTTTATCATCCAATGTATATTATAAATGCATTCTTTGTGTTTGTAACATGAATTTGTTACGATTTATTGCCGATTGAATGGGAGAGACACGTATATTTCATTCAGCCGCGCATATATACAACTAATGAATGTACGAGCGGTCTGAAGGAGCTGAAGAAAGGGTGTGGGTCCGTAATATTATCTGGTTTATTCTGCTAATTGGCATTGTAGTTTTTAGTATTTTACTTTTTTTGCTGGTGATGGACCCTGTGCCGAATTATAATGCCGAATCCGAAGAGCAGACACAGACGGTGGGAGAACAGCCATCAGGGCCGAATATGGGGAGCAAGGCGGTAGCAAATCCGCCTGAGAAGGTAGAGAGAGCGCAGGGGGAGCAAAAGGTGCAGGAGGCAGGACAGGGAACAGGGGGACAGTCACAGCATTCTCAAGTTTCGGGTGACGGACATGCACAGAGGGAGATAGAGGCACCCGTGGCAGAGTCTCCCCAGGGGAATCAAGCAGCAACAACTACGGAGAAGCAATTGCCGGAAGAAAAAGCGCCGCCTGCGGTGCAAGCAGGCGGCGCGACAAATGAAAAGAGTATATGGTATGGAATCGGACAGGGTACAGGCTATGTGGCGGTTGTTGTTACCCTTATCCCATATCTTATATTTTCCGTCCTGGGAAGAAGAGGACAGTCAGTATTTCGTCAGCTCGGACATGCGGGTACCCACAGTCTGTCATTCCTCTCCCAGCTGGCGATAGCGGTTGCCGCTTTACACGGGGGGATGATGCTTCGGCTGATCCCGTCATGGGATCGCCATCTATTGGGCGGCGCTTGGCTATTTGTTTTTCTTGTGCTGTTCTTTTTGCGTGCCAGTCTATATAGGCCGGGGGCGGCGCCTGCCAGAAGCAATTCGTTTTCCATTCTTGCTGTATTGATTTTACTGTTGTTTATTATCCATGCAATCGGTTAGTGAGGGAGATTGCGCAGTTCTTTTTTTAGAATTTTGCCAGCCGCGTTTTTCGGCAGAGATTCTGTGATCTCGACGAAGCGCGGCATTTTATAATTGGCTAGATGCGGCTTGAGAAAATCAAGAACGGAACGGCGATCAAGTGTTTCCCCTTCTTTCGGTACAACGAAAGCTTTGACGACTTCTCCCTTTACTGGGTCGGGAACACCGATAACTGCCGCTTCCAATATACTTGGATGTCTGTACAATGCTTCTTCGATTTCACGTGGATATACGTTCAGTCCACGTGTAATGATGATATCTTTCTTGCGATCTACGATAAAAATATATCCTTCGTTGTCTATATAGGCGATATCACCCGTATGCAGCCAGCCATCGACAATCGTTTCTTTTGTTGCCTCTGGCATGCCATGATAGCCTTGCATGACATTGGGTCCTTTTACGAGAATTTCCCCCTCTTCACCTGCAGGCAATTCGCTTCCCTTCTCGTCGATAATACGCACTTCCACATCTGGTAACGGTTTGCCAATCGAGCCAGGCTTTTTTTCCCCATCCAGCGGGTTTAAACTAACGACAGGAGACGCTTCTGTCAGGCCGTAGCCTTCCACCAGAGGAACATTGTACTGATGATTGAATAGATTCAGCACTTCTACAGGCATTGGTGAACCGCCACAGACAGCCAGTCGCAGATCAGGGAATTCTGCTTTGCCAGAACGTAATGCCTGGGCCAATACAACATACATAGCCGGGACTCCGCAAAATACTGTTACATGGTTTTGTACAAGCGATTGCATAATTTCTTTCGGCTGAAAAGCCTCATGAATATCGATTGCGGCTCCTGCGTATAGCGGTAGCAGAACCGATGTGGTGAAGCCAAATGTATGAAACATCGGCAGTACGCACATGAATACATCGTTTGCATTTAATTTAAGCAAGCGATTGCAGGAAGCAGCGTTAGCCATTAAATTCTCGTGGCTAAGCATCGCACCTTTTGGTTTTCCGGTTGTACCGGATGTGTAGAGAAGTGTTGAGATGGTGCGCGGGTTCACTTCCATCATCTCAACCGTCTCCAGTGCAGCGATGGCCGCGGATGTATCCGCATTGATTACGAATACGCTCTGTAATCCAAGAGCGGCCTGCAACTGCTCTGAGGACACATGAAGTTTGGTGAGAATATTCTCATGTACGAACATTGCTTTCGTATTCGCGTTGCGAATAATATATGTAATCTCTTCCATTGTAAGTGTCAAGTTCAGTGGAACGATAATAGCGCCCAGCCGGGCAACAGCAAAATAAACATAAATGAATTCTGGTGTGTTATAGCAGCTCAATGCTACTACGTCCCCTGCCTTAATGCCGTTCTGCTGCAGGTACGTAGCATATTGCCGTATATTCTGATCGAGTTCACCGTATGTAACGGTTATGTCATGATAGAGCAAAGCCGTATCGCTTGGTTGCGAATGCTTTAAATAAAAATTGCCGAAGTGCAACCCTTTAATTTCTTCCAATACCAAGTGTATTCCTCCTTTGGTGTTCAGACACCTATTCCGCATTATCATTGTAAGAGATGCGATTTATATAAGTATACATTTGAACAAAAAATGTGTAAAATATCAACTTTGCTAAAATATATCTTTTTTGCCAGGGAAAAAAGAGGTAGAATAAGTAGGGAAATGGAATGATACGGAAGGGGAATGCAAGAATGGAAGTGGCCTCACCAAATTGGTTTTCTGATAGTATTATCCTATCGATGGCTGAGAAAAATCCGAAGCTAAAACAGAAGCTAGGTGAAGAGATGCTAGCGGGGCAATCCGTTGCGTTTGCTGATATGCTGGCGGCAGCGGTCAAGGATGAGGCGGCGTCTCTGGCAATCGAGCCGAATCGGCAGCAATCAACATCAGATTGGCTGATAGGGCTGATGGCGGCGTCATCGCGCGCAGTGGGAGACGTTGGCCAAACGACAGGAGATTCCCAGGAAATCTCGTCCTCGCTTCCTGCAGCATTTACAGCGCGTAAAATCGTTGCACCGGTAAACCCATACGCACAGGCTGCAACGCCTACCTCGTCGGGTCGAACGGATATCGATGGAGTAGTTGCCCGTGCTGCCGAACGGTATGGAGTACCAGAAAAATTACTGCGGGCCGTCATTCATCAGGAAAGCCGTTTTAACCCGACAGTTCGATCCAGTGCCGGAGCTATGGGACTTATGCAGTTAATGCCCGGTACGGCAGCGTCACTTGGCGTGAAGAATCCGTTCGATATCGAAGAGAATGTTGATGGCGGCACACGGTATTTGAAGTCGCTCCTAGACCGCTATGACGGCAATATTGAGCTATCGCTCGCCGCTTATAATGCGGGTCCTGGCAACGTGAAAAAGTACGGTGGCGTTCCGCCGTTTAAAGAAACGCAAAACTATGTGCGCAAAATTACTGCCATGCTTGCATAAAATATGGGCTTCTTACCGTTCTGTTTCAGAATCGGAAGAGGCCTTTTCTGTTTCCGCAATTTTTAGTCGTTCCGCCAGGGAAGGGCTGAACACGGGGATTAGGTAATAGCCGAGCGTAACCACTGCGGCTATGCCAACAATGAGCGCTGCCATATTCATTGTGTTCATGAATATTGCCTCCACATATAAGATAGGTATAGTATGTCCAAAGCTCAGAAAAGTAATGAACGTTACTACGCGGGTATGATACGAAAGAAAAACGGAGTGGGACAATTGTCCACTCCGTTTTTATCTTATAAAGAAGCGAGACGTTCAGTCGTCTCATCGTCAGGTGCGTTCACCATATGATGTGCCACCTGTATTAGACGTTCATACATATATTGGCGTGCCGGACCTTCCATTCCGATTTCATCCATTGCTTCTTTCATTAAGGCAAGCCAGCGTTCCGCGCGCTTCGGCGTAATCTGAAATTTCATATGCCGCGCTCGCATCATCGGATGGCCGTACACATCACTGTACAGTGTATCTCCGCCCAAAAACTGTGTCAGAAACATGAATTGCTTTTGTTCGGTAAGCGCCAAATCTTCAGGGAAGATCGGACTGAGCAGAGGGTCCTTCGCTACACGTGAATAAAATGCGGCTACCAGTTTACGGAGCGTTTCTTCGCCTCCTATAGCCTCGTATGGAATTTGTGACATCATTGCTCGTACATTCCTCCAGATAGTGTGCTTTTTTCATTATACATGATTTTATCTTTCTTGACAGGAGGGTGCAGTGAGGGACATTATGTCTTAGAACAAAAAAGTATCCCTGGCATATCGCACAGGGATAAAAATAGAGGAGTGGTTACAACGTCTTTATTATCCCACATTTTTCCTGTGAAGTTTGTCAAACGATTGGAGCTTTTCCATAAAGTGTACTTCTATTTTTGTCGAATGTGACAAAAATGTGAATAAAATCAAGCAGGATCAACTTATTGTGGTACATTTAAGACATACATACTCGTTAAAACAAGAGGAGAGGAGAGCGTATTCATGGAAAAACAAGCATTCACCAATGCCCTTGTATCCTTGCCTGACCCGGCTGCCCGGTTACTGTTCGCATTGCTTGATAAAAGTAACATTCTTGAACTGCTATCAGGAAAATTAAGTTTAACGTTAGAGAGAGAAGCAGCTCGCGCTAGTGGCTGGTCCAGAAATGAATTGCTGCTTAAGCTGCTTATTCGTTTGAATCAAACCGCCCATAATGAAAAAATTATGTACATAACGAAAGAAGATTTGATTCAGAATACTGGATTGATTATCGATTATGCCATCACTACGCTTACGAAAACAGAAAAAGAATTTCAAGGAGAAACATTGCTGGATCTGCTTGTATATGAAGGTGACAAAATTGAGAATATACGCATAGCAGATGAAGAACATAAACAATCGCTTCGTCCCGATGCGCAAAGTCTCGCTTCGTATATGCAGCGGTTGTTTGAGCCTTCCAGTAAAACTTTGTCCGCTTTTTCTGCACAGCGCTTACGTGAGAGGATGCTGCCGTTTGTTATTTATGCACTGTTTTTATGGAACGAAGAAGTGGTAGAACAAGAAGTCGAGGAGCGTATCCAAAGTTTCCTGAAGTACTGGCAGGAGAAAAAAGGAATATACGATCATTTACAGGCGAAGATGAAGGAGCATACATATGCTATCGAACTAGAAGAACGATTGCTGGAGCAGAAGACAGGGAATATGAAAGTGCTGCAACGGCAGCTTGATCAAATGGCTGATGAGAGGGAGAATATCAAAACGGCAATTATCCATCGCCTGCCGCACGATATATACAAATTTGATGGCATTTTTGAAGGCAAGGCAAAAACGGTGCTTAACCGGATCGCTGAACTTCAGGAGCGCCGTGCGGAAGCGGAGGAAGCCGAAGAGGGAGAAGAAGGGCTGCTACGAAGCTTGTGGAACCGGATTGATACAAGCATTAGCGATGCTCAGACTGAACGGGAAACCAAACGGCTTACCGCTAAATTGGTAGATGAAATGGTAGCCATGAAGAAAAACATTATCCACCTTCCTGTATACTACATGGACAGGATTAAACAAATCCATGATTGTGATAGTAAAATTCAAGAGATCCGCCGCTGGCGTTATCAATTGGAGCAGGAAGTGGAGAAGCACAAGGAAAAAATCCAGCATCATAAAGTGCATCGTACTACACTGGACCAGCAGATGAAACAGTGGGAAAAAGAATTGTTTTTTTAACACGATCCGAAGCGATGAACGCTTCGGATTTTTTATGACATAAAACAGGGGAGGACAAGAATAACATGTACGGAAGGGAAAAGAGCGGAGGGGGTTGCATTGAAACAGAAATTCGGTAAACAATTGCTATTATATACGCTCGTTCTTGCGGTTCTGTATCTTGGATTTATTAAATATCAGCAATATAGTGCAGACAATTATTTGGCAGAGTTTCGGGCGTTGCACGGTGAAGAGACAATTGAACAAATGGGAACATTGTATAAAGATATCGTGGAGTATCAGGCTACCTACAAGCTAACGCCGCAGGTAAGCGCACAATTGGTTCAAAATCTGCTTGCAACGGGGAAAAAGTTGAAAGATATCGATCAGAAGCTTAAGCAGAAGTATCCGAGGCAACATGTTGATTTTTCGTATTTGTATCAAGATTTATTTCTTGTAGTCAAACAAATACAGGATAAAGCCAATGATGCGAAGTTAGCTGTTATGGTCGTACATGCCGTGGAGGGGATAGGTAATATAAAGGTTCAAATATACAGCAGGCATAAATAAAAACCCCGGCGGGATGCCCGCTGGGATTTTTGTTTACATGAATAACGTAAGAATTTTATATATTACGCCAGCGAGCAACGCTGAAATTGGTAATGTAATGACCCAGGTAATCACAATCCGACGTGCCACGCCCCATTTTACCCCTTTTACACGCTTAGCGGCCCCTACCCCCATAATAGAAGAGGAGACAACATGCGTTGTACTTACAGGAAGATGGATAAGTGTAGCTCCGAAGATAATCAGGGAAGAGGATAAATCCGCCGCAGCGCCGTTCACCGGCTGCAGTTTCATGATTTTTCCCCCTACTGTTTTGATGATTTTCCAGCCGCCGACTGACGTACCAATACCCATCGCAAGGGCGGCGCTAACACGTACCCATGTAGGAATATCAGTAGACGTTTGGAATCCACCAGCGATTAAAGCCAGCGTAATAATTCCCATTGCTTTTTGTGCATCGTTCGTTCCATGTGAGTACGACTGAAGGGCAGCCGTAAAAATTTGAAACGTCCGAAAGCCACGGTTTGTTCTGGTAAGATTAAAGTTTTTAAATACCATGGCAAACAATGACATCATAACAAAACCGAGAGCAAGTGCAATAAACGGCGAGACAATCAAAGATTCAAGAATTTTAATGAAGCCCGTATAGTTAAGTGAGTTAAAACCAGCCGCCGCAATTGCTGCGCCTGCAATTGAACCGATGAGCGCGTGTGAAGAGCTACTGGGAATTCCGTACCACCAGGTAATCAAGTTCCAAGCAATCGCAGAAATTAGGGCGGCGAGCACGACAATTGAGCCGTTTTCGATCGCAAACGGGTCTACGATGCCATTGGTTATTGTTTTGGCAACTCCGGTGAATGTAATTGCACCGATGAAATTCATTGTTGCCGCCATGACAATGGCTACTCGCGGCGATAGCGCACGCGTGGATACCGATGTCGCAATTGCGTTGGCTGTGTCGTGAAAGCCGTTAATAAAATCGAACGCCAGCGCGAGAAATACAATCGCTATAATAAGTATCAAAGTTGTATCCATAAAAAAAGAGCCTCTCCTTACGCGTTACGCATGATGATCGTTTCGAGGGTATCGGCTACATCCTCACAGCTGTCTGAAATGCTTTCGAAGATTTCATACAGCTCTTTATATTGGATAATTTTAATCGGATCTTTTTCGTTTTTGAAAAGTTCCTTAATACAGACGCGCAACAAGTCGTCACACAGTGATTCCAAATCGTTAATCTTAATAGCATGAGGACGAATGTCCATCAGTTTCTTTTTGTTGAGTAGCTTGGTGGAATTTGCTACTTCTTCTGTGCTTTTGAGGATATGTTCGGTGAATTGAATCATATAGTCGTCAGCTTTGGTAATGTTGTACATTTCGAACCGGGAAGCGCATTGTTCCATTCCGTCAAGAATGTCATCCATCGCATTCGCCAATTCCAGGATATCTTCACGCTCAAGGGGGGTAATGAACGTTTTATTCAGCGCCACGATGATCTCGTGAATGTACCGATCGCCTTTTGTTTCGTATTCTTTCATCTTTGTGGAAAATTCTTTCAAATCCGCTTCGTTTTTGATTTTGAAGTCAACGAAATACTGGGCGGCTTCTTTTACGTTTTCCGCGATGGTGGAAAGCATCTCCAGGAACACGTCTCGTTTTGCCGAGAAAATCATGCAACAATACCTCCAAAAGTTTCAAAAGTTTTTTCATACAAAGTTTATTTTAGCAAATCATGTCGAACATTGAAATCTTAATTAAATTTTTACTGAAAGACAATGGCGCACTTATAAAATTTACACAAACTTTACAAACTATCCGTCATTCCTTTATTACCATATAATAATAACCGACCTAACGGAAAATGACGCAAATGGTTTGTGTTTTGCAAAGGTCTACTTCATACTATTTTCATACGAAAACGAAAAAACATGCGTAAGGGAGATAAAATATGATATCCATTGGATTTATCGGCGCGGGCAGGCTAGGTACAGCGTTCGGACTTTATCTTGTGCGCCGGGGGATACAGGTGGCCGGATATTATAGCCGCACATACGCACATGCGAAAGACGCAGCTGATTTGCTGGGAGGAGAGGTGCAGGCATTTCACAGTCTGAGGGAGTTGCTGGAACATAGCGATTGGGTGGCGATTGCAACGAATGACGGCGCCATTCCACAAATTGCCAGGGACATTGCCGAAAGCGGGGTACATATAAAAGAAAAGGTAGTATTTCATATGAGCGGAGCCGCTACATCTACCTTGTTGGCGCCGCTTGCGGATAAGGGTGCGCTTGTAGCTTCCCTGCATCCGCTTCAATCTTTTGCAGACGGTATCTCTGGTGCCCGAGCGATGGAAGAAGCTGTATTCAGTGTGGAAGGACACGAAGAAGCAGTAGTACGTTTAAGTAAATGGGTGGACAAGCTAGGGCATACGCGATTTTTGTTAGATGCGGAACATAAACCACTCTATCATGCAGCTGCGAGTGTTGCGTCTAATAGTCTAGCCGGGGTTATCGGCTACGCGGTTGAATTGATGATGAAGGTTGGCATGGATGAGGAGAAATCCCTGAGCGCGCTTGCTCCGCTTATTAAGACGACTGTATGCAATGTACTGGATAAAGGGGCGGCACGCGCGTTAACCGGCCCTGTGGCACGAGGAGACATTGGGACTGTTGCCATGCATCTGCAGGCACTGGATAAAACGAATCCGGAGCTTGTATCCTTCTATAAAGAACTGGGAAAGGTTACGCTTGCAACGGCTAAACGTGAACAATTACGGAACGAGGACGCTATTCGTCAGCTTAGCAAGCTACTTGAATAATTTTCCGGTTTTGTTTACATATATGTGCGGTAGATAGCTATATATACAAGTTTGATATATGAACATACTACAATGCACATATCAAATCAGGACATGTTATGTATATAGAAAAGGTGACGAAGATAATGGTTCAACGCTTTTTATTTATCGTTTGTATTGCGCTGCTTGTCTCATATGAAATCGGTTTTAACAGCTTGTTTATTATTTTACTGCTGCTGCCGCTAACCGTTCAGGATAAGGATATCGATCGCATCCGGGGAACAAGTCGCCAGGAGTGGTTTACGAATACGTTTGTGCTGCTGGTAATTGTAATAATGGGTATTATTTCGACGTTCTTATTCCAAGCGAACGACGCTTTGCACGCCTGGGCGCAGAAGCAGCCTTTTTACATCGATGCAAACGCGTTCATGGCTTCAATTCCATATAATGATGGTTCGATTTTCTGGTTACGGGACTTATCTTCAAGCGATCCGTTGTATGACGTATATGTCATTGGATTTATCGCTGTTTATTTATTATATGCGGTATATGCTTATGTGACAGCGAACCGGGAAACGTTGGTGCGGCTGCTGTTTATTAACTGGCTTGTGCATGCCGTCATTGCCCTACCATTTTACTTATTTTTTAACGTGCATGAAGTATGGTCAACCATTGGGTATGATTGGGGCCATATTCCTTATACGGTGAAGAACTGCTTTCCGAGTCTACATACGTCAGTGGCGTTTTCCTGCATGCTGTTGGCTTTGCGTGAAAACAAGCAATTTGCAGCCTTTTGGGGGCTATATAGTGCATTGATTATTTTTACTACATTGTATTTGCGTATTCATTGGGTGCTGGATGTAGCTGGAGGTCTTGTACTTGGTTGGATATTATACTGGATAGCGAATGCATTCGCACCGATGATACTTGCACGTCTCGCGGTGAGGGACGCTGTACGAGTGTCTGGTCGCGTGCTGCCGCATTCGCTCCCTGTAACTGCAGCTAAAAGAGAAGTTATACAACGTCTTAATCGTTAATAAAGTGAATATAGGTGAAAATAAGCGAAGGGGGGCAATAGCCCTCTTTTTTTTTTGAAGATGGCTGATTATGCCGAAGCGAAAGGATGAGGTTGATCAGGGGGACTAGGAGGAGTGTCAAAGCCACGTAAACATTGCTTGTGATCGTCTAGCGTGCAAAATTGGCAAGATGCAGGCTTCACATAACGTCGCATTCGGATTGCCAGTGCATTCAAGAGCATGGTAAGTTCCATGCGTTCAGTTTCTTCCAGAACGAATTTCACGCCGTATTCATGGAATTCATCTCTTCCTTCGATTTTTCTGACGATATATCCGTGAAAGCTCAGGTTACGGTCCATGATGCGAGTTTGAAATTCTAATACAATATAAGGATTTACCGGGATTTTGAGGCTGGTCAAAAAACGCAAGCCGCCAGGGCCGATGTCAAGAATACATGTTTTCGTACGATTTGTATTGATTTGATTGCCTTTAATCCGAACGATAGTCATCTCAGCGCATAGAGGTTTGGGGAATGTTTGCCTAAAATGCTGCCGTTTATTTTGTTCCATAGTATATTTCCTTCCCTTTTTGTGAAATCTTTACTTTTTATTTTATACGTCTTAAGATGCAAGAGACATCGTACTTTTGGATTATTATATTTTTTGTTTTTTTTATGAATATCTTGTCCCTTTTTTTACTAAAGTGCTGGAATTATAAAGTAGAAAGGCACAGGGTGCCGGAGGTGAGGAGGTGAATGTTATGGCAGTAACAGGAACGGTTTCTAGTGTGCAAATGGTACTTTTGTTTCAGGATGGTGTAGATGGGAAGGGCAATGTAAAGCTGGCGAAAAAGGTATACAAAAATGTGGCAAAGACAGCCAAGCCAGAAGATGTATATGAAGTTGCTGAAGCCTTGGCCGATTTGCAAATGCTGTCTCTTGCAGGTGTACAGCATATTATTGCAAATGATTTGGCAGAGTAACGTAGAGAAGAAGGGGGAGAGATAGATATGAAAACACTGGAGATGATATTTGCGACGAGTGATGGTGGTACTATGCGCATTACAGTTTCAAATCCAAAAATTCCTATTGATCCGGCGCAGGTGACTGCTGTCATGGATCTTGTGGTCGCCAAACAACTCTTTGCTACAATGTCAGGGAGGATTATAGGTAAGAAATCGGCGCGCGTAGTTGACCAGACGGCGACTCCTGTTTCCATTGCGTAAGGAGAAGGTCATGAATGAGTGGATAGCTTTTATTTCAAATGTAGGGTTTCCAGTTGCCATTACGCTGTACTTGCTTGTGCGTATTGAAGCGAAGCTTGAGCAGTTGACGACATCCATCGCCCAGCTTGCGCAATCCATCCATTCCGTAAAAGAATGAATAAAAAGACGGTTTCACTTTTTAAAGTGGAACCGTTTTTGTTTTTGTACGTATATTCAAGCAGAGGGTTATAAATTTTGTATAAACGTTACGATTTTCATAACAATTTAGTACAGGTGAAAATGTTATAATGAAAATAAAGCGTTTTCATGAAAGGAGCATTATTTAAATGAAAGAGGCAGCGGATGCGGCAACCCATCCGAAATTGTATGAGATTCGATTGCTCATTTGTGTAGCACAAGCGGACGGATATTTAGATGATGAAGAGATGGAGCGGATTTTTCATCAAGTTAACCTTGATATTTTCACTGTGCGGGAGCGCCAGGTGTTCCATGATGATTTAGAGAATGCGAAGGACCCAGAAGTATTGGCACGGGAAGTAAGTCCGTATCTAAGTGTTCCGGAAAAAATGATGCTTCTCCGTAAAATGTTTAAGCTTGCAGCTCTCGATAAAGATATAGCGAAGGAAGAGATCTCTGTTATTTATACAATCGGGCATGCGCTTGACATTGCAAGGAGCAAGATAGAACAAGTTGAATCCTGGGTAATAGAAGGTATTTCTTGGCTTAAGCGCTGGGATAGCATCATAGGGAGCGAAAGTTCCGTCAAAGATAAAAATATCACTTATTAAGCTTTTTGTACGGCAGGAAAACGCATACATTCGTAGAATTAATACTGCAGGAAAACATTGCGTATTGTAGAGAAATGGGGGGCGAATGTATGAGTAATGAAGTAGCAGCAAAAGCTAATGTCTTATTCGAAAAAGAAGGGCATCTGGCATTCGTAACACTGAATCGTCCAGATGCGTTGAATTGTTTTGATTATGATATGCTGGTGCAGTTGGAAAGTACTCTTGAGCAAATTCGCTTTGACAGGGAGATTCGGGCTGTTATATTTACTGGTGCCGGAGAGAAGTCTTTCAGCACGGGCGCAGATTTGAAAGAACGGCGGACAATGAGCGAGGCGCAAGTGCGCAGGTTCATTTATAAAATCCGTTCCGTATTCGATATGGTAGAAGAATTGCCTCAACCGACAATTGCAGCGGTGAACGGCTTCTGCTTCGGCGGTGGATTCGAGATGGCGCTAGCCTGCGATTTTCGCTATGCAGTTGATTCGGCAAAGCTTGGTATGACAGAAGTCAGCTGGGCTATTATCCCCGGCGCCGGGGGCACACAACGCTTACCTCGCTTAATCGGTAAAGGAAAGGCGAAAGAGTTGATTTTGACCGCACGTAAAATTGATGCTATCACAGCAGAGCAACTAGGTATTTTGAATGGGATAACGACACGTGAAGAATTGCTTCCGAAGTGCCGGGAGCTGGCGGAAGAAATTATGCAAAACGGTCCACTGGCTGTCATTCAGGCTAAATATGCGATTAATTACGGCATGGAAGTCGATATAAAGACCGGTATGAAGATTGAAACAAAGGCGTACGAAGTGATTATTCCGACAAAGGATCGCATAGAGGCGCTTAACGCTTTTAGTGAAAAGCGTAAACCGGAATTTAAAGGAGAATAAATTATGATATAGAAAACGCGCCGTCTTTTGCATTATCGGCGCGTCTTCTTTGTGGAAAAAGGACAAGCAGCCAGAGCCCGTAAGTTTTTCTTATCTAGAATGTTACAAGGCCCATATTTTTACGGACTTTATCCATGGTTGTAGAAGCTACCGCATGTGCGCGTTCAGCACCATCTTTTAGGATATCTGTAAGTTCGGGACTATTAATCCAACGTTTGTATTCTTCCTGAATCGGTGTAAGAGCACTGACTACCACTTCGGCTAAATCCTTCTTGAAATCACCGTATCCTCTTCCTTCATAGCGAGCCACAATTGCATCGATTGACTCGCCAGAGCAAGCGGAGTAAATCGTCAATAAATTGCTCACAGCCGGTTTATTTTCCTTATCGTAGCGTACGGTGCCTTCCGAGTCAGTAACAGCACGTTTTATTTTCTTAACAATTACACTTGGTTCGTCGAGCAGAGCAATATAGCTACCTGCATTTGGATTGCTTTTGCTCATTTTTTTTGTCGGATCGTCAAGCGACATGATGCGTCCCCCGAACTCCTGAATCATCGGTTCGGGAATAACGAATGTTTCCCCGTACTTCTTATTGAAGCGAGCTGCCATATCTCGCGTGAATTCAAGATGCTGCTTCTGATCCTCGCCTACCGGAACATGTGTCGTATTATAGAGCAAAATATCAGCCGCCATTAATGCCGGATAGGTTAAAAGTCCACCAGTAACGATTTCTTTGCCTGCGGATTTATCTTTGTATTGGGTCATACGCTCCAGTTCGCCGATATATCCGGTGCACTGCATCAGCCAACCGAGTTCAGCATGCTCAGGCACTTGCGATTGGATAAACAAAATGGACTTCTTCGGATCGATACCAATACTTACATACATTGCAGCCAATTGTAACGTATACTCACGCAGTTCATTGGCTTCTTTTGGCACGGTTAGCGAATGCAAATTAACGATAGAGTAAATACAATTTCCTTCATCCTGTAGATCAACAAAACGTTTCATCGCCCCGATGTAGTTGCCCAGCGTAAAGTTACCGCTTGGCTGTACGCCGGAAAAAATCTGTTTCATTTAAAATTCCACTCCTTTATATGTAAAATAAAAAAATCCCCCATCCGCAAGGGACGAGGGACCGTGGTGCCACCCTAATTAACCGTAATCGCCGGTTCGCTTACTCCCGTATAACGGAGGGAAGCCCGCCACTGTCTACTGATATGCACGTTCGACAGGGAGCTCGGAAGTCCATTCAGTCAGGGAGTACGTACCGGGATTCCAGCTTCCCCGGCTCTCTGTAACGTCTCGATCTGCTTACTCTTCTTCGTCATTGCCTTTATTATTGGAATTGGAACTAATGATAATACAAAATGACCATAGTTTTCAAGTGCTAGTACTACATAACATCGTTTTTATGCAATTCTTCGTAAATTCTCGGAATTAATTCACGGGCGAATAGCTTTTTCTCTGACAAGGGGGAGGTAGGGTCACAATTTTGCAGATACCCGTAGATAAACCCTTCGAGCTGCTCATAGCTAGGTTGCCAGGAAGAAAACCAGCGCTTAACTTGTAGCACAATATCGGCTTGAAGTGAATTGGCCGTCTTATTGTACATATCGCACCTCTTTTCTTAAATTTGCTTATCTACTTTATATACCCAAAAAATAAAACACCTCTCCAACTTTTTGGTGAGGTGCTACTATATATTTTTCTTCATCATGTAGTTTTCCTTATATGAATTGTAAAGTTAAGCGGGATAGTTATCCTTTTTTAATTTGCATGGTTCCCATTCATCGCACTCCGATTTGTATGACTCGGCTTGTTCGGACAGCAACGCTCCGCAACGCGCACATGTCTTTTTCGGAAGGTTGTTATAGAACTCAGATACTGGAATCATAGTTGACGCCTCCTTTTTTTATTATTGTAATATAACAGTTGCGATTTTTCAACATTCTGTTGTAGCATAAATAAAATAGTTTTATATATATTTCTCTTTTATTCGGCGTATTTCTCTCTCATACTAATTATTTAGCATTTTTCAACTACTCTGCCTATTTGTATATAGAAGGTGTAATAAGAAAGTGAACGTTGCATTTTTGTTATATGACAGAGAAGAAACAGGTCTTGCTTATTTTAAAGCAAGACCTGTTTCTTCTTGGATTATATGTGTGAAGATGGTTGTTGTGTCGGAGACTGTGCCGTTGCCTTTTGTTGTCGCAGCTTATTTACGCCCTGATAAATGCTGAATCCGGCAGCAGCCAGCTCGGAGATTTTATCTGCCCAGCGCCGATCTTTCGTTACCATTTTTTCCTGTACGGTTTCTGATGCGATCGTAAGTCCTCGTCCGATGGAATCTACCGCTTCGAAACTGCTATCAAGTTTATCCATCTTTGTAGCGATGTCACTTGAAATACGATTCATTTCCCCGAGCGAGACATCAACGCTCGCCATCAGTTGATCGACGTTCCCCTGTACACGGCGTACGGTTTCATCTGTATTCCTAATCAAGGGAATTAAGTTACGGAAGAAGATAACCATATAAATTGTAAGAATAGCGACAGCGATAGCCACCACAATAACCGCAATCGTAATCGCAAGCTCCATCCATGTCACTCCTTTGCTTCAAGTGGTTACTTGTTTATTACCGCAACTTCATAAAAAATAAACACCCCGACCTGTCTCGATCGGGGGGCGAAATGTCTTATTTCGTCACGGTGATGATTTTGTTGTAGTGACCCGGGTGCGCATGGTCTGGTTCGCATAAAATGATAATCTGGCCATTATCTTCGTAAACCGAACTGATTTCCATCGTCCCGATACTTTGTGTGTTGATGTCAAGACAGAAGTGAAGGCATTGGTTTTTCGTACCCATAATTTCCGCTGATACTTTTTTAAGAATCCCTTTAATTTCTTTTTTTTCCTGATTGGTTTCCACCTGCACGGTTACTTTTTTCCCTGTTAACCCTACCAAGCTCTTCTTTGCATCTGTTTGCAGTTCCTGTAACGTCTTTGGCTTGTTTTCCTTCTTTAATACGCTCCTGAAAAAACTAACCATAATTCCTCTCCTTATTTTGCCTGCGAGGTTAGCTGACGGGTTCGGACATAAGGTTGAATGCCCTACACCAGAGGTGATTCACCCCTATTGCGTGGGTCCCCCGCTCCTTTCGGATTCGGCGCATTGAATCATGATTGAATCATAATAAGACACAAGACATCGATTGTCAATTAGATTTTTAGCGCACAAGATTTACGTGCTTTGGATGCTTTCCCTACTGTCAATTTACCATTACAATAGGGTAGGAAAACATAAAAAGGGTGTCGAATACGTAGGAAAAGGCAACAGGAGGAATTATAACATGGTACGACAATTCCTGCGCAGGATGTTTGCGGGACGAAAAAATGATAAGGAACACGAAACGATGTCGGAGCACTCAGAGGCAGAATCATATGAAGAAGACATGGAGGCGACCAAAGAGGAGGAACCTGAGCCGGCTTTTACTTTCGAAACTGCTGCAAAATCCGAAAATTTGGAAGTGCCTCGTGCCGAGCCTCGTATGTACGTGATTACGCGTGATAAAATTGAACATCATAGCTATAGAGAAATGATGAACCTCGTTGAAGAAATTCTTGAACAAGTGGAGCTTGGCCTACGCAGCGAAGGCCGCCTGCAGCTTCGTCTCTCACGGGAGCTTGCAGAGGAAACGGATGAGTTCTTCGCCAAGCGTATCGGAAAGTACATTGAAGGAGCCGAGCGCGAGACGTATGATGCTACTGCTTTTTTTGACTGGCAAGACGAGGAGACGGCCAGGATTTACCGGACATACGTGCTGCCTGCGCATCCTGAGAAGCAGCAAACATTCCTGCAGGGACGTCTAGTAATGATTTATGATACGTGTGATGCACTTGCATGGGATGCGCGTCGAATTGGGAAAGCATTTGCCGAAGCAATTCATTGGAAGTTAACGGAGGAAGATTTCAGCCATTTTGAGAAGTGGATGGATGCGATTTCGCAGAGTCTTCAAGGCGAGGAGAATGAATTGATTGCAGAACAGCAGGAACATGAAGCTAGCGGGCAACAATTGAAGGAGGAAAAGGAAGATGAATTCGCCCGTATTACACCAATCCAAGTGTCTCGCGGAGAAGTCGAAAGTGAAGATATTGCTAAATTAACTACTTTTTTTGATCATACCTTATCCGATCCGGAGCAAATACTTGAGAAAAAAGGTGGGCTTGTATTTTCTTTTTATGGGTTCTCCGGTGAACTCGAAGATGTGATGGGGGACGAAGCGGTGAATGCCTGGGCCAGCCGTCTTGTGGAACAATACCCGTATGTGTTTTATTTTTTGAATGATCAATATGTACCAATGACGCGCTTTGTTACATCAATGGTCGTGAAGTCCCGTGTAGAAGGCGACGAAGTTGTATATGATGAGCAGGAGTTGGAAGAGTTTGTGAAATTTATTAGCGGTGCACTGGCCCGTATTGCAGAGTGGACGGGAGAAGACCCCCGTCAAGTTATAGAGGAATTCGAACGGAAGCTATTTGGCTAATCGGGCAAGTATTTTGAAAAGCCCGCCCGTACCTTTTTTTATCATAAAGCGTACGATGTGAAAAACGGAGGTATCGGGTATGAAACTAATCTCTATTTCTCGCCGTAAAGCGTTTGAAAAGTTGCTTGAAAGATTGCGTCAGAACGGAGCCGGCAAGGCTGTTATCTGTTATGAGAACGTATGGTGTTTTTGTCTGCCTGAGAAAGAATACAAGGCGCATGCCGAGTTGTTTCGTTCGTTTGGAGCCCATGTAGAGAGCGACGTGAAGGTACGATTGCACGCTAAGGAGATTGTGCCCTGGGGCATAAAGAAAATGGGCGCGCCTGATTTATGGAAAACAACCACGGGCAATGAAATCAAGGTTGCGGTAATTGATACGGGCATCTCGCGCCGTCATCCTGATTTGCGCGGTCAGGTAAAAGGCGGAATTGATTTTATTAAAGGAGCGGGCAAACCCTCAGATTCGCGCGGGCATGGAACCCATGTGGCCGGTACTATTGCTGCGCTCTTGAATGGGCGCGGAGTAGTTGGGATGGCTCCGCGGGCTTCTTTATACGACATACGTGCATTCTATCCGGACGGGACGGCGGACCTGCGTACGATTATTGCCGGCATCAATTGGGCAGTGGCCAATCGTATGGATGTTATTAATATGAGTTTTGGTATAGAGGAAAACAGTCCAGCGTTACATGCGGCAATTAAAAGGGCAGCTGCTGCAGGTATTTATTTGGTGGCGTCAGCCGGCAATAATGGTGGCGCATTGGAATACCCGGCACGCTATCCTGAAGTAATTGCAGTAGGAGCGATAGATAAACAGGGGAAATTGGCCTCATTCAGCTCCAGAGGACGGGGAATGGATGTGGCGGCACCCGGCGTGAATATTTACTCAACATGGCCAGGAGGAAAGTATCGGTCGTTAGACGGTACATCCATGGCGGCCGCCCATATCTCAGGAATGACCGCACTGCAGCTTGCCAGCAAAAATCGCAAAGTGTCTGCACGGCGCATCAAACATTATCTACGTCGCTCTTTGCCTGCATAGAGAACAATAAATGAAATGGTAAGGAAGAGATACGATGGAAGAAAATAAACAGGACGAATTACGAAAAGAGACACACCACAAAGTAATTGAGAGATTGCAGCGTTCCCTTCCGGAAGGTTGGCATGCCGAAAGCGAAGAAGGGAAAGAAAACACCATTGTTCTCTTTCATGGACAGCAGCGGGATGGTGGTATTCATGTAAAGCTTGACCCATTATTCGCCAAGGTAGAGCAGCATGAATCAGACAAGGAGCAATGGATTGAAGAATTTGTGGAGAAAGTCATTCTGATTGCGCACGAAGCGACGCAAAATCATACTGTACGAGGCAGTGAAACAAAATTATATCCAGTGCTACGCCACCCTTCTTTCATAAAGGAAAATCATCGCAATATGGTGTGGCGTGAGCATACAGCAGAAACGATCGTGTTGTATGCGCTGGATTTGGAGTCGAGTTATACGCTAATCACCCGTGATATGCTGAAGGAAGCAGAGCTGACGGAGGATGAATTGCATGAGGCAGCGCTAAATAATTTGGCACGGCTCGAAAGCACGCCAAAGCGTGACAAGGTAGGAGATAATGTATTCTACTTTTTTACAGAGCCTGATAGTTATAGCGCTAGCCGCGCATTAAATCAGGATTTGCTTTCCTGGATGCGGCAAAAAATCAACGGAAAAATGGGCATTGCTCTTCCGCACCAAGATGTATTGATTGTCGCAGACTTAGCCGATGCTAAGGGTGCGTATATGCTGGCACAAATCGCTGTTGATTTTTCCATGCGAGGTAATATTCCGATTTCGCCGATTCCGTTTATGTATACGGAGGATGGCCTTGAACCGTATATGGTGATGCGCAATCCAAAATCACGTCATAAATATCCGAGTCACGGCGGCAGAAAGAAGCGGCCACCAGAAAGATAAAGCGATAATGTACTACAGGAAACCGGCATGTTAGCATGTCGGTTTTTGTTGTATATTATCGAAAGAATATTTTAATTATTTTTAAAAAAATATTTATTTTGCTAGCTTTTTCATATATAGTAATTGGTGGATTCAGATTCCAAAAATAAAAGGAGGCATTTGTTCATGCAGCTGGCTTCTCCATCGTTACATCCGAATGTTGAAAAATTCCTCAAGGAACCGAAAAAACTATTGATTAATGGTCAATGGGTGGAAGCTGCAAACGGTAAGACGTTTGCTACGGTAAACCCGGCTACGAAGGAAGTACTGTGCCATGTCGCCGAGGGCGACGCCGAGGATATTGACAAAGCGGTAAAAGCAGCGAGAGCGGCTCTCAGCGGCCCTTGGAGCAAGGTAAGTCCGTCGCAGCGCGGACAACTTTTGTATCGTCTGGCCGATTTGATTGAACAAAATGCGGAGGAATTGGCTCAGTTAGAGACGCTGGATAACGGAAAACCGATTCGGGAGACGTCGAATGCGGATGTGCCGCTGACGGTGGACCATTTCCGCTACTATGCAGGCTGGGCGACGAAGATTTATGGGCAGACTATTCCGGTCTCCGTTCCGGATTATTTTAACTATACGAAACGGGAGCCAGTCGGTGTGGTCGGCCAAATCATTCCGTGGAATTTCCCGCTTCTTATGGCGGCATGGAAGCTGGGCGCAGCTCTTGCCTGCGGCAATACAGTTGTATTGAAGCCGGCGGAACAGACTCCGTTATCGGCGATTCGCCTGGGCGAACTTATTATGGAAGCCGGATTCCCGGAAGGCGTAGTGAATATTGTAACCGGATTTGGCGAGACGGCAGGACAGCCGCTTGTCGAGCATTATGATGTAGACAAAATTGCGTTTACTGGTTCTACAGAAATCGGACGTCTGATTATGCAAAAAGCAGCGGGAACACTGAAGAAGATTTCCTTAGAATTGGGCGGCAAGTCGCCGAATATTATTCTGCCGGATGCCGACATGTCACGGGCGATTCCGGGAGCGCTAAGCGGCATTTTCTTCAATCAGGGACAAGTATGCTGCGCAGGCTCACGCCTGTATGTGCATAAAAAAGTATATGACAATGTGCTGAGCGATATGGTGTCCCATGCTCAAAAGATTAAAGTGGGCAACGGGCTATCACCGGATACGGAGATGGGACCGCTCGTATCCTCTGAACAGTTCAGCCGCGTTACCGATTACATTGACATCGGTAAAAAAGAAGGAGCACAAATCATTAGCGCTGTACGGGAAGATGAAGCGCTAGAGCAGGGCTATTTCGTTACGCCAACGGTATTCTCTGAAGTAACGGATGAGATGACCATTGCCCAGGAAGAAATTTTCGGACCGGTATTGGCGGCAATGCCATTCGAAGATATAGATGATTTAGTTGAGCGGGCCAACCGCACAACATATGGGCTTGCTGCAGGCGTATGGACACAGGATGTTTCTAAAGCTCATAGAATCGCGGATCGTATCAGGGCAGGTACGGTTTGGGTGAATTGCTATAATGTGTTCGATGCAGCTTCTCCGTTCGGTGGATATAAGCAAAGTGGTATTGGACGTGAAATGGGCAGCTACGCACTCGAATTGTATACAGAAGTAAAGAGTGTGTGGGTAAATATTCGCTAGAGCAACAAGTAATATTGCAATAAGATAAAAAACAAGGGGGCAGAATGCCTTACGGCGCTTCTGCTCCCTTGTTGATGGATAAGAAACGATATGTCGCTGTAAAGCAAGAAAGCAACATATCGTTTCTTTCGATCGTATCACTTGAAAAATTCGCGAGGCGTATGTCACGATAGGCGAAAAAGGCCGCGTGCAGGCGCCCGTGAGTTTTTCGCCCGTGGAAATACAAAGAAAGATAGTTGTTAGATTATTTAAAAAATACTATTATTACCGTAAATAATGTGTTAGACTTCAGTAAATGGTATACAATATACTTCGTTGGAAGAAGGTGTGTTTTATGAAACTTTGTATGTAAGGCACAGTTGAATCGATTAATATGACAGAATATTTAGTCTAAAGTAGGTGCTGGCAGTAAAAGGGACAATTAGGTAAGGAGGGGTATGCATGAACTGGGATGTAGCGCATATCATTTATGCGTTGGGGGCTATCACTGTCGTAGTGGCGATGCTTTTTCGCAAAGGAGTCATTATTCCTTCACTCGTTACTACCTTTTTGCTGGGTTGGGCGTATAAAGGAGGATTCGGCGAAGGAATCGTAGCAGGATTGGCCGCAATTTACAACGCAAATATCATGGCGGCGAAAGAGTTATTCAGCATTATTTTGCTGATTGCATTCATGGTGGGAATGTTGAATGCGCTTAAAGAGCTTGGTGCTGACCGAAAAATGATTACACCCATCCAGGGAATTATGGTAAATGGACATGCGGCTTACTGGATTTTATTCGTAGCCACGGCGTTGTTATCTACGGCATTCTGGCCAACTCCAGCCGTTCCTCTGGTTGCAGCTGTATTAATACCGGTTGCTCTGCGAGTCGGATTGCCGCCAATAGGTATTGCAATCGCGATTACGCTGGCTGGACAAGGAATGGCACTGTCAGCCGATGCATTGATGCAGGTAGCACCGGCACTGTCTGCCAAGGCGGCCGGGATGCCTCAATTGTCGGAAGCAATATGGATAAAATCAATTGTACTCACGTTAATTGTCGGTGGTGTAGCGAGCGTCATCTCATACATCCGTATTGCCAAAACGATTAAGAAGCCGGCAGGTATGCAAAAAGAGGAAGCACAGCTAGATGAATTGGACGGGACGTATTTTGAAGAAGGCGAAGCAGAGGCAGCCGCTACGCTAGAGTTTATGCCCCAAAAAGAATCAGGGGCTACTGCAACTTTTTTCGCTGTCTTTACTATTGTCATGTTCTTGCTTGATATTGTCGCGATGAGCGTGTTTGATATTAAAGGAGGGGATGCCGGGGCATTAATTGGAGGAACCGCAGCTATTATTATGCTTGTGGCGACGATCGTCAAGCATAAAGGGGATGCATTCGAAGAAATAGGAGAGCGATTGACTGAAGGATTTGGCTTTGCTATTAAAATTATGGGATCTATTATTCCGATTGCCGCTTTCTTCTTTTTGGGTGGACAGGAGCATTCCACTGCTGTGTTCGGCGAAGGGGCACCGGGGTTTTTGTTTGATATTGTAGAGGGCATACAAGCTTATATTCCGAGCAATGAGTTTATTGCCGCATTCGGCGTGCTGCTTGTAGGCATTCTGTGTGGGATTGACGGGTCTGGATTTGCCGGCCTGCCAATTACAGGTGCTCTTGCCGGTGCATTATCACACGGGACAGGCATCGATACGTCGATGTTGGCGGCAGTAGGACAGATGGGTTCCATTTGGTCTGGAGGTGGTACATTTATCGCGTGGTCATCGTTAATCGCTGTTGCTGCGTTTGTAGGCGTCTCCCCTATTGAACTGGCACGAAAGAACTTTTTGCCCGTTATGACTGGACTTATCATTGCTACTATACTTGCCATTATCATTTGGTAAGCATAATGAACAAAAAGCCGTTGGCCTAATGGATTATACCACATGGTCAGCGGCTTTTTGGGGCTTTTTTTCGGTTAGCGCAGATGCATTAAATAAAGCTGTAGCGATTGTTTTAGCCATGTTGCGCACCGATTTTTCATTCGCATTTTGCAGCATCATATAATTGTAAGGACCGATCGTATTTACAATACCTTTGATATGAATATCGCCTACTTGTGGAAGTGACTTTTTCATGCTGTTGCCTGGAAAAAGAGGGCCTTCCAATAGCTGAATATAGCCAATATGGTGCAGGTGACCGAGAGAAGCATCAACTGCCACGATAAATGGATGATTGTATTTTTCATGGATTTCTTGCATCGTATCTTGCAGATTCAATGCATGCACCGGCTCCTTAATCGTGCCGTAGATATGCGTATTTTTCAGTTCACTGTCCTGAAGCAGTGTGCCTATCATCGGTCCAAGCGCATCACCGATCGCTTTAATTGTTCCAATGCAGACGAATACAAGCGGTCTTTCTCCAGCTGCCCTAAATAGAAGTGTCAGGCTTTTACATAAATGGACAGCGGCGTTTCTTTCCTTATAATGTATTTGTATAATCACATCTATCTCTCCAAATATATTTTTTCTATATTATACCACATCACACAAAGTCCTCTTTTTCTGCTGCAACCATAGAGTAAAAATACATAAACATGCTACTTATTTATTCAATTATGGTATACAATATACAATATAAAGGATAAAAAAACAATGAGATAGGGAGGCATATTTGTGAACATGTATGATTTGCAGCAAATGACCTGGCCGGAAATTAAGGAAGCGTTAAATCAAGCAAAATTGGCAGTTATACCGATCGGAGCGCATGAACAGCATGGACCGCATATGGTAGAAAGCTGTGATGCTGTATTGGCGAAGAGAATGGCGGATAAACTGGCTACACGGCTTCACCCGCTTACTATTGTCGCCCCTACAATCACAATGGGCGTATCGCCGCACCATATGAATTTTCCTGGTACAATTTCGTTGCAACCGGAAACGATGGTGAGTCTGTTGCGGGATATTACCGTCTCATTAAAGCATCATGGCATTATAAACTTTCTCTGGTTGAATGCACATGGAGGCAATCAATCTACATTGTCTATTGCTTGTCAGAAGTTGAGCGTTGAGCTAGATGTAACAATTTATTATGCAAAAACGACGGCCAGTGCAAGCGAGGTTTATAAAGATTATATTTCTTCCTCACCATTTGGCCATAGTTGTGAACGGGAAGTATCTGAAGCGTATTATCTGGCACCGGAATTGCTGAGGGAGGATTGTTTGCAGGAGGGACAGTTAAATGAAAACCCTCGTTGGCGTCATCTACGCCCAGGTAATCCGCTTCAAGGGTTCTATCATTATGAAGAAATGACGAAAAACGGATGTATTGGAGATGCCACGCGAGGCAGCTATGAGCTTGGAGAGAAAATCGTAGAGACGGCACTGGAGCGGTTGGAAGAGGAGATACGTTTTTTGTTGTATACGCAACATTCTGCAAATAATTTATAGAAAAATCTAATTTTTAAATAAAATTCGTTGACACGCTATTTTTATGTGTTAATATAAAAGCAAGAAAAGTTTTGGTATACAATATACTGAAAAGGTGGTCCACTTGTTATGCTAAATTAGAAATGAAGTAGAATAAAAGGACAAGCTCTAATTTTTTTGTTAAATTGGTATACAATATACAAGGAGGAATGAATAATGGCAGAATTAATGGACAAAGAAGTGTTTCGCGAGAAGCTGGAAGCGGCAGTAAAAGGAAACAGCAGTGAAGTTGCTCCATTCACGAATGCATGGGCTGAAGGACAATTAACACGCGAGCAGTTCGCAAAGTGGGTAGAACAGCATTATCACTACGTTGGACCATTCGCAGATTACTTAGGGTATATGTACTCCAATTGTCCGTATGAAGATGCGAAGGATTTCCTCCTGCAAAACATGTGGGAAGAAGAACTGGGTGGTGACCGTCATACCGATCTACTTATCCGCTTTGGTGAAGTATGTGGTACGACACGCAAGCAGGTTGAAGATCCGAACAACATGCTCGCAACGACACTGGGATTGCAGAGTTGGTGCTATGCGATGGCCATGCGTGAGAACTTCATCGTCGCAACTGCAGCGCTTATCGTCGGTCTCGAATCGCAGGTTCCAGGCATCTATCGCAAGCAGACGCCAACTTTGCGTGAGAAGTACAGATTTACCGATCATGAAATTGAATTCTTCGACCTGCATATTGTTTCCGATGAAATTCACGGCGAACGGGGCTATCAAATCGTACTGAAATATGCGGATACTCCGGAATTGCAGGATCGTTGCCTGAAGGCCGTACAAAAAGCAACAGAAATGCGCCGGATGTACATCGACGGTATTTATCGGGCTTTTGTAGATGAAAAACCGTATGCTACATTGTAACTGAAAATCGGGGATATTTATGAGCAGCTCTCTCGCAAAGGGAGGGCTGTTCGTACTATATAGTTACCCTATAACATTACCAGGCTAAGGAGGGAATGTAATGACAATAACTACAGAAGTGACAACCTACCATAACTTAATCGACGGTCAATGGGTGGAGCCTTCTACGAGACAATATTTTGAAAACATAAACCCTGCCGATAGCGATGATTGCATAGGTAGATTTCCGGCTTCTGACGAAGAGGATGCAGAGCGAGCCATTGCTTCTGCACGCCAAGCGCAGAAAGAGTGGGCGAAGTACTCTCCGTCGAACAAAGCGGCCATTCTTTACAGGGCGGCCGATTTATTGGAAGAAAGAGCCGAGCAATATGGACGAGAATTAACCCGAGAGGAAGGAAAAGTGCTGGCGCAGGCGGTAATGGAAGTGAAGCGTTCGGCGCAAACACTACGTTATTACGCTTCTGAAGGATTAAATGTAATGGGTCAGACGCTTCCCACCGACGATGGAAGCTTGCTCTATACGAGGCAGGAACCTCTCGGTGTCGTCTCCATAATTACACCATGGAATTTCCCTATTTCGATTCCCGCACGCAAAATCGCACCTGCTCTGGTGACAGGCAATACGGTTATTTTTAAACCGGCTTCAGATACGCCGCTTGCCGGACTTCGTTTTGTCGAGTGTTTACATGAAGCTGGATTGCCGGCTGGTGTACTGAACTTCATTACCGGTTCCGCAGCGAAAATCGGAAACATCCTTGTTTCGCATAAAGAGATTAATGCAGTTACATTTACCGGTTCTACACATGCTGGGGAGCAAATCTACAAAAATGCCTCGTTCAGGACGCGTCTTCAACTTGAATTAGGCGGAAAAAATCCGCTTATCGTAATGGATGACGCCGATGTAGATCAGGCGGTCCAAATGACGATTGCCGGGGGGTTTAGCCTAACAGGGCAGGCTTGCACAGGGACGAGTCGCGTATTTGTGATGGAAGCGATATATGACACATATGTCAAGCGGCTTGTGGAGGCGACAGGGAAGCTTACTATTGGTAACGGTCTGGATGAAGGTGTAAAGCTAGGACCGCTCGCTAATGAAAGTCAACTGCATAACGTGCTTGCATATGTGGAAAGTGGCAAGGCGGAAGGAGCAACACTTCTAATTGGCGGTGAACAATTAACGGAAGGGAAGCTTGGCAAAGGCTATTACGTATCACCAGCTATATTCGTCGATGTACATCCGGAGATGAAGATTATGCGAGAAGAAATTTTTGGCCCGGTTATCGGTGTACTGAAGGTTTCCTCGTTTAATGAAGCGCTCGCACTGGCCAATGATACAGAATACGGATTAGCAGCAGCGATTTGTACATCTGATGAGAGAACAGCAACCCAGTTTACCGAACAAATCGAGGCTGGCATGATAAAAGTTAATAAACCGACAACCGGAGTCGCATATAATGCGCCATTCGGCGGCATGAAAAATTCCAGTACGGCCACTTACCGTGAGAGTGGACGTGATGCACTGGACTTTTATGTTCAAGCCAAGACAATCTATCGATAAAATGAAACTTCACTCAGTGGGGGGGACTACCTCCCGTGAAGGCGGAAGAAAGCAAAAGAAGAAGGGAGAATGAGAGATGCGGCAAGTATTACGGTTAGAGCTCGAAGAAGCGAAGGTTATGATTGAAGCGGCACGGAAAAAAGCGGAGGAAATCCGGGTCTTAGAAACCATTTGTATTGTGGACGACGGGGGTTATGCTATTGCGCTAGAGAGAATGAACGGCTCCCGTGTTACCGGGGTAGAGATTTCGATGGCCAAAGCGTTCACCGCATCCGGTCATAAGCGTTCCACCCACCTATTTAATAAAGAAGGAGGGCCTGCAGCCGTCGGAGGTGAGGCTTTTGGTATTCAGCAGATGATTCCGGGCAAGTTCGCTATTTTTGTCGGGGGCTTTCCTATAGTAGTGAATGGGGAGGTCATAGGCGGAGTTGGTGTCAGCGGTGGAAATGGTGAGCAGGATACAGCGGTTGGCGTCGCCGCACTCCAGGCGCTACAGAATTATCTTGGGAATGAATTCGAAGTCCTAGTACAGGCTGATATCAAAAAATAACGGAAGAAGAAAAGCTTCTCCGGTACAAAGAGGCGGTATGGATGGCACAACCGTTAGTCAAGCCGCATGGCGTGGTCCCCGCTCAGAGGACCGGGGCACGAACGGCAGAATTAAATCGCATGCTGTTGGCGATTTGTCTGGGGGCATTCGTTTCCCATCTGACGGCGGGGATCGTCAACATCGCACTACCGGGACTTTCCGCTACTTTTCAGCAGGATATCTCCCTTATGCAGTGGATTGCTTCCGGCTATCTGCTCGTTATCGCCGCTCTTCTTCCAATGATGGGCAAATGGGGCGATCGGTTCGGGAGCAAGAGAATTCATAATATAGGATATATTATTTTCGGTGTTAGTTCACTCCTAACTTTATTTACGGAGACGGTATATGGACTGCTTGTGCTTCGGGTTATTCAGGCATTCGGCGCTGCTATGTTTCAGGCGACGAATATTGGACTGGTTAGCCGCTACTTTCCCACTGAATCGCGTGGTCGGGCGCTTGGATTCGTAAGTACTGCCGTTGCGCTAGGAGCGTTGAGCGGTCCGATGATTGGTGGACTGATTATGGACTGGCTGAACTGGCACTGGCTATTCCTTATACATGTACCAGTGCTGGTTATTGCTACTTTTCTTGCATTTCGCTATATTCCGACCGATTCGTCGGGAGTCGTACACACGCCGGATTGGGTCGGCGGGATATTATTCGCAGTTTGCATTATCACATTTATCTTTTGTATTTCCAACGGAAATGCCTGGGGATGGACCTCGAGAGGCATCTTGTTTACATTCGCTCTTAGCCTGTTGGCGTTCGTAGGATTATACTACTGGGTTGGCAGGCGCGTCAGGCGAAAGCGAGAACCGTTCCTTAATGTATCTCTGTTTGCAAAGCCGGCGGTTTCGGCCGGTATGTTTGTTGGATTGGCCACGTTTGTTGCTGTGTTCGCTACACAGGTGACCCTTCCATTCTATCTACTGGGGGTACGGCATTTCGCACCGTCGCAAGCAGGCATTATGATTATGATGTATCCGGTTGCGTTAGGGATTATGGGACCGATTAGCGGATCGCTGTCTGATAAGCATGGATCGTCAAAAATTACGATGATAGGACTTATTTCTATGTCAGGGGCGCTCATCTTGCTCAGTTTCATCAGCAAGCAGACTCCTGTGAGTCTGCTTGGTCTCAGTCTTTTGGTTCTTGGCGCCGGTATGGGGATGGTTACATCGCCGAATTATAGTTTAATTATGGGAAGCGTCGATAAAAGTAGTCTAGGTGCCGTCGGAGGGATGGTAGCACTGGTCCGCAATTTGGGGCTGGTACTTGGGACGGCAATGGGCATTTCGCTTTTGGATTACGCATTCCCCGGCTCCATTTCAAGGTGGATGGTAACAAAGGAAGCGGCTTATGCACCTTATGTAGTTTCAGGTCTGCGAACCGTATTTATGATGTCACTAATATTCTGCTTACTCGGTATCCTATTTTTAGGGCTTGCACTGCGGAGACGGCTTCTGCAAGCACCATAAAAAATGGGGGAGCACCATGAGTGGTGGGCAGTTGTCTAACGTTTTTTTCAGGCTGGTATCCGGTATCCTATTTTATTAATCGGACTTAGTTATCTGTTTGTGGAGCGAATGAAAGTTCACCCTGCCCTTGTTATGAGTTCTTCCTTGCTTTATGGTGCCGTGTTCTTGTCGTAAGGTTGTGAATTTGCATGGTATCCAGTAAGCTTAAAAGAAAGAGATACAAGGAGGAATATTGTATGCAAGCTGACACATGGGCAAAAGAAGAGCTAAGTCCTATACGGGATAAAGTGTATCGTTATATTAAGGGGATGATATTGAACGGCGAATTGGTAGCAGGCGAGAGAATCGTGGAGCGTGAATTGGCGGATAAACTGAATATTAGCCGCACGCCGATTCGTGAAGCGCTTTTTCGCTTAGAATCGCAAGGCTTCGTAAAAACACTCCCACGCAAAGGTGTAGTTGTTTCGAAAATGACTACAGAAGAAATTGTTGAAATTTTTACGATTTTATCCTCGCTGGAAAGTCTGTCAGTTAAGCTGGCTGCCAACAAAGTAATAGAGGAAGATAAGATTCAGCTTGCCGACCAAATTAAAGAGATTGAAAAATTATTGGAGCGAACAGATTTGGATACGAAGCACCTTACCGATTTGCACATCGATGTGAACGAAACGATTTATAAGATGGCGAGGAGTCCGCGTTTATACGAAATGCTGCATAGTCTGCTTGAATATATTCAGGCGTTCGCAACGGTCGGACAGGAAGTACCGGGCAGATTGCGCAAGTCGCTTGAAGAGCATCGTGCCATTGCGCTTGCAGTACAGAACGGGGACAGTGAACTGGCAGAACATCTGGCGAAAATCCATATTGCCAACTCGAAGGCGGCGTATCTTGAAGCGCTACAAATGCAACCATAGCGAATCGTTGATAAGGGAGGGTATACAATGAGCAACAAAATTAAAGTGGAGTTTTGCCAGAACAACGTAAACCGCCATGCCTCTTCACAGAACGCTCTCGCGTTCGTGAAGGAGCATGTACCTGAGGATACGGTGCATCTGGTAGAGATGAAATGCGGAGGAATTTGCGTTGCTTGCAAGATGAGCCCTTATGCGTTAATCGATAAAAAGTATGTAACGTCCCTCGATGCGGATGAATTCTTTCAACGGTTTAAAAAAGAGCTGGAAAAGCAAACAGCGGCAGCGACGGCCAGGAAGGCGATATGAGATGCGCATTGAAAAAAGGCTGGCGCTTTACGGCATCGAACTAACGGATTGTCCGGATATTACTAAATCGTATATTACGTCCACAGCCGACAAGTATCATGTATACGTTAGCGGCATTCAGGTACACTGTCCCAGCAATCTATTCTATGAAGGTCATATTATTGGTAAGCAATTATCCTCGAAATGGCTGGAAGCATGCGCACGTCGCAGCCTTGTGAATCAGTTAAGCATGCTAAAACGTATTGTTGAAGATTTGGATATAATCGACCACATTATTAAAATCGTTTATTATATTAACTGTATTGGCACGAAAGAAGATTGGAGTCAGGTTACGAAAGAAACAACGGATATTATGCGAGAAGTATTCGGCGAGGCGGGTGACTGTGAAATATGTACAATTGCCCCTGTTCCGCTACCACCGGGTCAGTCGGTACAAATTGACCTTCTTGTTTCCTTGCCATCCTCGCCGCTTTCTGATTCTCTAAGGGTATGCGAAGGAGTAAAAAGCAGTGGGTCATTTTAATTTTAAATGGTATACAATATACGAAAGCTAGAACCTTGTTTGCACAAGCGTCCTAGCTTTCTTCCGATCGTTTTTATTCTATGTTCTAAATTGGCTAATTTCAGTCTGTAATTCCTGTGCCTGTTTACTGAGAGAATCGGCTGCAGTGGTAACTTCCTCGATAGAAGCCAACTGTTCCTGGGCGGCGGCAGCTACCCCCTGTGTTCCATTCGCGATCGTTTCTGAGACAAGCAGTAATTGTTCCAAAGAGGATGTCATCTGTAATGTGCCAGCCGAGATTTCCTCCGCGCTGGAAGAAACCTCCTGAATTTCCTCTGCCACATGCTGAATGAGCGTGACGATACGCATAAATGCACTGCCTGCTTCATCTACAATGAGCGTACCTGACTCTGCTTCTTCCGTTCCAGAATCCATCGCTTGTATCGCCTGTCCTGTACGCTGTTGAATCTGAACGATAAGTGCAGCAATATGCTCTGTTGATTGCCGGGACTGCTCAGCCAGCTTTCGTACTTCATCGGCAACGACGGCAAAGCCTTTACCGTGCTCGCCTGCTCGTGCCGCTTCAATTGTCGCATTTAATGCAAGCAGATTCGTTTGATCGGCAATTTGCTGAATCACTTGTGCAATGTTGCCAATTTCCTGCGAGCTTTCTCCCAAAGCATGAATAATATCAGACGATTCTTTGACAGACTTTTGAATGTTTTGCATTTGCTGTATGGCTCTCGTGATGACAGCCTGCCCTTGCTGTGCTTCCTCTAGTACATCGGATACTGAACTGGATACCGTAGAGGTTGCCGTTGCTATCCGCTGTACGGCCTGTGCATTTTCATCGATAGCATGCTTACTTTCACCCATGCCTTTTGCCTGTCGCTCGGCACCGCTTGCTACCTCCTGAATAGTAGAAGCGACCTGGGTGGCGATTTCTGCTGTTTGCTCCGCACTAACGTATAGTTCTTTCGAGGAGGCGGCTACATGTTTTGCTGTACTGTCGGATTTCTGAATGAGCGTTCGAATGTTTTGCTTCATTAGGTTAAATGCTTGTGACATTTCACCCAACTCATCTTTGTTTTTGACAATCACATCTGTTCCTGACAGAACACCGGCTGCGATTTCTCTTGCATTAGCTGTCAGTGCACGTACCGGAATGGAAATAAGGCGGCTGATATAAATAGCGATCAGACAGCTGCCAGCAAGTGCAAGCAAGCAAATAATAAAAATTGTCATTTTGATAACGGTTACACTATTAGTGGTTTCGGCGCTACTCTTCTGAAGAAGTTCCTGCTGTGCTAGTCCGAACTCTTTGGCTTTGGCAAGGAACTGCCTGCTTGTTACTTTTTCTTTCTCTTGTATTAAACGTAAGTACTCTTGCTGGTTGTTTTGCTGTTTATAGAAAATGATCTGGTAGGCTGTATCGTTGTAGGAGGTCTGGAGCTGGTTTAATTGATCGAGCTGTTCTTTGTTTTCGGACTGACCGGTAGCAGCACCGAGTTTTCCACTGAGCTTTATGTATTCATTTTTGGCTGCTTCATAGTATTTTAAGCTGCCTTCATTCCCTGTTAGCAAATATTCGCGCAGGGTTGCCGATTGTTCATTGGCCAGAGCTGTCAATTCCTTTACCAGTGTCATTTTTTCTATGCGCTCACTGATTACTTGCTGATAAATTCGATCGACTACTGAAAGTTGATAGCTGGCGATTCCTGTCGCAATGCCAGATAGCAGGAGGACGGTGAGAAATCCGTAAAACAATTTCTTTCGAATCGACATCCGCATCATACTATGCTCCCCTTTCTCATTTACTTGCCCGTATAAGAAAAACTCGCAGGCACCTTCGCGCGTCCTTTTTCCACAAAGAAGTTAAACGGCCGCTTTGCGTCATTTCATGCGGACCGACAAAATATCTGGGTATTAGAAAACCTGGCTGGTGCCAAGCTATTGCGTAAGCAACGTTTAGCGCATGTCACGCGAGTTTTTTAAGCGATGCGATTGGAATAAAATGGGGGGTGGTTTCTTTCTTTACAACGACATATACTTCTTGTTCATAAAAGAAATATATGACTATTATAATAGTTTTGAAAATACTTTCGTTTCATTTATTTTAGCTGAAAAGTATTAATTTGACGATAGAAAAGAGAAAAACCCCAAAAATTTTCTGGGGTCTTTTCTTTTATCTATGTCTATATTCATAGATAAAGGTTTATACGCCTATCACAAATGGATTCGTATATTGACGTAACACTTTAACAATACTCATTGCGACAATGTATCCTGTTTTCGGATTGTTTGCTGAGGGTGTGTTTTGCAAGGATAACTCAATTCTTCCAGCGAATCCTTCCGCAATAATCTGATGTGTATTCTGTGTAACGGTAGGATCCACATACACTCGCACATGCGTATTTTTAAATCCGATTCCTGCCAGACTCAAAGCCGCAGATACATTGACACTTTCGGGAAATAGTAATGCCGATTCGTTAGCCGTTCCGCTAAAAATGAGTGTCGGTTTGGACACGGAAGAAAGATCCACTTTTTCTTCGGCGAGTGTACCATACCAAGCAGCCGGGGGCTTACGCGTAACCAGCTCGATACGGTCGATTTCTTCAAGGGTCATGGCACAGATGCGGTCCAACCCGCCGATAGCAGCGGAGGGAACGAGCAATTGAGTACGATGTTGCACTGCTGTAGCCTTCAACTCTTCCAGTGTGTTTTCTTCCGCCAGTGCCCCGATACTTGCCACGATGAAAGAAGCGTGATGAAGCGCACGTACACCGTATTTTTTTATGGCTGTATGTCCGGCTGCTTCTACAATAATATCCATATCCTCGGCAAAGAACGCATCTTCATCCGACGTAATAAGGCAGGAAGCGGGCAAACGGTAATCCCGGGATTCGTTACGAACAAGTGCAGCTTTTACTTCGATTTGTTTCGCATAATGTTCCATGCTATATGACGCGACTGCATGTCCAATAGTACCAAGGCCGATAATTCCGATTTTAATCGCATCCAATCTTTTCACCTACTCAAATGTATTTTGTATACCAAAAGTATATAAAAAAAAGCGTAACCATACTAGTTTTAAATTATTAAATATTAAAAAATAAAAATTATAGTATATTGTATACCAAAAACAAAGCGCGTGTGATATAGTTAGAATAATTAGAATACGAAAGGTAGGGAACAAACGATGCAAAAAATTGACTTCAAAACTAGTGGAAAAAAATTAGAGGTATCTAAAGAATCAAATCTATTGCGTATGTCGATTCGTTATGAAGGCGGTATTCCCTATAAATGTGGGGGTGGTATTTGCGGTACATGCGTTGTAAAAATTGATGATGGAGCACAGAACTTGAACAAGGTAAGCAAGAAGGAGGTAGAGAGGCTGGGTAAGGATTTGATTGACCAGGGATATCGGCTTGCATGCCAAACTTTTGTTAGTGGGGATGTAGAACTGAACTGGGAGGAGAATCCCATCCGTCCGAAACGTAAAGCTGCTGCAAAATAACTCTTTATTCGACAACCTATCCCCCTGTACAGATAGCCTAAAAATAGGGAAAATAGAAGTAAACAAATCAACGCAGGGGGATGCGGAACGGTGGAAAAAAATGCGGGAATAGTACAGTGGAGCAGGTGGTTTTTGGCTCTCGTCATCGGGATTGTCTGTATACGTATTTTCTTTTTTGCTCCGTATGTAGTAGAAGGCATTTCCATGTACCCGACTTTGGAAGACCACGAACGGATTGTAGTGAATAAGTGGATTTATCAGATGAAGAATCCAAGCTACGGAGATGTTATCGTATTGCATGCTAATGATAGGGAGGATTACATTAAGCGGATTATCGGGGTAGGAGGCGATGAATTAGAGCTTAGGAATGGTACGCTGTATCGGAACGGAAGTATAGTGGACGAGCCGTACATCAATGAAATAACGCTAGGAGAATTCGACAAAATTAAGGTGCCACCTGATTCTTATTTTGTGATGGGAGATAATCGGAATCGAAGTATGGACAGTCGTGAAATTGGTTTTATCTCTCAGAGCAGCATCGTCGGCCGAGCAGAGTTCATCTTTTATCCATTCAGGAAAGTGGAACGGATTCAATAATTTCCCCTTAAAGGTCTGATGCGTTCAACTAACACGCAGTAAGGGACGTACGACCCCCCTTACTGCGTGAAGTTTTAAATTACACTTGATATTTTGACAGGGGAGTGTGGTTGGAAGGAGGTGATTCGGAAAAAAGAAGAGGTTGGATGCGCCCTGCGATCCGGCAGAAGACAGGCCAACGTGTCTTTTTCTTACCTCCCACCATAAACATTTGTCGATTTATCAAATCAGATGTATATAGATAGGATACGTCGCCATATGTAGGAGAATAATCTTTCTCATCTGCATATGGCGAATTTTTTTATGCATATGAAAGCGACATCTGCTTCTTTCCGATTTGTATCGCTTGAAAAATAGGTATCTATAATGCTTCTGCATACAGGTTTTTTTTCATCTGTGTCCATTTCACCTTGAAAATCAGTTTGCTTTTTGCGCCGTAGCCCATCATCCAGAAGCCGTATGACTCATACATGAAACTCGAGAAATGCATCTTCTGCCAGAATAGGAGGTTTTCCGGTGCGCTTTCCAAAATAATGACCCAGTGGTGTTCCTTTGCGAATTCTTTCATGATAGTTACGATATCGGCCCCGATGTTTTTGCCGCGCAGCTTGTGGGGAACGCGAATCATGCCAAGAAACATGGCTTCATTCTTATGATCAAAGAACAAATCAAGCATCACGTTATCGGGCGTCATACCAGCGTCCCGCATCTCTTCATCTGTACGGTAAAGATAATGGTGCTCTTCTTTTTGTTCTAAACGGTATGGGATATTATGCGTCTCGAAAACACGTTCGAATTCTCGCAAAATCTTCATGATACTTCCTTTCTATCCATGTTTTTGCCGCGCCTTTTTGATGTTTGTATGGATTGCCTGAAAATGATTCCTCAATCAATATACATGGATTTTCCATGAGCCGCAAATGCTGTTTCTAAACAATTTGTGAACAAAGAACAAATTGGGTACAAGCGAAGCGCTTTCAAATAATGGGTTGTATTTTCGTGCTTTTTCATACATGAACGAGTACAATGGATAGAAAGAAAAACATCGATGTGGAGGATTACGAGCAATGTATAAAGTGGTAGTAACAAACGATGACGGCATTCATGCGTTGGGTATTCATAAATTGGTGAAGTCGCTTGACGGACTGGCGGAGGTTATTGTCGTAGCGCCTGATACAGAACGAAGCGCAGAAGGCCACAGGATTACAGTGCGAGAAGGTCTAACGGTCAAAAAAGTAGACTTTCATGGAATGGAGCATATACAAGCATGGGCGGTAAACGGAACTCCTGCCGATTGTGTGAAAATGGCAATTAACGTCATTTTGCAGGAGCGTCCGGATCTGGTAATCTCGGGCATTAATGCGGGACTCAACCTAGGTAAAGACATTTATTATTCAGGAACTGTAAGCGCCGCACGCGAGGCGGTAATTTATGAAGTGCCAGCGATAGCGGTATCGTATGAGAATCATTTTCATAAAGATGATTTTGGTGAAGTAGAAGAGCTTGTACGCCCAATATGGGAAGAGATTAAGATTCATGATATTCCAGTCGATGTACTAATTAACATTAATGTTCCGCATATCAAAAGCGATGAGTTGCGCGGCGTTGTAGTAACAGGACTCGATATTCATCATTATCGCGACCGTATTGATGAAAAACCGGGAGTATCCGGAGTGCCGGAATATTGGCTGGACCGTGAATACGGGGAGCTGAAAAAAATCAACAACAATGACTATCATATGATTCGAAACAAGTATATTACCATGACGCCTATCCAAATCGATTCGACGGACTATACATTCTTTAAAAAAATGGAGAAATGGAAAGTAATTAAGAAAAACTTGCTTGGAGAAGAGTAGAGGGAGCGGGAATACTATGGAAGAATGGAGAACGATAAAGCCATCCATATCTTTGCCCACCAAAAGTGCCTTTTTAGGCGGTGATACACTCGGAGAGACGTTGGATCAACTGGCTTTTCAGGATATATACAAAATGATCCAGGAAGACGGTATCCGTTATTTTCCCCGGTTAACCTCTGAAGGTGATGTAGAGGTATGTATCATATATGAAGATATCGATAGCTTCGGCGAACAGGCGGATGCGGAAGTATATCTTGATTTTTCGCGTCATAAGGACAATTGGATTGCCGTACTATGGGTTGTGACCGATCCAGAAGACCCACTCGGTTATCCGCTTTCTTTTCATATAACGAAGGAAACGGACCGTTATCTAGCGGTTCGTTTCCTTGAACAAGAGCGCATCTGGATACATTATTTGGCGGATGTGGAAGCAGGGGTTATGCATCTATATTCAGAAGCAATTTCTTTTTCTGGTCACGAAACGGAACGGGCCGGAGAGCTTATGCTTGCAGCTTACCGATATGATCCGGAGAAGGAAGAAGCGGAGGAAATGACTGAGAGGACGATTTCTGGAGAAGAGCTGGAACTCTCCCGCCTGCGTGAGCACGGATTCTCGTTTTATTTTGATTACCGGTTAATGGAGAATCGATTTGGTGAAGAAGGAGCTCGGGAGCTTGTCATGGGTACAATATTCCGTGCGCTTTGGATGATGCGGCGTCATCCCAATCCACAGGCACGTGAAGCAGAACTTTTGCTGTGGATTGGAGAGAAAGTTGGGAAGAATCGGGCAGATGAAGAGACACGCTTGCTCGTGGTAACGATGACGCCGCAGCTGCTTGATGTATATCAAGTTGTGAATCTAAGCGAGTTGGAAGCCAATCCGCTGGCCACAACACTGATGGCACTAACTGAGTATCAATTCCTTGAGGAAGAGGCACCGCTTGAGAATGGATACATCCCGATTGCAGGCTATGAGGACGGCACGCTTGTTCATATAGAATGGGAGGAAGCGCCACTCTTAAGGTTAGAGCGTGCATTTGCGGGTGAATATCCGCATAGATCTAATCCTTACCGCGTATAACCGGTACGTTAACCATCACGTTCGACTGTCTGGTTTTTCGGTATTGTGGTAAGATAAAGGTAGGGGGAAAGGAAGTGAAACCGATGGGAAGTTATATCGTATAGGAGAAGTAGCGGCGCAGGCGCAGGTAAGTAAGCGCACCATCGATTATTATACGAACTTAGGTCTTTTGAGCGCGCAGCGTTCAGAAGCAAATTATCGCCTCTATCCAGAAGACACACTGGAACGTCTGAGTTTCATCGAGAGCTTGAAGCGGCAGAAGCTTACACTCGAAGAGATTAAGGAGCAGATGGCCGGATGGCAGACGGGAAGCGTAAAGCGTGAGACGATAGAAGTTGTCCAGCATGTGCAGGAAATTCAGGGCGATATGCGCAGACTCGAAGAACGTGTACAAGAATTGAAGATATGTTTAAAAACAATGGATGAGAAGCAGGCACGCTTGGTTGCACGGCAGTTGTCGGTACAGGGTGGCTCGCTTCTGCAAACGCTTATGCTTCTGCTCGGCGACGCGCCATTTTAAGGATATATAATTAAGTAGAAACTAATCCGAACAAACAGATAAAGGAGGCAGAAAAGTCTTGATTTTCACATGGATGACCCCCTTGATTTTAGCGGCATTCGCGCTGACAATCTGGGCACAGTTTAAAGTAAAGGGCAACTTTAACAAGTTTTCGCAAGTTCCTGCGCGGTCAGGAATGAGTGGGGCGGAGGTAGCACGTCGGATTCTCGACGATAATGGCCTGTATCAAGTACCTGTTGAACCGGTTCCAGGAAAATTAACGGATCATTTTGACCCGATATCCAATGTGGTACGCCTATCAGAGCCGGTATATTACGGTAATTCGATTTCTTCAATTTCTGTTGCAGCACATGAAGTCGGCCACGCCATTCAGCATAAGGAAGGATACAGCATGCTGGTACTGCGTCATCGCATGTTCCCTGCCGTAAACATAACGTCTGGAATCGCCCCTTTTCTTTTGTTAGCAGGCGTATTCTTTAAAATGACCAACCTTTTGCTTATTGGGATTATTTTCTTCTCCTTAGCTGTAGCGTTCCAACTGGTTACGCTGCCGGTAGAATTTAATGCAAGTTCGCGAGCCAAGCGTTTAATGCTGGCGGAAGGCTTTGTTGCAGGAGACGAAAAACGAGGTGTAGATAAAGTGCTAGGTGCTGCTGCGCTCACATACGTCGCTTCCACGCTGGTAGCTGTAATGCAACTGCTTGAATACATCTGGATTTTCACGTCTAATAACGAGGACTAATAGGAGATACGGGTGGGCTGTGCGCAATGCGCGCAGCCCGTTTATAAATTGTCTATCATGTGGTATAAATAAATTATATGGGTGGATGTACGTGTTCTATATTTTTTGATGTGACAAAGGAGGTGTATCTGTCATTCTCGAGAGTGACAGAGTCTAGTTGAGTACTGACCCACTGTCTGCCTTACTTTACCTTGCTGCCGTTTTTCTTCTGGTCTTTCTAAATGGTTTCTTTGTGGCGGCGGAATTTGCGATTGTGAAAGTCCGGAGCACCAGAATTAATCAACTCGTGATGGAAGGAAACAAGCGTGCCAATCTGGCGAAGACGCTGACGGATAATCTGGATGCGTATTTGTCGGCGACCCAGCTCGGGATTACGCTTGCCTCGCTGGGGCTTGGATGGATTGGGGAGCCAGCCATCGCGGAATTGCTTGGACCGGTTATGCATGCTCTGCATGTACCGGAGACGCTTACCCATACGCTCTCTTTCATTATCGCTTTTGCGACAATCACGTTTCTCCACATTGTGCTGGGGGAACTGGCCCCGAAATCCATGGCCATTCAAAAAGCGGAGACAACGACATTGTGGACAGCGGGACCGCTGATTTTCTTCCACAAAATTATGTACCCGTTTATCTGGGTGTTAAACCGAGCCGCATTTTTTTTCCTGCGTTTCGTTGGCATTCAGCCGACGACAGACCATGATTCGGCTCATACCGAGGAAGAAATCCGAATTTTGATGCAACAAAGTCACAAAAGCGGCTTGATTGACCAGACGGAATTAACGCTTGTGGATAACGTGTTCGAATTTGCGGAGCGTAATGCCCGTGAGATCATGATCCCACGAACGGACATGGTTTGCGTGTTCCAAGATGATGACTTCGAGGAGACATTCAAGGTCATTATGGAAGAAATGCATACGCGCTACCCGGTAGCAGCAGGTGATAAGGACAACATTATCGGTTTCGTCCATATAAAGGACATCTACCGATTGTACATGAGCGACAAAAAGAACGACTTGAACTCCATCATTCGTCCGGTAGAGCGTGTTCCTGAATCGATTCATATTAGCGACTTGCTGAAGCAAATGCAGCGTAACCGTTCTCAGATGGCTATTGTCATCGATGAATATGGTGGGACGGCGGGACTTGTAACTGTGGAAGATATCCTCGAAGAAATCGTTGGGGAAATCCAGGACGAGTTTGATGAAGAGCGACCGCATATCGAGCAGAAAGCGGATACAACATATTCTGTGGACGGCCGCCTGTTGATTGAAGAAGTGAATGATCGTTTCGGATTGGATATTAATTCTGACGATTATGATACGATCGGTGGATGGGTGTTCTCGCAGGTGGAGTTTCCACCGCAGGTAGGGCAGGTTGTTTACGCGCACGGCTACGAGTTTAAAGTAATTGAGGTTGACCATCTACGTATAGTTCGTTTGATGCTGCGCAGGCTGGATAAGGCCGAAGAAGAGGCCATGAATCAAGAAACCAGAGGCGCTGGGGAAGAAATGTATGCCAGTGAAGTGAAGGAATAAAGGACCATATGCAACCTAAGTTCGAAATTTCATCGAACTTAGGTTTTTTTATTTTGCTGGAAACGCTCATGGACATATACAGAAAGTTTGTTAAAACGATAAGTCACTATATTTATCAGAATGAGGCAGACTGAAGCGAGAGGGCGAGTTCTTTAGTATAGAAACTTTTTAATACACGTTCGAGAATTTGTTTTTCGCGCAAAGATAATCCATACGCTTCTGCTATATACATCTGATTTGATACATCGACAAATTCTTGTGGTGAGAGGTAAGAAAAGAAGGCAGGGCGGTGGGCGGGAGCGGTCGGAAAAAGACACGTTTGCCTTTCTTCTGCTGGAGCGCAAGGCGCATCCAACCTCTTCTTTTTCTGAATCGCCTCCTTCCAACCACGCTACCATGTCAAAATATCAATTGAGGATGCAGCATTTCTATGCTTTTTTCCGTTATTGCCCCGGTAGAGAGAAGCGTTTGTGGATCCATAGTAGTACAGCAAGCTGCATCAAACGGGACAGCCTCGCGTAATATGTCCGGTAGCATGGTTCGGTAGCTTTGTGAAGACGAGGAGTCCTCCGATGGTGCAATAACCTTCTGTTTGGCTGATTCCATTTGCGAAGTCATATGTTAGAGGCTGGTATTTCGTAAGAGGAGTGGGAAAATTTTGCTGCCTCAATCGGTTGCAAATGCGATCCGATATCGCCTTTGGCCATGACAGCATTATTAGAAGAAGCGGGATTTACACGTGTTAATCGTTATTTTAGTTCTTTTTTAATTGAAGGATATTTTGCTTTTAGAAGAGATTGATACAGATGAAGGGCGACCATTATTTTGTTTCGAGTGATCTAGTCTATAACATACGATGTAGCGGAGGAGACTTTCATGAAGGAACACATTGTCGTGGTTGGAGGATATGGCCATGTAGGCCAAACGATATGCAGGGAACTAGGTGAATTATATATGCTGCGGGAAGAAGCCTGGAGTGTGCAGAGCAATTTAGCTGTACAACCGGCAGAAAGGTTAGACCTTATGTGGACATTTCCGCGAATGATTCGTTTTTGACTCAAGTGGAAGAATTGCGGGAGGAAGTTTGGACATAGAAAAGCATACCGGTTTAACTTTTCGGATCAACATACCCTTATGCGAACGCTCGGTGTGTCGTCTGTTTCCACACGTCTTTGTTTCGACTCGGATATGGATAAAGCTAATACGCCAAGCTATCATCCGCTTGTTTGGCCAGTTGCGTTTCGGAACAGAGACGTTCGCCGTAAAAATCGACGCATGGGGAAAAATGAAAAATCCCCTTCAAAGTACTACAGTAAAATTCTTTCTTTTTACTGTGGTACCCTGAAGGGGATATACATGTATGCTCTAGTTTTTTACGTTTGTGCTCGCTTGCGCTTTGCTTTGCTTGAAAAGCCGAAAAGAGACCAGGAAAAGCCCTTTTTCCTTTTTTCTTCCTGTTTTTGCATAGCGCCGATCATTTGAATTTCGAAATTCATTTTGCGAAGTTCAAGGCGCAGTTCTTCCTGCTTTTTCTCCATCTCTTCCATCTTAAGCAGAATTTCCTTGTAGTATTGTGTAAGCATTAAATCTTCCGGGAGCGTCGCCTCTTTTTGCCGTTGTGCGGCGGAAGTTTCATACGCTTGGCTAAGTTCGTGCAAGGTCTCGAACAATTGCTGGCTTAAGTGTCGTTCCATTTCGTTCATTCGATTGAATAAATAGTGTGCCGTATCAGCTTCCGGTCTTTGAGGAGAGCTTTCAGCAGCTAGATCATAGTCGATATCCAGTTCTTTTTTCTCGGGGAGGATTTTTTCGAGCAATAGCACTTCTTCGACTTCTTTCAGCGTTTGAATTCCCGAATCTTTGACTCGCTTAATTTCAATGAGCAGATTGAATGCTTGTTCGCTTAAGAGGAAGTGACCCTGACTGTTTTTTTGCAGCACCATATATGGGCTGAATGTATCTATCCAATTGCGTACGGTACGCACACTTACATCCAGTTTTTCGGCCACATCTTTTGACGCCATCCACATGCTATTGCTTTGCATTCTATATCATCCTCCTCATCCTCACATGCTTTATAATAAAGAATACGGCATAAATGAAAAAGTTCCTACCAACTCGACAAAGGTTATCAAAAGAAGTGCTGTTTCGCTTTTTTCGACAAAAAAGCATAAAAATCGCAGAGAAAGACATACTATGGATACTTTCACGGGAAGGGCGGGAAATATATGGCTTTCATGCGAGGCAAACAGCAGGTGGAAGAGATTCCGATGTTTGAGATGAGTGTGTGGAGCTGCACGAACGATATATGTAAAGGGTGGATGCGACAGGAATATTCGTTTTCGGCCGATCCAGCCTGTCCGCTTTGTCAGTCGGGAATGATTCATGAGACGCGCATGTTACCGCAGCTATCTCATTACATCGGCTCATAGTCAAGTGGTTACAGGGGCTTTTGCACATGCAAAAGCCCTTTTTCAATGGCGTATTGTACCAATTCAGCACGTGTTGTTATATGTAGCTTTTTCATCAGACTTGTTTTGTGGTTTTCCACTGTTTTTACACTGATGAATAGCTTGTCTGAAATCTCTTTATTCGTATATCCTCTAGCTGTAAGACGCAGTACTTCCTCCTCGCGTGCGGTTAACAAGGCTTTCGTTTCTTCTTTTTTGATTTCGTTCAGGAAGCGAAGAATTGTCTCCTCTGTAAAAGTAGTATCATAATATTTCTTCCCTTCCACAAGCGTACGAATTGCAGCTAGCAGTTGATAGGGGTCCGTTTGTTTCAACACAAAGCCGTGAGCGCCAAGCCGCAACACTTCCTTTAAGTAAATCTCATCATCATACATTGTTAGGACAAGAACGGGCACATCTGGAAAAGAAAGGCGGATTTCTTGTAAGGTTGTAAAGCCGTCCATTCCTTTAGGCATAGATAAGTCGGTGATAACTACATCAGGGCGAACGGCGTGTAGCCGTAGTAGTCCTTCCTTTCCATCGGCAGCTTCTCCTACAACAATTATATCCGGCTGATTGTTCAGAAACATAGTAAGCCCAGATCGAACAATTACATGATCTTCAATGAGTACGATGCTAATTTTTTTCACTGCCAGTTTCCTCCATGCTTGCGAATGGTATGACAAAACGGAGAACGGTACCACATCCCGGCGCACTGTCGATGTGCATGCTCCCTTCAAGCAGTTCTGTCCGTTCTGCAAGATGTTTTAATCCGAGTCCGGTACTGTGTCGATGAACATGAATCGGATCAAATCCCTTCCCTTTATCACGAATGATGATGTGGAATCCAGAATGATCGGACAAAGAACATAAAGATATAAAAACTACTGGACTTTTCGCGTGTTTGGCTGCATTCGAGAGCGCTTCCTGCACAATGCGATAAATGTGTAATTCTATAGAAGAGGGGATGCGCAAACTTGAGGGAAGATTATAGCATATCGTTATTTTCAATGAGAAATGCTGCTCTACTTGACGGATAAGAGATACAAGTGCAGCCTTAAGGCCCAGAATGTCAAGCGCCGGTGGACGAAGCGCCACCGATAATTGCTTCACTTCTTTCATCGTATCAGCAAGGGTGGAAGATGCTATGGTGAATAATTGTGCATCGGACTCCGGTACGGTTTGCCGTAAAAGGCCGAGTGCCATCGAGATGCTGTACAAGGACTGTCCGATTCCGTCATGCAACTCCTGTGCGAGTCGTTTACGCTCAGCTTCCTGTGCTTCAATGGTCTGACGGGCGAGCAACTTGGCCATGCGCATTTCTTCTTCCTGTTTTTTCTGGGAAATATCACGCAGCATAAGAACTGTGTGCTCAATTGTTTCGTCTTCTGTGGGAAGGTAAGTGGTGCTAAACGAGACAGGTATATTCTCACCATGCAAGGTTGGCATCTCCGATTCAAAGTAGGAAGGTGCATTTTTCCCCATTAGTAGGCAACGCTCTTCGCCATGCACCACTTCTCGATGCTGACAGAATAGACAATATGGCACTTTCTGCCCTGTTTTCCAGCCGGTCATTCGAGTGGCAGCCGGATTGATTTCCTGGATAATACGGTTGCGATCCATGATAAGGACCCCATCCGATAATGCTTGAAACAACGCGTGTTCAAGTATGGTTATTACCCCTTTCCTATTTTATCTAAATCTACTGTATCACAAAAAATGAATGAATTATGAAATGAGCACTGAAATATTCTTATTTTTTTTGTTTGTATATTGCTAGAATTAGGAAAAAGGTTATATAGTAATAAAGACAAAATTCGACAAGAGGGGGAGGAGAGTGTCTTGAAATCATTGAGAAGCAAGCTGTTAGGAGTGGTTTTACCCATTTTGGTTGTATCGTTATCCACTATCGCATGGATTAATCATTCTAAAGCAACGGAGTTTCTCGAACAAAATTTCAATGAGAAAGCCAATCTGCAACTTGTCAATTTGAAGAAGCAGATTAGCACGTGGATTTCAGTGCGGGAAAGTGTGCTTAGCACAATATCTCAATCCGATGATGTAAAGAATGGAACGCCGGAGTCAGCCATTCCCTTTCTAAAGAAAGAGTTGGAAATTAATCAGGAATTTGATTACTTCTTCGTAAGCGACGAGAAAGGAAATATGGTTACGACAAGCGGAGACAAGGTCAATATTGCTGATCGTCCGTATTTCAAACGCGCTATGAGTGGACTTCCCGCTATTTCTGATGTAATTGTAGCAAAGACAACCGGTAAAAAAATCGTCGTATTAGCCATGCCGCTAGAGACAGAGGACGGTGAGCGGAAAGGAGTTCTGGCTGGAGCCATTACGACGGATTATCTGACAAGCGTTCTGTCAGATGTAAAGCTTGGCAGGACAGGATATGCTTTCATGGTTCAGAAGGATGGCATGGTTATTGCACATCCAGAAAAAGATAAAATACTTAAAGAAAATGTGCTGAAAGACTCAAATCAAGACTTAATCTCCATCATTAAAAAATCACAGACCGGACAGACCGGTTCTTTACGCTATACGTACGAAAATGAAGATAAGTTAAGCTATTATGCATTTATCCCTCGGACAAGCTGGTCGCTTATCATCACTGCGCCAGCAAGCGAGGCGACGGAACAACTGTCCTATCTCGCCAAAATTTCTATAGCTACCGCAGCTGGAGTTCTTATTTTTACATGTATTATACTCATATTGTTCGCTTCCCGCTTTGTGCGTCCGATTCGTCGCTTGAGCGAGGTGACAGCTGAACTGGCTCAGGGGAATCTGACGGTGCGTGCCAATGTTCATGGCGAAGATGAGGTGGGGAAATTAAGTCAGAACTTCGATAAAATGATTGAAAATATGAGTGACATTATTGAAACAATGAAGACGACTTCTACCCATCTGGAACATTCTTCGCAGAATATGACCATCTCTAGTGAGGAGACAAAACGAGCTGCAGAAGAAGTGGCGCTTACCATTCAGGACCTGGCTACTGGTTCGACTAACATCGCTGACTCGGTTAGTGAAGTAACCGGAGAAATGGGGGCGATGAAGCATACGATTGACAATATCTCTGATCAGGCATCCCGTATGGTTGGCGCGTTTACGAAAATGTCCAAGCTTTCCAAGGAAGGTCTGGAAGTTTCCGGACAAGCTGTGAGCCGGATGCAGGATGTAGATGAGTGCATTCATCAATCAGCCGGAATGATGCAGGGACTAGAGGATAAGTCAAACGAAATTGGTGGGATCGTTACTTTGATTTCCAGCATTGCGGAGCAGACGAACCTCCTTGCGTTGAATGCCAGCATTGAAGCGGCCCGGGCGGGTGAGCATGGCAAGGGATTCGCGGTAGTAGCCGGTGAGGTGCGTAAGCTGGCCGAGCAGACCAATCAAGCTACCGCTCAGATTCAAACGCTTATCTCTGATACGCAACAGGAAGCGAATCGAGCATCGCAATCGATTGCAGACGGCGTGTCTACTGTGCAAGAAGGACGTTCTATGGTTGAAAAAACAGGTGCGTATTTCTCTGAGATGGCAGATATGATTGGTGAGGTAACGGAGCTAACTGAAGCGATTGCTCGGGAGATAAAGCAAGTGGAGCATAATACAGCGGTTGTCGCTGAATCGATGGAAAGCATTGCAGCCATAACCGAAGAAGCTTCAGCGAGCACGGAGCAGGTCGGCGCTTCTAGCCAGCAGCAGGCTGCCTCCGCCCAGGAAATTCTAAATGACAGTCACCGACTTAAAGAGCTGTCCATTCAGCTCCAGGAGGTTGTTAATCGATTCCGCATCCATCGGTAAAGCGAAGGTGTAAAAATATCACTCCATGAGTGAAGATATACGCCTTGCAGGGTCTTTTACTGCCAGTTGCAAGCCCGGATAAGCTGTAGTACCATACCATTAACGGTATATTTAAAAAGGAGAGAGAGAAGAACATGGATTGGTTATCTGTAGCATTGCTGGGGTTTTTAATTGTATTTATTCTTTACCGCATATTGCCTCCGCGCGGTGTAAAGAAAATATCTGCTGATGAACTGCAGGAGGCGATGAAGCAGGCGAAGGGCAAGCAAATTATTGATGTGCGCGAGCCGAAGGAATACCGGAACGGACATATTCAAGGAGCACGCAATATTCCACTTGGCCAGGTAAAATCAGCGGTAAACGGTATTCCGAAAGACAAGGAGACGTACCTTGTTTGCGAGAGTGGTTTCCGCAGTTCTCAGGCTGCACGTATTTTGAAGAAAGAAGGCTTCCAAAATCTTTATAACGTATCCGGCGGCATGAAGCGCTGGAAAGGAAAGATTATAAGAAAATAAGATGTACTATTACGAGAGAAGGGAGAACGCCATAGGGCGTAGCCTTCTCTTTATTTTTGCAAAAAATGGGGAGGATAGAACATGTTCCTTTAAAGGGCAGACTCCTGTATGGAAAAACCGGCTTCCTTCCATACTAGGTAAGGAAGGAGTTGAGCGGACTATGTTCATGCGTCTGGGAAGGAACAGTCACACTGTCTGCGGTCCGGTTCGATACGGCCGTATCACAAAACATATGGCGGCATCGCTACGTCCTGGAGACATTGCGGTCATTGAGCATACCGATATTGATGAATTGGCAGCCCGTGAACTTATTGAAAAAAAAGTAAAAGCGGTAGTGAATTGCGCGGTATCCTTTACAGGAGAATATGAAGCGCAAGGAGCGAGGCTTCTGCTTGATACAGGGATACCGCTGTATGATTGTCCCGCACAGTCTCGCTTACCGGGAGAAATCTCGAATGGTGAAGAAGTAGTAATCGACGGTCACTATTTATTCCGAAAACGAGATAAGATGATGCTTACTCGACTACTGCCGGTAACACATGAGGAGTGGCAGGTAACCTATCAAAAGGCGGAAAAAAATACATCCGAGAGGCTAGCGCGTTTTATTGATAATACCCTGCATTATGCGTTGCGCGAGAAGGAGTATTTGTTTTGTCCGCTTGCGAGCTTACCGCTTCATACGAAAATTCCTGGTCGGCATGCTGTAGTTGTTTCACGCGGTCGGCATTATGAAGAAGATTTACAAGCGCTTAGAAACTATATTACGGTATATCGACCCGTACTTATTGGAGTAGATGGTGGCGGCGATGCATTGCTTGCGCAAGGATGGCGGCCGGATATCATTATGGGAGATATGGATAGCGTAAGCGACCGGGCGTTGCGGGAGACAAAGGATATTATCGTGCATGCATATACGGATGGACGTGCTCCAGGAGAAGAACGGGTCAAGTCGTTAGGAGTTCCTTACCATCTCTTGCGAGCGCCAGGTACGAGTGAAGATATGGCGTTATTATACGCGTATGATAACGGAGTTTCGCTCATCGTCGGAATAGGCACTCATACATCAATGGAAGATTTTTTAGAGAAGAATCGCCAGGGAATGGCCAGTACGCTGCTGGTACGAATGAAAGTAGGTAGCAAATTGGTTGATGCTAGAGGTATTCATCATTTGTACTCGCCGTTTACATCTGTGAGGCTACCTTTGTTCCGTCATCTAAAAATGCTAATGCAGATGAAACGATGAAAGAAAGGACTGCAATTATTGTTCCGGCCTATAATGAAGCTTTATATATATCGGAAACATTGCGGACGCTGCGTGAGCATCCCTCTTTTCTTGATTGTCGGCTAATCGTAGTGGACGACGGAAGTGAAGATAACACGGGCATGCTTGCAGAAGCATGGGCTGATGATGTCGTCCGTCTGTACAAGAACGCAGGAAAGGGCAGGGCATTGAGGCGAGGAATTGAAGCGGTGGATGTCGACTATTTTCTGTTTGTGGACGCGGATGTAGGAATGACGGCAAGATACACGGAATGTCTTTTAAATGTAGTGAGGTCTGGCAGATGCGATATGGCTATTGCATGTCCACCTGCCGCAGAACAGGGTGGTTTCGGGTTGGCTAAACGTTTGGCTAGGCGGAAAATTCGGCAGATAACCGGTATAACCGTACAGGCGCCTTTATCCGGCCAGCGTGCGCTGACGCGTAGAGCGGTCGAAGCGGTGGAAGAATGGGATGTAGGATTCGGTATTGAAGCTGCCATGACAGTGGATGTGCTTCAGGCGGGTCTCCCGATACATGAAGTGCCGCTTGCAATTCGTCATCGTGAACACGGTAAAAGTCTGAGAGGCTTCTGGCATCGGGGACGACAGTATTTGGCGATTCAAAAGGTGATGGCGAAGAGACGGGAGATAGAAAGATGAGCGAGTTGCTTATCATGTTGGCAGGGGGATGGGTCATCAGTCTTGCAGGGATGAAGAGCCTTGGCTTTTTATTCGTCCGAATGGGATGGGTGGCGCCGAATTACCAGGGTGATGCTATTCCGTTGGGCTATGGGCTGGTGTTCTGGATAGCATTAGTGTGGTTTGCTTTTTGCGAACCTGCTTCTGTTTGGCTTGTCGGCCCGGCTATTATCGTTTCGCTAGCTGGATGGCTAGATGATCGAATTGGACAATCGAGAATGAAAGGACTGCGTGGTCACTTTGGCGTGTTGTGGCGAGAGGGTCGGATAACGACAGGCATGCTAAAGGTTTGGATAATCGGAAGCTGTGCTGCAGGCGTAGCATTTTTGACGTTTGATACAGTCCCATCGTTCATTGTGGATATGTTACTCCTTGCATTAGGCGCGAATTTTATTAATTTGTTGGATGTGCGTCCCGGACGTGCATTGAAAGGCGTCTGGTTCCTTCTATTGCTCTGCATAGGGATAGGTTCTGTGTCTGATGCGGAAATGTCACTTTTTTTATATCTTCTTATTTGTACGATCGTTGCTGCACCATCAGATTTTTCCGCACGGGCCATGCTTGGGGATACGGGAGCGAACTTGCTTGGCTTTCTTGGTGGGGCGCTCTGCGTGTACTCGTTATCTCCAATCGTAAAGTGGCTGGTTGTTGCATGGCTTATCGTCCTGCATCTGTATGCGGAACGTGTTTCGTTAACAGCCGTCATTGAACAGAACGCTCTCCTGCGCCGGATTGACCGCTGGGGAAGGCAGTAGGATAAGAAAAACTCGCAGGCATTGCCGCTCGTCCTTTTTCCGCAAAGAAGCCAATAAAAAGAACCGTTGCAGGCGAAAATGGCTGGTACGGTTCCGTTAGCATGTTTTTATCATTGTTCTTCTTTTCTGAAACGTGGCTGTACGAGATTTTTTTTGCGGTCCCGATGTAGGATAAAGCCTCCGATGAATGCGACACCGAGCGCGAACAGCACAAAACCGAGCAGGAATTTCCCGAGCAAAAACTGGTTGATGGCCGGATCAAAGTACAAGTATAGCGTATCTCGCATCGTCTTAAAGCCATATGCCGCGACGGCACCTGGAATGACGTAAATGATAAAAACGGCGACGAATCGTAACAGCATAGTCTTTACCTACCTTAACTATATATCTAACTTGATGAATCGACATGTCAATACGTTAAATGAATTCTCTTGTCCTCATCTTATCCCTTTCTATTTCTTTTGTCTACTATTGCCGGAGCGGCTAGGCTTTGGTTAAATAATAAGAGTCTGCAATTTTTTTCATGGTGAGGGAGGAGACGCATGAAGGTTGTGATTATGGGAGCCGGACACGGAGGTACGGCGCTTTTGCGCGTGTTGCATCAGATGGATAGCGTAGATGTAATTGGTGTGGTTGATATTAATGAAGAGGCGCCTGGTATTATGCTTGCAAAAGAAATCGGAATTGCGGTGGACGCTTCTATACAATCTTTTTTTGCGCGTGGTGTGGATGTAGTGCTTGAAGTAACCGGCAATGATGCGATGTATAGAAAGCTGCAGGAGATAAAGCCTGAAGATACGGTTATCATTCCGGGAAATGTGGCCTCGGTAATCATGCGTCTTATCGAGGAACGTACCCAGCTTGTACGAGTATTGCATGGCAAGCAACGACAAATCGATACAGTACTTAATTCCACACACGATGCGATGATCGCAGTTGACATAAACGGGGTCATTTCTTTGTATAATCGTGCCGCTGAGCGAATTTTGGGTATAAACAAGGAGAGAGCACTAGGGAAAAAAGCAGAAGAAGTAATCCCGAATTCACGCCTCCATCTTGTGCTTCGCTCGGGTGAATCGGAACTGAATCAAGAGCAATCACTTGATGAAACCCGTCGCATTGTTACTAATCGGGTGCCAATTCTCGAACAGAACGGAGAGATTATCGGAGCAGTCGCAGTGTTTCGCGATGTAACCGAAGTCGAGACGTTAACGAACGAAATAACGACGCTCAAAGATATGCAAAGCCTGCTCGCAGCTATTATTCAATCATCCAATGATGCGATTTCTGTCGTTGATATGCAGGGAAATGGCCTCATGATTAATCCTGCTTATACCCGCATGACTGGACTAACGGAAGCAGACATTATTGGAAAGCCGGCTAATGTGGATATTTCGGAAGGGGAGAGCATGCATATGCAAGTGCTCAGAACCGGTCAGTCAGTACGAGGAGTTCCGCTTAAAGTTGGCCCGAAAAAACGGGATGTTGTCGTTAATGTAGCCCCTGTTATTGTTGATGGTGTGTTGAAGGGAAGCGTTGGGGTGCTTCATGACGTATCTGAAATTAAAAAGTTAACCGAAGAGTTAGAACGGGTGAAACGTTTGGTACGTAAGCTGGAAGCAAGCTATACGTTTGATGATATAGTGGGCAAAAGTGAAGGCATATTACACGCAATCGAACAAGGACGAAAGGCTGCTCGAACTCCAGCCACTGTTCTTTTACGGGGGGAATCGGGAACAGGTAAGGAGTTATTTGCACATGCGATTCATAATGAAAGTACTCGAAAGTATAATCAGTTCGTACGTGTAAATTGTGCCGCCATACCTGAAACATTGCTTGAGAGTGAACTGTTTGGCTACGAGGAAGGCGCTTTTACTGGGGCGAAGCGGGGAGGAAAGAAAGGCTTATTTGAAGAGGCGAGCGGGGGCACGATTTTTCTTGATGAAATCGGTGAGTTATCCATGAGTACGCAGGCAAAGCTATTGCGAGTACTTCAGGAGAAAGAAATCGTTCGCATTGGCAGTACAAAAGCCGTTGCCGTCGATGTACGTGTTATTGCAGCTACACATGTCAATTTGGAACGTGCGATGCAGCTTGGAACGTTTCGGGAAGATTTGTATTATCGGATTAATGTACTTCCGATTGTCATTCCACCGTTGCGTTATAGGACCCAGGACATCGAGGAGCTCGTGGATTATTTAATTCATAAATATAATCAGGAGTACGGACGGAATGTGCAGAATGTAGCACCTGAGATGCTGCAACGGCTCGTGAATTATTCATGGCCGGGGAATGTGCGTGAGCTAGAAAATGTCATCAGCCGTTCGCTAATCAATATGAAGTTTCAGGAAACAACTGTGCAGCCATATCATTTGCCAGAGTTAGCTGCAACCGATGGTGAGGAAAAAAATGCGGGAAAAGCAGAAAAAATCAAAGACGGGAAGCACAGGGAAGATAGCCGGACATTGAATGAGCGGCTGGAAGAGGTGGAGGCCAACATTATTAGAGAATCGCTGAGAAGTCATAGCGGAAATAAGACGGCAACCGCCAAACAACTGGGTGTTTCCATCCGCAATCTGTATTATAAAATTGAAAAGTATGGGTTGTAGCAATAATATGCATGCAAAATCTTGCGCACCATGAAATTTATTTCATGGTTAATACGGCTTCTTTTTTATACTTTTCAATAAAAATTCAAATGTGTAGAGATATTTTTAGGAAGCGTTTACAAATCTGGATTTGGCATAGTTGTTGCAATAGATATGATAGATGATGGATGATAATAAATCATACTATACAATAAAGGTTTGATATGTTTGGCTTCGTTGTAGAAAAAGACGAGTGGCAATGCCCTCGGGTTTTTCTTAAATGATATTTCTTATAGGAGGCACGAATTAATATGAAAATATTTGAATACATGGAAAGATATGATTATGAACAGCTGGTGTTTTGCCAGGATCAAAATTCCGGTTTGAAAGCTATTATTGCCATACATGATACTACACTGGGGCCTGCGTTAGGCGGAACGCGGATGTGGACGTATGACTCTGAAGAAGATGCTATCGAAGATGCGCTTCGCTTAGCCCGTGGCATGACCTACAAGGCAGCTGGTGCCGGGTTGAATCTGGGCGGTGGTAAAGCGGTAATAATCGGTGACCCGCGCAAAGACAAAAGCGAAGAGATGTTTCGTGCATTCGGCCGTTATATTCAAGGCTTGAACGGCCGTTATATTACAGCGGAAGACGTAGGAACAACTGTAGCTGATATGGATACTATTCATATGGAAACAGACTATGTAACAGGTGTTTCTCCAGCGTTTGGCAGTAGTGGAAATCCGTCCCCGGTAACGGCATACGGAGTATACCGCGGTATGAAAGCAGCGGCGAAAGCGGCATTCGGCAATGATGACCTGAGCGGCAAGACGATTGCGGTACAAGGTGTGGGCAACGTTGCATACAATTTATGCCGCCATCTGCATGAAGAGGGAGCCACGCTTATCGTGACAGATATCAATAAAGACAACGTAAAACGTGCGGTGGATGAATTCGGCGCGCAGGCGGTTGATCCGGATGATATCTATGGTCAGAACTGTGACATTTTTTCTCCTTGTGCGCTTGGAGCTATTATTAACGATAGCACCATTCCGCAGATTAAGGCCAAAGTAATTGCCGGTGCCGCAAACAATCAGCTGCGCGAAGAACGGCATGGTGATATTATTCAAGAGATGGGGATTGTTTACGCGCCGGACTACATTATTAATGCCGGAGGTCTTATTAATGTGGCCGATGAGTTGCAAAGCTACAATCGCGACCGTGCGATGAAGAAGGTTGAAACCATCTATGACAATATTCAGAAAGTCATTGAGATTTCAAAACGGGATCATATTCCAACGTACAAGGCCGCAGACCGGATGTGCGAAGAGCGCATCGCCAGTATGCAGCGTTCGCGCAGCGCGTTCCTGCAAAACGGTAAGCATGAATTGTCTCGTATTCATCACAAATAATAACGAATCACCGGAGGTGCCCTATGTCAAACGAGTACGATGTAGTGGTGCTTGGCGGGGGGACGGGCGGCTATGTAGCCGCCATCCGCGCTTCCCAGCTGGGCATGAAAGTGGCAGTGGTCGAGAAGGATAAACTGGGTGGAACGTGCCTGCATCGGGGATGCATTCCGAGTAAGGCGTTACTGCGCAGTGCAGAAGTATACCATACGTTAAAGAATGGGGCTCACTACGGCGTAGAAGCCGGGGATGTTGGTATCAATTTCTTACGAATGCAAGAGCGTAAGCAGGAAATCGTCAGCCAATTGCATAAAGGTGTGCAGCATTTGATGAAGCAGGGAAAAATTGACGTATATGAAGGAACTGGGCGTATTATGGGACCTTCCATTTTTTCACCTCAGGCAGGTGCTATTACTGTTGAGTATAAGAATGGTGAATCAGAAATCCTGGTACCGAAATTCGTATTGATTGCGACCGGCTCCCGTCCGCGCACATTGCCAGGTCTGACCATAGACAAGGAAACAGTGATTACGAGTGATGAAGCGTTGGAACTTACACAATTGCCGAAATCGGTGCTAATTATCGGGGGCGGTGTTATCGGCATCGAATGGGCGTCCTTATTTAACGATTTGGGTGTGGACGTTGAGATTGTCGAGTATGCGGACCGCATTCTACCGCTTGAAGATGAAGAAATCAGTAAAGAAATGGCGCGCCTGCTCAAGAAACGAAAAATCAAAGTACATACCGGAGCAAAAATCCTGCCTGAAACACTTGAGCATGGTGACGGTTCGGCCATCATTAAAGCGGAGCAGAATGGTAAAGAGGTCGAATACAGAGCCGAGAAAATTCTTGTATCTGTCGGCCGTCAGGCCAACATCGAAGATATCGGACTTAACAATGTAGAAGCAGATGTCGAAAATGGTTCTATTAAAGTTAATGAGAGGTTCCAAACTAAAGAAGCACACATTTATGCCATTGGGGATGTAATCGGAGGTCTGCAATTGGCCCATGTCGCTTCGCATGAAGGCATTATCGCAGTAGAACATATGGCTGGTCAGCATCCGCATCCCATCGATTATACAATGGTTCCGAAATGCACATACAGCCGTCCTGAAGTAGCTAATGTCGGTTTGACTGAAGTGGAAGCAAAAGCGCAAGGATATAGCGTCAAAACAGGGAAATTTAATTTCCGCGCCATTGGTAAAGCGCTCGTTTACGGTGAGTATGACGGATTTGTTAAGATAGTCGTAGATGAGAAAACCGATGATGTGCTGGGTGTGCATATGATCGGACCGCATGTTACCGATTTGATTGCTGAAGGAGCGCTGGCGCGTGTGCTGGATGCTACCCCATGGGAAATCGCACATACGATCCACCCGCACCCGACACTATCAGAGATTATGGGTGAAGCGGCGCTGGCTGTAGACGGCAAAGCGATTCATTCATAATAAAAATAAAAAATCAAAGCGGGGCTTCCCGTTTTATATCCATTAAAATTTAAGGAGGCGAGCCTTTTATGGCAGAGCATCGTCATCAAGCGGCAGGGTTAACCGATGAACAGGTTCTAGACATGTATTATTATATGCTTTTAGCCCGCAAAATCGACGAGCGGATGTGGCTATTGAATCGTGCGGGCAAAATTCCGTTTGTTATCTCCTGCCAAGGACAGGAAGCGGCACAGGTGGGAGCGGCATTCGCATTTAATCGCGAAACGGATTATGCGTGCCCGTACTACCGGGATATGGGCGTCGTGCTCGCATTCGGTATGAATGCGAAAGATATGATGTTGTCGGCGTTTGCCAAAGCAGAAGATCCGAACAGCGGAGGTCGTCAAATGCCCGGGCATTTTGGCAGCCGCAAACATAATATTCTGACCGGATCGAGTCCGGTAACGACACAGGTGCCGCATGCTGTGGGCCTTGCCCTTGCCGGAAGGATGGACGGGAAGAATCCGGTCGTATTTACCTCATTCGGCGAAGGCTCCAGCAATCAAGGTGATTTTCATGAAGGAGCCAATTTTGCTGGTGTGCATAAACTTCCTGTTATTTTCTTCTGCGAAAATAATAAATATGCTATCTCTGTGCCGATTACGAAGCAGCTGGGCTGCGAGAGTGTAGCGGATCGTGCGCAGGGATATGGATTTCCGGGCGTGTCGATCGACGGCAACGATCCGATTGAAGTATACAAGGTTACCAAAGAAGCAGTAGAACGAGGACGTAACGGAGAGGGACCGACATTAATCGAAGCGGTCACATACCGTCTTGTACCTCATTCGAGTGATGATGATGATCGTGCCTATCGTTCGCGTGAAGAGGTTGATGAGGCGAAAAAGAAAGATCCGATCCTGCGATTTGCTGCTTACCTGCGCGAAGCAGGTCTCCTGACAAAGGAGAAGGAAGACGAACTGAACGAGCAAGTAGCAAGAGAAGTGGATGAAGCGACCGAATACGCGGAAAATGCGCCGTATCCGGAACCGGAATCTGCACTTACGCACGTATATGGGGAATAAGAGGGGGGAGAATAAAGTGGCTATCATTTCATATATTGATGCGGTAACCCAGGCGCTGCGAGAAGAAATGCAGCGCGATAAACGCGTATTTGTAATGGGGGAAGACGTGGGCGTACGAGGCGGCGTATTCCGCGCTACGAACGGGCTATATGAAGAGTTCGGAGAGGAGCGTGTTATCGATACCCCTCTCGCAGAATCAGCGATTGCTGGCGTTGCGATTGGCGCGGCTGCTTATGGTATGCGTCCTGTAGCGGAAATGCAGTTCGCCGACTTTATTATGCCTGCAGTTAACCAAATCGTAAGCGAAGCGGCGAAGATGCGGTACCGTTCCAATAACGATTGGCACTGCCCGCTTGTTATCCGTGCTCCATACGGCGGAGGTGTGCATGGGGCACTCTATCATTCGCAGAGCGTGGAAGCGATGTTTAATAGTACGCCAGGTCTTAAAGTAGTAGCACCGTCTACTCCGTATGACGTAAAAGGAATGCTGAAAGCGGCCATTCGTGATGACGATCCAGTGCTCTTCTTTGAGCATAAACGCTGCTATCGGTTGATTAAGGGTGAAGTGCCTGAAACGGATTATACAGTTCCGATCGGAAAAGCCGAAGTAAAACGTGAAGGCGAAGATATTACGGTCATAAGCTATGGACTTACTCTTCATTTTGCGCTGCAAGCGGCTGAGAAGCTGGCTGAGGAGGGCATCAGCGCGCATGTGCTCGATCTGCGCACTCTGTATCCGCTTGACAAGGAAAGCATTGTCGAAGCTGCCCGCAAAACCGGAAAAGTCCTTATTATCCATGAGGATAATAAGGAAGGCGGTGTCGGAGGCGAAGTGGCAGCTATAATCGCTGAAGAGTGCCTGTTTGATCTTGACGCGCCGATTCGCCGTTTGGCAGGACCGGATGTACCAGCTATGCCATACAGCCCAACGCTGGAGAAATTCTTTATGCTGAACCCGGATAAGGTAACGGCCGCAATGCGTGAGCTGGCCGAATTTTAACGATTAGAGATAAGCGGAAAAGGAGGCAACACGCGTTATGGAAACCCAGGTGCTTATGCCCCAGCTAGGCGAATCCGTTACGGAGGGAACCATTGCTAAATGGCTGATAAAGCCGGGCGATACAGTGAAGAAATACGAACCGTTATGTGAAGTAACAACAGATAAAGTGAATGCAGAAGTACCGTCAACTGTTGAAGGAACGGTGACGGAGCTAGTAGCCAGAGAAGGCGATACACTGGCTGTAGGTGAATTAATCTGCTACATTGAGACGCGGGTGGGGGGCGCAAAGGCTACAACAGCGCAACCGGCCGATATGAAAGAGACCGCGTCCGAGACGCCAGCGGCTGAATCTCCTAAAACAAACATCGCTTTGGCATCGAAGGATAACGTAGTGAATTCGACGGCGAAAGCAGCTGGGAAGCGTTATTCTCCAGCAGTAATGCGCCTGGCACAGGAGAATAATATAGATGTAACCCAAATAGAAGGCACAGGCAGAGAGGGCCGGATTACCCGCAAGGATGTTCTGGCTTTCATCGAGAATGGCGGCATGACAGCACGACCAGCTGAACGGCCGGAGCCAATCAACCAGGCCGAAGCTTCCACCAATGTGGTCAATATGGAATCGGTCCCTACGCCAAGTGTGCGTCCCGCTGTTAGTACGCCGGAAATCAATGCATATCCGGGGGATACGGAAATTCCGGTCACTGCTATTCGCAAGACGATTGCAAGTCGCATGGTGCAGAGTAAGCATGATGCGCCGCATGCCTGGACGATGGTAGAAGTCGATATGACCAACCTCGTGAAGCTGCGCAATAGCCTGAAAGCTGAATTTAAAGCGAAGGAAGGCTTCAATCTGACATTCATGCCTTTCTTCATTAAGGCGGTCGTAGAATCAATTAAGGAATTCCCGATTATGAATTCGGTCTGGGCTGGCGACAAGATTGTTATGCGTAAGAACATTAACATCTCTATTGCGGTAGCGACCGATGATGCCTTGTTTGTTCCGGTCATTAAAGATGCCGATCAGAAGAGCATCTACGGATTAGCTCATGCGGTGGATGAGCTGGCAGCAAAGACGCGCCAGGGCAAACTGTCGATGGATGATATGTCAGGCGGCACGTTCACCGTTAATAATACAGGGTCATTCGGCTCCGTATTGTCCGCACCAATTATTAATCAGCCGCAGGCGGCCATTGTAAGTATGGAATCCATCGTGAAACGTCCAGTTGTCATTGATGATATGATTGCGATTCGTGATATGGCGAACCTGTGCCTGTCGCTCGATCATCGTGTGCTTGATGGCCTGGTGTGCGGACGTTTCCTGCAAAGCGTGAAACAGAAGCTGGAAGCATATGGTTCACATACAACCATTTATTAATGTACATCTGTTGAATGGCTTGGGATTTGAAGCGATAACTCGGAGATAACAGAGGGGAGAAGAGAGGAAGAGGTGCCTGACGAATGAAGTCTGTATATCCTCTTCCTCTTTGTCGCCCTTTTTTAGTATGCAAAATTTTGTCGAAACAAGCAGGAATTCTATAAGAAAAAAAGAATATGTAAAAAGATTGGAACTATTTCTTTGTTTCAAAACAAAAACAGATAAAAAAGACCATACGGAGTGTTCTGTAAGGAGGGAAAACCATGAGCAAAAATAAAACAAAGAAAGCGCTTCAAGCGTGGGAAGAAAAAGTAGAGAAACGTCTTGCCAAAGTACCGGAGCGCAAAGAAAAGTTCGAAACCTCTTCAGGCATTGAGGTCGAGCGGGTGTATTTTCCGGAAGAATTGACAGAGGAGTATATGGAAAACACCGGACTTCCCGGCGAGTATCCGTATACGCGCGGCGTACAGCCGACGATGTACAGGGGACGCTTTTGGACCATGCGTCAATATGCAGGATTCGGCTCCGCAGAGGAGACGAACAAGCGGTTTAAATACCTGCTTGAGCAGGGACAGACCGGCCTGAGTTGCGCCTTCGATCTGCCTACGCAAATCGGTTACGATTCTGATGACCCGATGTCTACTGGAGAGGTGGGCAAAGTAGGTGTAGCGATTGATTCGCTTGAAGACATGGAAATTTTGCTGGATGGAATCCCGCTCGATAAGGTAAGTACATCGATGACGATTAACGCACCGGCATCCGTGCTGCTGGCGATGTATATCGCCGTCGGCGAGAAGCAGGGCGTACCTTCCGAGAAGCTGTCCGGTACGATTCAGAATGATATTTTGAAAGAATATATTGCGCGCGGCACGTATATTTTCCCCCCGAAGCCGTCCATGCGCCTAATTACCGATATTTTCGCTTACTGTTCGGAGAATGTTCCGAAATGGAATACGATTAGCATCAGCGGTTACCATATCCGCGAAGCTGGATCGACCGCCGTGCAGGAAGTTGCATTCACACTAGCGGACGCTATCGCATATGTAGAAGCTGCGCTTGAGGCAGGGCTTGATGTAGATGGCTTCGCTCCACAGCTGTCCTTTTTCTTCAATGGACACAACAATTTCTTCGAAGAAATCGCTAAATTCCGAGCGGCTCGCCGCATCTGGTCCCGTTTAATGAAAGAGAAATACGGTGCACAAAATCCGAAGTCCTGGCAGTTCCGTGTACACACGCAGACGGGCGGATCTACGCTGACTGCACAACAGCCAGATAACAACATTGTACGTGTAACCATTCAGGCGCTAGCAGCTGTATTAGGTGGAACGCAAAGCTTACACACAAACTCACGGGATGAAGCATTGGCATTGCCGACAGAAGAATCGGCCCGTATCGCGCTGCGCACACAACAGATTATCGCGTATGAGACAGGCGTAACCGATACAGTCGATCCGCTAGCCGGTTCTTATTACGTAGAAAGCCTTACCGATCAAATCGAGCAGCAGGTGCTGGATTACCTGAAAAAAATTGAAGATATGGGCGGTGCGGTATCCGCTGTAGAACAGGGATATATGCAGCGTGAAATTCATGAGAAGGCATACGAGTTTCAGAAAAAAGTCGAAACCGGTGAAGAAGTAGTTGTTGGTGTAAACCGTTTCCGCATCGAAGGCGAGAAGCAGCCCGAGTTGCTTCGTGTCGATCCGAGCCTGGGCAAGGTGCAACGCGCCAAGCTTGAGCAGCTTCGAGAACGCCGCGATAACGACAAAGTGAACGAAACATTGAAAGCGCTTCGCAATGGAGCCAAGGGTCGGGATAATCTCATGCCGCTTATTTTGGATGCGGTTCGTGTCTATGCTACCATTGGAGAAATCTGCGGCGTCCTGCGCGAAGAATTCGGCGAATACCGTCCGGTGTAAGGAGGATAAGAGAGATGGAGAGAAAAATACGCGTACTTGTAGCAAAACCTGGACTTGACGGACACGATCGCGGCGCCCTCGTCATTGCGCAGGCGTTACGTGATGAAGGAATGGAAGTAGTATATACCGGCTTACGCCAGACACCAGCGCAAATCGTAGCCAGCGCCATTCAAGAAGACGTGAATGTGATTGGCCTGTCCTGCCTGTCCGGTGCTCATAATGAATTGTTCCCTGAGGTGATTCGTCTGTTGAAAGAGCAGGGAGCGGACGATATTATTGTTATTGGCGGTGGAGTCATTCCAGATGAAGATATCCCGTTCCTGGAAGAGCAAGGCGTTGTGAAGGTGTTTACTCCTGGAACGAAAACGAAAGATACGGCTGATTTTATCCGTCATAAAGTATCTGAGAAGCAAGGAACGACCGAGCCAATTATGAATTCACCTGAGAAAATCGAGCATATCGGGATCGCAGTAAAAAATTTAGATGAATCGGTCAAGTTTTATACGCAAATGCTTGGTTTGAAACTGCTCGGATTCGAGACGGTGGAAAGCGAGCAGGTACGTGTTGCGTTCCTTGAAATTGGCGAAACTCACATTGAACTCCTAGAGCCGACAAGTGAAGACAGTGCGATTGCAAAATTTATCGCCAAGAAGGGTGAAGGAATCCATCATATAGCGCTCAAGGTTGACGATCAGAAGGAGCGCCTGAATAAGCTGAAAGAGGCCGGTGTGCGATTGATTAGTGAAGAACCAAAGCTGGGCGCACATCAGAATATGGTTGCTTTCCTGCATCCAAAATCAACGCACGGCGTGCTGCTTGAACTGTGTCAAAAAGCCGATGTACCGGAGCTTTCCGGCCATACAGACAAACAGTAAAAGAGCTTGTTCAAAAAGGAGGACAAACAGAGCCGTGACGCTCAAGGAGCGATAGAACCGGGCAACGCAACATAGAAATTCGCAGATTTGTTTCCCAGACTTTTTGAACATCCTCTAAAATAGAATGGAGAGACGACAAGGCGGGAATCTTCTGCCTTGTTTTCCATATGCGATGGATAGGAGGATTATACAAAAGACATGAGCACCATGTATGAGAAAATCGATGAAATGTATGAACGACGCCGTAAAGTAGAGCTCGGCGGTGGAGATAAGCGTATTGATGCACAGCATAATCGAGGTAAGTTGACTGCGCGGGAACGCATTGATTTGTTTTTAGACGAAGACACATTCGTAGAGCTGAATCCGTTTATTGAACATCGCGCGACTAGCTTTGGCATGGACAAAATGGAGGGCCCAGGCGAAGGTGTGGTTACCGGCTATGGTAAGGTAAACGGCCGTCTCGTATTTATTTTCTCACAGGATTTCACTGTGTTCGGAGGGGCTCTGGGTGAAATGCATGCCCTGAAAATTTCCAGAATTATGGATCTTGCGGCAAAGAACGGTGCACCGGTTATCGGTCTGAATGACTCTGGTGGCGCCCGCATTCAGGAAGGGGTCGAGTCGCTCGACGGATACGGCCATATTTTCTATCGAAATTCTATTTATTCCGGCGTCATTCCTCAAATTTCCGTTATCATGGGACCGTGTGCCGGCGGAGCAGTATACTCTCCGGCGATTACAGACTTTGTCTGTATGGTAGAGAAGACAAGCCAGATGTTTATTACAGGACCTAAAGTCATCGAAGCCGTGACGGGAGAGAAGATTACGTCAGAGAACTTGGGAGGGGCGAAGGTTCATGCTTCCATCAGTGGAAATGCGCATTTCACGGCTCCGAGCGAACCGGAAATGTTGGAGCAGGTACGTCGTCTGCTGAGCTTCCTGCCGCAAAACAACAAGGAAAATCCGCCGGTTATCGCACTTGAGCATAAAGATGATGGTTGGGACGACGAACTGGCAGAAATCGTGCCTACGGCAGCGACAAAAGTATATGATGTTCGTAAAGTCATTCATAAAATTGTTGACGGCGGCGATTTCATGGAAGTGCAGCCGGACTTCGCGAAGAACATTGTCGTCGGCTTCGGTCGTATTGACGGTCATAGCATCGGTATTATTGCGAATCAGCCAAAATTCATGGCTGGTGGCTTAGATATCAATTCATCGGACAAGCTATCTCGTTTTGTTCGCTGCTGCGATGCATTTAACATTCCGCTTATCACATTCGAAGACGTATCCGGTTTTTTCCCGGGCATCAATCAGGAACATGGCGGGATTATCCGCCATGGTGCTAAGATTCTGTATGCCTATTCTGAAGCGACTGTACCGAAGATTACGGTTATTCTACGTAAAGCATTTGGCGGTGCGTATGTAGCTCTGAACTCGAAAGCGATTGGTGCCGATATTGTTTATGCATGGCCAAACGCAGAGATTGCGGTCATGGGTGCGGAGGGTGCAGCCAATATTATCTTTGCGCGTGAGATTGAAAACAGTGAAAATCCCGCAGAGACAAGACAGGCCAAAATCGATGAGTACCGTGAGCGTTTCGCCAATCCGTATGTGGCAGCAAGCCGTGGAATGGTAGACGATGTCATTGATCCGCGTGAGACAAGGAAAAAGCTGCGCGAAGCGCTAGATATGCTGCGTACCAAGCAGGAGACGCGACCAGCCAAGAAACATGGCAATATTCCTTTGTAATAGCTGTTTATGACTGCTCTAGGAAAGTAGCGGCACCCCCGTTTCTTTGTGTATAATGAAACTCGTAGTGTGAATGTACGCGTTTCAATACATAAAGCGGGGGTGTTTGTATATGGTACAGGAAGAACGTATTGTTCGTGAATTCATGGAACTTGTGCAGGTGGATAGCGAAACAAAAAATGAACGAGCGATCTGCGATGTATTAAAAGAGAAATTTTCCGCTCTGGGGTTGGAAGTTGTAGAAGATGATGCAGCGGAGAAGACGGAACATCAAGCGGGTAACCTCGTTGCAACACTTAGGGGAACAGTGGATGATTGTCCGACGATTTATTTTACATGTCATATGGATACTGTTGTTCCTGGTGCAGGGATTAAACCTAGTATCAAAAACGGCTACATTGTTTCGGATGGCACGACGATTCTTGGAAGCGATGACAAAGCGGGTATCGCCGCCATGTTTGAAGCGATACGTGTGCTCAAGGAGCAGCATAAGTCACACGGCACCGTTCAGTTTTTGATTACAGTCGGTGAAGAATCAGGCCTGCAGGGTGCAAAAGTATTCGATCCTGCATTGCTCCAGGCTAAGTACGGATTTGCGCTTGATAGTAACGGTAAGGTAGGCGACGTTATTATTGCCGCGCCGTTCCAGGCGAAAGTTACGGCGACCATCCGGGGCCGCTCTGCCCATGCCGGTGTGAATCCGGAAGCGGGTATTAGCGCCATTCAGGTTGCCAGCAAGGCGATCTCACGTATGTCACTCGGTCGTATCGATGAGGAGACGACCGCGAACATCGGCAGCTTTGAAGGAAGCGGTCCGACAAATATCGTGTGTGATCAGGTACGAATTCATGCGGAAGCACGCAGTCTTGTGGAAGAGAAACTGAATGCGCAGACGGAGAAGATGAAGCAAGCGTTCGAAGAAGTCGCCGGGGAGTACGGAGCAGAGGCCGACGTGGATGTTATCCTGGCATACCCGGGGTTCAAATTCTCAGAAGAGGATCTGGTCGTTCGCAAAGCGATGGAAGGTGTCAAAGCGGTCGGGCGTCATCCTCGTCTGCTAGCAAGCGGAGGCGGAAGCGACGCGAATATCTTATCCGGTCATGGTATCCCAACAGCCAATCTTGCGATCGGTTACGAAGACATTCACACGACCAGCGAAAAAATCCCGGTTGAAGAACTGGTAAAAGCCGCTGAATTGGTAGTAGCCCTTTGCGAACAGGATAGAAAAATATAATATACGAGATAGACTATATTTACAACAGATGGAGCTTTGAAATAGGCTTCATCTTTTTTGTCCTTTCCTTCGGACATTCTGCATATGTTTGCTGTAGAAGGGGAGGGAACAAAATGATTGTATGGTCATTCGGGACAGTGATGCGCATCATTCGTGAGGAAGAAACGGTTCAAGAGCTGGAAGTGCAGATGGTGGGCGAAGAGACAGCGCAGGCTTTGAATTACCCGCAATTAATCGGTCGTATCCAGGCAGGAGAGCGAGTTGTCCTTAATACGACTGCGGTCGATCTGGAGCTTGGCAGCGGTGGTAAACATTTTGTCTCCGCTAGAATAGGCGTGGATGGGCAGCCACTTGTAGACGCGGATGCGGCCAGCCGATATGGTCATATTATGAAGCTGCGCTATACGCCGTTTCAGCACGCTGTGCAGACGGTAGAAGAGGAAGAGAGTGCTTACCATGAAATATTTCGCGATACAGACGGGAAAACATTAGATCAGACACCGGTCATTGTAGGAGAATTGCACAGCCTGCTACCAGCATTTGTTCTTTCCATCCGTCATTTACAGAAGCGAATGGGGGGAAGACCTCCACGGATTTGTTACATTATGAGCGAGGGCGGAGCTTTGCCAATGGCATTAAGTGAGCATGTTCGAGATTTGTGCTCGCTCGGATTTCTGACCGGAACGATTACGTACGGACATTCATTCGGTGGGCAAACGGAGTGTATTAATCTGTATACGGCACTGCTTGCAGCACGTTTTGTGTGGAAGGCAGATATTATTGTTGTGATGCCCGGACCAGGTATCATCGGAACCGGTACCCCTCTCGGGTTCAGTGGCATGGAACAGGTGACCATTCTTGAAGCCGCTCATAAACTTGGAGGGTTGCCTATACTGATTCCACGGGTAAGTCTGGCCGATTTGCGCAAACGCCATGCAGGTATAAGCCATCATACTATTACGGTGTTACAGTTTGCCCGCGAAACTCCACTTGTGCTTAATCTTGAACATCATCCTGAACTGATAACACAGCTAGGAGAGCAATCTAAACAGCATACACTTGTCTTTCATGAACCATTGGATATAGAAGAATGGAAGGAAGTGGAGGCGCAATTCCCGATTTCTGTAACGACCATGGGGCGTACAGCTCAAATGGATTTGATTTTTTTTGCTCATGCATATTATGCAGCCCGTTTGGCCTGGATAAAATACGAGAAGCAGGACACGATGCAAAAAATGGATTTGTTCACCTGAATATGCTTCAATAGAAGGGAACATTATGTAGGAAAGGATGAACATAGTTTCTATGATCGAGAAAACGATTGCAAGCAAGCCGATATATGACGGAAAAATCATCAAAGTAAAAGTGGATGAAGTAGAACTGCCGAACGGAAAAACCGCAAAGCGGGAAATTGTCAATCATCCGGGAGCGGTAGCGGTCATGGCTATTACGGAAGACGATCGTATGGTGATGGTGCGTCAGTTCCGTAAACCGTTGGAGAAGATTCTTGTAGAAATACCGGCGGGAAAACTGGAGCCAGGCGAAAACCCGGAAACATGCGCCGAACGTGAGTTACAGGAGGAAACTGGATATACATGCAAAACGTTGCACCATCAAGCATCTTTCTATACGTCTCCTGGCTTTGCCGATGAGCTTATACATCTATACCGGGCTGAAGGGGTAAAGCCTGGTGAAGCTCAACCAGATGAAGATGAGTTTGTTGAATTGCTTCATGTGACGAAGGAAGAAGCGCAACGGCTTATCGAAAACGGTGAAATACAAGATGCTAAAACGATACTTGCAGTCTATGCATGGAAACTGGATGCATCGTCATGAATTTCATGGAAGAGTGCTTTGCGGATCTGCACATTCATATCGGCCGGACAATGCATAACCGTCCGGTAAAAATTACGGCTTCACGCACGCTGACGCTTACTAATATTGTGGAGGAAGCAGTTACGCGTAAGGGAATGCACATGATTGGGATTATCGATTGCCATTCTCCTGAAGTGCAGGAGGAAATTGACTGTCATTTGGAGACGGGGCGGATGCAAGAGCTTCCTGGCGGCGGCTACCGTTATGCTACCTCAGAAGGGGAAGTTACACTGATTGCGGGCATTGAAGTGGAGCTTGCAGTAGGTCGTGGACTCGCGCATTTTCTCGTCTATTTGCCGGATCGAACCGCATTCGCTACGTTCCGGGAATGGTATCAGACAAAAGTGAAAAATATTCATTTGAGCACACAACGTATGTATACGGACCCGGAGACGCTTGTAATGAAGGCGGAAGCAGTAGGAGGAATTGTTATCCCTGCCCATGCATTCACACCGCACAAGAGCATATATGGTGCATGTGTGGAAAGCCTTGCTTCCGTCCTACCGGTACATCGATTTGCAGCTTTGGAACTGGGCTTAAGCTCCGATTCCGATTTGGCTGACGGCTTAGCTGAGCTCGCAGAGATGACATTTGTCACGAATTCAGATGCACATTCCACCGCCAAAATTGCACGCGAGTACCAGAACCTGCAAATAAAACGTCCCGACTTTACGGAATTGCTTCTGGCGCTTGCGCGTAAAGAAGATAGACGTGTACGGGAAAATTACGGTTTACATCCCCAGCTGGGCAAATATTATCGGACACGCTGTACAAACTGCGAAGAATTGGTCGCGCAAACAGATTCGCCTCGTTGTCCCCATTGCGGAAAAGAAGGAAAGAAAACAATTACACGAGGTGTGTATGAGCGATTCCAAGAGATTTCTACTCAGCTGCCTGCTTCTCATCCGGCACATCGTCCACCTTATCGTTATCATATTCCGCTTGAATTCATACCGGGACTCGGACCGGGCCGGATGAGAAAGCTGCTGGCCGCGTTCGGCACCGAGATGAATATTCTGCACCATGTGTCCGTCGACCAGCTTACGGAAGCGGTAGGTGCTACGGTAGCCCAGGCGATTGATCGGAGCAGGCGTGGCGAGATATCGTTTATCGAAGGCGGTGCCGGTATGTACGGAAAAATCTCGCTTGAGTAATACGTCGCCCCTGTCTTACATATATATCGTGGTAAGAGACCGACAGGGGGGATTCCCATTGGTAAGGAGTAAACTTGGACAAACATTACAGCAGAATGTGCGCGAGAATTCATCGCTCTACTTGTTTACCATTGTGCTGTTCATTATGGGAGTAGGATTCGGTGCGGTCGTGGTCAATTCGCTCGGACTGACACAGAAACAGGAGCTGTTTATGTATGTCAGTCAGTTCTTTCATGAACTGAAGAGTGATAACATTACCGATCCGTTGCGCAGCTTCCAGAACTCGCTGGGCCATTATTTAAAATATGTAGGTTTTATGTGGATTCTTGGATTATCCATTATTGGCCTGCCACTCATTCTTTTAATGGTATTTCTTAAAGGTGTTGTCGTAGGATTTACTGTAGGGTTTCTTGTAAATCAATTGCAGTGGAAAGGACTTTATTTTGCTATCGTATCGGTGCTACCGCAGAACCTGCTTGTCATTCCAGCTATTATCATCGTAGCGACAGCCGGTATTTCGTTCTCGCTTCACCTTGTACAATCAAGATTCCTAAAGCGTGGAGGGGCGTTGTATCCACGTTTTCTCGTCTACAGTGCATTAATATTGATTATGGGAGGGATTGTAACGGTGGCTGCGGCCCTCGAAGCGTTTGTTTCCCCGGCGCTAATGAAGCATGCCAGTGCGACTCTCCTGAAATTTATAATAATTATCATCTAATAAGAGTTCTATTTGACTCCCTATTCCTGCTCAACTATAATGATGATGTAGGAAGCTGCTCGGGGAGGTCTTTTTATGATGGAAGAAAGAATTGACAGGATTAGACAGCAATTGCACGCACATAGCTATAAGCTGACTCCGCAGCGTGAAGCTACGCTCCGCGTCCTGTTGGAAAATGAAGAGGACCATTTATCCGCTGAAGACGTCTACTTGCTTGTGAAAGAGAAAGCCCCTGAGATTGGTCTGGCTACCGTATATCGTACGTTGGAATTAATGAGCGATTTGCACATTTTGCAAAAAATTAATTTTGGTGATGGAGTAGCCCGTTATGAGTTCCGTAATGAAGACGCTGAACATCACCATCATCATTTGATTTGTGTTATGTGTGGTACGGTGGATGAGATTCATGAAGACCTTCTTGGTGAAGTAGAGCAGGCGGTTAGCGATAAATTCAAGTTCCATATTCTTGATCACCGTTTATCGTTTCATGGAGTGTGTCACCGTTGCATTGACAAGGTAGATACAAACGAAATTGCCAATGTCAAAAGTAATATTCCTGAATAAAAAAGCAGGGGCTCATAAGGGAGCCGCTGCTTTTTTGCACTTTTTCCCTATATATGTTTCGCTTTGCTTACCTTGTGGTAATGCTTTAAAATATAAGGGAAATTGCTCAAGCTATATGCTTTGGGCAGTTGTACAAAAATAGGAGGTATTTTTATGCTTGTTAACCAGCAGGTTGATGAAGCCGATAGGTTGACATTACAGACACCACAAAAAGAAGAATTGATTGTTCGTCCTTATGATGAAGCAGATTTTCAAAGTATACAGGAAATGGAGCGCAGCGTATATCCGCCGCCGTGGCCGCAGGATGATCTATGGAGCATTGATCAACTGAAAAGCCATGTTGATGTATTCTCCGAAGGCGCGTTATGTGCGGAGTATGACGAAGATATCGTCGGTACGATGACTACATTGATTGTAGATGAGCTTCCTGATGCTCAACATACATGGGAAGACATTACGGATCATGGATATCTGTCGAGTTCGCACAATGATTTGGGGGATACGCTATATGTAGCCGATCTTCAGGTAGACCCTACGTACCGGGAGCTTGGGATAGGGAAGAAGCTGATGAGAGAAAGCTATGACTTGGTGCGTAGATTGGGCCTTCGTCGTCTGGTAGGAGCTGTACGTATGCCTGGTTACTATAAACATGAAGAGCGATTAACACCTGAAGAATATGTGCAAGAAGTGTTGACTGGCGATTTGAAGGATCCAGTCATTAACTTCATGCTCCATTGTGGACGCAAACCAATCAAGGTGGTGAAAGATTACCTCCATGATATCAAATCGGGAAATAATGCCTTGCTTATGGAATGGCGAAATCCTGATTTTAATTAATAAGAATGAACGATAACAAGAAAAACTCGCGGGTGTCGCCGCTCGTCCTTTTTCCACAAAGAAGCTAAACGGCCGCTTTGTGTCACTTCGGGCGGATCATCCATAAAAGAAGCGTGTGGCCTCTTTGCATAAGCCACACGCTTTTTTGTATTTGCTATTTTGCTTTTTTTGCTGTCTCTTTTGTATTTGGTACGGCGGTAGCTGGATCATATGGTTTGTCGGTCGGCCCTAGTCCAACATATTTGTCATACGATTCATAGATGGCGCGCGCGATTCGTCCGGCCGATTGACCACCGTAGCCGCCTTCCGGTACGACGACAGCTACTGCCAGTTTCGGATTTTCAAGTGGAGCAAACGAGACAAAGACACCGTTGTTGATCTCTTTGTACTTATGCCAGTTAACTCCTTTATCGAAATTCAAAGAATCCGGCACATAAATATCCTGCTGGGAGGTACCGGTTTTGGCTGCTACGCGGTATGGGAATCCAGCGAAAACTCCAGCACCAGTACCGCCTTGCTGTGTAACCATGCCCATCCCTTGATGGATAATGCGCCAATAGCTGTCCGGTTCCTCAAGCTTGCTTAGCACTTCTGGTTTGAAAGGTTGGACCACTTTGCCGTTATTATCCACAATGCGGTCGACCAGTTGCGGACGCATGCGAGTGCCTTTGTTGGCTACAGTCGCTACAAATTGTGCGAGCTGCATTGTCGTATATCGTCCCTGCTGACCGAAGGATGCCTGTACCATAGCCGCTTTTGGACCGTACTTTTTATTCATTGTTAGGAAATCTTCCCCTCCCGCCGACTCGCCGGGAAGATCGACGCCCGTTTTGACGCCGAGGCCGAACGCATGATAATACTTCTGGTACACGCTAACGGAATTCTTTTTGTATTTCTCGCTTAATAATTTCCCGATGTTCGCCATGTACGTATTCGACGATTTCTGAATCGCTTTCTGCGGAGTTAACATGCCGTAGTTATGACCGCTATCATTGCGGATAACGTCTCCTGCGCCGCCATAGCGGTAGGCTCCTGGATCGGGCCAGGAGTATGGCGCGATTTTTTCCGATAGCCCCATCAGCACGGTTGCTGGCTTCACGACAGAACCGGCTGGTACGACAGATGCAGGATGTTTATAATTTTCCATTTCCGCGTCTTTCCCGGTTTTCGGACTTACGTCATGCGGCGCACTGCGAATCGTCCCGTTCGTAAAGGAGAACTTGTTTTTTTCGTACGTTTCTTTGTCTGGACCGGAAGTCCAGATGTTTGGATCGTATTCCGGATAGCTGACCATCGTGACAACTCTCCCTGTTTTCACTTCGATCGCTACCGCATACGCATTTTTCGCATAGGCGGCATTGCGGCCTGTCGCACGCAGTTTTGGCAAAAAGCCCTTGATGAAGTCGCGCGCCTCGAGCTGCACCCGTTGATCAATAGTCAGGTACAGGTTGTTGCCTCGTTTCGGAGGTACTTCCTTAATCTGTTGAAGAATTGTTTGGTCTGCTGCTACTTGATACATGCGGTAGCCGTTTTCTCCACGCAACGCTTCTTCATAGCTTCGCTCGATGCCTTCATATCCTACCATTTGGTTCGGCAGATACGATTCTTTGCGCTGTCGGTAGTACTCGATGCCCTGATTGTCAGCAACGTTAAACTGACGTACATATCCGATAGCTTGCACAGCTACCTGCTTGGGATCGTATTCCCGGATTGGTTTGGTTACGACGGATACGCCATCTAGCTCGTTGCGATGCTCGGCCAGATAGGCGATCTCTTTCTGGGATAAGTCGTACTTCAAGTCCTTCTCAAGAAACTTCGATGTCATGCGCATGGATTTTTCGACTTTGCCGTTTTTATATTCGTAGCCCACATCCATTTTTTTTAGTAAATCTTCTTTCTTGGTGCCGGGCAGAATTTTCTCCAGTTTAGTAACAAGATTAATGTAATACTCTTTATCCATGTAATCTTTTTCCTGGAATACGGCGGCAAAAGAACCGCGACTGTGCACGATGAGATTGCCGTTCTTGTCATAGATGTTACCGCGCAGTGCCGGAATCGGCACTTTTTTGTCTGACTTTGCTGTTGCCTTTTGCTCGTATTCCTCACCGTCGACAATCTGTACGTAAGACAGACGGAAAATAATGACCGCAAAAATGAGAAACACAAGCAGAAGCAGCATGTTTAAGCGATTGAATACCTGCTTTGTTCGAGCGTTTTCATTTTCTTCATGATTATACATCGGTTGACCACACCTTGCCGTGAGTTTACTCCAAAGATAAATTCTATCATGTGAAAGGTAAATTGAAAATGAACGAAAGGTATAAAATTTCCGCTGAATGAATAGGATGAAAGAAAAACGAGCTGGAATGAAGGAAGGAGAAGAAGCATGTTTATCCCATACAATCGCATCGGAGAAGGAATTCGGCTGCTTGCTATTTTCATATTTTGTACGTTTATATTTTATACGATTATTTCGTATGTCAGCGATACGATAAAGCCGGCAGAACCGTACAAAGAACCGCATGGCAAGGCGGTAAAAGTGATGCAGTATACACCGGCATTTGAAGGAACATATAAAGAGATGAAGCGTCGTCTGTTTGACTTCTATTGGTACGGTGAATAATTTTTTATTCGATAGCAGGAAACGACGTATCATTGTGGAATAAAGTAATAAAGGACAGGCTTGTGTGACATATAGAGGAGATTGGATGTTGAGGAGACTAGGAAATGAATGAGTTGATTACCCAGTTTATCCATTACTTAACAGTGGAAAGAGGGTTAGCGAAGAATACGCTGGAGTCATATCAGCGGGATTTGCATGCATACTGTGCCTATCTGGAACGAGAAAATTTCACGAATTTGAATGAGACAAACCGCATGCAGATTATGGGCTATTTGCTCCATCTTCAGGAACAGGGCCGGGCTACGGCGACACTCTCACGTAATCTGGCATCCATTCGCGCTTTTTATCAGTTTTTATTGCGAGAAAAGTTTATTGATAAAGATCCAAGTGTTAATCTAGAATCACCTAAAATTGAAAAAAAGCTGCCCCAGGTATTATCGGTGGCGGAAGTAGAAACATTATTGAACGGACCGGATACACGCCTGCCTTCAGGCTTGCGTGATAAAGCTATGCTTGAACTTCTATATGCAACAGGCATTCGGGTATCAGAACTTGTCTCACTGAATCTTTCCGATGTGAATCTGAACATGGGTTTTATTAAATGCTTCGGTAAAGGCTCGAAAGAACGTATTATTCCCCTCGGACGTCTGGCGATTGCGGATGTAAGCCGTTATCTGGAACGGGGGCGGCCGATGCTTAAGAAGCGTGGACAGGAAGAAGCCTTGTTTTTGAATCATCATGGCCGTCGCCTATCACGTCAGGGTTTTTGGAAAATCATTAAAAAATATGCTCAACTGGCTAATAGCCATAAGGAAATTACCCCGCATACGCTACGCCACTCTTTTGCAACGCATTTGCTTGAGAATGGTGCCGATCTACGTTCGGTGCAGGAAATGCTTGGACATGCCGATATTTCGACCACACAGATTTATACACATGTCACGCGCTCTCGTCTAAAAGAGGTATACGCCAAAGCCCATCCGCGGGCATAAAAAAAGGTGCTTCGGGGTAAAGTGTGAAGTGCCTTCCTTATATTCCGCATCACTCATTTTAGAAAGCGGAGAAAGGGGAAGAAAGAATGGTATACGGTAAAAGGAGGAGATAGCATGAAGCGATTCAAGCGGATATTTCTTATCGTACTGGACAGTGTCGGCATCGGGGAGTTACCGGATGCAAAAGACTATAATGACGAGGGAGCACATACGCTCGGTCATATCGCAGAGCGCATGGATGGCTTGAATGTGCCGAATCTGGCGGGGCTGGGTCTTGGGCATATTGAACATCTTCAAGGGGTTTCTGCTGATGTTCCGCCTGCAGCCGCATTCGGAAAAATGAATGAAATTTCGCTTGGTAAAGACACGACAACCGGACATTGGGAGATTATGGGGTTACGCGTCGAAATTCCATTCAAAACATGGCCGAATGGGTTTCCCGAAAGCTTGATTGGGCCCTTCTCGGAAAAAATCGGACGTGGGGTCTTGGGCAATAAGCCGGCCTCCGGTACAGAAATTATCGAAGAGTTGGGCGAGGAACATATGAGAACAGGCGATGTTATCGTGTATACTTCAGCGGACAGTGTATTTCAGGTTGCGGCGCATGAAGATGTTGTCCCTCTTGATGAATTGTACAAAATTTGCCAGATTGCACGTGAGTTAACGCTTGAAGACAAGCATTCGGTTGTACGTGTCATCGCTCGTCCGTTTGTTGGAGAACCGGGCAATTTTACCCGTACAGCGAATCGGCGTGACTTCTCTGTATCTCCGCCGGGTAAGACGGTTATGAATAAACTTAAGGATGCGGGTTATACCTCAATTGCGCTCGGTAAGATTTCTGATATTTATGCAGGAGAAGGTGTGACTGAAGCGGTTAAGACGAAGTCCAATATGGATGGTGTGGATAAGTTGCTGAATGCGATGGGCAAACAATTTACCGGTCTGGCTTTCATCAATTTGGTCGACTTCGATGCGCTGTATGGACACAGACGTAATCCGACTGGCTACGGTGAAGCGCTTGAAGAATTTGATCGCAGATTGCCTGAAATTCTGGAGGCGCTCATGGATGATGACTTACTCATTATTACAGCAGATCATGGCAATGATCCGATACACCATGGGACTGATCATACGCGTGAATACGTGCCGCTGCTGGTCTATCATAAAGGGCTTAAGGCAGGTAAAGAACTGGGCATACGTGAGACATTTGCCGATATCGGTGCTACAATTGCAGATAACTTCGAGATAGAGAAACCGAAGATTGGAACTAGCTTTTTACACACGATTACCGAATAAGACAGGAGGTAGATGGCGTGTCAATTGCAGCGCATATTTCTGAAGTGCAGGCATATATCGAAAGTAAAACGAATATAAAGCCAGAAATAGGATTGATTCTTGGTTCTGGACTTGGTGTGCTGGCGGACGAAATCGAAAATCCAATTACGATTCCGTACGGAGAAATTCCGCACTTTCCGGTGTCCACGGTGGAAGGTCATAAAGGCCAATTGGTTATCGGAAGGCTCGAAGGAAAGTCTGTCTGCGCCATGCAGGGCAGGTTTCACTATTATGAAGGGCATGGCCTTGATGCTGTAACGTTTCCGGTACGTGTTATGAAAGCGATCGGTGTGGATAAAATAATCGTGACAAACGCGGCGGGTGGTGTAAATGAGAGTTATGAAGCCGGCGACTTAATGTTGATTCGTGATCATATCAATTTAACAGGTCGTAATCCGCTTATCGGTCCGAACGATGAGAGCATGGGCGTTCGTTTTCCAGATATGTCGACTGCTTATTGTCCAAATTTGCGGGCTTTAGCATTGGAAGTGGCACAACAAAATGGGATAAAGCTACAGGAGGGCGTGTATGTCGGTATGCTTGGACCGAGCTATGAGACGCCAGCGGAAATTCGTATGTTGCGCACATTAGGCGGTGACGCGGTCGGCATGTCGACCGTACCGGAAGTGATCGTTGCGCGTCATGCAGACATGCGTGTATTGGGCATCTCCTGCATCAGTAACATGGCAGCTGGCATTTTACCTCAGCCGTTATCACACGATGAAGTGATGGAAACAGCCGAAAAGGTCAAGCATACGTTTTTGACTCTGGTAAAAGCTGTTATTCAAAAATTATAATACAGCGTAGAAAAGCCTGGAACAATGTCTTTGTTTCAGGCTTTTTATGTATCAAGGCCTGATGCAGGCTTGTCATGCGAGCGATGAATAAGTCCTTTTTGTAATATTTGAATATATAATATGAAAAACGTATAAATATACTATTTGTTTTACGGATCTCTTAATCTATAAATAATTAAGTTTTTTGTGATATTTGAACAAAATAATACTATTTCCATAAAAGAAAGCGATTACTTTTCAGATTTTCACAATTATTTTTCTTTACAATGTTAATTTTCTGTTTTATATTTATATTGCTTATTCAGAAAATTATTTTACGAAAAACGTAGATTTTTCTCAAAATGATGCTATAATCGTAATCACGAACATTCTGAATAGCCATTCATTCAATAGAGGGGGGATGATTGGTGCGTAAGCTGGATTTGTTGGACTTTCAGATTCTTCAAATTCTTCAAGTTGATGCCCGAAAATCCTATACAGAGATGGGACATATGCTTGGCGTCAGTGAAGGGACAATACGTTCCAGAATCAATCGCATGATTGAAGACGAAATTTTTCAATTTATCGTACATACAGACCCTGTGAAGGTCGGACTACATGTACAGGCAATCATTGGCATGTCCACCAAGCTCGGACACCAAGAGAAGGTTGCCGAACAATTGGGGAAACTGCGTGCGGTGCGCTTTATTGGCGCATTTTCCGGGCGTAATGATTTAATTATTCAAGCATACTTCCGTTCGAATGAGGATTTGACCGCATTCGTGAATGAAGACCTAGCTAACATCGAAGGGATCGCTTCAGCGGAAGTATCGATTGAGCTAAAGCAATACAAGGATTCATTCTCATATGTAACCGCTGATGGAGTAGAGGACACCGCTGGTTAATAGACACAGCGTATCTGTCCTGCTCATATACATTTAAGATTAAGGAGGTCAATTGCTGTGAAGAGAGGTTTTTCGATTATTGTAAGCCTTGTGCTTCTCTTAACGTTAGCGCTTACAGGCTGTGGCGGCGGAGCGAAGGAAACGGGCGAAGGCGGAAACCAGAAGAGCTCCGGTAGTGCAGGAAACAATATCTTACGTGTAAACAACTCGACAGAACCTGGCTCACTGCATCCTGCAAAGTCACAAGGAACGCATGATTCCTGGCCGCTTCGTCATCTGTTCGTAGGTCTGACGATGAAGGAGCCGAAGGGAGATAAAGGCGAATTCGAAATTAAAGGTGCCATGGCGAAGGAGTGGAAACCTAGCAATGGTGGGAAAACGTATACATTCAAACTGCGTGATGGGTTGAAATGGTCCAACGGAGATCCGCTTACTGCACATGATTTCGAATATGCATGGAAGCACGCATTGAATCCGGCTACTGCTTCTGATTATGCATACCAGCTCTACTACATCCAGGGCGCTGAACAATACAATACATCCAAAGAGAAAGACCCGGCGAAGCTAAAGGCACTGGAGGACAAAGTAGCCGTAAAAGCGAAAGACGATAAAACGCTGGTAGTTACACTTGTAAACCCGACACCATATTTTGATGAGCTTGTTTCTTTCTATACGTATTTCCCGGTAAATAAGAAAGTTCAGGAGCAAAATCCAAAGTGGGCGAACGATGCCGAAACGTTCGTATCAAACGGACCGTTCAAGCTGACAGAATGGAAGCATAAAGACAGCATGAAGATGGTCAAAAACGAAAATTATTTCGAAAAAGACCGCATTAAGCTTGCGGGCATCGATTGGGCGATGGTAGAGGATGAAAATACCGCATGGCAAATGTACCGTTCCGGTCAGTTGGATCTCTCGTATCCGCTGCCTGGTGATGTTGTGGGTCAATTGAAAGGACAAAACGCACCGGACTTTAAAATCGTTCCAGAATACGCCACCTACTTCTATCGCTTCAATACTCAAAAGAAACCGTTTACAAATGTAAAGGTTCGTAAGGCATTGGCAATGGCCATCGAACGTAAGACAATTACAGAAAACATTGCACAGGGTGGACAGAAGCCTGCGCTCGCCCTCGTTGCTGAAGGATCAAAAGACGCAAACGGTCAGGATGACTTCCGCAAAGTGGGTGGAGATTACTTCAAGGAAGATGTAGCAGAAGCGAAGAAACTGCTTGCTGAAGGCTTGAAAGAAGAAGGCATGGACAAGATGCCGAAATTCAACATTATGTATAACAACAATGATCTTCATAAACGCATCGCCGAAGCCATTCAAGAGATGTGGCGCAATAACCTTGGCGTGGATGTTGGGATTGAGAACGTAGAGTTCCAGGTGAAAATCGATCGTGAGCATAAGCTAGATTATGATGTAGCACGTGCGGGATGGATTGCGGACTTCATCGATCCGATGACGTTTGTAGATATGTTCACGAGCGTAAGTACGCAGAATGATACCGGCTGGAAGAGCCAGGCGTACGATGCGGAAGTAAATAAAGCGAAGCAGTCCAGCGATGCGAAAGTACGCATGGAAGCGATGCATAAAGCCGAGGACATTATTATGAAAGACATGCCGATTCTGCCGATTTACTTCTATACGAAAGCCTATACGTTGAAAGAAAATGTTACAGGTGTATTCACTCCGCCGGACGAATATCCGGTATTAAGATACGCAAAGTTTGTTGATAAGAAGGATGAGAAGAAGTAACGCGTAAAATCAGGGGAATGCTTAAGTTTTCCGGGCATTCCCCGTTTTTCAAGTAAAAATAGAATGGAGGGTATACGTTGTTACGGTATACTTTACAGCGCTTGGGCTGGGCCCTCTTAACTCTTTGGGTGGTTGTAACGCTCACTTTTAGCTTGATGCATCTGATTCCCGGCAATCCGTTCGCCAAGGAAGGCAATATGCCTCCCGGCGTGTTTGAGAATTTAATGAAATACTATAATCTGGACCAGCCATTGTATGTTCAGTATTGGTTGTACCTTAAGTCGCTGCTTGCTCTGGATTTCGGTCCATCATTGAAATCGAGCACCATTACAGTAAACGATTATATCTCGGAAGGTTTTCCAGTTTCCCTGCACCTTGGGCTGCAGGCATTGCTTATCGGCGTAACGCTCGGCATCATTTTAGGCGTTATTGCTGCGCTTTACCATAACCGCTTTCCTGATTATTTATCTATGATTTTGGCAATTGTTGGCATATCTGTACCGAACTTTATTCTTGCTACCGTTTTCATTAACTATGTAGCCGTCGAATGGGGCTGGTTGCCTGCGGCGACATGGGGAACGTGGAAGCATACCATTTTGCCTTCTCTGGCATTGGCCGCGATGCCGATGGCATTCATCGCGCGTCTCATGCGCTCCAGCATGCTCGAAGTGCTCAGCCAGGATTATATTAAAACCGCCAAAGCAAAGGGCCTAACCCGTAATGTCGTTATTATCAGGCATACGCTGCGCAACGCAATTCTGCCAGTCGTCACCGTGCTTGGCATCATTACAGCAAATCTTGTCACAGGAAGTTTTGTTATCGAACATATCTTTGGGATTCCAGGTATGGGTGAGATGTTTGTAAAAGGCATCTTTAACCGCGATTATCCGGTTATTCTGGGTTCCACAGTTTTTTATAGCGCGATTCTTATTTTTCTTATTTTCCTGGTGGATGTTATGTATACCTGGATCGATCCGCGTATTAAAGTTGCAGGGGGGAGTAAGTAATGCAGCCTGAAACTCGTCTGAGTACCGATATGTTCCGTCCTGTAACGGACAACTTTAAAGATGCGGAAACAATCGGGCGTCCTAGCATCTCCTACTGGGCGGATGTGTGGCGGCGTTTACGAATGAATAAATTGGCTATGGTGGGCCTTGTTGTCATTATCTTGCTTGTTCTGATGGCGATTATCGGTCCGATGATTAGCGGTTATACGTACTATAAGCAAGACTTTACAGCCAAAAATCTGCAGCCGAGCGCAGAACACTGGTTCGGTACCGATTCTTCGGGTCGCGATATGTTTACGAGAATCTGGTTTGGTGCTCGCATCTCTCTGTTCATCGGGGTAGCGGCTGCATTCATTGATTTTGTGGTTGGCGTTATATACGGCGGTATTTCCGGTTTGAAAGGCGGCCGCGTAGATAATATTATGATGCGCATCGCCGAGGTATTGTACGGTATTCCTTATTTATTGATGGTTATTCTGCTGATGGTCGTCATGGGACCGGGCCTGCTGACCATTATTATCGCGATGACGATAACAGGCTGGATTCCAATGGCTCGTCTTGTACGCGGTCAGGTCCTGCAATTGAAGGAGCAGGAATATGTACATGCGGCAACTGCGCTTGGCGCTGATACGAAATGGATTCTGATGAAGCATATCATCCCGAATACAATGGGACCTATTCTTGTAAATGTCACGCTGACTGTTCCGACTGCGATTTTCGCGGAAGCGACACTGAGCTTTCTCGGGCTGGGTATTCCGGCACCGCGTGCGAGCTGGGGAACGATGGCGAACGATGCGCTGGTAAGTTTGCTGATTGGAAATGTGTATCAATTGTTCATTCCGGGCTTCTTTATCTCACTTACGATGTTCGCCTTCAATGTACTGGGCGACGGTATGCGCGATGCGCTCGACCCGAGAATGCGCAAATAACCTGAAAAGCAAAGGGTGAACAACCTATGGAAAATATATTGGAAGTACGCGACTTGCACATCTCGTTTCATACGTACGCGGGTGAGGTTAAAGCCGTGCGGGGCGTAAACTTCGAGGTGAAAAAAGGCGAAACAGTAGGAATTGTGGGCGAATCCGGTTGCGGTAAAAGTGTCACCGCCCAGTCCATTATGAAGCTATTGCCACAGCCGCCTACGCAATATAAGCAGGGCAGCATCCTTTTTAGCGGTCAGGATTTATTGAAAAAAAGTGAAAAAGAGATGCAGAAAATCAGAGGAAACGATATCGGAATGATTTTTCAGGATCCGATGACGTCGCTTAATCCGACAATGAAAACCGGTCGGCAGATTACGGAAAGTCTCATAAAGCATCAGGGAATGTCTGCTGGTGAGGCACATAAACAGGCGATTGAGCTGCTTAAAATGGTAGGAATTCCACAACCGGATAAGCGGGCTAACCAGTATCCGCACGAGTTCTCAGGTGGAATGCGCCAGCGCGCCATGATAGCGATTGCGCTCGCCTGCCGTCCGAAACTATTAATCGCCGATGAACCAACGACGGCACTGGATGTAACAATTCAGGCGCAAATTCTCGAATTGATGAAAGAACTGCAGGAGAAAACAGGGACGTCGATTATCATCATTACGCACGATCTTGGCGTTGTGGCTGATATGTGCGATCGCGTCGTCGTTATGTACGCTGGCGAAGTAGCAGAAACGGGTACAGTGGATCAAATCTTCTATCAGCCACAGCATCCGTATACCAAAGGGCTTCTTAAATCAGTTCCGCGGCTTGATATGAAGAGAAACGAGCCGCTTGCACCGATTATTGGTACCCCTCCAGACTTGCTGCATCCGCCTGCTGGTTGTCCGTTCTTCGCCCGCTGTGAATACGCGATGGAAGTGTGCCGTAACCACAAGCCGGTACTTGAAGAAATGGGAGGGAATCATCAGGCGGCCTGTTGGCTGCACCATCCGCTGGCAAGCAACCGGAAGGAGGAGTTCGCACAATGAAATCGATAGTAAGAGAGATTGCGGTACAAAAAAACAAGAAACAAGGCACACTGCTTCAGGTACGCAATCTGAAAAAATACTTCCATGCTAGCGGTGGGACAGTGAAAGCTGTGAGCGATGTAACGTTCGACATCAAAGCAGGCGAAACGCTTGGCGTAGTAGGTGAATCCGGTTGTGGAAAGTCGACGATGGGTCGTACGATTCTTCGTCTGTATGATGCGACTGAGGGTGAAGTATTGTTTGAAGGTAAAGATGTACACAAGGCGAGTACACGTGAATTGAAGAAGCTTCGCCGTGACATGCAGATGATTTTCCAGGACCCTTACGCTTCGCTGAATCCAAGGATGACAATCGGAGAAATTATCGGAGAGGCGATTGATCTACACAAGCTGGCAAGCGGTACAGAGCGCAAAGCACGTATTCAGGAATTGCTTACGCTCGTCGGCCTGAAGGCGGAGCATATCAACCGATTTCCGCATGAGTTTTCCGGGGGCCAACGGCAGCGGATTGGTATTGCGCGTGCGCTGGCGGTCGAGCCGAAATTCATTGTGTGCGATGAACCGATTTCCGCGCTGGACGTATCCATCCAAGCACAAGTGGTAAATCTATTGAGTGACCTGCAGAATAAGATGGGGCTGACGTATTTGTTTATCGCCCATGATTTATCGATGGTAAAACATATTAGCGACCGGGTGGCGGTGATGTACCTGGGTAAAATCGCAGAGCTTTCTGGAAGCGAGGACTTGTATACGAATCCGCTTCACCCTTATACGGAGGCGCTTCTTTCCGCGATTCCGATTCCAGACCCGGAAGTGGAGAGGAAACGTCAGCGTATCGTACTGAAAGGCGATGTACCGAGTCCGATGAATCCGCCGAGCGGCTGCCATTTCCGGACGCGCTGTCCGTATGCCATGGAGTCATGTGCGAAAATCGATCCGGTCTGGCAGGAGGTAAAACCTGATCACTTTGTTGCCTGCCACCTTTATAATAAAGACGTTATGGGAACGGATGTCAGAAAAGCATAGCAAGAGAAAAGCAGAGTGGCATCGTTGCCCTCTGCTTTTCTTTATTTAATGGATAAAAAAGCGACATATCGTTTCTTCTGACGGTTGTATCACTTGAAAAACTCGCGAAGTGTGTGCCAAACGTTGCTTTTTCCTATGGAGCGCGTGGTATGGCAGGCGAAAAAGACCGACAACTCCCGCGAGTTTTTCTTATTATTCTGCTTCTACGGTCCAGCCGAACGGGTCTTCTTTTTCCCCGGTTTGAATGCCGCAGATCGTATCGTAGATTTTCATAGATAACGAGCCTGATTCGCCACCATTAATAACTAGATTTTTGTCGTTCCATTTCAAACTGCCGATTGGAGAGATCACTGCCGCAGTTCCGGTGCCGAAAGCTTCCTCAAGTGTACCATCAGTATATGCGGCGTATAGTTCCTCTATTGAAATTCTTTTTTCCTTAACGGGAATGTTCCATTCTTTCAGTAATTGAATAACAGAGTCCCTCGTTACCCCGGCCAGGATGCTTCCATTCAGCGCGGGTGTCCATACTTCGCCGTTCACCTTAAAAAATACGTTCATGCTGCCCACTTCTTCTATGTATGCTTTCTCGACACCATCGAGCCACAGTACTTGGGCACAACCGTGCTTCTGTGCTTCTTCCTGCGCTTTAAAGCTTGCTGCATAGTTACCTGATGTTTTCGTATGTCCGGTCCCGCCTTTTACCGCGCGGACATAGTTATTCTCCACATAAATGCTGACAGGGTTAATACCTTCCGCATAATAGGCACCAACTGGTGAAAGAATGACGATGAATGTGTACGTACGAGCAGGACGGACGCCTAGATACGGTTCCGTCGCAATAATGAACGGTCGAATATATAGAGAGGTTCCTTCATCTGCTGGTACCCACTCTTTTTCTATGCTGACTAATTTTTTGATGGCTTCGACAAGAAATGTTTCGTTAACGGGCGGAATACTTAGTCTTTCGTTGGATAGATTAAGCCGCTCCATATTTTTTTCCGGTCGGAACAGGAGAATTTTATCTTCTTTTGTCCGATAGGCTTTCATGCCTTCGAATACAGCTTGTCCATAGTGGAAGACAACAGCAGCGGGATCGAGTGATATCGGTGCGTACGGCACGATTCTCGGATGATGCCATCCTGTTTCCGGCGTATAATCCATCATAAACATATGATCCGTAAAGCAAGTTCCAAAAGCCAATTCGTTTACATTCGGTTTCGCCTTTCTGCTTTCCGCTAATGTAACTTCTATCTCATAACTCATAAGCGTGTCATTCCCCCTGTTTTTGCAAAATTGTATTCCGGATTTCTTACTGAATCAGTACAAAATTTAAAATGTTATAACTAAACTTTACACAAATTGAGATACAAAGTAAATGTTTGCATGTCATGTGTGTGTACCCGGTTGAAATAGCTATATTTTTGTTCATAGGTATATAATTCCAGACGTTGTGGCGACAATAGGTACTATCTTGATTTGGAGGGACCTGTGAATGAAGAAGTTGCCTATTGTACTGCTATGCTTATCCTTGATGATACCGTCCCTGGGCGGACTTGCCTCTGCCCAGGAAAAAGCGAAGCCGGCCGCCGATCAGAAGCAGGAACAGCAAGGGGATGCGGATCTTGCTCCAAATGCTGTATCGGCTGTTTTAATCGATCGGGATACAGGTGCAATTTTATATGAGAAAAATGGACATAAAGCGTTGCCACCCGCCAGTATCACCAAAGTCATGACCATGCTTCTTATCATGGAAGCGCTGGATAAGGGTGAAATTAAGCTTACAGATAAAGTGAGAACAAGCGAATATGCTGCTTCTATGGGAGGATCGCAGATTTTTCTGGAGCCGGGTGAAGAGATGTCTGTTGATGAAATGCTGAAAGGTATCGCACTTGCCTCTGGAAACGATGCTTCTGTGGCGATGGCAGAACATATAGCTGGGACGGAAAAGGCATTCATTGATAAAATGAACGCGCGAGCCAAACAATTAGGAATGGACGATACGACATTCATGAACACGAATGGTTTACCGGTATCGGGACATGTATCCTCGGCGCACGATATTGCGTTGATGTCGCGTGAACTGCTGAAGCATGAGTCGATTACTAAATATACAGGCCTATATCAGGATTATTTGCGTAAAAACTCGAACAGGCCGTTCTGGTTGGTCAATACGAATCGTTTGGTTCGCTTCTATGCCGGGGCTGACGGTTTGAAAACAGGATATACGACGGAAGCAAAGTATTGTTTAACCGCGACTGCTAAACGCGGAAATATGCGTGTTATCGCCGTAGTAATGGGCGCTCCGAGTTCAAAAATCAGAAATCAGGAAGTTGCCTCAATGATGGATTATGCATTCAATCAGTATGATAGTCAGCCGCTTTATAAAGAGAATCAGATTATAAAGACTGTACCGGTCGAAAAAGGCAAACAGGAAACGGTTGACATTGTGGTACCATACCGTTTCAGCATGCTGGTGAAAAAAGGCGAAAAAGCCGAACAGTATCAAAAGGAAATCAACTTGAAGGCCGACTTGAAAGCGCCGGTTACGAAGGGTGTTAAAATTGGCGAGGTGCTGATTAAAAAAGATGGGAAAACGGTGAGCACCGTCGATTTAGTCGCTGCGAACAGTGTGGAAAAAGCTGGATGGTGGGAGCTGTTTAAGCGTTCGACACGTAAAATGTTCGGTGGCTAAATTTGATGAAAAATCGGGAAAAGGAGAAATGTGCCACATTTTCCCGGTTTTTTTCTAGTTTTGTCGGAGGGCAGGAATCGCAGAAGGTATTGTAGAATCTTCCTGTATCACGAAGCGAAGGAGTGGCCCTGCGTGAGTTTACGAGTAGATATCGAAACGGTGAACGGTGTATTGATTGTAAGGCTGGAAGGCGAACTGGACCATCACACGGCAGACATGTTGCGTACTGAAATGGAAAAGCATTTGGTAGAGGAACAGGTGCAGCACATTTTATTGAGCATGGCGAATCTGCATTTTATGGATAGTTCCGGCTTGGGAGTGATTCTAGGCAGGTATAAGCAGATTGCGGCACGTGGCGGTGATATGGTCGTCTGCTCCATAAATCCTGTCATCTATCGCTTGTTCGAGTTATCCGGAATGTTCAAGATTCTGAAAATCAAGGAGTCCGAACAGGAAGCACTCCTTGTATTGGGGGTGGCGTAAGTGAAGCCGAAAACTGACAACAATTTTATGCGCTTGGAATTTGCCGCCCGCAGTGAAAATGAAGGTTTTGCTCGTATTGCGGTCGCTTCTTTTCTATCCCGTCTCGATATAACGCTCGAAGAGGTGGAGGAGATTAAGACGGTTGTCTCGGAAGCGGTTACCAACGCGATTATTCATGGGTATGAAGGGGATGAGACCGGCACGGTCGTCATCGAAACGATGTATACTGCCGCTAGTATTGAGATTGCTGTAGAGGATCACGGCATCGGTATCGCTGACCTTGAGGAAGCGAGACAACCACTCTTTACGACAAAACCGGAATTAGAGCGTTCCGGTATGGGCTTTACGATTATGGAGAACTTTATGGACACAATGGAAGTAGAAACGGAAATCGGTCGGGGAACAAGAATCCGGCTCGTCAAAAAGCTGACTAAGAATGAAGCGTTATGTAATTAGGGGACATGCCGATGGAGACCAATGTAAGGAATGCCAATCATGCTTACCTATCCAATAAGGAAGTAAAGGAATTGCTTGCCAAAAGTCAGGCGGGAGATACGACAGCACGAGATACATTGGTGAACAGCAACATTCGTCTGGTATGGTCGGTTGTACAGCGTTTTTTGAACCGAGGGTATGAGGCGGACGATTTATTTCAAATCGGCTGCATCGGATTGCTCAAAGCAATTGATAAATTTGATTTGAGCTTCGATGTCAAGTTTTCTACCTACGCCGTGCCAATGATTATTGGAGAAATCCAACGCTTTCTGCGCGATGATGGAACGGTAAAAGTGAGCCGTTCGCTCAAAGAAATCGCCCATAAAGTACGGAGGGTAAAGGATGAACTCTCCAAGGAATTGGGACGGTTGCCAACGGTAAAAGAGGTGGCGGAAGCGCTCGGAATTACTCCGGAAGAAGTCATCTACGCCCAGGAGGCGAACCGCGCCCCATCATCCATTCATGAGACTGTCTTTGAGAATGATGGAGATCCGATTACCTTGATGGATCAGATTGCGGATAAGGACGATGATAAATGGTTCGACAAAATTGCGCTAAAAGAGGCGATCGGCAAGCTGTCTGAGCGCGAGCAACTTATCGTATATTTGCGATACTACAAAGACCAGACTCAATCTGAAGTCGCCGAGCGCCTCGGCATCTCGCAGGTCCAGGTATCGCGGCTCGAAAAGAAAATCCTGAAGCTAATGAAAGAGCAGATCGAGAGGTAACTTTCGGTCTGCTTTTTTTATTTGACCGCATTTTTTCGCTTGTATGACCGTCTTGCATACTGCTTTTATGATGGAGGGATAATAGGAGGTGTAAGGAGGGATGGCGTATGGCTGACCCAACCCACGCATATGTGAAACTGAAAGGAAAAATTCAAACACACCCGGGTGAGACGGTGCGTATTCGGCATGTAGCCGAATTGGTTACGAACAGTCCTTCTGAAACAGCCATTCAGGATACTGTACTGCATACGCTTCGTCCAGAGGACGGCAATCGCTATGTCGTCGATATCATCCAGGTAATTGAAGCTTTGCAGCAGACGCATCCTGAACTTCTCGTTCACAACATTGGAGCCGAACATATGATTATCGAAGTACTGGCACCCCGGAAGAAAATCAGCATGCTGCTCGTACTGTTCGTCTGGATTGTATTATTTATCGGCTCTGGCCTTGCCATTATGAACTTTCACACGGATGTTAGTATGCCTGAAGTACATGAGCGGATATATGAATTGGTTACAGGAGAGAAAAATCCGCATCCGTTAATCATTCAAATCCCATACTCGTTCGGTGTTGGTGCAGGCATGATTTTATTTTTCAATCACTTGTTCCGTAAACGATTTAATGAAGAACCCAGTCCGCTGGAGCTTGAGATGTTTCTTTATCAGCAAAACGTGGACGACTATGTGCTGGCAAATGAGGCGGATGGAGCGAAAAAGAAATGATGATGCAATTGCTTCTCGCGCTGATCGGCTTAAGCGGAGGGGTTATCGTGGGGGGAGGCATTGTAGCGCTTATTACTGTACTCGATTTGATCCCGAGGTTTGTTCAAATTACAAAAACCGAAAAATATTTACTTCATTACCAATGGTCGGTCATTCTTGGCGTTTTAGCTTTTATGGTGTTCGATTTTTTTTCATACCCGCTGTATTTACCGTCTATCGTACTTAGCTTTATTGGAATATTCATGGGGATTTTCGTCGGATTTCTTGCGGCAGCACTAACCGAGGTGCTAAATGTGATTCCGATTCTTGCTAAGCGGATACAAGTGGACGAGTATCTTCAGGCTTTCATTATGGCATTGGCACTCGGTAAAATCGTTGGCTCCTTATTTCATTGGCTGGTTTTTATTAAATAAAGTGAAGGGGGAGAAATGTTTATGGCTTCTTCCGTTAATACGCGAAAACAGAGCCGACTTGCTAAAGCGCAAAAAGAGTATAGTGAGCGCGCAGCCAGATACAAGCCGAAGCCGCCATATTTGATAAATATTGTCAAGGCATTTCTTGTTGGTGGCGCTATTTGTGCTTTTGGACAACTTGTATCTAATTTTTATATCCGTGTTTTCGGCTTTACAAAAGAAACAGCAGGTGACCCGACAGTAGCTACGCTTATTTTTATTGCGGTGCTGTTCACAGGTCTTGGCGTCTACGATAAGCTGGGGCAGTTTGCTGGAGCAGGTTCAGCCGTACCGGTTACGGGATTTGCGAATTCAATGTCATCTGCAGCTATCGAACACCGGGCGGAAGGATTGGTGCTTGGTGTAGGAGGCAATATGTTTAAGCTGGCGGGTGGTGTCATCGTATATGGAGTGGTTGCAGCGCTGGTTGTCTCGTTGATTAAGTGGCTGATTATTAAGGTGTAAAGGAGGGAACGGGATGAAAGCGCAGCATCAATGCGGTCGTCAAACATGGAAGTTCGCAAATGATATTCGTGTCCAAGGGAGCGCAGTGGCGGTCGGTCCTCTCGAAGGAGAAGGTCCGCTGGGTGCTGAATTCGATCACATTTATCCGGATATGTACGCTGGACAGGCCTCCTGGGAGAAAGCGGAACGGTACATGATGTGTCAGGCTGTACAAACGGCCATGAAGAAAAGTAACCTGCTGGAAGGTGAAATCGATATCGTACTTGCCGGTGATTTGTTGAATCAGACAATTTCCTCCAACTTCACAGCCAGTCAACTTAACATTCCACTTCTTGGTATGTATGGAGCCTGTTCTACATCAATGGAGACACTTTCGGTTGGCTCGGCTCTCGTTGATGCGGGCTATGCTTCTTATGTAGTAGCCACCTGTAGCAGTCATAATTGCACTGCAGAAAAACAATTCCGTTATCCAACGGAATATGGGGGACAGAAACCGGATTACGCTCATTGGACGGTGACCGGCGCGGGGGCGGCGGTCGTCGGACGCGGGGGTTCGGGCCCACGTATCACCCATGCCACCATTGGCAAAGTAGTTGACATGGGTATTAAAGATCCTTTTGATATGGGCAGCGCAATGGCACCGGCTGCGGCCGATACGCTGTCCACACATTTTCGCGACACGGATCGGTTGCCTTCTGATTATGACATGATTGTAACGGGTGATTTGGGCAAAGTGGGATATGCAATCCTAAAAGACGAAATGAGAGATTTATCGTTTGATATGACGCCAATGTATAACGATTGCGGGTTGATGATTTACAGTCCGGACCAACAAGTGTTCTCAGGGGGCAGCGGCTGTGCATCAAGCGCCGTAGTCACTTACAGTTATATTATGAATCGTTTAAGGGACGGTAGTGTTAGACGTGCGCTTATTTGTGCAACCGGAGCACTTTTCAGTCCGGTCAGCTATCAGCAGGGAGAAAGTATTCCTTGTATTGCGCATGCAGTGGCGCTGGAAGCGGAGGAGGAATAAAGAATGGGACAAGTGGCGATTGCTTTTCTCGTGGGCGGTGCCATCTGTGTTATTGGTCAAATATTGCTCGATTTTGTAAAGTTAACGCCCGCACACGTGATGAGCATTCTCGTGGCGAGCGGTGCGGTACTAGATGGGCTTGGGCTGTATGACCCGCTCATTGATTTCGCCGGTGCAGGTGCCACCGTACCGATTACAAGCTTTGGACATGCCTTATACCACGGCGCATGGCAGGAGGCGGAGCAGAACGGATTAATCGGGTTGATTACTGGCATTTTCGAGGTACCAAGTGCGGGGATTTCAGCCGCGATTGCTTTTAGTTTTTTCGCTTCACTTATTTTTAGACCGAAGGGATAATCCATGGAAAACGAAAAACGGCTAAAGCGCAACATTATTATGATTACGGACGGGGATGCGGCAGCACGCGGTACGGTAGAGGAAGTGGCACGCCGTATCGGGGGACGCTGCATCTCTCGCTCATCCGGCAATCCCACTCCGCTAACAGGAGAACGAATTGTTTCACTGATTAAGAAGGCACAGCATGATCCTGTTCTCGTCATGTTCGATGATAACGGCGATACACAGATGGGCAAAGGAGAAGAAGCGTTATACTATGTTGCCACACATCCAGATATTCATGTGTTGGGAGCCATTGCGGTAGCATCCAGGACAAGAGGGGCGCTTGGAGTAAAGGTAGACGTATGCATCGACCGTTACGGACGTAAAGTCAACCGGCCAGTCAATAAAAATGGGTTCGTGGAGGCTGGTAGCGAGGCATATATTATAGGAGACACAGTAGATGTGTTAAACATGCTGCATATTCCCGTCATTGTGGGCATTGGCGACATCGGAAAAATGAAAGGAAGGGATGAAACGTGTGTTGGCTGTCCTGTCACAATGGCAGCGGTGCGGTTTATTTTAAGTAAAAACGGTTATTCCTTAAAAAATTCACGAAATTGGAAAAATAGCTAAAATGCGTAGTTGTCATCTTTTTGTAAGGTGTGGTACTGTATAAGATATTTATATGTACATCTGTCTTGATAAATCGACATTCTTTCACGGTTCTTTATACCATGAAAGCATATCAATGTATCAAAACAGATTAGTTAGTATCGCTTGTATATAAATAATGGATGTCGATATGCCAAATTGTATGTATATAGGGTAGCAATGAGGGGGAAGCGGAGTGTTTTTACACGGAACGAGCAGAGTAAATGAAAAAGGCCACTTGGAGATTGGCGGATGCGATACAACTGATTTGGTACATGCATACCAAACGCCGCTGTACGTATATGATGAAGAGCTGATACGTGAGAAATGCCGGGCATATGTAAAGGCGTTTGAAGCGAGTGGATTTCGTTTTCAGGTCGCATACGCAAGCAAGGCATTCATGTGTATGGCAATGTGTCAGTTGGTAATGGAAGAGCAGATGTCGCTTGATGTCGTCTCAGCAGGCGAACTTTATACGGCACTGAAAGCAGGCTTTCCTGCAGAGCGTATCCACTTTCATGGCAATAACAAGACCGAAGAAGAATTGGAAATGGCGCTTGACGCCGGAATCGGCTGTTTTGTTGTAGATAACTTTTTCGAATTGGAACTGCTGCATGATTTGGCACAGAAAAAAGATAGAATCGTACCGATTCTGCTGCGTTTAACTCCGGGAATTGAAGCGCATACGCACGACTATATTTCCACCGGTCAGGATGATTCCAAATTCGGATTCGGCGTTGCTAGCGGTCAGGCGCTGCAAGCGGTCAAAGTAGCGTTGAATAAACCGTTCTACAAACTGCTGGGCATTCATTCTCATATTGGTTCGCAAATTTTCGACACGACTGGGTTTGTTGGTGCGGTTGAAGTACTGGGCGCTTTCCTTGAACAGGTACGTGCTGAGACGAAATATGAAGTGGAAGTGTTGAATCTGGGCGGTGGCTTTGGTATCCGTTATACGGAAGAAGATGATCCGTTGCCGGTAGGCGAATATGTAAAGGTAATTACTGAGGAAGTACGCCGTCAGTTTGCCATTACATCGTATCCGTTGCCTGAAATCTGGATTGAACCGGGGAGAAGCATTGTCGGCGATGCGGGTACGACGCTCTATACGGTCGGTTCTGTAAAAGATATTCCCGGTATCCGCAAATATGTGGCGGTTGACGGAGGGATGTCTGATAATATTCGACCGGCTTTGTACCAGGCAAAGTATGAAGCGGTGCTTGCTAATCGTGCCGGAGAAGAAGCGGTTGACATGGTATCGATTGCAGGAAAATGCTGTGAGTCCGGAGACATGCTTATCTGGGATTATGTACTGCCGAAAGCAAACCCTGGTGATATTCTTGGTGTTTCCTGCACAGGCGCATACGGCTATTCGATGGCTAATAATTATAATCGAATTCGCCGTCCGGCAGTCGTATTCGTCAAAGAAGGACGTGCTGAAGTGGCGGTGGAGAGAGAAACATACGAGGATTTAATTAAAAATGACCGTGTATTTCCACGGGTGTTAAGCCGTTCCGTATAAGGAATTTCATGAAGAAGGGCGAAGCCGATTGTTGGCTTCGCCTTTTTGTGTTTGTCCAGCTATATTTTATGATTCAATACCTGCGGCGATGTGTGAGGCGATTTGCTGCAAATCGTTTGGTGTATACTGGTCGTTATGTTCCACGAATGTCGGATGGAAGCCGTCTTCCCTGCCGTAGCGCGGTAAAATATGCAGGTGATAGTGGAATACGGTTTGACCAGCTACTTTGCCACTGTTATTCAGTAGATTCACGCCATCTACGTTGAATTGCTTTTTGATAGCGTTAGCTATTTTCGGTACGCAGGCGAATAGATTGGATGCTGTCTCGGGTGTAAGTTCAAAAATATCCTGCTGATGGATTTTCGGTATGACCAGCGTATGTCCTTTGGTTACCTGGCTAATATCAAGAAAAGCTAATACGTGTTCATTCTCGTAGACTTTGGATGAAGGAATTTCCCCTTTTATAATTTTGCAGAAAATGCAATTCGGATCGTGTGACATCGTGTTCATCCTTTCTGTTTTCTTTCTATTCTACCATCAAAGTTTTCTCTGATGAACCTCTCCCCTCTACGCTACCGCTTATTCGTTTGGGGCGCGGGGTGGTGGCTATCCATTTTGGATGGTACTAGATAATCAACCCCCTTTATGTAAAAAAATTTAAAACCTTTATGTTAATTTGACATTCTTTTCAGGATTATTCGATATTTTGTCATATTTTAATGTTAAATTGCATTAAATTGATGCTGAAATGCATTCGTGGGTAAAAATGTTTAAAATAATATATGGATTATCATTTTTCAGTATATTAGAATATGTGGTGGATGCACATTTGCATTAAATACTCTCCTCCTGTTCTGATTATTCCTTATAAATAAAGTTTTTAATTTTGGCATAGTACTTGCTATGTAATTAGGGCGAAGGAAAAAGAGGAAGGAGGCGAAGAAGAGGGTGAAGACGTTGGACTCATATACAGTACCTGATTTTACTAAGCTGTGGAACCAGATGCCGTATGGCATGCTTGTTCTGTCACCAGAAGGGTATGTAACAGGTTGGCAGGGCGAGCTAGAAAATTGGTTTTTGTTTAAAGAAAGCGATATCATACGGAAGCACCTCTCTGATGTCCTGCCTCTTATTTTTTCTTCGTATGAATCGTTCCTTCGCATTGGACAAGAGTACTGGGAGACGCAGATTAGAACACCTTCTTTTTCCCTGCGTGGGGAATGGAAGCGGTATATCGAAGGTGGTATTCATACAGCGGATTTTCTTGTTTTGCGGCGGGATGAGCAGTATTTTGAGCTGGAGAATATTTTTGACACGTCGTTTGACGAAATTCTGGTTACGGACGGCGAAGGGCGGATTCTGCGCGCTGGTCCAAAAAGCGAGCAGCTATACGGGAAAACAGTGGAAGAACTCCTCGGGATGAAGACGACGGATCTTGCAGAACTCGGCGGATTTACGCCAAGTTTGACGCCAGAAATCATCGAGAGGCGGACCAAGGTATCGGGCATACAAGTAACTGCCAACGGAAAGAAGCTGTATGTCATCGGTAATCCGGTATGTAATCCGGACGGCAGCATTCACCGCATTATTTTTAATTCGCGCGAGTATGAAGAAGTAGAATTGCTCCGCCAGCGGTTGGAAACGACGGAAAGCTTGCTGGATGCATACCGGATAGAGCTTGAGAAGCTAAAGCAGAACAAAGAGGAGACACAGCCGGATATGGTTGTACTGTCCCCTGAGATGCAGCAGATTTACCAATTGGCCGAGCGAATGGCACATGTGGATTCTACCATCCTTATTATCGGGGAATCCGGTGTCGGGAAAGGCATGATTGCCCAACGCGTGCATCGCAGCAGCCATCGCCACGATAAGAACTTCGTGCACATTAATTGCGGAGCTCTTCCTGAGACGCTTATTGAATCGGAATTGTTCGGTTATGAGAAGGGAGCGTTTACAGGAGCGAACACTGCAAAGAAAGGTGTGCTTGAAATCGCGGACGGAGGTACAGTATTTCTTGATGAAATCGGAGAAGTGCCGATCAATGTACAGGTAAAGCTCTTGCAATTCCTGCAGGACAATACGTTCCGCAGATTGGGTGGCAATCAGTTAATGACCGTAAATACGAGAATTATTGCAGCGACAAACCAGGATTTGCGAAAACGAATTATGGAAGGACGCTTTCGGGAGGATTTATTCTATCGGCTGCACGTCATTCCGATTTCCGTACCTCCGCTCAGACGGCGCCAAGAAGAGATTCCGGCTCTTATTCAGCATTTTGCAGCCCGTTTTGCCAAAAAATACGGACTTGTAAAGAGTTTCCACGAGGACGCGATCGAATTATTAACCGCATATGATTGGCCCGGCAATGTACGAGAGTTGGAGAATATGGTAGAGCGTCTTATCGTGACGAGCGAGGGAAACCAGGTTCTGCCTCATCACCTCCCCGTGGGCATTGTCAAAGACGGAGACGAATACCGTGTAGCGCCTGTAGTGAAAGTGAAGGGGCTATGTCCCCTGAAACAGGCGGTGGAAGAAGTGGAAAAGCAGCTCCTCTCCATGGCATATGAGAAGTATGAGAACACGTATCGCTGCGCCGAGGTGCTGAAGGTCAATCAGTCTACGGTAGTTCGCAAACTGAACAAATATTTAGGAACAGGAAAGGGAGAGAGCATATGACAACGAATACAAAAATGATGCCAGGTCAAAAATCAGTGGAGCTTCACGCACGCCGTCAGGATGCAGTAGCAGTAGGGCCGTATCATGTGACTCCGCTATATATCCAATCCGCACAAGGTGCTATCGTTACCGACGTTGACGGTAATGAAATTATTGACTTCGCTGGCGGTATTGGCATGCAAAACATCGGCCACTGCCATCCAAAAGTGGTGAAGGCAATACAAGAGCAGGCTGCTTCTTCGATTCATAGCTGCTTTCATGTGATGCCGTATGAAAGCTATATTGAGCTTGCAGAGAAGTTAAACGAGAAAACGCCGGGCGATTTTAAAAAGAAAACAATGTTTGCGAACAGTGGAGCGGAAGCGGTAGAGAATGCCGTGAAGATTGCACGTAAAGCAACTGGTCGTAGTGCTGTCGTATCTTTCGAACGCGCATATCATGGCCGTACGCTGATGACTATGTCCTTAACAAGCAAAGTAAATCCGTACAAACATGGCTTCGGTCCGTTTGCACCGGAAACATATAAATTGCCTTATCCTTATTATTACCGTGCACCGCAAGGCATGCTGCCGGAAGAACTGGACGAGCAAATTTTAGACCATTTTGAACAATTCTTCCTCGGAGAAGTGGCTCCGGATAATATAGCTGCCATCATTATGGAGCCGGTACAGGGCGAAGGCGGTTTCATCGTACCTTCAGCCGGATTTGTGCAGGGCGTACGCCGTATCTGCGACAAGTACGGCATCATTATGATTGCCGATGAGATTCAAACCGGATTTGCCCGCACAGGAAAGTTGTTTGCGATGGAAAACTTTGGCGTAGCCGCTGATATTACGACATTGTCTAAATCCATTGCCGCTGGTATGCCACTAAGTGCCATTACTGGTCGTGCTGAATTAATGGATGTACCAGGACCGGGACAGCTTGGCGGTACGTTCTCAGGAAGTCCGGTAGCGTGCGCCGCTGGTCTGGCTGTGCTCGATGTTATCGAAGAAGAGAACTTGACGGAGCGTGCTCAGGTCATTGGTACACGCATGCTGGATGCGTTCCGCAGCTGGCAAGAAAAATACGACATTATTGGAGACGTACGCGGGCTAGGTGCAATGGTCGCTATGGAATTGGTTACTGATCGCGTAACGAAGGTACCTGCAAAAGACGCAACCTCAAAAGTGGTTAGCGAGTGCTGGAGCAATGGACTGATCGGTCTGAGTGCAGGCCTTTTCAGCAATGTACTTCGTTTCTTACCGCCGCTTGTTATTACAGATGAGCAGCTGGATAAAGGGTTGAACATTCTTGAGCAGGCGATTGCGAGTGTTTCGAAATAACGGATAAGCCATAGAAAATCGTAATGAGAAACAGAAGGTGATGAATTTCTCCGGCGGATGCTATGTTCCGCTGGAGACCCTATACAATATGTAGAAAGAAAAGGGGTTAAACATGAAAAAAGAACAGCAACAGCTAGATAAAGTATTATCAAGATTTGACGTTCTTGCACTCGCATTCGGCGCCATGATCGGCTGGGGCTGGGTTGTACTGGCCGGTGACTGGATTCGTCAGGCAGGGACGATGGGTTCTGTGCTTGCATTCATAGGCGGCGGGATTATGGTTGTATTTGTCGGATTGGTATATTCGGAGCTGACCTCGGCCATGCCGGAAACCGGTGGGGTCAACGTGTTTTTGCAGCGTGCGATGGGATACCGCTGGGCCTTTATCGCCTCCTGGGCGATAGCGCTTGGTTATGTATCGGTCGTTGCGTTTGAAGCGGTGGCGCTTCCGACAGTTGTTGAGTACTTGTTTCCGAATTACCAGGTTGGATATTTGTGGAATATTGCGGGGTGGGATGTATACGCTTCCTGGGCTGGTATCGGAGTTATCGGTTCGATTATCGTAACAATCATTAATTACCGTGGATTGAAACAGGCTGCCATTTTCCAAATTGTATGTACAGTTATGCTGACAGTTATCGGTTTAGTTCTTATCGTAGGCAGCCCGATTACGGATAGTCCGCAGAATGTATCGCCGATGTTTGTAGGCGGAGCCGCAGGTTTGTTTGCCGTCTTGATTATGACACCATTCATGTTTGTCGGTTTCGACGTCATTCCGCAGACGGCCGCAGAGATTAATCTACCATTCAAACAAATAGGAAAAGTCCTTATTACATCTGTTATTATGGCTGTCACCTGGTATGTTGGTATTGCGTATGCAGTAGGACATTCACTCAGCTTAGAGGACATCGCGAAATCCGCCCTACCAACCGCGGATGCGCTGGCGGCTGTAATGGGAACGCCGTGGGGTGGTAAATTACTGATTATTGCCGGTATTGGCGGTATTTTAACAAGTTGGAATGCATTCTTCGTTGGCGGCAGCCGTATTCTGTATGTTATGGCACAAACGGGTATGCTTCCACGGGCGCTAGGACACTTGCATCCCAAATATAAAACGCCTACCAATGCTATCCTGCTAATCGGTGTCTTATCCACGATCGCTCCGCTATTTGGACGTAAAACGCTCGTGTGGTTAGTAGATGCCGGTGGATTGACGATCATGATGACATATATGCTCGTTTCCTTGTCGTTCATCATTCTGAGAAAACGGGAGCCGAAGATGGACAGGCCATTCCGTGCAGGGAAATCCGCTTGGATTGGATACGCCGCTTTTATATCGAGTGCGTTTCTGGCAGTACTGTATCTGCCGGGCATGCCTGCGGCTCTTGTCTGGCCGTACGAATGGATTATTTTCGGCGGCTGGTGGTTAATTGGTGCATACTTCTTCTTTAAACTTCCTAAGAAACCGTTTGCAGCTAATGTGCGGGATTGGAATGAGGAAGTAAGTAAAAAGCGTGCATAAAAACGATATATTATTATCCTGGTCCAATGGGCAGTAAGACTCTACTTCAAGTACGTTACGTGGAGGATAACTGCCCCTAAGACCCGATGCGTGCAACTAACTACCAGTGGAGGGTAAAGAACCCTAAGCTGATGGAAGTTTTACTTTATCGAATTGTAAAGGTAGGAGAGAGTGCGATGCGTTATAACAACTATATTAACGGACAATGGAAAGAGCCTTCCAATGGCGAATATACCTTGAACCGGAATCCACACAATCAAGAAGACGTGTTGGGCGAATTTCCTGTAAGTGCGGCTGAAGATGCGCGTGAAGCGGTGGCTGCGGCGAAAAAAGCGTTCCCTGCATGGAAGAAACTATCGTTCCAGCAGCGTGCGGCGTATTTACAGAAAGCGGCCGATATTTTGAAAGCGAACCTGCAGGAAGTGGGAAGGGACCTGACACTTGAAGAAGGAAAGACGTTAGCAGAGGGTGTAGGAGAGACTCAGCGTGCCATCAGCATCCTGGAATATTATGCTGCAGAAGCGCGTCAGCCGCTTGGGGATGTGATTCCTTCTGCCAATGCGGAGACGTTCCTGTATACTACACGCGTACCGGTTGGTCCTATTGGGCTGATTACGCCATGGAACTTCCCGATTGCCATTCCTGTTTGGAAAATGGCCCCGGCATTAATCTATGGTAATACGATAGTGATTAAACCTGCCGATATCACTCCGAAATCCGTATACCATGTAATGAAGGCGTTCGATGAAGCGGGTATTCCGGCAGGTGTCGTGAACTGCGTATTCGGCAGAGGCTCCGTGGTTGGTGCTGAAATTGTAGAGAATTCAGATATTAAAGCAATATCGTTTACCGGATCTAATCAGGTCGGTCTTCAAATCCAAGAGCAGGCGACAGCTAAAGGCAAAAAAGTGCAATTGGAGATGGGAGGCAAAAATCCACTCATCGTACTGGCGGATGCAGATGTGGAAAAAGCAGTCGATATTGCCATAAACGGCGCATTTAAGTCCACGGGGCAGAAATGTACTGCGACGAGCCGCATTATTGTTGAAGAAGGAATCTATGAAGCGTTCAGTAACCGACTTGTCGAGCGTACCAAGGAACTGAAAGTAGGAAATCCGCTCGATGGCGACGTATTTATGGGTCCGGCAGCATCCAAAGCGCAGCGCGATGGCGTACTGGAAATGATCGAGGCCGGTAAGAAAGAAGCGACTCTTCTTTGCGGTGGCGAAGCACCGGCGGATGAAGCACTGGCGGCTGGATTTTATGTGCAACCGACCGTATTCGGGAATGTGTCTCGCGATGCGCGCATTGCGCGGGAAGAGATTTTCGGACCGGTCATTGCGCTGTTTAAAGTGAAGAACTATGAAGAAGCGATTGATATGGCTAATGATACGGAATATGGTTTAAGTTCAGCGATTTGTACGAACAATCTAACGCTTGCTCAACGCTTTATTGATGAGATCGAAGCCGGTATTGTACACGTGAATTCTGAAACTGCGGGGGCGGAGCCACAGGTGCCGTTCGGCGGCTGCAAGAGTTCAAGCACCGGTTCCCGTGAGCAGGGTAAGACAGCTATCGAATTCTATACACAGGTTAAGACGGTGTATATGGATCGGATGTAACAGCATCACTCCGTGACAAAAAATTGACAATGTCAAAAACGGAGGGATATGATCAGGAGAAGAAAAATCTCCTGGAAAGTGGTGTTGTAGGAATGTTCACAGGTAAGACGTATTTCATTGCGGGTCACGCCCGCCTGCCGCAAGGAATGGCGGCGCGCAGCATATTTGATACACTGACGATTACTGTGGAAGCAGACGCGAAATACCATGTTATTCTGGAAGCTTCTTGCACGCTGGCAACGGATCATGGCCGAGATTTCATCGGCCAGTTGCTGCGCGGCTGTAGCCTGCAGGATGGAATCGAGGATCTCAGCCGGCGCATTATGGACTTCTATCAGGGTAAAGCCCAGAATGCGCTGGTGGCTGCTCTCCGCGATTTGCATAATCAGTATTTGCTGTATATTCAGAAATAGAAAAGTGAAAAAAATTATTGACAGAATGCTAGTGAAGATATAGAATAAGAATATAAACACAGTAGCAAACTTCAAAACCTTGCAGAGAAGTTACCCTTCTCGCACTCTGGTGTATGCTTGCCTGTGACTCTTACTAAGTTACTAACAAATTGTATAACTTCAAACTGTCTAATTTACTGCTCTTCGAGCAATCGAAGCCGTTTCGTAAATAAGAGCCAGTTGTACTATCCACCCTGTATAAATTGAGGGGGAAGTATAACTGGCTTTTTGTTTTATATGCGGGAAGCGAATCGAACGGTCTCTCGGATTGCATGATGGGCAAGGGGAATCCGGCCACCACCCCGGTCGGACTTCTCATTCATAACCAAAACAAATAACAATGGAAAGATGGAGGAGGAACCAAGTATGGCAACAGCAATGGAAACAAAAGTAGAAATGAAGTATATTACGAAGCAACCAGGCTATGAAATTATGCCGCATCCGCAGCATAAAAGAATGTACCATATTCAATTGAACAACCAACTGCTCCAACAATTCTTTGCCAGCTGCAAGGAAGCAAGCGAGCAATCTCTGCAATACGTTCCATATTCCCGTCAAATCTTGGCGCATCAGTTCCGTGAACTGTTCGGCGAATCGTTCATGGAGAACATCCGAAACATCGTAAACGAGCGCGAAACTGGTGGCTTTACGATTGGTGTACAGGGTCAAACAGAAGATAGAGGAGAATTTGTTAAGTTTGCGACGGCACTGACGCACCTTATCGGCATTCCGAACTTCGATGCAATGACTGGAACGTTCTATGCCCGCTTTACAGTAAATGATACGGATAACAGTGATTCATACTTGCGTCAGGCCTATCGTTTATTTACACTGCATACCGACGGTACATTCGTTGATGAGCCAACAGACTGGCTTCTAATGATGAAAATGGATGAGAAAAATGCGGTCGGCGGAGAATCTCGTCTGATTCACCTTGATGATTGGGAGGACTTGGATAAATTTAGCAAGCATCCGCTTGCTACGACCAAAATCACATACAAAGCACCGCCAAGCAAAAACGTACAGCAAACCGTACAACGCGAAACGTTTTTTGATATTAATAACAAGCCTTGCATTTGCTTCATTGATCAATTCGCATATCCGGAAACGATTGAGCAAGCGATGTATTTGAAAGAAATGTCCGAATCTCTGGAAAACTCTCCGGCGACTCTCGCGCTGAAGCTTCCGATCGGAGATTTGGTAATCCTGAACAATACATTCTGGATGCACGGGCGTGCGGCATTCGAGAAGCACCCAGAGTTGCATCGTGAACTGATGCGTCAACGAGGATGCTTCACTCGAGTATAATAAAAATAACATATAGTTGGATATTTTAGGCAGGTTCTTCTCTTGAAGACCTGCCTTAGATGGCATATAAATAAAAATCATAGCACAATATTCCATAGCTGGATTAGAGGAGGAAGACAGCATGTATGATTTTGCGATAGTCGGTGGAGGGATTGTAGGGTTATCAACCGGAATGGCATTGACGAAGCGGTACCCGGGTGCAAAAATTGTCATGATTGAGAAGGAGAAGGATTGGGCTCATCATCAAACCGGTCATAACAGTGGTGTAATTCACTCCGGTATTTACTATAAACCAGGTAGTTATAAGGCACGTTTTGCAAGGGAAGGCAACGCGGCCATGGTACAATTCTGCGAAGAGCATGGCATCGCATATGATGTATGTGGTAAAGTCATTGTCGCGACGGAACCAGAAGAGCTTCCATTAATGGATAATCTGTATGAGCGCGGCCTACAGAATGAATTGGCTGTGCAAAAAATTGGGCCGGAAGAGCTTAAAGAAATCGAGCCGCATGTGGCAGGTCTTGGGGCACTTCGCGTACCGAGCTGTGGTATTGCTGATTATAAAGGTGTTTCCAGAACTTTTGCCAGGATTATCGGGGAAGGTGGTGGTGATATCCGCCTCGGCACGAAGGTGGAGAACATCGCTGAAGAAGCACAGGGAGTTACAATTGAAACGAACCGTGGCACACTAAAAGCCCGTTTCCTGATTAACTGTGCCGGACTGCACAGCGACCGCGTAGCAAAAATGGCCGGCATGCACACCGGCATGAAAATTGTGCCATTCCGTGGCGAATATTATGAGCTTGCCCCAGAGAAACGGCATCTTGTTAAACATCTAATTTACCCGGTACCGAACCCGGACTTTCCGTTTCTCGGCGTTCACTTTACCCGTATGATTAATGGGGAAGTTCACGCGGGTCCAAATGCGGTACTGGCCTTTAAACGTGAAGGGTACACGAAGTCAGATATCAATATAAAAGATTTGTTGGAGGTATTAACGTATCCAGGCTTCTGGAAAATGGCCATGCCAAATATGAAAGAGGGCATGAAGGAAATGGTACGATCTTTCAGCAAGCAGGCATTTCTGCAAAGCTTGCAACGCCTGATTCCAGAGCTTACGGAAAAGGATATCGTTCCGACTCATGCAGGCGTACGGGCGCAGGCGCTCATGCACAACGGAAACATGGTGGATGACTTCGCTATCTTCCCGGGTAAAAGCTCGCTTCATGTATGTAACGCTCCATCTCCAGCAGCGACCGCTTCTATTAAAATCGGAGAAGAAATCGTAAATAAATTACCTGATAATATAGTTAGTGAACTGAAATCTCTGGTTGTTCCAGCTGTTACTGTATAACGTTTGTATTATGCACTTATACAACAATCTCCATTCTATAATAAAAAAGCCCGGTGTTCGTATACCGGGCTTTTTTAGCAGATGCAACCACGGTAAATTTTTGTATGTACGGCACATCATATACCGTATCTGCTATAATAAAATAAGATAGTAACAATAGTATTGGAAAATAAAGGGGGAGATGGTTGTTGGAATATGTGCAAGAGTACAAAGTAGCCCATAAAAAGCTTACAAAGGCCAAAATTCTAAAGCGGGCATTCTTTATTATTTTAGGTTCAATCCTGATGGCTATTGGATTGGAGATTTTTCTGGTTCCTAACCAAATTATCGATGGTGGTATTGTAGGTATCTCTATTATTCTTTCTCACTTGACAGGAATGAAACTTGGCATTTTTCTTTTTGTTCTTAACCTTCCGTTTCTTATTCTCGGTTATAAACAGATTGGAAAGACATTCGCGCTCTCCACATTGCTGGGCGTTACTGTTATGTCTATCGTCACTTCCTTTCTTCACCCTGTACCGGAACTAACAGAGGATCCATTGCTAGCTGCGGTATTTGGTGGAATTATTCTGGGCATTGGGGTAGGAATGGTTATCCGTTATGGAGGTTCGCTTGACGGAACCGAGATTATTGCAATTGTCTTCAATAAACGGCTCCCTTTTTCGGTAGGAGAGACGGTTATGTTTTTTAATATTTTCATTCTTGGCAGTGCGGGTTTCGTCTTTGGCTGGGATCGGGCCATGTATTCACTGATGGCATACTTTATTGCATTCAAGATGATTGATGTCACCATCCAGGGGCTAGATGAATCGCGTTCCGTCTGGATTATTAGTGAAAAGCACCGTGAAATCGGTGATGCGCTACTTGCTCGCCTCGGACGTGGCGTCACTTACCTAAATGGGGAAGGTGCATATACTGGCGACGATAAAAAAGTAATTTTCTGCGTTGTTACTCGTCTGGAAGAGGCGAAGCTGAAATCGATTATCGAGGATATTGATGAAGCGGCGTTTCTGGCAGTTGGCGCGATTAACAATGTAAAAGGCGGAAATTTCAAGAAGAAGGACATTCACTAAAGAAATAGCTACACGAGAAGCAGCCAATAGTAGAGGGCTGCTTTTTTGTTGAATGGCCTATTTTGAAGAGTTTCGGATTTTGCTACAGGTTGTAAAAGAAATTATAATGAGGCAGTCGATAATTCTATCTTGCCTTAATGGGTAGTAATACCCTTACTGAGTGAAGTTTTACTTTATTAGCACGTAAAAAGGAGGACGGATGTATGGCACCGGCAAGCATGCTAATTACCGGAATCCGGGTCTATGCGGAGAAAGGCATAATTAATGAAGGCTATGTGGCTATCCGAAACGGAAAAATCCACGAAGTTGGACAGATGGCTGGTTGTACGGACACGGACGGGTATGATCGGCTCTTTCCCTTCTCGAATTCTTATAAGCTTCTTCCCGGTATGATCGACTTGCATATTCACGGTGCGGGCGGAGCAGATACGATGGATGCTACCCACGAGGCTATACAGACGATTGCAGCACGGTTGCCTCAGGAAGGAACGACAAGTTTCCTCGCCACAACAATGACACAGGAGGTAAAGCATATCGAGCGTGCGCTGGTAAATGTCGCAGACTATCGCAAACAGGCAAACGGGCCGGGAGAAGCAGAGATACTAGGTGTGCATTTGGAAGGGCCATTTCTATCGCCCAAGCGAGCGGGTGCCCAACCGGCGGATAAGATGCTTAACCCAGATATCGCTTTGTTCGAGAGGTGGCAAAGAAGCGCTGCTGGGTTGATTCGACTTGTTACCGTAGCACCTGAGTTGCCAGGCGGCATGGAATTCGTATCACATCTGGCGCAGTGTGGTGTGGTGGCTTCTGTCGGACATTCTGATGCGACATATGCAGAGGTGGCAGAAGGGGTGCGCTGCGGCTTGAAGCATGTAACACATCTGTTTAACGGCATGCGTGGTTTGCATCACCGCGAACCGGGCGTTGCCGGTGCAGCCTTGCTCCATCCTGAATTGCTTGCTGAGCTGATAGTGGACGGTATTCATGTTCATCCTGAAATGATTAAGCTTGTCTACCAGCAAAAAGGACGGAACGGATTGACGTTGATCACGGATGCAATGCGAGCCAAATGCCTTGGTGAAGGAACGTATGAGCTGGGTGGACAGGAAGTAACCGTACAAGATGGTCGTGCTTTACTTTCGGATGGCACACTTGCCGGCAGTATCGTTAAGATGAAGGATGCAGCCGCGAACGCCATGCACTTTACCGGATGTACGCTCGAAGACATTGTTTATATGACAGCGGTAAACCCGGCTAAACAGCTTGGGTTATTTGCAAGCAAAGGAAGTATCGCTCTGGGCAAGGATGCCGATCTTGTTGTATTGGACAAGAATCATGAGGTTGTTCTCACGTTATGTAGAGGGGAAATCGCCTTTCATGCATGTTGAATAATTGTCATAGTATAAATCATATAAATTCCATTGACGCTTTATCGGAAAAGATTTAAAGTTAGGCTACTATAGATAAAATTTATAGAAATTGTCGGTCACCGGAAGCAAAAGTATAACGTATTTGTATAGGGTAGAGGTGGTCCTACATGCACCAGGAATGGAGCTTACGAGGGGTATGGCAATGCCTGCCCGATAAAGAGAATATATTGGAAAACGGCATCGAAAATAAAATCGTATATGCGCCTGAGATACACCCGTGGCAGGAGATTGTCGTGCCTTCTCACTGGCAGAAAGCGGGATTCGAACAGCATCAGGGTGCGATGTGGTATAGGAGGACATTCCTCGCGCCGAACAAGCAAGAGAATCTCGGCTATCACCTGCATTTTGGAGGCGTGGACTATTTCTCCGAAGTATGGCTGAATGGAATGTATCTGGGCGCGCACGAAGGGGATTTCGATCCGTTTGCATTTTCTGTAACCGGTTTCCTTCGCTTTGGCAAGGAAAACGAACTTATTGTGAAAGTCGTTTCCGCTATCGATAAGAAGCCGGAACGAAAAGAAATCGCCAAAGGCGGTTTATATCACTGGGATTGTTTGCCGGTGCGCCAGGAAGGACTGTCCGATTGTCCGGAAGTGCCGTCGGCAGCCAGCGCTCATTATCCGAATCCATTACTGAATCCGGGCGGCATCTGGCAGGATGTGACGCTAGTAGCGAAGCCCGTTGTTCATATCGAACGCTTGCGCATTACACCGCATCTACGCGATGAATATACAAAAGCAAACATATATGTTGATATAGAAGTACGCAATGAGACGGGTGAGGAGCAGGATATTGAGCTGCGTGTGAAGATTGCACCGCATAATTTTCCAAAAGAGGGTAGGGAAGATATCGCCCAGGTGTCAGCGACGTTTCTGCGTCCGGGAAGCCTGAATCACACGACACGTCTTACTATACAGAATCCTGCGCTATGGTGGAGTTGGGATTTAGGGCACCCTCATTTATATACGGCGACTGTAGAAGTGAAAATGGACGGTACTATTATCGACTCGTCAAGTGAGGTGTTCGGCATCCGTGAAATCACACGTGATGAGAAATGGCAATTCCGCCTGAACGGCGAGCGAATTTTCATTAAAGGAAACAATTATTTATCCGATCAATTCCTTTCGCTCATGACAGCTTCACAGTATGAGCAAGATATACAGATGATGCTTGATGCATATATGAATATGACGCGTTTGTTTGCACATGCGGAAAAACCGGAGTTTTACCGTTTATGTGATGAGAAAGGGATTATGATTTTTCAGGATTTGCCGTTCCAGTGGGGATATCGCTCAGATGGTGAATTCATTACCCGTGCAGCAGATGTAGCACGAAGGTATGTAGAGATGCTGTATAATCATCCGTCAGTCGTGCTCTGGTGTTGTCACAGTGAATCGCGTTTACATGATTACAATAAGCTCGATAATGTGCTTATGGAGACCGTAAAATCGATTGATGTAACGAGGCCTATACACAAAAACTCGGTACTTATCGATCGAGGAGAGCTGCCAGCGTTCTTTGCAACGTGGGAGGAGTTTGCTAAATATGTACCAAATCATCTAAGCGTTAACTGGGTTGGTTGGTACTGGGGCAAGATTACGGACGCTGAATTCTATAATCCGATGTTTATCACAGAATACGGAACGCAATCGTTGCCGGATGAAGAGTCGCTGAAGAAGTTCATCGTGGAGGAAAAACTCTGGCCGTTGGATATGGAAGCATGGCGCATGCGTGGGTTCCAGAATAATATCTACACCAAGATGATGGGAGAATATCCAACGACGCTAGGCGAACTGGTCGAGCGTACACAGGAGTATCAGGTGCAGTTCTATAAAGAGCATACTGAGGCATTGCGACGTAAGAAATATAATAATGTGAACGGAATCATGCAGTTTCACTTTGTTAATACGTGGCCTGCGATCGATTGGGCAATCGTGGATTATTATCGCCGTCCGAAAAAAGCCTACTACGCTGTCGTTCATGCGTTTGCACCGCTCCAACTATCCTTTGCCGGTCATGTGGAACGGCTTGAGAATGCATTGCGTATTACGATGGAGGCATGGGTGGTTAACGACTATCGTCGTGAATTGGAAGGACATGAGATTTCATATCGATTGCTTGCATCGGATGGTACGGTGATAGAGGAACGTGCCGTACTTGCGCCATTAATTACACCGGACTCCTCCCGTTGCTTTGATCAGGCGGTGCTCGATTTACCGCTGACGGAGGAGGTATACCGTATCGAAGGCGACCTGCGCGATAAGGAAGGAAACATTATTGCACGCAATACGAAAATTTTGTTTCCACGTATCAATGAAGCGGAAGTAGAGACAGCCGCACATGTGAATGCGGGCTTATAAAACAAAGCTTCTATAAAAAGGGGAACTTACTGCCCGCTAGATCGGGATAAACGAAAGGAGACGCCATGGGTACCGTCATTACGCTCGGGGAGATGCTAATCGATTTTGTACCGGAGGCAAACGGGCAGGCGCTTGAGGAAGTGCCATCGTTTAAGAAAGCGCCAGGCGGTGCGCCTGCTAATGTGGCTGCCGCCGTTGCCCGCTTAGGCGGAACCTCCCGCTTTCTCGGGAAAGTGGGAGCCGATCCGTTCGGTGATTTTCTCATCGGCACGCTGGCGAATACAGGTGTGGATACAGGAAGAATATATCGAACGGATGAAGCGAAGACGGCGCTTGCATTTGTATCCTTGAAAGAAGACGGTGAGCGCGACTTTCTTTTCTATCGGGAGCCTTCGGCGGACATGCTGCTTACAGAGGTGGAAATTACAGAGGAAGTACTAGCTGGGGGCGTGATTTTCCATTACGGATCGATTTCGTTGATTGCGGAACCGGCACGGAGCGCGACGGTAAAAGCGGCCCGGCTGGCGCGAGAAAGAGGGATGCTTGTAAGCTATGACCCAAACTTGCGTTTGCCCTTATGGCCGGGAGGTGCGCCAGCGGCTAAGGAAGCGATTCGGGAACATGTACCGCTTGCGGATATTGTGAAAGTAAGCGAGGAAGAATTAACATTTTTGACCGGAGAGACTGATATTATCGCCGGTGCCTCCTGGTTTTTCGCCCAGGGCATACGCTTATTGCTCGTTACATTAGGTAAGGAAGGTTGTGCTTACGTACGACCGAACGATACAGTGAAGCGGCTTCCCGGCTTTACAGTGCGAGCGGTGGATGCTACCGGTGCCGGAGACGGCTTTGTCGGAGGCTTTCTGCATCGAATCGCTGAAGCAGGCATAAGGCCTGAAGCACTGGCAAAGCTACCGAATGGCGAATTGGAGAATATGTTACATTTCGCAAATGCGGTTGGTGCGTTGACCACGATGAAGCGTGGCGCGATTTCGGCGTTGCCTTCGATGGATGAAGTAAAGGAACTGATGAAACACTAGCATAAATACAAAACAGACGTATGACAGGAATCGTTTTTGAAAAGCGATTCCTGTTTTTTAATGGATAAGAAACTAGATGTCGCCATAAAGCAAGAAAGCGACATCTAGTTTCTTCCGATAGTATCACTTGAAAAACATGCGAGGCGTGTGCCAAACGTTGCTTTTTCCTTATGGAGCGTGTGGCATGGCGGGCGAAAAAGACCGACAACTGTCTCCTTCACCCGAGATGCCCAGATGTTTTGTCGGTCCGCTCGAAGTGACACAGAGTGGCCGTTTGGCTTCGTTGTGGAAAAAGGACGAGCGGCAACACCCGCGAGTTTTTCCTATTTTCTTAATTCTTGCGCTAATTGGGTACGTGTAATATGTATAATGAGGTTGATTGTATGATATTAACTGGCATGGGTTCGTCATACGCTGTTTGATTTGCAGCTAATAGAGGAGGTAGGCATATGCTGTTGAACATTCACGGTTTTTCTTCGTCCGGTACAAATGCGAAATACACATTTTTGCGCAGCGTATTTCCTGAAGAAACAATAGTATCGTTCGATTTGCCGATCGAGCCACGGGCTGCGATTCGGGAATTAGAGCAGAGTATTGAAAAGCATAAGACAGAGCCGATTTTGCTGGTCGGTTCCAGCCTGGGAGGGTTTTATGCTTATTATTTATCAGTGAAATATGACTGTCATGCTGCGCTCTTAAATCCGTCGCTGATGCCGTTTGCGACGTTGATGGATTGTCTGGGGGAAAATACGAATTATGATACAGGTGAACCGTTCGTATTTACCGAAGGGCATATTAAACAGCTGCGAGATATGTTTCAGGAAATCTACCTGGAAGGAAATCACGCGCTGCTGCATGTTTTTGTATGTGAAGATGATGAACGTCTTGACCATACTCAAACGAGAAAAATGCTTAAAGGTTGCGGCACATTTGTTTCCTTTCCAAACGGCGGACATCGGTTCGCAGAACTGGAACGGATTCAAGATACAATGAGTCATATTTATGCTGCTTTGATCAAATAGGGAAAAGGAACAGAAGGGGGATCAAGAACGATGCTGTGTCATGTATTTGTATATGGAACGCTTTGTCGGGGAGAATGTAACCATACCGTTGTGGAACCGTTTGTAACAAATGTAAGAGAGGCAACGGTTAGAGGCTGGTTGTATGATTTGCCTTATGGATATCCGGCGGTTATCCGTGGGCAGGGTATTGTAAACGGTCAACTGCTTGAACTGGATTCTGGACGGCTGGAAGAAGCGCTGCAAGCGATGGATAAGCTGGAAGGCTGCGAAGAAGGAGAGTATGAACGGATCGTCATCAGGGCGAATACCAGGACAGGGGAGGCAATTTCCTGCTATATCTACGTTTATCCGAAGGAAAGACGGACATGGCTGGACGATAAGGCGGAATTTGTTCCATCCGGTGACTGGCGGATGCACAGGAAAGGGCGGGGATGGCTCCCTTACTTCGCGTATGGTTCGTGCATGAACCGGAACAGCTTTATGATTGATGTGCCGCAGTTTTGTGTTATAGGCCGGGCCGTGTTGCCTGATTACCGAGTTGGCTTCACACGCTATTCCCATCAAAAATGGGGCGGGGGCGTAGCAGATATCGTTCCTTCTCCAGGCAGTGAAACGGAAGGAGTACTCTATTTGATTCCGCCGGAACTGCTGCCGAACTTGGATGCACGGGAGGGCGAGGGCATTTCGTATAGCAGAGAGATAGTAAAAGTAAAAGCGGGGGATCAATTCATTGAAGCAATTACGTACATGGTGATTGACAGAAAGCCGGATCAGGCGCCGAGCCAAGCATACCGGCAGACCATTCTGGACGGATGCGATCTGTTGAGCAAAGCCTATGTGCAGAAGCTGAAGGCGTTTATGGATCAGCTAAACTAATACAAAAAACGGGGTGGACATGTGTGTCCGCCCCGTTTTTACAAGGAAGGTCTACTCTTCCCAGACTTTTACTTCTTTCATTTTGTCTCCATTGCGCATGTTTTTTGCATGCTCTAAGCCTTCGGTAACCTGGCCGAATACGGTGTGCACACCGTCCAAGTGTGGTTGGGCCTCATGCACGATGAAGAATTGGCTGCCGCCAGTATCACGTCCCGCGTGAGCCATGGAAAGCGCGCCAGGAACATGCTTGTGCGGATTGCCTTGCGTTTCGCACTTGATAGTGTAGCCAGGTCCGCCGGTTCCTGTGCCGTGCGGGCAGCCACCCTGACTTACAAAGCCAGGAATTACGCGGTGGAATGACAGGCCGTTGTAGAACCCTTCGTTTGCCAGTTTTTCGAAGTTCTCAACCGTGCCGGGAGCGGCTTCCGGGTAGAATTCAATCAGGATTTTGTTGCCGTTTTCAAGCTCGATGCTGCCTTTTTTCGCCATTATGTATTCACTCCTTTTCGTTCGTTCGTTTTATTCTATCACAGCGGTTGTGCAACCTACAACTTGCGAGCTTGTTTGACAATGTGAAATTGAACGTGGACAGGTCATGATCGATACGCTATACTAAGAGTACAATTTCATCGGAGTAATCCTTCGGGGCAGGGTGGAATTCCCTACCGGCGGTGTTAGAGGCAGTGGCCTCTTCAGTCCGTGAGCTGCGGTTTACATAACCAATGCTGACCTGGTGTGAATCCGGGACCGACAGTATAGTCTGGATGGGAGAAGGATATGTAGTTCGGATTGCAGGTGTAGTCTGTTGTGTTTGTGTTACGATTTTTTCTGCTCACATATGGGAGCGAAGAAGTCGCTTGGACTCTGGCATCGATCTACCTTTTTTCAGAAAAACGAGCCCTGAAAGCGGTATGATACCGTCTTTCAGGGCTTTCTTTGTCATAGGCATGAAAGGCCATGTGTATTTATGATAAAGAATGTCAAGCGTATGACACCGTTATTTTCTCCTGCCCTGACCGATATCGGTTTATTACAGAGAAATGACGGAATCATGCGCTTTTTTGTGTCAGTTAGACATTTTGTGTCTTATTCCTGCCTTTGTTGAGGCGAACAGACGATGAAAGTGGTGGAACATTCAGAGAGCAGGCGAGGGAGGATAGAAGGATGGAACATAGAGACTATATGAAACTTGCGCTGCAGCTTGCGGAAGCAGTACGAGGCCAGACCAGCCCTAACCCGGCTGTAGGTTGTGTGCTTGTTAAGGAGGGTCGGATTGTCGGTATGGGTGCCCACCTACGAGTGGGAGAGGCACACGCCGAGGTGCAAGCACTTCGCATGGCGGGGGATGCAGCCAAGGGAGCGACGGCTTATGTCACGTTGGAGCCATGCAGCCACCATGGTCGAACTCCGCCTTGTGCAGATGCACTTATTGAGCATGGTATTCGTACCGTAGTTATAGCAATGCTTGATCCAAACCCGCTGGTGGCAGGACGCGGAGTCACGGAGCTTACCAATGCGGGTATTGAAGTGCTTACAGGTATTTGTGAAGCGGAAGCGAAAAGACTGAATGAAGTGTTCATCAAATTTATTACAACAAAAAAACCGTTTGTAACGGTCAAAACCGCAATGACGCTTGATGGCAAGATGGCAACGTATGCTGGAAGCAGCCGCTGGATTACTGGCGAAGAGGCCCGCCTGGAGGTGCATCAGATGCGGCATAAGCATGATGCGATTCTTGTTGGCGTCAATACGGTGTTAACCGATGATCCGCAGTTAACGACCCGCCTGGCACTGGGCGGCCAAAATCCGGTGCGCGTCATTATTGATACGACGCTGCGCATTCGGCTGGATGCAAGGGTGCTGACCGATAAACAGGCGCCGACATGGATTTTTACTACCGAACGTGCAGATTCTATGAAATGGGAACGGCTTGAAGAGATGGGGATTCGTGTTTTCTCTACAGGAAACAATACGAAAGTGGATATTGAACGTCTGCTTGCCTTGCTCGGCGAACAGCAGATTTCATCTGTGCTTGTAGAAGGAGGCAGTCAGATTAATAGCGCTTTTCTGCATGCACGGGCGATTGACAAAGTAGTATCTTATGTTGCACCGAAACTGGTAGCAGGACAGGGGGCCCCTACTCCGTTCGGCGGGCTGGGCATCGAAGATATGAACGACGCCATATCCCTTGCGGATATTTCATTTGAAAAAATTGGCGACGATATTAAAATCACCGGGTATCCGGTATGGGGGTGAGTGTATGTTTACAGGAATTATCGAAGAAATTGGCACCATCCGCTCTATTAAACGGGGAGACCGCTCCGCCGTGCTGGATATATCCGCCGACAAGGTACTGACAGATGTACGGTTAGGAGACAGCATTGCAGTCAACGGTATCTGCCTGACAGTTACAACATTTTCCTCCCGGAATTTTACGGTGGATGTTATGCCGGAGACGTTGGAGAAAACAAGCTTATCCACGATAGGGCCGGGTTCGCAGGTAAATCTGGAGCGAGCAATGGCGGCGGGTGACCGGTTCGGTGGACACTTTGTCTCTGGACACGTGGATGGCACCGGATTCATTGCAGATAAACGTTCGTATGGCAATGCGGTGCTATATAAGGTAGAAGCGGATGAGACACTGTTGCGATACATCATTCCGAAAGGGTCTGTTGCTATCGACGGTATCAGCCTGACTGTTGTGGACGTAACTGAAACCGGCTTTACCGTCTCCATTATTCCACACACGCTGGCCGGGACGGTGCTGCAGTATAAAGAAAAAGGCGATTTGGTCAATCTAGAATGCGATATGATAGGCAAATACATCGAGCGGTTTGTTACATGGCGCGAACAGAAGAAGAGCCGCGCCTCACTGACAGAGAGCTTCCTATCTGAGCACGGATTTCTCGATTAAGTAAAACAAGGAGTGGAGACAATGTTTCATTCGATTGAAGAAGCGATTCTGGATTTGAAGCAGGGCAAACCGATTATTGTCGTAGATGACGAAGATCGCGAGAATGAAGGAGATTTTGTTGCATTAGCGGAGAAAACCGATGCGGCGATGATTAATTTTATGGTTACGCACGGCCGGGGATTAGTCTGCGTTCCGGTTACGGAAGAGCGGGCAGCAGAACTTGCGCTAGCCCCAATGGTGGATCGTAACACCGATGCACATGGAACGGCGTTTACTGTCTCGATCGACGAAGCGACAACTACAACTGGCATCTCAGCATTTGAGCGGGCCCAAACGGTGCAGGCGATGATGGATTCGTCGTACGGACCGGAAAATTTCCGCCGCCCCGGGCACATTTTTCCGCTTATCGCGCGAAAAGGGGGCGTACTGCGTCGTGCCGGTCATACGGAAGCAGCGGTGGATTTGGCACGTCTGTGCGACAGCTATCCGGCTGGAGTTATTTGCGAGATTATGAATGAAGACGGCTCGATGGCGCGGGTGCCGGATTTGGCACAAATTGCTGAAAAGCACGATTTGAAAATGATTACGATTGAGGAATTGATTCGTTATCGTACACGTTATGACAAGCTGGTAAAGCGGGAAGTAGAGGTCGTGCTTCCGACTGAATACGGACACTTCCGCATGGTAGCGTATGCGAATGATGTGGATGGCAAAGAGCACGTAGCGCTGGTGAAAGGTGATTTGGATGCTGAGACACCTACACTTGTCCGGGTTCATTCCGAGTGTTTGACCGGAGATGTGTTCGGTTCGTTCCGCTGCGATTGCGGGCCGCAGTTGCATGCGGCGTTGCGTCAAATCGAAGAAGCGGGACGTGGCGTGCTACTGTATATGCGTCAGGAAGGCCGGGGTATCGGACTTATTAATAAGCTGAAAGCGTACAAGCTGCAAGAAACAGGGCTGGATACGGTGGAAGCGAACGAAAAACTGGGATTTGCAGCCGACCTGAGGGAGTATGGCATCGGGGCACAAATTCTTGCCGATTTAGGTGTAGGCAAGATGCGTCTCTTGACGAATAATCCACGTAAAATCAAGGGTGTGGAAGGCTATGGTTTGCAGATGGTTGAGCGAGTGCCGCTGCAGATGGAAGCGGTGGCTGACAATGAACGATATCTTCGCACGAAGCAAAGCAAGCTTGGCCACTTATTGAATTTATAGTTTTTGCACAAGTAACATCAGACTGCGCTACGTAACACAAAAATATAAGCTTAGTAAACGGAGGTTTAATCATGGCAAAAGTATATGAAGGAAATTTAGTAGGAACAGGATTACGAATCGGCATTGTTGTTGGACGTTTTAATGAATTTATTACCAGCAAGCTGTTGGGCGGTGCATTGGATGCTCTTAAGCGTCATGGTGTGGAAGAAAACGATGTAGAAGTGGCTTGGGTACCAGGTGCTTTCGAGATTCCATTGTTCGTAAAGAAGATGGCCGAATCAGGTAAATACGATGCGGTTATCGCGCTCGGAACAGTTATTCGCGGCTCTACCCCGCATTTCGATTATGTGTGCAACGAGGCGGCAAAAGGCGTCGCTTCTATCGGATTGTCCACCGGTGTTCCAACAATTTTTGGCGTGCTGACGACCGATACGATTGAACAGGCCATTGAACGGGCAGGTACAAAGGCGGGCAATAAAGGATGGGAAGCGGCAGCCGCGGCTATCGAAATGGCAAACCTGTCTAAATCTTTTGCATAATATAACATAGCCTTCTAGCTCTACTCCTTTTTGCGGAGTAGAGTTTTCTTTTTGTCGTAAAACGGCGAAACCGCAGAATTGCTACATCTTACGGGCATATGGTAGAATGAGTTGCGGCTTTATATATGTAGTTTGGTACCTCGAACTATAAAGTATATCTGTATAGAAAAATGAGATAGAGGGGGGAGCAGTGTTGTTTAATTTTGACTGGGATTCGCTGCTGTACCGGATTATCGCCTTTGTTATCGCCTTTTCAATTCATGAATGGGCGCACGCATTTGTAGCGTACAAGCTTGGCGATAATACGGCAAAAAATGAAGGGCGTCTGACATTAAATCCGATTAGCCACGTCGAGCCGATTGGTATGCTGATGATTTTATTCGGCCCGTTCGGCTGGGCGCGGCCGGTTCCGGTGAATATGTTTCATTTTCGTGGTAACCGTCGCCTGGGAATGGTGTTTGTAGCGATAGCAGGCCCTCTGACTAATCTGATTCTTGCCTTTTTGTTTTTGCAAGCAGGTTGGTACCTGGCAACAACGGATGTCATGAATACATGGCCGGCATGGGCGGCTACACTGGTTAGCAATACGATTACATGGAGTTTTGCTATCAATGTAGCACTGTTCGTATTTAATTTGCTGCCGGTGGCACCACTGGACGGCTCGAAAATTTTCCGCTATATTTTGCCGCGTCGTTTCGATAGTTTCTTCGAGCGGATGGAGCCGTACGGTATGTTTGTGTTGTTGCTTTTGATTTTTATTCCCGGTCTTGGCTCAATTGTGCTGTATCAGCCGTATGAATGGGTGCAAAACGCACTGTTTTCCCTGATGAGATAGAGAGGTGGACGTTTGATGGGAGTCGACATCAAACTGGATTCGTTTGAAGGTCCGCTTGATTTGCTGTTGCATTTAATCGACCGGGCAGAAGTAGATATTTATGATATACCGGTTGTGGAAATTACTGATCAATATATGAATCATCTATACATTATGCAAGAGCTGCAACTCGACGTAGCCAGCGAATTTCTCGTTATGGCGGCTACGTTACTTGCTATTAAAAGCAAAATGTTGCTACCTAAGCGAGAAGAGCAAATGTTTGATGAATGGGGCATCGAACCATATGAAGAAGAGGAAGACCCCATGGAAGAATTAGTACAGCGTCTGCTGGAATATAAAAAATACAAACAGCTTGCGGAGACGTTCCGTGAGCGGGAAAAAGAACAAAGCAGAGTATACACGCGACCTGCAGAGGATTTGAGCCAGTTCGTTCCTGAAGAGGAAAATCCGATTTCTAATGTGACGATTTATGACTTGGTGGATGCATTGCAGAAAGCGCTGAAGCGTGTAAACCGTAAGGATCAAGCTGTAAAAGTACAGCGTGATGAGATTTCCTTGAAGGACCGCATGGAAGAAATCGACCAATTGTTATCAGTTGCAGGTGGTCGTGTATCCTTTTCGCAATTGCTGGAGAAACAAGAGTCAAAAATTGAAATCGTAACAACATTCCTTGCGCTGTTGGAAATGATGAAAAAGCGGTCCGTCGTTTGTCAGCAGGATGGACTGTTTGAGGAAATCATGGTGTCGCGGATGCGGGAGGATACAGTATGATTGATGTAGGAAAGTTAAAGGCGATTGTAGAAGGTCTGTTGTTCGTAGCTGGTGATGAAGGAATCGAAGCGAAGCAGCTGGCTTCCATTCTGGATCTGGAACTTCATGAGGTTATCGCATTAATGGATGAGATGAAGCATGACTACAAAGAACAGCAGCGCGGGCTGCAAATCGTTGAGATTGCTCAAGCATACCAGTTTACGACAAGACCCGAGTTTGCCGAGTATTTCGAGAGACTGGCATACACACCGTCCCATGCAACGCTGTCCCAGGCAGCGTTGGAGACAATGGCGATTATTGCATATAAGCAGCCGATTACTCGGCTTGAGCTGGAAGAGATTCGCGGAGTGAAGTGCGAGAGTTCCATTTCCCGCCTAATAAGCAAGAATCTTATTAAAGAGGTAGGACGGGCCGATACGATAGGCCGGCCGATTTTATACGGAACAACAAAAGAGTTTCTTGAGTACTTCGGCTTGCGCAGTCTGGACGAGCTACCGCCGCCTCCCGATTTCTCGGCCGAAGGGCCGGATGTGGAGCAAGAGGCATACCTGTTCTATAAAAAAGATAAAGAAGATAGTACGTCCTGAGCGAGCGATTTGTTCAGGGCGTTTTTTTATGGATAAGAGAATAGACATCACTATTAAAGTAGGTGGTCAATAACTACTTTTTTCCTCCCGCATCACGAGCTTTTCTCGCTTCTAAGAAACTTTTCTTTTTGATAAAGCGTAAAGAGAGGGGAAGGAAATAAATAGGGGTGATTTAAAGGAAGGGATATGTATGGATAAAAACGAAACGTTCTGGCAACGAATCGATAGAAGAGCTCCCAGAGTATGGCGTCTTGTAAACGGTATCGTGTCGGCTGTATTGTGGCTGGCGGTCGCAGGCGGAGTTGTATTGCATCTGATGGCGGGAATGCCCCGCATTATCGTATGGCTGCTAGCCGCAGGGGCACTCTTACATTTGGTGATAGAAGTGTTTATACTGCCGGAACGTAGCTGGCGCAGATGGCGCTATTTTATTGGGGAAGATGAGATACATTTGCGTTATGGTGTACTAATAGTCAAACAGACCGTAATTCCGATGGTACGGGTGCAGCATGTGGATACGAAGCAGGGTCCGTTCCTGCGGCGTTACGGCCTAGCAAGCGTGACCTTTTCCACTGCGGCGGGCAGCCATGAAATTCCAGCTCTTTCTGTTGAAATAGCTGATGAAGTACGTGATGTGATTGCGCGTCTAGCGAGGGTTTCTGATGAAGATGTCTGAGCCGCGTCGCATGCATCCTATCGCCGCGCTGCTGTCAGGACTGCGTGCTTTACGAGAAATGTTGCTTCCACTCACCATTTTGTTCATATCAAGCGTATTTCGAGGTGATATGAATGAGGGGAAGGATTTGCTGTGGAGGCTCGGCAGCGCAGGGGTTATCGTCGTGGGTACGTTATTATGGGGAATTCTCGTCTGGAGCAGATACCGTTATTCTGTGGAAGAGGGGGAACTGCGCGTTGAGCACGGTGTCCTTATTAAAAAACGGAATTTCATTGCTAAGCAGCGCATTCAGACGGTAGATTTTACAGAACCCCTGCTGCATCGGCTGTTCGGTGTGGTGAAAGTAACAGTAGAGACGGCTGGTGGAGAGAAGCCTGAAGCGATGCTCACCGCAGTCACGCGGGAGGAAGCCGAACGACTGAAGCAGGAACTAATGTTCAATCGAAATACCAATGCAGATATTGTATCGGAAGAGGAAATGAAGACAGACGCTAAGGTACGTGCAGAGGTGGAGCCTGACTTCACTTATCAGTTGCCTGTAAAACAGTTAGTCATATATGGTGCTACATCCGATGGACTGGGTGTGGTGCTATCGTTGTTTGCAGCCGGGTTCTCCCAGATAAGCGACGTGCTACCTTATGAACGGATTTTTGCTTTTTTTAATCATTTTGTCATCTCTGCGCTGCTTATCCTTGCATTTCTTGTTTTGCTTGTAGCCTGGTTTTTAGGCGTTGCGGGCGTTATGTTAAAATACGGTGGATTTACACTGACGAAGACAGGAGATAAGCTGTTGATCACCCGGGGATGGTTGGAACGCCGCCAGCTCACTGTTTCGATAAATCGAGTACAGGCGGTTCGTATTACAGAGGGTCTTCTGCGCCAGCCGTTTGGACTGGTAACCGTTCAGGTTGATACGGCAGGATACGGGGCGGCTAAGGGCGAGACAACGGTACTGTTCCCATTGCTGCGGCGGAATGAAGCAATAATGATGATCGAGCGTGTACTTCCCGGCTTCTGCGTGCAGACCGACTTGCAACCACTACCTCGTCGGGCTGCAGGTTATTATATGCTGCGATGGATAATGATAGCTTTGGTTGCCTGCCTCGCTATTTTTCTATGGACAACTGATCCATGGCGCTATGGAATTTTTCTGCTTATACTGCCTGCAGTGCTATTCGGCTGGTTGCAGTATCGGGCCGGAGGTTTTGCGATACACGGACATAAGACGCTTGTGCTCAGGAGTCGCTGCATCGCTAGAACGACCAGTTTCATTCCTCGCAGACGCATTCAGTTTGCGTATCTTCGAAGGATGCCGTGGCAGCGTCTTGCTCGCCTCACTTCGTATGTGGCGGTTATTGTTTCTGGTAAGTCCGGTGCTAAGCTTGCCGCTCATCATATAGAAGAAACAGACGGCCAGCATTTGTACGATTGGATACGTACGGATCGTAAAAGAGAAGAATAGTAAAAGAGATAAAGAGCAGAGGCCTATTATTGGCCTCTGCTTTTTTTATTTTACCTATTGACTATCTCCGTATGAATGAGCGAAGCGTTTCATAAGAGGAAGCAGTATCTGGTTATGGTCATAATTTTGTGGACAGCCCATATACATATATAGAATTCATTTGATGTAGTACCCAGTATCCTTCACATAGCGCACTTGAAGAGGATTTACTGCCCGTTGGACCGGAATAAAGGACAAACCGTTTAGGGATGGAGAGGATTCGCATGAGGAAACTCGTTATGATACTGATTGTCAGCCTGCTGGCGCTCCCTCAATTCGTACAGGCTGCAGATTCCACTCCGCCGCCTGTATCTGCGGAAACCGCCGTCTTGATTGATGTTGCTAGCGGTCGCATTCTGGCGGAGAAACAAGGAGAAAAAAGAATGAGGATCGCAAGCCTGACGAAAATCATGACTGCTATTGTGGCACTGGAGGAAGGCGATAGTCAAGATATCGTTACCACATCAGACAAAGCTTATGCTAAAGAAGGCTCCTCCATTTATCTAAAACGAGGCGAAAAGATGAAAATGGAGGATATGCTATATGGATTAATGCTCCGTTCTGGTAACGATGCTGCGGTAGCTATTGCTGAACATGTTGGTGGTTCAGTGGAAGGATTTGCCCGTCTGATGAATGAGAAAGCAGAATATCTTGGCATGCAGTCCAGCCATTTCACGAATCCGCATGGGCTTGATGATAGCGATAATCATTACTCAACCGCGCGAGATATGGCTGTGTTAACGGCATATGCGCTTCAGAATCCTGAATTCCGCAAGATTGTCTCCGCTGAAGTTAAAAGCATTCCATGGGAAGGCGAGAAGTGGGAGCGTAAGCTGTTAAACAAGAATAAAATGCTACATCTGTACAAGGGGGCAGACGGAGTGAAAACCGGGTACACGAAGCTTGCGAAGCGTTGTCTTACTTCATCGGCAACCCGCAATGGACAACAGCTTGCTGTTGTCGTTCTGAATGCACCTAATGACTGGGACGATTCGATGAAATGGCTCGATTACGGATTCAGTCATTATCCTCTCACCGAAATTGTTAAGGAAAAACAGCGGATGGGTGAAGAAAAGCAAGAGGATGGGGTGCTTGCTTATTACAGCAGCCGGTCATTCTCCTACCCGTTGAGTGCGGAAGAAAAATCATTGGTCGACGTACGGCTTATACGTAACATCAACCAGCCGTTCCTGGAAATTACACTAGGTGAATCGGTGCTTGGGAAAGTAAAGCTTACGATGGAGCAGGAGACAATGGCACAGGCGCTCAACAATCGCTTCACATCGAATCTGGAGTCGTTCATGCGAACGATGCTGGAGGGAATGTAGATGGTTAATTATATATGGGCAGGCATGATTCTTATCGGAATTGCGACTGCATTTTTTAACGGAAGTGCGGAAGCTGTCAACAAAGCGATATTTGAAGGAGCCAAAACGGGTGTTACGATTACATTTGGGCTGATTAGCATTTTGGTTTTTTGGATGGGCGTGATGAAAGTAGCGGAAGAGGCGGGATTGTTGAAACAGATGGCTCGCCTGCTCGGCCCACTTGCCCGCTGGCTGTTTCCGACGATACCGAAAGATCATCCGGCGTTTGGTTATATTCTATCCAACATGACAGCCAATCTGTTCGGATTGGGCAATGCGGCGACCCCGATGGGTATTAAAGCGATGCAGGAGTTGCAAAAGCTTAATCCAAAGCCGGATACAGCCACACCGGCGATGTGTACGCTACTGGCATTGAACACCTCGAGCATGACGCTGATTCCGACTACGATTATTGCAATCCGTATGAATTATAACTCGGTCAATCCCGCCGATATTGTTGGGACAACACTGCTCGCCACATTCATTGCCACCTGTAGCGCCATCATAATCGATAGATGGTATCAGCGAAAGGAGTGGAGAAGGTAGTGTATGCGATTGTCGGGCAAGCTTCTATCTGGGCGATTCCACTGCTTCTATCTTATGTGCTCGCCTATGCATTATATAAAAGAGTGCCTGTGTATGATACGTTCGTATCCGGTGCCAAGGGCGGGTTTGGGACAGCCATTCGCATTATGCCATCCCTTGTCGGCATGATGGTGGCGATTACAATATTTCGGGAATCAGGAGCGCTTGATTTGCTGCTGAAGGCGCTTCGGCCACTGCTTGATTTGGTGCATTTTCCGTCGGAAGTACTGCCTCTTTCGCTCCTTCGACCGATTACTGGTTCGGGATCGCTTGCGATTACAACGGACCTAATCGCTCAGCATGGCCCGGACTCGTACATTGGACGTCTGGCGAGTACCATTCAGGGAAGTACAGATACGACGCTCTATGTATTGACGGTATATTTCGGCGCGGTGGCAGTGCGCCATACAAAATATGCCCTCAAGGTAGGCTTGATGGCAGATTTTGTAGGAGTCGTCGCTTCGCTTCTTGTCGTATGGCTCGTATTCGGATAAGCTCTCGTTTCTTTGATGAAACGGGAGTTTTTTGTTTGTACATTGTGTCTGAATAAAGAGAGAGGTATGATGAAAGAGGAGGTGGGTAAGAAATGGAACGATTACAAAAAATTATGGCTCAGGCAGGTGTGGCTTCCCGTAGAAAGTGCGAGGAGCTGATTGTTTCGGGTCGTGTAAAAGTGAACGGCGTCATTATACAGGAGCTTGGTTATAAAGCTGATGCCGCCCGCGACGAAATTGAAGTGGATGGGAAAAAAATTGCCCGTGAAAATCATGTGTATTTTCTGCTAAATAAGCCAACTGGCTATATTACATCTGTTACTGATCCGCAGGGAAGAAAGACGGTACTTGATTTAATGGAAGGAATAGAGGAACGGATTTATCCAGTGGGGCGACTTGATTACGACACGTCCGGTCTGCTGTTACTTACGAACGACGGCGAGTTTGCTAACCGTATTACACATCCGCGCCATGAATTGGACAAAGTGTATGAAGCGATCGTAAAGGGAAGGATGGAAGAAGAGGCACTTATACGACTCAGACAGGGGATTGAGCTTGAAGACGGGATGACAGCACCGGCTGATGCCGTACGGCTACGCTTTAATGAGAAAAGTAAAACGACACTTATCCAACTTACCATTCATGAAGGTCGGAACCGTCAAGTACGGAGAATGTGTGAAGCAGTCGGGCATCCGGTCAGAAGATTAAAGCGTGTAAGGTTGGCGTTTTTGACGCTGGAGGGAGTACCTGAAGGGGGATATCGGCCTTTAACGGCAGAAGAAGTGACTCGTCTATATGCGTTATAAGAAAAAACAGCATAAAAAAATGGCTAGAAATCGCCATTTCTTTGTTACTAGATATTTATGCACTGCACTACACTACCAACTGATGTCATCGATATCCGTGCGGGAAATGACCTCGAACAGGTCCTGCTTGCTCGGTACGATAAGAATCACCTGTTCGTCCGTTACGTTGTATAAATCGCCCGTTACTTGCTGACCTTTAGCATGGATTGTAACAGTTGCGTGACGCTGCAGCAAAGCGTTCCACTGCATTTCTGTCGGAATCATCATGTGTGCACCTCTTTTCTTTTTCGAACGTATCAGCCGGGTGGGGCTGTAAGATAAATTCAATTCTACAACGAATAAATACATATGTAAATAAATATTTATGCATCTGTTTTTTTTGAAATGAATCTTTATATTTTATGCGTTTGTATAGAAAACAAAGTAAGGCAAGCTGGTAAAGCAAGAATCACGGGGAAGATTTGCTGTCACCAAACGTTCAAAAAATAGATGCAGTATTAAATTTTATAACCGTTATAATGTGTATAGTTATCCTTGATTTGACAATGAAAATAGCAGCTTTTGTATATGCTAAGGAGGTTGCCTGAGTATGGGGACACGTAAAATAACGCGGCTGGTTGTGCTGGCAGTAATTGTTTTGGCTGTCGGTTGGACATTTTACACCGCTTATTTTAAAGATAAAACGACTGTGCAAGTCGGAAAAACTGTGCCCGATTTTGTAGCTCAACAGGTCGGCGGAGGGAAAGTGCAGCTAAGTCAATTAAAAGGCAAAGCGGTTGTGCTGAATTTTTGGGGTACATATTGTCCGCCGTGCCGGGAAGAAATGGCTGACTTAAACAAGGCATCGAAAGAGTTTGCGAACAAAGATGTTATCATTCTTGCCATTAATGTAGGTGAATCGGAAATTCCAGTCCAATCGTTTGCCCGTCAGTATAAGCTGGATGCGCTGCCCTTGTTAATGGACCCATCGCGTGACATTACCCGCAAATACCAGATTGGTGAAATGCCATCCACTTTTTTTGTGAAAGCGGACGGAACGCTCTATAAGCATATCGTAGGCGGGCCGATGTCATACAAGACGATTCAGGATAACATGCAGCAGATTGCTCCGTGAGAAATATGAGGTGAGGTCATGTTGGACAATGTAAAATGCGAATGCGGACACGCAAATCCGGTCGGAACGACACTGTGCGAATCATGCGGCGCGCCGCTGGCGGACGGAACGGCTGCAAATCAGAAGCTGGACATGCGTTATGAAGGGGCTGCCCGACGCTCGCAAGTCTATCAGAAAACGATTGTCGATCGCGTATGGAACTTCTTCTCTTCCGTGCGGAATGCGGTCATTATGATTGTATTGACGCTTATCGCGTCAGCCATTGGAACGATTTTTCCGCAGGAGCGCTACATTCCGGTACCCAAACCAGCGGAACAATACTATCCGGAAGCGTATGGAACCCTTGGTCTTATTTATTACAAGCTCGGGTTTCATAATTTGTACTCTTCCTGGTGGTTTATCGCACTCATGCTTGGAATTGGAATTTCACTCGTCATATGCAGTCTGGACCGTGTTGTTCCGCTGTACCGTGCACTGAAGAAGCAACGTGTAAAGCGGGATAAGAAATTTTTGCAGATTCAAAAGGTTAGCACGGAGCTTGATGCTTCCGATAAAGATGCGGAGCAGCTGGCTGTTTCGCTTGAGGAAGCGTTGAAAAAAAAGCGCTATCATGTACGCCGCGAACAGAATGCCCTGCTCGGAGAGAAAGGTCGATTCAGCCGTTGGGGTCCCTATATTAATCATATAGGATTGATTATTTTTCTAGTCGGCTGTCTCATGCGGTTGATTCCCGGTTTTTATCTCGATCAGTACGTATGGGTGCGAGAGGGACAAACCGTTCCTGTGCCGGAGACGAATTACTATGTCAAAAACGTGCAGTTCGTCAAGGAATATTATCAGGATGACGAATTTCCAGAAAAGCTGGATCTGGATGGCGTTGTCGTAAAGGAGTACAAAACGAAAGCGATACTCTACGAAAATGAAAACGCTGATATTCCAGGCTCAGAACCGAAACTAAAGCAGGTAACGCAACATGATATCCAAGTAAACCATCCATTAAAATACGAAGGATTATTACTATATCAATCAGGAGAACAGGAAAATCAATTACAGGCGTTGAATCTAAATTTGATGGACACAGCTACTAAGCAGCCACTGGGCAGTGTAAAGCTGGATTTGCTTTCTCCGCCGAAAGAAGTAAAAGCAAGCAATGATGTAACGGTTCAGGTACTGCAGTATTTTCCTGATTTTGCGCTTGATGAGAATAAGCAGCCGATTACGAAATCGACCGAACCGAATAACCCTGCGTTTATCGTTAATACGGTTTCACCTAAGACGCCGAATGGCGAGAAGCAATGGATTTTCCTAGGTAATACGTTGACGGCCGACGGCAAAGAACCGACAATAACATATACATTCACCAAGCCCGACTTAGTCGACATGACTGGTTTAATGGTACGCAAAGATAATAGTATTCCGGTGATTTTCTTCGGGGCAGCCATCAGTATGATAGGGCTTGTAATGGGCTTCTACTGGCAGCATCGCCGCATCTGGTTCCAGATAGAAGGGGATAGACTATTGGTAGCCGCGCATACGAACAAAAACTGGTTTGGCGTGAAAAATGAAGTTGTGAAGATTTTAGAGGCGAACGGGTATCATATCTCCGCCGCGCAATTGGAGAAGGAGGCTAAACAATCGTGAGTAATCTCATCGGTCTCAGCAATACCATGTTGACCATCGCATTTATTTTTTATTGTATAGCGACCATTCTGTTCTTCGTTGCTGTGACAGGAAAAAGCTTCCGTAACCGCACGCCCGAGGAGCACGGTAAACGGTTCGGCCGCTTCGCGTATGTGATGGCGACCATCGGCTTTCTTGCGCATGCCGTGTTCATTGGGATGCGCTGGTACATAGGAGGGCACATTCCTACCAGTAACATGTTTGAATTCATGCAATTCCTTGGCTTTGCGATGACACTTGCGTTTTTGGGAATATATCTTATTTATCGTATCCCGCTTATCGGCGCCTTTGTTATGCCGTTCAGCGTCATCATTATCGCCTATGCCGCTGTATTTCCACGTGAGGTAACGCCTCTTATTCCGGCGCTGCAAAGCTATTGGCTGCAGATTCATGTGTCGACGGCGGCGCTTGGGGAAGGAGCATTTGCGGTCGGCTTTGCCGGCGGATTGATGTATTTGTTGCGGACAGTTAATTTAAAAGAAGATTCAGCATCAGCCGTTTGGCTGGAAATTGTTATGTGGGTCATCTGTACGCTTATCGCTTTCATCGTTCTTGTCTTCTCTTTCCAACTGGCGGGGTATCAGGCGACGTTTAAAGCTCCGTTTCAGATGTCGACCGGCCAGGTGGTTGAATCACAGGTGAAATATCATATACCAGCGATTGTCGGGCCGAAGGATGGGACGCTGGAGACTACGGATAAAATGAAGCCGTGGTTTGAAGCACCGGGTTTCATGAAAGGGAATCAAGCAGCGCGTAAGTTCAATACGCTTATCTGGTCCGTGGCTGGCGGTACGTTGCTGTACGGTGTCACCCGACTGGCATTCCGCCGGAGAATTTCCGCTATAGTAAGCAAATGGGTACAAGATTTAGATCCGGAGTTAGTCGACGAGATTAGCTACCGGGCTGTGGCTATCGGGTTTCCGATTTTTACGCTTGGCGCTTTAATTTTTGCGATGATATGGGCACATGAAGCATGGGGCCGCTTCTGGGGATGGGATCCGAAAGAAGTATGGGCGCTTATTACATGGTTATTCTATAGCGCATATCTCCATCTGCGCCTTTCGCGGGGCTGGCAAGGGAAGAAATCGGCATGGATGGCTGTTATCGGCTTCATCCTTGTTATGTTCAACCTTGTCTTTGTTAACCTTGTTATCTCAGGTCTTCATTCTTATGCATGATGTAGGATAAGAAAAAGCGCCCTGCTGTACATCATTTAAGCAGGGCGTCTTCTTTCTCTCTTATTCGAAATCGTCCGGGTTTTTTTCTTCAAGTTCGTCATCTTGCATTAGGTTCTCGGTATGGTTTTCAGAACGGCTTTCTGGACGGTGAGTGCTTTGCGGGTTGTCGCCCATCTGCGAATACGTATCATCGTCTTCGATGACACCGCTGTGGTAAGCGTTCATAATTTCCTGCTGAACGATTTTTTCACCTTCTGCGTCGTAGCGAATATCTTGTTCCGGTTTTTTCATAAAAGCTCACTCCTTTCGCTCCTATATTGTTTCCACGAAACTGTGTATTAAAACAAAAGCTTGTATTTTGTAACCTGGGTAACATATAATTTGAACGATTATAGCCACAATTCCCTGCTAAAAATGGTAAAATAATCAGAAAAGCAGTCTCTGCATGAAAATGTCAACTGAGGTGAGAGTAAATGGATCAGCAAGCCAAAGTGCTTGTAGTAGACGACGAAGAACGCATTCGCCGGCTACTGAGAATGTACTTGGAAAGAGAGAATTTCATCATCGAAGAAGCAGAAGATGGAGAGAAAGCCTTAGATATGGCGCTTTCCAACGATTATGATGTAATTTTGCTTGACTTAATGCTACCAGGTATTGATGGTATCGAAGTATGTACCCGGCTACGGGAACAGAAGGCGACACCCATTATTATGCTAACCGCTAAGGGAGAGGAAGCGAACCGTGTTCAGGGCTTTGAGTCGGGGACGGATGATTATGTAGTAAAGCCGTTCAGTCCACGCGAGGTCGTATTTCGGGTGAAAGCGTTGTTGCGTCGTTCGTCTGCAACCGCATTTCTTACAACGCCGAGCAGTTCGCATAATGTACTTGTTTTCCCGGAGCTGTCTATTGATCATGACGCACATCGCGTAACGGTATCTGGCGAAGAGGTCAGTTTGACGCCGAAAGAATATGAGCTTTTGTATTATTTGGCACGCAATCCGGATCGGGTATTTTCCCGTGAGGATTTGCTTAAAGATGTATGGCACTATGAATTCTTCGGGGATCTTAGAACTGTGGATACTCACATCAAACGCCTCCGCGAGAAGTTAAATAAGATTTCTCCGGCTGCGGCCAATATGATTGCAACCGTATGGGGAATCGGATATAAACTCGAGGTGCCAAAGTAAGTGCTAAACCAGGTAGTTATTAAGCTCTGGATTACGATTATCGGTGTAGTTGCCGTTGTGCTTACCGTGCTTAGTCTGACATTGATGTCTTTTCTGGACGGATTCTATGAACGGCAACGTACAGAAGATCTGAAACAGCTGGCGCAGAATATGGCGCATGTCATTCTAAGCTATAAAGACCATGAGAAAACGCTGAACATTGCCAAGGAGCTTGTCGATGTCTATGATACTCGCATGGTTATCACCGGTTCGCTCGGCAACTATGTACAGGGTCAAAACGCCCCGCAGGACGCTTCCATACCGGAGGTGAAAGCGGAGGAGTTTCTGAAGCATCCAGTGCTTAAACAGGCACAGATCAATGATCGGATTGCGGTAACACGCGATTTCTTTCCGGTTATCTCGCAAGGCGGCGCTCTTCCACATTATGAAGAGTTTGTCGCGGTAGCCGTTCCACTCCATTCCTCGACGCTCAAAAATGAACTGATTTTGTATCAAACGATGGAAGAATTGCGAGAAACGACATATAAAACCACCCGATTGATTTTCTATGCGGCAGCCATCGGTATCGTGTTGTCAACGTTTTTTGCTTTTTTCCTATCGTCACGCGTCACTCAACCGTTGCGTTCGATGAAGAAGGCGGCGGATTTGTATGCACAGGGAGATTTCTCCGCGCAGATTTCTATCCGCACGAATGATGAAATTGGTGATCTGGCTGCAACAATCAATCATATGGCAAAGCGTCTCAATGATTTGATTGTTGCCTTGTCCCGTGAGAAAGAACAGCTGGCCAGTGTACTGAGCAGTATGGTCGATGGTGTCATGACTTTCGATAATACGGGCTGTACTATCGTTACCAACCCGCCTGCTGATGAATTAATGAAAGCGTGGAAGTACGAGCAGGGCGAAGGAGAGAGAGAAGGCCTTCCACCGTCGATGAAATCCATTCTGGAGCAAGTGCTGAAGCATCAAAAAGAAGTTGTCGCGGATGTTATGGTACAGGGACGTATTTATGCTGTTGTTATGGCTCCATTGTATGATGACAAGCAGGTACGTGGAGCGGTGGCCGTTCTGCGTGATATGACGCAGGAACGCCGTCTTGACAAGCTGCGTAAGGACTTTCTTGCCAATGTATCGCATGAACTGCGTACCCCACTGGTTATGCTACAAGGATATAGCGAGGCAATCGTTGATGATGTGGCCCAGTCGGAGGAAGAGAAGAAGGAGCTTGCACAGATTATTTATGACGAATCGTTGCGCATGTCTCGGCTTGTTAATGAATTGCTGGATTTGGGCCGCATGGAGGCTGGGCATATCCAGCTTGAAATTCAGTCAGGAAATCTGCTCCAGCTGGAAGATAAGATTATTCGAAAATTTAATGGAGTAGCGAAAGAGCAGGGAATTCATTTGCAGCTGGATTGGCAAGCGGAGGAAGGTGAGTTCCAATTCGACAGCGACAGGATGGAACAGGTACTTACCAATCTTATTGATAACGCCATCCGCCATACAGGTGAAGGAGGAACGATTACGCTCCGTACGCTCTTTAAAGGTGGAACGTATACGATTGAAATAGAAGATACGGGAAGTGGAATACCGGCTGAGGATTTGCCGTTTGTATTTGAACGTTTCTATAAAGCCGACAAAGCTCGAACGCGTGGTCGCGCCGGTACAGGTCTCGGGCTGTCGATTGTAAAAAATATTGTGGAGGGCCACCAGGGAACGATTAGCGTGCGCAGCAAGCTGGGAGAAGGGACAACATTCTCCATTCAGTTGCCGGTTCAGCCTGAGGAAGGAAAACGCGGATGAAAACATTTGCTGAGAGCGAGCTTGCCCCTTTTCTATTGGAAGGGCTCGCTGAGATAAACATTAAAATCCCTACACCGATTCAGCAGCAAGCTATCCCGCTTCAATTAGCGGGATATAGCGTGGTCGGCGAATCGCAGACAGGCACAGGCAAGACGCTTGCCTATCTGCTTCCGCTTCTGCAAGAAATTCAAGCGGACTCTTCCGCAACCCAGGCGCTTATCCTCGCACCTACCCGCGAACTGACCGTACAAATTCGTCATGTATTGGAGAATTTGTGTAGAGAGACGGATATCCGGTTTCAAATTATCATGGGTGGTATGGATATCAAGCGTCAGATTGAAAAGCTGAAGCAAAAACCGCATATTATCGTCGGTTCGCCAGGACGCATCTATGACCTGATCGAGAAGAAAAAGCTAAAAGTCCATGAAGTGAAGAGACTTGTCATTGACGAGGCGGACCAGATGCTTGAATCAGGCATCATCCGTGAAGTAGAAGCAGTCGTACAACGTACACCGCGTTCAAGAAAAGTGTCTGTATTCTCGGCCACGATTTCACCTCTGGTAGAAGAATGGGGCAGAAAGTGGTCGGAAGAAGAGCCGAAAATCATCAAAATCCAAGGGAAATCCCGCTTACCTGAGCTTATTGAACACTATTTCATCGTAACACCTGAGCGGGAAAAATTCGAAACACTACGCCGGTTGCTGCAGGCGCTGCAGCCGGAGCGTGCCTTGATTTTCGTGAAGAAGCTGCATCTGGTAGGCGATATTGCAAGCTGGCTTGCTGCCAAGGAAGTGTCTATCGCTGGCATTCACAGCGAAACGAAAAAGGCGGAACGGGAGCAAGCCATGAACAAGATTCGCAAAGGCGAAATCCAGTGTCTTGTCACCACAGATCTGCTGGCACGGGGGCTTGATATTGACGATGTGACACATGTAATTAACTTTGATTTGCCGTTCGATACGGATGGATATATCCATCGCGTGGGCCGCACTGGTCGTGCGGGAAAAGGTGGCATGGCAGTCACGCTTTTGGAACCAAAAGAGAAGTTCATGGCAGGTAAGCTTACCCAACAGCTTCATATTGAAATGCCGGAACGGATGCTATTCCGTGGTGAGCTTGTACCACCTAAGGAACGATCTTTCCGTCCCCCATCTAAGAAGAAACAGAACATAAAAGCCAAAAAGCCATCTAAGAAAAAGTAAAAGAACGCAGCCGATCCCGTCCGGGGTCGGCTGTTTTAATGAACAGGGATAATTTTTGCCGGATCATCCAAGCTAAGTAAGAGGAGCCATAAGGAGGGGATGGTATGCTTCAATTGATTCGGAGAATCTTTCAGCGTCGAGTCTATCCGTATAGTGAACATGCGAATCCGCCTTCAGAGGCGGTAACTCATACTCTTAAGAAGATGGGACAAGGAGCCGAGGCTGACTTTGCATGCTTATCTTCATTGTGCCGGATGGAGGATTTTACATACCGACGGCTTGATTCCGTGATTTGTTGCTACATCAGTACGATTATTTCTCCAGAGTTCGTAGATACGTATATCATTCAACCGTTGACCGCATCCTCTAGTGACCGCAATAAGGCATCGATGATAGAGAGGCTGAACGGTGGTGAGGTGAAGCAGATAGACGACGTTGAAGGCTGTGTAGCCAAATTGCTGCAAGGATGGGCGATTGTGCTTCATGATGAAGGAATGCCCATTGCGGTTAATGTATTCCGCGCGCCTGAGCGCTCGGTTTCTCCGTCTGAAAACGAGACGACCATTTTTGGTCCACAGGAGAATTTCATAGAATCATTGATGACAAATGTAGGGATTGTGCGTAAACGTATTAAAACGATCGATTTACGTTTGGATATTTCTTTTGTTGGAAAACGAACGCATACGATGGCAGGATTATTGTGGTTAGATGGGATTGCCAGTCCAGACAATATAGTTGAAATGAAGCGGCGCCTTGCTCTTGTACAGATTGATGGCTTGACTGATATCGCCGAATTGGCCGAGTTCATAGAAGACAATCCATATTCGCCTTTTCCGAATTTCGTATCTACTACGCAGCCGCAAAAAACCGTTTCGGCATTGTTGGATGGCAAAGTCATCGTCATGTTGGATGGTTCGCCATATGTATGGATCACGCCTAGCACATTCTGGGAGTTCTTGCAGTCACCTGATGATTATTATAATCGCTGGATGCCAGGATCTTTGTTGCGTTCTTTACGTATGGTGGGTTTGTTTGCTGCATTATTCTTCACTGCGATTTATGTAGCTATTACGACGTTCCATTATCAGATGATTCCAAGCGATATGCTTGTTACCCTGCTGGAAACGCGATCAAAAGTCCCATTCCCTCCGTTGTACGAAGCTATGATTATGGAGGTTACGATCGAGTTTCTGCGGGAGGCCGGTGTGCGTCTGCCAACCAAAATCGGTCAGACGATCGGTATCGTAGGTGGTATCGTTATTGGCCAGGCAGCTGTTACGGCAGGATTTACGAGCAACGTTCTCATTATTGCCGTGGCGTTATCAGCGATAGCCTCGTTTGTTATTCCGTCCTACTTGATGGCGAATGCCGTGCGTACTATTCGTTATGCGTTTATTCTTCTGGCTGGTTTTTTCGGGTTTGTCGGTATTGTTATCGGATTTGCGCTCATAACTCTGCATTTGCTGGAAATGCGTTCTCTGGGGGCACCCTATCTGTCTCCGCTTGTACCTATTCGGGTAGCTGACTGGAAGGATAGTGTCATCCGCTTTCCGTTTCAACTCTTCGTCTCTCGTTCTACGTTATCTAGGCCGGAGGATGTACAGCGTCAAGAAGAGAGGCGTAACGGCAGGAAGCCCACTTGAAGGAGATTATATATGGAAAAAAGCCGAGGCATATATGAAGGTGAGTTTTCAATTGATCCGTTTTACTTATTCTTCCTCGTGAATACGATGCAAGTCGGTGTCGGAATTTTACGTGCACCGCGTATTTTGGCCGAAGACGTAGGGAATGAAGGCTGGATATCCATCATTATATGTGCGATTCTTATTCAGTTGATGATAGTGCTAATATTTTATGTACTGAGAAAGTATGAAGATATGGATCTTCTTCAGGTCAAAAGTATGCTATTTGGTAAGATACTGAGTATTCTTATTTCCCTTCTTATCGGGATGTACTATTTTCTGCTCGGCGTATTTTTGCTCCGTGATTTTATCGGTGTGCTTCAGGATTTTATTTTTCCGGTAACACCATTGCCTTATTTGTTTCTGCTTTTTCTGTGTCCGTGTTATTTGTTGTTGCGAGGAGGGATTTCTTTACTTGTCCGTTTTAGTGTCATTGTCTTTTTCTCAACGATTTGGCTTACGGTGTTTCTCGTTTATTCTTATGCACATTTTCAGTGGGAGTTTATGCTACCGCTTTTTCATCATAGTATAAGCGAGCATGTTCAAGCGATTAAGCATATGGCGCTGGACTATTTCGGCTTTGAAATTGCCTTTTTCTTCTATCCTCTTATCACTCGCAGAAAACAAGTGTTGTTATACACATCGCTTGGGCATTGGTTCACTACATTTATTTACCTTGCCATCGTTATTGGAGCGACAGGATTGTACGGAAGTGAAATGTTAAAATACCAATCCTATCCTACTATGGATATGTTCCGGTTGGTGCAGCTACCTTTTATTGAGCGTGTCGAGATTATCGGTGTTAGTACATGGGGCTTGCTTGTCCTTCAATCGGCGGCAGGGTTTATCCTTATAGGTGGAAAAGGCATTCAACACATATGGAAGAATTCATTCCTTTGCAGACCGCATGTTTTGACATTGCTCGCCTTTATCGCTCTCGTCCTAATACCGGGACGCTTTCTTGATATCGATCAGGGACTATCGTATATCGGCACCTCCTGGCTTTATCTAACGACTGCTGTCACGCTGATTCTCGTCATACTTTCATTCATAAAACGCAGAAAGGGGGCGAAAGCATGAAAGCTTTATTTCGAATGGCATTGTTAGCAGGGTGCATCCTGCTTGGCGGTTGTGCTGAGGGAGACAGAAAGGTACTTGACGAGCTGGGCTTGTTTTTGACCGCTGGGTATGATGAAATCGATCAACATACAATGAGAATTACATGCATAATGCCCGCGATACAACCCGAAGGCAGGGCATCCTCTCAGGTGATGACCGTCGCGGCCCATAGCGGCAAGGAAGCGCGCAAAAAGCTAAGCTATCTTTCTGGAAGAAGAGCTGAACCTGGTCAGCTTAAAGTTGTTATATTCGGAGAAGAGACGGCACGCCATGGCATTGCATCCGCCCTGCATCCCATTTATCGTGATCCGAGTATCGGCTCTATGATATTTGTTGGTGTCGTGAAAGGAAAGGCATATGATGCACTTAAAGTAGATGGAAAAAACAAACAATGGAATGGTTTGTATTTATATAACGTATTGCAGCAGGAAGAGAAATTGCGCGGAACGGGTATGTTTCGTCTAGGTAGTGTCATCCGGGATATGGAAACGCCAGGGCGTGCCGTTGCAGTTCCGTATATCGTCAGGAAAAAAGAGGGGGTACTGCTGGACGGGATGGCATTGTTTAACCATTCGAGGATGACGGGGAAGCTTCCTTCCAGGCTTTTACCTATGTTTGCGATATTGAACAACGTAGACTATCGGGAGGACATTACTTTCATATTGGATAAACGGACAACGCTTACATTATCTTTCGTGAAAAATTCCCGCACAAGAAGGGCGTCCTACAACTCCAAGACGCAAGAAATAACCATACACATAAAGGGGAAAGTAAAGGGGCAGGTATTGGAATACAAGGGAGAACAAATTCGAACGAAAGAACATTTGCAGGAGTTAGAGAAGAAAGTAGCTCGATCTTTGGAACAGGATGCTAGAGAAACGGTTGCCATTTTGCAAAAAGCCCGTTCAGATGCACTTGGTTTAGGAAGTTATTTAAAGGCTAGGAACATACATCCTGGTTTCAGCCAGGCATGGTGGGATAAACAATATCCGCAAATCGACGTAAAGGTAGAAATGGAAGTGGAATTGACCAGGTTAGGGCTTCTTACATAATCAAAAAGAAAAGGGGGCTGATCCAACAGGTTACTTTATATATTCCTGTTGGATCAGCCCCCTCCTGTTTTTATTATGAAGCCAGATGGGCAAATAAGCGAGCCAACTCCGCCGGGACAGGACGGCTCGTACGTGTACTGCTATCCATCGTTACGCTTGTTACGAGTGCGTCCGCCACCAGTTCGTTCCGCTGGTTGTAGATTTCCTGTTTTAACGTATAGCTTGTTCTACCAAGCCTTTCTGGTTTGGTTGTAATAATAAGCCGATCATTCTGCACACATTCTTTGCGATAATTGATCGTAATATTCACAGTAACGGTTTGAATGCCAAGCTCAAGAAATGTATCATACGGGAGGTTCGCCTGTTCATACCATTCTTCACGTCCCCATTCCAGGTATTCTAGATATTTGGCGTTATTGACATGGCCATTTACATCAATTTCTGTAGAACGAACAATGATCTCTAATGAAGCTTCCACTGTTTTCCCTCCTGTATATCGACTTTTCCCTTCATTTTACCTTCTTATAGAAGATATGCCAACTTGCGTTTTGCTTGCCGGGTGTGTGGTAATGAAGATGGAAGACATATAATAATCAGAGGTGAATGCGAACGAATGAAAGCACTGGGAAAACTCGGACTGCTCTCTCTTTTGTTGCTTCTCCTCTTAAGCGGCTTTTTCACGATAAATAAAGAAGAGAACCCACGGGCCGTACTTGCAGGCATTGTACACGACCTTCAAGAGAACGAGTGGATTTCTTCCGTATTTGCAGAAGATAAGCTGGATGTGCTTAGTGAAAAATCGGCAAGAGGGGAAGCACATCGCCAGGCCCAACAAACGCTGGACGTTTGGTCAAAGGCGGTAGGAAGTCAAAATCCGCAGCAAATGAATAGCATAATGGAAAGCAATGGACAGGAAGGTATGGCACGAAGACTGGTCATGGCTCCAATATCGGATGTACAGGTGAAACTGAAAGGAGCCGGTCAGCTCAGCCAGAATGGTGCTGAACGTTCACTAAACGATCTCAAAACAGAAGTGAAGTATCGGTACCGGGACGGAAAAAAGGATGAATGGTATAAGGTGGAACGCTCTTTTGACGTAAGACAGACAAAGCAGGGTACATGGAAAATTACTAATTATACGCAAATCGGTTCGCCTGCGCTTTTTGAGATGGGGGAGACAAAAACAAAAAAAACAGAGAATTTTCTGTTTCTTTACCATGATAAAAACGAAGATGATATGCCTGTTATTATGGAAGAGACAGAACAAGCTTACGAAGAAATGGGCAAGCGATTGAAGCTCAAGGGCAATCCTCCTTATCCTGTTCTCGTGTACCCTGAAGAACACTTATGGCAGGGTGGACATACGGTCGCAACGGCTTCAGGCCAATATTTCCTCAATGCCGCCGGTTATAAGGTAACAAACCAGTTCATTTCTTTGAATTTCGAAGCGCTACAGGGCTCGTCACAGGATGGTTCGGTATATACAACAGTAAAGCATGAAATCGTACACCTTTATCAATTTCCGCAATTGCCTCCATATGTACCCGTCTGGTTAATGGAAGGGATGGCGATGTACTATAGTAATGATGATATGTCATACGTTTTTGACGGGGATTTTGGACAGCGCCGCCTGCGTGAAATTGATTTGTCCAGGCTGACCGCCAGTGAGCGTCTAGGTGAGAACGGATTTGGCGTCAGTGGCCGTAAACAGCAGCAAGAATATGCATTCTCCCACGATACGGTACGCTACATTGTAGAAAGGTATGGAGAAGATACATTGCAGAAGTTGGTTGCATCATACAGCAATACGCCATGGTTTGCGATTAAAGATGATATCCCCTCCGAAGGTGAGCATGCAACTTACAAGTGGAAAAAGGTCACAAAGAGGCTGACAGATAACTATTTGAAAAAACATCTCGGTATAGACGAACACGAGCTTGAAGAGCGTGTAAAACAGTGGATCGCCGACAAGAACACAAATTGATCATATTTTTATCAAAAAAAGTTCTCAGCTATGACACGATATGGTTACAATTCTACTGTAAAGTAAAAGCATCAGGAGGTGAAAGAAAGCCTTAAACGGACGGTATGCTGCTTATGTGATAAAGGAAATGAAATGACATCAAAAGACCAATAAACGAGCAAAACGCCTGTACGATACCACAGCAAAACCCTACCGTCTATAGCATAAGAAGACCAACCAATTACTTAAAATATTAATAACTAAAAAAATAATATAAGCTTCACGCTTCTTCTTCCTAGAATAACCGGTACATTTGTACCGGTTATTTTAATGGGCAAAAAAAATTCAGTCCTTCATCCCGGACGCGGATCTCTTTCTGTTCACGAATACTATAGATAGACATTCCAGACTTGCAAAACGTGCGCAAAAAATATGGTATACTAACGGGTAGAGAAGAAGACAAGGCTTGCAAAGCTGTATTCCGTATTCGATGCGCGTACGGAATGGAGGAGGAAGATAGCGTGAACGGAACAAAGGTACTTGTTGCTGACGATGATGTGAATGTGCTAGAAATCATTCGCTTGTATTTCGCTCAGCAGCAAATTGATTTAGTAGAAGCGCATAACGGGGAAGAAGCGGTACGGCTTGCGGAGGAGGAGAAGCCGGACGCGATCATTCTTGATGTGATGATGCCAAAAATGGATGGATACGAGGCATGCCGGGAAATTCGTAAGATAATGGACACACCTATTATTATGTTATCCGCAAAAGGAGAAGAGTTTGACCGGGTGCTTGGGCTTGAGCTTGGAGCAGATGATTATGTGACCAAGCCATTTAGCCCACGGGAGCTTGTTGCACGGATTAAAGCGATTTTCCGCCGAATGCAACCGCGCTCGGCAGAAGAGAAGGACACGGCGCCAAACAATGCCTTGCAGTTCCAGGACCTTCATATTGATTTACAGGGACGTCAGGTGACGATAGCGGGCGAAAAAGTACAATTCCGTCCCAAAGAATTTGACTTGCTCGTATTTCTTGCTCGTTCGCAGGGCAGCGTATTTACCAGGGAGCAATTATTGGAACAAATATGGGGTTATGACTTTTTCGGTGATATTCGTACAGTGGATGTGCATGTCAAAAAAATCCGTCAGCACTTGGCGCAGCTCCCTTATGAGTGCATCCATACTGTATGGGGTGTCGGTTATAAGTTCGAGGTGGAAGCATCGTGCTCCGCGTAGTGAAAGACTGGTTTGGAGTTAGTAAAAGTATTTTCCGCAAGCTTTTGCTTAGTTACATGGTAACGGTGTTGCTTGGGCTTGGGGCACTTGGCCTCTCCATGTCTGTGCTGGCCAAGAACTATATATATGATGGTACGAAGGAAGAATTGCTACGCAAAGCGAAAAAAGTAAATCTGGCTATTCAGAATTACCCTGTACAGGCAGATCAGACAGCGGCGATGTTGGCATTTCTTGACCAGACGTTCGACACCCGCATCTGGGTGTTCAATCGACAGGGGCAGATTATTTCCACTTCGACGCAGGATGAAGTATTTATCGGCAAGTCTGTAGCGCGCTCTATCGTAGAGCAGGTTATGCAGGGCAAGGACGTTGTGCAGGATTTGAAGTTCGAGGGTCTGACCAAGCCGATGATGTCAGTAGTCGTGCCGTGGGGGCAAAAAGATGAAGTGTTCGGCGGTATTGTATTACATGCACCGGTAGAAGGCATTGAAGAGACGGTTGGAAATATGCGGGAGATGATCGTGTGGGCGACATTGTTCGGCATTTTACTGTGTACAGCGATGGTATCCTATCTCTCCTGGACGATTTCCCGACCGTTAAAGCGAATTGATGATGTTGCGTTGCAAATCGAACGAGGCAATTATAAACAGCGTGTTATCGTAGAGACGGAGGATGAAATCGGTGACCTGGCACGGACAATCAATCGAATGGCCAGCACGCTTGATCATATAGAAACGGAGCGAACCGATTTCGAAAAAACCCGTCAGGACTTTTTTGCCAACGTATCTCATGAGCTAAGAACACCGCTTACCGCGATGCAAGGATTTTTGGAAGCGCTGCAGGACGGACTGGTCGTTGATGAAATGTCACGTCAAAAGTACTACGATGTAATGTACAAAGAGACAATGCATATGAGTCGGCTCGTCAATGATTTGCTTGAGTTGGTACGTCTTGAGAAGCATGAAGTAAATCTAGTGAAGCGACCAATTGATATGGATTCGTTTTTGCGCCGGATCGTCTTTATGTTTAAGGAAGAAGCGGCCAAGCGGAATCTGGAGCTGCATCTGGATGTAGTGGTTCCGCTCCCTGCGATTATCGCTGATCCTCATCGTATTGAGCAGATTTTCATCAATCTCGTGAACAATGCGCTGAAGTTTACTGAGCAAGGGTCTGTTACTTTACGGGCTTGGGAGAAATCCGGCGGCATAGAGGTATGTGTAGAAGATACCGGTGTCGGCATTTCTGAGCATGATGTCGAGCTTATCTGGGAACGATTTTTCAAAGCTGATCGGGTACGCTCCCGTAAAGAAATGGGTACAGGTCTTGGTCTGGCTATTGTTAAAGAACTCGTAACGTTGCATCATGGAACAATTGCTGTAGATAGCAGGGTAGGCGAAGGCACGAAATTCACGGTATGGTTACCGGGTGAGACAGAACAAGAATAAGAGCAAGGGTCTTTCGTTTCGGAAACAACATCCGTATACGATAGGCCCTTTATTAGTGGAAAAAGACCGAGCGAGGCCGCTCGTGAATGATTCTTATTTTCTACACAAGTTAATTGTATACAAGATACTTTTTTTGTGTTATGTTCAGAATAGAATGAAAAAGGAGGCTTGAGGAGGTGCTTGAAGATTGTGTTGTATTCTTAATCGGCAAAGCCCATCAGCGTGTCTATCAGATAAGTAAGGCTGAGTTGCAACGACACGGTGTGACCCCGGTACAGTATGCTCTGCTGCATCTATTATGGGAGAAGGACGGACAGCACGGGGCGGAGCTAGGCGAGCGGCTGCGGTTGGATTCAGCGACAATAACCGGCCTATTGGACCGACTTACTCATAGCGAATTAGTAGAAAGGCGTCCGGATTCGAGAGATCGGCGGATGAACCGTATCTATATTACTGAAAAGGGGCGCACGCTAGAGAAAAAGCTTAAAAAAGAGATGGAAGACATTAACCGTATGATTTTAGCCGATTTTACGCAAGAAGAAGCTAACGTGTTGAAAGATATGCTAAGCCGCCTCGGCTTGCAATAAAGTAATGGGGGGAGATTATGAAATGCAGATAAAGGATCTAAAAGATACGATCATGGGGCCGTTAGGTATTGAGATGGGGGAGATGACACCGGAGCGAGTAACAGCAACGATGCCAGTGAACGCGAACACGCACCAGCCATTTGGGCGACTGCATGGAGGCGCTTCCGTCGTGTTAGCTGAAACGGTAGCCAGCATGGGAACGTGGAATCTTATCGACCAAGAGAATGAGATGGCAGTTGGACTTGAGATTAATGCTAATCATATCCGAGGCAAACAGGATGGTATCGTAACCGCTATCGCTACTCCGTTGCATAAAGGGCGAACTACAATGGTGTGGGATATAAAAATTGTGGATGAGGAAGATAAGCTAATTTGTGTATCGCGTTGCACGGTTGCGATTATAAAACAGAAGCAGTAGCGGAAGCAGGTAGTTTTTTGATTCGAAGTAAGAACAGTAGAAGGGGACATGACGTTGGAAAAAGAATCTAGCACCTTTTTCAGGCTAGATCGCAGAGCATTTCCAACGTCTATCTCCATCTTTTCCTACTTATCTATTTTTCTTCAATCGTAATTGTTTTAATAAATGTATCTTCTTCCGGGAAGCTAAGTTCTCCTGCCATGCTTGGTCCAACAGGAGTATTAGAAATTTTGTCTACAGTATCCATTCCGTCTACTATTTTTCCGAAGATGGTGTAGTTAGGCTGAGAGTTCAAATTTTCTACATCAGATCCATTTCCAATAAAGAACTGACTTCCGTTTGTGTTAGATCCTGAATTGGCCATCGCAACAATCCCTTTTTCGTATTTATACTTGGAAGATAGCTCATCTTCAAATCTGTATCCGGGACTACCTGAGCCAATTTGCGGGTTATCTTTTAATTTTTGTACACTGCCTTTGGCAAGTGGATCACCTGCCTGAATCATGAAATTTTTCACAATCCGGTGGAAGACAATACCATCATAAAATTTCTCCCGTGAAAGGAATACGAAGTTGTTGACTGTCTTTGGCGCATCTTTTGCAAACAGTTCAATAGAGAATTTTCCTTTGTTCGTCTCTACATGAGCAATATATGTTTTATTCTGATCAATCTGCATAGCCGGTGGCTTGTCCCATTGCTTGGCAGATTGCTTTGCTTCTTCTGTAGCAGGTGGATTTTGCTGCGCTTTTCCCTGAGCAGAGCAAGCGGTTGTTGTTCCTATAATTGCCGCAAGGGCAAGTGTTGTCAGTAGAATACCTTTTTTCTTCATAGTGTTCCCTCTAGCTTTCCTTATTGGTTTATTTTTGCAGTTGCTGTGGCACGACTGGACGCATAATCAGTTGGTTCATAATGATATGCTCTGGCGCCGCCGCCATTTGATAGGCCATATACGCTACTTCTTCTGGTCGCAGTGCATAGTCTTTCGGTTCGCCCTGGCTGAAATGTGTCTGTACCGAACCGGGGCAGATAACGGATACTTTGACATTGTGCGGTTTTAGCTCTTGTGTTAATACATCGTTGAAGGCCATCAGACCGAATTTTGATGCACAGTATCCGCCGCCGCCCGGGAATGTAACCGTCCCTGCGACACTCGAAATATTGATAATATGGCCGCTTTTTCGCTTTATCATGTGTGGCGCAGTGTATTTTGTGCAGAGGAATACGCCTTTCAGGTTGACGTTCATCATCTCATCCCATTGTGCTTCCGTTAGTTCGTGAATCATCCCGAAATGGCCAAGACCCGCATTATTGATAAGCACATCGATATGTTCTTCCTCGCGTATGACTTGCCCGATAAGACTCTCGACTGCCTCCGCGTCTGAGACGTCACATGGGGCGGGAAGAATACGGCCCTTTTTGCCATTTGCTTCGTCTGCGAGCTCTTTGAGCAACGCCGCACTTCGGGCAACAGCGTAGACCGTAGCTCCCTTTTCTGCGAACAATGTGCTCATGGCGCGTCCAATTCCTTTGCTTGCGCCCGTAATGAGTGCGACCTTGTTATGTAAGGATTGCAACTCCATTTCCTTCGCCTCCTTTCCCTTTATTTTACCATACTTTTCGAATGACGAAATTTACGGAAAAAGACGATTATTTAACCTAAAGTATGATAAAATGTTCGTGTTAAGTTCGAACATCATTCAATCACAGATTACACTAGTCGGAGGAGCTGGAGAAGAGGAATGTTTCGTACAATTTTATTTGACGTAGACGGAGTTTTACTAAGTGAGGAGCGTTATTTTGACGCTTCGGCACTAACGGTGTGGGAGATGCTGTACAGCCCTAAATATGTAGGCATTGGCGGTGATACATTTGAACCGGCGCCACAAGAGGAGACGATTCGTCGTGTACGTGCCGAAGTTTTCGCCGATGATAATGTGTTGGATTTCGTTAAGACGCGAGGAATTAACGCCAACTGGGATATGGTATACCTAGCATTCTCTTATCAACTGGTGCTTCTGTTGACTGAATTACACAAGACGAAGCCAGAAGAGGTTCGAGCGATTCTTACATCGCAAATTCACCGCGAAGCAATTGCAAAAGTAAAAAAATTGGCGCAAGGTGTAGATTTTACAGTCGATTATGCCGCATTCGTGGCCGACTTCGAGAAAAGTACAGTAGAGAAGCAAGCGTTGCTTGTATATCTAAACGAGATTGTACGGGAGAAGACAGGCATCGAGACGGATATTTTCTCGCGTAACAGTGAACTGTGGGATCTGTGCCAGGAGACATTCCAGGAGTGGTATCTCGGTGATCGCTTGGTAGCTGATTCAATTGGTCGTCCCTCATATCAGGAAGGAAAGAAAGGTTTCCTAGACGATGAGATTCCGATTGTTGAGCCAGCCAAAATGGCCGAAGTGTTGGCTGAGCTGAAAAATCGCGGCTATGACCTTGGTATTGGTACGGGACGTCCACGCATCGAAACGATAGAGCCGCTAAAGGCGATGGGGCTGCTGCAATATTTTAACCCGAACCGTATCGTAACTGCGAGCGATGTGTTGGATACGGAGAAACGTTATCCGGAGCGTGCACCGCTCGCCAAGCCACAGCCATACTGCTACATCAAGGGAATGCTTGGTATGGATTGCCATGATGATGAATGCTTCAGTTTGCCGCTGCCGATCGAGAACGGTGAAGAAGTCCTTGTTGTAGGAGATTCGGTGGCCGACTACATGGCTGCACGCAGCATCGGCTGCAAGTTTGCGGCTACGCTAACCGGTTTGACTGGGCAGGAAGCACGTGCCAAGTTTGAAGAGTTGCAGGCTGATTATATCCTTGACGACATGACATACATTCTGACCATTCTGTAAAAACAGAGCGGGAGGGCGCGCAGGCGGTAAAAGCCTGCGCGTCTTTTTCTTGAAATTGGGATGAGAGTAGAGGGAAAGGCCTACGTCGGGGTAAAGTAATATGGATAGAAGAAAACATGAAAGGGGAATGAATATGAGCGTGTATACATACGAAGCAAAAACCATTCGTGGAGCAGACAAGAGGCTGTCGGAATATAAGGGGCATGTGCTGTTGATTGTAAATACAGCTAGCAAATGTGGCTTTACACCACAATATAAAGACTTGCAGGAGTTATATGAAACATACCATGATCAAGGTTTGGAAGTACTAGGATTTCCGAGTAATCAGTTTATGGGACAGGAGCCGGGAACAAATGAGGAAATCGAGCAATTCTGCGAGGTTAATTACGGTGTTACGTTCCCAATGTTTGCGAAAACCGATGTCAAAGGGTCAAATGCTCATCCGTTGTTTCAATATTTAACAAAAAGTGCACCAGGTCTTCTCTCCAAAGAAGTAAAATGGAATTTCACGAAGTTTTTAGTAAATAAAAAGGGGAACGTTGTAAAGCGATATGCGCCTACCACCAATCCGAAAAACATTGTAAAAGACATTGAACGCTTGTTAGCAGAATAATAGTTTACATGATACATAATAAAATTCCCCTTTCTTCTTACGTGAAGAAAGGGGGATAAACAATTAAGTTCTACAGTTCGATTTGTGTTACGCTTTTGATTTCATTTAGCTCGCCCAGCGTATCGAGTACATCAGGGTTCACTTCTTTATCTACAGTCAGAAGCATAATCGCTTGACCGCCAATATCACGACGACCTACTTGCATCGTTGCGATGTTTACGTCGTTATTGCCGAGAAGAGTACCTACACGGCCAATGGCGCCTGGACGGTCATTATGGTGTACAAGCAGCAGGTTGCCCTGTGGTACCAGGTCGATGGAATAGCCGTCAATTTTTACAATGCGCGGGCCATAGCCGTTCAACAGTGTACCGGCGACTGTTCTTTCTTCCTGGTTTGTTTTCAATGTAACGGTAACCAGGTTATTGAATCCGCCACCGTACGTGGATTTCTGTTCTGTCACATGAATATCACGGTTTTTCGCCAGAGTCGGAGCGTTGACATAGTTAGCTGCTGCACCCAGATGGTAGGCAAGGATGCCTTTCAGCGTCGTACGGGTCAGTGCTGCTGTGTCGAAATCATTCAGCTCGCCGGAATAAGTTACGATTACTTCTTTCAGGCCGCCTACTGCGATTTGTGCGATAAAAGATCCAAGTTTTTCGTTTAGCTCGAAGTATGGTTTTACTTTTTCCAGAACAGTAGCCGGGATAGATGGCAGGTTGACCGCGTTTTTGAACGGCTCATCATGCAGAATGTGCAGGATTTCTTCAGATACGTCGATCGCCACGTTTTCCTGCGCTTCTATGGTGGAAGCACCAAGATGCGGTGTTGCGATGACTTGCGGCAACTTCAGAAGCGGGTTATCCAATGGCGGCTCCTCTTCAAAAACATCGAGTGCAGCGCCAGCTACTTTTCCGCTTATAATCGCTTCGTACAACGCTTTTTCATTGATGATGCCGCCGCGTGCACAGTTAACGATGCGTACGCCATCCTTCATTTTTTCAAACTCTTTTGTGTTAATGATATATTTCGTATCTTTTGTAAGCGGTGTATGCACGGTAATGAAGTCCGCTTGTTTTACGACATCTTCGAGTGTACCGAATTTTACACCCAGCTTGTCGGCACGTTCCTGAGTCAAGAACGGATCGTAGGCGATAACTGTCATATTGAACGCTTTGGCACGCTTGGCGACTTCGGCGCCGATACGTCCTAAGCCAACAACACCAAGCACTTTATTATTCAATTCCACGCCTGTGAATGATTTGCGGTCCCATTCGCCATCCATGAGCTTTTTGTATGCCGGCGGAATGCGGCGAGCAAGTCCCATAATCATTGCAAAAGAATGTTCAGCAGTAGAAATCGTATTTCCGTCTGGAGCATTAATAACAACAATACCTGCATTAGTGGCAGCGGTCAGGTCGATATTGTCCACGCCGACACCAGCACGTCCGATTGCTTTTAATTTTTTGCCAGCTTCGATGACAGCAGGCGTTACTTTCGTTTGGCTACGTACGAGCAATGCATCGTACTCTCCGATAATACTAATTAATTCTGCTTCGGAAAGACCGGTTTTGCGGTCTACCTGAACATCTTCTGCATCCAATAGTTTCTGAATTCCGAATTCGCTCAATGGGTCGCTAACTAATACTTTAAACATGTAATCTACACCTCCGCGGCGCTTGGCGCCTTTTCCCCTGAAATATATTTTTTGGTAATAAAAAAGCCCTTCGTGCTCACTGCATTCTTGTATCTTGCAGTGAGGGACGAAAGGCTTGATTTCGCGGTACCACCCTCATTCGCCACTGTCTCGCAACAGCGGCCTCTACCGGTCCTAATCGAGCGGACCGTTGCCCGTAACGGGGCTTCCGTTCAGGCCTACTTCTTCCGGTTCAGCCTGACAGCTCGGGAGCGCTCAAAAAGCAGGGGATTCACCGGTTCGCAGCAACCACCGGCTCTCTGGGGAATCGCGTCTGCAATCTCTCTCCGTCTTCGCTATTATGAATATTGTTTGTTGTCTGAGATTAATTTACCATGTTAAAACAAAGGAGTCAAGCGTTTTAGAGTTAAAAACTTAACATTTTTTTATTTTTCTTTGTTAATGTTCGGTTTTAGCTCGAATCTTTATTTTTAATTCTACCAAGTTGCCGCACAGATGTAAAGCCGTTTTGTGTGACTGACTCGTTAAAGAATTATGAAAGTATAGATTTTATATAAATTACACTTGATATTTTGACAGTGGAGTGTGGTTGGAGGTAGGAGATTCGGAAAAAAGAAGAGGGTGGATGCGCCCTGCGATCCGGTAGAAGAAAGGGCAGCGTGTCTTTTTCCGACCGCTCCCGCCACCGCCCTTCCTTCTTTTCTTACCTCCCATCATAAACATTTGTCGATTGATCAAATCAGATGTATATAGCATCGAATGACTCGTATAAAATCGTGCGAAAATAAGAGTTGCATGATAAAGTAATAGGATACTATGAATCATATACAAAGCATGAGGAGGGCATGAGAGTGGAGATTAGAAAACTGCGCGGCCACCATTTGCTGTGCGTGCATGGCTTTCAAGGCATGGGATATAGCCCTTCATTTGTGGAAAAAATGAGTGAAATTGTCGAGCAAATCCGAGATCCGGAAAGCGATATTTGGCTAGAGATAACAATTGGTTTTGATGAGGTGTGCAATGCTTGCCCGCATCAGGGAGAGACGAGGTGCGAAGCTGACGAAGCTTCGGATATGCATGTGAAACAAATGGATGCAAGGGTTATCCACCATCTTGAATTGGAGACCGATGCAACATACCGTAAAAGATGGCTTGTCCGTCGTACGGCCAATATGGTGGAACCTGATGACTTGGAGGAACTGTGTGCCGGTTGCTCATGGCTTCCCTATGGAGTTTGCAAAGAAGGTATCCGCAAGTTGAGAGCGGTACACGACATTTCAGAATAGGCAGAAAAGACAAATAAGAAGAAAAACCTCCCGCTTTGGGAGGTTTTACGTATGTACAGTTATGCGGTCGGAATTACTTTGTTTCCGCGTAGCGTTGGGTGCATTCCTCGATAAGTTGGGCTGCTTTTTCTGCGCCTTCCCAGCCTTCGATTTTCGTTTCTTTGTTTTCAAGATCTTTGTAGCGCTCGAAGAAATACGAGATTTCTTTTGTGATGTGCGCAGGAATATCGTCTAAGGATTTTACATCGTTCCAGCGCGGATCATCAACCGGCACGCCTAGTAATTTTTCGTCTTGGCCCTTGTCATCGGACATAACGAGCACGCCGATAATGCGGGTAGAGATAACGCAGCCCGGAAAAGTCGGGAATGTAGTCAGCACAAGCGCATCTAGCGGGTCGCCATCGAGTGCCAACGTGTTTTCCAAATAACCGTACTCGGTCGGATAATGCATAGGGGCGAAAAGTACGCGGTCCAGACGGAATACGCCTGCTTCTTTATCGAATTCGTATTTATTCTGGCTTCCAGCTGGAATTTCTACGAATACGTCAACTACTTTGTTTTCAAAAGCCATGAAGATTCCTCCTTTTTTTTCATTAGGTTGTCCACCATGGGATACTGATTCATTATAGCAAGTTCTATTTCATAAGAAAAGAATATCATAAGGAGGAGACGGGAGATGGATTTTTTAATCGGATGTGCCGGTAGCTTATTCATCGCAGGAGCGGCATATGTTAAACGGTCGCTTTCGACCAGCGGAGCGGTCGCTGCAGTGTTGCTTGGAACGCTAATATATGCGCTTGGCGATATGCGATGGTATGGCCTTTTGCTTGCATTTTTTATTTCATCAAGCTTATTATCGCACCGAAAAAAAGAGGCGAAAAAAGATGTGGAAGATTTGTTTGCGAAAAGTGGGACGCGTGATTGGTTGCAAGTAATGGCGAACGGTGGTCTGGGGCTTGTAGCAGTACTTAGCGCCTTTTTTTGGGGTGGGGCAGATGGGTGGTATATGTTCTATATCGGCGTGATAGCGGCTGTGACAAGCGATACGTGGGCTACTGAAATCGGTGTGCTGGCCAAAGGAAAACCGCGCCATGTGCTTACGTGGCGCAAGGTGGAGCCTGGTACGTCAGGCGGTGTAAGTGGTCTGGGGCTTTTGGCTTCCCTTGCAGGAGGTATTTTTATCGGGAGTTTAGCGATGCTTTTTGTGTGGCTGATACAGCAGGAGTGGACATTTTCGTATATCGCTGCCGGAGCATTTGGCGGTATGGTGGGAAGTCTGGCAGATAGCGCAATCGGCGCGGTCTGGCAGCGGATGTACCGTTGTGAAGTATGCGGGAAGGAGACGGAGCGCTCGGAGCATTGCGGTCAGCCGACCTGCGTAATGAAAGGGTACGCATGGTGTACAAACGATGTGGTGAACATACTAGCATCGCTTGTGGGCGGCGCGGTTGCCGTTTGGTGGCGTTGAAATTGGAATAGAACATAAAAAGGAGCGATTGCATACCGCTCCTTTTTACGTTTTCGTCTGCCGTACTGACGTTTTTTTCATTTGGTCGCGTTCTTCCTGTGATAAAACACCTATCATGTACAGCAATTCCGTTACTTTTTCAATACGTCCGGTTCTTCGCGGCTTTCTCATATACATGCCTCCCGGCTGATAGATTGTTATAATTTTATTATACTCAATAGTTTTGTGTACGTGCAACATTTAACTTTCTAAAATAGTCTATTTGTTTTGATTTTTAACCCGCTATTGCTGTAGGAATCAGTGTAGCAATGCTTATAGGTAGAGGATAGAAAAATAAAAATCCAGGTCAGCGCATATGCACCTCACCTGGATTTCTCTATATTGGAACGGTCTGTTTTTGTACGATGATCTTTACATGAATTTCTTGCGTAAGAACCACCACATCCACCAGGAGAGTGCAGCTAACAGAAGAAAGATAGCCACGGTCATATAAGGCGAATCCTGGAATGGAAGTGGTACATTCATGCCGAAAAATCCAGTCAAGAAAGTCAATGGCAGCATAATTGTTGAAATAGCTGTTAGGATGTTCAGATTTTCCGTTGTTTTTGCGCTGACGATGGAATAGTATGTTTCAAGGGCGCTGTTTACGAGATCTTTAAACGTCTCCGTCGAGTCAGCGATTCGTTCAAGATGATCTTTCAAATCGATATAAAACGGTATGTTATCTTCTTGAATCGGAAACAGCCAGTGCCCATTCGTAGTGGCAAACACACGCTTCTGTGGCAGAATGACGCGCCGAATGAGAATCAGTGTCCGTTTTAGAGCAAGAAATTCTTCAGTTACCAGTTCCATATCATGTTCGTACATTTCGTCCTCGACTTCGTCAATCCGGATACTAATACGATCAAGAATCGGGAAGTACTCATCCGTAATCCCATCAATAATCGAATACAGCAAATAATCCGCTCCGCGATTCATGTACTCCTTGCTTTTTAGGCAAGCGGCGGCAATTCGTCCAATCGACGGCATCGGACGCTTGTGGATCGTTACGACGTAATTCGGACCCATAAATACGTTCAATTCGATTGTTGTAATCTCATTATCGCTTTCCTCATGGTAGCGTAACGCGTGGAATACGAAGAAATGATAGTCTTCATAATCATCTACCTTTGCCCGAGGGCTGTGCTGTAGACAGTCTTCAATAGCCAGCGGGTGAAAGTTGAACAGTTTGGCCACATAATGCAACTCTTGATTGCTCGTATTAAACAAATCAATCCAGAGCAAATCTTCACTGGAATGAAGAAATTCGTCGATTTTATTCAAGTCCACATCGTGGAGCATTTCCTGACTGGAATGGTTGTAGAAATATGTCTTAATCAAGCCAATCCCTCCCCCTTCCCATTCTCATAAAAAAAGCCTCTCCTGTACGTAGTATGCCCAGGAGAGACTTTGGTTTTAAGCCACAAACGCAAAGAAGGAACGCATACGAAAGAAAAATTCGTACGTTCCTTTCATTCCCCCTGGTTGAGCTTTGGCACAGAACAACGTAGAGTTCCTGGGACTCAGCCACCTTAAGTAGAGCCTTAATCCGGCAATACCTGTTCTACCCATTGGCGTCTTTCGACGTTTCCGGGCAGTGGCCTGTGTTTGAACTGGAGCCTCGCCTAACGAGAATGGTTATGAATGTTTTCAACACATTCTAGGATATAAGCAATCAGGGAAGTTGTCAAATGTCTTATATACATCTGATTTGATCAATCGACAAATGTTTATGATGGGAGGTAAGAAAAGAAGGAAGGGCGGTGGCGGGAACGGTCGGAAAAAGACACGCTGGCCTTTCTTCTGCCGGATCGCAGGGCGCATCCACCCTCTTCTTTTTTCTGAATCTTCTACCTTCAACCACACTCCACTGTCAAAATATCAAGTGTAATTTATATAGTTTCATTGATCCGATCCACGTGGTAATACTAATCATTGAGCTATGTTTTGTAGAATACGTCGGAGGAGAGCCATGGACAAACCGCAAGTTCAAGAAAAAAAAGTAGAGGCGGCACTTTGCCAATTTTTGTTTCCTTTTTCTATTCGTGAAGGCTGCCAGCCCTCATTGCAAAAAGAACTCAAAGAAAGCGGGTTCGACTATTTTCACCTGGACAAAGAAGAGCAAGAAGAGAAGTATTATGGTCCATCGCATCGTGTTTCCCATCGTGGTCTGGAGCGCTATTATTTACCGTTTGCTAGCAATATTTTGTTTCCTCATTCTGAAAAAGAGCGGGGGTTCCAGCGCTATTCCCGAAAGATGGAGATGGATGCAAAAGTACGCCTCGACGAAACCGAACTGAGTTTTATACTTCACTCGGTTGACATTACGTTGTGTCCATTTAATCTTGGGTTCGTCACGATGCGTATCGAACTTACTAAAGAGGGGCTTACATATACACAGGCGCTGGAGTTTATTAAGCAGTTCAGACAATTGGAGAACGTGCTTAAGAAGAAAGACTATCCGATCGTTTGTTACCAGGACATGGAATACAAAGAGGTGGAGAGCTTTCTGTTTACGGAGGTAGCTCCTGCTATTAGGCCATACCTTGATGAAGTAAATCCGGATAAAGCCTATTTCGAAACGTTGTCATTTTTCGTGGATGAGCGAATGTATGCCCAGGTTTTTTTTGCGTTTGCGGAAGGAGAGGAATTGAACAAAGTGGATGTGTACCGGGCCGGACAACTAAACGGGATGGACTCGGAAGGGAAGCCGCATGTGAGTGCGCACAACATGCAATACATCGAAGAATATTGCCACACGCATGTATATAGCCGCTGGGCACCCTACACATACTTTGTCGTCGATGATGACGCATTCGTTTGTTTAACGAAAGAGAGGCGGGAGCAGGCGGATAAGCTTGCCGACCAGATGTATGGCGAATATTATTACAGTTTGCTCTTGAATTTTTTTCATAAAATCGTGTTGCTAAAGCTTTCAGTACAATACCCGGCAGTGCGTGTCGATAAGGATAATGAAGATATCGGAGAATTAATTCGTTCCATTACTGAATTTGATTCCAAATACTTTTTTGTGGAGACGATGTCTCAAACACAAGGCAAGGAACTTTTCGGCTTGCTTCGTATCGTATTCCGAAATAACGATTTATACGAAGATGTTAAAAGTACGCTGGGCAGGTTGTTTCAATACCAGGAAAAGTTCACTTCAAAAAGAAATAATCATCTGCTGATGATCCTTACAATTTATACTGTTATCGGCGGAATTTACGGGATGAACCAGGTTATCGAAGATTTGAAGGGTGATATAGATTGGAGTAAGATGCTCACGTATTCATTTTTCGAATATATTGCGCTATTCGTTACGTTCAGTGGTCTGGTAGTTGCTGCGGTAATGGGTATTAACGCGCTGGTGAGATGGGTACAGGAGTTAGCCCGCACTAGGCGCCGAAGATGAATACGTACCAGAAAAAGCCTAACCACGGAAGGTTAGGCTTTTATTGCTGCTGAAAGGTATAATTCAAATAAGCCGCTTCCTACTCTTCCACTTTAATGGAGTCAGTCGGGCAACCTTCGGATGCATCGCGAACATCATCAAACAGGATATCCGGGATTTCAGCAGTATTAGTATTGTCGTCGATTTTGTTGAAAGCGATGCCTTCATCATCGTAATCAAATACATCAGGAGCGGTTGCACCACAAGCTCCGCAAGCAATACAAGTGTCTTTGTCCACCCAAGTTGTCATTCTCTCTTCACCTCCAGAATTTCTGAGAAAAGATATTTGTCCACTTCTCATACATCATTTTAAACATTGTACTTATGAATATCAAGATGGTTAATAAAAAATAATGAAAGGACTGGAAAAACATATCTTCCGCTCCGTTTGAAGGAGCGATACACTATAATAGATACAGTAATTATTTACCCCATTCAAAGGGATGAGAACGATAAAATGAATGTTCAGTTTGAGGAAGGTCTGTTTCTTATAGCGGCGGCAAGGTTTCACGGGGAACGTACACCTCAGGCGATCGTGCACTTGCTTCGGGGGCGAAAAAATAACCAGGTAATTGCTGATGCTGCTTTGTTTGGTACATCTATGCTGTATGGTGTGATGCAGAGCATATCCGCCGATGATGTACGCAACCGTCTGGATACGTTGATTGAGCGGGGATGGATTGAAGTGCATCCCGGTGTGAAAGAACAGGTATGCTGCTCTTTGGCTGGGGAAGAAGAACTGAAGAAGCGCGAAAAGGCATTTCGCTATGAAGCGTGTCTGAATGCGGTCACATCCGTGCATGAAAAGGTGCGGGCGGTTCGTTTCTGGAAGAAGCTTTCCTTGTTCGTGCAGACGGCTTCACATTTGGCTGAAGGGGAAACGCTGTTTTATCCGGTGGTAGAACAGCGGGAACTGCAGCAGGAAGTAAAAAAGGTACTTCTGGAGAATTCGGATAGACGGATGCTCGTATCGCAGGTTAAGCGGGAAATCACGCGTTGGATGGAAGAATGTAATGAAGAAGAAAGACAGCTTATCCTTCGTCGTTTAAGTGGTAAAGTGCGGGCTGGTCTGACGTATCGGCAGTTGGCAGATACCCTTCATACGGCGGAAGGCGCTGCGGCGCTGCACATTATCCGGTTGGCCGCAGAACAGCTTGCGCGCATGGAATCAAGTTCCTATCCATTGCTTATGAAGCTGGCCGACAGACGGACAGGCGAGGCAGGATTGACTCGGACAGCCCAGCAGACACGCTTGCTTCTTAATAAGGGGTACTCATTTGAGGAAATCGTGCATCGCCGGGGTCTTAAACCGGGTACTATCGAAGATCATCTGGTTGAAATTGCTATTGCAGATCCTGACTTCGATATTCGAAAGTTTGTCTCTCAAGAGAAAATGAAACGAATTCAAGCGGTTATGAGCGAAAAAGGACTGAAAAAAATTAGAGAAATCCGACTTGAGGTCGGTGATGAATATAGTTTTCTTGAAATTCGCCTTGCGTCCGTGCGTGCTTTGCAGGGAGGTGGACGATCATGATTCAAATGAGTCAGGTACAAGAACAGTCGTTGTATAGGGCGCTTACGCGCTATTTTGGACATGAAGAATTCCGTCCTGGGCAACTGGATATTATACGGTATCCGCTTGTGGGGGAGAATGCGCTTGGCATCCTTGCGACCGGCGGAGGAAAATCGATTTGCTACCAGTTGCCAGCTTTAATGCTCGAAGGAATGACGATAGTCATCTCACCCCTTATCTCATTGATGGCAGATCAGGTACGCCATTTACGCCGTCAGGGAATTCAGCATGCCGAGTACATTAATAGTGCACAATCGCCCGGGGAACAGCGGTGGAAATTGCAGCAGGTTATGGATAAAAATGTAAAAATATTATATCTCTCTCCTGAGAAATTACAGCAGGAAGGCTTTTTGGAACAGCTTGCCAGGGTGCCGATTTCCTTGTTTGTTGTTGATGAAGCACATTGTATTTCTCAGTGGGGACATGATTTTCGAACGGATTATCAGCGACTGCATAACTGTATCCGCAAGCTCGGAAATCCTCCAGTGTTGGCGCTGACAGCGACGGCGACCGAAGCGGTACAGCAGGATATTTGTCTTCAGCTCTCGATTCCGATTAAGCATATTGTATTACAATCAGTTAACCGGGAGAATATTTGTTATGATGTTGCACTTGCAGCCGATGAACGGGAGAAAGAGTTGATTTTATTTGAGAAGTTGCGAACACTGAAAAGTCCTGGATTGGTATACTTCCGTTCGCGCCATGGCGCAGAGAGAGCTTTCCAGCTTTCGCAGGTACGCGGAATCGCCCGCTGCGCATTTTATCATGGGGGGATGGCGGCGGAAGATCGTTTATTAATTCAGCAGCAATTCTTGCAAGGGGAATTAGATATTGTGTTCGCTACGAATGCATTCGGCATGGGAATTGATAAGCCGGATATTCGATTCGTGCTGCATTACCATACTCCCCCTGATATCGAGTCGTATCTACAGGAAGTGGGGCGCGTAAGCCGGGATGGAGCACCTGGTTATGCCTGTCTGCTATCGACGCCAGATGACGGGTTTCTACCGGGACAGCTCATCGCCGAAGAGTACCCCAATAAGGAGCAGATGAATGGATTTGCAGCGTTCCTGGGAACGTTGCGTGGACAGAAAGTACAGGTGGATGGGCAGGAGATGCTTGCGCGTTGGGGACTTGAAGAACAGCATGTATCTATTCTGCTTTATCATATGGAGAAAATGAGCTGGCTACGTCAGCCCCGCCGTACGAAGGACGGGTGGGAACTTGAGGTTTTAGAGACGTTTCCGGAGCAATATGTATCTCTCGCCCGCACCGTTTTCCGTCGTCGGGATGAGAGGTATCGCAAGCTGGAAGAGATGCGGCGCTGGCTGATAGAACCGACTTGCCGTAGGGAAACATTGGGAAAGTATTTTTCTCAGGAACACTGTACATCATTGGCCAGTTGTTGTGACCGGTGCGGCATTGACATGGCGCTATACGAGCGTCAGTCGCTAACGGAAGAGGAGCAGCAACAGGAACATTGGGAATGGAGACGGGAATTAGACCGTCTGCTACCCATTCCTTGATAGTAAAGGAGGGGAGAGCGAGAACGAAATGGATCCGCGATATGCACATTTGGATAGCCGAACATTGGCATTAAACGTATATATTTCCCAGGCGATTCTTTTTGCGATTGGTGTGGCTGGGCTGTACTTCTTTTATATTCTTCCCGGAACGAATTGGCAGGCCCGCTTTCTTGCACCGGATTGGATAGAGGTGTTTGTATATGGGACGTTGGTCGCGCTTCTAGTCATTGCAATTGAAATTGTATTAATTGTTTGGCTGCCACCAGAGACATTTGACGATGGTGGATTGAATGAACTGTTATTTCGTGACTTGCCTATCTGGCATATCGCGCTTGTATGTCTCGTTGTAGCCGTAACGGAGGAATTTTTATTTCGTTCGGTGATTCAGCCGGGTCTTGGTCTATGGTGGACAAGTGTACTGTTTGCCCTTGTCCACGTACGTTATCTTAAGAAATGGGTCATGACGGTTGTTGTTTTCTGTATCAGCTTGTTATTCGGATGGCTGTTTGAGAGAACAGGAAACGTTTGGAGTGTAGTCTGGGCGCACTTTCTGGTAGATTTTATCCTCGGATGTTTCGTAAAGAAAGGATGGTTTCTCCCGCAGAAGGAAGGAGAATCTCTCCCAGGGTCGAATACGGAAGAGAGAAACAAAAATGCAGAAAATGGGGATGCCGATGAGCAAGAAACAAGATAGCCATTTCGATCAGGCCGACACCTTGCGAAAAATGGTAGAACAAAAAGAGGCAGAGCAGCTGCCTAAGGCAGGAAAACAACCGGAGAAGATACCTACAGGCACATTGCCGCCACGCAGTTCGGTACATCCGAAGCCGCCTCTGCGTCTTACGTCATACTATATTGCGGGAGCACTTGTATTTCTTGCACTGGGTGGGCTCGTTTTCTGGTGGTACGCGGTGCGCAGCGAACCGTCTGTGGCGCAACCGCAGGCGCAGACGAAAGCGCCATCTGAGCAGAAAGCGCCAGCTAAACCGTCTGTACAGGCCAACAAGCCACCTGCGCCTTCCGTTCCGGCATCTCATCCGAAATCGATTGAAGCGAACAAACCAGCTTCCGGGACAGAGAAGCCAGCCGCCCCTGTCCAGCAGAAACCTCCTGTTAAACCAGCTGCGCCGCAGGCTTCAACGGCAAAAGCCGTGCCTGTTACAAAGCCTGCACCTGCCCCCGTAAAGAAGCAAAGGAAGACTTTACGGCACAGGGTGCAAAAAGGCGATACGTTATACGGAATTTCCGTTATGTATTATGGAACAGGTAAATATCAATACTATCTTGCACGGTACAATGGGATAGAAAAATTGTATGCCGGTTCGGTTATCAAGGTACCGATTCCGCCCCGGTAAGAGAAACAGACGCCAAACGGCGCCTGTTTTTTCTTGTTTTTGGATACACTACAACAAAAGGAAGCGTTGGAAGAAAAGGAGAATGAATGATGAAGCAGACGGAAAATCCGTTAATTGTTCAGGGGGACCGTACGTTGCTCCTTGAAGTGCGACATCCGAAATACAGTGAGGTTCGTGATGCGTTGACCCCGTTTGCGGAACTCGTAAAAAGCCCGGATTATATTCATACGTATCGCTTGACGCCATTATCGTTATGGAATGCCGCGGCATTGGGGTTGCGCGCAGAGACAGTGCTTGACGTATTAGAAAGGTATGCCAAGTTTCCTGTGCCCGCTGCTGTTCGGGATGAGATTAAGCGAACGATGTCAAGGTTTGGCCAGTTGCAGCTTTTCATACGTGAAGAGGAATTGGTGCTTTCGGCAGCTGAACCGCAAATCATGAAGGACATTCTAAGTTATGTATCAATTGCTAACCTTATCGGACGCCGTATAAATGAACGTGAGGCAGTTATACCATCAGCCTGGCGCGGGGCCATCAAGCAATCGTTATTAAAGCTCGGGTATCCTGTACAGGATATGGCTGGATATACAGATGGTGAGCGAGTAGACATGGCTTTGTACGAGCAGCGGGGATTTGTACTTCGTGATTATCAGAAAGCGGCGGTCGATGCATTCTATGCTGGAGGTAGTACATCCGGCGGGAACGGTGTAATCGTTCTACCTTGCGGAGCAGGGAAAACACTTGTCGGCATCGAAACGATGGTTCGGTTCGGCATGGCAACGCTTGTGCTCACCAGCAGTACTGTATCGGTAAAACAATGGAAAAACGAGATGCTCGCCCGCACAACCCTGACAGAAGAACAAATCGGCATGTATACCGGCCAGGAGAAGCAGGTTTGTCCTGTTACCGTCAGTACATACCAGATGATTACGCACCGGTCGGCGGAGTCCGGAGAATTTCCGCATTTGTCGTTGTTTCATGAACGCGACTGGGGCTTGATTATTTATGATGAAGTACATCTGTTGCCTGCTCCCGTATTTCGTATGACCGCCGACATTCAGGCGAAACGTCGACTTGGGCTGACTGCTACCCTGGTGCGGGAAGATGGACGCGCGGATGACGTATTTAGCCTCATTGGTCCGAAAAAATACGAGCTGCCCTGGAAGCAACTTGAAGAACGGGGGTTTATTGCGAATGCAGCCTGCACTGAGATTCGCATTCCGCTCTCTGCTTCCCGTAAGGTAGAGTACATGGGAGCGGGGGAGCGACAGAAGTTTCGTATCGCCGCTGAAAATCCGGATAAGACACCGGTAGTTAAAGAAGTGCTTAAGCGGCATGAAGGAGAACAAATTCTCGTTATTGGTCACTATGTATCACAACTGGAAACATTGGCCCAGGAGCTGAATGCGCCGCTCATAACAGGAAAAACTCCGCAGGAAGAACGAGAGACATTGTACGGAAAGTTTCGCCGCGGCGAGGTTGATACTCTAGTAGTATCACGTGTCGCCAACTTTGCGATTGATTTGCCTGACGCAAGTGTCGCTGTTCAAGTTTCCGGCACATTTGGTTCACGTCAGGAAGAGGCGCAGCGGCTTGGAAGAATTTTGCGTCCGAAAAAAGACGGACGGACGGCGTATTTTTATTCGCTCGTCTCGGCGGAATCGAAGGAAGAGCAATATGCGCACCGACGCCAGATGTTTCTTGTAGAGCAAGGGTATGAATACAATTTGCAGGTAAGGGAACGTACGATGCCATAGCGTAATTATGTAAAACGGGTGAGAACGAACGGTTCCCGCCCGTTTTTAATGTCACGGATTTTTCGGTACCTATTATCTTGTGAAAGCAGTGCATAATGGGTAAACCAAGTAGAGAGTAATTTCTATACTTGAGAAGGAGAGAAGCATCTATGTATGATTGTGCGATTATCGGCGGCGGCATCGCCGGTTTGCAAGCTGCCCTTCAGCTTGGCCGCTATATGCACCGTATCGTGGTTATTGATACAGAAGGAGGTCGTTCTCCATTGGCTCGTCGCTATAGTAATATCCTCGGTTTTCCCGATGGCATTAGCGGTCCGGAACTTCGCGAACGGGGACGAAAACAGGCCAAGGATGTCGGAGTCGAGTTTAACCACGGAAGGGTGAGCCGAGCATGGAACAAGGGCGAAGAATTTGAGTTAGAATTGGAGACAGGGAAGCGTGTTGTTGCTAGGAGGTTATTGATCAGCACGGGGCTAACGGACCGGATTCCTGATGAGATAGAAGGGATAAGGCAAGCGCTTGGTACAGCTGTGTATGTATGTCCTGACTGCGACGGGTATGAAATTAGAAATTTGAAAGCTGTTGTGCTAGGTGCAGGAAATGCAGGAGCCGCTATGGCTTGTGTACTACGGTATTGGACGGATGATTTAACGTATGTGAATCATGAGCCGAAAGAGCGCCCGTTGTCTGAGCACTGGAAAAAAAAGTGTGCTGAATCCAATATAAAGCTGGTAGAAGGTCCAATATTGAAAGTGCAGACAGGAGAAGAAAGTATGCTGTCCAACATTCAGTTGGCAGGGGAGCGAAACATTGAGGCACAGAAAGGGTTTATTGCTTTTGGAGGGAACAAAGCCGAATCAGATATCGCTAAGATGCTTGGGGTAGAACGCTTGGAGAATGGACACATTCCCGTGGACGGACGGACAAAGGAAACAAATGTACGTCATATATGGGCTGCGGGAGACGTAGCAGCGCATTCGCAACTGTTAACAGTTGCTATTGGAGATGGTGCGCAGGCAGCCATATGGATTCATAAAAGTCTTCAAGAATCATAACTGTTTCTGTATCGGTACATTTTAATTTTGTTATATTACAGATGGTTAAGAAATTAGGTTTTCTCAGAAGTCTGGCATGTCCAGACTTTTTGTATTGTCAAGTATTTAACGTGCAAATAGTGTTAAAATGTACCTGTAATAATGATTTTTATATATCTGTTTTATATCTGTATTAATGTATCAGTAAATTCGGATAAATATATATGGTTAATTAATTAGGCTTAGTAAGCGCTTTTATAATGGGAAAAAGTTAATTTGTTCAAAATTAACAAATTCTGTTGCTCAAAAAAATAATACCTGTTATAATTTCTTTGAATCTAAAATGTTGGACAATTCTAATTTTTTATTTATGTGGAATGGACATTGAAATAATATGGGGTAGCATGTGTTTCAGCTAAAACATACGCCTGTGTGGGTGCTGGAAAATGGGGAGGAATAAAGATGTCAATACTTCCGAAGAAGAATGAACTGGGTTTTTATGAGATTCGACTTGAATCTATCGGAGGGCTGGGAGCGAATCTGGCGGGGAAAATGCTGGCAGAAGCCGGCGTGCTGGGGCTAGGACTTAACGGAATGAATTTTTCCTCGTACGGTTCAGAGAAAAAAGGTTCGCCAGTAAAAGCGTTTATTCGCTTCAGTGACCCGGACGTGGAGATTCGTGCTGCCAGTCCGATTGAGCGTCCGCATGTGGTAGGGGTATTCCATGAAGCGCTCTATAAGACAGTGGATGTTGTTTCCGGATTGGATGCGCACGGCATCGTGCTCGTTAATACGACCCGGGAATTTGATGAGGTGCGCGAAGAACTCCATCTAGAATACGGCACACTGGCCACGATTGATGCACTGGGTATTGCGGTTGAAGAGAAGACCAAAGTAAATACAGCGATGCTGGGAGCCTTGTTCAAAATTTGCGATTTTCTTGATCCGGAAGCGATGCGGAATGTTATACGCAAGACGTTTGAGAAGAAATATCCTCATATGGTTGAACCGAACTTACGCACGTTTGACCGCGGATATCATGAAGTAGCATTCAAGGCATATGAGGTACCGGAGGGATCGACGGGCAAAGAATTCGTTCGTCCACAGCCGATGCTTGGCTATGAAACGCAGCCGCTCGGCGGCGTCATTATCAACCCGGGTAATAGTATCCTGAAGGATTTGAGCGGAAGTCGACAAGGTTTCTTGCCAGAGTATCATGCTGGAAAATGCATCCACTGCGCTGCTTGTGACACGGTTTGTCCCGATTTTTGCTTCGTATGGGAGGAAGGAGCCGATAAGAAAGGCCGTCCGCAGATGTTCCTCTCAGGTATCGATTATCAATATTGCAAAGGCTGTCTAAAATGCGTACAGGCCTGTCCGGTCGAAGCGCTAACGGAGCTTCGTGAAAATATCGGATACGCCGAGGACCACCGTGTGCCACAAAAGTTTATACTGGCTGCTAATTAACCGGGAAAAGGGGATGGATGACAATGGCGATTGAATACGACAGGGAAAAAGCGGCGCTTACTGCGGCGATAAAAGAAACCATGCCGGAGCAGAGCTTGACGTTTGAGTCCGGCAATGAGATGGCTGCGATGGCTGCCGCGCAAATCAACTATCATCTAATGGGATATTTTCCGATTACGCCTTCTACGGAGGTAGCGCAATATCTTGATATGATGAAAACACGCGGCGAACATGACATCGTACTGATCCCGGCCGATGGGGAGCATGGCTCGGCAGGTGTCTGCTATGGTGCCGCCGCTGCGGGTGGGCGCGTGTTTAATGCGACGAGCGCGAACGGTTTCCTGTATATGCTTGAGCAGTTACCGGTGCAGTCAGGGACACGCTTTCCGATGGTGCTTAACCTGGTTACGCGAGCAATCAGTGGCCCGCTGGATATCCGCGGCGACCATTCGGATTTATATTACGGTTTGAATATTGGCTGGCCGATTCTTTTGGCGCGTGATCCGCAAGCGGTGTACGACATGAATATTATCGCACTTCGCGTAGCTGAGCATGCGGACGTTCGCTTGCCGGTAATGGTGGCATATGATGGATTCTTTACTTCGCATCAGAAACGGCGTGTTCAGTACTTTGCTGATCGAGGCACGGTACAGAGCTTTGTCGGGGAAATGCCGTCCGGGTATGTACATGCGCTTGATCCGGAAAATCCGATTACAATTGGTCCGTACATGAACGACCCAGATTTAATTAACAACAATTATCAACAATCAGAAGCGATGTACCGCGCTGGCGAGATATTCAAACAGGTGGCGGATGAATACGAGAAAATCTCCGGACGTAAGTATGAAGCGCTTGACCTTTATCGTATGGAAGATGCGGAAGTAGCGGTTTTTCTTCTCAATTCTGCTGCTGAAACGGCCAAAGACGTGGCTGATCAATTAAGGGCTAAAGGTATCAAGGCGGGTGTAATTAGTCCAAATATGATTCGTCCATGGCCAGCCAAGGAAATTCAGAAAGCTTGTAAAAACTTAAAGGCAATTATGATTGGGGAACGCGCTGACTCCTATGGTGGGTATGGTGGTAATTTAACTCATGAACTAAAAGCCACGCTTCAGGAGATGAAAGGAAATGAAACTGTTGTGGTGAGCCGTGTTTTCGGTGTCGGCGGCAAAGATTTCTATCATGACGATGCGGAAGCGTTTTTTGACTTGGCCATTGAGGCGGCAGAGTTGGGTTTAGCACAGATTCCATTTGATTACTTCGGGCATACGCCGGGAAATCCTGAACTTGCACCGAAGCGGGTACTTGCGCCGCTCCATGGGGATGCTTTCAAGTCAGGGCTCATTCAAGTGACACCGAACGAACAAACGGGTAAACTGAATGTCAAAATTCCGCCGCTGCGTGCGCTTACTGGCAAGCCGAAGCGTATTGCGCCAGGTCATGGAGCTTGTCCAGGTTGCGGTATTTTCCCTGGATTGGAACTATTCTTTAAAGGTATTGAAGGGGATATTGTCGTACTGTTCCAGACTGGCTGCGCAATGGTAGTTACGACAGGGTATCCGTATAGTTCGCATAAGCAGACGTACATCCATAATCTGTTCCAGAATGGTGCGGCCACATTATCAGGTGCTGTCGAGATGTTCTATGAACGCAAACGTCGGGGTGAGATTCAAGTAGGTGATGATTTTACTTTCGTTATGGTAACAGGGGACGGCGGTATGGACATCGGCATGGGACCAGCTATCGGTACGGCGCTCCGCAATCATAGAATGATCGTGCTTGAGTACGATAATGAGGGATACATGAATACGGGAAGTCAGTTATCCTATTCTACGCCAATGGGGCATATGACATCTACTTCAGGTGTTGGTAAGGCGCAGGGTGGAAAAACGTTTCATCATAAAGATACGGCCCAAATTATGGCGGCAACGAACATTCCATACGTATTTACAGGTACGGAGGCATTTCCACAGGATTTGCTGAAAAAAGCGGCCAAAGCTCAATGGTATGCACAGAATGCCGGTATGGTATATGGCAAAATTCTTATCGCCTGCCCGCTTAACTGGAAATCGGCCGACGAGCAGGGCCAAACCATTGTGGAAGCCGCAGTCAATTCTTGTTTCTTCCCGTTGTATGAAATAGAGAATGGTATTACGAACATCACGTATGACCCAGAAGCGAGGAATAAGCGAATCGAAGTACAGGATTGGCTTTCACTGATGGGCAAAACAAAGCACATGACTAAGCCGGAATACGCCGAGATGCTAACCTCCTTCGCCGGAGAAGTTGAACGCAGATGGCGCCGTCTGAAAGCGAAGCATGAGAATGAATATCTATAAGAAAATCAGGATATCACATCATGGTGCCTGCTTTATTTCTTCCAGGAAGTAAGGAAACACTATGATGAATAGGGCCCAGCACGTACAAGTGACGGGTCTTTTTTGTTTGTCTGTAATATTCTTTGTCCTTCGTTTATATAGTAGGAAGGAGGGGAACAAAGCGAATTTCACAATTTATTTTTAAGTAGAGTATGGTAAAATACAGAAGGATAGCGGCAGTTGAAGGGGGAAGCAGTCTGGTGGATGATAGAAGCTGGGAAGAATTCCTGATCCCTTATGAACAAGCGGTCGAGGAATTGAAGGTGAAATTTAGGGGTATTCGTAAAGAATTAAAAAAGAGAAATGAATATTCGCCCATTGAATTCGTGACAGGTCGCATCAAAAAGATTTCAAGCATCTTGGAAAAAGCGAACAAGCTAGGCATTCCGTTGGATCGGCTTGAGGAAGTCGAAGACATTACGGGTATTCGGATTATGTGCCAGTTTGTCCAGGATATCGACCGGGTAGCGGAATTGGTCCGCCAGCGCAGTGGCAAAGATATGACCCTCGTCTACGAAAAAGACTACATAAAAAACGAAAAGCCGAGCGGCTACCGCAGCCATCATATTATCATTAAGTATCCTGTGCATACTTCGCAGGGAGAAAAAGAAATACTAGCCGAAATCCAAATACGAACGCTGGCGATGAACTTTTGGGCGACCATCGAGCATTCGTTGAATTATAAGTATGAAGGCAACATTCCCGAAGATATAAGAGAACGTTTGCGTACGACGGCTGAGGCTGCGTATCTGTTGGATACGGAGATGTCGGAAATTCGTGACGAAATCCGCGATGCTCAACAGATGTTCGAGTATAAATCAAATATTGTTTCGCGGATTTTGCAGGGGATTCAGAATCTATATCAACGCGGCTTTGTAGTAGAAGCAACAGAATTCCAAAATGAGTTTCGCCAGATGCGAGCGCGTGGCGATGTAAGCGAGCTCCGTCAGCTTTCACGTACAATCCGGGCGAAGATTCAAGAGGTCAGGACACGCGAGTAGGGGTGCGTGTCCTTTTGTTCATGGATAAGAAACGATCTGTCGTTTCTTCCGATTGTATCACTTGAAAAACTCGCGAGGTGTGTGCCAAACGTTGCTTGCACAGTAGAGCTGCATAAGGGTAACTAAGGCGGTTGCCTGCGCGATAGCTTGGCACCAGCCAAGTTTTCTTTATCCTGTGTGGAGCGCATGGTACGGTAGACGAAAAAGACCGACAACTGTCTCCCTCATAAAGATGCCCAGATGCTTTGTCGGTCCGTCTGAAGTAACGCAAAGCGGCTGTTTGGCTTCTGAGTGGAAAAAGGATGAGCGGCAACACCCGCGATTTTTTCTTAATCATAGTGTGCAAATGAAGTGTCCATACTATGAAGGTAATACAATCGATAGAGGAGGAAATGCACATGTTGAATCGAGACGAGATCAAGGAATACTGCGAAGATGAACCGAACTCCTACGGCACGGGCATGCTACTTTCCTTCATTATTGGAGCCGTCATCGCTATCATGATGGTATGGGGCATCTCTATGCTTGAGGTATGAGGCGTAATACGGCGTCTGACGGGCGTAGTCAGGAAGGACCGTAAATCCGAATGCGGAAGACGGTCTTTTTGTTTTTAATACCTTGTACCTTGCTTTCACTCCGTGTTATCATTAAAAAAATCCCATTATTTCTTGAACAAAAAACAATCCTGTAACGTATTCTAATACTACCACCGAATTTGCGGAGGGAGGGGTCATAATGCGCGTTGAACGTCTAAATCAGGATAAAATAAGGATTTTCTTAACATTCGATGACCTGATTGAACGGGGAATTGAAAAGGATGATATGTGGCGCGATATACCAAAAGTGCACGAACTTTTCAATGACATGATGGATCAGGCTCAAGACGAAGTGGGTTTTACAGTGAACGGACCCGTAGCCGTCGAAGTTTTCTCCCTGCCGGCTCAAGGCATGGTTGTAATCGTAACGCGGGGTAAGACCGAAGCGCATGATGACGCTGAGGATCTGGACTACGATGACATATATGAAATGCAGGTTACGTTAGAGGAGAGCGATGATGTGGTCTATGTGTTCTACGATTTTGAGCACCTGATTGAACTAGCCCATCGAATCAATTCTAAAGTAATCGACGGGGGAAGTGCATACGCTTATAATGGGCGTTATTACCTCGTATTTGAAGAAGTCGATTTAGCGAAAGATGAATATAACGATTTCATAGCGGTATTGTCTGAATACGGTGAAGCTTCCACGCTGACTAAGCATGTTCTGCAAGAATATGGCAAGGTCGTTGTGGATAGTGACGCGGTGAAGGTTCTTTGCCGTTATTTCGACTAACTCGCATAGTATGAAGCGCATGGCATGTTGCCATGCGCTTTTCTGCTGTTATAGAGACTTGCCACTTTGAGGTTACGAGACCAGGCAGAAGTGGTAAAGAACTAAAGATATGCAAAATTTCTTCGATCGCGTCACAATAATAGAGAAGAGGGAGAGTGGAACGGTTGAAAAGTACTGAAGAACCGAACCTTGCACCAAGCCTGTCTAATATGAATCTTGAAGAACTTGTCAGTTACTATGAAAACAGCCTGTCACCTAACGCCATCTCATTCTTGAAGCGTAAGGGAATTGAATTGGAAACAGCCGAGAAATACCACATTGGATTTGAGGGTCCTCAGATTGGATTTAACGCCTCGCAGAGCAAGCTGAGCGGCTATTTCACTAATCATCTTGTATTCCCGATTTATAATGAGACGGGTCATGTGGTTGATTTGCTGGGACAGCCAATTCAGGAAGTGAAGCCGCACAATAAAATGCTGCTTGGAAAAACCGATATTTTCTTCAATCAGGCCGCCATTGAAGAAGCGGATGAGGTAATGCTATGCCGTGACGTGTTTGACGTGCTGACACTCGAGCAGGCAGAGATTGCTGCTGTATGCGTACCGGAATATAACGTGTTTAAAGAAGCGCATGCCGAGCTTTTAAAAGGAAAACGCGTATTTATTTGTTATCCGAATGATGAATCAAGTCGACGTGAGAGCAAACGGATTCAGGAGATACTACAGGGTAAGGCCGACGAAGTGTATACCCCGTATTTGCCAGAAGGCATCCGCAATATCAATATGTTTTTTAATGAAATCAAGGAGCCGAAGCTAAAGTTCATGCGGCTTTTAAGGCAGACGGTAGAGGAGACGATTAAGGAACCCATCGCCTCTGATGCCAAAAATCTGGTTGTGTTCATGGAAGAATATTGTCAGCGTTATAAGCATGAAGTGAATGGAATAAAAACTGGTTTTCCGGAACTTGACGATTTGCTGCTCGGAGGTATGCGTGGTGGATTGTACATGATTCAGGGCTACGTATCAAGCGGTAAGTCCATGTTTATGCGTCAGGTAGCGGATCAAATCGCGCAACAGGAAATTCCGGTTGTTTATGTGACATGGGATATGACAGCATTTGAGCTATGGGCCCGTTCGATGGCCCGTGTCCTTGATGTATCTACGGAAGAAGTATTGACAGGACAGGTGGAGGCAGAAAAAGTTCAGCAGGCGAACCAGGAGTACAAGAAAGTCGCTAACCACTTATTCACGATTGAAGGGAAATTCGAGACGTCTTTGTATGATATTGAGGATTGTGTGGAACAAATAACGAAATCGCTCGGCACGGCTCCGGTAGTATTTATTGATCATATCCAGCGTGTACCGGTACGTGACAAAGACGGGCGCTTAATGCCGGGAGGAAATGAAGCATTAGTAGCATACATGCTTCATCAATGGTCACGAAAGTGGGATATTCCCATTGTGGTTTCCTCGCTAAAAAGTAACGATGAGAAGGATGAAATGCCGGTGACGGTGGAGGCCTCAGTCGATGTACTGCTCGTATTTGAGCGAAGTAAAGGCGAGCGAGAGCATAAGCAGGAGGAGATTATTATTCGTATGCATAAAAATCGTAACGGCTCGCTGGGCAAGCTTCCATTTTTATTTAATAAAGAAAAAGCCAGCTTTACACCTTCCAAAACGTAAAGGAAAGAGTTATACTTGCTATGTCTTGACAGACTTATGAATTTTTTCGAGGTGGTAAAAAATGGGAGAAAAAGACGTGGTAACCGAATCGACTGTTCCTGCGAATGGGAGCGCAGAACAGCAGCAAGAGAGTCTGGATGTGCTGAAGTCAACACAGACGGTGATTGCTGAAGCCCTTGACAAAATGGGATATCCGAAAGAGATGTATGAGCTCTTGAAGGAACCAATGCGCATGTTCACTGTACGTATCCCAGTGCGGATGGATAATGGCGAGACGAGGGTGTTTACTGGTTACCGGGCTCAGCATAATGATGCGGTTGGGCCAACAAAGGGTGGTGTTCGTTTCCACCCGGAAGTATCAGAAGGCGAAGTAAAAGCGCTTTCGATTTGGATGAGCTTAAAGTGCGGTATCGTTGATTTGCCGTATGGCGGCGGTAAAGGTGGTATCATCTGCGATCCGCGTGAGATGTCGTTCCGTGAATTGGAGCGCTTAAGCCGTGGGTATGTACGCGCTATCAGCCAAATCGTAGGACCGACAAAAGACATTCCGGCTCCGGACGTATTCACTAACTCGCAAATTATGGCGTGGATGATGGATGAATACAGTCGTATCCGTGAATTTGATTCTCCAGGCTTTATCACAGGCAAGCCGATTGTGCTGGGCGGATCGCAAGGCCGTGAAACCGCGACGGCTAAAGGCGTAACGATTTGTATTGCAGAGGCGGCCAAGAAAAAAGGCATCGACCTGCAGGGTGCGCGCGTTGTTGTACAAGGTTTCGGTAATGCGGGTAGTTTCCTCGCGAAATTCATGCATGACGCCGGTGCGAAAGTCATCGCTATCTCCGATGCATACGGTGCATTGCATGACGAAAACGGCCTAGACATCGAATACCTGTTGGATCGTCGTGATTCATTCGGTACGGTAACAAAACTGTTCAACAACACAATTTCCAACAAAGAATTGCTTGAGTTGGACTGCGATATTCTGGTGCCAGCCGCAATTGAGAATCAGATTACGGCATCGAATGCGCATAACATCAAAGCGAGCATCGTGGTTGAAGCAGCGAACGGACCGACAACACTGGAAGCGACCCGCATTCTGACTGAGCGAGGCATTCTGCTCGTTCCGGACGTGCTGGCGAGCTCCGGCGGGGTAACTGTATCGTACTTTGAGTGGGTACAGAACAACCAGGGCTACTACTGGACGGAAGAAGAGGTAGAATCCCGCCTGCGCGAAGTGCTTGTGCGTGCGTTCGACAATGTATATAATACGCACGTATCACGCAATGTAAATATGCGTCTGGCCGCTTATATGGTAGGCGTACGCAAGATGGCGGAAGCAAGTCAGTTCCGTGGTTGGGTATAATCGTTGAAATAAACGAAAAAAATCCTCTACAATATAGTTTGTGGAGGATTTTTTTGTTCTTGGACTTCTAAACTACAAATACATACAGTACATACAGAGCGTTTAAAAACCTTAATTCAAGCGAGAGTGTATATTGTAATACATTAAGTCGAGAAGAGAGCTAGAAAGCAAATTAGAGGGGATTATGTTCGGCTAAAGGTGATTGCTACTTATAAAGTGTATTACTTATCAAGGATGAGCATCATATTACAAATAAAGTTCTATCTTAAAATCAAAATAATGATACAATAAATTCGCATAAAGCCATAATAATCTTTTTTCAAATTAATGGAGGGTTAAATGCGTAAAGTAGTTTTATTAACCACAGGTGGAACAATTGCAAGCAAGGCAAATGAAAAAGGAATGTTATCCTCTGGAGAATTATCTGGTCAAGAATTAGCTGATATGTGTAATTTGCCCAAAAATATAGAGGTTGTTGTTGATTCAGCCTTTCAATTACCTTCTATGCATATAGGGTTTAATGAACTATTGGAATTAAAAAGTCATATTGAGGAAATTTTTAAAGATGAATCAATTGATGGTATTGTTGTCACTCATGGTACAGATACTATGGAGGAAACAGCATACTTCTTGGACTTAGTTATTAGCGATGAAAGAACCGTTGTTTTAACTGGTTCACAACGCTCATTAGAGGATCTAAGTAATGATGTTTATATTAATATCAGACATGCTATTTACACTGCCTGTGATGAAACGCTAAGAGGCTCAGGAGTAGTTGTTGTATTTAATGAGCGTATATTCTCTGCTAAATATGTAAAGAAAGTTCATGCATCTAATATCCAAGGATTTGATGTATTTGGTTTTGGATATTTTGGCATTATTGATAATGATGTAGTGAAAATTTATCAAAAACCTGTATGCAATGAAAGCTTTAATATTGTTCAAGAAATCCCTCCAGTTGATATCATAAAATGCTACATTGAAGCAGACAGTAAATTTATTGATGCAGCAGTTCAAAGTGGTACAAAAGGAATTGTCCTTGAAGGAGTAGGTAGAGGACAAGTTGCTCCTAAAATGATGGATGGTATTGAACGGGCTATAAAGAGTGGTGTACAAGTAGTTGTTACTACAAGTGCAGAAGAGGGACATGTTTACACAACTTATGATTATCCAGGAAGCGCATATGATCTTTACACAAAAGGTGTAATTTTAGGAAAAGATTATGATAGCAAGAAGGCAAGAATGAGACTTGCTGTACTTCTGGCAAGTGACATAGATGATATTAAAGAAGTGTTCTGATTAGCGAGGGGGAGGAAATCAAGTCCTCCCTTTTTTATTATTAATGAGCTTTATCCTTGCCCATAAGGGACATTTTTTCATTTACATATAGGTAGCAAATACATGCCTTTACATCTCCTAAAAATCCTCTGTTAAAAACAACAGGGGATCATTTTTTGTTTAGTAGTTATTAAAACAGTCAATAAAGAAAAGTTCAGTAAAACAGTTCTAAAAGATAAAAAACTAACTCCAAGATAGATAAATTTGATCTAATAAATTTATGTATTAATAATAAGCTCTCAATGCCTAAAGCAAGTGAATGCAAAGAATTTAGCAATATATGTCGTGTTAATGGTGTGTGTTAGTTCTTTGTTAAGAAAAGATGCTACTTCTTCGTTTTATATACCTGAAAGAATGATGTATAATCAAGCGAGGAGGTAAATTTATGAAAAAATGGTGGGTAATTTGGTTTTTTAGTATACCAATCTGTTTATTTTCATATCTCTATTCCTTTTTTATTACAGGGAAAATTTCATATTTATCTCAATCTGAATGTAAGCCCATGTTTATATTTACTCCTCAAGATGTACAGTATTGTTCTGATGTTTATCCGATTGACGTGTTTTTAATTTCTTTAAGGGAAGAGCCTCTTTCATATGTCTGTATTATTTCTGGGCTGTATTTTGTAGGGTTTCTGCTTTATAAGGTATTAAAATTGGTAAAGAATGAAAATTAGACTTCACTTCATTAAGCAAGTCAATCAAAAAGCTTAACAGGCTTTCTGGTTCTAATTATAAACCAGTTAAATCGTCATTCCAATTTGTCCCTACTAACAATTCATCCTTATCCATATCAACAAGCCATTCATACATAAACTCTTCAAGTGGGATAGTCTCTGATACAAAGGCCGCTAAGTTTTCCTTGGCACATCGACGTACATAAGCTTTATCAGAACAAAAAGCATGACCTGTGTGTCTTCGTTTTCATTAGATTCGCAGACAAACTAGCCCTCTGTTGAATGCAGTCCCCAAACGGTTTTATTTTGAATAACCTTCTCAATAAATTTTTCTGTTCTTCTCTGCGACTTTACTATTAAATCAAAATGTGCCAGCCCTTTGTTTCCTACTATGTTGTTATATATATATATCTGATTTGATACATCAACAAATTTTTATGGTGAGAGGTAAGAAAAGAAGGAAGGGCGGTGGGCGGGAGCGGTCGGAAAATGACACGCTGGCCTTTCTTCTGCCGGATTGCAGGGCGCATCCAATCTCTTCTTTTTCTGAATCTCCTACTTCCAACCACGCTCCCCTGTCAAAATATTAAGTGTGATTTATATAGTTCCGTTTAGGTGAGTTGCTTTTACTATCTATTCAAAAGCATCAGGTGAGAATATGAATAGGAAGCTGTACAGATTATAGGATAAAATATAAGTATGGAGGGGGAGATTATGAGAGGCAGACCAGAAATAAAAATAGAAACAGAAAAGATTTATAAGACAAAGAAGAATCCAAATGGAATGTTTGTAGCACGGCTTATCCAGATACCTAAAGAAGAAAAGTTAGATATTACTCTGGTCATTCAAAATCGAAAAACCAAACAGATTATTTATAAAGAAGTCTTGGTAACAACAGACAATCATTATCATTCCTTTCGTCTTGCACGGGGGAATATTAAATGGGTCTCCTTGAATACGGTTGCGGTATGGGATGGGCTTGGTCATAAATTAGTGGAAGTAACAGCTTTAACAGGAAAGGAAAATTATCGTATTTCTGATGAACATTATGCATCAATTGCAAAATTACTACTAAAGCTACCTAGAGGAACAGTTGTCGGGCAAATCAATGATGAATTGGTGAGCATTAAAGTAGAATAACTAGTAAAATTAATGAAATGGTTAGTGTGGATAAAAGATTAACCTTATCGAAAATAAGGAGGTTAAAATGTCTAAATTGAATTATGATTATAATACATTATCAGGCAATACCATTTATGAAGTAATTACAGGTTCACAGTCGTATGGATTAAATACTGATAATTCAGATATAGATATAAAGGGAATTGTGATTTTACCTAAAGAGTTATTCTTTTCAATGACAAATGAATGGGAAACTGAGGTATTTCATGATCCAGATATTGAGTATCATTCCTTGAAGAAATTTATGAATTTAGCAAACTCACAAAACCCAACCGTGCTTGAAATGTTATATACAGAGTCACAGTTCATCAATAAAAGCACATCTGCTTCTGAAAAACTGCGAGAGAATAGGCATTTATTTTTATCACAGAATTGCTTTTTTGCTTTTGGTGGATATGCTCAACAACAATTAATGAAAATAAAAAATGGATTAGAAAAGGCCACTGATGACGATAGGAATAAGCACTTAAGATATACTGTTGAAAACATTATTAGACGTTTTTCGGAGCGTTACCCTACATACAACAATGACAATATTAAAGTATTGGATATTCACTATGATGAAGATGGGAAGCAACAAATGTATCTGAGTGTGTATTTTGACAATACTCCAATTACACAATTATCCGGTATGGTATCTGAAATTCAAAATGCATATAAAGGATACACAAAAATTGGTAACAGAAATCGCAAACCAGAACAAAAGTTAGGTAAACACGCTATGCATTTAATACGCCTACTTACAACAGGAATTGAAGTATTAGAGCAACAAACAATTCAAGTATATAGAAGTGAGGATAGAGATTTTCTATTATCTCTTAGAAATGGAGATTATGAGTGGGATGAAGTTTTTAAAATGATTGATGAACTTGAGTTGAAATTGCAACAAGCATTTAAATATACAAAGCTACCAAAGGTTACAGATTGGAATAAGATCAACAATCTATATAAAGAAATTATGTTGGAACATTTTTAGATGGAGGATAAAATGATTAAACAAATTGAGAATCTGATTAATAACAAAAAAGATTGTCCAGTTAAATTTGATAATCTTATATACGTCTGTCAGGGTGGTTCTCATATTGCAGGAACTAATGACGATACTTCTGATTTCGATTTTCGATCAATAGCTATTCCATCTGATGATTATGTTATTGGGATAGATAAGTTTGAACATACAAAGGTAGTAACAGGAAAGAATAAAATTAATCAATTTGAGGATTTTGATTTAGAAATTTTCTCATTTGACTATTTTATAAATCAAGCCGCAAACGGTGAGGTTATTCCTACAGAGATGTTATGGGTAGATAATAAATATGTTCATAAGAAAAGTGATATTATGAATTTATTATTAGATAATCGTGACCTTTTTCTTTCAAAAAATGTCGTTTTTCGGTACATGGGTTTTGTAATAGGTTGTATAAATCGTGCCTTCTTGCCAATAGAGATTGTAGAAAAAGATGCTAAAAGACCAGATAGAATAGAACGAGTAAGGAAGTACGGATATGAAACTAAATTTGTCATGAATGCTATTAAATGCTTAAGGATTTGTGTTGGTTTGCTAAAGAATAATCAGATTGAATTATATCGTGAAGACAAAGAAGAATTGCTTGATATTAAGAATGGTAAGCTTGGGCACTTTGATAAAGGTATTACCGAGGCTAAGAAGGTAATTTATGAATTAGAACAAGAAAAAGAGTGTCTATTACAACAGTCATCTTTACCTAAGAGGGTAAATAAAGAGTTAGTAAACAAATTTAAAAAAGACTTTTTTATTAAAGTAATTAAAGAAGTCTACGGATATTAAGGATGTGATTCCATGTTTATTTCTGAAAATATAAGCAGCGTTTTATTAACTTTGCAAAATAATGGATATGACTCATATTTATATATCTGATTTGATACATCGGCAAATTCTTGTGGTGAGAGGGAAGAAAAGAAGGAAGGGCGGTGGGCGGGAGCGGTCGGAAAAAGACACGCTGGCCTGTCTTCTGCCGGAGCGCAGGGCGCATCCACCCTCTTCTTTTTCAAAATCTCCTCCTTCCAACCACGCTCCCCTGTCAAACTATCAAGTGTAATTTATATAGATGAGGTTTAAATCAACATTTGAAACGTTAGTCCCGTTTGTAGAAAATTATAATTCACCATATAAATAGTTGGTATAAAGTAAATAAGTCAAGGCTAATAAAAATGGGGAGATATTGATGAAAATAATAATAAGTGATGAGAAATTATCAATAGTCGACCAAGATGAAAACAAAAATATATGGATGAAATGGGATGACATATATGCTATTCCACACCTGTTGATTATCCATATATAGGAAGAAATAAGATGCACGCGTCGGCGTGCTCCCTCGTCTTTTTCTCACAAGAAAGGGACACGGCCGCTTTGTGGCGCCAAGGCCGGACCGGCAAAACATCTAGGTGTTTCAAAGCGGGAGACAGTTGCCGGTCGGTTTCGTCCTTGGCGCCACACGCTCCACATGAGAAAAACAAAGGGGACGCACGCCGTACGCATCCTTCTTTTCTATCCATTTATGATACCAAGGGTGTTGATTGTTCCGAGAGGAAAAGACCACCACAACGGGACACAAACAAGGCCTTTCGTCTCCCTTCCCAAGCGCATGCCCCGGCCAGGCGAAAGAGGACAGCAACTGTCTCCATCTTCGCGTCTACCCAGATGTTTTGTTGTCCCGCCTGGCGGGGGTAAAAAGCGGCCCTCTACGCTTCCGTGCGGGAGACGAACCGACGCCCGTTTGGGGCACGGTGTGGTGACGATCCACTCTGGATCGTACTGGATAATCAACACCCTTGATGCTATTCATTATTATAAACTCGATTGCATAACTGAGGTTGTTACTTGTCTTGAATTTGATTATGAAAACGGTGAATATTTAGAGGTGAACAGCACTAATGAAGGATGGGAGAACTTAATAAATGGTTTATATAAGTATATACCAATACAAAAGGAAAATTGGAAAACAGATATGCTAAAGTGCAAATTAGACGATAATGGACACACAATCTATCGAAGAATTTAAAGAATCATGACTACATAATAGATTCCAATAAAAGTATAGTGTGGTGTTGTTACTTAAAGAGGAGAAGATACACTATCCAGCAGCCGTTACATACAAGGCTGCTTTTATTTTATTTAACAAGATATACATTTGAATCAATAGAAACATATGGGTGAATATTAAACTGATGTGTATGGCTACTACTTTACCTTAGATGGTAAGAACATGGTAGTATGTGAGCATTCATCAAACATTGGAGCGGCTTTTGTTGATAAGGAGCCAAAGGTTAAGTTAAAGCTTGTTAAGAACAGGAATACAAATAGTAATGAATTTAGATACAGATAAAGTAAAAATGTCTGAACATGCTCTTCTAAGAGCGAAAGAAAGTTTTGGCCTTGAAAAAGAAGAGACAATAAAGCATTTTAGAGACTTGCTAAAGAAAGCTAAGAGAATTGGCGGTGTTTATGATAGAAATGCATTTACTTCTGTTTTTTATGCAATAGGAAGAGCAGCTAAGCATCCTAATACAGAATTAAATGTAAAACATCAGGCAAGTATCTAAATTTACCTCATAGTAATAAAGAGAGTAAGTATATATATAATATCATCACCCCTGTTGATTATCCATAAGGTGGAAGAAAGAAGATGCACGCGTCGGCGTGTTTCCTCGTCTTTTTCTCGCAAAGAGGAAGCACGGCTGCTTTGCGGTCCCGCCTGGCGGGGTAAAAAGCGGCCCTCTACGCTTCCGTGTGGGAGACGAACCGACGCCCGTTTGTAGCACGGTGGGCTGATCGTACTGGATAATCAACACCCTTGTAATATCATGATTAAAGACGGTAAGAAAACCTTTATAAAGGCAACAAGTAAAAAGCAAATTGCAGTGTATAGGGAAATTGTTATTAATAACCATAAACAACAAGAGGTAGCTGAAGAAATGAATGTGACTATATAAATTACACTTGATATTTTGACAGGGAAGCGTGGTTGGAAGGAGGAGATTGAATGATTGAAAAAATAGTGGGGCTTATTGTATTCATTGTTCCACTTATTGTAGGGGTATTTGTTGGATACAACATAGGATATGACAATGGTCGGATAAATACATTGAGAAAAGTAAAAGGTGAACCGGAAATCGAAAATTGGAAGCCTAAAAAGTATAGATGAAATGTTGTATGAATAACAAAATAAATAGAGTGAAAATCTATATACATCTGATTTGATAAATCGACAAATTCTTGTGGTGAGAGATAAGAAAAGAATGAAAAAAATCAGAGGTTGGAAAAAGACACGCCCGCCTTTTTTCTGCCGGGGCGCAGGGCGTATCCACCCTCTTCTTTCTCCATCTCTCCTATTTCCAACCACGCTACCATGTCAAAATATTAACTGTAACTTATATAAATAATGCTTTTCTTAAAATAAGAACAACACTTATAATGAAATTTAAATGGAAAAAGAAGGATTGCATAAAAATAAATGGTTAATTAAATATCTAAATTAGAAAATGCAATAAGTATTTTATGGCATTTTAAAATAGAAAATTATAAAACGAGGAGCAAAAAATATGAATAACGATAAGACGGCTTTCTCTACTAATGCTGAATATGATAATAGTAATGACCAATATCCACAATTCAGTGAAGCGATTAAACATCACTTTTCTACTTTTGATAATCTCCCACTCTTTACTACTGATGCAGAGGGATTATTTGAAGCGTTTCTTGAAAGTTTACCGCATAAAGCAAGACAACATTATACTTGCAGCTGCTGCCGACATTTTGTGAATCGTTTTGGTGGTCTAGTGTCTATTTCTGAAGATGGTGAGATTAGTTCTGTTTTATGGGATGAAGACAACACACCTAAATTCTTCGTTAAATCTGTAAAGGCAATGAAGGAAATTGTCCTTAAATCTAAAGTTACAGGAGTATTTGTATCGAGTGAGAAAACACTTGGTCAACCACATTCTGGTGGATGGGATCATATGGCTGTAACACTTCCTACAGAAAAAGTTTATTATTCTAGATTAAAAACTGCTGGACAAGAAATGGCAGAAAAAAAGGAAGACTTCAGGATTTTGAACGCTGGGTTGGTGGAATATCCTTTGGATGCTGTAGACCAAGCACTAATATTACTAGAATCAGAATCATTATATAGGTCGAATAAGATTCTTGGTGTTGCCAAATTCCTTCAAGAGCTACATATTAAACGTCAAAACACTCGAAACAGTCGAGTTCAAGGTAACATCACTTGGTTGGCTGTTGCAACTGCTCCTGCTGGATTCTGCCATATTAAGAGTAGTATGATTGGAACCTTGCTTGATGATATTGTTGCTGGACTTTCATTTGATTCTATTAGTCGTAGATTTGCAGAGAAAATGAACCCATCTAATTACATGAGGAGTCAAGTTGCTCCATCTCAAGGCAACATTCAACAAGCAGAAAAGATCGTTGAAAAGCTTGGTATTGCTAATTCACTACGAAGAAGATATGCAACGTTTCAGGAAATTACACAATTCATTTGGAAAAATAATGAGTCCTCTAAGGAAAAGAGCGATGTGAAAGTTGAGGGCGTATTTAGTAATATTACACCTAAGGAAAGTAAGCCTAATAAAGTAGAATTGCCAAATACAATTATGACATGGGAAAAATTTCAAAGGACAGTGTTGCTGACAGCAGAAAGTATTGAAGTTAGGGTCGATAACCCTAATCGGCTGATGGCTCTAGTGACTGCTTCTGATCAACAGGCTCCTAATATTTTACTATGGAATAATCCGTTTAGCTGGTATTATCATGGTGGAATTGATGGTGAAATTAAGAGGCGGGTTGAGAGTGCAGGAGGGCGATATGAGGGTAATGAAATCCGATGCTCGCTCATTTGGGAAGGGTACACAGACCTTGATCTGCATTGTGTGACTCCTAGTAGTGAACATATTTACTACGGAGACAAAATGAGTTCCTGTAATGGTTGGTTGGATATTGATATGAATGGCGGTAGTCACAGAGACTATTCACCAGTTGAGAACATTCGATGGAGTAATGGTCATGCGTCAAAAGGTAAATACGTCTTCTATGTTCACAACTATTGTGAAAGAGGAAGCGGAAGGACTCCATTTAAGGCCGAACTGGAAGTTAATGGTCAGATTTACACCTATCATGGTGTTGCTGGCAATACCGGCTTTAAAGAAACTTTGTTCACTTTCGACTACGTTAAGGGACAACACCCGGACATCTCTAGCACGAATTATTCGTCTGATAATGCATGGAATGTTCAACTAAACAGCTTTGTTAAGGTAAAAGGCATAACCAATTCTCCAAATCTTTGGAATGAAGAGAAGGTTACTCATTCAGGTCATCATATTTTCTTTTTATTGGACGGATGTAAGGATTTATCCGAGGGGAAGGGTAGAGGATTTTTTAATGAGACGCTTAAATCTGAACTTCGTGAAATTCGCAAGACGCTAGAAGCTTATACTGCAAACACTCCAATTGAAGATGTTGCGAATGCTTCTGCTTGCGGAGTAGGTTACTCAAAAGATAGTGAATGGGATTTGACTCTGAAAATAACCTCAAATAACTCTACGAGAATTATTAAAATTGATAGATGGGATTAATTATTAAATAATGATATGGGAAATGGAGAGTGTGTAATTCTTCGTTTCCCATAAATCTGTGTTTTACTATGAAATAAGGAAATAGCTTAATAGACTGGGAATGGTTTGAATTATTAGTTTTTATGTTATCATTTTCTTTTCGCCATAGCTTTAAATATTTTGAAATGAACAATTATAGAGAGAATAAAATACCTTGAAATGTAGGTTAGATGAAATTAAAAATAGGAATAAGACTTAGTTGAACAATTTATTTTATAATAATCGATTAGAAACGACTATTTATTATCGAGAACAAAAAGGAATAAAGAGCACTCAAATAATGAATGGCCCTTAAATGGCGATTTCATTTTTCATTGCCTCAAGTATATCCTCGCTTCCTGGTACTAACAGTTTGTTACGTGACATAAAATCAATCCTTTCGGTTGTCCTAACGTTTAGTTTGTCTTAAAAATTGATTTTTATGCGTGGAAAATTTAATGCATAATAACACTCTAGCCTGTCTAACATGATGTGTAAGGGGTGTTATAAATGAAGTCTTTAACTAGCTTAATTGATGAGCTGAACAAGTACAACAATATAGTTATTAGCGAAGAGGTACATGGAATGTTGTGGCGTGATTTTGCAGAACAAGTGATTAGATTAATTGGAAGTAGGAATGTTGCTGTTGAATGGGAAAGAGATTGCGTATTAATTAAGAAAAGAGAAAAGAAGATTATTTAGATATGTAAGGAATGTCCTGTTACAATAGCAGGATATTCATTTCTTTTGATTTAATAATTAAATAAATGATATATAAATTTTATAATCGTGATATGCGTGCGATACAATAGGAGCAGGAAAACAAAGGCAATCTGTAGAATGTATAGATTGCCTTATTATATAGGTGGAAGTCTTCAATGAGATACAGAAAATAATAAAAGAGTAACTTTATAAATTTGGGCTCTGTTAAAGGAAAATGTTGTAGCCAAACTTTCACTCATACAACTAATACAGTTTTGTATCGTACTCAAAAAGACGATGAATGGATTACATTTGTTGAATGTATGTTTAAAGGCTATTCCCTGCGAAAATTGGCTGAAATCGTAGGAGTTACTTAGGTTACGCTTTTTTGCTGGAGACACAAGCTGTTAAATGCCATCAAACAAATGGATTACGAACAATTTGAAGGAATCGTCGAAATGGACGAGACCTATTTCCTATACTCTGAAAAGGGGCAACGTGGCATTAGGAAACGCAAACCTCTATACATCTGATTTGATACATCGACAAATTCTTGTGGTGAAAGGGAAGACAAGAATTTGTCGATGTATTAAATATAGCTCACCCGTTGGTTGAACAAGGTAAAAGCCTGTGGAAATTCTATTTCTATTCCAATTCTGCTTGTTTCATATAATATTCCATCGCTTGATTGAGCCATTTCTGCTCATCTTCTGTGAATGGAGAAGGTGTCATATCTTCAAGTTCTTGAATATCCAGTTCTTTCACGTCAGTATCAGCTAGCTTTTGCATCAAATCCCAACCAAGAAACTCAAAAGACGCTTCTAGATACGCTTTAATCATTTCTTGTACTTTTGAATCCTTTACAGGTTTACCATATAATTGTTTTACTTCCTTAGCAAATTGAATGAAGGTTTGATCTAAGGTGATTTTTTCTTCTTCCGTTTTCTTTGACAACCCTTCCACTACATCTGTTGGCATATGCCGTTTCATCCATTCTTTTTGCATATTTTCCGTCTGTATACTATGGATAAGACTGAATAATATGGTGCTATCCACTTCCTCTTCTTCCTTCAGTAATTTAACGACTCTCTGAATAGCAGTCATTGATTGTTCGATTCGTTCTTTTTCTTTTTCTAATACTTGCAAGTGGAGGGTTAAAGTCTCATTTAAATCAACGGTAAAACTCGATTCATGTAACAAGCTAGTGATTTTATCCAGACTATATCCCAGGAACTTTAGACTTACGATTTTCTGTAAGGTTAGAATATCTTGATGATTGTAAATGCGGTGGCCTGACGTTGGGTGCTTTTCTGGTTGTAAAAGACCGATTTCATCATAGTAATGTAAAGTGCGAATGGATATTCCTGTTTTTTCCGAAAATTCCCCAATGGAATACTTGTTATTCCCTTTCATCAACATTCCTCCTATAAAAAAGTATATGTACATTATGAAACCTTACGTAACTAGAGGTTCAAGAGGAAAATGGGAACAAGAATCAATTTTATGTATCACATCTTTTTATTCATCTATGGATACCAAAGGCGTTGAATGCTCCGAGAGGAAAAGACCACCACAACGGGACACAAACAAGGCCTTTCGTCTCCCTTCCCGAGCGCATGCCCCGGTCAGGCGAAAGAGGACCGCAACTGTCTCCTTCTTCGCGTCTACCCAGATGTTTTGCGGTCCCGCCTGGCTGGGGCAAAAAGCGGCCCTCTACGCTTCCGTGCGGGAGACGAACAGCCGCCCGTTTGGGGCACGGTGTGGTGGCTATCCATTCTGGATCATACTGGATAATCAACACCCTTGTTCAAATATAGCTATCAAAATAATTGGCGCGATTGTTACCATAATCACAACAACAGGAATAAACCAAAGTGCAAAATATAAAGTTAAATAAAACTTATAAAACGCAATTAAGGACAGGCGGTGAAGCAATAACATAGTAACTCACGTTGATTCAGTAACATTAAATCAAGGAGTATTTAGTTACAAATATTTAACTGGAAAATAACGACAAGGGAAAGTTTCCGTTGTCTGGCTTGGTTAAGTGTGGAGTTTGTGGGTATACTTTATCTTTTGAAAGAAAAACCGATTATATTACTATACGTGAATACAGGCATATGGAAGACGGAATCATAATTTGCGAAAACAAAGGAGGAGATTCAAGGCTTGCATCTCTGAACTTGAAAAAGAGGTTAAAGTGATAGAAGGAGCAATTGAGCGAATTCACTTGGCATTTGAGTCTGGAGCATACGATATAGATACTTATAAAGAGCGGCTCAGGAAGGCAAGGGAGGATATAAATAATTTAGATGAAGAAGTAAGAGTGCTAAAACGAAAAGCAAGTAATCAAGATGCCATTTCAAACAAAGAGAGAATTGAAATTATAAATGATTTTCTTGAGCGGGTAGAAAATGAGAAAACGGAGATGGAATTAAACAAGCTATACAAAAAGGTGATACACGGTATGCTCAGTGTACATATAATCACCTTATAAGATCAACAGTGAAGCTATGAGTGTTCATCATTACCGGCTTGTCAGAAGTAACGGTTATATCTATTATCTCGACCTGCCCGTACTGTTTGAGCAATGGCTCAATTGTATGCAATGGATGAACCTCTCCAGGTTTGACAGCATCCGTATCATCATCTACTGACATGGCGATCGTCCCATCAGTATTTAGAACGACGACTTTTCTTGCGGCTTCTTGCATATTTCTCATTATAACCTCCAGTAATAATATTTCTTTCATCCATATTCCATGGTACGATGAAATAAGGAGAACCGGAAGAACAAAGGGAGTCGAATGCTATGATATCGACCTTAGGAGCAGCACTTGCTCCTGGTATTGCTATTTTGAGCTATTTTTATCTAAAAGACAAATATGAAACAGAGCCGCTGCATATGGTGGTCAAAAGTTTTATTACCGGTATTTTACTTGTTTTCCCCGTAATGGTCGTGCAGTTCGGTTTTCAGGAAGAGCTGGAATTGGGCGTGTTTGCACAATCGTATTTTCTCGCGGGATTTCTCGAAGAATTTTTTAAATGGTTTATGATTTACTATACGGTATATAAGCATGTAGAATTTAATGAACCGTACGACGGCATCGTATATGCGGCGGCAGTTTCGCTGGGGTTCGCGACCTTGGAGAACTTCTTCTACCTATTGTCGCATGGGTTGTCCACAGCGTTTTTCCGTGCGTTGCTTCCAGTGTCAAGTCATGGCCTGTTTGGTGTGTTAATGGGATATTATCTTGGTAAAGCAAAATTTGTGGCTGATCCGCGTAAAAAACGTATATATCTAGGAATGAGCTTAGGGATTCCGGTCCTTCTACATGGTACGTACGATTTTATTCTTATGGCAGGTAGCGACGTTTGGCCTTGGTTAATTATCCCATTTATGGTGATTTTGTGGGCCGTTGCCATTCGACGTAGCAGCGCCGCACTCGACAGGTCTATTGCCGCTGCCTTTAGGCGACACTATGAACAAGAGGAGGCGGAAAAAATATGATGACTGAATACGAGCGATATAAAGTAACGATTTATTGCCCGGTGTGCGGAGAACGTTATATTCTGCGTGGAAGCCGTGAGAAGAACGGAAAAATCGAGACGGGGTTTAAGCAATGCGTTTGCAGCAATGACCGTAACTTTCATATTTATTCCGAACAACTGTAAAGCGGGCGGAAATAAGAAAAACTCGTGGGCGTTGCCGTCCGTCCTTTTTCCATACAGAAGCCAAACGGCCGCTTTGTGTCACTTCAGGCGGACCGACAAAACATCCGGGTGTTTTTATGAGGGAGACCGTTGTCGGTCTTTTTCGCCCGTCGTTCCACACGCCCCACGAGTTTTTCAAGTAAGACGATCGGAAGAAAGTAGGTATTGCTGTCCTCCTTTACAGCGACATCTACTTTCTCATCCATAAAAAAAGCGAAAAGGACACTTCCTTTTCGCTTTTTTGCATAAATGGGCAAGCCTTTCCTCACACTACTACCAACACGTATGTAAGCATGGAAGACAAGAGGAAAGGTGATGCAGATATGTATTGGAAAATTGCAGGCGTGCTGGCGCCCATTCTTGCAGTCGGAGCCATAGGAGCCGGTATGTGGGGCTACCAGGAGAATCAGGAGAAAAACTCCGTGCTCATTAAGGCGGAGAACCAGTATCAACGAGCATTCCACGATTTGAACTATCATATGGATAAGCTTCAGGACGAGCTTGGCAAAACGATTGCCGTCAATTCCCGTCAACAACTTACTCCCAGCTTAACGAATGTTTGGCGCCTTGCTTATTCGGCACAAAATGATGTAGGCCAGCTACCCTTGACACTGATGCCGTTCAACCAGACGGAGAAGTTTCTTGCCAATGTGGCCGATTTCAGTTACCAAACTGCTGTTCGCGACTTGGACAAGCAGCCACTGACGGACAAGGAGCATAAAACACTGCAGGCGCTCTATCGCCATTCCAAGGACATACAGGGCCAGCTACAGAAAGTACAGACGGCCGTCCTTGACAAGCAACTGCGATGGATGGATGTAGAAACGGCGTTAGCCACTGAAGAAAAACAGGAGGATAATACGATTGTCGACGGTCTTAAAGTGGTTGATAAAAGCGTAGAGGGGTACAAAGATGTCGATTTTGGGTCAGGAATTGGAAGCTTGAATGCGACGCGCAAGCTAAAAGTCCAATCCATTAAGGGCAAGCCGGTTACCGCCGAGGAAGCGAAGCGTAAAGCGCTCGCATTTACAAAGTTGAAGCCAGAGCAAATAAAAGAAGCCAAAGTAGTGGATAACGGAAACAGTCGGGAGTATCAATCTTTTAGTGTTCACATTACACGTAAGGATAGTCCGGCTCCGGTTAACGTAGATGTGGCCAAGAAGGGTGGCCAGGTTGTCTGGATGCTGGATGAACGTGATATCGAGGCTCGAAAGCTAGGGATCGAGGAAGCAAAGCGTCATGCAGACACGTATCTGAATGAACGGGGATACCGCTCCATGGAAGCTGTGTCCTATGATGAGTATGAAAACCTCGCCGTCTTTACGTACGCCTACAAGCAGGGCGATGTCCGTGTATACCCGGATACGGTTACGGTAAAGGTAGCACTTGATAAAGGAAATATATCAGGATTCCAGAGTGAAAGTTATGTACTGAACCATAAGGCGCGTGTACTGCCGAAGCCGAAGATAACCGAGGCACAGGCTCGCAAGAAAGTGAATCCGGGCTTGAAAGTCGAAGAGGCACGACTTGCGGTGATCGAAGACGACAGAGGACAGGAAGTATTCTCTTATGAATTCTACGGCGGATTTAATCAAGACAGGTACCGTATCTACATCAACGCACTTACTGGTGAAGAGGTAAAAGTAGAAAAAATTAAAGCACCTGCATTGTAACGAAGAATAAGGAAAGGACGGGACAGGCGATACTGGTGAAAACGAAGGGAGGATTTCCTGTGAGACGAACCGAAGAATCCGCTTATGAAAAACGTTTCACCTGCCTGGCCCGTCGAGTGGAGACATGTCTGGTTGTTGCTATTGTAGCTGGATGGGTGCTGCTCATCGTCAGTCAGGCCCTGCTTACGTACGAACCTGTCCGTTATTGGCTGGTCGAGACGGTGCGGATGGAAGGCGTTGCATCACCTTAAGGCCCTATGATACTATGAAGGTAATTAACATACTAGCGGATAAACCTGCGCTTTGAATCAAATATGCAAAAGAAGAAGCAGGCACGACCTGCTTTTTTTTTGAAAAAAATAGAGAGAAAAGGTTGAGAGCGAGAAGCTGGCGTATGTACTTTAGCTTTCTTCTTTGCCTAGTTGGGATGTGATAGTACGATGAAAATTGCGATTGATGGACCGGCAGGAGCCGGCAAAAGCACCGTAGCACAGCAGGTCGCAAAGCGGCTCGGAATATTGTACGTAGATACCGGGGCAATGTATAGAGCGGTGACGTTTACTGCACTTGCGCGGGGATATTCTATAGAAGACGAACACAGCCTGCGAGAGATGCTTGATGCGATTAATTTGACGCTTGAAATCAAAAATGGAGTGCAGCACGTATACGTGGACGATAAAGATGTATCCGAAGCCATCCGCTCTCCAGAGGTGACCCGGCTCGTTTCAACAATAGCCGCATATCCGTGCGTGCGTGAGAAACTGGTGAATATGCAGCGACGAATTGCCAGCTGCAAGGATGTGGTGATGGACGGACGTGATATTGGAACATCGGTATTGCCGGATGCGGAGGTGAAAATCTTTTTGACCGCGTCCATTGAAGAGCGGGCGCGCCGTCGGCTGGAAGAATTCGAGAAAAAAGGCGTGCAAGCTGACTACGCCGAATTGCTGCGAGATATTGAAGAGAGAGATCGCAAAGACAGTGAGCGGGCTATCGCGCCGCTAAAACAGGCGGAAGACGCCATACGGCTCGATACGACCGGACATAGCATCGACGAAGTGGTGGATCGCATCGTCACGCTATATCGGGAAAAAATCGGGGAGAGGGCGTAAGAGATGGAAAGTAAAACATATCCGTTTTTTCGCGGGTTATTTCGGGGTATTTTCAAAAGCTTTTACCGCTGGAAGGTCATTGGACAGGAGAATATTCCGGAAGGAGAAGGGCTTGTACTTTGTGCAAATCATATCAGCAACTGGGATCCGATATTGCTGGGGTGTGGCATAGAACGGCAGGTGCATTTCATGGCGAAGGCCGAGCTGTTTCGTATTCCGGTCATCTCCAGTCTGATTAAGGATTTCGGTACGTATCCGGTTAAGCGTGGGGCCGGAGATCGCCAGGCGATTCGCACATCGCTGGAGCTTGCTAAACAAGGCAAAGTACTTGGCATTTTTCCGGAAGGTAAGCGCAACAGGACAGGCGAGGGCAAGGTAGGCAATATACTACCGGGCGCGGCAATGATTGCGCTGAAGTCCGGTGTACGGGTTGTGCCTGTGGCCATTATTGGACCCTATCGTTTCTTTCGTGGTGTTACCATAATTTATGGGAAACCGGTTGATTTAACCGCGGCGGTAGCGGGTAAAGATAATGCAGAGCGTACGCAGGCTGCCGCCGAAGTCATCCGGAGTGAAATCCAGAAAATTTTGGATATACATAAAAAATAAGCATACCTTTCGGTGTTATTTTCCGCATAGTGTAAGGCATTTTGCTTATCAGAGTATATATGTAGTCCAGAAATTAGCAGGTTTGGCACTAGCATTCGCACACCTAACTTTGGTAAGCTAAGATAAATATGCTGCTGTTTGCTATAAATGCTTGTTGTTTCTTTTAGGAGGTAAGAAGCATTTATTGTTTGAATGGCTTTTATTTCAAGGAGGTATGGTCTATGGTAGAGGAAAATCAAAACGAAATGAATGGTCAACAAGGTTTGGACGGGGTTGAGGTTAACCAATTGTTAACTGGTACCGTTTCCCGTGTGGATGAGAAACAAGCCTTGATTGATGTTGGCTATAAGTATGACGGCATTCTTCCGATTAGTGAAGTGTCCAGCCTTCATATCGAAAAAGTAGCTGATGTTCTTTCCGAAGGCCAGGAAATCCAAGTAAAGGTCATCCGTCTTGATCAGGAGAAGGACGAGATGATCGTCTCCAAGCGTGCGGTTGACGCGGAAAAAGCATGGGATGAGCTTGCTGGCAAGTTCGAATCCGGTGAAGTGTTTGAAGCGACGATTGCCGATAATGTGAAGGGCGGCCTTGTAGTTGATTTGGGCGTTCGCGGTTTTATCCCGGCTTCACATGTGGAGCGCCACTTTGTAGAGGATTTTTCTGATTATAAAGGAAGAACGCTTTCCGTTAAAGTGATTGAACTCGATAAAGAGAAAAACAAAGTGATTCTTTCCCATCGCGCCGTGCTTGAAGATGAAGCAGACAAACAAAAGCAAACGGTGCTTGACAAACTTGAGCCAGGCTCCGTTATTGAAGGTACGGTACAGCGCCTGACTGATTTTGGCGCCTTTGTTGATGTAGGTGGAGTAGACGGACTGGTTCATATCTCTGAAATCGCTTGGAATCATGTTGACAAGCCGTCCGACGTCCTCAAGGAAGGCGACAAAGTTAATGTGAAAATCCTGAAGGTTGACAAAGAGAACGAGCGCATTAGCCTTAGTATTAAGGCAACACTACCGGGTCCGTGGGAGCAAGCTACTCAAGACTTTAAGATTGGCGATGTTGTACAAGGTACAGTGAAGCGCCTGGTGAGCTTTGGTGCATTCGTGGAAGTAGCACCGGGAGTAGAAGGTCTTGTTCATATTTCTCAAATCGCTAATCGCCATATTGGCACACCGGATGAAGTACTAAAAGAGGGCGAAGAAGTAAGCGTGAAAATTCTGGACTTCAATCCTGAAGAAGAACGTATGAGCTTAAGCATCCGAGAAGTACAGGATGAAAAGCAAAAGCAAGAAACGAAGAAAGAAGTAGCAGCCTATCAGGCAGAAGAGAGCAATGCGAACGGTATGGGCGTAACGATTGGCGATCGCATGGGTGATCTGCTTAAGAAATTCAAATCCTAATCCATGACAGAGGGAGCGCAATGTCAAGAACTTCACGAAAACGCGAACACATAGAGCACGCGCTTACAACCGGCCAATCCGGTACACATGGGTTGGAGGATGTGAAGTTTGTGCATAACTGCTTGCCTGACATCGATTATGAACAAGTGGATAGACATACAACAATCGGCGGACTCGCACTGAGTTCGCCGATTGTTGTAAATGCGATGACAGGTGGAGCAAGCGAAACATACACTATCAATCAATCACTTGGAATGTTGGCGCATGAAGCGGGAATGGCGCTAGCAGTCGGCTCTCAGATGGCGGCGATTAAAGATCCGTCTTTGGTTGAGACGTACCGGATTGCACGCCGTGAGCATCCGCACGGGATTTTATTCGGTAACCTGGGGGCGGAGGCAACACCTGAGATGGCACTTCGTGCCGTGGATATGATTGAAGCGGACGCATTACAAATTCATCTAAATGTAATGCAAGAGCTGATTATGCCTGAAGGAGAGCGTAACTTCAGCGGTGCGCTTCGACGTATCGAAGCGATCGTGGCTGCATTGGAAGTACCCGTTATCGTAAAAGAAGTCGGGTTCGGCATGTCTAGGGAAGCGGCGGAGAAGCTCGCTTCTTGTGGTGTGGCGGCAATTGATGTTGGCGGGCGCGGTGGCACGAACTTTGCCCGAATCGAAAATATGCGGCGGACACAGCCGTTCGACATACTAAATGAGTGGGGAATTTCTACGGCGGTAAGCCTGTTGGAGGTAACACAGCTCGAAGAGCGAATTGATGTTATGGCAACAGGCGGTATTCGTACAGGGTTGGACGTGGCCCGTTGTCTGGCTTTGGGTGCTTCTTGCGTAGGTATGGCTGGTGCGTTTCTCCGCTATGCAGTACATGGAGAAATGCAGGAAGCAATCGAATATGTGAGAGGCCTGCATAAAGAGCTTACGGTCATTATGACGGCTTTAGGGGCATCATCCATCCCCTCTCTTCAGCGAGTTCCGCTCGTCGTTACAGGAGATGCATATCATTGGGCAGCTCAGCGCGGCATTGATTGCACTGCGCTTGCGCGGCGGTAGAAGAAACAAAAAGGCAACGTTCGCTTTATGCGACTGTTGCTTTTTTTGTTTCTTTTAAGAAAAGTATTTTGCTCTAAAGAAAAGCCGATGATAACGATAAGGTGACGGGATTTCTTCTTGCTGTTTTCGGCAATAATACTTACAGAAACCTCAGGAAGAAAAGGAGACTTGCACGTATGAATCCGGGATATTTATCGGCTATCTGTCTATTGCTTATTGTCGTGCTGGGCTGGATGGGAGCGCTGGATGGGCTGCTTGCACGCCTGCAAATCCGTATGCGAACATTTTTGGCTCTTCTGTTTGCTGTATATCTGACTAGTGGTTGGCATATTCCCCTTGGTTCAATAACATCGGTCAGTGTAGGTGCTTTTGTACTGCCTGCTATGTACTTCTTTTTTTTGTGGGGAAGACAAGAACGAGACATTCGAAGTTATAATTTTGCGGCGGCTTTGCTTACAGGCGTTACGTTATTCCTGCTCCGATACGTACTTAAGCTTGATCCTGTGTTGCATATTGTGGATGAAATCTATCTGATTGCGGGTGCAACTGCCATACTGCCCCTTGTTATGAGCCGCCATGCGGAACAGGTTATAACGATTGCGGGTCTGGGACTGTGCTTCATGGAAGTTATGTCCTGGATGTTTCTCAATCCGCCCGGCTTTCCTACTGTAATCGGGGAATTTTCATTTCGTGATTCTCTTGTTTTTTCTCTGCTTCTGGCACTGCTTCTGCATATGGTGGTATTCCGCTGTGTGGATGCCAGTACTACATTGGTACGTAAAGTGCTAGTGAAGAGGAGTCGATAAAAAATGGCTACGTACACGATTCCTGTAGCAGTCGGAGTACTGTTAGGCGTAACCGCCCGTTTGTACATGCTGCGAACAGACTATCGTCAATATCCCACGTATCCTCACGGTCGGATTATTCATATTGCGCTTGGCGTCATTGCTTCACTCGTGGGAGCGGTCGTCATTCCCTCCATCCTGAAGCCTGATTGGACAGCGGTCACCTTTCTCGGTCTGGCGGCTCAGCAATTCCGTGAGGTGAGAAATATGGAACGGAATATGCTCCAGCAACTTGATAGTATGGAACTTGTTCCGCGTGGCGTCTCCTATATCGAAGGAATCGCCCAAGTATTCGAAGGCCGCAATTATCTTGTCATGTTTACCTCCCTTGTCGTGACATTTGTCGCTATTCAAACTTCGCTCTGGTGGGCGCTTGTAGCAGGCATTATCATGTTCTTTATTAATGGTCGGCTCATGTCAGGCAAATTACTTGGGCAAATTGCTGATATTCGAGAAGGAAAAATTGTAATCAATGGATCGAATCTGTATGTGGACGACATTTATATTATGAATGTCGGATTACGTGCGGACCAGGATGTGATACGCGAACACGGGGTAGGCGTCGTCATTACACCAAAGAGTCCCGGAAGTCTCATTACAATAGCCAATCTTGGACAGCGCCAGGCAATCCTACACGATGTGTCATCTATTCATGGCGTATACCGCGACTCTGGAGAACCTGCGCTTACGCCACTTGCCAAACGCAACATGCAGAGCGGGCAACTCGGCGTTTTCTTGCTACCAGAAGAAAAGGATAAAAATAAAGTGCTCACAACGGTGAAGTATGTACCTGTATTGGACAGCGCAGTAAGGCTCCCTCAGGAAGCGAAGGTTAATCAACGGACGAAGGGAGCTCGTTAACCTATGGGCATTTCACTTGAAAAATACATTCTTGCGGTGATTACGGCAAACCGGAGCCGCATCGGAGGAAGTACGCCTATTTTTTATGCTGAAGGAGAAAATGAGTTGCAGCAAATCGCCTTTACGCTGGAAAAAATTTTGGATGGAGTGGTACATGAAATTACTCCTGATACGCTTATTATCGTTAAGCATTCATAATATGAGAGGTCGGTAGCTAGACCCTATGATTAAAGGTGAAAGGAAGAGAGAGGGATGGTTTGTCTTGCTTGTCCTTACAATTCATTCTATGATAGTAGAGATATTGAAAAAGAGAGGAAAGTTATTTTATGGCAAATCCTGTAGTAGCGATTGTCGGCCGGCCGAATGTGGGCAAGTCGACACTGTTTAATCGAATCGTAGGGGAGCGGTTAGCGATTGTCGAAGACATTCCAGGCGTGACTCGTGACCGTTTGTATAGTCAGGCGGAATGGCTCGGCAAACCGTTTCATTTAATTGATACAGGCGGTATTGATTTTGATGATCACGATGAGTTGCTTGAATCCATCCGGCATCAGGCGGAGCTGGCGGTGGACGAAGCAGATGTTATCGTTCTGGTGGTGGATGGTACGGTCGGTATTACCGATCAGGACCAGGATGTGGCACGTATGCTGTTCCGTTCCAAAAAACCGGTCGTGCTTGCGGTCAATAAAATTGATAACCCACAGCGTCTTAATGATGTATATGAATTTTATTCATTAGGTATGGGGGAACCGATGCCGATTTCCGGTGCACATGCTACCGGAATTGGGGACTTGCTGGATGAAATCATTAAACATTTTCCGGAATATGAGGATGACGAATACGATGAGGATGTCATTCGTGTATCACTTATCGGCCGACCGAATGTAGGCAAGTCGTCATTAGTGAATGCGCTGCTTGGAGAAGAACGCGTAATTGTAAGTGACATTGCGGGTACAACACGCGATGCCATTGATACTCCATTTACGTTTGAAGGCCAGGAATATGTACTTATTGATACAGCGGGCATGCGCAAGCGTGGCAGGGTATATGAATCGACCGAGAAGTATAGCGTCATGCGGGCGTTACGGGCGATGGAACGATCCGATGTCGTACTAGTCGTCATTAACGGTGAAGAAGGCATCATTGAGCAGGATAAAAAGGTAGCTGGTTATGCTCATGAAGCAGGACGTGGTGTCATTATCGTTGTTAACAAATGGGATGCGGTTGAAAAAGACGAACGTACGATGAATAAATTCATTGCCGACATTCGTGAAGAGTTTAAATACTTGGCCTATGCTCCGATTCTGTTCGTATCCGCAAAGACAAAGCAGCGGATACAGACCCTCCTGCCAAAAGTAAAACAAGTAGCTGAACAGCATGCGATGCGTATCGCAACACCGGTATTGAACGACTTAATCCATGAAGCGACAACAGTAACGCCGCCGCCGAGCGACAAAGGACGCCGTCTACGTATTAATTATGCCACACAGGTTGCGGTCAAACCGCCGACATTTGTGCTGTTTGTCAATGATACCGAATTAATGCATTTCTCTTACCAGCGCTATCTGGAAAACAAAATTAGAGAAGCGTTTCCGCTGGAAGGGACCCCGGTTCGTATTCTGGCGCGGAATAAGTCCGAATAGAGGAAGGGGAGAGACCGGATGGGAGCGGTTGTCATCATTCTTTCTTATTTGCTCGGATCGATTAGTTTTAGCATCCTTGTTGCGAAAAAGATCGCAAAAATTGATATCCGGCAGCATGGCAGTGGCAATGCGGGAGCGACCAATACGCTACGGGTGCTCGGAAAAGGGCCTGGCATTGCCGTATTGCTGCTGGATGCGGCTAAAGGCGCTATCGCTGTAGGTATGGCACATTGGTTATCCGGAGGAGAGGATTGGGTCGTTGTATTCTCCGGTGTGGCTGCAATTATAGGGCATAATTGGCCCGTATTTTTTGGATTTCGCGGCGGTAAGGGGGTTGCTACTACTATCGGTACGCTGATTGCGCTTGCTCCATTACCGGCGTTAATTGCGGTCATTGTAACAATTGCAGTTATCGCTCTTACGAGGTATGTGTCGCTCGGATCGCTCGTTTTCTTTACGCTTATTCCTATTATTCTTATCCTAAATGAGGCTTCTCTCGCGTATATTATCGGTACGCTTACCGTAGCGGTGTTAGGGTATATACGTCACATAGACAATATTAAGCGCTTGGTTAAAGGTACAGAACGAAAGCTGGGACAGTCCAAACGGTAAGGGGGGATATGTATGAAACGAAGTGTTGCGGTAATTGGTGCCGGTAGCTGGGGTACGGCGCTTGCGACTGTGCTTTCGGAGAATCACGATCATGTTTCACTCTGGGCCAGACGGGAAGAATTGGCACGAGAGATGAATGAAGCGAAGGAAAACAAACGGTATTTACCTGGTATTACGCTTCCACAAAACATTGTGGCTAGTGCGTCGCTTGAGCATGTCGTTCAGGACAAAACGCTAATCTTGCTTGTTGTCCCATCCCACGCCATGCGGGATACGGTTCGGAACTTGGCTCCGTACCTACACAAAGACGCGATTCTCGTACATGCGACCAAAGGATTGGAGATTGACTCGCTAAAGCGGATGAGCGAAGTAATCAAGGAAGAGGTACCGGAAGCGTTCTATAAAAGGATTGCTGTATTATCGGGGCCGAGTCATGCGGAAGAAGTAGGCTTACGGGCACCTACGACTGTCGTGGTGGCCGCGGAAGTTATTGAAGTAGCTGAGGAAGTGCAGGGCGCATTTATTACAGCTCACTTTCGTGTGTATACGAATCCGGACGTAATCGGAGTGGAAATCGGCGGTGCACTGAAAAATATTATTGCTCTTGGTGCGGGAGTAAGCGACGGACTGAAGTTTGGTGATAATGCGAAAGCCGCGCTTCTGACACGAGGGCTAGCAGAGATTAGCCGTCTGGGGATTAAATTGGGAGCAAGTCCACTAACGTTCACCGGACTTGCGGGTGTTGGAGATTTGGTAGTGACGGCAACCAGTCAGCATAGTCGTAATTGGCGCGCTGGAAATATGCTGGCAGAAGGATTGAGTCCAGATGAAATTACAGCGAACATGGGGATGGTTGTCGAAGGTATTAAGACGACGAAAGCTGCCCGTGAACTGTCGCGTAAGCTCGATGTAGAGATGCCGATTACCCGTGAGTTACATGCATTATTATTTGAAAACAAGGTGCCGCGTGAGGCAGTCAGCGACCTGATGGGCCGGGTACGCCGTCATGAAACGGAAGAGTTGGCGCTTGAATACTTTGAGAACCGATGAGAGTATAAAAGGCTAAGAAGCTGAAAGGTCGCACTTTTTCCCTTTTCTGCTCATACACTGTTGTGTATAGCGGAAGGAGGGAGATGTAGGGTATGGCAAACATCCCGAAAAAATTTCTTGATAAATTGCAGGGCAGGAATGTGGATACGTCTCAGCTTGAAAAGCTGGCTGGGGGCGTAAAGAAGAGTGATTTGAACGACGATCAGAAATTATTGCAATTAATCCGCCAACTGGCCGTGATTGCAAACGTATCTTTGACAAGGGAAAAAGAAGAGAAAATCATTAAGTATATTCGTACAAACAATGTAGGCGGCGGCGACGTAAAGACGCTGACAAACCTTCTGAAAAATAAGTTGTAAGGTGTAAGAAATAGGCGAAGTCAGCTGTTACAAGCTTGAAAAAATTAGCATACAGTATAGCATGATTCGCGAAAATAAGGGCTCTCGAAAATAGCGCGAGGATACAGGAAGAAAAGAGGAGGCTGTCCCAAAAGTAGAATTTACTTGAGGGTTCAGTCTCTTTTTATGTTTGAAAAAAGTAGAAGAGGCCTTAGGTTAGGCCTCCTCCGCTGACGATGCGATTTCATCCATTTCCAATAATGCCTGCACAAGCGGGGAGTTAAGCAGAGAAATAATCTGACGGAAATCGATGTTATTCAACGATTTGATAAACGAAAGCGATGATTTCTCGTCTGTGGCCCCGTTGCCTTGTTCCGCCGCTCGCAATGCGGCCCGTTTCTGACTGCTGGTCGACCAGCGTTCATACATGCCAATGAGATTGGTCAGTGTGCCAAGCGTCTGTTCCATCTCTGCCATTGTACCGCGCATTTGGCTTGACCATTGCCGGACAGTATTAATGGATGTGCGCATTTCATCGGGAGACTTGCTCAAAAGCGACGGCAAGTTTTTCATAAGCGAAGAAGCTGCTTTAATATCCATTTTGTTTTTGAGCGGGAGAATTGAGTTCGTCGTTTCTTTTTTTGCAGTAGTTGGTGTGGTTTTTTTACGTTTTTTACTGGCTGTAGCTGGACGCTTAGGCCCTTTTGCGCTTGGAATTCGCCGTTTTTGGCTACTCATGGTTTCGCCCCCTTTATTCTGTAGTCAACATTATAGTATGCGTTCGTCCCGCAAGAGGTTCGATTGTCCCGGGTTTGTGCTATAATGTGAGTACATCCGTTCTACAGGATTATTTTTACAGGTAAAGAGGGAGAGCCCATGCAAATGATGTTCTACGCGCTGAGCGCGATTGGTTTAATGATTCTTGCCAGCTTTACGATTGTTTTTGCGCGTAAATTGCAACAACGTATAATCAGGTTCGCTTTATCAACAGTCGCGTACGCAAGCTTGGTTGTTGCTTTTTTTCTTATGGTCGCTGTACTCATTACTTTCTAGCATCTGGCCCTATGTTGCGTGCTTTAATGTATTTATGAAGCAAAAAAAGAACAATGTATAATCCTCCAAGGGAGATGCCGATCCATAATATCGCAGGTGCGGTATTTTCCGTATTGGCGAGGAGGAATACGGGCGTAAACAGCACAATGCCAAAGAAGAATGTGCCACCAAGCGCCACTTTAATCCATTCGCGGCTCATTAACATAACGTATAGACCTCCTTTATGCATGGAATCAAACTTAGTGTGGGCAGAAGGTGCATCTTCTATCCGCAATATACGACATCTGAAGAAACAGGAGTTGTTATGATGCCGAAGATTACATTCGCTCCGGCGATGCAGTATGTGGAAGCTCGCGTCGGAGAAACCATATTGCGCGCAGCTGCCAGGGCACGGGTAGCTATCTCTCAACGATGCGGTGGCAAAGGAACCTGCACGATGTGCAAAGTGAAGGTAGAGCCTGATAGTCTCGTTTCCCCGGCTCAGGAAAGAGAAAAACGCATGATTGGCGAAGACAATCTTGCGTGTGGCATGCGGCTTGCTTGTCAGACGCAAGTGCAGGGAGAGACACGGGTACAGCTGAAAGAAGATCGCCTCGCCGCTGTGGTGCGCGCTCAGCTTGAAAAACAACGGCAGGAGAGAGAAGAATGAGCAAAAAAAAGAAACAGCCGCCATTTATTAAGGCGGTGGTACTTATTGCCCTATGCGCATGGATGCTGTCAGGATGCGCATATCCGCGCGGGCAGATGATACAGAATACAGCACCTCCAGTTCAACAGATTAAGATGGTGCAAGATGCGGTAGACCAATTCCAGAAAGAGACTGGGGTTTTGCCGATTATGACCAGAAACGCTGACACCCCGGAATTTGAGCGGTATCCGGTTGATTTTTCGAAAATTATGCCCAAATATATCCCTTATATTCCAGGTGCCGCATTTGAAGTAGGAGGCAACTATATGTTTGTTCTGCTGGATGCGGAAACAAAACCAGAAGTGCGTTTGATCGACTTGACCGTATCGCAAGGTGTTCAGACGATGCAGGAAAAAGTAAGCCGTTATTTCGCCGACAAGAAAGAGTTTCCGTTTGGACAGAAGGTGGCGGACGGTTACTATCTGATTGATTTTGATAAGCTGCGCATGGGCGAAGAAACGATTCTGAGCCATTTCAGTGAGCAACCAATGTCCTACATTATTAATGAACGCGGACAAGTAGGGGTAGACTATGCCATGGACTTAGCGATGGCGCTGAAGAACGCTCCTCAAAAACCGAATCAGAACGAAGATATACGGCGCGTACTGACAGATGTATCGCCGCTAGCTCCGGTAAAATCTTTTCCCTACCATCTTGTGGACGGGGAACCGAAGCCTGTATTCGAAAATTAAAAAATGGAATATCTCAAGTCTCTTCGCCATATCTTGTACAAAGCAGGACAGGGCGGAACGCATAAACAGCGGAAGCCCGGCACAGCTTCCGCTATTTTCGTTCAGGCCGTGTCGAGGTCTATTTTTTCCGTCGCCCTCATAAGATGAGTAGTGTCCTTATAGTACAAGAAGTAGATGGGAAGAAACGCGAGGAGGTATCCAGGTGGAACGTGTAGATATTTTCAAAGATATTGCGGAGCGTACGGGGGGAGACATCTATATCGGCGTGGTCGGCCCTGTTCGTACCGGAAAATCGACATTCATTAAACGCTTCATGGAATCAATTGTGATACCCAGCATTCCGTATGAAGCGGAACGGGTTCGCGCTGTGGACGAACTTCCGCAGAGCGCTGCCGGCAGAACGATTATGACGACCGAACCAAAATTCGTGCCGAATAATGCGGTCGCGATTCATGTTGCTGATGGACTCGATATTAACGTGCGACTTGTTGATTGTGTTGGTTATGCGGTAGAAGGAGCACGGGGATATGAAGACGAGAACGGACCGCGCATGGTGACAACCCCCTGGTATGATGAGCCGGTTCCGTTCGAAGAAGCGGCAGAACTGGGGACGCGCAAGGTTATTCAAGAGCATTCAACGCTCGGTGTAGTTGTCACATCGGATGGGACTATCGCCGAAATTTCTCGGTCCGGTTACGAAGAGGCGGAAGAGCGTGTTGTTGCCGAACTGAAAGAAGTAGGGAAGCCGTTCGTAATGATTGTTAACTCTACGCAACCGGGGCGGCCAGAAACTGTTGCTCTACGTGCCGCGCTTGAAGAAAAATATGATGTACCCGTACTTGTGATGAGTGTGGATTCGATGGATGAGCGGGAAGGGCTTACGGTTCTGCGTGAAGTGTTGTTCGAATTCCCGGTTCACGAAGTCAATGTAAATCTTCCTTCCTGGGTTATGGTGCTACATGAAGATCACTGGTTGCGTCAAAATTTCGAAGAAGCTGTGCGTGAGACGGTGAAGGACATTCGTCGCTTGCGTGATGTAGATCGAGTAGTGGGGTACTTTAGCGAATACGAATTCATTGACCGAGCGGCGCTCGCCGATATGAACATGGGTCAGGGAGTTGCGGAGATTGATCTGTATGCTCAGGATGAATTATATGACCAAATTCTAATGGAGATCGTTGGCGTAGAAATTCGCGGCAAGGATCACCTGCTACAGCTTATGCAGGAGTTCAGCGTAGCCAAGAAAGAGTACGACAAGATCTCAAGTGCGCTTAATATGGTCCGTCAGACAGGATACGGTATTGCACCGCCTTCGCTTGAGGAGATGAAGCTCGATGAACCGGAGATTATTCGGCACGGTTCCCGTTTCGGTGTCCGTCTGAAAGCGACGGCTCCATCGATTCATATGATTCGTGTCGATGTAGAGTCGGAGTTTGCGCCGATTATCGGTACGGAGAAGCAGAGTGAAGAGTTGGTAAGATACTTGATGCAAGATTTCGAAGAAAATCCGCTAAGCATATGGAATTCGGACATTTTTGGACGTTCGCTAAACTCAATTGTTAACGAAGGTATTTCTGCCAAATTGTCCATGATGCCGGATAATGCACGCTATAAGTTGCAAGAAACGCTAGAACGCATCATCAATGAGGGTTCAGGCGGATTAATCGCGATTATTTTATAGGGTGTATATACAAACATGAAAAATGGGAAGAACAGTGGCTTCTCCTTATCAGGCAGAAGCCTTTTTCCTGTTTTAAAGAACTAAATTTAAGCAAGTTTCCATTAATAGGAAACTTGCTTTCTGCTAATGTGGGTTAAAATGGAAATAAATCTGAAAAATTCTGGAAGGATACGGGCTGAGTAGTAGGATATTGGGTGAAATCCCTTGAATTGCAGCGTTTTCTATATTAATATTAGCTTGTCCACCTTAAAAATGCTTGAGTTACGTATATTTACTCCATATTTGGTTAACAACGTATAACAAGATAACCCCCTTTGGGAGGAGGTGAATGACATGAATAAAACGGAATTAATCACGAAAGTATCCGAAGTTGCCGAACTCACAAAGAAAGATGCGACCAAAGCAGTTGACGCAGTGTTTGATGCAATTACGGAAGCATTGAAAGACGGGGACAAAGTACAATTGATCGGATTCGGTAATTTCGAGGTGCGTGAGCGCGCTGCCCGCAAAGGCCGCAATCCGCAAACTGGAGAAGAAATCGAAATTGCTGCTAGCAAGGTACCTGCCTTCAAGCCTGGTAAAGCACTGAAGGAAGATATTCAATAGTGGCGTACATACCGCCATTGGACTCGATTCATCCATTTATGGCAAAGCAAACACGGGAGCTGTACGAAGGTACAGCTCTTTTTCCTATCTCGGCCCGTAAATAGGAGGCAGACATGAAGATAAATCATAAAAAGATTGAAGAAGGGGTTCGCATGATACTTGAAGCGGTGGGTGAGGATCCGAACCGTGAAGGGCTGCTTGATACACCAGCGCGCGTGGCGCGCATGTATGAGGAAGTGTTCTCCGGCCTAACGCAGGACCCAAAAGAGTATTTCTCTGTCGTATTCAGCGAAGATCATGAAGAACTTGTCCTTGTTAAAGATATCCCGTTCTACTCTATGTGCGAACATCATTTGGTACCATTCTATGGGGTGGCGCATGTAGGCTACATCCCGCGCGGCGGACGGGTAACAGGTTTGTCTAAGCTAGCACGTGCCGTAGAAGCAGTAGCGAAGCGGCCACAATTGCAGGAAAGGATTACTTCAACGGTAGCCGATTCAATTATGGACACGCTTGAACCACATGGAGTCGTTGTCGTTGTAGAAGCCGAGCATCTGTGTATGACGATGCGGGGAGTTAAAAAACCGGGTGCCAAAACCGTTACTTCGGCCGTACGTGGTATCTTTGCCAAGGACTCGGCATCGCGTGCGGAAGTATTTAGCTTAATTAAGGGATAGTTAGGGGCACGTGCAAGGGACAGCTTCACTATCGAACTTTTGACTAAGAGTGGAAGTATTTACGCATGCTAAGTTTGAGGTGAACATGCGATGAATAAGATAAAAACGATGTATTGGCTGTGGCTTCTGCCGCTCGCTCTGCTCATAGCTGTGGTATATATCGGCTTTTGGTTATACAGATAATCGTTGACAGCGCTTCCTATTTGCGCGATAGTTAAAATCGTAGCCGTACGGCACGGTAAGAGTATAGAGGGGGAGCGTTTATGAGCGGAAATTCAAACGAATTCATTGTTATTAAAGCCCTGGAGAACGGCGTTAATGTAATCGGATTAACAAGAGGTGAATCGACAAAGTTTCATCACTCTGAAAAACTGGATAAAGGCGAAGTTATGATCGCCCAGTTCACTGAACATACATCCGCGATTAAAGTTCGCGGAAAAGCCGTCATTCAGACAAGCAACGGAACGATGGATACACTGGTGGACAAGTAAAGAAAAACAAGCAGGTCTCTGCTTGTTTTTTCTTGCAGAGAGCAGAATTCTAGGGCATCTTTAGCATTCATCGTATACAATACAGATAGAAAAGACGGTTTTTTGCTGTAGGAGAAACTTACAATTCTTACACGAGAATTATATAATAGCATGGTGTCGTACGAGTAGTAGTATGGTATACTTTATAGGTATGTTTTCAGTGAACGTGGAACGTTTTTTTGGGGGATGCATAACAGATGAGCCTTTTGAGAGATGATTTTCAGGAAGAAATAGAAAGCATTGTAGATCAGATTAAATTGCATGCCGAAAATCGAGTCCTCAACCAGTACATAGATAATCCACCCATCTCACAGCTTCGCGTGTGTTTGCTGTATCTTTTCCTGCGGCAGTGCGGCATAGCCGAATCGAAACTCCGTAAATATATCGTGACTGCTATGCTTATTCAGCTCGGCCTTGATAGCCACGAGCGAGTTAGCCTAAGTAAGGAAGATACACCTACGGGCATTCGAACCCGTCAGCTTACCATTTTGGCCGGAGATTATTTCAGTGGCCAATATTATCATTTGCTTGCCGATATGGAAGATGTGCAGACGATTAAACAGCTGGCGCGAAGCATACAAGAGATTAATGAATGGAAAATCAGTTTGTACTGGGAGAATGGTTGGACAGCTGAACAATATTTGCGACGCAAGGTGGATATTGAATCCTCTCTGCTCTGCTCTTTCGGAAATGCATATGGAGCAGATACTGCAGATGTGTGGATGCGAATTTTTTCACAGATGCTACTTATTGAGCAATTGCTTGTTGAGTATCGGGCCTGTCGTTTTGAAGAACGCCCCGGACGGTATTTTCATCTGCTGAGTCAGGAGGAAGGCACACATAATGCCTACCAGTCAATGCTGCAGAACGTCCATAAAGCGCTCCATCAGTGTCGAAAGTTAACCGCGCTGGTGGAAGGGGAAGAGTGCCGGACCGAGTTGAAGCATCTGGTAGAGCAGTGTGCTGAAGAGTTGGACAACCAGAAAGCAAGGGCAGAGGAGATGTAACCATGCGCGAGAAATTGCAGGGGGAAGAGAAGGCGGGTTATGTACATTCGGTGTTCGAATCGATTGCGAAAGAATATGATCGGATGAACTCCGTTATTAGCTTTGGTCGCCACGGTGCCTGGCGCGAATATACAAACAAGCGAATGGGCGTAAACACAGGTCAGAGTGCGATTGATTTGTGCTGCGGAACGTGTGATTGGACCATCAGTCTGGCGGAGGCGGTTGGCCCAACCGGCAACGTAGTTGGCCTTGATTTCAGTCAGAATATGCTGGATGTTGGTGCCGGAAAAATTCGTAGTAAGGGCCTGGATCAGGTCACACTGGTCAACGGGGATGCGATGCGCATTCCATACCCAGACAATACGTTTGATTATGCTACGATTGGCTTTGCGCTACGAAACGTACCTGATTATAAACAGGTTATACGCGAGATGGAGCGGGTAGTGAAGCCAGGTGGACAAGTGGTGTCACTGGAAGTCAGTAAGCCACCATTCATGCTGTACCGTAAGTTATTCTTTTTTTATTTTTATAATATCCTGCCACTTATCGCCCGTATGGTGGTGGATAAATATGAGGAATACAGCTGGCTGCCCCAGTCATTGACGAACTTTCCTGATAGCAGGCAGCTTGCGGATGTATTCCGTTCAGTAGGTCTTGTAGACGTACAGACGAAATTATTTGTCGGCGGTGTTTCCGCGCTACACATTGGTTTTAAAAAACAGGTGGATAAGCCATGAGAAAATTAAAGATTATTCTTGAAATGATTAAGTTTGAACATACGATTTTTGCACTTCCGTTTGCGTTTATGGGCGCGATTCTTGGAAGTTTCGTCGTAAATGGTACGTGGCCGACTTGGTGGCAGATTTTCTGGATTATTGTAGCGATGGTAGGTGCACGAAGTGCAGCCATGGCGCTTAACCGGTTAATCGACCGCCGTTTTGATGCGGAAAATCCACGTACGGCGATGCGAGCCATTCCGGCCGGATTGTTAAAAGAAAAAGAAGTGCTTTTGTTTATTATCGTATCTTTCATTGTATTGTTTTTCGCCGCATCCCAGTTGAATATGTTGGCGGTAAAACTTTTACCAGTTGCTGTATTTTTTCTGGTCTTATACTCATACACGAAACGGTTTACTTGGGCCTGTCATCTAATTCTTGGGATCGCCATCGGTCTTGCACCGCTTGGAGGATGGGTGGCAACAACCGGACAGGTGGACTGGATGGGGATTTTGTTGTTCGTTTCCGTTGCGCTATGGACGGCGGGATTCGATGTCATCTATGCATGTCAGGATGCCGAGTTTGATCGTGAGCGCGGATTGTACTCTATTCCGAGCTATTTCGGCATTGCCAAAGCGTTGAAGCTGGCCCGGCTGTTTCATATCATAACGATCGCGGGCTTTATCGGCCTGTTCATCGCTACTAGCCTGCATGTTTGGTTTGTTGTTGGTATTATCATTGCCTCGATGATTTTAGTGTATGAGCATCGTTTGGTATCACCCAATGATTTATCCAAGTTAAACACAGCTTTTTTCACGATGAACGGGGTATTGAGTGTGGTTGTGTTCTCCTTTACTTTGCTTGATTTGGTGATGAGATGAAGAAAATTTTCGTTGTCGGAATTACAGGGGCGAGTGGTGCGATATACGGGGTGCGCCTTGTGCAGCAGCTGCTCCTCCATGACTATAAAGTGCATTTGATAGTAACAGAAGCTGGTTGGCAGGTATTTCGGGAAGAGCTGGACTGGGATACATCGGACCGGGACGCGGTCATTCGGGAGCACTTTGCGTCAGTGAATGGAGAGCTCCATTACCATACACTGCGTGATTTCACAGCACCTGTGGCGAGCGGTTCCTACCGCAGCGACGCCATGGTTATTCTCCCTTGCTCCATGGGGACGCTATCGGGCATTGCGCACGGCGCATCCGGCAATCTGCTGGAACGTACTGCTGACGTAATGCTGAAGGAAGGGAAGAAGCTGGTAATCGTGCCGCGTGAGACGCCACTTAACGTCATTCAACTGGAGAATATGACGAAGCTGGCGCAGGTGGGAGCGCACATCGTGCCCGCCATGCCCGGGTATTACCACAAGCCGCAGACAATGGATGATATCATCAACTTTGTGGTAGGAAAAGTACTGGACACTCTCGATGTGCCGCATGAACTATTTCGCCGTTGGGGAGAGTGAAATAATGTCTGCAATAAAAATTGGTAAAATTTCATTTAGCAACATTATGCCTATCTATCATTTTTTTCGTACCGATCAGTTTGATGAGCATCAGGTAGAATTGATTCCGCAGGTTCCCTCACAGTTAAATCGTAGCATGGCTGCGGGTACGATTGATATGGGTCCCATCTCGTCATTTGAGTATGGTCGCAATTATAAGGAATATGAAATACTGCCTGACTTGTCCATTAGCTCAAAAGGCAAGGTGCGCTCTATTTTTCTGTTTTCACGCAAGCCGATTGAAGAATTGAAAGAAGCAAAAGTGGCGCTGACCGATAAATCAGCCACATCGAATAATCTCCTTAAAGTGATTTTAGAGAAATTCTATCAGTCTTCTCCATCCTATGAAGTGATGCCGGCCAATCTGGAGAAAATGATGGCAGTAGCGGACGCCGCACTGTTAATCGGCGACGATGCACTGCTTGCTTCCTGGAATAATCCCGGCTATTATATGTATGACCTAGGGGAGTTATGGTATAAGCATACCGGTTTATGGTCAGTATTTGCAGTCTGGGCAGTGCGCCGTGAAATTACGCGGGATAAGTCGGAGCTTTTGCGTAGTGTCCATAATGAGTTTCTGCATAGTAAGAAAAAAGGGTTGACCGATTTGGACACGGTTGTGGCACAGGCGAAAAAGGAATTTGGCGCTACAGCTGAATTTTGGAAAGTGTATTATACAGGGCTGTCATATGAATTTACTTCCGAGCATAAAAAAGGGCTGGAATATTATTACGCATGTGCAGCCGAACTTGGACTGTTGGAGGAGGCAGCCAAAGTAGAGATTTGGAGCCCGGACTCCCGGCAGTCGGCTGTATAAGCCAAAGGAAGAGAAGAACCAGTTGGGTGGAACGTAATGAAACTAACAGATATTTTTTGGCCATTCCGATCGGATATGAATTATATTGAACGCGAGCTGGATAGGGCGATTGATACGAAAGAACCCGTGTTGCATAAAGCAGCCAGCCATTTGCTCAAAGCCGGGGGGAAACGGATCCGCCCCGTCTTTGTGCTGCTAGGCGGTAAGTTTGGCAACTATGATATTGAGCGTCTTAAATATGTGGCTGTGCCCCTTGAATTGATTCATGCGGCATCCCTTGTTCACGATGACGTCATTGATGATGCGGAGCTTAGGCGCGGCAAAATCACAGTGAAATCAAAATGGGATAACCGGATTGCGATGTATACCGGTGACTATATTTTTGCCCGGGCGCTTACGCTTGTTACCGAACTGCCCAATCCACAAATCCACAAAATTTTATCTAATACGATTGTTGAAGTGTGCCTTGGCGAGATTGAGCAAATCCGTGATTTGAATAATTGGGATCAAAATTTACGTCGATATTTGCGCCGTATTAAACGAAAAACGGCGCTTTTAATGGCAATTAGCTGCCAATTGGGGGCTATCGCGACGGATGCATCCAAAGATGTTGTACACAGATTGTATGCATATGGATACAATGCTGGTATGGCATTTCAAATTACCGACGATATTCTGGATTTTATTGGTGATGAAAAGAAGCTCGGAAAACCTGCAGGCAGTGATTTGAAACAGGGAAACATTACGTTACCAGCGCTTTATGCATACCATAAAAGCCAAAATGCGGCCGCATTCCGTGTATTGGCTGAAGAGAATCGGACGGACGAGATGATACGATTCATTCGTGAAGGAGAGTGCATTAATGAGGCCCAGAAGCTTGCAGATTGGTACTTGATGCGGGCCGCTGCGGCTCTCGAAGGGTTGCCCGACAACCGCAATAAGGATGCATTACTAAAAATTGCACATTTTTTCGGAGAAAGGCAATCATAAGCGAAAGTTGCAAATGTACCCTGAATTTGTTAAAATTTTCGTTGTGTGCTAGCACATCGTACATACAGAATTGAGAAAACATGGAGGTTGTAAATACATGGCGAAACAACGTACGTTTATTATGGCAAAACCAGATGCTGTACAACGCAATCTGATTGGAGATATTATGCAGCGCTTTGAGCGCAAAGGCTTCCATTTGATCGGCGCAAAGCTGATGAATGTACCGCGCGAGTTGGCGGAAGAGCATTACGCTGAGCATAAAGAAAAGCCGTTTTTTGGTGAGCTTGTAGACTTCATTACATCCGGCGCTGTATTTGCCATGGTGTGGGAAGGCGAGAACGTAATTGCCACAGCTCGTAACATGATGGGTAAAACAAATCCAGCAGAAGCGGCACCAGGCACAATCCGTGGTGATTTCGGAATCAGTATGGGGATGAATATCATCCATGGCTCTGACGCTCCAGAAACAGCTGAACGTGAAATCGCGCTATGGTTCAATGATAATGAACTGCACGTATATGAAAAAACAATCAACAAGTGGATTTAATCTGCGAATTACGTGGAAATTTCCTAGTTGACTGACCAGGCGGATGAAAGCATCAAGCTTTCGTCCGCTTTTTTTACGGATTAAGAAAGTATATGTCACTGTAAAGCGAGAAAGCAACATATACTTTCTTCCGAATTGCATTACTCGAAAAACTCGCGAAGCGTATGCCAAACGTTGCTTGCGCAGCAGAGCTGCATAAGGGCAACTAAGGCAGTTGCCTGCGCGATAGCTTGGCACCAGCCAAGTTTTCTTTATTACTTGTGGAGCGCGTGGCACGAAGGGCGAAAAAGACCGGCAACGCCCGCGAGTTTTTCTTATAAGTAGGCAGGAAAAAAAACGAAGACCGCGAATACCATTCTAGTAATGTTTGCAAGGGATTAAAGGGGATAGAGTGATGGAAGACAGAGATTTTTTGCAGTTTATTGACAGAATCAAGCACAAAACAGGCATTGATCTAGCGTTGTATAAAGAAGCCCAGATGAAGCGACGATTAACCTCGTTGCGTGTAAAGAGAGGGTATCATACATTTGAAGGCTTTTTTGAAGCGATGACTAAAAATCAGGAACTGTTTAATGAGTTTTTGGATCGTATGACGATAAATGTGTCGGAGTTTTTTCGGAATCCGAGCCGCTGGGAAGTATTGGAGAAGAAAATCCTTCCCCGTCTTCTCAAAGAGAAAGGTAAGGTTAAATGCTGGAGCGCTGCCTGCTCTACGGGTGAGGAGCCGTATTCGCTGGCAATGCTTCTGACGCGTTTTATGCCGCTACACGAGATGGACATTACGGCGACTGATATCGACGAAGGGGCAATCGCTAAGGCGAAACGGGGGCTGTATACGGAGCGTTCGCTGCAGGATGCGCCGAAAGATCTGGTAACCAAATACTTCAAGAAGGACGGTATGGTATACACGATCTCGGACGACATCAAGCGCCTTATTAAATTTAAGCGTCATAATATGCTAGCTGATGCGTTCGATAAAAATTGCGATCTGATTATTTGCCGCAATGTCATGATTTATTTCACGGAGGAAGCGAAGCACGAATTATATCATAAATTTGCCGCTTCACTACGTACCGGTGGAGTATTATTCGTTGGTAGCACAGAGCAAATTTTTCAGCCGCAGCAGTATGGATTCGAACCGGAAGATACGTTTTTTTACCGCAAAATGTAAAAAAATGTGGAGAAAGCAAAGTCGTACTTGTCATCAGAAGGATGAGCGCGGCTTTTTTTTCTGAATTTTGTCTAGGATTTTCCCGACAGCTATACTATAATAGCACTTAAAAAATAAAACGAACCCTACGCTTGCTAGCTGATATCGTTTTATACCAGGAGAAAACAAGTGCAGGAGACGGTGTTATGAGCAAAAATGTTTCCTGACACAAATACAAAAGAGGGTGGAGGAAGAAGATGCGCTATCTTACAGCAGGAGAATCACATGGACCTCAATTAACAGCAATTATCGAAGGAGTACCTAGTAACTTACCCCTTTCCGTAGAAAAAATTAATGAGCAGCTGCTGCGCCGTATGAAAGGACACGGCCGGGGTCGTCGTATGCAAATCGAGAAAGATCAGGTGAAAATCGTTGGCGGTGTACGTCACGGCAAGACGACGGGTGCGCCTATCTGTCTGGTAGTCGAAAACAAGGATTGGACTCATTGGCAGAAAATCATGAGCCCAGAGCCGGTGGAAGAGGGCGAGGATAAGCGTCGGGTTTCGCGCCCGCGTCCTGGACATGCCGACTTAAACGGGGCATTGAAATACAATCAGCACGACATGCGTAATATCCTCGAACGTTCCAGTGCACGAGAGACGGCCATACGCGTAGCGGTTGGTGCAGTAGCACGGCAATTATTAGAACAATTCGACATTGCAATTGCAGGCCATGTCCTTCGTATTGGAGAAGTAGAAGCGAAATCCGTCGAGGTCAGCCTCGAAGAGATGATTCGTATAACCGAAGAATCGCCGGTGCGCTGTCTCGACAGCGAAGCTGCACAAAAAATGATGGATTTAATTGATAAAGCGAAAGCTGACGGGGATTCACTCGGTGGTGTCGTGGAAGTCATCGCGGAAGGCGTGCCTATAGGTCTGGGCAGTCATGTGCAATGGGACCGCAAGCTTGACGGACGTCTTGCACAGGCAGTCATGAGCATTCAAGCATTCAAAGGTGTAGAAGTCGGCATTGGTTTCGAGGCCGCTGCTCGTCCAGGATCGCAAGTGCATGATGAGATTGTGCTGGATGAACAAGGCGGATACTCCCGAAGCACGAACCGTGCAGGTGGACTAGAAGGTGGCATGACAACAGGCCTGCCAGTGGTCGTACGTGGTGTTATGAAGCCGATTCCGACGCTGTATAAGCCGCTCGGCAGCATAGATATCGATACAAAAGAACCGTTCGCGGCGAGTATTGAACGTTCCGATAGCTGCGCTGTGCCAGCTGCGAGTGTAGTAGCCGAAGCGGTTGTATCCTGGACATTAGCCGATGCACTGTGCGAGAAGTTTGCCGGTGATTCATTGGAAGAGATGAAAGCTAATTATGAGAGCTACCTCCGGCATATAGAGGAGTTTTAACCGATGAGACGGTTGACGGTAGAACTAGGAGAGCGTTCGTATCCGATCTGGATTGGTGCTGGGGTGCTTGGCGAATTGCCTCGCTTGCTTGAAGAGGCTAGTATTGATAATCGGCGCAAGCTGTTCATTGTAACCGATGAGCACGTAGCTCCTCTATATTTGGACAAAGTTGAAGCGGTACTTCGCACTGCCGGTTATATGATATATCACAGCATCGTAGAAGCAGGCGAGAAAGCGAAAAGCCTTTCCGTATATGAGCGAGTGATGACAGAAGCGCTTGAGGCAGGATTGGATCGCCAATCTGCATTCCTTGCGCTTGGTGGCGGAGTTGTCGGTGATCTGGCCGGATTTGTGGCAGCGACATATATGCGAGGCGTTGCTTTTGTACAGATCCCGACGACACTGCTGGCCCATGATAGCAGTGTGGGCGGCAAAGTTGCAGTTAATCATCCGCTTGGCAAGAATATTATCGGCGCGTTCCACCAGCCGCGTCTTGTAGCATATGATACCGAGCTTCTCAGAACACTCCCGTCCCGCGAAGTGGCCGCCGGATTTGCTGAGGTAATAAAGCACGGACTGATTTGGGATGAGACGTTTGTAGAATGGCTTGAACAAAACGCGGATGGATTGCAGCGTTTTGATGATAATCTTCTACAGGAAGCGCTGCTCCGCGCCTGTAGCGTCAAGGTTGCAGTTGTCTCGGAGGATGAGAAGGAACGGGGCCTGCGTGCCATTCTGAATCTGGGTCATACGTTTGGCCATGCATTTGAAGCGCTGTGCGGATACGAGAAACTGAATCACGGTGAGGCGGTTGCCATTGGCATAGTTGCTGCTGCGATGCTGGCTGAGCGACTCGGTATAGCATCCTCTATTAGCAATCGTACACGCCGTATCCTCGAACAGTACAGCCTTCCCGTTGCGCTTCCATATGTCATGGAAGCGGACGCAGTCATTGAGGCTATGCGACGCGATAAAAAAGGTGAAGGAGGCAAGCTTGTATTTGTCTTGCCAACCACTATTGGTAAAGTAGAGATTAGAAAAGATATAGCAGAAGAGCCGGTGCGTGATGTATTGCACGCACTGCAAGAAGGAGGGAAGTCGTAATGGCAGTTCGAGGGATTCGCGGTGCGATTACTGTGGCTGTAAACGAAGAAGCCGCCATTCTTGAGGCAACCGAGAGGCTAATGCGAAGCGTGATCGAGGCGAACGAAATAGAGCATGAGGACGTGGCAAGCGTCATGATTACAGTTACGCACGATTTGGATGCGGTGTTTCCGGCACGCGGAGTGCGTGCAATTCCGGGATTCGATCTTGTACCGTTGATGTGCTCGAATGAGATTCCGGTACCAGGTAGTCTGGAGAAGTGCATCCGTATTATGATGCTGGTCAATACCGAGAAATCGATTCGTGATATCCGGCATATTTTTTTAGAGGGAGCAGCCGCATTACGCCCTGATTTGAATTCGCAGGTCAAATAAGAGCAAGAATGGTTGACAGTCAGGCAAAAAGCCGATATGCTGAGAACAATAGGAACAGATGAAGTGAGATAGAGTTGAGAGCAAGAGCAGAGTTATGTTTGATAGTTGAGAAGAGCAGAGCCTGAGAAGAGCGGAAATCTGTTGATGAAGTACGTACGGAACAGACATTTTCGAATCCAGGGCTGTGTTAGCCCTGGATTTTTTATATTCTTCTTTAGGCCCTCTTCCCTGATGAGAGGAGAGGTGACAACCATATGTTTACCCCATCGTTAGCTGAGGCGCGGGAACTTGCCTTACGCTATAATTTTATTCCCGTCTCGTATTCCCTTTTAGCCGATCAGGCGACCCCTATTCACTTATATCAAAGTTTGCGCAGACCTGATTCATTTTTGCTAGAAAGCGTAGAGGCAGGCAGCCGTTTCGGCCGCTATTCCTTTATCGGTCTGCACCCATTTCTGAAATGCCGTGTAAAAGATGCAAAGCTTGAGCTTTCATACCGTTCCGGTGAGCGCAAGATAGCGGAAGGCAATCCACTCGATGCGCTGCGCCGTCAGCTTTCCCATTTCCGCAGTCCAAAATTGGACGGTCTGCCTCCCTTCACTGGTGGTGCAGTCGGTTTGCTCGGATACGATACAATCGGATTCGTCGAAGAACTCCCGAAAGCTGCTCATGATGAACTGCAACTAGATACGATACATTTACTTTTTGTCGACGAAGTGATTGCATATGATCATGTAAAGCAAGAAGTGAAGGTCATTGTCAACATGCAAGCAGATAAGGATATGACAGATGAGGAGCTAGCCGCATCTTACGAGAAAGCGTGTGTGCGGATATGTGAGCTAGTACGTGAAATCACTGAATCAGAGACACGCGCATTCACTCGTATTGACAACATTCCTGCAGAAGGAAAGCAGCTTGCGGTGAAGACTAACATCACGAAAGAATCGTATGTGAGAATGGTAGAACAGGCGAAAGAGTACATCGCTGCGGGAGACATTTTCCAGGTTGTATTGTCACAGCGCTTCTCGGTGGAGCATACGGCGGATCCGTTGCTTGTTTACCGCATTCTTCGTTTGACCAATCCATCTCCTTACATGTATTACTTTGAAATTGACGGTGTTACAGTTGCCGGAACATCACCGGAATTGCTCGTGAAAGTGAATGATGGAAAGGCGGAAACGAGGCCCATTGCTGGAACAAGACGTCGTGGTGTAAACGAAGAGGAAGATGCGGCGCTTGCATCCGAGATGCTTGCTGATGAAAAAGAGTGTGCCGAGCACTTGATGCTGCTTGATTTAGGTCGTAACGATATCGGAAGAGTTGCACGTTATGGAAGCGTAGAGGTAACACAGCAGATGGATGTAGAGTATTATTCTCGGGTCATGCATATGGTATCGCACGTTCAGGGGATGCTTGCCGACGGGATGGAACCGTTTGATGCGCTTACCTCTTGCTTTCCGGCTGGAACGCTGTCCGGTTCACCGAAAATAAGAGCCATGGAAATCATCGCGGAATTGGAAGGTCAGACACGAGGCTTCTATGGCGGGGCAGTCGGTTATTTCAGTTTTGGAGGAAATCTCGACTCCTGCATTGTTATCCGGACGATTGTATTCAAAGACGGGAAAGCGTATATTCAGGCCGGAGGCGGTATCGTAGCAGACTCTGTGCCGGACGATGAATACGAAGAATCAAGAAATAAAGCGGGTGCGATGATACACGCGTTGAGTTTAGCTGAGAAAATGATGAGCATAGAGGAGATGAGAATGCATGTTTAAACAATTGCTAGGTCAGGTGGCGCACGGTGAATCGCTTACGCGCGATGAAGCGCGTGAAGCTATGAGGCTTATTATGGAGGGTGAAGCGCAGCCGATACAGATTGCTGGCTTTTTGACGGCCCTTCGTATGAAAGGGGAGACAGTGGACGAAATCGTCGGATTTGTGGAAACAATGCGTGAAAAAGCGATTCGACTGGATATATGTGGAGAAGGACTGCTAGATACGTGCGGTACGGGCGGCGATGGAGGTGGAACGTTTAACATTTCTACAGCGGCCGCGCTAGTTGCAGCGGCGGGTGGCGTACGGGTTGCCAAGCACGGCAACCGGGCCGTATCGAGCAAGAGCGGCAGTGCCGATGTGCTGGAGGCGCTCGGCGTTACAATTACAAGCACACCAGAGGCAGCGACGCGTTGTCTAACGGAGACGAATCTCTGCTTCATGTTTGCTCCACAATATCATCAGGCAATGAAGCACGCGGTGGAACCGAGGCATCAACTCGGCTTCCGCACCGTATTTAATCTACTGGGACCGCTGACCAATCCGGCGCGTGCTGATCGACAGCTGTTGGGCATCTATGATAAGAATCTGGGACTGAAGGTAGCAGAAGTGCTGAACGAAATGGGAGTCAAACGAGCACTTGTTGTCGCAGGCGCCGACGGATTGGACGAAATCAGTATCAGCGAGCCAACCTACATCGTGGAAGTAAACCATGGGATGATTTCTTCTTATACGGTTCATCCGGAAATGTTCGGTTTAGATTCGTATCCACTGGCTGAGGTAGCCGGGGGCGATGCACGGGTAAATGCCGAGATAATCCAGCGTGTACTTGATGGAGAGAAAGGTGCATACCGCGATATTGTTGTATTGAATGCTGCTGCGGCTTTCTATCTGGGCAACAAGGCGTCATCCATTGCAGAGGGCGTCCGCTTAGTGCAGGAGTTGTTGGATATGGGGGAAGGAAAACAGAAGCTGGAGCAGTTAGTTGAAGTGACAGGAGGGGTAAGTCATGCTTCGTAAGATTGTGGCGCAGAAACAACAGGAAGTAACGCGGTTGTATGAACGAACATCATTTACGGAATTAGAGCGGCAAATAGCAGACATGGCCCCCTGCTTATCGCTGAAACGGCGTTTTTTGGAACGTTCGCGTAAGGTCGGCGTTATTGCCGAGGTAAAAAAAGCGTCTCCGTCACGTGGATTAATTCGAGAGCCGTTCGATCCCCTGGCTATCGCCCGGGCATATGAAGCAGCAGATGCAGAAGGCATATCTGTGCTGACGGATGAAAAGTTTTTTCAGGGGCATCTTTCTTTCCTGAACGAGATTAAGCAGGCGTTGCATAAGCCGATTCCGTTGCTACGCAAAGATTTTATGATTGACCCGCTACAGTTGTATGAAGCACGGGCATACGGAGCGGATGTCGTACTGCTTATCGCCGCCATCCTGGACCGCGAACAGTTGCGTACGCTGGCTAAGGAAGCGAAGGCGCTCGGACTGGAAACGCTCGTGGAAGTACATACGGTACAGGAGCTTGATGATGTACTTGATGCGATAGAGCCGGATTTGCTTGGAGTAAACAACCGAGACTTAGCAACGTTCAACACTTCGCTTACTACTACATTTACATTGCTTGAGCGCCTACCCGATTCCTTCGTAACGATTAGCGAAAGTGGCATTCATTCGGCGGAGCAAATTTCACAGTTAGCTGAGGCGGGCATTGGCGGTGTGTTGGTAGGGGAGCATTTTATGCGTCAATCGGAGATCGAGAATGCGGTGTACGATTTGGTAGGCTCGGTGAATAGTCCGGTTATGGAGACAAACCGATGAAGCCGTTGTTGAAGATTTGCGGTATTACGGATACGGAGACGTTGGTAGAGATGAGCGCCGCAGAACTTTCACCTGATCAACTGGGCTTCGTATTTGCTGAGAGCAGGCGCCGGATTGAGGTCGTACAATGGGAACGACTCTCTCTGCTAATTCCGGGTGTAACGAAGACGGCAGGCGTGTTTGTGAATCCGTCTTTTGCAGATATTACCACGGTCTTCAAAGCTGCACCACTTGATATTGTACAATTACATGGTGACGAATCCCCTGCCTTTTGCCGGGAGGTCCGTGAACGATTTGGTTGTGCAGTAACGAAAACATTCAGCATTCGAACATATGCAGAAAATTCGACGCAACCGGAGTTGGCTACCTATACCGGCAGCATTGATTATATGCTGCTGGACACTGCATCTAAGGGGCTGCGTGGTGGTACGGGGAAAACATTTGACTGGGAGCGCATGGCTCCATACCTTGCATGGAGCCGTACACAAGGCATTCCACTGTTAGTGGCAGGTGGAATCAATGCAGACAACGTATCCGATTTGCTTATGCAGTACAATCCCGATGGTGTGGACATCTCTAGCGGAGCGGAAACGAATGGAAAGAAAGATATGACGAAAATGCGGAAAATCATAGAGAGGATGAGAGAGTATGAGCAGAGCACAGTTGAGTGAGAAGAGTAGAGGTCGATTTGGGGCATTTGGTGGTCGATATGTACCGGAAACGCTTGTTAATGCACTGGATGAATTAGAGGCAGCATATGAAGATGCATTGCAGGACAAAGAATTCCAGGAAGAGCTTGCATATTTTCTGCAGGAATATTCCGGGCGCCCTACACCATTGTATTATGCAGAACGGCTGACAGAAAAATTAGGTGGGGCACGTATTTATTTGAAGCGGGAAGATTTGAATCATACTGGTGCACACAAAATCAACAATGCACTGGCACAGGGGCTTTTGGCCAAGCGGATGGGCAAGCGTGAGATTATCGCGGAAACTGGCGCGGGTCAACACGGTGTTGCATCGGCGACTGTGGCAGCTCGCCTCGGGCTAAAGTGCAAAGTTTTTATGGGTGAAGAAGATATGAAACGCCAGAAGCTGAATGTGTTTCGTATGGAATTGCTTGGAGCAGAAGTAGTCCCAGTATATTCCGGTACGCGTACGTTAAAGGATGCAACCAGCGAGGCCATTCGGTTCTGGGTGAGCAAAGTGGATACCACTTTTTATATTATCGGCTCTGCCACCGGACCGCATCCATATCCGAAAATGGTACGGGATTTCCAACGTATTATCGGTGATGAAACAAGAGCGCAAATCCTTAAGGCCGAACACCGTCTGCCAGATTATGTTGTGGCATGTGTAGGTGGAGGTAGCAATGCAATAGGTATGTTTTATCCGTTTCTAGAGGATAAGTCGGTTTCGTTAATTGGTGCTGAGGCAGCTGGACATGGCGTCGAGACGGACAAACACGCGGCTACTATTACGAAGGGAACGCGTGGCGTGCTTCATGGTACGATGACATATTTGCTTCAGGATGAGTTCGGACAGATTACTGAACCGCATTCGATTTCTGCCGGCCTGGACTATCCGGGTGTGGGACCGGAGCATGCATACTTGCATGATAGCGGACGGGCTGCGTATCATGCAGTAACGGATGAGGAAGCATTAGATGCGCTGCGTATGTTGTGCCGGGAAGAGGGGATTATTCCTGCGTTAGAAAGTGCGCATGCAGTCGCGGAGACGATTAAGCTTGCCCCAACATTGTCCCCGGATGAAATTATCGTTGTTTGCCTGTCAGGACGCGGCGACAAAGATGTTACCCAAATTTATGAGCGTGAAGGGGGCAATCAGGCATGATTGGTACAAAAACAGGCGCAGAACGTATCACAGCAGCTTTTGCAAAAGGAAAGCAGGCATTTATTCCATTCATTACAGCCGGGTATCCAACTCCTGAATTGACGATGGATATCGCGCTTGCGCTTCAGGAGGAAGGGGCAACAGTGATTGAACTGGGGGTTCCGTATTCAGATCCGCTGGCGGATGGGCCGACGATTCAGCATGCATCCGCGCAGGCGCTTTCATACGGTATCACCATAGGACGAACAGTGGAGTTGGCAGCGGAGATGCGAAGAGCAGGGCTTACCGTTCCGTTGGTGCTGTTTACGTATATCAATCCTGTACTTCAATATGGACCAGAGCGTTTGTTCAAGGATATGGAAGCATTCGGAATAGACGGCATTCTCATTCCTGATTTGCCTGTGGAGGAGGCGGGGGACATTGAAGCGTTGGCACAAACGTATGTCCGTCCTCTTATCCAGCTAGTAGCTCCTACATCAGAACAGCGGGTCGAGATGATCGCTTCACGAGCGAGAGGATTTTTATACTGCGTATCTTCACTTGGTGTTACTGGTGCCCGTGCAACGCTTGATGAGGGGGTTACTCGCTTCCTCGAACAGGTTCGTGCTTTTTCATCTGTTCCTATTGCGGTCGGTTTCGGTATTTCCAGTGCTGAACAGGCACAGATGGTTGCACCGTATAGCGACGGATTTATCGTTGGCAGTGCCTTACTCGAAAAAATCCGTGAAGCAGAGCCTCTTCTCACACATGAAGAAACAAAGGAAGAAGGTTTCCGTATAGTAAAAAGATTTGTACAACAGTTGCAATCTAGGGTATGATGGATGAAAAACAGTGAAAACATGCGAGAGGTGAGAGAATGATTCCAAAAACCCGGATTGTCAATCTGCCCGTATATGAACCGGGCAAACCGATCGAAGACGTAAAACGGGAGCTAGGTTTAACTGAAGTAGTTAAATTGGCTTCCAATGAAAACCCGTTTGGTAGCTCGCCAAGAGTAAAAGAAGCCATTGTTGCAGAACTTGATCAACTGCCGATTTATCCTGACGGCGCTTGCCTAGAATTGCGCAGCGCACTTGCTTCATTCCTGAAGGTAGGGGAGCAGGAACTTGTCTTCGGCAACGGATCAGATGAGATTGTCATGCTTATCGTGCGCGCCTATCTGGAAGCTGGCACAAATACGGTCATGGCGACCCCTACGTTTTCTGTATATAAAACGAACGCGACGATTGAAGGTGCGGAGGTTATCGAAGTGCCATGCGTAAACGGAGCGCACGATTTGGATGCGATGCTTGCACGTATTAATGACCAGACGCGCGTTGTCTGGGTGTGCAATCCGAATAATCCGACCGGCTTGATGATTGAGGAGGAGAAATTAATTCGTTTCCTTGACCAGGTACCGGATCAGACGTTGGTGGTGCTGGACGAAGCCTATGTAGAGTATGTAAAGAGTGAAGCTTTCCCGAAATCGCTTGATCTGCTTAAAAAATATAAGAATATTATTGTACTGCGTACGTTTTCGAAAATTTATGGCATCGCAGCTCTGCGCGTAGGCTATGGTGTAGCGGCAGAAGATATCATCGATAAACTAAACCGTGTGCGCGAGCCGTTCAATGTGAACCATCTTGCTCAGAAGGCCGCCCTTGCCGCTCTTGCTGATCAGGAATTTGTTCTACAGTGCAAAGAGGCCAATGCCGAAGGATTAGCCCAAGTTTATGCGGAACTGGATACGTTGGGTGTACCTTATTATCGTTCCGAGACCAATTTCGTCTATATTATGCCGGAGCGCGATTCGAAAGAGATTTTTCAGGAGATGCTTAAACAAGGCGTTATTATTCGTGCGTTTCCACAGGCGATTCGTGTGACGATTGGAAGCAAGGAACAGAACAAAAAAATGCTGGCCGCACTAAAATCTGTATTGGCTCCTGCGAGAATGTAGTTCTCGCGGGCCGCGGCCTTTTTCGATAGAGTGGAGGAGAAGGCAAAGGCATGACTGAGATTGCAATTCTAGGAGTAGGGCTTATCGGCGGTTCGCTGGCACTTTCGCTCCGAAAAAACGAAGATGTACATATTACTGGTTTCGACGTAGTGGAAGAAAACTTGCGCATGGCCCGATCGCTCGGTGTCATCGATAGTGGAACGACCCATTTGGCTGAAGCGGTAGCGCAGGCCGATTACATCTTTTTATGCGCTCCTGTAGGCAAACTGCAGGAGTTGATTTCATTTTTACGTTATACGCCACTTAAAGAAGGCGCAGTCATTTCCGACACCGGTAGTACTAAAGTGTCGGTTATGGAGCATTCTCATGGGTTCGCACAACGAGGTGTATACTTTATTGGCGGTCATCCGATGGCTGGTTCGCATAAATCAGGTGTGGAGGCTTCGCATGATCGCCTGTTTGAAAATGCATATTATGTGTTAACTCCGGCGGAAGATACGCCAACGACTGTGACAGAACGCTTGAGAGAGCTTCTTGTACCTACGCATGCCAAAGTGGTAGTGATGAATGCACAAAGGCATGATGAGGTTGTCGGAGCAATTAGCCATTTTCCTCATATTATCGCATCTGCGCTGGTGAACCAGGTCGCCTCCTATAGTGAAGCGGATGAGATGGATTGGTATCGGAGTTTGGCTGCGGGCGGTTTCCGCGACATTACGCGTATTGCCTCTAGTAATCCAGGCATGTGGCGTGATATTTTACTGAATAACCGCCCGGTAATGAAAAAGATGGCGGAAGATTTAAAGCAAATTATGGAACGTATCTCTGTTTTAATCGAAAGGGCGGACGGTCCAGGCATTGAACGTTTTTTCGCTGAAGCCCGCACATTCCGTAATGCATTACCTGAGAAGAAAAAGGGCGCATTGCAGCCTTACTTCGATTTATATGTGGATATTCCGGATGAACCAGGCGTTATTGCCCGGGTAACAACTTTGCTCGGGAAAGAGAAAATCAGCATTACGAATATTAGCATTCTGGAAACCCGGGAAGATATTCTCGGTGTGCTGCGCATTTCATTCCGTAGTCATGAAGATATGGAGAAAGCAACCCACATACTGAAAGACGAAGGTTACAGCGTATATGAGCGAGAATAGGAGGCGGATGTATAATGGCAACCATTCAAGGCGTACAACGAGTTGAAGGAGATATTACGGTACCCGGTGATAAGTCCATCTCACATCGAGCGGTGATGTTCAGTGCACTTGCGGAAGGTACAACCTCAATTGAGGGGTTTCTTCCAGGGGCCGATTGTTTAAGTACGATTTCTTGTTTTCGTAAACTCGGAATTGCCATCGAACAGGACGGCGACCGTGTACAGGTAGAAGGCAAAGGCTGGTACGGTCTTACCGAACCAGCTGATATTCTTGATATTGGTAATTCCGGTACGACTATTCGACTTATGATGGGGATTTTGTCGACGCAGCCTTTTCACAGTGTGCTCATTGGCGATGAATCTATTGCCAGACGCCCCATGAAGAGGGTAACGGGCCCACTGCGCCAGATGGGTGCTGACATTGCAGGTCGGCAAAACGGGGAATATACACCGCTCTCGCTTCGTGGTGGCAAACTTACAGGGATAGAATACCACTCGCCGGTAAGCAGCGCTCAGATTAAGTCAGCCGTGCTACTCGCCGGACTCCAGGCAGAAGGGACGACAACACTATATGAGCCTGAAGTGTCGCGTGATCACACGGAGAGAATGTTACGTTCGTTTGGTGTGGAAGTCGAATCGTTTACCGGGGGCGTACGTGTACGTGGGGGACAGCGATTAGTATCTCCAGGACGCATTCACGTGCCAGGAGATATTTCATCGGCAGCATTCCCGCTGGTGGCCGCTGCCATGCTTCCGGACAGCCGTATTATCGTACGGAATGTAGGCATAAACCCGACACGTTCTGGTATTATTGATGTTCTTAAAGAGATGGGTGCAGGGCTGATGTTACATAATGAGCGGATCGTAAACGGGGAGCCGGTGGCGGATGTTGAGGTTGCTTATTCTTCACTCAAAGGTATCGAAATCGGTGGAGAGATTATTCCGCGTCTCATTGATGAAATTCCGGTGATTGCTGTGCTTGCTACGCAAGCAGAAGGTGTAACCGTAATTAAGGATGCTGCTGAGCTTAAAGTAAAAGAGACGAACCGGATTGATACGGTAGTGGCGGAACTTCGTAAAATGGGCGCCCATATTGAACCGACCGAGGACGGAATGATTATTCATGGTGGAACGCCACTTACCGGGGCCGTATGTGATAGCCATGGTGATCACCGCATCGGTATGGCTGCTGCGGTTGCGGGATTGGCTGCTGCCGGCGAAACGACCGTACTGAACGCAGCATCCATCGATGTGTCATTTCCTGGCTTTTTTGCAACACTCCAGCAAATAAGTGAGTGAAATGTGAAAAAAATAAAACAAGTCTGAATAAAAGGTTGACTTTTAATAGAGAAACCCTATAATGAAAATTATAGTATGGTTTCTCTCCACTCCTATCCATATATGGGAATTTCCCATGCCGCTTCGTGCAATGCGCCGAGGCGGGTTTTTTTTGCTTGTATTACATAGCGGAGCAAGGCGAACAGGGCGCGTACCGTGACCGTTTCTTTTCCTTAAGATTTTGCAGAAAAGAAACAAACATGGTGCGCGCCCTGTTCGTGTTTGCGCTATGGTACAGATCGTACCGCTTCGCTGTTTCGTATATGTGTAAGAATCTTCGCTGTTAACAGTGGACTTTACTGCGTGCGGCCATACGCTGCTTCATAATCGCATTAATTAAGCGGTCGACTTCTTTACTTGCAGCCAGCACTTTCTCATCACGTAAATTCTTGTTTGCCTGTATATAAAGAGAGTGCATAGAGCGCCTTTTCTCCGTGATTAATTGAATTAATTTTCTTTCTTCCACGGACCACCCCTCCTTACCAGTTACATATCTGATCATATGATACAGTCACATGTTCCATTGTAGTATGTGATAGGACTTGGGGAAAGCCCTAATCAATCGACAAATTATAACACGATATCTTTTAGGTATGTTTTTTTCGACGCCGCATATGTATGGATGTAGGACAGACTCTTATTTTTCCACCTACCTTCGAAAAGTTGCGAAGAAGCAAACGTGCATAAAAAGTCGAAAGTGCCCTGCTTTTATCGGACAAACTCATCTTATGCGGCAAGTAGCATAGCGTGTGATATGACGGGAGCACTCCCATATGATATGTCCATGGATTGTTATATCCGAGGCGAACCGGCGAAATTTCTAATTTTGCTGAAGATAAACAAATGAATGGGGGACGGGCAAGATGGAGTTTATTGTGCGTGGGGTTACTCTCGTAAATTCAGAACGCTGTTTCACGGCTGATGTATGGGTTCAAAATCAAATAATCCATTATATCCATGAACACATTCCACCGAAGCCGCCGATAAAAGAAATAGATGGGAGCGATTGTTATATGCTCCCTGGCTTATTTCGTTTTGGCTCTTCACTAGGAAGTGAGAGAACGAATGCTGAAGGGTTCAAGCATATGCAGGAAAAATGGCTTCGGGAAGGGTATACCGCCTATGTCGATGATTTGACGGTAAACCATGCGACAAACTGGCGTACGACACTCGCATATGAATTGGCCATGCATCATAACAGCTGGCTTGAGTATAGAGTTCGGTTGCGTGTACCGTATCGTTTAGTGAATGAATCGCTTATCCGGGCTGTCCTTGCGCATCGTATTCCGATGCTCGAAATGATTATGTGTCCCTCTGATTCACCTTCGGCTTCATTCTGGTCACTGCTATTGGCGGGTTTTTCTCGCTATCGGCTTGCTCTTAAGCTATCTTTTGCAGAGGAATGCACGTTGCGTGAAAGAAAACGCTGGCTTGCAGAGCATATGCCGCTGCTAGTTACAATGTTGGAATATAGGGGGATTTCACTTATACTGGATGAGCATCCTAAAATCGTCAAAAGCATCTCTGACCGAAAGCGTTCGTATGGTGCTTATATTACGTGGGAAATGGACAAGGACTCGGAGCTTTCTTACGACAGAAAACAATTCGGAGAGTTCTCTGCTTCCTCTACAGGGTTCGGGAAGCTTCCCGTGAACGAGCGGACGCTGCGGAGAATGGTGGAGGTAGGAGCTCGGCAGCCGGCTAGGTTATTCGGTGCATATCCTCAAAAAGGAGCGCTCGTATCGGGGTCAGAAGCCGATTTTTTTCTTCTTCCGAAAAAAAACTTTAAAAACCCTGCAACCTTTTGGTCACCTTCCCTCGTCTATACGAGAGGAAGAAGAAACAAATACTTACTATTTACAGAAAAAGATGCAAATAGATGCAACATAGCTCTCTGATAACGTCGAATACCGATGCAGTGCAACGGCATGGCGCAAAGGGAGTGGAAGACAACAAGGGGGTAACAGATATTGGTCACCGATTCCCAGTTAATTCGCGAAATCAAAGATGGCCGGGTGGAATGCTATGCAGAATTGATTAACCGGTACGAACGGAGAATTCTCGCGTTTATTCTGCATATGCTTAAAAGCTACCATATGGAGGATATGGCGGAAGACTTGGCACAGGAAACGTTTTACAAAGCATTCCGCAGCCTCCAGTCGTTCCGGGATGTTGAAGCGTCCTTCTCGACTTGGCTTTATACCATCGCCCGCAATACCGTATTGAGTGAATTAAGGAAGAGCCGGAACTCCGAAGTATATCTGGAAGATAGCAAGCAGCAACCTGCGCGCATTTCTGTCGATAGGCTGCCTGAACAGGAATTGTTGCGTACGGAGCGGGTTCATCTTGTGCGCCAGGCCATTAACAAACTTCCTGAGAAACAGCGAACCGCTCTTATTCTCAGGGAATACGAGCAATTGGATTATAAAGAAATCGCCGTCATACTCGATTCGACGGTCAGTTCCGTAAAGTCACTTTTGTTCCGTGCGCGTCATAGTATTAAGCAGCAGCTTGAGCCATATATGCTCGATGCACAGTTCGATGAAGCGGAAGGAATGAGATAGCTATGAACTGCAAGACCGTGCAACGGCTGCTTGCGGATTATATGGATGGCAAGCTATCTTCAACACAGGAAAAAGAAGTAGAAAAACATCTGGAAGAGTGCGAAGCGTGCCAGGATGAACATGCATTTTACATAGATTCGAACCAAGCATTCCTTCATTCACCCGTCCTGCCTACGACATACGAGCATCTCTCTGTCTCCGATAAAGTAATGGAACGGATTCTGCAAGAGAATAAGTGGGCTTCTCCTGCACCGGAAAGAGCCCGCGAAATTCCGAGACCTCTTAGACAGTGGATTACGGGTCTGGCGATTACTTTATTGCTTGCTTCTTTTCTCCCTGTGTTTATCCTCGGAAAGCAACTGAGCGAAGTTATGCATCCAGCGGCATTTGATACGGCAACAGATATGGTTGCTTCTGCTGAATCACTGCGCTTTTCACCGGAAAAAAACGAAAGTATCCCGACAACTCAATATGGCGTAATTGCTAGCTCAAATGCTCCTATTTCCTACAGTTTGCCGCCGAAAGAGCAACCTTCGCACGTTCATTATGGTCTGCTCTCGGCATTGTTTGGTATACTGGTTACTGTGGTTAGTATGAGTTGGCTTTCGCGCTCGAAGAAACATGCAGGCTGACCGTTCATTGTGGACGGTTTTTCTTTTTGCCGGAGGGTGAACAGATATAGAGCTTGTTCAAAAAGGAAGACAAACAGGGCCGTGAAGTTCAAGGCGCGATAGACCCGAGTGGCGGAGGGGCAACGCAGAAATTCGCAGTTCTGTTTCCTGGACTTTTTGAACATCCTCATACAGGGAGGTTTTTTCATGAGACAACAATGGCAGATACAGCTTGACCGGGCCATCGCGTTATTGGAAGCAGGCGATATTGAAGGCGGGCTTACCGAGCTTGCAGACATTCGGGATAGCCATACGGATGATCCGATTCTGGGGCTGCAGTTGGTAAATATTTATCATGAGTTAGGGCATCACGACGTAGCGCTCGAGATTTTGGAAGGAATGGAAGTGCGACGGTTGGAGTGGGATGACGAAGTTCAAAGAGAAATGAGTGTGTATCGGGCTTCGCTTTATATTGATTTGGACAGATTGCAAGAAGCGATGGACGCCCTTTTACCGATAAAAGAGGCGGGAACGGATGATTACCGTGTATATGCGCTGCTTGGCGAACTGTTTCTCATAGATGGGCTTACGGAGGTGGCGGTTCGCTATTTTGAGCGTGCCGTTGAACTTGAACCGGACAATGAAGAAATTCAGTACTTATTAGGAAAGTTATATGCGGAACAAGGTGAAAACGAACGAGCAATAGAAAAATGGCAACTGCTTGAAGGGTTCGAAGATGAGTCGCAGATTTTGCACGAGCGGGCTCGTTTGGCCGCACGGCAAGGGGAGTTCGAAGAGGCGCTTGCACTATATGAAAAGCTAGATAAAGATGGAAGCGACGCTGAAGCGTTATATGGGGCAGGCATGACGGCATATCAAATCGGCGATTGGCAACGGGCCGTACGTTATCTGGCACGCCTTATCGAAGCGGATGCGGATTATATGGTGGCATACCCGCTATTGGCGGAAGCGTTATGGAAGCTGGGCATGCGTGAGCAAGCTGTGGCCATTTACCGGCAAGCGTTATCGCTTCGTATCGAGGAAGAGAGGCTTCTTCCTGGTTATTTGCGCTTTGTTATTGAATTGAGAAAGTGGGATGAGGCGGCTGAGGCGCTTGCGCGGCTTCGCGAATTGGACGAAGAAGATCCGGTGTACTGGTATTGGCAGGGACGTGTCGCAGAGGCGAAAGGAAAGGTAGAAGATGCTCTCGCTTTTTACGAACAGGCACTGAACGGGGAGGAAAAGGTAGCTGATGCACAAGAACGCTATCAAAATTTACTTCGGCACTAAATAAGCAAAAGCAGATTCCCGCGTGTGCGGGAGTCTGCTTTTTACGTTGCAGGTATAAAAAATTCATTCTCTAAGTATACGTTGTTTTTCTTTCGGTCAATACTGGCAGGTAACAGTATCTCCTGAAAGGGGAAATTCGAATGAACCTGGCTGATACGCTTGTCTTTGCTGATATTGGACAACTGCACCAGTTGGCTTCTGCCTGCGGGCTTACATGCAACATCCATTCGAAGCACGAGCTGGTTCAGGGATTGCATAATCGATTGACTTCCTCCGGGTTTTGTCAGGGTTTGCACGATCAGCTCACCTGGGAAGAGAAAAGATTTCTACTTCCTCTTTTGTTTGAGAAGCGAAAGGAATATTCGCGTGAAGCATTGTTAAGCCGAGCAAGAAAAGCATTCAAGGAAGAGATTCGGCACGGTGAACATGAAAAGCTGCTGGATCGCGCATTAGACGGGGGCTGGTTGTTCCGTATTCGAAAATCGTATGCGCTTGTCTACACGATGCCAGATGATCTGCGTCAAAAATGGCGGGAGATTTTTGTTAAAGAAGTGTGTGAAGCTGCATATGGTAATTATACGAGACCCAATGCATACCGCGATGACACATACGCAATGGCGCATGATGTACAGCAACTGCTCAGATACGTGCAGACGAGCCGTGTACCGCTGTCTAAAGAAGGTGTGATGTACCGAAAACAACAGCAGAAATTAATGGAGCTTATGGCCGTGCGTGAAGAGTTAATCGATGGAAAGGAATGGCGTTTCGGATATGGACGAAGGTTCCGGGATTATCCGGATCGTTTGGCGCTGCTATATGATTTTGCGTATCATCAGCAGTGGCTGCAGGAAAGAGAAGAAATATTGACATTGACGGAAGAAGGAGCAAAGCAGACACTGACACAAGAGATAGAACAAGGCGAGAGCGCGGAGCGTCTCATGGCATACTGGCTTTTATCTTACAAAAAAGCAATTCCGACTATTGAAAGCCTATGGATGTTACTTGCCTGTGTTTGTGATGAAGAGTGGCGGGAAGAAGCGAGTCTGATACGTGCGCTGCGAAATTGGGTCCGCCCTTTTTACTATGACGTTGAAGAAGAGGTGATTCGCCGTCGCCTGCTTTCCATGATGGTTCACTTGGGGTTGTTACGGCGAGGAATACACACGCCGGACGTTCCTGTTTATTCGTTAACAAATTGGGGTAAATTTTTATTAAATAAGACACAAAATTGTAAATAATTGAGTACACATTCTACGGACGAGAATATGATGTATAATAGGAAATCTTATTCTCTGCCGGCATAGGGATTGCGGACGGCAGTAAAGATAATTAGTTCAGAAAATTATAACTATTAAAGAGTGAATGTTGAGACGCTCGCTATAGCAGGCAAACGGATAAAAAACGAATCAAAGCGGTGCACATCGAATGGAGGGAAAACAAATGGAAAAGCAAAAACAAAACATTGTAAATCCTTCAACACTGAGTCTTATGGCAGAAATGGTTCTGGATGAAGCTATCCGCAAATATCGAATTGATAATCTTTATAAGAATATTGACGAGGCGTTGGAAGCCGGTGACGAAGCGAGATTCAAGGAGTTGACCGGAGAGTTGAAAGAAGTGCAACGTAAGGCACTTACGTAGCGTGCAAGCAAAGGATATGATAAGCTAAAACCCGGAAACTCCGGGTTTTTTTTATGATTATATAAAGAGGGGAAGGATGTAACGATGCGTTGGAAAGTAGAAGATATGGAACAAATCATAATGATGGAAGAATACGTGGATACGTTGCTGTATCCGGTGTGCGTATCATCTGAAGAGAAGTGGGATGAGAGCTGGATTAAGGGGCAGTTCTGGCTTGAGAGAGTATGCGGCTATGCAGAACGACAACTGACAGGGCGTTTGTTTTTGTTTCAAACTTTATTTGTCGCAAGAAAAAAGGAAATGAATGAAGGAATTTCCACTACGTTTATCGAACAGAATATTCAGGCACTTATTCAGCGGTTTCCTCACTGTATAGTTGTTACGAATGATAGCACGTTGTCAATAGAACTTATGAAAAAAGGAGTACAAGCCTATGTAGTTGCAGCACCGCCTGAAGAAAAAACGGATACAAAATTATTTCTTGAAAAAGCGTTAAGTGAGAGCAACCGCATTGTGAAAAGCTGCATTGCACTTTGGCAGAATGAATTGAAATGAATTGTGACAAATTATATAACAATAAGCAAAAAGGCACTGGAAACTATAGTGTTTCCTGTATTGCAAATTCTTGACAGTAGGCACCCTTCCATTTATGATGGTTATGTCCTAGTAAAGATGTGTGATAATGTTGCCGTCCATCCGGACGTTATCATAAGGATAGGAGGTTAGAGAGCATGAGTGAACGTAACAACAAAGGGGTATCCAGAAGACAATTCCTCAATTATTGTCTTACTGGAGTCGGCGGGTTTCTAGCAGCTGGGATGTTAGCACCGATGGTTAAGTTCGCAATCGATCCGGCCCTGCAGAAAGCGGGCGCCGAGGGCGGTAAAGTTCCTGTAGCGAGCTTGAGCGAGATTACCGAAGAGCCGAAAAGCATTAGCTTCAAAAAGAAGATTGTGGACGTGTGGACAGGCGAACAGGAAACACCTTTCACGGCCTGGGTCTACAAGCAGGGCGATCAAGTGATTGCGCTTTCACCGATTTGTAAGCATTTGGGCTGTACGGTGAATTGGAATGGGGATGCAAAGTACAAAAACGAGTTCTTCTGTCCGTGTCATTTGGGCCGGTATGAGAAAAACGGAAAGAACATTCCGGGTACACCGCCTATGAAGCCACTCGATCAGTATGAAGTCGAAGTGAAAGATGGCAAAATACTGCTCGGTGAAGTGAAGGCAAACAAGATTGCAGAGGGGGCATAATGTAACATGATCCGCAAAATGTACGATTGGGTCGATGAGCGTCTGAATGTTACCCCGATGTGGCGTGACATCGCGGACCATGAAGTGCCTGAACACGTAAACCCGGCCCACCACTTTTCGGCGTTTGTTTATTGTTTTGGTGGACTTACTTTCTTTATTACCGTTATTCAGATTTTGTCCGGCATGTTTCTGACGATGTATTATGTACCGGATATTATCAATGCGTATGAGTCAGTTAAATACTTGCAGAACGAAGTTGCATTTGGGGTAATCGTTCGTGGTATGCATCACTGGGGGGCAAGTCTAGTTATTGTAATGATGTTCTTACATACATTACGCGTATTCTTCCAGGGAGCTTACAAGCGTCCGCGTGAATTGAACTGGGTTGTTGGGATGTTGATTTTCTTCGTCATGCTTGGACTAGGCTTCACAGGCTATCTTCTTCCGTGGGACAATAAAGCGTATTTTGCGACTAAGGTAGGTATTCAGATTGCGGAGCAGGTTCCGTTTATCGGCGGCTTCATTAAGACGCTGCTGCAGGGTGGACCGATTGTCGGCGCCGAGACGCTTGCACGATTCTTCGCGATTCACGTATTCTTCCTGCCGGGTGCCCTGTTCGCTTTGCTGGGCGCACACTTTATCATGATTCGGAGACAGGGGATCTCTGGACCGCTATAAGATGGAGTTCGATCCATTGACAAGGGGGGTAATTCAATGGCAAAGCACGACAAGACGATAGAGTATGTCGGTGACTCGCGCGTACCCGCAAAGCGAATGCCGAACATCGCTCCGTCTTATGCAGAATTTCCGGGCAAATCCGAGGCGTTCTGGCCAAACTTCTTATTGAAAGAATGGATGGTTGCCGCGGTTGTCTTAATCGCTTTTCTTATTCTTACTATTAGCCATCCGTCACCGCTGGAGGCAAAGGCGGATCCGAATAATGCGTCATATATACCGCTTCCAGATTGGTATTTCTTGTTTCTTTACCAATTGCTGAAGTACCCTTGGCAGTCAGGCAACTGGGTTGTATTTGGGGTAGTGGTCGTGCCAGGGATTGCATTCGGAGCACTGGTGCTTGCTCCTTGGCTTGATACGTCTCCGGAGCGCAAACCTTCGAAGCGTCCCGTGGCAACGGGGATTATGCTGCTTTCGATCGTAAGTATTTTCTACCTTACATGGGCCGCGATTGACGAGCACAATCGTCTCCATCCGAAGCCGGCTGCAGGTGCTGGCGGCGCGGCGGCTGCGAAGCCACCGGCTGATTTTAAAGCAGATGAGATTTGGACGAAACAGGCAAGCTGTCAGGGATGTCACGGTGGAAATATGGAGGGTGTATCTGGGCCTCCGTTATGGAATGTAGGCGGACACCTTGACGAGAAAGCCATTCATGATGTTATCGTAAACGGCCGTGGCGCAATGCCGAAGGGTATGTTTAACGGTTCTCCGGAAGAGCTTGACCAGCTTGTTAAATACCTTGCCAGCCTGAAAGGCGATGGCAAAGGCGATGCAGCCGGTGGCGGTGGTACTTCCACTCCTGCTCCTGCTACTGAGGAGAAGAAGCCGGAAGGCGGAGAAGCAGATAAAGGTGGCGCAAGTGCGACGGCTCCGACCGGTGGAACGGCTGAAGAAGGCAAAACGATGGCTAGTAGTCAATGCCTTTCTTGCCATGGTCAAAACCTGGAGGGCGGCATTGGGCCGAGTCTGGCTGGCGTCGTTGATAGGCTTAAGCCGGAAGGTGTGGTAGAAGTGCTGAAGAACGGACGTGGTGGAATGCCGCCACTTGGTGCCGGTTGGTCTGACCAGCAGATGAGCTCTATGATTGAATACTTGAAAACAGTGAAGTAATCAAAGTAAAACTTCCATCAGCGGGTGCTTGCCCGTTGGTCCAGGATAAGCAAAAAGCCAGGCGGATTTCCGTCTGGCTTTTTCACATCACCATAGAATGATAAAATAGAAAAGGCTAGTTATTACATAAAGGATGAATACAATATGATAACAGTATGGAATTGGTTTATTGCTTCTTTGCGTACCCGCTGGTTTCTCTGGATGATGATCGTAATTAACGGGCTCGGTTCGATATACGGCTACATCTGGTATGCTTACCAGCTAGAGATGACGTCCCCTGCCTTCCTGCGAATTTTTGTGCCTGATAGCCCGACCGCGAGCACATTATTTACGCTGGTGCTTATTGCAATGCTTGTGGGACGCAGCATACCGGGACTGGAGGCATTTGCTGCCGTGACGAATTTCAAATACGGAGTATGGGCAGTGGCGGTAATTGTGGCTGGTGCTGCGCTGGGTGACCAGCTCAACTGGCAGCATTATATGCTGATGGCGTCGCATGGGGGTATGGCGTTGGAATCTTTATTGTATGCAAGGTTTTATACGTTGCGCTTGCGCCATATTTTGTATGTGGCAGCCTGGACATTACTGAATGATTTGCTTGACTATACGCTCGATATTCATCCATGGCTTGCCGATGAATTGGAGACGTACCACAATGTAGTCGGATGGGCGACTGTAGGGCTGAGTCTGTTTAGCCTGTGGCTTGTCTATGCTTTGGTTCGATTCTATCAACGTACGCAAAGATCGTAAACATATCCTTGTCCTCTCTTTCATACATATGTGGTAAGAGGGGGAGGACGAGTCGTGAAAAAAATCATTGTTCTAGTAGGTGTTATGTTCCTCTGCGCGGTTCTTTACACGGGTTGGTCCGTGCTGGATCATCGCGTCTTCTCCGCCAGAGTACCGGAGCAGACGATGTCAGTATATCAAAAGATGGATGTTCTGTCGCAAGATGTATACCAGTTAGCCAAGGAAGGAAAGTACCCTGAAGCGAAAGAAAAACTTGCAAGTTTGGGAGCGTTGTTTGCAGAGACGAAACCGCCCAAAGGATTATCGATTGAGGCGGTTAACGCGTTGTCTGATACGATTATCAAAGCGAAACGTGCGTTTGCTGCAGTGAAGTTGGAGCCGAACCGTTTACTATGGCATGCTTTACAGATACGTTTGGCAATTGATAGTTTAACACATGAGAAGCAGCCATTATGGAAGAACTACTATAGCTCTTATCAGGAACATATCAACAAAATGATGCTGCTGGGTGCAGGACACAAGCAGGCTGAATTCTCCCAGGCTTTTGCCCAGAATCTACAGCTTTATCAGACGCTAAAGCCCGCTATTACGGTAGCTGCGTCTGCGCAACAGATGGAGGCTTTGTATTCGATTTATAGCTTTTTGCTACAGGAGACGAGAAAGGCGGAATACAATTGGGAAGGAATTACTAATGCCCTTACTGAATTGAATCGTCTTGTAGATGCTATTTTTGTCGGAGAAGATAGGTCCGCTTTTGCACCCGGGATGCCTCCGGATTCCCCACTCCTTATTATTGCGCTCTTTGCATCAGTCGTTCTAACTTCGCTTGGTTATGTGGGATGGAGAAAATATAAGGCAGAGCAGGATGCAAAGAAGAGAAAACGAAGAGAACCATAAATTTGAATTTTTTGGAAAACGGGGAGCGGGATTAAAAATAGGCCCTGTCTTTCTTGTAAAGAAGCTTTTGGGTCCGCACCATTTTCCCTAAAAAGCGTGCAGGCAAAACACCGTGGTTTTTCCATAAGGGGAGACAGTTGCCTGTAGTATATCGCTTTTTGGGGAAATGGTGCTTTATTTTTGTTCCTGTCTCCTGTAAGGTGGAGGACCCGGAAAAGCGCGGGCCTTTCTTTTTCACTCGCTCGGCTACTTACTTTTGCAGTGGTTGTTTCTGCTCATCGAGCGTAAAGCCTTCACCGAACACTTCATGTACATCATTAATAATGATAAATGCATGGGGATCGACTTTATGCACCAGATTTTTGAAACGAACGATTTCATTTCGGCTGACGACGCAATACAGCACTTCCTTGTCAAGACCCGTATAGCCGCCGCGCCCTTTCAGTAGCGTGGCGCCCCGTCCCATCTCTTGCATAATGCGTTGGGAAATATCCACGGCATGATCCGAGATAATCATAATTGCTTTGGCTGCATATGCACCTTCCTGTACGAAGTCGATGACACGGGCTGCCACAAACAGCGCAACAAGTGTGTACATTGCCAAATCGAGATTGAGATAGTAAAGCGACAAAGCGATAACGAAGATATCAAAAATAAACATCGTACGGCCGATGCTCCAGCCCAAATATCTATTCACCAATCGTGCCAGGATGTCCACCCCGCCTGTCGTTCCACCAAAGCGGAATACAAGTCCTAGGCCAAGCCCGACCGTTACACCCGCATACAGTGCAGCCAACAGCGTATCGTTCTCCATCGGATGGCGAAATGAAGAGAAAAGGGTCAGGAATACAGATACGCTAACAGTTCCGATAATCGTGTAGACTGCCGACTGCCGACCGAGCATCTTCCAGCCGACGAACAGCAAAGGAATGTTCAATACGAGGTTCGTAATGCCCGGATCCCAATCAAGCGTATATTTTAGAAGCAGGGTAATCCCTGTAATGCCGCCTTCTGCCAGCCGGTTAGCGATATTAAAATAGTTAATACCGAATCCCATAATCGCGGAGCCGAGCAGAATGGCAAAAATATTGCGCAGGTGATAGTTCATGTAGTTCCTCCCAGATAAATGCTAGATCATGGATATTATACCGGGAAATTTGTCAATCTTCCACCTCTGCGGTAACATAAGAAATACAGAATATACATATAGCCGCAAAGGGGGGAGCAATATGCCGGACGAGAAGCAATCCATGACAATCGCTGAGATGCAGCGTACAGTCGACGAATACATCGGCCAGTTTAAAGAAGGATATTTTTCGCCGCTTGCGTTGATGGCCCGATTGACTGAAGAAACTGGTGAATTGGCGCGTGAAGTGAATCATTATTACGGCGAGAAACCGAAACGCAAGGACGAAGCTGAAAATACAATTGATATGGAACTTGCAGATTGTCTTTTCATCCTTGTCTGTTTTGCTAATTCACTTAATATTAACCTGGAAGAGGCCTTTCATGCGATGATGCATAAATTTAATACGCGTGACAAGGACCGGTGGACAAAAATCGACACAGAGTAAATGGCGAGTACATATACTGTATACCATAGGCCAAATCAGGATGTGAGGCAATGGATACAGAGAAAAATCAGGCGGGTAAACACTATATAAAAGAAGCGTATCGTGCGTTGTTCGACCATGATTTCACGCGAGCGGTTCGCGCATTCGAGAAGGCGATACAGTGCGATCCGGCTAATGCGGCGTACTATTTTAAGCTCTCCGTTACGTATGCGAGGAATCAACAGCTGGCCTTGGCTGTCCAGACGATTGAAAAAGCATTGAACTTGGAGCCAAATAACGAAAAGTTCATCCTACAACATAAACGTTTGTCTTGCCGCCGATATACAGAAGAGGCGGTGCAGCGCTTAGAGGATGGAGCAGAGGAGCAGGCGCTTGTTCTCATTGAACGAGCGGTGGCGCTCGATCCGTTATATGTGCGGGCCCATTATGTAGCTGCACAGATTTATTTTCTACGTAGAAGGTATATTGAGGCACGCAAAGCCGCCCGTCAGGCAGTGTGGCTTGACCCGAATTCGGCGGAAGCAAAAACATTGCTTACACGTTGCCGGGAAAAAGTAATAGCAGAGAAAAAAAAGAAGGGGGAGGCATAATAATGGATAAAATTCGTGTAGCGATAGCCGGCCCACGCGGCCGGATGGGATCAGAAGCGGTAAAAATGCTTATGAAGGATGAAGCGCTGCAGTTTGTTTGCGGAGTTGATCCGAAATACAACGGAGAAGACGTAGGTGATGTACTTGGGCTAGGTGCTCTATCAGCACCTTTTGTGCCGGATGTAAGACAGGCTTTAGAGAAGTACAGACCGGATGTATTAGTCGACTTTACAACTCCGCATGTGGTGAAGCAAAATATGGTAACAGCGATTGAAGCAGGCGTTCGTCCCGTAGTCGGTACAACCGGATTTACGCCGGAAGATATTGAAGAGCTGGACAAGTTATGCCGAACATATGGTATCGGCGCTATTATTGCGCCCAATTTTGCCATTGGGGCGGTATTAATGATGAAGTTCGCCCAGGAAGCGGCCAAATATATGCCGCATGTTGAAATTATTGAACAGCACCATGATCAGAAGCTCGATGCTCCGTCCGGAACGGCAGTTAAGACAGCGGAAATGATTCAGGAGGCACGTCAAGAACTAAGACAAGGACATCCAGAGGAAAAGGAAACAATCGAGGGTGCTCGGGGCGGTTATTATAACGGATTCCGTATTCATAGCGTTCGTTTGCCGGGGCTTGTAGCCCATCAGGAAGTAATTTTCGGAGCGGTAGGACAGACGCTAACCATCCGCCATGATTCTATTAACCGCGAGTCGTTTATGCCTGGTGTTAATCTTGCCATTAAGAAAGTCATGGAACATACTGGTCTGATATACGGTCTAGAAAATATTATGGTATAAGAGGGGAAACCATATGAATATTGCACTAATCGCCCATGACAATAAGAAAAACGAGATGGTTAACTTCACAATAGCCTACCGCGATACATTAAACAAGCACACAGTATATGCGACCGGCACAACCGGAACAAAAATTATGGATGCGACAGGGCTGAATATTCAGCGGGTATTATCCGGGCCAATGGGTGGTGATCAGCAAATCGGTGCGTTGATTGCTCAGGATCAGATGGATCTTGTCATCTTCTTGCGCGATCCGTTGACTGCGCAGCCGCATGAACCTGATGTTACTGCGTTGCTTCGGCTATGCGATGTTCACAGTATTCCGCTCGCTACTAACATTGCGACTGCAGAGATGCTGATTCATGCACTTGAACGGGGGAATTTTTCTTGGCGGGAGACTGTCCATAAATATAAAGGAGAGGATCGCGAATGACGGACCATATGCCGGAACCTTTGCATGCGTTGGCCTTCGGCGCACATCCGGATGATGTGGAAATTGGCGCCGGTGGCTTACTGCATAAATGGGTAAAGCAAGAGAAGAAAGTAGGTATCTGTGATCTGACTTATGCCGAAATGTCATCCAATGGAAGCGTAGAGAGGCGTCAGCAGGAGGCGAGCGAGGCTACTCGACTACTCGGATTGCATACTAGGCTTAATCTCGGACTTCCAGATCGAGGGCTTATGCCGGTTCAAGAGCAGATTCAAGTTATTGCCCATACCATTCGTCTGTATCGGCCGCATATTGTATTGATGCCATATTGGGAGGATAGGCACCCAGACCATGGCATGTGCAGTGTACTGGTCCGTGAAGCTGTGTTTAATGCCAAAATCCGCAAATATGAGACGAATGAGCAAGAGATACTGCCTGCACATAGAGTAGAGCATGTGCTTGCATATTTTATTAATGGGCAGACCGAACCGCAATTTTTACTAGATATTAGCGAAGAGATGGATGTAAAGATGGCGGCGCTTGGCGCTTATCGCTCACAGTTTGAGATGGGGCCCGATTCGGTAGCCACGCCCTTAACGGAGGGGTATCTGGAGCGGGTGCGTGCTAGAGAATACGTATTTGGTCAATCCGCTGGTGTGGCATATGCTGAGGGATTTGTCAGCCATACTCCGTTACTATTGAAAGACTTCCTATAATGAGAGGGAACGAACGATGAAAATCGGAATTACATGTTACCCTTCCGTGGGCGGTTCCGGCGTTGTAGCGACGGAATTAGGCAAGCTGCTGGCGGAAAGAGGACACACCGTACATTTTATTACGTCAGGCATGCCGTTTCGCCTTGGAAAATATTACAGAAATATTTATTTTCATGAGGTGGACGTAAATAGTTACTCGGTATTTCAATATCCCCCGTACGATTTAACACTAGCAAGCCGGATGGCTCAAGTTGCACAGACAGAAAATTTAGATGTATTGCATGTACACTATGCCGTTCCACATGCGATTTCCGCGTATCTAGCCAAGAAGATGGTGGGAGATCGCCTAAAAGTGGTCACCACTCTCCATGGAACAGATATTACGGTGCTTGGGTATGATCATACGCTGAAGGATATTATCCGCTTCGGTATTGAGCATAGCGATGCAGTGACGGCCGTATCGCAAAGCTTAATTAATCAAACGCGGGAAGTGCTGCAGGTTAGCAAGCCGATTGATTTGGTCTATAATTTCATCGATAAACGGGAGTATTATCCGCGTGATATGTGTGATGTGCGCGAAGAATATGCACCGAATAAAGAGAAGGTATTCATTCATATCTCCAACTTTCGTAGCGTGAAACGCACGGACGATGTAGTGAGAATCTTCCACCGTATTAAACAGCGTATGCCAGCCAAGCTATTGATGATTGGTGAAGGTCCGGAGTTGCCTGTAGTACGGGAGTTGGCGGCTGAGCTGAATCTTTTGGAAGACGTGATTTTTCTTGGTAAACAAGAAGATATTGCCTGCGTTTTATCGATGGCTGATGTTATGCTGCTGCCGTCCGCTCAGGAAAGTTTCGGTCTGGTGGCGCTAGAAGCGATGGCGTGCGGCAAGCCAGTCATCGCTAGTAACGCTGGAGGGCTACCGGAAGTGGTTAAAGACGGGGAGACAGGTTTTGTTCTTCCGATTGGTGATGTGGAGGGTATGGGTGACAAAGCAGTTGAGCTTATTTCCGATCCTGCCATGTATGAGCGTTTTTCCCGTCAGGCTATAGAGCGAGCATATCATACGTTTTGTCATAAGGATATTACACAGCAGTATGAAGAGGTTTATCGGCGTGTGCTAGCCGAAGAAACGGAGGCGTGCTTCAAGCCGTGATGCAAAGCAATATACTTGAAGCCGGAAAGCAAGTGTTACATGTGCTGGAGAAAGCCGGGTATACAGCATATTTCGTCGGGGGATACGTACGGGATACGTTGCTCGGACGACCGGTGCATGATCTTGATATCGCGACTTCCGCCAGGCCGGACGAAGTGATATCCTTGTTTGCCAGAACAATACCGACAGGGCTTGCACATGGAACAGTGACTGTGCTTCAGGACGGTGTTCCGCTGGAAGTAACGACCTTTCGAACAGAAGCAGGATATGCCGACCATCGCCGTCCGGATGAAGTTCGATTCGTAAGCGATATTACTGAGGACCTGGCACGCCGTGATTTTACAGTGAATGCGATGGCTTTGGATTTGCGTGGAGATGTAGTAGATCCGTTTGGCGGAAGGCAGGATTTGAATGCCCGAATTGTTCGTGCGGTGGGCAAGGCGGATGAGAGATTTGCTGAAGATGCGCTGCGCATGCTGCGCTGCCTGCGCTTTGCAAGCCAACTCGGCTTTTCTATCGATCCGCATACATACGAAGCGATACAAAGGCATGCGCAAGATATTCGTTATGTAGCGGTTGAGAGAATTAGCGCCGAATGGAACAAGGCGCTTGTAGGCCCATACCCGGAGCGAATCGTAACTGGCGTACTGCACACAGGGCTTGCTTCTGCGCTGCCAGGCTTTTGCCAACTGTTTGAAGATAAACATGATTTTACGGATAGGGAGCAAAAACAGTTATGCACAGCGGATGGTCTAGTATTGCGCTGGGCCTATCTGTTTCTTATCTGTAACCGGGAAGCAGAGGTAGAGATGATTCTGCGCGCGCTACGCTGTGAGAAGAAAGTAATCAGAGCATGCCAGCAGATAGTGGATTTAATCAGGAGGCTACATGGCTCACATACGGCAGGCGAGCGGATACGCTGGATACTCGAGCAAGGATTCGAAGCGCTGCATGAAGCTGCGTCGTTATATGCAATTATATATGAAGACGAAAACGTTGTAAGAGAGATGAGACAGCTTTACGAATCTATGCGGATAACGGTGCTTCAGGATTTAGCCATAAACGGCGCTGATTTGCAAAAGGAGATGAATCGTAGAGGCGGTCCATGGGTTCGCGACTTGCTGCTTGAGCTTGCACTGGATGTAAACGAGGGACGGGCAGAAAATGAGCGGCAGGCGTTATTACTCCGAGCGAGGATGATAGTGGATGAAGATACGTGAGAGTTTGTTGCAAATGTTTAAACAGGCAGAGGGAGATTTTTTGTCGGGGGAAGAAATTAGCCGCAGGCTTGGTGTCTCCCGCACTGCTATCTGGAAACATATTGAAGAATTGCGGGAAGAAGGGTATGTATTCGAGGCTGTACGCCGTTCTGGCTATCGATTGACTTCTACCCCGGATATTATGCTCGCTGAGGAGATTAAAGCGGGTCTTACGACACATATGCTTGGACAGCATGTACATTATTACGCAACGATAGATTCTACCCAGAATAAGTGTCAAGAATTGGCCAAGGCAGGGGCTCCTGAAGGAACGCTTGTTGTCGCGGACGAACAGGTCGGAGGCAAAGGACGGCTAGGTCGCGTATGGCATTCACCGCCCGGAGTGGGCATCTCGATGAGCTTGCTGCTTCGTCCTACATTAGAGTTACAAAAATGTCCGCAGTTAACGCTACTAACAGCAGTTGCCATCGTTGAGACCTTTCGCGAGTTCTGTGGGATTGGTGCTCAGATTAAATGGCCGAATGATATTCTGATCGACGGTAAGAAAGTATGTGGTATTCTAACTGAACTAAATGCGGAGTCGGACCGTATTCATTTCCTTATTATTGGCATGGGGTTGAATGTAAATACGCTGCCTGAACAATTTCCAGAGGAAGTGCGCGAAGTTGCGACATCGCTGCGAATTGCCAAGGGAGAGACCTTGCGGCGCGTGCCGATTATTCAGCAAATTCTGTTCCGACTAGAAGAGCTATACGAATTATATCTTGAGGAAGGATTTGCTCCTGTGAAGAAGCGTTGGGAGCGCTGTGCCATTACGATTGGCAAAAAGGTAACGATCCGTACGCTGCAAGGAGCGCTTTCAGGATATGCGGAAGGTATTGATGATACGGGTGTGCTGCTGGTGCGTCAGGAGGATGGCGTATTAACAAAGGTATATTCAGCTGACGTAGAAATCCATGCGTAAAAAGGATTGCCGAGGCGTTATTCTTGCCTTTATAATGGGGGGTGTCAGGACTGTATCCATACGGAACGGTACCAGGACACCCGAACATTTATTTTGTTGCTATAGCTGAACGGTACAATAATCAGTAATCTGCTCTGAGCCGATGAGGACCGAGACAGAGGGAATAAGTTGTTACCAGATTTAATCTTGTATTCAATCATGGTTTCCGTACGCCTTCTTCTCTGTTGAAGGCGTTTTTTATATGCCTTTAACGAGCCTTTTTCTTACCGAGTCTGCTCAAAGCGTCAGGGAGGAATGAAAATGGCAGGAAGTTCACCAATTACAACCGCATCTGTAAAAGAGATGAAGCGGGAAGGCCGGCGTATTGTCATGTTGACTGCGTATGATTATCCGGCTGCCAAATTAGCCGACGAAGCCGGCGTTGATATGATTCTCGTTGGGGATTCACTCGGCATGGTGGTGCTCGGTTATGAGTCGACAGTGCCTGTGACCCTCGAAGATATGGTCCATCATACGAAAGCGGTTACGCGGGGGGCCAAGCATGCATTTGTAGTCACGGACATGCCGTTTCTCACTTATCATGGCACGGTTGAGGAAGCGTTGCGTAACGCAGGGCGCATCATGCAGGAAGGCCTAGCGAAAGCAGTTAAAATTGAAGGGGGAGCAGAGCTTGCGCCGCTCATCCGCCGCTGTACGCAGGCTGGTATCCCAGTAGTGGGACATCTCGGATTAACACCGCAATCCGTTCACCAGTTGGGGGGCTACAAAGTACAGGGAAAAACGCCAGAAGCCGCACAGAAACTGCTGGACGATGCTTTAGCGCTGGAAGAAGCGGGCGCGTTCGCCCTTGTAATGGAATGTGTGCCAAAGCAGTTGGCGGAATTGGTGTCACGTAAGCTTTCCATTCCGACCATCGGCATTGGTGCTGGTGCCGGTTGCGACGGACAAGTATTGGTGTACCACGATATACTGTCTTATGGAAGTGAGCATGTACCGAAGTTCGTCAAGAAATACGGGGATGCCGGTAGCCTTATTAAACAAGCGATTACACAGTATGCAGATGAAGTGCGGAGCGGAGCGTTTCCGCAGGATGAGCATACTTTCACGATGAAGGAAGAAATGTTGGAGAGATTATACGGAGAAGGTGTCAAAATATGAGAACGGTTTCCTCTATTCAAGAGCTACGCGCTTCCCTACACAAAGTACGTCCACAAACGATCGGATTCGTTCCGACGATGGGGTATTTGCATGAAGGGCATCTGAGTTTGGTTGATAAGGCGAAAGAGACGGCTGATGTGGTCGTGATGAGCATCTTCGTTAATCCGCTGCAATTTGGACCGAATGAGGATTTGGCGAACTATCCGCGCGATATTGAAAGAGACAGCCGTCTTGCTGAATCCCGCGGTGTGGATATCTTGTTTTTCCCATCGGTAGAAGAGATGTACCCGCCTGGGAGTAAAACGAACGTCTCTGTGCAAGACATTACTGAATCGATGTGCGGCGCGTCCCGTCCGGGTCACTTCGACGGCGTGACTACGGTGGTGGCCAAGTTGTTCAATATCATACAGCCGGATTACGCATTTTTCGGCATGAAAGATGCACAGCAAGTAGCGGTCGTGATGCAAATGGTTCGTGATCTAAACATGCCGATAGAAGTGGTGCCATGTCCGATCGTACGCGAGGCGGATGGTCTTGCGCTCAGTTCACGCAATGTGTATTTATCACCGGAAGAAAGAAGGCAAGCGCTTGTATTATCGCGTGCTTTACGGCAAGTACAGAGTATGGTCGGACTGGGAGAACGAAATGTGGAGAAGCTTCGTACGGCTATAGAGAAGGTCATCCAAGAAAGTCCACTGGCAAGCATTGATTATATCGAAATTCGTAGTTATCCCGGGCTTATGCCGCTAGAAGAGCTGCATGGGGATTGCATTGTCGCGCTTGCCGTTCGTTTCGGGAATACCCGCCTAATTGATAACATTATGCTTGTGGCAAGTCAGGAGGAGGCAGCATGTTCCGTACAATGATGAAAGCAAAAATCCATCGAGCAACTGTAACGGAAGCCAATCTGAATTATGTGGGGAGTATCACCATTGACCGCAATATTATGGATGCGGTAGATATTTTGCCCAACGAAAAAGTGCAGATTGTTAATAATAATAATGGGGCTCGCTTGGAAACATATGTAATCGAAGGGGAGCGCGGCAGTGGGGTTATTTGTCTCAATGGTGCGGCGGCCCGTCTAGTGCAGCCGGGTGATGTCGTTATCATTATTTCTTATGCCATGATGAGTGAAGAGGAAGCTAAGGCACACCGACCGAAAGTCGCCATTATGGATGAAAATAATGGTATCGTCGAAATGCTTGGCGAAGAAATTCACGCTACGATTTATTAAATGTAAGACATATAAAGTGTACAAAAAGGACTCGTGGCCATGCCCACGAGTTTTTCTTATTTGCTTTTATAATTCTTCTGCCTTTGTGCCACACTGAAACTATATCACAGTTGACGTGAAAGGTGGCGGAAGTATGCTACTGTCGTATTATTTTGCCGGGTTGAATGAGAGGATCGGGAAGATTAAGGAACGCATGGCGGTGGCGCAGGAAGAAGAGAAGACGAAACTGTACCATACCGTTCTGCAATTGCGCCAAATTAGTGATAAAGTAGTGGAGGAATGGCTGAACTTTGAAGAGCAGCTGGTAGAGGTTCAGCGCATGTTTGAAAGCATGGGGGGGGAGCCTTTCGATGCTTTGGAATTGCAATCAGTAGATGAAGAAACGGAAGACGTACAGGAGATTTATCTTCCATATCCGTTAGCTGCCCAATTCCGTCGAGGACAAGGCTACTTTATGTTATCCATGTACCGGGAAGCGGTCGAATCGTTCAACCAGGTAATCGAAGAAGCACCTGATGTTGCTGTGGCCCGTTTGTATCTTGCCTTCGGCTTTCTTATGTCTGGACGGCTGGACATGGCATACCGGCAGTTCCGCCTGCTTACCGAAACGTGTGAACATGCCTTTATCCGTGCCGCTTCGTATAATGCATTAGGCTGTATTTCCGCATTGGAAAACAATGCTGAACAAGGATTGCTTTGGTTTGAACATGCGCTTGCCATGTTTCCAGATTTAACGGATGCAACATACAATCAGGCACTAACCTTGTATCAGCTCAAAAGGTATAAAGAAGCTGCAGAAGCATGTGCCTCGCTTCTGGAAAAAGAAAAGGACGATGTGGAAGCGTTACTCCTCGCAAGTGCCAGCCACGCCAAAAGCAAGCATACGGAGGAAGCTTGCGAATTACTGGGACGGGCGGAAGCGATCGCACGCCAGGCAAAGCACCGTAAAAGGATTGCCTGTGCATATGAACAATTGGGGCGATTTATGGACGCAGCTCGCTGTTATAGGGAGTTGCTGCCTGATTATCGAAATGATGCCTCTGTCTGGCATGGTCTGGGCTGGTCATTATGGCAGAATGGACAGGCGGACAAAGCACTTTCTTGTTTAAAATGTGCTTTGACGCTGGCTCCGGAGCAGCCGGATTACGCCTGCTCGTATGCATGGGTATTGCTATGCGAGGGAGAGTGCGGGCGTGCGGGGCGTATATTTGAGCGCATTGCCCGAAAATATAATCAGCCGCTGGCCTGGGCAGGGATGGTGGAGGCGCTGCTTAAGCAGCAACGAATTTCAGAAGCGCAAGCGCTAATCGATGGTCTGCTGGCTGCGGAAGTTAGCCATGTGCGTACGCTGGGACATTATTTGCAGGGACGGATTCTTTTACTTCAAGGTAAACGAGAAGAAGCACTGCCGCACTTTTCGGCAAGTCATGCAGCTGGCGGTATTCGTGAAAGCGGCCTGTATGCCGGACTTTTACACTACACCGACGGCGCATACGAAGAGGCATACGAACGATGGAAAGAATGGATGCCGGCTCCGTAAAAGCCGGTTTTTCTTTTTTTTTATTGCACTTCCCTCGTAAGTAATAGAAAATAATAAGTGGATCCTTGTCTGCGAAAACGTGATGAAGCGGAAGAGTTTGAGGTGAAGCATTTGAACACTTTTGTTGTGGTCGATTTTGAGACAACAGGCAATCGGCCAAAAGAGGGAGACAGGATTATACAAATCGGCGCTGTTCTTGTTCGTGATGGAGAAATTGCTGAACGTTTCTCTACACTGGTGAATCCACGAGCCGATATTCCCCCCTTTATAGAAAAATTGACAGGCATTAATGATGAGATGGTAGCGGATGCTCCACCCATCGAAGATGCGATACCTTCGTTGTTAAAGATGCTAGACGGGGCTACTTTTGTAGCTCATAATGTTTTTTTTGATTTATCGTTTTTACAAAATGCATTGCATGAAGCCGGATACCATCCGTTTACGGGCCCGCTCCTTGACACGGTGGAACTGTCGCGTTTGTTGCTGCCGGGTCAGGAAGGATATCGGCTCTCTGATTTATCCGTCGGGCTCGATATTATGCACGATCGGCCGCACCAGGCCGATTCCGATGCGGAAGCGACAGCTTATATCCTGCTGCATCTGCTCGATAAGCTGGAGAGCATGCCGCTTGTTACTCTTCAGCATCTTCAACGGTTAAGCCGACCGTTCCATTCTGACGTACAGACCCTTCTGTCTGATATCGAGCAGCGGAAGATTCGTCAAGGCGCATATGAACCATCTACGGACCTGGAAGTTGTGCATCAGATTTGCTTAAAGAAACGAACAACGGTCGAAAAAAAATCCGGCCGCTCTCTTGAAGAGACGATGGATTTTGACGCTTTCGCCGATACCCTGTTCGGGGAACGGGGCGTGTTGAAAGAGCATATGCCTGGATTCGAGTTGCGCCCCGCCCAGGTTACGATGATGAAGCAAGTATACGATTCGTTTGATTCCGGCCGCCATCTTATGATTGAAGCGGGAACCGGAACAGGAAAATCGCTTGCGTACTTAATTCCGGCCGTATTCTGGGCCAAGCGGCAGGAAGAGACGGTTGTCATCTCGACGCATACCATTCAGTTACAGGAACAGATGTATTCGCGTGATTTACCGATTTTGCAAGCAATTTTTGGCGATGATGCTCCCCGTATTTCTGTATTAAAAGGCAGGAATAACTATTTGTGTCTGCGAAAGTTTTCACATAGTCTGCAGGAGGAGCACGATAACTATGATGTGCAGCTTAGCAAATCGCAGATGCTTGTCTGGTTGACGGAGACGGAGACAGGGGACATGGAAGAATTAAATCTGCCTTCTGGTGGTCAGGTATACTGGAAGCAGGTGCAAAGCGACGCTGGCTCATGCTTGAACCGACAGTGTCCATGGTTCTCACGCTGTTATTACCATCAGACACGGCGCAAGGCGCAGCAAGCCGAGGTTATTGTAACCAATCATTCGCTTCTGTTCACTGATATGGGTGCCGAACACCGTATTATTCCTTCCTATAAATATGCGGTGATTGATGAAGCCCATCATTTTGATGATGTGGCGAGCCGACATCTTGGGGATTCGATTTCCTCTTATCAGCTCGAAGGAATGTTGCACCGGTTGCACCCGGACCGGGGAGTAGGGCTTCTTGAAGAAGTTGAAGAAGCGGTACGCGGATGGAACACAGCAAGCTATGAAGAGAGCAAACATGCGATTGAGACTGCTTATCAGCAGATACGCGAAGGCAAAGAGACCATTCGTGAGATGTATACTCTTCTCTATCAGTGGTCGCATCAGCGGGCCAAGGAAGGCGAAGAAATCGGGCATACCGTTATGCGTTATAGGCAGGAGAATCTTGATAGCCGCTGGGGCCGAGCCGTAGTTTCAGCCGTGCGCAATAGCGTAGATTTACTGCTTACTATCGGAAAAAAGCTGGAGGCGATTTACGCCGACATTCATGGTGATGACGTGCCTTTGGGCATGAAGAGCCTGGTGACCGATTTAAACGGTATGGTTAAGGATTGTTTGGAATATGCTTCCTTGCTGCATGATATGCTATTAACAGAGGATGATGACCATGTGTATTGGATTGAACTGGATACACGCAGTACGCGTAAAAACATCTTTTTACATCGAGTGCCGATCAATGTGTCCAGTTTGCTGCGCGAACAGTTTTTTGATAAAAAAGAGAGCGTAATTCTTACCTCGGCGACACTGAGCGTTAATTCCTCCTTCGCCTATGCAACAGAGAGATTTGGACTTGCTGACTTATTGAAGGAAGATGGCGTGGATACAGCGGTGCTAGCCTCTCCTTTCGATTACAAAAAACAGACGCTCGTATGCATCCCAAGTGAAATTCCGAATATCAAAGGAGCGTCCGAGCGCCATTTTACAGAGGCGTTGATAGATTCCTTATCGCAGGTAGCGGTAACGACGAAAGGGCGGATGCTTGTACTGTTCACATCGTATGCGATGCTCCGCAGTGTATATGAGCCACTGAAGGAAAGGCTGAAGGAGGCCGAGATTACTGTTCTCGGTCACGGAATGGATGGCACAAGCCGTAGCAAGCTGACCAAACAATTCCGTTCGCTCCCTGCTTGTGTGCTGCTCGGCACAAGCAGCTTCTGGGAAGGTGTGGACATCCCAGGCGAGGATTTGTCCTGCTTGGCCATTGTCCGGCTGCCTTTCGTACCACCGAATCATCCACTCGTTGAGGCACGTAACCAGCAGCTTGAAGAGCAGAAGAAAAACCCGTTTATGCAGCTGTCCGTTCCACAGGCGGTTATTCGATTCAAGCAGGGATTTGGCCGACTTGTCCGTACTAGCACGGACCGGGGAATCGTACTCATCTATGACAGGCGTGTTATTGATGCGCGTTACGGAAGAGTCTTCCTTAAGTCTTTGCCTGAGACGAACGTGCTCATTCAGCCGACAGGGCAATTGCTTTCGGAGATTTCTGATTGGCTTGCATAGAATAGAACATTGCAAAGATAAGCATATACAGGAAATTTCAATAAGTGGGATATAGGTAAGAAGGAGAGGACCAAGAGTGAAAGTGCCAAAGATTTCCGAAGCCGTTGTTAAAAGGCTTCCCGTTTATTTGCGATATTTAAATAGTTTAAAGGTAATGAATGTTCGTACAGTTTCGTCGCAGCAGCTTGGTGAAGCGCTTGATTTAAACCCGGCACAAATTCGCAAGGACCTTGCCTACTTCGGTGAATTCGGCCGAAAAGGAATAGGCTACGAAGTTAATTATTTGGTGGAAAAAATCAAAAGCATTCTCAAGCTCGATCGGCAGGTTAATGTTCTATTGGTCGGGGCGGGACATCTCGGGCATGCCATTAGCAACTATAATGCGTACTTAAAGGATAATATGAAGATTATTGCGATTTTTGACGCCGATCCGATGAAGGTCGGCAAAAAAATTGCAAATTTAATCATTCAGCCACTCGAAGAATTGGCACAAGCAGTTAAAGAGAAGGATATCCGCATCGGTATCATCGCTGTGCCAGCGGATGCGGCACAGTCGGTGGCCGATCATCTGGTAGATGCGGGAGTGGCGGGCATTTTGAATTTTGCACCTACTAACCTGCGTGTACCGGAGTGGGTGCGCGTCCATGATGCAGATGTTACAATGGAACTGCATAGCTTGGCGTATTATTTATAAAGTGAAACTTCACTCAGGGGGGACCTCATCCCTCATTGCGTGTTAGTTGAGCGTATCGGAATCTAGAGGAAGTTTATCTCCACCTAAACATCCCTGATTCTCCAAGTCTTGAGGTGGGGAAATTATTGCCCGTTAAGCGGGATAAAAATGAAGGATAAGGAGGCAAGGCGCGCTGGTGACCAGTGCGCCCTATACCCTATGAGAACAATCGTCATTCATGCGACAGTGTTGACTGTCAACCAAACGAACCAAGTTATTTACGATGGCGCCATCGCTTTTGAAAACGGCGTGTTGACACATGTCGGACAAATGCCGGATAAGCTTGATACATACGATGAAGTAATCGACGCTAAAGGTCGTATCGTTATGCCGGGTCTTGTAAATACACACGGACATACTGCTATGTCGCTGCTGCGTGGCTATGCGGATGATCTTCCGCTTCAAGAATGGCTGGAGACAAAAATGTGGCCGCTTGAGGCTCAGTTTACGGAAGATCATGTACGCTGGGGTACTTCATTGTCTATTATCGAGATGCTGAAGACAGGTACAACGACGTTTGTCGATATGTATGACCATATGGATATGGTAGCAGAATTGGTTACCGCATCTGGAATGCGTGCTCGTCTGTGCCGCGGAGTCATCGGCCTATGTTCAGCGGAAGAGCAGACTAAGAAGTTGGAAGAGGCGAGTGCGTTCGCTGCTAAATGGAATGAGACTGCCAACGGACGCATCATGACGATGCTGTCGCCGCATGGAGCATATACATGTCCGCCGGATTATGTAGAACGAATTGTTGCACGTGCACATGAATTGGATTTACCCGTTCATATCCATATGTCCGAAACAGAATGGGAAGTACAGCAGAATGTGGCCGATTATGGTGCGCGTCCGGTTGCGCACTTAGAGAAGCTTGGCGTGTTCAATCGTCCGACGCTTGTTGCACACGCTGTGCATTTAACGGATGAAGAGCTAGATATTCTGGCTAGGTATGATGTCAAAGTATCGCATAACCCGATCAGCAATTTGAAGCTTGGTAGTGGCATTGCCCGTGTGCCGGATATGATGGAACGCGGCATCTGCGTCTCGCTCGGTACGGATAGCTCAGCTAGCAATAACAATCTTGACTTGTTTGAAGAGATGAGGATGGTAGCCCTGCTTCATAAGGGCCATCGCCAGAATCCGGTGCTCGTTCCGGCGTCTGAAGCGCTACGTATGGCGACGATTTATGGAGCGGAAGCTATTTTTATGGATGAGCAAATCGGATCGCTTGAGGTAGGCAAGCAGGCGGATTTTATTATGCTTAATTCACATGATGTGTATTTCCAACCGGCGAATGACCCGATTTCGCATGTTGTTTATTCGGCAAGCGGTCGAGATGTAACGGACGTATATGTTCAAGGTGTGCAACTAGTTAAAGACGGTAAGTGTCTCACGATGGAGGAAGAAACAGTAATCGAGAATGCAAACCGCATGTTTGAATTGCTGGAGAAAAAATAAAAAAGCTCCCTGCCATGCATGGCAGGGAAAATGAGAATGAGATGGATAGGTAGGGGAATTAAATTACAATTACCGCTGTGATTGCGGCTATTCCATGGTAATCCAAGAATGAAGGTTAGGCTGGCGGAATGATGTAAAATCCATCTCTTCTCCACATCGGTACGGAGAAGAAAGAAGCATCCAGGAAGGATTACGCTCATCCGCGAGCAGCCTTGCCACTTCATCCGGCAATTGTTCAAAAAGATGCGCAAGGTGCGGCTGCTTCACGCACGCTCACCTCCTCCTGCGCGTACGATTAGTATTTCCGGGAGGCCAAGCAGTATGTTTAGCAGTTTTTGATGTCTCTGCCGTCATTAGACGTGGAAGGCATGTTACACAAATACGAAATACAGGTAAGGGAACGTGAATGAAAAAATCGTGGTTATATGGGATACTTGCGTTAGTTATGCTTGTGCTGTGTTCAGCTTTGGCAATGTATTTACATGTGCAAGGACAGCAGCAGGCGATAAAGGAAAAGGGGTCTGAACTGGCGTTAACACGGACGCAGATGAACGAAGTAACCTTTGTGGACACGTATTACGGTAAGCAGGATTATATTGTAGTCGAAGGAAAAACGGAAAGTGGCGAAAAGCTGGTTGCTTGGTTTCACGGAGATCAGGGAGAGGTAGAGAAAATGTCGCGACTTGTTCCGAAAGAAAACGTGTTGAAAGCGCTTGGCAAAGACCATCCGAGCATGCAACTTATCCATATTATTCCCGCTAAGCAAGATAACAAGAAGGTATGGGAAGTACTGTTCACTGAAGGAGATATCTTCCACTATTATTACATTGATATGTACAATGGTAAGCTTATGAAAGCATATAAACTGCCGAAGAAGTTACCAGAGATGAATACGTAACTGAAGAAAAGTGTTACAATGGAGCGGAGAGAATCTTCGCTCTATTTTTGTTTTTCACGCCTAAGCTTGTCTTTTTTGTGACGGAAAAAAACGCTTATCCCATAACCAACATATTTATGATATACTACGTGATATACAAACAATATATCACTTCTGTAGAAAGGGGTGGGTAGAAAATGAAAATACGCCCATTGCCCATCTTTTTATCCATTTTATTCAGTAGTTTGTTGCTGTTTGGGGGTTGGTATGTATTTCAGAATCAATTTGTGAAAAAACCAATTTCCAAAGAAATTGCCACTATGCAAGGTGTAAAGCTTAATGACGTTGCCATCGCACGCGATGCGATTACCCTGAATGTGTCGTTTAGCAATTCCGATAAATTTGCAGATGATTACAAAAAAGTAAAGAAAATCGCCTCCGAGAAAGCCAACGGCAAACCGATCAAAATAGAATTCGATTCTCCGAACAAAAATCTTAAAAAGATTTGGGATGAGAACGCATTCGCTATTGCTGAAGCAATGGAACTCCACACGTATTCAAAGATTCCTGGCGTTTTGGATCAAATTAAACAGAAACATCAATTGAAAAATGTTAGCTCCTATATGGACGATCAGTATGTATATATTTATTTAAATGACGGCAAGAGCCCGTATTATGCGGTATTGCCGCGTGAACGAGAGGTGAGCCGGAATGGGTAAAGAAATAATCATCGGTGTAATCCCGGTCATCATCGCGTTTCTCGTATTCATCGGCGTGAACGTGGCTCCGTTGATTATTGCCGCGATGATTATCAGTTTTCTAGCTTTTTTTGTGATGAGGCAGGGCGGCATGTCTATCGGTCAGAAAAAAACTACGGTAGAAACGCCTAAAACAAAAGTGAAATTCAATCAAATCGGTGGTCAGGAACGTGCGAAGAAAGAGCTGAGGGAGGCGCTCGATTTCCTGATCCACAAAGATACGCTGAAAGAATATGGCATTCGCCCGTTAAAGGGCCTCCTGCTGACTGGACCTCCAGGAACAGGTAAGACTCTTATGGCTAAAGCGGCCGCCAACTATACAAACTCTGCGTTTGTTGCAGCTTCCGGTTCCCAATTTGTAGAGATGTATGTCGGAGTCGGCGCACAGCGCATCCGTGATCTTTTCAAGGAAGCAAAGCAGAAAGCCGAAAAGAACAATCAGGAGAGCGCCATTATTTTTATCGATGAAATCGATGTACTCGGTGGTAAGCGTGAAGGCAGCCAGCACCGTGAGTATGATCAAACGCTTAACCAACTATTAACGGAGATGGACGGAATTACAACGTCCGAGCATCCGCGTATTCTAATGATTGCCGCTACTAACCGGGCGGACATGCTTGATGATGCGTTGCTGCGTCCGGGACGTTTTGACCGTCAAATTGTGGTCGATCTGCCAGATATGAAAGCGCGTAAGCAAATTCTTGAGATTCATGTGAAAAACAAACCGCTCGCCGATGATGTAGACATTGAGGCCATTGCGCGCGATACGTTTAACTTTTCTGGTGCTCAGTTAGAAAGTGTAACCAATGAAGCGGCGATTTATGCGTTTCGCGATAAAAGCAAGGTTATTACGCAGAGCCATTTCTCCCATGCTATCGATAAAGTAATGATGGGTGAGCAGACGGACCGCGAATCAACCGCGGAAGAGAGAGAACGTGTAGCCAATCATGAGCTTGGTCACGCTATTGTATCTGAAGTGGTGCGTCCGTTATCCGTATCGCAAGTATCGCTGCGCCCACGCGGTCAGGCATTGGGGTACGTACGTCAAAGTCCGCAGCAGGACCGCTACCTGTATACGCTTGAGAATCTTGAGCAGCAAATTATGATTGCGCTCGGTGGCGCGGTGGCGGAAGAGATGCTGTACGGTGGACGTAGCACCGGCTCGCGCAATGACTTTGAACAGGCGCTGCATCTGGTGAATACGATTATTGACAGTGGACTGTCCAGACTCGGCATTGTGAAGATGGATATGGTCGGAAAAGAGGCATTGCATGAGGAACGTCAGCGTATTTTGAATGATTTGCTTGATAGCACACGCAAAGTGCTCACGGAGCACTTCCCGGTGTTCCAGCACGCGCTTAATCATTTACTGCGCGAAGAAGTACTGAACGGCGAGCAATTCCGTGTTATGCTTGAAGAAGCTCGTGCGCTTCCGAAGCAGAGTAAAGTCGAGGAAATTGAAGCTCGACGCATGAAAGCATAAAATAAAGCTTGCATTAGCGGGGGATTCATTCCTCACTGATGGTTAGTTGCACGTATCCGGGTCTTAGGGACAGTTATCCTATAGCGTACGTTTAGTGGAGATTTTACTGCCCATTGGACCGAGATAAAGTAGACGACACAAGGATAATCCGAATGGTTTCGGGTTATCCTTTTTATATTAAGAAAAGCGCCGGAAAAATAAGCTCTGCATTTATAACCAGGGAAATAAACTTACAGGCATCTATCCTTCCCTTTTTAATATAAGAGTTGTAAAATGAAAAGGTATTGAAAAAACAAAATAATGTAGATTTTTGTAGGAAGTAGAGGAGGAGCACTTATGAAATTAGCGAAGCGCGTGGCACAAATTACACCGTCCAAAACGCTCGCCATTACTGCAAAAGCAAAAGAGTTACGTAGCGAAGGATACGACGTGGTTGGATTGGGAGCCGGGGAGCCGGACTTCAATACGCCGCAGCATATTATCGACGCTGCAGTAAAAGCGATGGAAGAGGGCCAGACGAAATATACGGCTGCTGCCGGTATTGTAGAGCTGAAGAAAGCGATTTGCGAAAAGCTGACGCGCGATAACAATATTACATATAAACCTTCACAAGTTGTAGTGTGCAATGGAGCGAAGCATGCACTTTATAACTTGTTTCAGGCAATTGTAGATCCGGGCGATGAGGTCATCGTACCGATTCCATATTGGGTCAGCTATCCGGAGATGATTACTCTGGCGGATGGCGTGCCGGTATTTGTTGAAGGAGCAGAAGCGAACGAATTTAAAATCACGCCGGAACAGCTGCGTGCAGTCATTACAGATAAGACGCGTGCAGTTATCATTAACTCGCCTAGTAACCCAACCGGCAGCGTGTATACGCGTGAAGAGTTGGAAGGGCTGGCACAAGTCTGCATCGAGAAGCAAATCCTGATGGTATCTGATGAAATTTATGAAAAGTTGATTTATGACGGACGTGAGCATGTAAGCATTGCAAGCCTAAGTCCGGAAGCATACGATTTAACGGTCGTTATTAACGGTATGTCTAAGCCGTATTCCATGACAGGCTGGCGGATTGGCTATGCAGCAGGAAACGAGGAGCTTATTAAAGCGATGACGAACCTGTCCAGCCATAGCACGTCCAACCCGACGACATTTGCGCAATATGGCGCACTGGCGGCGCTCGAAGGTTCGCAAGAGCCGTTAGAAATGATGAAGGTCGAATTCGATAAGCGCCGCAAAGCGGTCGTAAAACTGATGAACGAAATTGAAGGCATTCATTGTGTAGAGCCGAAAGGAGCCTTCTATCTGTTCGCCAACGTAAGCGAAGCAATGAAAAAAGGCGGTTATGCTGATGTGGATGAATGGGCACAGGCTTTGCTGGAAAAAGAGTATGTAGCGCTTATTCCAGGTTCCGGCTTCGGGGCGCCGAACCATATTCGTATTTCTTATGCGACTTCTTTAGAGCAATTAGAAAAAGGCATTGCCCGCATTAAAAAGTTCGTAGAAGAAAACTAAATGGTTAAGCGACTGATATAAGAGCTTGTTCAAAAAGGAGGACAAACAGAGCCGTGAAGGTCAAGGTGCGGTAGACCCGAGCAGCGGAGCGTAGGGACAACGTAACGCAGAAATTCGCAGTTCCGTTTTCCGTAATTTTTGAACATCCTCTACAAACAATGATAGGTCATCTTTTCCTATTACATAGTCGGAAGAGATGACCTTTTTATGTATGCTTGAGAAAAAACGGTGTAAAAAAGCACCGTTTTTTCTTGCTGTGGTGTTTTTTTTGCGCTGTTAAAAGAAGAATGTTTTAATTTTAAATATATAAAGAAGAAAGAAGCCTAGAAAAATATACCTTGTCACTGTATGCCGTAATAAGAATAATCGGCGTATACGAAATAGATAGGATGTTCCCGAATGCGCTGGCAGGCCGAAATGCCGTCTATACAGGCATCATAATATCCATCAAAATTAAATCGAACGGCTCGGTATGGTTCGAATGATTATCTTCAATATAGGTGAAGGCCTCGGCTGCCGATTTCGCCAGTACAAGATTCGGATAACCGTCTTGGCACAGGGTATGTTTGAGAAGCGCAAGGATGCGGGGTCATCATTAGCAGGCAATAGTTTCATTGCGCAAATTCTTTCATTAATTATGCAGAAAAAATTTCCTTAGTACATTTTAACTATAAGATGAACAGGTTTACGGAGTCAATTATATGAAAAATAAAAAAAGCGGCATGTGTATGCCGCCCTTCCCGCGAGTCTATTGTGTCACGCTAAATGTAGTTTTGATTTGTTGGAACATCCCATTTAGCATATTCGTTATCTCGGTAACTTCCTGGTCTCCTTCATACAGCGTCTCCGATGGGAATAGCGCTGCATATACTGTACCGTTTTGCTCGGTCAGCTTCATATAAAGAGATTCATCATAGCCTTCAGATTGCCATACGTGGACAGGGATTTTCACGATTTCCATAAGTTCGAATGAGTGCTTTGGATTAGAAAAAATAACGGCAGGGAATCCATCGATGTTCTTCTCTACCTGTTCTACAGTATAATTACCTATCCATAAATCGGGCAATCGAAGGGAAAAGCCCATCGCTTCATTAGCGTATGTATCAGAAGCGACCGGTTCGGAATTCTGTTCCGTTGCCGGAGCAGAAGCGGTTTGTTGTGCAGGTTGTTCAGGAAGCGCACTATCATCTGCACGTACGTCTGGTTGTGTAAAAATTGAAGCGCTGGCCGCACCAATAATGCCGAGCGACAGAACAAAGGCCGCGAGTTTTCTGGAAAGTTTCATCGCCGCATCTCCTACTTTCTACAATAGAATGGAATGATATAAAATATTTACCACCGATTTTGCGCATTCATTCCAATTTTCTCTTTCTTTTTTGTGCCCCACCCTTCATGAAAATACTGTATATGATATAGTTATTGTACCAGTATTTAAATTCTTACACCTCCGCCCTAAGGCTGAGAAATTCCTGTGAATTCCTGTCGAAAAAAAAGGAGCAGGAGCATTTGCAAAACGGTAAACAGGGTAGTATAATTCTGTAGGTTTATCTTATTTTATCCATAACATTCTATATACACAATTTTATAATTACATACAAAGGAAGGATGAGAATATGCTGACGACGATTGCTCAAATCGGAAAGCACGTAGGAGAAGAAGTAAGGCTTGGAGCCTGGCTATTTAACAAGCGTTCAAGCGGTAAGATTCAATTTCTGCAACTGCGTGATGGAACCGGTTTCATTCAGGGAGTAGTGGTTAAACAGGAAGTAACGCCAGAAATGTGGGATGCAGCTAAATCGCTCACACAGGAAAGCTCGCTATATGTTACCGGTATTGTTCGTGAAGATGAGCGCGCCAAATCTGGTTATGAACTCACGGTAACTGGTGTAGACCCCATTCAGATCGCAGAGGAATATCCGATTACCAAAAAAGAGCACGGGGTAGAATTCCTGATGGATCACCGTCATCTCTGGATTAGGTCTATGCGCCAGCAGGCGGTTCTTTCTATCCGCTCAGCCGTCATTCAAGCGGTATATGAATTCTTCAAAGAGCGTGGCTTCTATAAAGTGGACCCGCCGATTTTAACGCCAACCTCGGCGGAAGGGACGACTACACTGTTCCACACCCAATATTTCGATGAGGAAGCGTACTTGTCTCAGAGCGGACAGCTATATATGGAAGCGGCAGCGATGGCCCTTGGACGGGTATTCTCATTTGGTCCGACATTTCGTGCGGAGAAGTCGAAGACGCGCCGCCACTTAATCGAATTCTGGATGATTGAGCCGGAGATGGCATTTGTTGACCATGAAGAGAGCTTGCGCATCCAAGAAGACTTCGTTAGCTATGTTGTGCAATATGTATTGAAAAACTGCCCTCTTGAGTTAAAACGTCTCGAGCGCGATACAAGCAAGCTCGAGAATGTGAAGGCGCCGTTCCCGCGCATTACCTATACAGAAGCCATCGAAATGCTGCAGAAAGACGGACATGAAATCCAGTGGGGCGAAGATTTTGGTGCACCGCACGAAACAGCAATCGCGGAAAAGTTTGACAAGCCAGTATTTATCACGCATTATCCGACCGGCATCAAAGCATTCTATATGAAGCCGGATCCGACCAATCCAGATGTTGTCCTGTGCGCCGATTTGATTGCGCCGGAGGGATATGGTGAGATTATCGGAGGCAGTCAGCGGATTGATGATTTAGAACTTATGAAGAAAAGATATGAAGAACATGATCTTAATCCGCAAGCGTACCAATGGTATCTTGATCTGCGCAAGTATGGATCGGTTCCACACTCCGGCTTCGGGCTTGGCCTGGAACGTACTGTGGGTTGGATTTGTGGTACGGAGCATGTACGGGAAACGATTCCATTCCCGCGTCTTTTGAACCGTCTCTATCCATAAGGCCATAAAGGAAAAATGCAACTTTTACAAGACTAAACTTGTCGAATGTATCCTGTTATAATCGTTCATACATGAGAGGTGGATTTCGATGAGTGACGTCTTATTACGGATGCTGGAAGCAGGAACGACTTCGCTGCCCAATCTGCTTTTGCAGCATTACAGGCAAATTGGATTATTGGACGAAGAGATGATGATTATTATTCATCTCCTCGCTTTTAAAGCGGAAGGGAAGCCGTTTCCGACCATGCATGAGCTGGAGGAGAGGCTGTCCACAGAGGCATCCGTAGTGGTAAAACGGCTGCAAAGATTGGTGCAGCAAGGATATATTTCGATTGAAGAAACAGTGGACCCGTCAACACGCGTTCGTTCGGAGTGGTATTGCTTCACTCCGTTACATAAGAAAGTGATTGCTTGTCTGGAAGGAAAGGCTATATCAGAGGATATACCCGACGCAGCGAGGAACGGAAGCGTGAAGAATCTGTATGCCGTGTTCGAAGAAGAATTTGGACGGCCACTATCGCCGATTGAGTGTGAGAATCTGGCCATGTGGATTGATCAGGATGGTTACAGCGAAGCGTTAATTATGGCAGCACTTAGGGAGGCGGTTATCTCAGGTAAGCTGTTTTTTCGCTATATTGACCGCATTCTATTTGAGTGGCACCGTAATAACATTCGAACGCCGCAGCAGGCACGGGAATATAGTCTGAAATTCCGTAAGCATCAGCAGCGGAGCGGACAGACGCTGCAACAAGGCTTGCCTACCGTGGCGGCTTCTGGAGCGCTGCCGCAAGAGTTTCCGTTTTATAATTGGCTGGAAGAAGAAACGGATTCATAAGTTTAAAGGGGGAAGCGGAGGAAGCTTTCAATGAGTAACCTAGACGATTTGTTTTTATATACGAATCCGACGCGGCGCGATGCGAAGAGTATTTACCGCGATGAAAAGTATGCGCGTGGCATTTTGCTGAAGAACGGGGATATAATTGTCTGGAGCGGCGATATCATGCATACGAAAGTAATGCCGTTTCTAACTGAGACAGGTGTGCATTTTAGCGTGTTTAATGATAAGCTGGAGATTTGCTGGCAGTTCGAGTCGTGGGCGGATATTCAAAACCGGCTCGTAAGGGCTAAGCAGTATCTCGATAATCTTGGTTTTCCGGAAGACGGCCGTATTGTAATCGACACGCGCTATTACACACATACGGACGTTGACTTTCCTCAAATCCGGTATGCGCAGCTTTTTGAAGAAGGCTTTGAATTAAAGCCGCTAGCGGAGAAATAAAAGAGACAGGGCTGAAATAGGCCCTGTCTTTTTTATGGATAAGAAAACGGCGTTCATTATCTGTTTTCTAAATGTCTTCGCGTCCGGATTGCCGCCTGTGCGGCGGCAATTCTAGCGCTAGGGATTCGTTGTGGAACGGAGGAGATAAAGTTCATGCCTAAATTCTGAAGAAAGAGTACGGAATCTTTCTCACTCGTATGTTCGCCACATACGCCAGTCTTCAAGTTTGGTTTGTTCTTACGCCCCTGCTCTATGGCGATTTCAATCAATCGACCGACCCCTTCCGTATCGAGATACACGAATGGATTTTCCGGCAGAATATTATTGTCCAAATAGTAAGCAAGATATTTGCCTTCGGCGTCATCCCGGCTGAAACCGTAGGCTGATTGCGTCAAATCATTCGTACCAAATGTAATAAAATCGGCGTATTCTGCTATTTTATCCGCCGTCATGCATGCGCGTGGCAGTTCGATGAAGACACCGATCGGAATGTCAATCCGGTCACGGTATATGCTGAATACTTGTTGTAGTGTTTCTTCGACGGTTTCCCGTACCTTTTTCATTTCGCGCCAGTCACTCACGAGTGGCACAATGATGCGTGGATACACCTCGATTCCTTCCATTTTTAGTTCGAGTGCTGCCTCGGCGATGGCACGTGTCTGTACTTCATATATTTCCGGATATGTGATACCTATACGGCAGCCGCGGTGTCCGAATGACGGATTCAGCTCGTGGAGTATCTCTATACGCTGTTGCAGCGCCTCTTTTTCTTCTACTAGCTCATTATCGCCTGCCACGCGTGCACGCTCCAGTTCCAGTGCGAGTGCTGATGGGTTCGGCAGGAATTCATGCAATGGCGGATCGATGAGACGAATAGTAACTTGTTTGCCTGCCATAGCCCGAAAAATCCCATGAAAATCATATTTTTGCATAGGGATTAACTCGTTTAATGCTTTTCTTCGTTCAAATTGATTTCGTGCAAGTATCATGCGTGTTACTCTTGGCAGGCGTTCCGGGTCCATGAACATCAACTCGGTTCGACACAAGCCCACGCCTTCTGCGCCCATCTTGCGCGCCAGCTCCGCTTCCTGCGGCGTGTTGACACTACTGTATACGCGCATCGTCTTGAATTCATTCGTCCATTCCAGAAGCGTGCAGAATTCTCTGGAGAATTTCGGAGGCACGAGTGGGACTTCGCCTAGGATAACTCGTCCGGTTGAACCGCAGATGGTAATAACGTCTCCTTCTTTCAATATTACAGTGTCTGTGTGTAATTCACGCTGCTCCATATCCACCTTAAAGGACTCACAACCGACAACGGATGGAGTGCCCAGGTCGCGGGCTACAACAGCAGCGTGACTCGTAACGCCACCTCGGGTAGTCAATACGCCTGCGCTGGCCAGAATACCGTGGATATCTTCCGGTGTTGTCTCCTGACGCACGAGGATGACGGAATGGCCGGTCCGGTGTTGTCGCTCTGCTTCCTCCGCGTCGAATACAATAATACCGGTTGCAGCACCTGAGCTGGCGTCAAGCCCTTTGCCGATAACGTTCAGCTCAGCAGCCGGATCGATGGTGTGTTGCATGAGCGGAGCGATGGCAGCCGGATCGACGCGCATAATTGCTTCTTCTCGATCGATAACCCCTTCATTTGCCATATCGACCGCGATTTTAATATTGGCTTCTGCGGTTCGTTTAGCTGAGCGCGTCTGCAGAACATACAATTCGCTTTCTTCCACAGTAAATTCTATATCCTGTACATCGCGGTAATGTTTTTCAAGATGGCAAGCAATCGTGTCGAACTGGGCAAACGTTTCCGGCAGTCGCTCCTTCAGCACTGTCATCGGTTGTGGTGTACGAATGCCTGCGACGATATCCTCGCCCTGCGCATTGAACATGAATTCCCCAAACAGCTCGTTCTCTCCTGTGGAAGGGTGGCGGGTAAACGCGATGCCTGTCCCTGAATTTGGTCCGAGATTGCCAAATACCATCTGTTGAATTGTGACGGCGGTGCCGATATGATCAGGAATTTTATGAATGCGTCGATAGAATGTCGCTCGCGGATTGTACCATGAATCGAATACGGCACCAATAGCTGTAAGAAGTTGCTGTTTTGGGTCTTGAGGAAACTTATGTCCCGTTTCTTTCATGACGATTTCTTTATAGATTAAAATTAAATCCAGCAGATGATCAGGAGTAAGCTGCGAATCCTGTTCTACGTTCGCTTGCTGCTTTACCTTCTCTAATTCGTCCTCAAACAGGCTCTCATCTACGCCTAACACGATAGAGCTGAACATTTGAATGAAGCGACGGTATGAATCATATGCGAAATGCTTATTCTCCTTATGCTTCACAAGAGCAGTGACCGTATAATCGTTAAGTCCTAAATTTAGGATGGTATCCATCATGCCAGGCATGGACGTGGACGAGCCTGAGCGGACCGATACGAGAAGCGGATTGCTCGGATGGCCGAATCGCTTGCCCGATGTTTCCTCCAGTGTGTGAAGAGCATGATAGATGTCCCGGCCGATGTCCGGGTGAATGGTTTTGCCTTCATCATAAAAACGGCGGCAAGCACTCGTAGTAATGGTAAATCCAGGAGGGACAGGCAGGCCAAGCGCACTCATCTCTGCTAGATTGGCACCTTTTCTCCCAAGGAGTTCATTCATGCTTGCATTGCCTTCATGAAATAAATATACGTATTTCTCGCTCATCATTGTCGCCGGATATGGCGCACACCTCCGATTTTTTGCCTGCATGCTGTGGCGTACTTTCTTATTTATTATAGTAAGTCAAGCAGATTGTTTTGTGAACAAACATTGACTTTATTCACAATCGTCTGCTACGATAAAAAACAGTAAATTCCAACGATTCAGTAATAGATCTTACGTGTATAACTATTCCATTTCGAGCCAGGCATAAAAAATCCTGCAAAAAGTAAAGGAGGCAGCACGTATGAGTGTGCAAACGTCTGTAGTTCGTTTCGAGGTCGAACAAGGAGTCATGTCAGTCGTCTTACAACGACCTGAAGTGTTAAACGCTTACAGTGAAGAAATGCTGGATGGGCTAATACAGGCCATGGAGGAGGCAGGGCGCAATAAAGAAGTGAAGGCTCTCGTCATCTCAGGAGCGGGACGGGCTTTTTGTGCAGGTGGCGATGTAAAAAGCATGAGCGATTTTACCCCGCTTGACATCCATGATTTCGTAGGCAAGCTGAATTACCTTGTTCGGTCTATGAGCAAACTGGAGAAGCCGATTATTGCAGCTGTACATGGTTATGCGGCCGGTGCAGGCATTTGTCTTGCCCTTGCCTGTGATCTGATTCTGGCATCGGAGGATGCGAAGTTTTCAGCTGGATTTGCGCAAATCGGGCTTGTAGCCGATGGAGGGGGAATGTTTTTCCTGCCGCGTACACTCGGTACGTATCGTGCAAAGGAAATGCTTTTTACCGGTAAAGTACTTTCTGCGACAAAAGCGCAAGAATGGGGCCTGGTAAACGAAATTTATCCGGCAGAGACAGTAATGGAAGAAGCACAGAAGCTGGCAATACAATTGGCGAAGGGGCCTTCTCGTACGTATGCAATGGTTAAAAAGCTGGCGAACCAGGCACTTACGGCTGATTTGGAAGCAATGCTGGATATGGAACGGAATACGCAGGCCGTTATGGCGGGTACAGCTGATCACCGTGAAGGTGTACAGGCGTTTAAAGAAAAGCGCAAGCCGCTGTTTAGCGGTGAATGATATATATCAAGGGTGTTGATTATTCAGTAAGATCCATAGATGGATGGAAAAGGGGGAAGGGTACGATGGATACGCTTGTTGCGGTTTCATGGCTCAAAGAGCATCTATCTGATGCAAATCTTGTCGTAGCGGATTGCCGTTTTGTGCTTGGCAGTCCAGACAAAGGAAGAGAAGCGTATGAAGAAGATCATATTCCCGGTGCACGCTATTTTGATCTGGAAAAGGACCTGTCGGCCCCGAAAACGGAGCATGGTGGACGGCATCCATGGCCTCAGGCGCAAGCATTTGCGTCCAAGCTAGCTCAAGCGGGAATAGGCAATGACACAGCCGTAGTGTTATACGACGCTCAAGGAGGGGCGATGGCAGCCCGGGCTTACTGGGTACTAAAATATATTGGTCATCAGCAGGTCGCTTTGCTTGATGGCGGATACGGCGCATGGAAGGCAGCCGGATATCCGGTTACACGCGAAATTCCCACCCCTGTACAGGTGACATATGAACCGCATGTAAAAGGGGAATGGGTGCGCAGTATGGAAGATGTGCGTCAAAGCATGGCCGGAGAGCAGGCGGTGCTTGTGGATTCGCGTGCATTCGACCGCTATACCGGGGAATCTGAAACGATTGACCCTGTTGGAGGACATATTCCTGGCGCGGTGAACTATGACTGGCAGAACATTATTGATGAGAGTGGAAGAATAAAAGATGAGGAAGCGTTGCGCAAGCATTTCGCTGCATTGCCGCAGGATCGGGAAGTGATTGTATACTGCGGATCAGGCGTTACAGCCTGCGCTAACCTGTTCGCACTTGAACGTCTTGGCTATAAGAATGTCAAATTGTATCCAGGAAGCTGGAGCGATTGGATTTCGTATGAAGAAAATGAAATCGCTAAAGGTAAAGAATAAGTGACAAAGAAACCGCGCTGGGCGCGGTTTCTTTGTTGTGGAGCAATGGTATATTATGCACCAAAGATTTGTTGAAGGTCTGATTCATTAGCTTGTAGCGCAATAACTATATAAATTACACTTGATATTTTGACAGGGTAGCGTGGTTGGAAGGAGGCGATTCAGAAAAAGAAGAGGTTGGATGCGCCCTGCGCTCCAGCAGAAGAAAGGCAAACCTAAACATAGAAGGTAAGAAAAGTAAAGCGAAACCAGAAAAAATTAATCCCATATACCATGGAGTTTCCATAATGATGAAAGGGATCTCCCCACACGCGCTCGGCAATGAACGGTGAAAACCCTACTCCAAACACGAGGATGATTCCAATTGCTGATAATACACGGCTTTCATTAAAGCGGTTGTAAGCTCGATCGTGAGTGCATCATCTCTGTCCTTTAAAGCGTTAACATAGCTCTCCGATACAGAAACAGCGTGTTTTGAAAGTTCACTAAAGATTTGATCTGCCTGATGCAGAGTATCTTCATCCTCTATCGAAACACATAATAAATAAGATGTGGAAACACCCAGACGCTGTGCGATTTGTTCAGCTACATCTTTCGCTAGTGGGTAACGATCTGCCAATTCCCACTCTATTTTTACGTCTTCTGCGAGTTTTCTTTTTCGTAGCTTTGCAGAAAAGTCAGGATGTCTTTCTCCAGTTCATCCGCAGTTTCGTATGGTTGGTCGAATTGTAGCATGCGTCTGAGCATCCGTACAGTTTCGGGCGCAAGCGACAATTCCCTCTCCCAGCCGCGTTCCGGCTCATCTTCATCTGCTTCGTATGTACTGTATAACATGAACAGCAAAAAGTGGCCAAGCGCATACATGTCGCTTCGAGGATGAACTTCCCGCTTCAATTTTTTTTCTAGCCAGTAATGGCTATCCGTATCCTGAAGGAACGAAGGAGAGTCGTCTACGTAACGAGCCAGTCCAAAATCCAACAGATATACTGTGCCATCATTCCAGATTACATTAGGAATCCGTACGTCACGATGAATAATACGTCTGCTATGTAGATATTTGACCAGTGTCAAAATTTGCAGAATAACACGCCATGCTTCTGGCTCAGTAAATGAAGCGTCTTGCTGAAACAGCATGTCTTCCAATGTGCTGCCCTTAATGTAGCTCATGACATAATAAAGCTGTTCGTTTTCTTCAAATGCATCGAATAAATAGGGCATTTGTGGATGGCGGAGCGTGGCAAGCAACTCAATCTCATATTCGTACAACGGACGTCCTTTAGGACTGTTCAACCGACTAGGGCGGACTTGCTTCAATACCCGCTCTTCATTTTGCATGTGATCGAATACAAGATAAGAAATTCCATAGCTGCCCATACCGAGCATGCGAGTAACCGTATAGCGGTTTTTAACAACTGTACCCGGTTCGTGAGGCCTGTCAAGCCACCATTCTTTTATGCGTTGACGCCAACGTTTCCACATATCCATCGGTCCTTTTTATGAGAATATATATGCTCTGTTGTACGCTGGTAGGAAGTAAAGGTTTCAACTTCCGAGAAATATGCGTCTTTTTGCCAGATCAGAGCGAAAACTTCTGCTAGCTCGTATGACAAGATTAGACAAAATATTCCGGAAGAAATATGTATAATAAACATGCCGAGCAAGCGAAGGAAAAAGAAGGAGGGGCATTGCCATGTTTCGAAACGAGTTTTTGCAAATTGTGTGGGAAAGAGGAAGAGTCGATGTTCCAGAACTTGCTAGATTACTCAACACAACGGAAGACTTAATCGAAGCGGAAGCGGATGTATGTGCGGCCCAAGGATGGATTCGAATGCTGGACTCTCTCATTATGGCAACGCCTCTAACGGATATGGGGCGGTAATGGAAAAAAAGCTGTCTTCCAATGTGAAGGCAGCTTTTTTGCGAAATCGCTTTGATACAGAACATATAAACTTCTTTTAGCGTGCAGACTAATAGCATAGGATGCTTAGTCTAAAAGCCCGATGGAAACGGGGAATGCAGAAAGGAGTTTTTTTATGTGGAAATGTCCATATTGCGGAAGTGAGCACGGAATGCCATACCAGGACTCTAACCTTACTGGTATGCTATGTTTAGGTGAGATGTGCGGTCGATTCCATACGATGACCGAGGAAGAAAGCAAACAGGTGGAAAGACATGTATATGAATCCGATATGTAGCGCGGTTGGTATCGTTTGCTAAATCGGGTACAATAGAAGGAAAGTGGAAAGGAGCGAACGCATGAACGAATTATCGTTTATCAGCCATGAACAAGAAAGAATAGGCGTCCATATTTTGCCGACGCAAAAGTTTAAGACGACGACCATTCTCTTACATATCCAACTTCCTCTTACGGAGGAGCTTGTTACCAAAGGTGCCTTGCTGCCTAACGTACTACAACGCGGAACGGAACGATATCCGAATCCGGCGCAATTGCAGCGCCATTTGGATTCGCTATATGGAGCTATTTTTAATGCCGGGGTTGTGAAACGCGGCGAGAAGCAAATTATTCAGCTCTATCTTGAGATTGCCAATGAAAAATTCCTTGCTGACTCTAGGCCGTTGCTTGAGGAAGGAATACGTTTTTTGGGTGAGGTGTTAACGCGCCCGCTTCTGGAAAATGGAGCATTCGCAAAAAAAGTAGTCGAGTTGGAAAAAGAAGCTCTCACCAAGCGAATTGAAGGATTGATTGATGATAAAATGCGGTACGCTAACCAGCGCTTGACGGAAGAGATGTGCAAGGAGGAACCTTATCGCCTTCTTGCGTACGGCATTCGTGAACAGATCCCGCAGATTACTTCAGAAGATTTGTATGCTTTTTATCAGGAAGTACTGTCTTCATACCCAGTCGATATGTATGTGATCGGAGATGTGCAGCCGGATGAGGCAGCGAAGCATCTGCACCAGTACATTCCCCTTGTGGCTTCAGGTGCGAAGGAACTGCCACCGACAACATACAAAAAGACGGTAACGAAAGAGCATACGGTTACGGAAGAGATGAGTGTTGCACAAGGTAAGCTAAACATTGGTATGCGAACGCAAATTGGATATGCGGATGATGATTACGTGCATCTCATGATGTATAACGGCGTATTGGGAGGCTTTCCGCACTCCAAGCTATTTATGAACGTACGGGAGAAAGCGTCGCTTGCTTATTATGCTGTATCGCAGCTTGAAACCCAGAAGGGGCTTTGCATGATTATGTCTGGGATCGAAACGGCTAACTACGAACAAGCACTTACTATCATCAAAGAGCAGCTGGACATGATGAGACGCGGCGAAATTACCGATGTTGAATTAAATCAGACGAAAGCGATGCTAACCAATCAACTCCGAGAGACACGTGACAGTGCGGCTGCGATTGCGAGCATGGATTATAACGGACGCTTGTCCGGTCGTCGCCGCTCGCTGGAAGAGATTCTGGACGGGATTTCCCGCACGACAAAGGAAGATGTCGCACGTGTAGCGCAAAAAGTAGAAATTGATACGATCTATTTCTTGCGTGGAAAGGAGGAGGCGAAATGAAAACAAAACGATACGAACGACTGAATGAAACGCTGTATTATGAGCAGCTTGATAATGGCTTGGAAGTGTATATTCTGCCAAAATCAGGGTTCAGTAAAACATATGCAACGTTTACAACCCGCTATGGCTCAATTGATAACGAATTTCAGGCTCCTGGTAAAGAACGGTTAAAAGTACCGGATGGCATCGCGCACTTCCTTGAACATAAAATGTTCGAAGAGGAGGAGGGGGACGTATTTGCAGAATTCGCGGCGCATGGTGCCTCGGCCAATGCATTTACGAGCTTTGATCGTACGGCATACTTGTTTTCAAGCACACAGGATGTGGAGCGCAATGTAGAAACGCTTCTTAATTTTGTACAGAAGCCTTATTTTACAGATGAAAATGTAGAAAAAGAGAAAGGGATTATTGGACAAGAAATCCGTATGTATGATGATGATGCAGATTGGCGCGTATATTTCGGATTAATCGCCAACTATTACCATAATCATCCTGTAAAAATCGATATCGCTGGTACAGTTGAATCGATTAGTAAAATTACAAAAGAGCTGCTCTATGAATGCTACGAAACATTTTATCATCCGTCTAATATGCTACTGTTTATCGTGGGGGCGGTAGAACCGGAGAAGATGATGGAGCTGGTACGGAAAAATCAGGCCAAAAAGGCGTATGATAAACAGGCACCGATAGAACGTTTCTATCCTGATGAACCTACTACTGTAGCACGACAACGCTCCATTGTTCATCTGCCCGTTGGCATCCCGAAGTGTTTGTTCGGATTTAAAGATAAACAGGTTGGCTTGACTGGAGAGGAATTGTTGAAACGAGAAGTGGCCACAGAAATTTTGCTCGACATTTTGTTCAGTCCGAGTTCCGACTTGTATCAGAAGCTGTATGACGCCGGGTTGATTAATAGCGGGTTCGGGGCTGACTATTCAGGCGAACCTCAGTATGGCTTCTCCATAATTGGCGGTGACACGAAGGACCCTGATGCATTAATATCTATGGTAAATACGGAATTAAAAAACGTGCTCACACAGGGGCTTGATGAAGAAGCCTTTACGCTATCGAAAAAGAAAAAAACAGGGGAATTCCTGCGGGCGCTCAATTCCGTCGAATTTATTGCCAATTCCTTTACGAAATACCGATTCGGAGATACGGATTTATTCGCCCGTGCCGATATTCTTGAAGCAATGACGCTTGAGGATGTAAGTGCGCGGTTGAAAGATCATATCGATTTTAGTCAATTCTCGGTGTCCATCGTGACTTCGCCTGGGCAGTAGCAGATATAGACGGGAGAGGGAGAGGTTGAAACAGCATAAATATGCCTGCATAACTGGCGCAAGCCGAGGCATCGGAGCCGCTATCGCCTTGAGATTTGCCAAAAACGGATACGATTTGACGCTACATTACCATTCTTCGGCACAGGAAGCGGAGCGGTTGGCGGAGCAATGCCGATCGGAAGGAGTAAAAGTGTCACTTGCAAGGGCCGACCTAGCTGCAGCCGACGGAGCGGAGAGTTTGTACAGCCAGTTGCCGCAGGCGCCGGATGTGCTTGTGCTTGGTGCAGGAGTGGATGCGTATGGCATGATTCAGGATGTAACTGCGGAAGAGTGGGAGAAAATCATGAATATCCATGTGCGGGCGCCGTTTTTCTGCGCCCGACTTGCGCTTTTGCATATGGTGCGACAGCGCTTTGGACGCATTATTACAGTATCTTCGATTTGGGGAATGACGGGTGCCAGCTATGAGGTATTATACTCGACTGCAAAAGGAGCGGTCATCTCCTTTACAAAGGCGCTGGCCAAGGAGGTAGCACCTTCTGGAATTACAGTAAATTGCATTGCCCCGGGATTGATTCGCACCGATATGATGACGAATTCATTTAACGATGACGAACTGCGCGCGATAATCGAAGATATTCCCGCCGGTCGTATGGGAACGCCTGAAGAAATTGCCGCTTTGGCTATGTTTCTCGCAAGTAAGGAAGCTGGATATATCAACGGACAGATTATCAGCCCGAACGGAGCCTGGTATTGCTAATGAAGTAAGGATAGATAGTAAACAGCCAAACAGGTGTGCATAAAACGCCTCCAAGTGACGCATGTTAAACGTAGAAGGCAAAATGCCCTTCACATGATCATGAAGGAGGAATACGACATGTCAGTCCTGGAAAACTTTCAAGATTGGAAGTCATTCTTAGCAAGCCGTGTAGCGCAGGCGGCGAGCAGTGGTATGGAGCAAGAAACAATGGAAAATATGGCATACCAAATCGGTAACTATCTGTCCAATCAGGTAGACCCGAAAAACGAGCAGGAGCGCCTTTTGAAAGAGCTTTGGGATGCCGGCAACGAAGAACAACGCCACGCGATGGCGGGTGCCATGATTAACTTTGTACAGAACAAGAAACAGTAACTTCTTTACTCCTTCCCCTCTTATCTGGAGGGGATTTTTCCTTTTTTCGCGTTTTTTTATGCGATCTGCGCTTTTTATGTTGGAAGAATTGCGTTTTTTAGTGTAGAATAGTGTCGTTATGGAAGAAGAATCAAACGGGGAAAGGGCGTTATACTCAAGATGGAAATAGAAAAGCAAGATTGGTATCTTGAATACGAAATTCATAAAAATCGGCCCGGACTATTGGGAGATGTCGCTTCCATCCTTGGAATGTTGGCTATTAACATCGTTACAATCAATGGGGTCGAATCCCTGAACGGAACAATTAATCGCCGCCGTGGCATGTTGATTCAAACCGATGATGCAAAGAAAATCGAATTATTGGGCAGTATATTAGAGAAAGTTGATAATATAACGCTGCGCAAATTGCGCCAGCCTACGATACTAGATTTGCTTGCGGTTCGTCATGGCCGCTATATCGAACGGGATGCGGAAGACAAAAAAACCTTCCGTTTTGTACGTGAAGAAATCGGGGTTCTGGTCGATTTCATGGCCGAAATCTTTAAGCGGGAAGGCAACCAGTTGATCGGTATTCGCGGAATGCCGCGTGTCGGCAAGACTGAATCCACGGTCGCTGCCTGTGTATCCGCCAATAAGCGTTGGACATTCATTTCCTCTACATTGCTGCGCCAAACCGTGCGGAATCAGCTTACTGTAGAAGAGATGAACGGGAATCAGCATGTATACTTGATTGACGGCATTGTCTCTACGATGCGCAGTACCGAGCGACATGCCATGCTGATGCGTGAGATTTTGCGTATGCCATATACGAAAGTGATTGAACATCCTGATATTTTTGTCCGGGAGACGGAATACGAGATGTCAGATTTTGACTATGTTATTGAGTTGCGTAACCATCCCGATGAAGAAATTACATACGAAAACGTAGAAACAGGATTCTCCGGATTTGACATCCCATAAGTAAGACCGGAGAGGGTAGGAGGTGGATGATTTGTCTGAGCTCGCAGAAGTGTTACGAAAAGCCAGACAGGAGAAAGGAATGTCGCTTGCTGAAATACAGGAGATAACGAAAATACAACGACGTTACCTGGAAGCGATTGAGAACGGGAATTTTGAAGTGCTTCCCGGCCATTTTTATGTACGGGCTTTTATAAAAAGCTACGCAGAAGCTGTTGGCTTAGATGCGGATGAGCTTATTAGCCAATATGCTTCCGAATTACCGGAACCCCCAAAGGTGGAAGAATCGCCGCCACCGCTCAGGCAAAATCGACAGGCAAACAAGGAGAAGGGCGATGGCAGCAAATGGGTATCAAGAATTCTTCTGTACCTGTTTGCGATTCTTGTCATTGGAGTCGTGTGGGCATCTATATACTATTTTTCAAAAGACAAGGAACAGCCTGCACCGCCAGCACCGAAAGAGAACGTATCAACTGAGAAGAAAAAAGATATTTTTGTTCCGCCGCCGGAAACTCCGGATACAAAACAGCCGCCAGCCCAGCAACCGGCTCAGCAGCCTGCTGCTTCCGGCAAGGTTACTCCGCTTCCGAAAACCGGCTCGACCATGAACTTTGAGTTAACGGGAGCAGACAAGATTACAGTTAAAGTTACTGCCAAATCTGGTGACCATTGGATGGATATTGCCGGTGAGAAAGGTGTCATTGGCCAGCAAACGCTCAAAGAGGGGCAAAGCGCGACATTCGAAGTGCCGCAAGATCAAGGCAACGAAGCCCGACTTCGTATCGTACGGGCACGCGATGTAGAAATTCTGGTGAATGGACAACCGCTCGATACATCGACAGCGAAGCAGACGAGTGGTTCACAACGAATTAAGATTGTACGTAAGTAGTCCCTGGATTTTCAGGGGCTTTTCTTTTGACACCTTTTTTTCAGTATATTATACTGATAAGTGGAAAATTAGACACTTTTGTCTACCGGACGGAGGAAATAGAGTGGATAAGACAGCAACAACAGAGAAAGTAGCGATCATCACGCTCGGGTGCGAGAAAAACGTCGTCGACTCAGACATTATGTCACAGCTTATCGATGAACGCGGCTACCTTCTCATAGATAATCCGCAGGAAGCCGATGTTGTAATCGTTAATACGTGCGGCTTTATTGACGCTGCGAAAGAAGAATCGGTGAACACGATTTTAGAAGTAGCTGATTTGAAAGAAAGCGGCAACCTGAAGTCTCTTATTGTAGCAGGCTGTCTCACCCAGCGTTATAAAGAAGTGCTAATGGATGAGATGCCTGAAATCGATGGCATTGTCGGGACTGGAGACTTTGATAAAATTAATCAAATCATTGAAGACTCATTAGCCGGCAAAAAACCGATTTTTGTCGGCAATCCGGCGTTTTCTTATGAGAACGTTGCACGGCGCAAAGTGGAGAAGGGCACGTATTCTGCCTACATCAAAATTGCGGAAGGATGCGACAACAAATGCACCTTCTGTATTATCCCGCAATTGCGGGGTGCTTTTCGTAGTCGTACGATTGAATCGATTGTTGCCGAAGCGAAGGAGTTGGCGGCGCAAGGAGTTAAAGAAGTCAACTTAATTGCCCAAGACTCGACTAATTACGGTTTTGATATTTACGGCGAACGCGTATTGCACAAACTTTTGCGTGAAGTCTCTGAAGTGGAAGGCATTGAATGGATTCGCCTTCACTATGCGTATCCCGGATATTTTACGGACGAGCTGATCGAAGAATTCGCTTCTAATCCGAAAGTGTGCAAGTATGTGGATATGCCGCTACAGCACAGTGAAGACCGTGTGCTGAAACGGATGTTACGTCCTGGACGTCAACGTGATACGCGTGAGCTTATCGCTAAAATTCGCGAAGCCGTACCAGACGTTGCGCTTCGAACATCGATTATTGTCGGATTTCCTGGGGAGACGGAAGAAGAATTCCAGAACCTCAAGGCATTTCTGCGTGAAGTCCAGTTTGATCGCCTTGGGGTATTCACCTATTCTCAGGAAGAAGATACTGCGGCGGCACGGTTAGATGATCAGATTCCGCAAGATGTGATTGAACGCCGTGCTAACGAGCTAATGGAGGTACAGCGCGAAGTCGCCAACGAACGTAATGGACGCTTCGTCGGGAAAGTGGTTCCTGTTCTTATCGAAGGCTACGATGGTAAAAACGATGTTTACATCGGACGTTCCCAATATGATGCAGGGGAAATTGACGGTGAAGTTTTCGTAACTGGATATAAGGGAGAATTAGGACAGATTGTTTCTGTACACATTACCCATTCGTACGATTTTGACCTTGCGGGGGAGGTTATGTAGTTGAATCTGGCCAACCGGATTACATTGGCACGAATTTTCCTCGTGCCAGTGGTTATGATTTTTCTGCTCGTACAGTTTGATAATCTCGGATCGTTTAAAGTCGGAGGCGTTCATATTACATATAGCGAGTGCATTGCTGCGCTCATCTTCATTATTGCCGCTATAACGGACGGCTTGGACGGTTATATTGCCCGTTCACGCAAGATGGTGACCAATCTGGGCAAGTTTCTCGATCCGCTGGCAGATAAGCTACTTATCTCAGCAGTATTGATTTCGCTTGTGGAGATGCAGCGCCTGGACGCATGGATAGCGGTAGTGATTATCAGTCGTGAGTTCGCTGTGACCGGATTACGTCTGGTAGCGGCTGCGGAAGGCCTAGTTATTGCCGCGAGCAAGCTGGGGAAATGGAAAACGGTTCTTCAGATTGTGGCTGTTGCTTCATTAATTCTGCAGAATTTTCCGTTTGAAACATGGCACTTCCCGTTTGCAACGATTATGGTATGGGCTGCAGTTATTATGACCATTGTCTCCGGTGTGGAATACTTTTTGAAAAACAAAAAGGTCATTCCGCTTGCGTAGCGTTCATCCGTCATATTTGGCGGATGACTTATTTGGAAGGAGTTTGCTTATGAAAGCAGAGATTATTGCGGTGGGAACGGAACTGTTGCTTGGGCAAATTGCCAACACGAACGCACAGTTTCTTTCGCAAAAGCTTGCAGAAGTCGGTATTGGGGTATATTACCATACTGTGGTGGGTGACAATGCGGACCGTCTCTATCGGTTAATCGAAGAAGCGTTTACGCGCTCGGACCTGATTATTTTCTCTGGTGGACTCGGGCCTACGAAGGATGATTTGACGAAAGAAACGGTCGCTCAGGCAGTTCATCGGCCGCTTGTGCACGATGAAACGGCACTGGAGCGCATTGTTGCTTACTTTGATCGTCGCGGTGTTAAAATGACGGAAAACAACCGTAAGCAGGCATTGGTAGTTGAAGGCAGCAAGGTATTGCCGAATGATCATGGCATGGCACCCGGTATGGCTATCGAATATAAGGGTAAATATCTTATGATGCTGCCTGGACCGCCACGCGAGCTATATCCGATGTTTACCACATATGGTTTGCCGTATTTGCTCTCACTTATTAGCGATCAGTATGTCGTACATTCAAAAGTTCTGCGTTTCTTCGGTATCGGAGAGTCGGCGCTTGAAGAAGAGTTAATCGACCTGATTGACGGACAATCGAATCCGACGATTGCGCCGTTGGCAAAAGAAGGCGAAGTAACGATCCGTCTCACCGCGAAAGCAAAAAGTATAACGGAAGCTGAAGAGATGATTCGGGTTATTGAGCAGGAAATTGAAGAGCGCGTGGGCGAATTTATTTATGGCTATGATGATGATTTGCTTGAATCTGTGCTGGTACGGAAATTAACCGAGCAGAACGAGACGGTAGCGTTTGCTGAAAGCATTACTGGAGGATTGGTGAGCCATATGGTGACCTCGGTCCCAGGAAGCTCAGCGATATTAAAGGGTTCCATTGTTTGCTATACGAATGATGTGAAGCATCATTTGCTAGCCGTTCCCAAGGATGTATTGGCGGAAGCGGGTGCAGTAAGCGAGGAGGCTGCCCGTGTACTGGCAGAAGAGGTTCGCCTGCGGCTTGGCAGTACATACGGAGTATCCATTACAGGTGAAGCCGGCCCCACCGCTTCAGAAGATAAGCCTGTAGGTCTCGTCTACATTGGGGCAACCGATGGTACACAAACGCAGGTTAAAACGTTCCGCCTGTCCGGACAGCGTACTGCTATTCAGTCCCGTGCAGCAAAACATGCAATTTTTACAATGCTTGAACGAATAAAAAAAGGTGGTTTTTAAATGGCACATTTCTCTGATTTTGCTTTGCATAAAACAATCCAACAAGCCATTCATGATATGGGCTTCGAAGAGCCGTCGCCGATTCAGGAACAATGTATTCCGAAAATTCTTGAAGGCGGCGACTTAATCGGCCAGGCACAGACCGGAACAGGTAAAACGGCTGCGTTTGGCCTTCCGTTAATTGAAAAAATGACAAACCGCAACGCCGTACAGGCGATTGTGCTTACGCCGACGCGTGAACTTGCGATTCAAGTGTCCGGTGAGTTGCGCAAAATAGCTAAATATAAACGTGTACGTACATTGCCTATCTATGGCGGCCAGTCTATCGGCCACCAGATTCGTGCGCTAAAGCAAGGTGTGCAGGTCGTTATTGGCACACCGGGCCGGGTGCTTGATCACCTGCGCCGTAAAACGCTTCGTCTTGATCAAGTAAGCATGCTGGTGCTTGATGAGGCGGACGAAATGCTTGACATGGGTTTTCAAGAAGACATCGAGGCTATTATCAAAGAAACGTCGACTGAACGTCAGACTCTTCTATTCTCCGCAACGATGCCACAGGAAATTATGCGCCTGTCCCGCAAATATATGAATAATCCAGAAACGGTCGCGATTAGCCGCAAGGAAGTAACCGCGCCGACAATCGAGCAGGTATACTATAAAGTATTTGAACGTAGCAAGCTTGAAAGTCTGTGTCGTATCCTCGACAGCGAAGAGATTGAGTTAGGTATCGTATTCTGCCGTACGAAACGCGGTGTGGACGAGCTGACAGAAGCGCTACAGGAACGTGGGTATCTCGCAAGTGGTTTGCATGGGGATTTAAGTCAGGCCCAGCGTGATAAAGTCATGCAATCATTCCGTGACTCATCGATTGAATTGCTTGTTGCTACTGATGTAGCCGCACGCGGTATTGATGTAGGTAACGTTTCTCACGTAGTGAACTATGATATCCCTCAAGACCCGGAAAGTTATGTACATCGTATCGGCCGTACGGGTCGTGCCGGCCGTAAGGGGATCGCTATGACGCTTGTAACACCGCGCGAAATGAAGCAGTTGCGTACTATTGAGAAAATCTCTAAAACTTCACTTGAGTCTCGTAATGTTCCATCCATTGAAGAGGTAATGGAGCGCCAGCAAAGCATCTGGAAAGAGCAACTGGTTGCTCTAGTAGAAGGCGATGAAGACATGACGCCGTTCCTAGAAGTGGTGACACAGCTTAAAGAAGAATACCCGATGGAAAAAGTAACGGCTGCTGCTCTCTCACTCGCATTTGCACCTTCCATTTCTTCAGCTGAAGAAGAAATGTATGACTTTGGCGATACAGGCGCATCCAAAGGTAAAGTTCGCTTCTTTATGAACATTGGCCGTAGTCTTGATGTGCGCCCACCAGATTTGGTGAAGGAAATCTCCGAATTGGTTGGTACTTCTAATAAAGCGATTGGCCGTATCGATATTTTTGAGAATTTCACGTTTATTGAAGTGGATCAAGAAATCGCTCCGTTTGTATATGAATCGCTGCGACATTCCCGAATTAAAGGAAAACGAATCAACATCGAGCCTGCCAAGCCGCGTTCCAAGCGCTAGTTTGTTTTTTAGGCATAAAAGTAAAAGCCCTTCCGCTTTTTGGACAAGCGGAAGGGCTTTTTTGATACATAAGTAACGGATGTGCTAGTAATTACCTTTGTAAAGCATGCGCTCGTACAGTAACAGTTGCGATTGCTTCGTATGTAATATCAATCAACTGTTCCAGCTCTCCCGTACTCATTGATAGAATCGGCATCAGTACGATAACCGGGCCTAACGGGCGAATAATCGCCCCGCCCATACGCGCACGAAGAATGACTTGATGTTCTACTTGCATTTGCGCAGGAAAAGTTTTTTTGCTTGCTTTTTCCTGTACGAGTTCAATACCTATCATCATACCTTGCTGCCGTACATCTCCTACATGGGGCAATTCACGGAACGGTATGAGCTTTTGTGCAAGAAAATTGATTTTATTCGGCAGGGTAGCCAGTAGGTCTTCACGTTCAATAAGTTCAATATTTTTGAGTGCCACTGCACAGGCAAGCTGGTTTCCTGTATACGTATGACCATGAAAGAATGTACGCAACTCCTCCGGTTCACCAAGGAAAGCTTCGAATATTTCTTCTGTCGTGAGCGTTGCGGCTAGCGGTAAGTATCCGGCCGTGAGTCCTTTCGCTATGCAGAGAAAATCTGGCTCCACTTGTTCCTGTTCACAGGCGAATAATGTGCCTGTTCGTCCGAAGCCTACGGCTACTTCATCGGCAATCATCAATACATTATAGCGGGTACATAGTTCGCGCACACCACGTAGGAAGCCGACCGGTGCGGTAATCATTCCTGCCGCGCCCTGAACGAGCGGCTCAATAATTAGACCAGCTACTTCGCTGTGGCGTTCCTTTAGAATTGCTTCCAGCGCATCAAGGCACATTGTTTTACATGCCTCTTCGTCGTTATTTTCCGTTAAGCGGTACGTATACGGCGCGGGGGCTTCCAGCCGGTCAAAGAGGAGCGGTTTGAAAATGTGATGGAATGTGTCCATGCCACCGACGCTGACTGAACCAATCGTATCGCCGTGATATGCTTCACGCAATGAAATGAATTTACTTTTCTTTCCGGAAAAGCGTGCCGGATCCTTTAGTTTCCAGTACTGATAGGCCATTTTTAAGGCAATTTCCACAGAAGTGGAACCGGAGTCAGAATAGAAAACCTTCGTTAGGTTCGGTGGTGTATTATCCACGAGTTTTTTGGCGAGCAGTATAGAAGGCACATTAGCGGATCCGAGCAATGTTGAGTGTGCGATTTTGCCCGCCTGTTCAGTAAGGGCCGCGTTAAGCTCAGGATGGTTGTGGCCGTGTACATTGACCCAGAGAGAGGAGTAGCCGTCAAGATATTTTTTCCCTTCAATGTCGTATAGATAGCTTCCTTCGCCCCGTTCGATAATTAGTGGTTTCTCCTGACGGTACACTTTCATTTGTGTGAAAGGGTGCCATACGTACTCTTTGTCCCATGTTTCCAGATCATAAATCGATACAGTCATTCCAATCCCTCCATATGTTTTATTACAGAAGCCCTGTTTCTATTTGTTTCAAGCGTTCAAGAAGCAGCTCAAGGTTGATTTGTTTGCGTAGTTCGTCCAGTTGCAGCGAGAGCACTTCTGGTACAGTATCAGTAACCTGCGGAAAAGAGCCGAGCATAGGCAGTCCGGTTAATTTGCTTATCATACGCACATTGTCCCGTTCCATGCTGTTCGGCTGTTGCGGCATGTGGTTGACGATAAATCCAAGGATGGGGATGCCGCGTGCTTGTGCATATTTTGCTGTTAGTACTGTATGGTTAATTGTGCCGAGCCCGGGATGAGTAACAAGCAATATGGGTAGATTCAAACGTGTAATCAAATCGTCTGTCATATATATGCCCTGTTCACTTTCATATAGGGGGACAGCCAACCCCCCTGCACCTTCGACGACTACAAAATCATGATTTTTACGTAAAACCTGAAGCTGACGGACTATGCATTCTGGATCGATGAATACACCGGTTTGCTGTGCTGCCAGATGCGGCGACACGGCGGGTTCCATACAATAGGTGCAAAGCTCATCTTGTCCATACGGCAATGGATGAATGGATTGATAGAATGCCACATCTTCAGCAACAAGCGTATCGCCCATACGAATACCGCCGCTCTGTACCGGCTTGTAGGGAACCGCATTGTAGTCGCAGCTAGCAAGAAGCGCGGTCAAACAACCGGTAATCATCGTTTTACCAACACCCGTATCCGTTCCCGTGACAAACAAAGCGTGTCCTTGTTTCATGCTTTCATCTCTCCTCGCAATCGGTGCTTTAATGGGGAAACATGTTTATGTACTTTCACCGCGATGGCAGAAGCGACTAGGCATAGAATGATATCTCCTGGTACGGCAAGCAGAAAGCCATAGAGAAAGGTTTGCCATACTGTAAACGTTTTGCCGATAAGTACGTTCATTGCAGCATATAAATATACGGTGCCTGCCCCATATACAAGCAGCAAACCGGTAAAATGCGCAATGACGAAGTCGCGCCATGTTGGCTTTTCTTTTCTTTCGATAAGTTGACCAATAGCATAGCTGGCTAAAACGAAGCCTACCAAATAGCCGAATGTTGGCTTTAGCACATAACCGATGCCTCCGCCTTCCGCAAACACAGGTACTCCTACAAGCCCTATAGTGAGATAGACGAGTTGGCTTAAAGCACCTATCCGACTCCCAAGCAGGGATCCCGCAAAGTAGACAAACAGGATTTGCAGCGTAAATGGAACAAAAGGGACTGGAACTTTAATAAAGGCGCCGATCGCGGTAAGCGAGGCAAACATAGCGGCTAGAATAAGGCCAGTAGTTGGTGTTGTTGCCTTTTGTTTCATCATCATTCCTCCTTTGTTTCAGAGTAAAAGGAATGGGGTTTTAATGTCAACTATAATTTATATTTAGTTAACAATTATATGTAAAAAAATGTAAAATATTAAACAAAAGCGAATAAATGTTCGCGAAAAATGCTTGGCAAACGATCAAAAAAGAGGTACAATAAAATACGTCGAAGAGATACTTAAACAACAATGGTTGATTATGAATATAAATGAAGGGAGCGATGGCTTTGTCCGATCGCAAAGCTGCTTTAGATATGGCCCTGCGCCAAATCGAGAAACAATTCGGTAAAGGTTCCGTAATGAAACTGGGGGAGATGGCCGCGACACAACAGGTATCCACTGTATCAAGCGGATCTATTGCGCTTGATATTGCACTTGGTATCGGAGGATATCCGCGTGGACGGATTATCGAAATTTACGGTCCGGAATCTTCCGGTAAGACGACGGTAGCGCTACATGCGATTGCCGAAGTACAGAAGACAGGAGGCACTGCTGCATTTATCGATGCGGAGCATGCGCTTGATCCGGTGTATGCAGGTAAGCTCGGTGTTAATATTGATGAGCTATTGTTATCCCAACCTGATACGGGTGAACAAGCACTTGAGATTGCGGAAGCTCTAGTGCGTTCTGGTGCGATTGACATTATTGTCGTCGACTCTGTAGCCGCTCTTGTTCCAAAAGCGGAAATTGAAGGAGAGATGGGCGATTCGCACGTTGGTTTGCAGGCGCGTTTGATGTCCCAAGCGTTGCGGAAGCTTGCGGGTGCTATTAATAAGTCCAAGACAATAGCAATTTTCATTAACCAGCTCCGTGAAAAAGTTGGCGTCATGTTCGGAAATCCGGAGACGACACCGGGCGGACGGGCGCTGAAGTTCTACTCCAGCGTACGGCTTGATGTGCGTCGCGTTGAGACGCTGAAGCAAGGAAATGACATGGTAGGAAACCGCACGAAGATTAAAGTCGTTAAAAATAAAGTGGCGCCTCCATTTAAGATTTCTGAAGTAGATATTATGTACGGTGAAGGTATCTCTCGTGAAGGAAGTCTGCTGGATATCGGTACAGAGCTTGATATCGTAAACAAGAGTGGTGCATGGTATTCTTACAATGAAGAGCGCCTTGGTCAAGGCCGTGAGAATTCCAAGCAATTCCTTAAAGAAAACCCAGATATCGCACATGCGATTGAAACGAAAATCCGTGAGCATTATAATCTGGATCAAGCAGTATCCTTGCCGCCAGCTGACCAGGATAACAAAGATGAAGAATTCGTGTTAGATTTTGAATAAACGCGCTTCTACTGCGTATTGATGATACAGAAAGTTTGCTGGCTTGTGACAAAGCTGGTGAACTTTCTTTTTTATATGGATAAGAAAGAGGATGTTTCTATATTAAGAGTGTTGATTATATAGTACGATCCAGAGTGGATAGCCACCACATCATGTCCCAAACGGTCGTCGGTTCGTGTCCCGTTGTGGTGGCCTTTTCTTCTCTGAACAATCAGCAGGTGTGTTTCTATATAACTATGCTATACAGGAGGAATGACACTTGGATGAAGAAAACCGTAATCTGAGCGTGATTACGCGTTTGGAGCGCCAGAAGAAAAATAAGCATCGCATCAATGTGTATCTTAACGATGAATATGCCTTTGCTATTCATGAAGACGTATTAGTTAAATATCGGCTGAATAAAGGGCGTGAACTCGATGAAGCGGATATGAAAGAACTTCTTGAAGCGGAAGAGAAGAGCCGGGCCGTCCAATACGGGCTGAATTATATCAGCCATCGACCGCGTACAGCGGAGGAAGTGCGGAAATATTTGATGACCAAAGGTTTTCCAAATCCTGCTGTGGAGGAGGCAGTGGCAGGTTTTATCGAACGGAAATACATCGATGACAAGGAATATGCTCGTTTGTGGGTGGAAGAAAGACTCCGCCTAAAGCCACGCGGTAGACACTTGTTGCGCCAGGAGCTTCAAGCAAGAGGCATCGGACCGGATGATATTGAGGCTGCGCTTGAAGGGATCGGACAAGAGGAAGAGGAGACAGCCTGTCTGGAGCTTGCGCGCAAAAAATACGCACGTCGGCATTTTGATTCTTTTCAGGAGATGCGGAATAAAGTCGGTCCCTTTCTGCAACGGAAAGGATTTTCGCATGATATGATTAAAAAAACAATCGAAAAACTAAAAAATGATAAGTTAGATGAGGGGATGTAACACGAATTGCCCATTCTTGACATTCCTGCGGTATGATGGCAAAATGGACTTGTATATTCTTTCTCTATCGTGGTCCTCTATCTTTTCGCTAGCCTCGATAGGAGTATACGAATAGGTTTTGCATAAGAGAGATCGAATGTTCGATCTCGTTTTTTAACTAAACCTGATAGTTCTTAAAAAAAAGGGCAAAAAAAGTGAAGAAAGACCTCAGATGCAAGGAGGTGACAGAAAGATGAACTTAGTACCTGTAATTCTCATTGCACTTGCATCTCTGGTGGTCGGAGCGGTAATTGGTTATTTTGTTCGTAAATCATTGGCGGAGGCGAAAATTTCAAGCGCGGAAGAAGCCGCACGTCAAATTGTAGACAAAGCTGAGAAAGAAGCGGAAGCACTAAAGAAAGAAAAAGTGCTCGAAGCGAAAGACGAAGTGCATAAGCTACGAACGGATGCCGAGAAGGAATTACGCGAGAGACGAAACGAGATTCAGCGCCTTGAGAAACGCGTACTACAAAAAGAGGAATCGCTTGACCGGAAGACAGAAATGTACGAGCGTAAAGAAGCAGAGCTTGAACGCCGCGAGCAAGCAATTAATCAAATGCATGCAAAAGCGGAAGAACTTATGCAAGCTCAGGTAACTGAACTGGAACGGATTTCAAGTCTGACACGCGAAGAGGCACGTGGTATCATTCTGCAGCAAGTAGAGGATGAAGCACGTCATGAGGCCGCCATGCTGGCAAAAGATATCGAGCAGCAGGCGAAAGAAGAAGCGGAGAAGAAAGCCCGCGACATTATTACTACGGCCATTCAACGTTGTGCCGCGGACCATGTGGCCGAAACGACCGTATCTGTTGTTTCGTTGCCGAATGACGAAATGAAAGGGCGGATTATCGGTCGTGAAGGTCGGAATATCCGTGCTCTGGAGACACTTACTGGTATCGATTTAATCATTGATGATACTCCAGAAGCCGTCATTTTATCCGGTTTTGATCCCGTTCGTCGTGAAATCGCACGAACCGCACTGGAGAAGCTTGTGGCAGATGGTCGCATCCATCCTGCACGCATTGAAGAAATGGTTGAAAAAGCGCGCCGTGAAGTGGATGAACGTATTCGTGAATACGGTGAGCAGGCTACGTTTGAGACAGGAATTCATGGACTGCATCCCGATCTCATCAAGATTCTTGGTCGCTTGAAGTACCGTACGAGTTACGGACAAAATGTGCTGAAGCATTCCATTGAAGTATCGCACTTATGCGGATTAATGGCTGCAGAATTGGGCGAAGATCAGACGTTGGCGAAACGCGCGGGTCTTCTGCATGATATTGGCAAGGCGATCGACCATGAAGTTGAAGGCTCACATGTTGAAATTGGGGTAGAATTAGCGAAAAAATATAAAGAGCATCCGATTGTTATCAACGGAATTGCCTCACATCATGGAGACTGCGAACCAACATCGGTTATCGCAATGCTGGTGGCTGCAGCTGATGCATTATCCGCTGCACGGCCAGGAGCGCGCCGTGAGACGTTAGAAACGTACATCCGCCGTCTGGAAAAACTGGAGGAAATCTCCGAGTCATTCGATGGCGTTGAGAAATCGTACGCAATCCAGGCAGGACGTGAAGTCCGGATCATGGTGAAGCCGGATCAAGTCGATGATTTGGAAGCACATCGCCTGGCACGCGATATTACGAAGAAAATTGAAAGCGAGCTCGACTACCCGGGACATATTAAAGTCACCGTTATCCGAGAGACGCGGGCAGTTGAATATGCAAAATAAAACGCAAAAGCTTCTCCGAGTGATCGGCAGAAGCTTTTGTTTGCTTTGAACGAGGAAGGAGATAGACATATGAGACTTTTATTTATTGGTGATGTGGTGGGCTCTCCCGGTCGGGACATGCTCAAGGAGATGCTGCCACGCCTTAAGAAAAAATATAATCCGCACGTTACGGTAGTAAACGGAGAAAATGCGGCATCAGGACGGGGTATCACCCAAAAAATTGCGAATGAGTTTTTTGAATGGGGTGCAGGAGCGATTACGCTTGGCAATCATTCATTTGATAACAAAGAGGTATTTGACTTTATCGATAATGAACCTCGTATAGTGCGTCCTGCGAATTTTCCTGAAGGAACACCAGGGAGAGGACATACGTTCATAAAAGCAACACTTGGTGGCGAACTAGCTGTCATTAACCTACAGGGGAGAACATTTTTGCCTCCGTCAGATTGCCCGTTCCGTATGGTGGAAAAAATTGTTGAACAGGTGAAGAAACGCACGCCTTACATTTTTGTTGATATGCATGCGGAAGCAACCTCAGAGAAGCAGGCAATGGGCTGGTTTTTGAACGGCAAAGTGAGCGCCGTGGTTGGTACCCATACGCATGTGCAGACCGCAGATGAGCGAATTCTGCCTGGTGGAACGGCCTACTTATCAGATGTTGGCATGGTTGGTCCGCGTGATAGCATTCTAGGAATGGAGCGCGAGGCGGTTTTGAAAAAATTTTTAACAGGGTTGCCCGTTCGTTTTGAAGTTGCCATGCTTAAACCGCAATTAAACGGGGTAATAATTGATATGGAAAAAAACACCGGACGAGCCAACTCTATTCAGCGCATTATCATTGATGAAGACCATCCATTCATGGAATGATTGTTTTTTAATTTTCAGAACTTTTTTCTGTTAAAATTCCGTGGAACAGGAATGAATTGTACCTTCGCCGAATAGAGTAATTGTGGTAATTATCAATCTATCTAAGGAGGTACTTGAGATGGAAGTATTAAAGGTTTCAGCAAAATCCAATCCCAATTCTGTCGCTGGTGCCCTGGCCGGCGTTCTCAGGGAACGCGGCGCAGCTGAGCTTCAAGCCATCGGTGCGGGCGCACTTAACCAAGCAATTAAAGCAGTAGCGATTGCACGAGGGTTCGTAGCACCTAGTGGTGTCGATCTTATTTGTATCCCTGCCTTCACGGATATTCTCATCGAGGGTGAAGAACGTACCGCAATTAAGTTGATAGTTGAACCTCGATAATTGAAGAACCACACTGAGCTTTCATCAGCTGTGCCTGTTTATTCCTTGTGGATAAGCAGGCTTTTTTTATGTATGGTATGGGAGGGGATACTTTTTTTGTTGTATAGTTAAAAAAGAAAATTAAGACCATTCTAAACGCCTAGTAGGTGTTTTTTTCAATTTTTTTTCAGGCATATCGTAGAACGGTAATTTTATTCAAGAAATGTTTGGTGAAGGGTTGCTTTTTATAGTAGAGAGGACTACAATGAATAAAGTTTGAAGTACACAATTTGTTCATATTTTTTAAATAGATACATATATAGTAGGTGACCTGACAAATGGAAGAGGGCTCAAAACTGTGGTGTATCTGTTTAAGAAATGGTACACTTTTCAGCTGAAGAGAACGAGCAATCTATCGTCTTTGAAGGGGTGGAGTTCATGATTAGTCAACTTTCCTGGAAAGTTGGAGGACAGCAAGGTGAAGGGATTGACAGTACGGGCGAGATTTTCGCGATTGCGCTGAACCGTCTCGGGTATTACTTGTATGGTTACCGCCATTTTTCTTCCCGCATTAAAGGTGGTCATACGAATAACAAGATTCGCGTAAGCACAAAGCCGCTGGGCGGAATTTCGGACAACCTCGATATTCTCGTGGCATTTGACCAAGAGACAATCGATGTGAATAGCCCGGAGCTTCGTAAAGGCGGCGTTATCATTGGAGATGCCAAGTTCAATCCGAAAGCGCCTGAAGGAGCGGACGTTCGTCTGTTCTCTGTACCTTTTACTGAGATTGCCGAGGAACTCGGAACGTCTCTTATGAAAAACATGGTAGCGATTGGTGCTTCCAGTGCCCTTTTAGGCCTGCCGGCTGAATCCTTCACAGAAGTGGTGGAAGAGTTGTTTGGTAAGAAAGGTCAAAAAGTGGTTGAGAAAAATATGGAGGCAATCGCACGCGGTGCCGAGTATGTAAATAAAGAAGCAGGCGGTCCGATTGAAGACCTGCGTTTAGAAGCCGCAGATGGCAAGAAGCGCATGTTCATGATCGGAAATGACGCTATCGCAATGGGTGCACTTGCCGCAGGTTGCCGCTTCATGCCGGCTTATCCTATTACTCCGGCTTCCGAGGTAATGGAATATCTGGTTAAGAAGCTGCCTGAATTCGGTGGTACCGTCATTCAAACTGAGGATGAAATTGCTGCCGTAACGATGGCTATCGGTGCTAACTACGGTGGTGTTCGTACATTAACTGCTTCTGCAGGTCCTGGTCTTTCTCTGATGGCCGAAGCGATTGGGCTTGCAGGTATTACAGAAACACCGCTCGTTGTTGTTAATACGCAGCGTGGTGGTCCATCCACAGGGATGCCGACCAAACAAGAGCAATCTGACGTAAACGCAATGATTTATAATACACATGGTGAAATTCCGAAAGTGGTACTGGCACCAAGTACGGCAGAAGAAGCATTTTATGATGCGGTAGAAGCATTCAATATTGCGGAAGAGTACCAAGTCCCTGTCATCTTGTTGACAGACTTACAGCTGTCCCTTGGTAAGCAGACAGTAGAGCCGCTTGATCAGAGCCGCGTAGAAATCCGTCGTGGTAAATACATGGGCGGACAGGAGCTTCCAGAAACTGAAGGCGAAATGTTCAAGCGCTATGAAGTAACAGAAGACGGTATTTCGCCACGTGTTATTCCAGGACAAAAACACGGAATTCATCACGTGACAGGCGTTGAGCATACAGATACGGGACGTCCGACAGAGGACCCGGTTATCCGTGTGAAACAAATGGATAAACGTCTGCGTAAGCTTGATAATTTAAAAGTGGATACGCCGGTATACAAAGATGCTCCGCATGAAGAAGCGGATTTGCTTGTTGTAGCTATGGGCGGTATTCGTGGTGCGATTTCTGAAGCAAAAGAACGTCTTGTTGCTGAAGGCGTAAAAGTAAATCAGGCTCATGTTCGTTTGATTCATCCATTCCCTGCAGCCGAAATGAAGGAACTGATGGAGAAAGCGAAAAAAGTAGTCGTTATCGAGCACAATGCAACAGGTCAATTGACAGACCAGCTCAAACTGCACGTAGGAATGGCCGAGAAAATCAACAGTGTTCTGAAGTATGATGGTAATCCATTCCTCCCTGGCGAAATCTACAATAAATGCAAGGAGCTGTTGTAAGATGGCAACATTTAAAGATTTCCGCAATAGTGTTAAACCAAACTGGTGTCCAGGATGCGGCGACTTCTCTGTACAAGCAGCGATTCAGCGCGCCGCAGCAAGCGTAGGACTTGAACCTGAAAATCTCGCCGTTGTCTCTGGTATTGGATGTTCCGGTCGTATCTCCGGTTATATCAATGCATATGGTGTACACGGTATTCACGGACGTTCGCTTCCGATTGCGCAAGGTCTGAAAATGGCAAACCGTGAACTAACAGTTATCGCATCTGGTGGTGACGGAGACGGTTTTGCAATTGGCATGAGTCATACCATCCATGCGATTCGTCGCAACATGGATATCACATATATTGTTATGGACAACCAAATTTACGGCCTGACAAAAGGGCAAACATCTCCGCGTTCGGCTGAAGGCTTCGTAACGAAGTCTACACCGAAAGGCTCCATCGAGCCGTCCATGAAGCCGCTTGAGCTAGCGCTTGCAGCTGGTGCAACTTTCGTGGCGCAAACGATGTCCAGCGATTTGAAAGGCATGACCAGCTTAATTGAGCAAGGTCTGCAACATAAAGGATTCTCGCTTATCAACGTATTCAGCCCGTGCGTTACATTTAACAAAGTAAATACGTACGACTGGTTCAAAGAGCATGTGAAGAATCTGAGCGACGTGGAAGGCTACGATGCGCATGACCGCATTGCAGCAATGCGTGTGCTGATGGAAACAGATGGTCTGGTGAACGGTCTGATTTACCAAAACAAAGACCGTGATTCATACGAAAGCATGGTTGCTGGCTTCAAAGAGGAAGGACTTGTAAAACAAGACCTGACAATCGAAGAAGCGAAATTCCAAAAGCTTATGGCTGAATTTATGTAAGCAAACAATACAGGCACCGATTGCCATATGGCAATCGGTGTTTTTTTATGGATAAGAAAGTAGGTGTCGCTGTAAAGTAAGAACGAGCCTGTCTATTTTCTTACTGCAAAAAAACGCCAATCTTCTGCTATTATGTCTATATGTACGAAAAACCGACCGAAGGGAAGGGAAGAATATGAAGCTTACTGTATTGGGTTACCAATCACCAGCTCCAGGCCCGGGAGGTGCGACTCCTGGCTATTTATTGGAAACCGCACAGGGGAAAATTTTAATTGATTGCGGTAGTGGTGTTTATGCGCAGTTGATGAAACACATTCGAATCGAAGAACTGACGGCCGTTGTATTGTCTCATTATCATCATGACCATATTTGCGATATGCTGATTCTGCAGTACGGCGTCATGATGGCCGAAATTTTTGGAAAGCGGAGCGGAGCGATGCCGGTATTTGGACCAGCAGAACCACAAGATTGGGCGAAGAAAATGAATTATCAAAAGCATACACAGCTTCGTACAGTCAAGGAAAGCGATACGTTAACCATTGCGGGCGTTGAATTTACTTTCCTGCGAACGGATCATCCTCTTCTCTGTTATGCAATGAAAATTACAGATGGCAAGAAAACGATTGTATATGGAGCAGATACAGGGCCGGAAACGAATTGGCATGGCTTTGCTGATGGATGTGATTTATTTATTTGCGAAGGTACGTTCACTGAAGCCTATGTGCCTAATGGCAAACGAGGGCATTTATCGGCACGGGAAGCCGCGCAAACGGCACAACGTCTTGGGGTTAAACAGCTCTTGATTACTCATCTGTCACCAGATATTGATCGCACCTCTTATGAGAAAGAAGCGGCTGGTGGCGGTTTTACGGGGCTCTGGCAACTTGCGGATATTGGACAGGTGATTGAGCTGTGAGTGTGAATAATACAGATAAAAAAGTCCGATTGCCACGCATAACGGAGATGGCGCACCGGCTATTGGCGGAACGGGTAAGAGCAGGCGACACGGTCATTGACGCGACCGCTGGCAATGGGCATGATACGTTATTTCTTGCAGAATTGGTCGGTGATACAGGACGGGTACACGCATATGATGTACAGAATTCTGCTATCCGGGCTACAGAAGTACGCCTGGAATCCGTTGGATATAAGGACAGGGTAGAGCTGCATCATGCTTCCCATACGGATATTGCCGAACGGGAAGAACCGATTCAGGCAGCTATTTTCAATTTGGGATATTTGCCTGGCTCGGATAAACAAATTATTACACAGGCAGATTCTACACTTGAAGCTGTTCAATCCGCACTCTCGCGCCTTATGTCGGGTGGTATAGTCTTGCTTGTTGTCTATGTGGGGCATGCAGGAGGGGAGAAGGAAGCGGAAGCGTTGGAACGCTATGCACGAACACTTTCTACCCATGAATATCTTGTGTTGAAATATGAATACATCAATCCAGATAACCGTCCACCTTATATTTTGGCCATTGAGAAAAAATAATACATAGCAAAGAGGGGAGCGCATGCGCGCGCCCCTCATTTATTTTATGCCCGGTTCCCTGGTAGACCCGCTTTCTGTTGAAAAGGTACTTTGATGTTTTTAAAGCCGGCATTATGCGGAGTTGGTTGATGATCTTGCGTATGTGCTTCCCGGGCGCGCGGTTTTCCGGGTGGCTTGTACAACTCCGTAGCAAATTCGGCACGAGCAAAGTCCCGTTTGTTGTGGAAAATGTCATGGTTATTTGGCATTATGGTCACCTCCAGGTTTTTTCGGGGCGTATGTGTAGTATATCCGCATGGAGAAGTCGCATGGGTGTTAATATTTTCATCGCTTAGCTAATAAGCGGCAAGAACAAAACATATACCGAAACTTTAACTTTGATTTTTGTTTGTATTTTTTTTGGTTGAAACATTGCAATTAAATGGGTATAATTGCCTAGTAAGATATTATTGGCAAACATAGGCATCAAAGAAGAACAGTAGGAATCTAAGGCTCAAGGAGGAAAGAAAATGAGCAAACGTATTTTGATAGTAGATGACGCATCTTTTATGCGAATGATGATTAAAGGCTTTTTGACGAAGCATGGATATACGGTAGCCGATGAAGCAGCCAACGGCGCGGAAGCAGTAGAGAAGTACAAGCAGGTTTCCCCTGACCTTGTTACGATGGATATTACCATGCCGGAGATGGATGGTATTGAAGCGGTAAAAGCTATTCGTCAGATGGACCCGAATGCAAAGATTATTATGTGTTCTGCCATGGGACAGCAAAACATGGTCGTACAGGCGATTCAGGCTGGTGCCCGTGATTTTATCGTTAAACCGTTTCAGGAAGATCGGGTAATTGAAGCCATCAAAAAAGTTCTTGCGTAACAATATAGTGTAGGGAGATGGGGAGGCATGCAGGCAAGTCAGATTAATGCGATTTTATCCGGCACGCGTGGCGTATTGGAAAATCATTTGGGCATGCAGGTGATGCCGGGCAAGCCATCGATGCAGATGAATCCGATATTTTCCGGGCAAGTATCTGTCATTGTAGGTATGACGGGCACGCTGAAGGTGGACCTGATTCTTGGCATGACACAGGAATCGGTCTGTGCCATTATTGGTAAAATGTTTGGTGGTATGGAAGTGCAAGAAATCGATGATATGGGCTGGAGTGCATTTTCCGAATTTGGAAACTGGGTGGGAGCAGCCTGTTGTACGGAATTAATAAATAACGGATATGATGTGAACATCACTCCGCCGATTATTAATGAAGGTGAGAGCAAGTTCCGTTCTGTACATAAGTTTATCAGCATTCCGTTTCAAGTAGAAGAGAATGAAATTATGGTGCATATCAGTGCGCAGCAAGCATAGAAAACGAGCCGCCAGTCAGGCGGCTTTTTTGATGATCAGGAAAGAAAAACTTGCGAGGTGTTGTCAAGCATTGTCTTTCATAGCAGACCGTTCCCTTTTTTGCCGAAAAAGGACGAGTAAAGTCCGCACGTTGTTCTTAGGATTAAGCATAGTGTACTTAATTTAACAAAGTATAAAGTACTAAAATACTGCGTATATATGAAAAAGAATAAACATTCCTTTGTTTGCGCTTGTTGACTTTTCCTTTGTTTTTAAAGCCACAGTTCTGTATAATTTTTATCGTATTCTACTATTATTTTTTGGAGGTTCGTATGACACAAGGAGTAAAAAATAATGCATCTTCTTCCGTGGACTTAAAATCCGCTCCGAAGAAGGAGAAAGACTATAGTCAATATTTTGTTGGCACGGCGCCAAGCATGAAAGATGCAAAGAAGCGGACGAAAAACGGCATCGCATACAACGAGTTTGAGGGCATAGCCGACGACTTGCGGGAATTAGGTAAAGGTCGTACGTTCTTGATTCGGACATACGGCTGTCAAGCCAATGAGCATGATACAGAAACGATTACCGGTTTGCTGCAGGCGATGAGCTTCGAGGCAACAGAAGATGAGAGAGAAGCGGATGTTATTCTGTTTAATACATGTGCTATCCGTGAGAACGCGGAGGACAAAGTTTTCGGCGAATTAGGTCGTTTAAAGCACCTTAAAAAAGAAAAGCCGGAGCTCGTTCTTGGCGTATGCGGCTGTATGTCGCAGGAAGAGGCGGTAGTTAACCGTATTCTTAAGAGCTACCAGCATGTCGATTTGATTTTTGGTACGCATAATATTCATCGCTTACCTGTACTGGTGCGGGATGCGTTCTTCAACAAGGAGATGGTTGTTGAAGTATGGTCGAAAGAAGGCGATGTAGTAGAGAATGTGCCGAAAGTTCGAAAAGAAGGGTTACGTGCGTGGGTAAACATTATGTATGGCTGTGATAAGTTCTGTACGTATTGTATTGTACCTTATACACGTGGTAAGGAACGCAGCCGCCGTCCAGAAGACGTTATCGCCGAGGTGCGCGATTTAGCTCGTCAAGGGTATAAAGAGATTTTCTTGCTTGGTCAGAATGTGAATGCATATGGTAAGGATTTCACGGATATAGAGTATGGCTTTGGTGATTTGATGGATGAAGTCCGGAAAATTGATGTGCCACGTATTCGTTTTACGACAAGCCATCCGCGTGATTTTGATGATCATTTAATTGAAGTACTTGCGAAGAAGGGCAATCTGGTGGAGCATATCCATCTTCCGGTACAATCCGGAAACAGTGAAGTTCTTAAGAAAATGGCTCGCAAGTATACGCGTGAACACTATCTTGAGTTAGTGCGCAAAATTAAGGAAGCGATTCCGGATGTGGTGCTGACTACAGATATTATCGTCGGTTTCCCGGGAGAGACGGAAGAGCAATTCCAGGAAACCCTGTCGCTTGTGGAAGAAGTAGGTTTTGATTCCGCCTATACGTTCATTTATTCACCGCGTCACGGTACACCAGCCGCCGGTATGGAAGACAATGTGAGCGAGCAAGAGAAAAAAGACCGTCTACAGAGGCTTATTGCACTGGTGAATCGATTAGGACGTGAAAAGAATGAAGCGTTACGAGGCCAAGTGCTTGAGTTATTAGTAGAGGGACCAAGCAAAAATAATCCAGAGATGATGACTGGACGTACGCGAACTAACAAAATTGTGCATTTTAAAGGTTCGGAAGACTGTATTGGCCAACTTATTCATGTTAAAATAACAGAGCCGCAAACGTGGACATTATACGGTGAAGTGGTAGCCAAAGTAGAGGTGTAATGCTGATGGAAGAGAAGCAGGAACGTACATTTGATTATTCGTCCATTATAGGGCAGGCCAAAGAACTAGCCACACTAATCGCGAACTCGGAAGAGGTAGAGCGTTTCAAGCAGGCCGAGAAAAAAATCAGCGCCAATGCCCGGGTGCAAGAATTAATCGCCAAGATTAAACAAAAACAGAAACAAATTGTTAAACTTGAGCACAGCCGCCGTTATGAAGAGGTCCCGGTACTTGAACAGGAAATCGATACGCTGCAGGACGAACTTGATTCGATCCCGATTGTGCTTGAGTTCAAACAGACACAGCAGGATATTAACGAATTGTTGCAGATGGTTACGAGTGTTATCGCCAACAAAGTGTCCGAGAATATTATTGTCTCTACCGGCGGTGACCCGTTGTACAATGAGACCGGATATCCGAAGGCGAGGCCTGAAGGCGTAAGTGGCTGCGGAAGCAGCGGTTGCGGGAACTAACGACGTAAAAAGACAGTAGAAAAAAAAGAAGGATAAAGAATCAAAAAGGCGGGAACGTTTGTTTCCTGCCTTTTTTATGTATAAGAAAGTTTTTATTTGAAATCAAGCGCGTGTCTTCGCAGTGCTTATACTTTATACCCAAGCACCCCAGGCGCTTGCCCTGCATATTTATGGATTATCAGTTGTGGTGCTGATCAGGGCGATATAGGCGGCTTGTAGCACTTTATGTTGCACCCGTGATGGTTGCCCTGCATACAAATGTAGGGAAACGTTGTATGGAGGAGGTAACAACATGTCGAGTACAAATAAAGAGAAGCAGGCTCGGGAAATCGTCACCAAAGCTGTTTGTGGCCGGGGACGTAAGTTTTCCGAAGCCACCCATACCGTTACCCCATCCCACAAAACGGTCACTATCCTGGGGGCTTGGGTAATTAACCACACATACCGGGCCGACAAGGTAGGCGAGACAGTCGAGGTGAGCGGAACGTACGAAATCAACATCTGGTATTCCTACAACAACAACACAGATATGAAAGTATCCTAATTGTAATATCATGAATGTGTGAAGAGTCTGATTGTACATTGATTAGACCCAATGTATACAAAAATAAGTACAGGCAGCAAAATACGTACAAGATATTTTGACATGTCCTGTTTCATACAGATAGTATCGGGTGATGCTCATGATTCGAATTCTTACCGTCGAATATGGCAGGGAACCAATCTCGGCATACTTCACTGAACAAATTATTCTTTTTCATAAAGAAAAATATGGGGATGACGTAGAAATAGAAATAATTAAACCGTCGGAATGACGGTCTTTTTTATATTTTGATTAAAGGGTGATGAGATGATACCTGTTGCCATCTATGCGAGGGTTTCCACTGATCAGCAGGGGGACTCGATCGACCACCAAATTTCCTTAATGAAAGACTATATGTGCCGTAACTTTACGACAGATTATTATACAGACGCAGGGCTTGTATATATAGATGAAGGATATAGCGGATATTACACGACAATACTGGAACGACCGGCAATGAAACGACTTCTTGAGGATGCTAAAAAGGGAAACTTTAAAGTGGTGTTGTTTAAAGAGATTACACGTATGGGACGCGATGAAGAAGAGAACCTTAAAATCGTACGCATTCTTGAAGCGGCTGGTGTCAGAATCAGATCGAATGACGGATATGACTCAGAAAGAGCGGAATCTAAGCTTTTATTCAAGATTAGCAACTTCATGGCGGAGGTAGAGTCAGAGCGTATTAGTAGCAGGGTATCAGCTGGGTTCCGCGAAAAGGCGCGCTCTGGAAAGTGGCCAGCTTCTAAAGTTCCGTTTGGGTATAAGCGTAATTGTGAGACGCACCGATTGGAAATCGATGATATGCAAGCGGAAATTATACGCTTAATTTTTCATTTGTATGTGCATGAGCGGATAGGTACGTTAACCATAGCGAACCGATTGAACGAAAAAGGCTACAAAACGGTTAACAACAATCCGTTTCAACAGGCTACGATTCGAAGAATACTGGAAAATCCGGCATATGTAGGGGATGTCGTGTATGGAACGAGACGCGCAAAGCTGGAACGGATTTATGATGCAAATCAAAATTTAATCAAAAAAAATAGAAAATATATAGAAACAGGAAATCCAATCGTCGCAGAAGATGCGCATCCGGCGATTATTAAGCGAAGCTTATTTTTACAAGCGCAAGAAATTATGAGAGAAAGGCAAGCAAAAGTAGGGCAAACTTCGAACCGGGCCAAATATCCGTTGTCCGGTATTTTATATTGTGCCCGGTGCGGTGCGGGAATGGTATCTATCCGTTCCACAAAACCTGACAATGAGAACTATCATTACCGTTATTACAAATGCGGCCGGAATCATAAATATGGAAGGTCTGCCTGTGTACATGACCCGGTTCCGGCAAAAGCATTGGAGAAGGATATTTTTGAATTGTTGATGAATGAAGTAAAAAAATCTCCAAGACGGTTTTTAGTTTCGCGCAATCGGATAAAAATTGATACGCTTATGGAAAAATCACGATTATTGAAAGAGCAAAAAAGAAAGCTACAGAAGAAGCAGGTACATATCGCTGCAAACAGTGATGTATTTGATCAAGAAGCATTGCATGAGGTTTTATCTACGCTAAAAAGTCAAATTGGGGCGATAGAGCAACAAGTGGAGCTTGTCCGTAAGCAAATGGAAGAGAGCAAGAAAATAGAATCGAAGGAATATACGCTAGAAGAGGTGCTACAAAATCGGCATCGCATTTCGATAGATGACATTCAGCGTCTACGCGCCTTGTTCCATAAGTTGGTTGAAAGAATCGATATATATGATAAGACGACAATTACGAAAATAAAGTTCAAATTTGATTTATATAATTGAACGGAAGGTATAGAAATTAAACCAGAAAAAGTCCTTGAGAAATATAGAGAATGCCTACCCGGGCAAGAAGCAGACCGTATAAACTTCTGTACGAGACGAACCAACTTCTGTTTGTCGTAAATTGATGGGTATATAGAACCGGTGTTAAAAGACATGCTCATGTCTTTTTTTATTCTTTTATGAATAATTTATGTGCTTATGAATAGTTTTTAGCTGCTAAATGCATTTTTAGTTCGTGTTTTTTCTTTTTAGGTTAGCAAGACAGGATACAAAGAACCGGGTATAAAAGCATCCTTATAAGTAGCTTGGTTTCCAGAATTAATATATATTACGTTTATTTGGCATTAAGTTTGCAACTGTAAAATCTACATTATATAACGAAGAGCGGAGGTCTCCTCCGCAAAGTATATGAATAATACGACAGAAAAGGTGTGTGAAACATGTGGGGTTACGAGGGAAAATCTCGCTCCTTTCTACTGTGCTTATCGTTCTTGTAGTAGGAATCAGCGCCTTTTTTTCTTACAGGGGCGTTATGGAGGCTGTAGAGCGGACAGTGGCAGAACACAGCATACAAACTGCCGAAAACGCAGTAAAGTATGTCGATGTGCAGGCGTATAAACGTTTCCTTGCCAACCCAGTAGAAAATGAAGACTATTGGAACATACGAAATACACTAAACGATGTACGAGAGAAAATCGGTGCCCTGTATGTTTGCACAATAGCGCTAAATAAGAATGAATTAAACATTATGATCGATGGACAGCCTAAAGGATCGGACGTTACTTCTCCCATTGGAGAACCGACTGAAGTACTGAGCTATACAGAGGCGGCGCACATATTTCAAGGGGGAAAAATAAGAAGTAGTATTGTCCAAGATGAAAAGTACGGTGATTATCTACCAGCTGTCGTTCCTATTAAAGATGAGACCGGACAGGTTATCGGCTTATTAGAGGTTGATGTAAGCGCTCCTTTTGTTGTGAGCCTTATCAAAGAAGTGATTTCTTCTGCTCTCCCTGCTTTTTTGATGACAAGCATACTGTTGATTGTTGGTTCTATTGTTCTGTTTGCGTTCTTCTTGCGCAAAAGTCTACGTCCGCTTTGTGTTGTAACAGAGACAGCCGAAAAAATTGCGGCGGGTGATTTTTCGATTCAAATTGAAAAAGGGGTTGTATCTAAAAAACGTAATGATGAAGTAGGCAAACTAGCGCATTCATTTCAAGTAATGGAAGATACACTGGCGAGTTTCCTGCGTCAAGTGCAGCAAATGGTCGATCATGTAGCTGTTGCAGCAGAACACCTGTCGCAAGCGACAGAACAGTCGGAGCATACATCTACACGCGTTGCCCAGACCATTCAGGAAGTAGCTGAAGGTAACAACAAACAGAGCGAGCAGGCTGAGGAGATTGTTCGAATGATGGGTGAGGCAAACGACTTTGTTGCTTCTGGTAAAGAACAGGCAGAACGTAATATGAAAAACGCGTTAGCTGCAGTTGCCATTTCGAATGAAGGGCAACAGGCGATTCAGCAGGCGATAGAATATCTTCCGGCCATTTCGGAGGCCGTAGAAAAAGCTTGTAAAACAATGGAACAGCTTGCGCACCGTTCCGTTGAAATTGGCAATATTATTACTGTTATTACAGACATCTCTAGCCAGACAAATTTACTGGCGTTAAATGCAACAATTGAGGCATCCCGTGCCGGTGAACATGGCCGTGGATTCGCTGTTGTAGCTAATGAAGTACGAAAATTGGCTGAACAGACAAACACGGCAGCAGGAATGATTACAGCACTTGCACAGGCTATACAGCAGGAAACCGAAGCAACAATGCATTCTATGCGACATAGCCAGCAGGTTGTTGGACAACAGGTACAAATGATTCGTCAGGGCGGGCAATCACTAGATGCTATCGTTGAGCATGTCAGAATAACAGAAACAGACTCGCGGAATATGAAGGAAATGCTGGAGAATATGAACGGAACGGTAGAGGGTGTGTTACAAGGAATACAGGAGATTGCAACCATCATTCAGGAGGCTTCATCCGCATCACAGGAAGTAGCGGCCGCGGCGGAAGAGCAACTGGCTACCGTGCAGGAAATCGCTGCGAGTGCATGCGAAATGGCAGATGTGTCCAAAAATCTGCATGAAGAGCTTCGTAAGTTTACTCTCTAGGCACGATTTGATATAAAAGCTTGGCTTGGCACCTTATGATGAGAGATAGGGTGGACAGTCAGGCTTTTTTTCTCAATAGATAAGAAAGCGAACGCGCCCGCGAGCTTTTCTTAATACAATTAGGATAGCAACAGAGAGACCACCGTGTTGAAGGATACCGCTAAGTTTGTCGAAATCGTTCCTCTTTCTTACTATGACCCGAATTTACGTGGAGATGTGGAAGTAACGGCGCGTGTAACGCAGGAACCGAACTGTGTAGAAGCCAAGATAAGACCTGGCGGTGGAATCGTAGTTACGGTAGAACGCGAATACGCGGTAGAAATCGTCGGAGAGACGAAGCTGTGGGTCTTGGTTTGCGATGCTTGCAGTGATGAAGAAAAGGACGATGTCTTTACTGACGATTTTGAGGAGCTGGACGATTTCGCAGACCTTGATCCAGACTCCTTCCTGGATTAACGGCACGTGCGGAACGATAACCGTGGGAGGGAACATCCTCCCTTTTTCTTTTTTGCCTATTTTATAGGAAAGGAAGCTGGAGTATGACTTGTTTTCTGCTGTACGGTCAAGCGAATGTTCCCGATGCACCCTTGCTTGAGCTATGGCCTGGAAAGTCCGGCCCCTTTGTAACTGAGCGGCCGGATTTCGTAGTGCAATGGGGCGAAGCAGGGCTTTCCGCTTGCGAGCGACATACAGTGGTACTAAACGGAAAGGAAGCGTTAAAGAATGCCACAGATTCCACGATTACAGCCAAAATGCTCGCTGATAGCGGAATTCCCCATAGTATTGCTGACACGTCTGCTACTGCCACGATTCGCCGCTATATCGCGATTGTGTTTCAACAGGATATGATTAGCCTATATCGTTCGTCCGGACGTCGTCTCTGGTTGAATAACCGTGTTAAAGAAGGAGAGGACAGGTACGAAGAGATAGAAGTTGAACAGAAAATGAGAGAAATGCGCCGCCTCAAACAATATGCAATACGGAGTGTGCACACATTGGGGCTGGATTTTGCGGCTGTTTATTTAGGTGTTGACATGCAAGGAACGATGCGGGTACTTAACATTGCGCCCACTTTCCGGATGACCCGCATGTTGGCCCGGAAATTTATTTCTCACCTCGAAAATTTCCGCCGAGAGTACAGCGCATCTGATGTACCTATTATGTTAGGAACCGATATAGAATTCATACTCCGTAATCGGACAGGAAAATTGGTGCTGGCTTCCGATTGTTTTCCGAAAGAAGGGCGAGTTGGTTGTGACCGTGTCTGTATACGGGGCGATGAGACAAAGGAGCTACTTCCGTTAGCGGAGCTACGACCTGATCCTGCAGCCGATGCGAGAGATTTGTTTCGCAATTTGTACCGTACGATGATGGCAGGTATCCGAAAAACCGGTTCACCGCATATCGAATGGGTAGCGGGTGGTATGCCTTTGACCGGGTATCCAATGGGCGGGCATATCCACTTCAGTGGTCCTGTACCAAATGCGCAATGGTTGCGCGCCTTGGACGGATATTTGGCACTCTCTGTATTTATGCTGGAAAGTCCACGTTCGCTTGCCCGCAGACCGCGCTATGGACAACTAGGGGATATGCGATATCAATTCCATGGTGGATTTGAATACCGGACATTGCCGAGCTTCCTTGTGTCTCCTAAAGTAACACGTGGTGTGCTAGCATTAAGTCACCTGATCGCTGTGTCATACCGGGGACTTCGAACACTGCCGTTCCTGGACCCGGAGATGCACCATGCTTTTTATCATGGCGATCGTGATACAGTGGCACCGCTCGTGCCTCGCTTGTGGGATGAATTGCGTGAAACGGAAATGTATGCGCACTACGCTACGTATTTGGATCCGTTTGCACAGCAAGTTTTATCCCGGACTCAGTGGGATGAATATTCGGATATCCGTCCTGCCTGGAAGCTGCCACCGTTTCAGCCGGAGACGACTGTTTTCCGTCGAGCGTATGAACACAGTATGCTATAATGAAAGAAGAGAAAACGCAAGCACAGGAGAGAAGAAACGTTATGAAATATACCCCCATGATCCAGCAATACCTCGCAATCAAAGCCCAGTACCAAGATGCTTTTTTATTCTTTCGGTTGGGCGATTTCTATGAGCTTTTCTTTGAGGACGCGCTGACTGCGTCGCGGGAATTGGAGATTACGTTGACCGGACGCGAAGGGGGCGGCGAAGAACGCATTCCGATGTGCGGCGTGCCGCACCATTCGGTGGATGCATACATTGCCCAGTTAATCGAGAAAGGCTATAAGGTTGCAATTTGTGAACAGGTAGAAGACCCAAAGCAAGCTAAAGGCGTAGTGCGCAGGGAAGTAACCCGTGTTATTACACCAGGTACGGTAATGGAAGGCAAGCTTCTGCAAGATAAAGAAAATAATTATTTGCTTTCAGCGCTTATGGGCGACTCGGCGTTTGCGCTTGCCGCATGCGATATTTCTACCGGCGAATTTCATGTAACGGAAGTGCCGACCAAATCGCAACTGTTCGATGAGATTATGCAGTACCGCCCGTCAGAACTTGTGCTGCTTACCGGAGAAGAAACGCCAGAAGATGAAGAGTTATCTGAACAGTTGGCTTTGTATTCCATAGTTGTAACGAAGCGTTCCGTGGATATAGATATGCAGGAAGATTCACAAGCTGGATTTACTGCGCTGTTCAGTGATGTGAAGAGTGGACGGGAGAGCACTCCGACAATGCTTGCGGCGTCACGTGGCCTATTGTCGTATCTAAAAGAGACCCAGAAGCGGTCGCTTGATCATTTGCATCGGGTGAATTTGTATGAAGCGGCTGCTTTTATGGTGCTCGATCAATTTACACGACGCAATCTTGAATTGGTAGAGACCATTCGGGAAAAATCGAAGAAAGGCTCGCTGCTGTGGCTATTGGACCAGACGGTGACCGCTATGGGTGGAAGGCTTTTACGCCGCTGGATTGACAAGCCGCTTCTTAGTAGAAAGGAGATTGAACGTCGCCAGGAAGCAGTACAAGCGCTTCTGGATGGGTGGCTGGCACGAGATGAACTGCGCACCTGCCTAAAGGACGTGTATGACCTGGAACGTTTAGCGGGACGTATCGCATATGGTACGGCAAGCCCACGGGACTTAGTGCAGCTGAAATCTTCGTTACGAGCAATACCGATGCTTAAACGCACACTTCGCGAATTGGCGGGAGATTCGGGAGCGCTGCGGGATGTGGCAGGCCGATTGGACCCTTGCCCAGATATTATTGATATTATTGAGACAGGTATTGTTGATGACCCGCCGATCGCCATCAAAGAAGGCGGGTTAATTAAAGAAGGCTACCACGATTATTTGGACAAGCTGCGTACAGCCAGCCGTGAAGGCAAGCAATGGATTGCCGGGTTGGAACAGCAGGAGCGGCAAGTGACGGGTATTCGTTCTCTAAAGGTCGGATATAACAAAGTATTCGGTTATTATATTGAAGTTACCAAAGCGAATCTTGCCGCGCTGCCGGAGGGACGCTATGAGCGCAAGCAAACACTGGCTAATGCCGAGCGCTTTATTACACCAGAGCTGAAAGAAAAGGAAGCACTCATTCTGGAAGCGGAAGAGAAACGTTCGGAGCTGGAATACCAGTTGTTTGTAGAAATTCGAGAAAAAATCGCGCATCAGGTGAAAAGGTTACAGGCGTTGGCTATGCAGGTAGCGACGGTAGACGTGCTCCAGTCGTTTGCCACTGTGGCTCAGGATAATCGATATGTGAAGCCGGAGATATTAGCAGACGGGCAGCTTGTCATTCAGGACGGCCGTCACCCTGTTGTAGAAGCGGTGCTGCGTGGCGAGCCCTTTGTACCGAATGACACCGAACTTGGGACCGACCAGCAAATCTTGTTGATTACCGGTCCGAATATGGCTGGGAAAAGCACATACATGCGTCAGGTCGCGCTTATCGTCATCATGGCACAGATAGGTAGCTTCGTACCGGCAGAATTCGTGCAAATAACGCCGGTCGACCGCATTTTCACCCGGATTGGAGCCGCGGATGATTTGGTGGGTGGTCAGAGTACGTTTATGGTTGAGATGAAGGAGATTGAAGTTACGTTGTCGAATGCAGGTGAGCGCAGTCTCGTCATCATTGATGAACTTGGCCGAGGAACCTCGACTTCGGAAGGAATGTCCATCGCACAAGCCGTTATCGAGTACCTGCACAATGATATTGGCTGTAAGACACTCGTCTCCACCCATTATCATGAATTGTCCCATCTTGAAGCAACGCTTGGTTGTCTGAAAAACTTCCATATGGCCGTTAATGAAACGGAGGACAATGTTATTTTCCTGCGTAAGCTCATTCACGGTCCGGCGGATAAGAGCTATGGTATTTATTGTGCTCAAATTGCAGGGCTGCCTCCACGCATCATTGAACGGGCCAACCAACTGCTGGACGAATATGAAGGAGCAGTAGCGCGGGAGGTTATGTCAGAGGGTGAGGATCTGCGTTTGCCAGAGGGAAGTTCCTCGGTAGCGGAACCGCAGCTTGATCTCGTACAAGAACCTGTACCAGCTAGTGCAGTCAAGATAGTGGAGGAAATCGAACAGCTCGATCTTTTCGGCGAACCGGTTCGTTCTGTTCAAGAGAAAAGGACGGAGCGACCTGTAGCTAACAAGACGGAAGAAAAGGCATTGAAAAAATTGCGTGAAGCGGATTTATTGAATATGACGCCGATGCAGGCGATGAACTTTTTGTTTGAATTAAAGCAGCATATGTAATGCATAGGCAAGGAGGGGATGTCCGTGGCAAGCATTCAGGTAATGGATACCCAATTGGCTAACTTAATAGCGGCTGGTGAAGTAGTTGAGCGGCCGGCCTCTGTCGTGAAAGAGTTGGTAGAAAACGCGATTGATGCGGGAAGTACCCGTATCGAAGTGCATTTGGAAGAAGGTGGTTTGGCTTCCATTCGCGTAGTAGATAACGGATGTGGCATGGTAGAGGAGGATTGCCGTTTAGCGTTTGAGCGGCACGCTACCAGCAAGTTGAAACGCGAGCGTGATCTTTCTCATATCCGTACACTTGGATTCCGTGGCGAGGCATTACCCAGCATTGCGGCCGTTTCACGTACGGAGATTAAGAGTACGCCCCGAGGCGAGCAAGGTGGTACACGCATTCGTATTTCGGGAGGAACAGAGGAAGTATGTGAACCGGTTGCATTTCCCCGTGGCACGGAAGTTGTTATATCGGATCTGTTTTATAATACACCGGCTCGTTTGAAGTATATGAAAACCATTCATACGGAGGTCGGCCACGTGTCTGATGTGATGAATCGTCTGGCATTGTCGCATCCGAACATTGCATTTCTGCTTACGCATAATCAGAAACAGTTATTACGAACGTCAGGAGACGGGCAACTGCTTCATGTCATTGCGGCGGTGTACGGTATGAACCTTGCTCGCAGCATGGTTCAAATCGAAGCCGAGTCACTTGATTTCAGTTTATCCGGGTATCTTGCCAAACCGGAAATCACCCGGGCAAGCCGCTCGTACATCTCGACATTGATTAACGGGCGCTATATACGAAGCATGGGACTAACAAATGCAATTCTGCGCGGTTATCATACTCTGCTGCCAATTAACAGATATCCGATTGCGGTGCTCTCGCTTGAGATGGAGCCAACGCTGGTCGATGTGAATGTTCACCCGGCCAAGCTTGAGGTTCGTTTTAGCAAAGATCAGGAGTTATATGCATTCGTTGAACGAGAAGTCAAGCAAGTCTGGAGCAGTCAGAAATTGATTCCGGAACCGAGCCGGAATTCTTCGTCAGGTCCGCGTCCGAAGAATAATGAATACCAGGCATCTATGGATTGGACGTTATTCGTACCAGATAAAGAAGAAAAACGTCTGGTTTCTGCACCTGACCCGGAATGGAGAACAGAACGGTTGGAAGGGCGAAAAAAAGATGGTATCTGGTCTATAGAACAATCGGTTGCAGAAAGAGATACGGAAACAGGCAACCGGTGGGATTTGCCCGGTTCCCCCTCAGTTTCTAGCCCAAGTCAAGAAGAGAAGGAAGCAGAGGAAAGCTTGTATTATACGGAACCGGGATCGGATTATGTCGCAGAGCAGCAAGAAACAGCAAACAGAATGGACGAACCTACCGCAGTAACGCAAGTTTCGCCATCGGTTGAGCATGAAGAGTACGATTCGGCTAGTCATGAGGAGGAAGTGGCGGAGCGCAGCCTGCGTGTACCAGAGATGTATGCGCTTGGCCAATTGCATGGCACATATATTCTGGCACAGAACCAGGATGGAATGTTTATGATCGACCAGCATGCGGCGCAGGAACGTATTTTTTATGAATACTTTCTTAACAAACTGCGTGAGGAAGCGGTAGAGAGTCAGGAACTGCTAATCCCAATCACGCTGGAACTGACAGCGGCTGAAGCGGCTGCCGTAGATGAGGGGCGTGAATGGTTTGAACGTGTAGGCGTGCATATGGAATCATTCGGCACGAACAGTTATATTATCCGTTCTCATCCGCGCTGGCTGCCACGCGGTGAAGAAGAAGGAATTCTACGAGAAATGGTAGAGATGGTCCTCACATCAAAGAAAGGCATCGATGTTGTAAAGCTGCGCGAAGCAGCCGCTATCACGATGTCGTGTAAAGCCGCCATCAAGGCGAACCGTTACTTGAACCATGCCGAGATAGAGGCGCTTATCGAGCGATTGCGTCGGACAAGCAGTCCATTTACGTGCCCGCACGGTCGCCCGATTATTATTCATTTCTCAACATATGATATTGAGAAGATGTTCAAACGAGTGATGTAAACACTCTGGATATATAAACGGAAGGAGAAAGGTGGAGAGCCCGGTAATAGCAAGGGTTTTCTGCCTTTTTATTTTTGTTCTTTTATTAGAGAGATAAAAATATTGTTATTATGTGGGGTGAGAATAATGCCAAAACAAAGAAGTGAGATGAAAGTTCCAGATCCGTTTGTTATGAATGAAGATTGTGTTAATCATTCAATAGCGGAATTTCTCATAGCTAAAGGATTTCAGCATGTAAAATATCTTACGGGGAAACAAAAAGGAATTGATGTCGAGGGAGAAAAAGATGGATGGTTATTACATGTAGAATCAGAAGGCTCTCATGCTATTGAACATAATGAGGATACAGTGTTTGGAACTAAACAAATTAAAACACATACGTATGTTCAAATCGGAAAATTAATGGAATGTAAAAACAAAAGTAACGGAAATATCTTGTTGGCATTAGCGAATCCAGATATACCAAGAATCAGAAGCAGAGTAAACAAGGTCAGTCTATCGTTAGATATGTTAGGTTTTATACGATTATGGGTACAAGAAGATAAAACTGTAAAGATAGAATATCCAAAGCAGTTACAAGATTGTTTATCTGAGCTAGGACTAATTTATATAAATTACACTTGATATTTTGACAGGGTAGCGTGGTTGGAGGTAGGAGGCTCGGAAAAAAGAAGAGGTTGGATGCGCCCTGCGCTCCAGCAGAAGAAAGGCAAACGTGTCTTTTTCCGACTGCTCCCCCCTTAGGTCTATTATACAAAATAGCGAACGTACGCTTCAATAATTATTATAATTTTTCCTCGTACAGTCTCTTTTTTGATACAAAGAAGAACCCACCGACTTAGGTTGGTGGTTTTTTCATGTTTTCTTTTACTTACTTTCTTTATAAAATTATTAAGAGAAGAAGGTGAGAGAATGAAGAAAATACATATTTCCAAAGTTGATGGGAATGGAGGAGTCGTTCTTCCAAAAGAAATTCAGAAGCATATAGAGAGTGGGGTAGTAGAAGTTATTGTAGAAGACGACAAGGTAATTCTGAAAAAAGTTGCTCCAGATTATGGATTTACATGGAATGGAAGGAACCCATCGGCTTAGGCTGGTGGTTTTTTTATTTCTGAACAGCCGTCTGCTTCATAAACTCATTTACATTCCAACTTTGGAAAGATGAAATTGCTTGCTACTCACCTTTATGTGGGGATTTTTCTTGTTTTGCCGCTTTGAATGAGATATACGTGCGTAAAGTGCTCAGTAATTGCTAACAACAGGCCGGTAAGTATAGCACCGAGTACAGTCACTCTAGCTCCGATAAAAAATAAAGTCATAAAGTAAACAATAACAGAGGAGGCAACAAAGTCCATACCTGTATTCATCCAAAGTGTTCCTTCGCGTAAAAACAGATACTCCATCATCGTTCCAGCTAGGGCTAAAACCAAACCGACGACGATAGGTTGAGAAAGGGCAGAATAGTTTACGTTGGGAAATAGATAGGAGGCCAGGATAACAACTAGCGGGCACATGATAATTTTCATTAAAAGAGTGGTCAATGGAATCGCTCCTTAAAATTAGTTATAAGGTTATATTTTCCACTGATATGTTTTTTATTCATAAAAAAATGTCCTCTTCGGATTCTTGGTTGAGAGAGAACAAAAGAAAAGTGTGCTTTTTTACAGTATTAAAAACAAATCCTTATAACATGCTATGTACGTAGTCACTCAATTTTTTGATAAAGGGGTGTTTATTGTGCAATTAGCAGCACATGAGGCGCATGATTTACATGAACTTGCAATGAGTTGTGTAAATTCCATTACAAACATGGCGTATTTTTTGCAGCACGTACAGGATGCAGAATTGAAAGGGATTATCGAGAGGCATTTTCCGCTTCTATTCAAGATTACAATATGAAGGCTGAGTATTTAGGAAGCGCCAATGGAGCAACATCAAAGCTTCAAGTTCCTGCTCTTAATCAATCTTTACAATATTTTATCAAGTTGTACAACAACCAGTTCCAACTATGTAAATAAATATTATGTATAATTTCCATCCTATGCGGAAGTTTAAGACTAGTACTAACTAATATATAGCATAGGAGGATTACATTATGGCTCAACAACAAAGCAGAAACACCAACAATTTAGTCGCTCCACAAGCGCGTGCAGCACTGGATCAAATGAAGTACGAAATCGCTTCTTCGTTCGGAGTACAACTCGGCCCGGATACAACCTCTCGTCAGAATGGTTCCGTTGGTGGTGAAATTACAAAACGTCTTGTCCAAATGGCCGAGCAGCAATTAGGTGGACGTATTCAGTAGAACGAGCATAGAGAGAATATAGGAAAAAGCCTCCCGGAATCAGCGGGAGGCTCATTTATTTTTTGTTACAATCACTTTTTGTCTTTTAGTTACTTACATGCCTTAGGTATATTTTCATTCAAGATTTTTCATATTAACAGATGTGAGAATGCACCAAGAAAAGAGAGGGTTGATTGCTTTGTTTCCGATGGTGCTAAGCAGAGGGAAGAAATGAATACAGCCGAGAAGAAAAGTATAACATTAACCCAATATATTCTAACCATTCACGGAGTACAGATGGGCCAAGATGTCCTAACGCTTCCTTCAGATGTAGCAAGGATAGCAGATACAGATGGATGGATTTCCGTTATTATTGGCTGGATTATAACTATGGTTGTAAGTTTATGTATTGTGCGTATTATGGCAAAACATCCAGGGGATACTTTCCTGGACGTGCTCGCAAAATATTTTGGGAAATGGATGGGGACAGCTTGTATAGTCATTTGGATTTTATATTCTCTTCTAGCCGTTATTGTGCTTCTCTATTTTACAGTATTGATTCTTCAAATATTCATTTTGCCTCAAACACCTAGTTATATATTAGTGCTCCTCTGTATAGTACCCGTTTATATGGTTATCCGTGGCGGGACTCGGATATTAGGGCGTTATGCAGTGTTCGTTTTTTTCTTTACGCTTTGGATACCTGTATTGTTATTAATACCATTAGGAGATGCACATTCAGTTTTTTTATTACCAGTACTAAAAGAAGGGATATTTCCCATCTTGTACTCAATAAAAAATACTGTATTAGTATTTGTTGGTTTCGAAATAGCGTTTATTCTTTATCCTTATTTAAAACATAAACAGATGGCAGCAAAAGGAATTATTATTGCGAATAGCTTGTCTCTAACTGTTTATCTTCTCATTACCTTGGCCTGTTTTGTTTATTTTAGCCCAAATGAAATTACCCAATATCCATGGTCGACGCTTACGCTTGTAAAACCCATTCAGTTCCCATTTCTTGAACGATTTGAAATCATTTTTTTGTCATTTTTTCTTTTCCTGTTTTCAACATCAATTATTCCTTACGCCTTTTCAGTTACAAATAGTGTGGAGCAAATTTTTAATAAAAAAGATTGGCAGCTGCCTATATATATCTTATTGCTTCTTTTGCTTGTCGCATCCTTCTTTTTCAAACTAAACTATAATAGGCTTGAAACATTACGCACATGGTGGGGCTGGTCTGGTGTTGCTGTTGCCTATGCCTTTCCGGTTGTAATTTTTTTGTATATTACAGTCTATGCGTATTTGAAAAATAAACGTAACTGAGCTATGTGACTGATTTTTGTACACATGGTAGAATATGTGTATTGAAATAAGGGAGGTAGCTATCTTTATGAAAGTAGTAAAAGAACTTAGGAGTTGGATGGGTCCAATTGGAATTGGTTTTATAGCATCAGTATTTATTAGCATATTTGTTTTTCAGCCTTATAAGGTGGAAGGGCATTCCATGGATCCTACTCTGCATGACCAGGAGCGAATATATGTTTCGAAACTATCACATACGTTTTCCAAACTTCCTGACTATGGTGATATTGTTGTTATTGACAGCCGTGTTGATCGAGATCGTACTTTTAAAGATAGCATTGTAGAACATCCATTTTTTCAACTTATCGCTGGAAATACAAATGAAGAAATTTTTTATGTAAAAAGAGTGATTGGTAAACCAGGAGACATATTAGAATTTAAAAATCACAAAGTGTATCGAAATGGGGAAGCAATACAAGAGCCTTATATTAAGGAAGCGATGGAGTTTGAATCAGACAAAAAATGGGTTGTTCCAGACGATCATATTTTTGTGATGGGGGATAATCGAAATAATAGCAATGATAGTAGAAACATTGGCTTTATCCCTCTTGATCACTTTATGGGTATTAAGAAATTACCGTAACAGTTTAGTATTGAAGGCAGAAAGTCAGGAGAACCCTGACTTTCTTAGCTTATGAACGATGCACTTTTTTACAAGGATATTGGTTCTTTAGAAAGAGAGAGGCAATAACAGGTGTTAAATAAGGCTTTCAGAACAAAGATGGACGGATTATATATTGTTGCTATATGCCATTAGTATTCACTAACACAATTCGCCATCCATCTGGATCTTCGATGGTAATACTATTTTTCTCCCAATTAGAGTTGGATAAGTGAAGGAGCCGTTCCAGGAGAGTACGCTTTTTTGTTGCTGAGAAAAACTTCCTCGTGTAAAATTAATTGGTAGGAGGAGTGGAAAATGAAGAAAATACGAGTTATTGCCTTATTAATTATTATGTCATTGTTAGCCAGTATATCTGTTCCAGCTTTTGCTGCGAAATCTGTTAAAGGAGATGTTGTATACACAAGCAAAAAATACGGATTTTCACTTAAAATTCCAGCGTCATGGAAAGGAAAATATGTAGTCCAGGAAGCTACATTTCCTATAGATGGATATAAGGGTGTAAGCTTTAATGTATATTATAATAATAAAAAGCAGAGTTATCCGGTTTTGACCATCATTACTTCTAAAAGTAAGCAAAGTATAGTGGAAAACCCATTTGCTAAATATTTAGGAGCTAAAAAGGGAGTATATTATGGTTATATTTGTAATGTTGGAGATGCAGATGCGTATCTTTTAAAACATCCTGCTGTGTTAAATATGATCAGTAAGATGACCGCCGAAGATGCTCCGAAAGTAGCTAAAACATTTAAATTTATTAAATAAGCACAGTGTTTTCTATGCTATCTTCGCTATACCTGTTCTTATGTAGCGATGTGAGCAGTGGAAGATTTTAAATAAGGCACCCTTTGGGTGCTTTTTTTATTAGAAAAGGTGAAGAGCGATGACAAAAAACAAAGTGTGATATAGGCATTAAATTTCCTAACTGTGGAATCTTAATAAGGAAAGGGAGGTGAGTACTAATGGATAAAAAATCGGAAAAGGAAAATAATTTTCTTCCTGTAAATCGATTTGCCTCCAATAAAAATCAATATGTAGACGAAAAGGCTAATATTGAACCATTAAGCTTTATTTCAAGCGATGATATCCGGGCAGACAGTGAAGAAGCAAATCAAGAAACTGATTATCAATTTTTATACTGGCAGTAAGTATGAGTGGCTTTCAAGGATATTGTAATAAATACGATGACTTTTTTTAAGATATAAGGGAATGATAAACCTGTTACTATTTATACGGGAGGAAGCCAAAGTGGATACGTGTTATTACTGCGGATATCCGATGGAAAATATTCATTGCATTACTCTTTATAAGGAAGATAAAGAACATAATGAACTTTTATGCAGTGAATGTTATGCCGAATGGTTGGAATCTATAAAGGGATAGCAGGAGAATATCATGGATGAAAAAAAAACGTGGGATTTGATTTCAATTGCATCCATTCCCCTTGTCATGACATTGGGGAATTCGATGCTTATTCCCGTCCTGCCTATTATGGAGAAAAAACTGGCGATTTCTCCGTTGCAGGCCAGCATGGTTATTACCGTTTATTCTGTAGTAGCTATCCTTTTTATTCCAATAGCTGGATTTCTCTCCGACAGGATGGGACGAAAAGTAATTATTATTCCCAGTTTAATCATTGCTGGCCTGGGAGGCCTTTTGTCGGGATGGGCAGCTTGGAAAATGTCCCATCCCTATTTTATGATTTTGGCAGGCCGTTTACTACAGGGGATAGGCGCGGCAGGTGCTTTTCCTATCGTTATGCCCCTTATCGGGGATATGTTTCAAAGAAAAAGCGAGGTAAGTGCAGGGCTGGGGTTTATTGAAACCTCCAATACGTTCGGTAAGGTATTAAGTCCGGTTTTAGGAGCTGTCTTAGCATCCCTTCTATGGTATATTCCTTTTTTTTCTACACCTGTTTTTTGTTTGATTTCTGCATTGCTTGTAGCTTTTTTTGTGAAAACGCCGAAGGAAAAAAAAGCACCTAAGGATTTCAAATCTTTCAAAGCCTCTATTGCATGGATTTTTCAGACAGAAGGACGCTGGCTGTATGCGATTTTTTCCATCGGCTGTATTTCCATGTTTGTTTTGTTTGGCGTTCTTTTTCACCTATCGTCTGTACTAGAAAATCAGTACAAAATTGAAGGAGTAATGAAGGGCATGATTCTGGCCATTCCTTTAGCAGCGCTATGTATTACGTCTTACATTACGGGTAAAGCGATCGGTGAGAGTAAAATAGTAATGAAATGGATTGCGTTTTCAGGGATGTTGCTTTTATCGGGAAGTATACTTTGGATAAGCTTCTCGAATGGTATCTATCTCCTTATTTTTGCGCTTTCTTTAAGCGGGATTGGAATTGGCGGAGCACTACCTAGCCTTGATGCTTTAATTACACAAGGATTTGGGAAAGAAGAACGCGGAACCATTACTTCTTTATATAACAGTGCACGATTCATCGGTGTAGCACTTGGACCTCCCGTCTTTGCTTTTTTGATAAAGTTCTCCCATAAGACATTATTTTTTTCAGTTGCTGGAGCGTGTATAGCTGCCGCGATTCTTTCATTGTTTGCGATTAAGCCTCCGGGCAAGCCACCTACAAAGGGAACGATTTTCTCAACCTCGGTGTCGAAAAAAGAACGAGCTAGATAAAGTTAAGTAAACTACGTTTTGCATAGAGGAAAAAAAGTGAAGTTGTCAATGATTCCTTTTTTTAATACTTAGTAAAGTAGAAGGACACCATCAGAGGTTGGAACAAACATATCCGCCTTTTTTCTGCCGGGACGCAGGGCGTATCCACCCTCTTCTTTCCTCATTCCTCCTACTTCCAACCACGCTGCCCTGTCAAAATATTAAGTGTAACTTATATAGTATGTACAATTGAAGTAACCCCACAGATAAAAAAATTCAAGAAGCTAGTGTAGCAGCAAAGGATTTTTACATAACGTGGTTGTGGACGGTAAGGATATATAAAATAAAAAGGGCCACAGTATGTATTAATGGGTAAGCATGACAATGATGCAGTAAAAAGGGTTAGTTCTTAGTTATAAAGGAAAGGCTTTAACTAAGGAGGGAAGCCTCATGAAATTCAAGATCACAGAGCATCCGATTCAATTGCTAATCCTTGGTGTAGCATTAATTGTTACTGTCGTTCTTATTTGGAAATGGGCTGTTTGGATGGATAATCAGTTTGCCAAAAAAAATAAATTGTAAGATACTTTGCGATAAGACACCCCCGCTACCTTATTCCAGATGGCGGGGGTGCTTTTATTTATTTTTCATTTCTGCAAAGCAAGAAGTGCAGATTTTTTTGCCTTTATATTCAGAAATACCTTCCATAGAATTACAGAAAATGCATCCAGGAGTATACTTCTGTAGAATAATTTGTTTACCATCTACAAAGATTTCCATGCCATCTCCGTGATGTATGCCCAATTTTTTTCTTACCTCCATTGGAAATACGATTCTTCCGAGAATGTCTAATTCGCGGACAATACCTGTTTCATTCATGCGGTTCTCTCCCTATTTGTAATATCTTACTCTCGTTATTAGATTATATAGAAACATTTACACGCACTCAATAGTGATAACATATGTTTCCACATTCATTACTGCAAAGTTGCATGAAAGAAACTTTTCTGTATGTTCTAAATATATAGTATTGACATTAGTCAAATAAAGCGGTAAAATCCTATTATTCTTATAAGAAATTGAAAATCACATAGTATTCTCTTATGAAGAGAGAGGGAGGGACTGGCCCGATGAACTCTCGGCAACCTGGTGTGCAAAGGTGCCAAATCCAGCGGATACTTCCGGAAGATAAGAGTGGTCTTTCTATAGATATGATCAATCCTCTTCTTTTTGGAAGAGGGTTTTTTTACGTTTTTATACTCATTAAACCTATATATACTATGGATTTAATGTATCAAAGGGGGAAATACAAAATGGCAGTCAATCTTGAAGATTTGCGGAGAGGAGTGACACTTACGCCTTCCTCCTCTTCTTTAGCCGAAGAAGAGGTTACGTTTAAAGGCAAAATGAAGGCTCTTTACCGCAAAGTATGTGTGAACTATTGGCCCTATTGGACAGCGGTACTCACAGCAGCAATACTCAATGTTTTCTGGTTTGCACTTTCAGGTGGAGCCTGGGGGGTAACCACAGAATTTACGCGTTGGGGTGGTCACCTGCTTGCGCTATTTGGTATAGACGTTAGTAATTGGTTGTACTTTGAACAAATTAAAATGAGAGATATGCCGTGGGATCGAGGCTCTGGATGGCTTATTTTCGGTATGCTGGGCGGTGCATTGATGACTGCGTTTTTAAGTAATAATTTCAAGATACGCGTTCCACAGCAGAAAAGCCGTCTTGTACAGGCGTTTATCGGAGGCATACTGACTGGATTCGGCGCTCGTCTGGCTATGGGGTGTAATCTCGGTTCATTCTTCAGTGCAATACCACAATTCTCACTGCACGGATGGATTTTTATGCTAGGCATGTTCCCAGGTACGTATTTGGGAACAAAAATCGCTCTTCACCCGCTTATTATGGGGAAACCGAAGCGCAAAAAACGAGGAAAGACCGGAGCGAACTTTGGTCAGGTAAGCCCACGTGTACAGACGGTGCTCGGTATCGCTGTAGCGATAGCCATCGTGCTTGAAAGCGTGTATTATTTTAGCTTTGATAAAAGTAAATTAGCTTTTGCCCTTTTGTTTGGCGCCGCTTTTGGGATTTGCATTCAGCGTGGTCGCATTTGTTTTACATCCGCGTTTCGTGAATTGTGGATTACGAAGCAGGGAGCCTTAGGACGTGCCTTAGCTCTAAGTATGATTGTATCAACTATCGGCTTTGCTATTTTAATGTCACTTGGCGTGGAAGCGAAAGCGGAGCCTGCTAGTCTTGGTGTATTCATCGGAGCCATTATTTTCGGTATCGGCATCGTGCTGGCTGGCGGTTGTGAGACAGGCTGGATGTACCGCTCTATGGAAGGCTATGTCCAACTATGGTTTGCTGGTCTCGGAACCATCGTAGGCGCTACATTGTTGGCCTGGTCATGGGACCGTGCTGGTCTTTATCAATTACTTGTTGCTCCTTATTCAGAAGTCAATTTGGTTGAAAGTTGGGGATGGAGTGGGGCTATCTTTGGTACCGTTGCTCTGCTTGTAACCTGGTATCTATTCATCACTTGGTGGGAAAGCCGAGATTCTCAGAAAAAGCTTACCAAATAACTATTATGTAACGATAAGAAAGGGGAATATACCATGAATCAGAATATCAAAATTGCTCGTACACTTGATTTACAAGGGGAGGCGTGCCCTTATCCGCCGATTTATACAATCGAGGAATTGAACGATATGGAGCCGGGTGAAGTATTGGAAGTCATCGTTGACCATCCGCCATCCCTTACGAACGTTCCTGAAGAAGTTGTACGCAACGGCCATACTGTGCTTGGTGAACCTGTGCGTAATGGGGCAGTTTTCCATCTTTATTTTCAGGTAGCTGAAAAATAAAAAGGAGGACCCATTATGCACATTGGCATCATGATTACTGCGGCTCCGGGTTCCGCTTCCTTGTTTACGGCCGAACGTTTGATTCGCGCCGTACTCGCAAGGCAATGGAACATTTCTTTGTTTTTCATGGATAACGGAGTACAGGCAATGAATCGCTTCTTACCTCTGCTTACTGACGGTCAGCCACCCAGCTCTGAAAACAGACTGCAATGTATTGTATGTGCCCATAACTGCGAAGAGAGGGGCATCCAGATTTCATCGGAGATAAAGGCCGGGAGTCAAGCTGACTGGGCCCGTATCGTGAATGAAGCGGAAAGGGTGATGGTATTTGGCTAAGTCAGTAGCGGTTATAATAGAACATTCACCAATGAATACCCATCGTACATCGGAAGGGCTGCGTATGTCGGTTGGTCTCGTACTGGGAAAACATGACGTACAGGTGCTGCTTTTCGGTGAAGCGGCCCCCGCCGCCTTGCCAACTACACCCGCGCTGGTCAGTGCGCACGAATTACAAAAGCATATCAAGGCGCTCGTCATGCTGAAGCGTCGGGTTATTGCAGAGGCAGAAGCACTGAATACACTCGGTTTGACGGAATCTGAACTGCTCAAAGGCGTAGAACGGATGTCGCGTACTGAAATGATTCGTCTTGTACGCGAGGCGGATGCGGTATTTCGCTATTAGGAGGAGTTTTCGTGGAGAAGGCACTTTTTATTTTAAGCAAACAAAAGGATCAAATAGCCGATGACATTATCGCGGAGACAGGCAATGGAACTGTTGTGCTTGTGCAGGACGCTGTATACCGCCAGAACGAATGGTCGCTGCCCGTCTATGCTGAAAAAGACGATGTAGAAGCCAGAGGAATTCGATCCCGATACGAATTAGTTGAAATAGAAGAGATTCTGGATTTGATAGAACTACACAGTCACGTAATTGTTTTATAAAAAACACAAGGAGGAATCAACGATGAGTGAAACAATATTGCATAATGAAGAAGAAACAGTTTTAGACGCCCTTGGTGAGGTGTGTCCCTATCCTCTGTTAAAAGTACAAATGGCAATGGAGGGAGTAAAGTCGGGCGGAATCCTACGCGTCCATTTTGATTGTGGGAAAGCCACAGAAACCATCCCTGAGTGGGCAAAAGAGGATGGACATGAACAACTCTCATTAGAAGAACACGGGGATCAGTGGACCATCCGCCTGCGGAAAAAAGCAGAATAGCAGACCGAAAGCCAGGCATTTACACCTGGCTTTTATTTTTGCCGACTAATGCCTCATCAATATAATAAAAAATGGAATTGAAACGATGAATAGTGCAGGGATTTTACAGGTTAATGTACATAGAAGAAATAACGATTTTATTATTGATATTATCGATACAGGGATAGGTATGCCTTTTTATTATACAAAAGAAGAGGGAACGTGTTTTTCGATTACCATCCCTCATATGTTGAGTGAATATTCGTTTTACTCTGAATAAAGAACATAAAGTTTAACTCTTTTGTTACTTTTTATATCTGCTGCTAAAGTAAAATAGAAAAGAATGTTTAATAAGCCTATCATAAAGATAAGAGATGATTGCGATTATTTTGTTATTAAGGAAGGGTACGGCGTATGTTCAAAAGAAAAAAAATCGGTTGGACGTTATTAGGAATCACAGGAAGTGTATGTATCTGTTTATTTTTATTTGGCATTTTTCAAAAAACGTTTTTTCAAGAAAATAAGAAAGAACATATTCCTGAAATACATATAAATAATAAGGCAGCGAGTGAAAAATCGCTGGTAAATAAATCGTTTATGATGCTTGATAAAGATTATACCGATCCGTCCCTTCCCTACGCCTCTTTTGCATATTTGAAATTTACGGAAGAATCTAAAGGAACGGTAAAAGGTGTATGGGATGAAGTTTTTTGGTATGGATATCGTTTTTATAAACTGTCTTCTTCCTTTACCGGATCAAAAAAAGATAGCATTGTGAAACTGAAATCGACATACAGGCCAGGTTCTATTCCAGGGCACGGGTATTTGGGAGACTCACGTCAGTTCGTGATTGGAAATGAAGCATTAAAGGATGGTAACCAGCGTTTTACTATCACAGATGAAAGGACAGCGCAAACCATTATGAAATACATTGAAAAAGATTATGAGACTTTCAAAAAAGTACATAGCTCCTGAAAATTGGATTAGAGGGTGAACCTCTCTTCTGACGAATAATAAGCTGGAAGAAGAAAAAGGGGGCATTTGATGATACGCCGTGCAAGTAAAGAAGATGTAAATATATTAAGTGAATTATCGTTTCGCTCAAAGGCTTATTGGGGTTATAGTGATGAGTTCATGAAAGCGTGCCGAGAAGATTTGAAAGTGACAGAGGAAGACATAAGCACCTCTCATGTATATGTGCTTGAAGTACATAGGGAGATTGTTGCATTTTATAGGTTAGTATATGAGATGGAAGACGCTGAGCTAAGTAATTTCTTTGTCGATCCTGTTGGTATTGGTAAAGGATACGGAAAATATGTATGGCATCATCTTATTGAAACCGCAAAACGCTTGGGAATAGAGAAGTTTCTTATACATAGTGACCCGTATGCAGAAGGGTTTTATAAGAAGATGGGAGCCATACGTATTGGCGAGGTACAATCTACTGTATTTCCCGATAGGAAGCTCCCTTTAATGCAGGCTATGGTCAAATCATAAAACACACCCTGGATAATAAAACAGTAATTCAGCTTGTAATCTATGTATGATTCGTTTTCGTATAAAATACGCATAAATTCCCATACTGAAAAAGAGTGTCATGGACACAAATACGTTAGAGGGGGAATGTGTGATGCGTAATCAATCGGTACAGGACGCCCAACAATCGTTAAACAATGCATTCCAGGCTGTTAGCCAGCTTGAAGGTACACCGAATGAAAAGCAAGTAATGAACAGTGCACGCAATGCAATGGAACATGCCCGTCGTGCTATCGAACAGGCGCGAAATCATGGGGAGCAACAGACTGTGGATGAGATGGAGCGGCAAATCGGGGAGCTTCAGGCGCGTTTTGAGTCAGCCCAGGATGACAGCGCTAAGCATATTAATTAGCAATACCAAAAAACTCGCGGAATTTATCCCGCGAGTTTTCTATTTGATAAACAATAGCGACTGTATGTAAATGCTTTTAGTGCTCTAATAAGCTGTGTAAAGGCACGTTTTGTTCATTCTCCGGCTGATTAAGAGGATAAATTCTGGCTGTTTCTGTTTTTTCATCGACATATTGAATATAGATTGGAACCCCTTCGTGTGTAACGTTCGCCATTACAGGTGAAGCGGCGATTTCTTTAGCGCGCTGTGTATTCATTTTATTGTCCTCCTTATAATTTGTAGCAATTATAATATGTACTCGAAATCGGATATATATTCTTCATTTTTGGAGAAGGGAAGGTCCGTAGAAAAGAGGCAAAGAAAAATCCTCTAAAAACACATACATTTTATTTAAAATCACATAAGAGATATATTTTTGAATGGCAGATGCTTCTTGAAATAGCATATTTATAAGTTAAAATATAATGCAAATGGTAAAATTATGTATTCGAATAAAGCGGAGGAGAGGGTGGTAGAATTGGAACAACAAAAATATAAAGTACTTACATTGGATAAAAGGCTAGACTTTATTGAACAGACATATGAATTAAACCAGGCGGCATGGCCTGAATTTATGTTGCATGATGAGATAGCAGATACATATTGGGAAGAACTTATAACAGATTTCTCCTCGTTGCAAGTGTGTGTGTATGACGAAAAGGAAAAAGTCATCGCTGTCGGAAACTCCATTCCCTTTACCTGGAATGGGCAAATCGAGAGTTTGCCTGCGGGTTGGGATCAAGTTTTTGAACGCGGAATGCAAGAGCGGAAGACCAACGGTAAACAAACAGCCTTATCGGCTTTGGGAATAGCGGTACATCCTGATTACAGAGGTCAGGGCTTGAGTCAGGTACTGCTGCAAGAGATGAAGAAGCTGGCGGAGAAAAATCAATTTCAGGCATTTGTTGCTCCGGTTCGTCCTATATTAAAAAGCAAATATCCTCTAACTCCCATCGAAAAATACATACATTGGTATCAAGAAGACAATGCCCCTTTCGATCCATGGATTCGGCTGCATTGGAAGCTGGGCGCAAAAATCTTATGTCCGATTCAAAAATCAATGGTTATTAAAGGGACTGTGAATGAGTGGGAGGAGTGGACAAACATGCGTTTCCCTGAAACGGGGCAGTATATTATCCCGGGAGCACTGCAGCCTATTAAGATAGACGTTGAGAAAAACTTCGGAATATATGAAGATCCTAATGTATGGATGCAGCATATATGAATGAAGTTTATAATGTTGAGCAAGCTTATATTCATAAAAAAGAAGGAAGCGGGATAAAGGTGGAGTGCCCGCTTCCAAGGTTAGAAGGTGACAAATGAAGAGAGTACTTGTCAGTACTTTATTTTATAAGCAAGTATCATGCCAATTTAAAAACGAGGGAAATTCGCTTATATTTCTATATGTTTATTTAAAAATGCATAAAACAACGTATACTTGCATAGTTTATAATTCATTTTTGAAGAAATAGGCAATTCATTTTCGATTTATAGTACAAGCCAGTAGTTGTCGACATGAATAAAATGTAGTAAAAAGGGGGTGGTTCTATGAATATTGATCCCTTTTGGGCTACATTTTTCGTTGTGCTAGGTGGAGTAATCGGAAAGCTGATTGATTTTTTTATTGGTCGCCAGCGAAATCAATTGGAAGAAAAAATACATTTTATTGACGATATTCAGGAAGAAATTTTACGCTTGCAGACACGAGTTACACATTTGGAAAAACAAAATTATGATTTGCTCGTTAAGATGGCTGAATTGCAGGCAGAGAATGGCAGGCTACAGGCGGAGAATGAATGGTTAAAGGAGAAGGTAAGCAAAATGGAACAGAATAATTGATATATGGACAAAAGAAATCCGTCAGACAAGCTGGCGGGTTTCTTTGTTATGATACAATAAGAGGCATTTTAACTTTTTTGCAACGATTTCAGTAAGCGGAGCACTATAATAATAAAGTAAGGTTTTGTACCGGAAGAATAAGGGAGATTTTTATAATGAAAAAAAGAATTGGACGATGGGTATGTCTTGCCGCTGTGCTGGCGCTCATCAGTGGGTGCGCAGTCTTGACAGAGCCAAGTCATTTAATGAAGACGCCGAATGCCAAAGACGAGCAGAGGGCGATTTACCAGGCTGTGATACGAGCCTTGCCGTCAGGGGCAAAGTTGCTGGCTCCCTCGAAGCCGGAGAGGACAAGCCCGATTGAGCTAAAGGACTTGGATGGCGACGGAGAAGAAGAAGCGATAGCTTTTTATAAAACCAAAAAAGATGATTATGCGATATATATCCTGGTACTGCGTAGGGAAGGAGACGAATGGAAACGGATAATCGCTGAGCAGAATATAGGCCAGACATTGTACTATGCAGATTACCAGGATGTAACAGGAGATGGGACGTTAGATATTATTATGGGAATCGGTAGCGAGGAAGCGATAGAACCAAATGATTTAATCGTCTATGCATTGCAAGGAGATAAATTGAAACCGTTGCTAAATCGCCCGTACACAGAAGTAGCGGTTGGTAATCTGGATGAAGACAAGGCGGCAGAACTTGTCGTATTTTTGCATGATCGGGAAAAGCTGACTGCGCAGGCACAAGTCTATAAGATGAAGAACGGTTCGTATACAGTTGTCGACACGCTGCCGATGGACGGAACGATTAATGGCTATGAACAGGTAGAGATCGGTCGTGCTACACGAGAGAAGTGGGGGGTTTTCGTTGATGTTGGGGTCGGTGCGCATTCAGCGTACACCGATTTATTGATCATGGAGAATGGAAAGCTTAGGAATGTATTTACAGCGGGACGACCGGAGGAAGCTAGTGAAAAGACATGGAAAGCATACAGCGTTCCGAGTGAAGACATCAATCATGACGGCATTATGGAAATTGCTACACTTATCGAGCCGCCCGGAGTGGAAGACGACATCGCAATGGCAAATATGCCATGGATTACATCCTGGAGCCGCTGGGACGGAAAAGCAGGCCTTATGCCTGTACATGAGAACTACAACAATTATGAAATCGGCTTTCGTTTTGATTTTCCGAGTAACTGGACGGGGAAAGTAACACTTCAGACGGAAGAGAAAGAGAATAGTGGCTCCGTATCTTTTTATTATACTGGGCAGAAAGATGTGGCCGAGCAGTTGCCGCTTCTGGCGACCGTTGAATATTATGCGCGGGGCATCTGGAAAAACAAAGAGAAAGAGCTTGCAGAGAAGGGGATGTCTTACATTCGTTTGCAGAATGCGGGCGATTACGTGTTTATTGCATACCTTCCCGAGCAACCCCTGAGGCTTTCGGATTCTGCTAAGGAAGAATATGACCAGATGCAGTTATCGCAAGAGGAGATAGAAAGCTTATTTCAGACAATCCGTTTTTAAATGAAACTGTAAGGAGAAATACGATGACAAAAGTGTTATTGCTGGAAGATGAAGAGAGTATTCGAGGGTTTGTACGCGTTATTTTAAAGCGTCAGGGATTTGAGATTGTAGAGGCGGCCACAGGTGAAGAAGCGCTTCGCATTGCCGAGCAGCATTCGGATTTTTCTTTGGCAGTGCTTGATGTTATGCTGCCGGGTATTAGCGGTTTTGATGTGTGTAGAATATTGCGCGAACAGAATCCTCGTCTGGGCATTATTATGCTGACAGCGAAAAGTCAGGAACAAGATAAGGTAGAAGGACTTGGCTGTGGGGCGGATGATTATATTGCGAAACCGTTTGGAACTGCAGAGCTGCTCGCGCGCGTAAATGCGCTGTTGCGACGTGTAAACCTGGACGGAGAATCTTCTGCCTCCAATACGATTGCTCTAGCTCCCTTTCTGCTTTCGCTGGATAAGCGGACATTGTATAAACGGGAAGAAGAAGTAGAGTTGACTCCAAAAGAGTTTGCTATTGTAAAGTTGCTTATGGAGAAAGCCAATACGGCAGTGAGCCGGGACGATATCGTTAATATGGTATGGGGAAGGCATTATATCGGAGATTTAAAAACGGTAGATATTCACATTCGAAGACTCCGTCAAAAGCTTGAAGAAGATCCTTCCCATCCACAATACATTGAAACGATTTGGGGATTTGGTTATATGTGGAGGCGGGAAGGAAAGCATGAAGGGGATTAAAGGACGTATTGTCCGTAATTTCGGTATCGTTATTCTCTTAATTACACTTGTTCTTGAAGCGCTGTTTTTGTTTGCAGTTCGGCAATATTACTATGGCAGCGCAATGGACTCACTACAGAACCAGGCTGCGGTGGCGACAGCCTACTACAACAAATACGCTTTTTCATATAACGTGAAAGAAAAAGCCAAATATATTTTTGAATCTGACGCGAGATCTGATTTTCCCATCTTCGAGGTCATTGATTGGGATTATACGACCGTTATGACCTCATATGGATCGTCCGGGCAGCAAATCAATACGTCTGACGTGAAAACCGCCTTGTCAGGCGAAACCGGAACGTGGCGGGGATTTTCCCCCGATACAGGAGAGAGCATTATCGCGGTTTCGAATCCGCTTCGAACAGGTTCTAGAACACTTGGTGTTTTGCGGTATACGGTATCGGCCGAAATGTTGGATACGACGGTACGCAACATTACAGGTATTGCCCTGCTTATTGGTATGCTGGCCGTTGCATTCGCGTTCGCGTTCAGTATCATTCTGGCCAAGCGAATCGTAAGACCGATTGAAGAGGTAACGGCAGTGGCCGAGCGGATGGCTGGCGGGGATTTTACGACACGTGCTGTTAAGCAGCATGATGACGAAGTAGGGGCTCTGGCAGAGACGCTGAATTATATGGCAGATGAAATTACGAAAACGGATAAGTTGAAAAATAACTTCATATCTTCTATTTCTCATGAATTACGCACACCACTGACTTCGATCAAAGGATGGGGTGAGACGCTTTTATCAGGAAATCTGCGCGATTATGAGGAGACGATGCTGGGCCTTAGTGTAATGGCAAAGGAGACCGATCGTCTTATTGGTTTGGTAGAAGATTTACTGGATTTCTCCAGGCTTCAGGCTGGAGAAATGAAGATGGATCTGGTTGTGTTTGATTTGCGTACGCTTGCAACAGAAGTCGGAGAGCAGTTCGGCTTTCACGAGAGGAATAAGAAGTTGAAGTTAACGGTACGAACAGCAGCGGAACCTTTACCTGTGTTCGGAGATAGTAATCGGATAAAGCAGGTGTTTGTTAATCTGGTGCATAATGCGTATAAATTTACGCCTGTGGATGGTGCAGTGACGGTTACTGTGTATTCGGAAGAAGGACAGGCTCTGTTGGAGGTGCAAGACAACGGGGAAGGCATGAATGAAGAGGAAGTAAGACGGGTGACAGAGAAGTTTTATAAAGGGGAGACGAAGCAAGCGGGAAGCGGACTGGGACTTGCGATTTGCAAGGAAATTATAGAACTGCATAAGGGAATGTTACATATCGAGAGCCGAAAGGGAGAAGGCACAAAAGTGACTGTCAGCATGCCTTTATACAAAAAAGAAGAGAAAGACGAAAAGCATAAATAACATGAGGGGCAGCGGAGAGCATAGAAATGCTCTTTTTGGTTGGACCGCTGCCGACCGGATTTGCCGGGAATAGCGGCTATTTTTTATAGTATTTGCCGAGCGGTGTTCGCTTGAGCAGCGGAAGCAGAATAAGCGCGAGAATTGCACCGGTCAGACTGCTAATAAGGAACGGAGGAATGAATGCAAAAATGCCAAGATGCTTACCCAACAGCAGAGCTGCGATAGGCACCGACAGCAAGGAGCCAATGATTCCCGTTCCTATTACTTCGCCTATGGCTGCGCCGGATGCACGACGGGTTTTGCGGTAAAGATATCCGGCAAGCCAGGCACCGACCATACTTCCCGGAAAAGCCAGTATCGTACCAAGGCCAAGCATGTTGCGTACCAATCCAATCATGAAGGCGATAGTAATGGCCGCGCCAGGACCAAGCAGAACGGCAGAAATAACATTAATGGCGTGCTGTACCGGGTATGCTTTGGCGACGCCTGCAGGGAACCAGAGAAAGCTTGAGCCTAAGGTTCCGATAGCTGTCAATAGTGCCATAAATGTAAGGCGTACGGTAGGTTTCATTATGTAACTCCTTCCACATGCATGCTTTAAAATAAGAAGAACAAGAAGCGGAATCACCGCAGCGAGTATGAGTATACCGTGATTGTACCGAAGTGTCTACCTTAAGATATCCTATATGGAAGGAAGATAGGAAAAGACAGAGAGAAGAAGCCAGGTGATATATATCTGGCTGAAAAAAGGGAGATTGGCGTATGAATCGCCTCCTTCCAACCACGCTACCCTGTCAAAATATCAAGTGTAATTTATATAGGAAACTTTCATCATTTTTTGATGATAGCTTGACTTGCACTTTTTATTTATTTAGAATTGTTACAAATAAAAAGTTGCAATAAGAATGAAAGAGGATGATAGAATATGAAAGTTATGGTAGTTGCCGGCAGTGCACGAGAGAAATCGAATACGAGAGGATTGGCCCAAACAATAAAAAATCATCTGGAACAGCTGGGCGTAGATGTTTTGTTTTTTGATGCGGGTATACATGAACTTCCGATATATAAAGGCGGTACGGAAGCAGAGCATCCGAATGTTATGCAATTGACACGATATGCGGAAGAGGCAGATGCCTTTTTTGTTTGCACGCCGGAATATCATAGTGGTATGAGCGGTGCATTGAAGAATGCTTTTGACTTTTTGAACGGGGATTACTTCCGTGGCAAGCCGGCGATGATTGCAGCTGTCGGAGGCGGAGGCAAAGGTGGAATTAATGCATTGAATGATTTACGTACCGTATTACGTGCCTTGTATGCATTCGTATTGCCTGAGCAGTACATTACCGATGCAGTATGTTATAACGATCGTTGTGAACTTGTACACGAAGACAGCCGAACGAAATTAAACGATATGGCGCAACAGTTGGTGCGTGTAACGGAAGCGCTGGGCAAATAGATGCTTCTTTGTAGTAAAGAGGAGGGAGCGAAAGTATGATGGGCAGGAGCCATCTGGCGCTTGGTGCCCTTGCTGGCGTTGCGGTGGCAAAGCTAACGGGAGCTGATATGATAGACGGCGCCGCTGCGGTAATGGTGGCAGCGGTCTCCGCGTTGGTGCCTGATTTGGATTCGGATGGACTTTTGACGCGTAAACTGACAGATCGTCCATTGCGCTTCATTCGCTTATTCTCCGGGTATATTGGTGTTCTCCTTATTTTGCTAAGCTATTTTCCGGATACACGCAACGGACAATTTCTTACCGCATTCATGGGGCTGATGTTTCTCGGAGTTGGCTTCATATTCAGGGATCATGCTTCACGTAAATGGATGGTTACGTTACTCGGCCTGTTGGTTATGGGAAGTGCAATCTATTTGCAATTTGGCGAAAAAATGCTTAGTTTGAAACGATTTCCTTATGAAGTGTTGCATTCCGATTATGCATGGGTGCTTGGACTGGGATTGTTTATCGCTATTGTTCCGCACTTTTCCCATCGTACATATACGCATACGATTTGGGCGCTGTCGGCTTGGGGATATGTATGGTTTTATGCTGAGGCGTCTCTCGGGATGAGAGGACTGTTTCTTTCGGCAGTGTGTGGCTATGCATCGCATCTTCTGGCTGATACATTGACTGTGGCCGGGATACGCTATTTGCATCCGTTTCCTCCTTTGATCAAAGTTCCGCTTATTCGTACAAAAAAGGATGGACGCAAGGAAACAGCTGTCGTCCTGATAAGCAGCATCATTGTGCTGCTTCTATGTTTCGGTATGCTTCCTTTATGATTTCTTCTTGAAATTTTAACGTATTCTTAATATAGTTAGGTCGTCAAAGAGAAATGGATGATTGTCCGGCTGCCTCTTGGGGCGGCCTATTTTTAATGAATGTATTAAAGATAATTGAGATAAAGGGGTTTAACGCTATGACAGAATTAGTTTCGGTTATTGGAACAATCTTCGTGGATTGTAAGGGATTTGCTAGACAAAACTATCAACCGGATACGCGCAACATCGGTAATGTACAATTCGTGCACGGTGGTGTCGGACGTAATGTGGCAGAGAACTTGGCCAATCTGGACCTTCCGATCGCATTTGTGTCTTCTGTGGATGACTCCGGACTTGGCCAGGAAGTAATGATGCGCCTTAAAGATTTGTCCATTGATACCGAGTATGTGCAACCATGTCCGGCACAGGGAATGGGAATGTGGCTGGCGATTCTGGATGAGCACGGGAATTTGGCTGGATCCATTTCCCAGATGCCAGTGTTAAGCGCATTGGAGACCATGATGGAGACGCGGGGGGAAGAGCTTGTGCGAGCATCTTCTCATGTCGTGCTAGAATTAGACCTCAATGAGAGAATTGCCCGACGCGTGCTGTCGCTGGCGAAACAATACGACCGGCCTGTATATGGTATTCCGGGAAATCTGGAAGTTGTCATGAAACATCCCGATCTTCTGATGGGGCTAGAGTGCTTTATTTGCAATAACTATGAAGCTGATATGCTTCTTGGACTGGACTTTACCCATATGGATACCGAAGAACAATCGCATGCATTGGCAGACTTCGTGCATCGTACAGGTTTAGTATCCATGGTAGTGACCTTGGGTGAGATGGGTGCGGTATACTATGACAGTCGTAGTGAAAGGATGGGCCACCAACCTGTATTCCCTGTTACACTGGTCGACTCGTCGGGCGCAGGTGATGCGTTTTTCTCCGGTACGGTGATGGGGATGATACGCGGCTTGCCATTAGAGGAAGCAGTAATCTGTGGAACGAAGGTAGCCGGTTGGACGATTGAAAGTACGGAGAGCAACTGTCCAACATTAAAAGAGAATATGTGTGCCGATGATTTTTTTCAACGGATGCTTATAAAATAAAACCTCCATCATCAGTAGGGGAGTTCTTCATCCCCGACTGATGGTTCGTTGCACGTATCGTTTCGACATTGTTGCTAGGTGGACGGAATGGAGAGGTTTGCGCTAAGTCGTTCCATCATTTTCTCTGGAGCGGCAAGCGGTGCGAAGCCGAATCCGCCGTATAAGCTGTGTGCATCACGAGTAGCCAGCATAAAGCGACGTAAGCCTTGCAGATCCGGGTGGCGGATAATCGTATCGATGAGCCATTTGCCAAGTCCTTCCCCTTGGTAGGTATCAAGAATGAATACATCAGCAAGATAGGCAAATGTTGCCAAATCAGAAATAACGCGGGCGAATCCCACTTGTCGGCTTTCCGCATTACCCGGTACGCCGAGATAAACACCAAAGCATAGCGGCGTATGGATGACTGATTTGTGCACAGTCTCCCGAGCGATGCCTCGTGCCCAATAGGATTGCTTGCTTAAATAAAAGAAAACCATATCTTCATCAATCCAACGTTTGTCTGTAGAAATATAGAAAGGTCCATTTTGCAATAACGCTGAGGAAGCAGATCGGTTCACAGTCAAACCTCCTTGTCATCTGGAATTATCTAGATGGTACCATAGGGACGAGTGTTATGTCCTGCAATAAAACGCTGTTTTTGCCGGTTGTTTTAGAGGTAAAGGAATAAAAGATAACAGCGAATCATATGGAAGTGAGGAGGAAGACAAGATTATGCGAGAACCGCAAACAACCGCGCGTGTCTACAATGATGAGACAAAATTACAGCATGACATCCAGGAATTGAGAGCATACGGCTACAAGCAGGAAGATATTTATATTTTAGCTGCAAATACTGACAAGCAGCGCAAGCTGAATGAGGTGAATCGTACACATAATGTTGAATGGCTTGAGGTAGGTTTGTGGGACTCGATGAAAAACTGGTTTCGCTCTAATGAAGAGAAGATAGGAAATCAGATGGAACATCTCGGAGTATCCGAGGAGGATATCAATGAGTTGGAAAAGAGGCTCGGCAACGGGGAATATGTGCTGGTTGTACGCGATACGACACGTGATAGTCATCACCCGTTCATCGATAGAGCCCATAACTACAATCAGGATCGGTAACAGTATACAGGCGTACCTTTTCTTTGCAGAAGGTACGCTTTTTTCATTTGGTGGAAATCCATGTATACGATAGAAAAAACGGAAAATACTACAGAAGGATAGTGGGAAAGAATGAGAGGGAGGTGGAAGAGAGTGAATCAACTTACGATTAGGGAACTGACGATGATGGAAGACGAGCTGCGTGCAGAGCAGATTACGGGAAAAACCTTAAACTGGTGTGCATCCCAGTGTCAGGATACATCCACTCGTGAATTACTTGAGCAGATGGCGGAGCAGCATCAGTTGCGGATCGCCGAACTCTCTCAGTATTTTAACCGTACGAATCACGTACAGTAACCTGGATACGAAAGGAGGAATACGATGCCTAACAATATTGATGGACGCGGGCTAACGGATCGTGAGATGATGCAGTTGTGCCTGGAGCTTGAAAAAGGACGGTGCCGAAGCATTGCGAACACAATGCTTGAGACGAGCCATGATGAGCTGCGCGCCATTTACCAGCGTTGCCTGGAGACTGCCATAGCAAATCAGCAACATATCTTCGTAACCATGCAGAAAAACGGTTACTACGTTGTACCACAGGCTACAGCGGATCAAATTGCCGAAGTACAGGGGTTACTACAAAACAACTTGAATCCAGGAAGTCCTGCATCCTAATATTGAAAACGAGGAAAGAACCGTATACGATTAAATTTTGCGGTTCTTTTTTTTTATACAAGAAAATCTAAGTGAAATGTAAAAAACTTGGCAGATAAGGTTACAATGGAGATGACGGAGTGATTTTAGCAGAAGGTGGTGAACGACTTGTATCCAAAAGGACCTTTGCGTTTAATGTATCGCTTATATCGGTATATTTTTCCCACCGTTCGTATGGAAGTGGGAAGCTGGCGTGAGCGAGCAGAACAAATTCCCGATGCTGAGCTGCGCAAGCAGGCTTTAGATAGTATTAGTAATAAGCTGTTTCATTGTGAAGGCGGTTCGGTGTATGCAGCCGCTCATATGGAACATAAGGATTCGCTTATTCGACTTATCGTAGCATACCAGACGATAAGCGATTATTTAGATAATCTGTGTGATCGCTCCACTTCGCTTGGGGCAGAGAATTTCGAGCGACTGCACCAAGCGATGCGGGATGCGGTATCTGGCACGTTCTCTCAGGTGGATTACTATGAATTCAATAAAGAGAAGGATGACGGAGGTTATTTAAAATCACTGGTCTTCGCTTGCCATGAGGAAATAAGGAAACTTCCTAGCTACTCTATCGTACAGAAAGACATCTACGAATTGGCTTCGTTGTATTGCGATTTGCAAGTACATAAGCATGTAATTAAAGAGCAACGGGAAGAACGGCTACTGACATGGTGGAAGGAGCACAGGCAGAAGGCACCGGAGCTAGCCTGGAACGAATTCGCAGCTGCCGCCGGTTCCACCCTCGGTTTGTTTCATTTATTTCAATTGGCCTCATATCCGAATATTTTTCGGGACCGGATTCAACTTATGAAAAAAGCCTATTTTCCATGGATATGCTCTCTTCATATTTTGCTCGACTATTTAATCGATCTAGAAGAAGATGAGGTCGGCGGTGATTTGAATTTTATTGCTTATTATGATAGTGAGCAAGCGATTTACGAGCGTATTCACTATATTGTGCAGGAAGCAAAGGAACATATCCGGCTGCTGCCAGATCGCAAGTTTCATAGCATGATCATAGACGGGCTTCTCGGACTTTATTTATCTGACGGCAAAGTACAGCGCCAGCCGATGGTGAAGCGCGTTGCGGGCTTGATTATTCGCTCTTCATCGTTTCCTACCCGGTTCTTCTTTTTGAATAGTCGTGGCTATCGTGGAAGCAAAGCGGTGTTACAAGCGCCCCCAACTGGTGAATAAGCAGGTTTTCTTTACGGGAAAAATAAGGTATGATGAGATTTGTTACCAGAGAAGACATAGACAAGGGAACGAGTGAGAAAGAAACATGATAGTGACTACACGGCACGAAGCATCGCCTGAAATACAGGAACAAGCCCAAACGCTTGCTTGTAAATTCGGCGTGCGGTTCGTAGAACGAAAAAAAATGTCTGTTGCCCGATTGCATGAGATGAGCAATCACGTCCTTGTCGTCACCGATAACGGTCTTCGGGCATATAGCAAAGAAGCGCCGGAACCGTTTTTCTTTCACCCAGGCATGGCGATGCTTCGTATAAAAAGGCTGCTGAGCGGCGATACTGACGTAATGGTTCAGGCATGTGGCTTGCGTAAAGGCGATTCATTTCTTGATTGTACGCTGGGTCTTGCAGCTGATTCCATAGTCGCATCTTTTGCTGTAGGTACGGAGGGGCGCATTGTAGGGCTCGAATCGGAGCGTATTCCCGGCATTATTGTCGAGGAGGGATTGAAGCGGTACGAAAGCCCTTTGAAGGAAGCGGAGGAGGCGATGCGGCGCATCAAAGTAGTGCCCATGCATCATTTGACTTTTTTGCGGCAATGTGAAAATAATAGTTTTGATATCGTCTATTTTGATCCGATGTTTTTTCAGGCGATTGCGACTTCTGAGAGCATTGCCCCACTTCGGCCGTTTGCTAATTATGAGAAGCTCTCGCATGCGGCTGTAGAAGAAGCGAAACGGGTGGCCCGTCGGCGTGTTGTGATGAAAAACCATCGGGAGAGCCCGGATTTTGAGGGTTTTGGATTTATACGCTTCAAAAGAATGGAACGGGCTTTTACATACGGTATCATTGAGGTTGGAGGCGAAACGAGATGAGCAAGCAAAAGGAAAGAGTACTTGCGATCGTCGGCCCGACCTCAGTAGGTAAGACTGCGCTTAGTCTAGAATTAGGGCGGCGGTTTGCAGGAGAGATTATCTCCGGCGATTCCATGCAATTCTATCGTGGTATGGACATAGGTACAGCGAAAGCGACAGAAGACGAGCGACTTATTATCCCGCATCATCTGATCGATATCCGTAACCCGGATGAAGAAGTAACGGTCGCCGAGTTTCAACAATTGTGCACAGAACGTATCACTGATATTAATGACCGTGGTAAGCTGCCCATGCTTGTAGGGGGGACCGGATTGTATGTGCAATCTGTGCTGTACGATTATAAATTCTCTACGGCAGGTGAAGACGAGGCATATCGTGAAGAGTTGACCGTTTTTGCTGAGACACATGGAAGAGAAGCGCTGCATGCAAAGCTTTTGGCTATTGATCCAGAAACAGCGGGACGCTTGCATCCGAATGATGTAAAGCGGATTATCCGGGCGCTGGAAATTTATCATGTTACCGGGACACCGATGTCACAGTATCAGTCACGGAGCGAAGAATCACCATATGACTTATTGCTTGTCGGTCTGAACATGGACCGAGCCCTTCTGTACGAGCGCATTAATCGACGCGTGGATATCATGATTGCAGAAGGATTGATTGAAGAAGTGAAAGCCTTAATGGCACAAGGTTATGATGCATCGTTACGTTCCATGCAAGCGCTCGGTTACAAGGAAATGTTCGCTTATCTCAACGGAGCTATAACACGTGAAGAAGCAATTGAACTTCTAAAGAAACGAACCCGAAATTTTGCAAAGCGTCAGCTTACCTGGTTCCGCGCTATGAAAGACATCGTCTGGTTTGATGTAACCCCTGTGGGTGAAGATATACCTGTATCTGCATATGAAGCAATTTACAAGACGGTGGCAGGAAAGTTCAGTTAAGCGACGAATATAATAAAAAAGTTATAAGAGCTTGTTCAAAAAGGAGGACAAACAGAGCCGTGAAGTTCAAGACGCAGTAGACCCGAGCAGCGGAGCGTAGAGGAAACTACGTGAGCAGCAGAGGGACAACGCAACGCAGAAATTCGCAGTTCTGTTTCCCGGACTTTTTGAACATCCTCTATAAAGATAAATATAGGAGGTATTACTATGGCAAATACCATTAACATTCAAGATACGTTTTTGAACCATCTGCGCAAGGAAAACGTTCCTGTAACCATTTACCTTGTGAATGGATTCCAGCTGCGCGGACTTGTAAAAGCATTCGACAACTTTACGGTTGTGATTGATACAGAAGGAAAGCAGCAGCTGGTATACAAGCATGCCATTTCTACCTTCTTACCACAACGACCGGTTTCTTTAATGCCTGACAGCGAGTAATCGCTTGAAAGAAGGCAACCTGTGGGTGTCCCAAAAGTAACTTTGGGGCACCCTTCTTTTTTACAGATTAAGAAAGTATATGTCGCTATAAAGCAAGAAAGCAACATACACTCTCTTCCGATTGTATCACTTGAAAAGCTCGCGAGGCGTGTGCCAAACCTTTCTTTTTACCTGTGGAGCGCGTGGCACAGCGGGCGAAAAAGACCGACAACTGTCTCCCTCATTTGAGATACCCAGATGTTTTGTTGGTCCGCCCGAAGTGACAGAAAGCGGCCGTTTGGCTTCTGTGTGGAAAAAGGACGAGCGGCAACGCCCGCAAGTTTTTCTTCATTGTTTTGGCGACTATAATTGTGGGTACATAAGGGAGTGATTTATGCCTTTTTAACGAGGTAAAAATGAGGTTTTTGTCGTAATGTATGTAGTAGGGGGAGATGCATATGCGAGTTAGATTTTTGGATGAAGACGGGGATGAATATGTAATTGAATTAACTGACGTGGAGGAATTGCTGTCCACGTTGCGTAACTCTCGCAGCATCGCATTTAAGCATAGTTGGTATCATATCGGGGACATTATGCAGGAGGAACAAGAGGTTATCGTATCGCTTGTCGACAAGGCGGTAATGGGGAGGTAGAGAATACTTTTCTATGGTTAACCCGGCGGATTGCCGGGTATTTTTTATTTGACTTTACTTGCACAAATGCATTACATTATTTATTGTTGCGTTTAGCCACAGCATCCCTTCCTGTATATAGGGATTCGGCCGCAATGCATGTGTTCGATAGATAAGAGAGAATGGATTCTCCTCTTTTGTCTGCGCAAAAGAGGTTTTTTGTATGAAGATAAGTACAATCGTTTGCAAGGAGGGAAAGCGTTGATTTCAGTCCGCAATCTGGAGAAAGTGTACGGCAGCGGAACGAATGCAGTGCACGCGATTAAAAGCGCAAATTTTGAAATCGAAAAAGGCGAAATTTTCGGGGTCATCGGATTTAGTGGTGCCGGTAAAAGCTCGCTGATTCGCTGCATCAATTTGCTCGAACGTCCAACGTCGGGCGAGGTAGTCATAAACGGCACGGACTTAACCAAGCTCTCATCGGGAGAACTGCGTAAGGCACGCCGCAAAATCGGCATGATTTTCCAACATTTTAACCTACTTTCGTCTGCCACGGTATTTGATAATGTGGCTGCGCCGCTTAAATTAAACAAGGCGTCTAAAGAAGTCATCCAAAAGAAAGTGACCGAGCTGCTCGAAGTAGTTGGTTTATCCAACCGTGCGCAGGCATATCCATCGCAATTATCTGGCGGTCAAAAGCAGCGAGTGGCGATTGCGCGGGCTCTCGCGAATGATCCGGAGATTTTGCTGTGCGACGAAGCGACGTCTGCACTGGATCCGCAGACCACGGAGTCGATTCTCGATCTATTACTTGATATTAATCAGAAGTATAATCTTACCATTATGCTTATTACCCACGAAATGCATGTGGTGAAAAAGATTTGTGATCGCGTAGCCGTAATGGAGGAAGGAAACATTGTTGAGATGGGTTCTGTGCTAGAGATTTTTTCTAGTCCAAAAACGAAAACAACTAAAAACTTTATCCGTAATATTTTTGATGATCAATTACCACCGGGCTTTCTTGAACGTGTTCAACATGCGCCAGGTAGTCGGATTGTGCGTCTCACATTCATTGGTGAAAGTACGGGGCACCCTGTATTGGCTGAGTTGACAGAGAAATTTCATCTAAAGCCCAATATTTTAATCGGCAATATTACGCAAGTAAAGGAAACAACGTTCGGCTATCTCGTTATTTCGCTGAGCGGAGAGGCTGCAGTGCTTGATGAAGCATTAAAGTATGTGGCAGAGAGAGGAATAAAGGCGGAGGTGATTCACCATGTTTAACGGTATGGATCCGCATTGGGATTTATATTTACCTGCGCTACAGGAAACGTTGTATATGGTCGGGTGGTCGATTTTCTTAGGCACCATTATTGGGATTCCGCTTGGCGTTCTGCTCGTGATTACACGACCGGGTCATATTTTTGAACAGCCGATTTTTTATCAGATTACAAGCACGATTATTAATATCATCCGGTCGGTTCCGTTTATCATTCTGCTGTTTGCCTTGATTCCGTTTACTAAGATGCTTATCGGCACCTTCATTGGTGTAGAGGGTGCTATTGTGCCGCTGGTCGTGTATGTAGCACCTTATATCGCGCGTCTGATGGAATCAGCTTTGCTGGAAGTAGACCCAGGACTTATTGAAGCGTTCCAGGCGATGGGTGCTACTCGCCGTCAGATTATCTTTAATGTGATGCTTAAAGAATCGCGCCCTGCTCTTGTACTATCTCTGACCATTGCAGTTATCGGCTTGATCGATGCTACCGCCATGGCTGGTATTATTGGTGCGGGTGGCCTGGGGAACCTGGCATATCGGTACGGTTTCCAGCGTTGGGAAACGCTTGTTATGGTTCTAACAGTTATTATTCTAATTGTATTGGTGCAGTTGCTGCAAACAGCGGGTAACCGGATTGCACGTTCACTGCGTAAAGACTAAAGGTATATAAGAGAAAAGAGAGCTGAGAATAGGGGAGGGGCAGGGCAATGAAAGCATTGCGATTTCAGCCTTCAGAGGCGATGAATCGCCTGCCAGTCCAGTTTTTTTCCGGGCTGACAGGAAAAGTGCAAAAACAGGTGGAAGCGGGATACGATGTAATCAATCTCGGACAGGGGAATCCGGATAAACCTACCCCTTCCCATATTGTCGCTGCACTTCAGCGAGAGGCGGAAAATCCGCTGAATCATAAATATTCGCCATTTCAGGGACGCAAGGAGCTAAAAGAGGCTATCGCGTACTGGTATAAACAGGAGCGCGGTGTACAGCTGAATCCGGAGACAGAAGTTGCTATTCTGTTCGGCGGTAAGGCAGGCTTAGTTGAATTAAGTAACATTTTCCTCAATCCAGGTGATGTTTGCCTCGTGCCGGACCCTGGATATCCGGATTACTGGTCCGGCGTTGCCATGGCGGGTGGCGTAATGGAAATGATGCCGCTTCGTGAAGAGAACGGATTTCTTCCGGATTTTACGCAAATTGCCCCAGACGTGGCACAGCGGGCGAAAATGATGTTCCTTAACTATCCGAACAATCCAACCGGCGCGGTGGCGCCGCGTGCATTCATTGAAGAAGCAGTAAAATTTTGCCGTGACAATGAAGTTTTGCTGATTCATGACTACGCCTATGGCGCGATTGGTTTTGACGGTGTAACTCCTCCTAGTTTCCTGTCTCATCCAGATGCGAAAGATGTTGGTATTGAGGTCTATACGCTGTCCAAATCATACAATATGGCGGGGTGGCGCGTTGGATTCGCTCTCGGAAATCCCGAGGTTGTACGGTTGATTAATCTGTATCAAGATCATTATTTTGTAAGCTTGTTCGGCGCCGTTCAGATGGCCTCTGTTGAAGCGCTGACTGCATCGCAGCAATGTGTATATGATTTATGCGCGATGTACGAATCACGCCGCAATACGCTGTATAATGCCCTGCATCGGATTGGGTGGAAAGCGCAGCCGACGCCTGGCTCCTTCTTTGCCTGGCTTCCGGTACCTGCGGGCTATACTTCCTCTTCATTTGCAGATGTCTTGCTGAATGAAGCGCAGGTAGCGGTGGCACCGGGCATCGGCTTCGGTGAACAGGGCGAAGGCTATGTGCGTGTCGGCCTGCTTGTTGAGGAGCCACGTCTTGAAGAAGCGGCGGAACGGATTCGCAGATTGCATTTGTTTGAATAAAGAAAAAGAGCCTCTGTATAGGGGCTCTTTTGTTATAGTTAGTCAGTGTACATTTCTTGTGTCTTTTATTTGTTGTGCCTGTGCTTTTGATGCCTCAGTTGTCTCGGCTACCTTACAATCCCCACAAATCCAATGCTGGCCCACTTCCTGACCCTGATTCGTCCTCCCACATGTTTCGCATGTAATCATTGTCATTCCTCCTGAGGGTGATTTTGAGGTACTTATATTTTACAATAATTTGGTTAAAATTGAAACGCAGGCTGTTTTCCTGCGTATAAAATAGTATGAAAAGAGAAGAAAGCTAAGGGGGATATCCTTATGAATCCGAAACCAGCTTGCATCGTTATCCATGGGAGTACATTTTTTGCGCCCGTTCTCGTACCGTTGCTGTTTTATTTTCTATCTGATCAGCCATATATTAAAGAAAAAGCGATGGAGGCGTTGCTATTCCATATCTTAATGGGGGTAGCGATTGCGATTTCCTCCTTCCTGATGATTGTGCTCATCGGCTTTGTTCTCGTACCGATTTTTTCGATTATTGCTATCTATTATCCGATTAAAGGAATTATTCGGGCATTGCAGGAAAAGCCGTTCCATTACCCGATTGTGCACGGTTGGGTTCGATAAGGTGAAACTTCACTGAGTGGGGAGGGTTTCATCCTGCACTGAGTGTTAGTTGAACATATCGGACCTTTAGAGGCAGTTTATTCTCCACATATACTTCCTCGTTTTCTCCAAGTCTTGAGGTGAGGGGATTACTGCCTGCTAAGGCGGGATAAAGTGAAACGATGAACACGAACAAAAGACGCGGACTTTGCTTTCAGGCAAACCGCGTCTTTTGTTTATTAAAAAAACTAACGCGGAATCAAGCAAAAAGTTGTGTTATAACTCTAGGAGCGCAAAATACTCCTGTGTTATTGTATAGAAGTGTAGGCAAAAATCAATCCGCAATTTTACACGGAAGGATATCTTTTCTAATGTTACGCGAACTCTTTGTCAATTTGGCTATTATGCTTTCTCTTCTATTTATAGGGCAGCAGTGCGTTAAAAGTGACGATATAAACGCTGCTTCACCCATTCGGAAACGAATGGTTCCTGGAGTGGTGTATGGGGTAATAGGAACGGCATTGGTCGGATTCTATGTTTGGAAAATCGAACTGTTTTACATCGATTTACGGCATATCCCCGTGATGCTGGCGGCCTTATATGGTGGATGGGTGCCTGCTTTGATCGCAGCCTTAATCATCGGAATGATAGAATACCTATTTACCGGATTTGACAGTGGAGTATTTCTCGTGTTTTTACAGTTAATTGTAACCGCTTTGATTTGCGGACTTTTCTCAAATCTGCGCCAGCCCGATAGGATCAAATACGGCATTATGATAATGTATGTTTATATACAAAATGTAACAATATTTGCTATTCTGACTAATGAAATGCTTATCTTAAAGCAGGTTATTTTAGCATACGGACTTGCTTTTACGACTGGCTCCATTTTTGCATTCAAATTTATGCAATATCTCCTGCGAACTGACAGAAAGCTCCGGCTTCTCCAAGCGTCAAGACAGGAGTTGCTGGATACGATACGGGAGCATCAGGGATATATTTTTAAGTTCAGAAAGAAAAATAAAAGATATCATCATACTCTTTACGGAGGACAATTGCCTAACTGCATCGGTATTGCTCCAGAAGAGGTGATAAACCAGAACGCTGTGGCAGTTGTTAAAGAAGGACGTAGTCAGAAGGCGGTTTTCTGCTATGAAGAGGCATGGAAAGGCAAAGAGGTTACGTACGAGCTGACGTATCCAGATAGAGAGAAAACATGCCTAGTCATGTTAAGGCCGATTCAAAAACAAGGAAGGGTAGTGGAAGTTGTGGGTTCGGTTGTTGATATTACGGACAAAAAAGCTGCTCAAAAGGAATTGAAAGCAAGTGAAGCGAAGTATAGGCTGATTACGGAAAATACATTAGACTTAATTGCCTTATGGGATAAAAGCGGAAAGGTAACTTATGTTTCTCCTTCACATAACGCCTGTCTTGGATATGATAGCGAATATTTGCAGGGGCAGTTGAAAACGGAGATCTTTCATCCGGATGATGTGAAAAGCATAGTAGGACAAGTAAAGAAGCTTATTGCCACAAGGGAGCCTTTTACTCTGGAATACCGGGTACGCCATGCTGAAGGATATTGGTTGACACTTGAAGCGACCACGATGCCTGTGCTCAATGAAGAGAAGGAAGTGACCAACTTTGTTGTGATTGCTCGTGATGTGACGGAGCGAAAACAAGCAGAAGAGCGCCTGCGCTTTACAGAGAAGCTCTTAGCGGTAGGAGAGCTAGCAGCTGGAGTAGCTCATGAAATTCGCAATCCGTTAACCACATTGAAAGGATTTGTTCAGTTCATGCGGGAGGGACACCGGGATGATACGTACTTTACTCTTATGGAGTCCGAGCTGGAGCGGATTGAATTGATTACGAACGAGTTTTTGCTTCTGGCGAAACCACAGGCCTATGAATTGAAGCCGCTAAAAGTGGACGTGTTAATGGAAAATGTAACCGTGTTGCTGGTAGCGCAGGCGAATTTGTTCGGCATTGAGCTCAAAATGAAATTTGAACGGGACTTGCCTATTGTAATGTGTGAGGAGAATCTTCTGAAACAGGTGTTTGTAAATCTGATTAAAAATGCGATTGAGGCGATGCCGGATGGGGGAGAAATCGTAATCGAAGTAAAGCGTTCAGGAGATGAATCTATTCGTATTCTCGTGCATGATCAAGGGTGTGGAATTGAAGCGGAGCGTATTTCTAAGCTTGGAGAACCATTCTACAGCCTAAAAGAAAAAGGAACCGGGTTAGGATTAATGGTGTGTTTTAAAATCATTAAAGAGCATCACGGGTCCATTCATTTTAGTAGCGAAGTAGGAAAAGGGACGACAGTCGAGATTGTTTTACCAATTAGGAAATAATGAGGGGGATGATGAGCTTATAAAAAAAGTCGGCAGGTTTTTTTATTTTGTCGGTCGAAACTTATAGTATCATTGTAAAAATCGAGGTGCAGGGCAATGGAATATGGAGAGATTCGAGCGTATTGTCTAGGCAAACAAGGGGCAGTGGAAACGTTTCCGTTCAGGGACGATGTGGCAGTGATGAAGGTTGGGGACAAGATGTTTGCGCTGCTGTCCCAACGAGATGGTACGTTGCACATTAGCCTGAAATGCGAACCCGATGTAAATGAAGTGTTGCGTGAACAATACGCCGCGATAAAACCTGGCTATCATTTGAACAAGCGGCATTGGAATACGGTGGAGCTGGACGGAACTGTGCCGGTAGAAGAGGTAATCGGCATGGTGGATCGTTCGTACAATCTTGTTTTCAAAAGCTTGAAAAAAGCGGAGCGTGAGGCTATTTGCACATCTTAAATTAATGGTGGAAATGCAATAGGTAACGAGAAAAATTATAGCACACCTCCCCATTTTTAAAATGGGCTTCTATGACTTCCTTTATATGCATATACATATAAAGGTTTGAATGAAGAAGTGGAGGGATAGCTATGTACCTGGGTGTGTTTGACATGAAAGAAAGGCTTGAACAGATGCGCAAGCTGCTAAAGGAGAAACGGCGTCTCCAGGAGATGTTGGAGCAGGATATTCAAGAGATTGAGCGTGATATCGAAATGCTCCAGAAACAGCTGGAAACTGCGGAACGCAGCCTTTCCGTGTAAGCGCATGAATGGGCGTTTGTCCCTCTTCCTCCCTGCCCGGCCGCTGCGTACGATATAGGGGAAGCACGCAAGCAAAGAAGGTGAAGCGGTGACTAAAAAAGAATTGAAACGGTTTGCGAGGCAGAATCCGGAGTTTATGACGTGGGCAAACTCACAGCGTCAGAAAGTAAGAAGCCTGGCCCGACAGCGCAATTATGACTTAATCGTACAGGAATGGGAAAAAAGTAAGCAACCAAAACCGGTTCAGCGCAAAATTATGGCGCATCAAATCGCTGAATCGATGCGAGATGTGCAGAATTTTATGCAGAACGTGGAGAGTGTTTTCAGTAAAATCAGGGCTTTGCATGGATATGCGAAAAACCTCAAAAGGTAAACCTTTTGAGGTTTTTTGTTGGATGCGTAATGTCCTAAATTTATTGTTTAATTTTTTTCGTAGATCGTTTAAAATGAACATGGATTCACGGAAAAATATACTGTTTTGTGCGTAAAGTGAAACTATTTTCTGTGATTTATCGTAGAATCTAAAGTGCTAGAACATGGCAAAGATACAGGAGAAGAAGGGGAGATATCAGGGTGAAAGTAGCTGAATGGTCGGTAAAAAAGCCGATTACCATTGTAATGCTGATCGTGGCAGTAGTCCTGTTCGGCATTATTTCGCTGCCGAAGTTGAAGGTAGATTTGTATCCGGAGATGAACATACCTATAGCAGTCGTCGCAACCAGTTATGAAGGGGCGACACCAGAGGAGGTGGAGAATCTTATCTCCAAACCGATGGAAGGAGTCATCGGAACAGTTAGCAACATCAAGAAGATTCGCTCGGTTTCCATTAACGGTGCGTCCCAGATTATCGCTGAATTTAACTGGGGCACTGACATGGATCAGGCGGCGCTGGATATGCGTGAAAAAGTGGACCTTGTACGTGGATCGTTGCCTAAAAGTGCAGGTTCGCCGCGGGTAATAAAGATAGACCCGAACAGTGATCCAATTGTATCGCTTGCGCTGTCAGGACCGATGGATGTCGTTGAGCTGAATAAGGTTGCAAAAGATTTGATAAAGTCGCGCATCGAACGGGTGGATGGCGTTGCCTCCGTAGGGATTACCGGAGGGAAAACACGCGAGATTCAGTTAACGATTAATCCGAATGCGCTCAATACATACGGATTGACTGTTGAGCAGATTACGCAAAGCCTAAGCGCGCGTAACCTGTCCGGTACGGCGGGAAGCGTAACAGAGGGCGATCGTAACGTTAGTATTAAAGTCACGGGAGAATTTGATAACCCACAGGATATTGGTGCTACACCGATTACGTTACCGCAGGGAGGAACCATTCAATTGGCGGATCTGCTAACGGTAACGGATGGTTATAAGAAAGTTACTCAGATAGCAACGGTAAATAACCAACCAAGCCTGGGAATTAGTATAACGAAGGCATCAGGTGCCAATACGGTTGAGGTAGCCAATAAGGTTATGAAGGAACTGGAAGCACTTAAGCCGCAATTACCGCAGGGCATGAAGCTGGACACCATTATGGATACTTCCGTGTTCATTAAAGATTCCATCTTCACAGTTGCGGAGCACGCCCTTGTAGGTGGTCTATTCGCGGTGGTTATTTTATATTTGTTCCTGCATAGCTTTCGTTCCATGCTGGTTGTGGCGATTGTTATTCCGATTTCTGTCGTCGCTACGTTCGCTCTTATGTATTTCGGCGGACAGACGATTAACCTGATTTCACTGGCTGGTCTGACGCTCGGACTTGGTTCGCTGGTAGACTTTGCAGTCGTTGTACTGGAGAGCATCTATCGAAAGCGGCAGGCTGGACTTGATGTTACGCTGGCCTCAATTGTAGGGGCAAAAGAGGTAGGCACTGCCGTTATGGCGTCGGCGCTGGCGCAGATTTGCGTATTCCTGCCGATCGTGTTCGTAGAAGGTTTAGCTGCGCAGCTGTTTGGACCGTTAGCATTGACCGTTGTGTTCTCGCATATTGCAGCGTTGCTTGCCTCGATTACGCTTGTGCCGATGATGGCCTCGAAGCTATTGAAGGAACCTCCGCGTGAGGAAGAGGATTATCTGCGCTCTGACAAAAAGACGCCGATGGTTTTGTTCCAAAAAGGCTTCTATCGCGTAAGCAAAGCATACGGACGCTTGATTAGCTGGGCTATTTCCCACCGTAAAACCGTCATACTATCAACAATTATCGCAATGGTTGTCGCCATCGGTGTGTTTGCTTCGCCATTGGTCGGTAAAGAATTCTTGAGCTCGTTTGATCAGGGTGACATAAAAGTAAGCGTTGAACTTCCTCCAGGATCTAAATTAGAAGAGACAGAAAACATTGTGCATCAAGTAGAGAAGTTTGTTAATAACATTCCGGAAAAAAATATCGTTTATACGACAATTGGAAGCTCGGGCGGACCGGATGTTATCCAGACACAGACGACTCATATGGGGTCCGTTCAGTTGAAGCTTGTACCGAAGGACGAGCGCAAGCGTTCAACAGATCAGGTTGTAGAAGAGCTTCGTGCGAAAGTTAAAGACATTCCAGGGGCGAAGATTAAGGCGGTAGCTACTGATTCGAGCGGGATGTCCAGTGGAAAACCGATTGCTATTTCGATTCGCGGGGATGATTTAAACGTGCTCGCTGACATTAGTGATACGATTAAAAATATCGTCAAAGAAGTGGACGGCACACGTAATGTGGAGACGTCACTACAGAATGAAACCAAGCAATTTACATTGAAGGTAGACAGTAATCTGGCAGCACAATACGGCGTTACGGCTAACCAGGTAATGAGTGCTGTGCGCACCGCGTTCGATGGCCAGATTGCTACACAGTACCGGACAGGGGACGATGAGATTGATGTCCGCGTTAAGTTTCCGGAAAACTTTAAATCCGAGATGAATAATATCGAAGGACTGATGATGTCCACCCAGACTGGAGCTCAAGTTGCGGTTGGACAAGTGGCGACAATTTCAAAAGAAGGTATTCCGCAGGAAATTAACCGGACAAATCAGACGCGTGAAGTCAGCGTGAGCGGCGATATTATAGGCCGACCTTTGAATGTGGTTAATCAGGAGATTGACGCCAAGCTTGCCCAGTTAAAGCTGCCGGACGGCTACTTTATTGATAAAGGCGGTCAGGCGGAAGATATGGACGAATCGTTCTCAAGTCTGGGGATGGCTATTATTCTTGCCATTGCGCTCGTATACATGGTTATGGCAAGTCAATTTGAGTCACTGTTCTATCCGTTTGTCATTATGTTCTCCATTCCGCCGACGTTTATCGGCGTCGTTATCGGCTTGCTGGTAACCGGATATTCGCTGAACGTATCGGCGTTGATGGGTTGCATTTTGCTGGTCGGTATCGTTGTAAACAATGCGATCGTATTGATTGACTATATCAATACACTACGTGCGGAAGGTATGGAACGGGATGAAGCGGTCAAGAAGGCGGGACCGGTACGGTTGCGTCCGATCCTGATGACGACACTCACCACTGTGCTTGCGATTTTGCCGCTGGCCTTTGGTGGCGGGGAAGGATCAGAAGCGCAGGCTCCGATGGCCATTGTAGTAGCATTCGGTCTAACGTTCTCTACTTTGGTTACCCTTGTGCTTGTACCTGTCGTATATACTTTATTTGATGATAGAATTCAAAAAAAGAGAAAGCGTCGGATGGAACGTCGTGAAAAGAGAAGACAGCGCAGAGAGAAGAAAACAGGAGGAGAATCGTTCAATGCGTAAGATAGTAATAGGAATGACGGTTGCCGGCCTCGTGGCAACGAGCGTCGTTGTAGCAGGATGCGGTGGCGGAAGCCAGGAGGCAGCAGCGCCTGTACAGGCTCAAACCGTACCAGTAGAAGTAGAGCCGGTTCTCAAGGGAACGCTTGATAAAGGCCGAACACTTACAGGCACGACCCAGCCATCGCAAGTGGTCAATGTTGTGCCAAAAGTGAGCGCCAAAGTGACCTCGCTTCCGGTAAAGGTCGGACAAAAAGTGAGCGCGGGCGATGTATTGTTTCGCCTTGACGATAAAGAGCTGCGCGATACGGTAGCTCAGTCACAGGAGAAAGTGGCGCTCTCTCGTGCTTCGCTGGCCCAGACGCAGGCTCAGACGAGAAGCGGAGTTAATTCTGCGCAGTCCGGGGTTAACCAGGCCAACAGTGCATTGGCTCAGGCGAATAGCTCGTATGAACAAGCGCAAAACAGCATTACGAATGCATACAATGATATGGGGCAGGCGAATGCACAGTTGGAAAAAGCCCAGCAGGGATATGAGGATGCAAAAACGAATGCCGAACGAATGGAAATGTTGTTCAAGCAGGGCGCGACAACGAAGAAAGATCTTGAACAGGCACAGACATTGTTGAAGAATGCCCAAATCGCCATTCAGGAAGCGCAAATCCAGCAGAAGAAAGCGGATGTGTCATTAAAGAATGCAGAAGCGTCGAAGCGCAGTGCAGAAGAATCTCGTAAGAACGCGCAGTCCGCACTTGCCACTGCCAAGAAACAGGTGCAAAACGCCGGTGGATCAGAAAGCATAGAAGTGGCACGTAAGCAGCTTGCGCAGGAGGAGTTGAACTTGCGAATCGCGCGCGATAATTTGAATAATGCAGTCGTTGTGGCACCCATCTCCGGAACGATAGGCACGATCAATGGAGAAATAGGGGATTTCTCGTCCCCGCAAAACCCGTTTATAGTACTTGCTAATCTAGATCCGATGAAAGTTGTCATCAATGCGCCGGAAAATCTTATCGGTTTGTTTGCGATGAACCAGACGGTTGGAATCGAAATACCGTCCTTGAAACACAAAACAAATGGTAAAATTGTCAGCATCAGTCCGCTGAATCAGCAGTCGAAAGGGTATCCTGTAACAGTGGAGATACCGAATCCTGAGGGGAACATCAAAGGCGGCATGGCAATTCAGGTGAATGTTGCCTCGCCTACGGCCAAGCAGGGTCTTATCGTTCCAACGAGCGCGATTCTAACGGAAGAGAACAAGCCGTACGTTTATGTAGCGCAAGGAGACAAGCCAGTACGTAAACCGATTACTATTGTCGAGCAGAATAGTGAGCGCACGATGGTGACAGGCTTGAAAGAGGGAGAAAAAGTCATCTTTAAAGGCCAATCGCTAGTAGCAGATGGCGTAAAAATTACCATAAAAAAATAAAAAACGTAAACATTCGTTTAGAAACGAACGCTCCTGTCCATCCTGTGAAAGAGAGTTCTACACAGGAGGGCAGGAGTTATGAAAAAAGCGTTTGGATATGTGCTGGTGCTGCTGATTGCAGTAGGAATTGCCGGTTGTCAGGAACGAACGCCGGAGAAATTGCCGGATGAAACTGCGCAAAGCCAGGAAGTCATCGCCCAGTCACCGTCGCTTGCGGTGTCGCACTCCATTGAAGGGAATACCGTGTATTTAACGTTTTTGACGCGAAACTTTATGTATGCGCCGGAGGGACAGTCCGAAATAGAGCCAGGTGAAGGATACGTGAATGTATGGGTAGATAATAAGCTAACCCGGGTGTATAATAATACGCTTGAGGTGCCGAACCTGACGTCTGGTCCTCACTCGTTTGCGGTTGAACTGGTGCGCAACAATCATAAGCCTTATCCTAACACGAAAATTTCATTTACGATCCGAATCAAATAGCTGCAGAAATGGAGACAGGCGAAACCGCCTGTCTCTTTTTATATGTAAAATAATCTAAAAATATAAAATATATTGACTATTAAAATGCTGTTAAGGTATGATAAGAGAAACCAAAATGCTGCAAAATGGAGTTGCTTATGAATCGGACGGAAAAATCGATGGGAGATTTGAAGCAAGCGTTAAGCCGTGAATACAATCAGGTAAATAAGCGCCTGTTTGATGCTGGCGTACGCAAGCAGCAGGTTGACTGCATTGGTAACAAAATCGTATTCACTACGCTACATAAGCGCGTATATGCGATGCGGACAATCGATGGGAAGAATAGAGAGTTGACCCGAACTCTGGACGTTATGCTTATCGATGAATTCAAGCAGCATCTGCGTAAGCATTTCACCGCAACGTTCGGATTCTCCATCGTATCGATTTTTAAAGATTATGATCCGCATACAGAACTTGCAGCGACTGTCATTATTTTGGAAGAGGATGTAGAAGTATATTTATAGACGGGCCGAATGAACTCGAAACCGAGAGCAGGACAGCCGTCAGTATTTCTGCGCACGAAGATGAACGTGCGGATACTGGCGGCTGTTTTTTTATTTGCTAAATAGTAAGAAGGAGGAAAGAACATGGCGACAGTACGAGACATTGTAAAAGCGTTAGACGATATCACCAGGGGACGGGTGCAGCGCCGCCCCGAAGATGTCACGATGGGAAGACATCCATTTGTAGTCATGAAATCGTCCGGCATTCCCGGCAAGGAAGTCATTGAGACACCAGGACTGGTGTATGGAGATCCAGATTGGCCGGTGCGTCGACTAGCGGTAGCGATGACGATGTCAGAGCAGGATATTGAGCTGGCGCAGGCAATGGAAGTGGACGCGATTATTGCGCACCATCCGCTTGCGGATGCAGCCAGTTCAGGAGGTGTAACATTGAAGCATTACCTTGACTTATATGGCATTGCGGCGCTGGAATTGCATGAAGCATTTCATGGACTTCATCCTGGCATTCCTACGCTTCATGGACATGAGGTGCATCATGTAAATACGCATTTTGCTGGTCTGGAAGGAAATGTACTGTACGCGGGTACTGCATTACCGGAAGTAAAGACGATGGGGGATATTTTACGGCGTTTGTCTGATTATATGGGTTATGAACAGGAGGACAAGCTGCTGAAGGGCGAACAACTGGTTTACGATTCTCCTTTGCTGAAAGAAAGCGGTCATGCCACCCGGGCGCAAATCGTGCTTGGAGACAGAAAAAGCCCTGTGCATCATATTCTGCATATTTTTCCCCATACGGGGTTCACTGCCGAGCATCTTCGTCAGGCAGTACACCTGTTTCCTCATACGGATACGATTATTGCTTCTATTAGCCGGATGCGTCCGGGCCACCCGTTAATTCAGACAGCTAGGGAACTTGGTTTGAATATGCTGTTCGGCAATTCACATGCATTGGAGATTTTCGAAAACGGATTGCCGCTTGCTTATGCATTGGATAGCCTGCTTCCCGAAGTTGAGGTCGTCGTATTCCGGGAACGGGTCGTGTCGATGCCACTCCATGCGGCAGGGTGCACCGCAATCCGTACGTATGGCAAGCAGATGGCGCTCTCGTACCTCGTCAAGAAGATTCCTGTATAAACCCACATACATTCCATGTGATGAATTAAAGGAGGAAATCGCATGTCCAAGCCAGCGGAACAATTGCATGAAATTGTCGATTTGTCAACGGGTGCAGAAGAAGCAGGAAAGCGGGCAGGAGGAAGTAATCGCATTGGATTGTTGTCGGTCGCGCTACTAGGGATTATCTTCATTATTAGTCCCGAAATCATCGGCAATGCGTTTACCAGTATGCTGGACAAAGTGAAGCCGATTGTTGTCGATATATTTTTGATGGGAAATGTAGGCGTATCGATTATACTTAGCGTTATGGTTGGACGTGCGTTGGAAAGGATGGGGTTTACCGATGCGCTCATCCGTCTATTTGTTCCGTTAGCGAACAGGATGAAAATCAATCCTGCAGTCGTTATTCCGGGTGTCTACAATATTCTCGGTGACATTAACGCCGCTGGGCGCATTGGAGGCCCAATTATGAAACAGGCTGGCGCCACACGGGACGAGCAATGTATTGCCATTGCGACCATGGTACAATCCCAACAATCGTTCTCCTGTTTTATGCTTGGCCTCATTGCGCTGTCGTTGGCAGGTATTAATGCTTTCCCTGTTGTACTCTGTGCAGTGTTTGCTCCTTTGGTAATCGTACCATTCGTGCTCAGCAGGACGATATATAGAAATACAAGAGCGGTGGCGCTGAAGGATTTGCCTAGCTTTACACCCAAAACGCCGCCATTTCAGACCATTTTCCAGGGGGCCCGTGAAGGAGCTGAATTGCTGTTCCTGCTCGTGATTCCGGCGATTGCCGTTATTTACAGTTTAATCGGTTTGCTGGATTACGTAGGCGTATGGAAACCGTTCGAACAGTCGTTATCCGGATTTCTCGGTTTTGTTGGCGTTCATCCGGGAACAGGAATTACAGCGATTATGGCATCGCCTACGTTGGCGATGGGACAACTGCAAGAAATTGCTGCAAGTATCGATCCTCGGCTGGTCGTTGGTGCGTTCGTATTGGCGGCATCCGGGCTTCCTCTCTCTGATGTGCTCGGTCAAATTCCAGCCATCTGGTCTGTTAATTCGGACGTAACTGCACGGGAAGCGTTAACAGCCGCTATTATTGGAATTATTATGCGTTTTATTACTGTGGCGATCATTGCCTTTGGACTTACTCCCTTGCTCGTATAGCCTGCAGGCTTCTTGGACATAATTTTACTAACGAAAAAAAGCCAAGCTCGTACTGAGCCCGGCTTTTCCTCCACCTTAATTCTTATCCTTTAAACATTTGCACGAACATTTTTCCATACGGTCCGCCATCTACAATGCCGATTCCTACTTCAGTAAAAGCAGAACTCAGAATGTTTTTACGGTGACCATCAGAATTCATGAGAGACGTATGTGCTCCCTGTACGGAGGAATTGCCCGCAATGTTTTCACCTGCTGTACGGTATTGCACGCCGTAACGATTCATCATATCAAACGGAGAGCCATACGTTGGTGATTGGTGACTAAAGTAGTTTTTATCAATCATATCTTTTGCTTTCAGGCGAGCGAGTTTTTGAAGTTCCATGTTAACCTTCAGCGGAGCGAGGCCCTGCTGTGCGCGTTCCTGATTGACAAGGTCAAACATCTGTTTTTCATCTGCTGTTAAACCTTCCGTTGTCGGTTTGCTTTCTACAGGTGCTTGAGCTTGAGTAGGAGCTGGTTTTTGCGCTGGTTTAGGTGCTGGTTTTTGTTGTTCTTCTACAGGCTTCTGAATTTGCTGAAGATTAGGCTTGATTCCCGCTTGCTGGCATTTCTTCAAATACTGATTTACCCAGTTTTGCAGGTCAGCCTGCTTCATGTTACCATTTTGGGAAGCGAACGTAATAGTCTTCGGCGCAGGGCATTCATTTGCCGCGTGTGTTACCGAGAAGCTGGCTCCTAGCAAAGATGTACACAGTACGGATGCTGCAATGATTTTCTTCATGTTGTCACTCCTGTTGTAAAAAAATTCGGCAAGTTGCCGTAACATTTCACATAGTAACATATAATTCCGAGCAAAGAACATGGTAATGTTTACAAACTGTTTACAGGTAAATAAAATAAATCTGTATATTCTCTATTAGCGCTTGTTGTGTGATACGTTTTTCCCAGGGACAAGAACAGGCGTATTTTTGTACCCTGCCGCTTCTTTGACTCCTAATTTTCCGATTTGATACATACAGTAATAAAAATGAAAGAATGAAAGGCCGTTAGGAAGGAGAACGAAACGCTGAAGCGATTCGGGGTGAGAGAATGAAGGCGACGGGTCAGACTACCACCGGCAATCAGATTAAAGTAGTGTTTCGAAACGAGGATCCCAGACCACAAAGCCGTGAACAGATTATTAGTTCGCGCATGGAGAAGTCGCTTGAACGGGAGTCCGGCGCGTTAAAAGAATTGGAGAACCTGGTTGGGCTTGACGAAGTCAAGAAGCTTGTCTATGAAATCTACGCATTTCTAACGATCCGTAGACTTAGAGAAGAGCAGGGTCTGCGTAATGCGCCGCATATGTTTCATATGGTGTTCCGCGGCAATCCAGGTACGGGCAAGACGACAGTGGCCCGCATTCTCGGCAAATTATTTAAAGATATGGGGGTACTGGAGAAAGGGCATCTTGTGGAAGTGGAGCGCGCTGATTTAGTTGGCGAATATATCGGTCATACCGCATCTAAGACAAGGGATATTATTAAAAAAGCGCTAGGCGGCGTTTTATTTATTGATGAGGCTTATTCACTTGTACGAGGTGGGGAAAAGGATTTCGGCAAAGAATGTATCGATACATTGATTAAAAGCCTGGAAGATGACCGCAAGCAATTGATTGTAATTTTGGCCGGGTATAACGAAGAAATGGACTCGTTTCTCGCATCCAACCCGGGCCTGCCGTCCAGATTTCCAATTAAACTTGACTTTCCCGACTACACGATCCAGCAACTGCTCGATATTGCGGATACAATGTGCAAAGATCAGGTGTACTATTTATCGCCTGAAGCTCGCCAACTAGTACGCAAACAATTGACAGGTGAGAGAGAGGATGGAAGCGATCATTTTAGCAACGCACGTTTTGTAAGAAATATGATCGAGAAAGCGATTCGTCAGCAGGCGATCCGTATCGTAACCAACCACGCCGAGCATCAAGTAAACAGAGAAATGCTCATGGAGCTGAAGGCGGGAGACTTTGAAAAAGAATAAGTATAAAACCGTCCGGTTTCATAGTCGGACGGTTTTATCTTTTACTCCGTCGTCAAAAGCTCGGCTTTTTAAAGGATTTTCGCGTATAAACTCGAAGAAAGTCATAAGGTGATATGGAGTGCTGGTTCATGTTCCGGTCGAATAGAGGAGCCAAACGGAAAGGAAGGGAACGCACAATGAACAGAGTCGAACGCCTTAAGTCGAATGTAGCAGGTGATTTTTATGTCAATGCGGCTTGTATTAACTGCGATACATGTCGTCAGCTTGCGCCGGATATATTTGCAGAAGTAGGCCGTTACTCGGCAGTGACCCGCCAGCCAAAGAGAAAGGAAGAGCAGAGACGGGCACTTTATGCTCTGCTAGCCTGTCCAACGGGTGCCATTGGAAGCGATGATAAAAGTGATATATCAGAAGCGATGGATGCGTTTCCTCTTCAGTTGACTGAACGAGTATACTACTGTGGTTATACCTCACGCAAATCGTTTGGAGCAAGCAGTTACTTTCTTATGCATCCGGACGGCAATTGGCTTATCGATGCGCCGCGATATGTACCTGCTTTTGCGAAAAAGCTAGAAGAAATGGGAGGGGTACGCTATATTTTTTTGACCCATGAGGATGATGTTGCCGATGCGAAACGATATGCCCTTTATTTTGGTGCAGAACGGATTATTCATAAACTGGAGCAAGAAGCACAGCCGGATGCTGAACATATTATTGAGGGTACAGAGGCTCTGGATTGGAAGCCAGGCTTTCGTATCATTCCTGTTCCGGGCCATACAGCGGGCCATATCGTACTACTGCATGATGACACATTTCTGTTCACTGGCGACCATCTGTCCTGGGATCGGGATACAGGAAAGCTGGACGGTCATAAAGACCATTGCTGGTACTCGTGGAGAAGACAGGGAGAGTCAATGGCTCGATTGCTTGAAGAAGAATTCGAATGGGTGCTGCCGGGTCATGGAGACAGAGTGCACCTATCGCGGGAAAGAATGAAAGAAGCGTTGCATATGCTGATTAAAGAAATGAAAGAGGAACGCCTATAATGTTAAGGCGGAGCGGTTTGAGATGGCCGTTCCGCCTTACTTGCGTATAACATGGGCGTCTATTTGGTCAGATGAAGGGTAGCGGCAGCCAGCGTGTCTAGCTTTTGCTTGGCTTTTTTAGTCTGTTCTATCCCTTCCATCGTTTTAACTGCATCGGCATTCTTCATACCGGCAAGCTGTATCCCTAATCCTTCCCGGTATTCCGTAAGGATCGCTTCATATGCTTCTTTTCGCTTTTGCAGGAGCGGGTCATCGAACCGTAGCTCGTTATGCACTGTATTCCATATATACAGAATTTCCTGCCGGGCTGTTTCAAAGCTTTCCTGTGCCTCGATAAATTCATCGTTATGCTGCATTTCCGTTAGGATGAGCTGTAGTTCTTTTTCGATCGTTTGTGCTTTGGTGATGGATTCGGCGAGAGCTTTAAGGGATGTTTCATCACGGGAGCCAGGCGGAGGAAGTGCCGACGTTGAAAAATGCTGTAAATCTGATGCTTCGACAGGTTGCTGTTGACTCGTCTCTTCGGTGGCACCTGTTTTCCCAAACTCGCATCCACCTGCAACCAATAAGAGAGTGGCGAGTAGTATCAAGGCCATTACAAATCTATATGCTTTCAAGTGAATGTCCACCTCCTGTTTTCAATATATGAGCCTGTCCATGCAAATAGGATATAAACAAATTATTTAGTTAATCTTTTTAATTTTTGTAACCGTTATCCACTAAAATTCGTATGTAAAGGTATAAAATTCCACGATAGAAGGAGAGGAAGGAGGATGCTCGAACTTTATTGGATTTGTCTCATCATCGGTGTCGTCTTTGCGCTGATTACGGTCTTACTTGGTGAACTCATCGATAGTGCGTTGGATGGATTGCTTGACTTTCTGCACCTGGACTTCGGGCACGTACTACGTCCACTAGTCTTTATCGGAGGACTGGTTGGATTCGGTGGCGCCGGTATCGTACTGACGCAGGTATTATTGCTCGCACAGATTATCGTGCTTGGTATGTCACTTATCATCGGTTTCATTTTCGCGGTTCTTATGTATCTTGTTTTCATTAAGCCGATGCAGAAGGCAGAGAATACGAGTGGCTTTTCTGTCCGGGATTTAATCGGATATCCCGGTGAGGTCATTACCCCCATTCCCGCTAAGGGATGTGGGGAAGTGCTGTTAAAGGTAGGGGCCGGTCATACCAATCAGATTGCCGAGAGCGTAACACGAAGTGAGATCCCGAATGGAGTACGAATCGTAGTCGTCGATGTGGGAAAGGATGGCACGTTATACGTAACGCCATTTGATGAAAGTTAGCATAGAAGGAGGAATATACAATGCTAGTAGGTTTAGGTGTACTTACAGTTCCAATTATTGTGGTAGTTATTCTGGTGGTACTTGGACTCGCTTTCTGGGCGCGTTATAAGACAGTAGGTCCAGATGAAGCCATGATCGTTACAGGTACATTTCTTGGAAGTAAGAGTGTCGTAACAGATGAGTCTGGCCGAAGTATTAAAATCGTACGTGGCGGGGGAGCATTCATTCTTCCTATTTTCCAGAGTGCTGAATTTATTTCGTTGTTATCACATAAACTTGATATTTCTACACCTGAAGTATATACCGAACAAGGTGTACCAGTCATGGCGGACGGGGTAGCTATTATCAAAATTGGCAGCTCAATCGAAGACGTATCCACCGCGGCCGAACAGTTCATGGGTAAGCCGATCGAAGCGCTCAAGAGTGAAGCCCAGGAGGTGCTTGAAGGTCACTTGCGTGCTATTCTTGGTTCGATGACCGTAGAAGAGGTGTATCGTAATCGGGATCGTTTCGCACAGGAAGTGCAGGGCGTGGCTGCAAAAGATTTAAAAAAGATGGGCTTGCAAATCGTCTCTTTCACTATTAAAGATGTACGGGATAAACACGGCTATCTCGATGCCTTGGGACGGCCTCGCATCGCAGCAGTAAAGCGCGATGCCGACATTGCTGAGGCAGAGGCTGTTCGTGATTCTCGCATTAAGAAAGCATTGGCAGAAGAGGAAGGACAGAAAGCGGAGCTTCTGCGTGATACGAACATTGCGGAAGCGTCCAAGGAAAAGGAATTGAAGGTCGCATCATTCAAAAAAGATCAAGACATGGCCAAAGCCGAAGCGGACCAAGCGTACTTCGTTCAGGAGGCGCGTTCCAAACAGTCGGTAGTAGAAGAACAAATGAGGGTCGAGCTAGTGCGTAAAGAACGGGAAATCGACCTGGAAGAGAAAGAGATTCTACGTCGTGAGAAGCAATATGATGCAGAAGTGAAGAAGAAAGCAGACGCTGATCGCTATGCGGTCGAACAGGCAGCGGAAGCGGAGAAAGCGAAGCGGATGCGGGAAGCGGACGCACATAAATATCGTATTGAGGCAGAAGCAAAAGCGATGGCCGAACAGAAGCGTTTGGATGGTCTGGCGATTGCCGAAGCGGAGCGTGCTAAAGGTTCGGCGGAAGCGGAGGTTGTGCGCCTGAGAGGTCTGGCTGAAGCGGAGGCGAAAGAGAAGCTTGCCGAAGCGTTCCAGAAGTTCGGTGAGGCAGCTGTGCTTGATATTATCGTGAAGATGCTACCAGAGCTGGCGGGCAAGATTGCCGAACCGATGGGCAATATCGAAAAATTAACGGTAGTAGATACTGGGAAAGGCGATGGCGCAGCTCGTGTGAGCAACTATGTTACATCGCTTATGGCAACCGCGCCGCAAATGGTTAAGGATGTGTCCGGCTTAGACCTCGAACAACTTGTTAAGAGCTTGGCGGGAAAGAAGGAAGCCCCGGCCGTGACAACGGTACAGCCATCGACAGTGCCCTCGCAGATTCATGACGTTTTTACTGAAAAGACAGATTTTCCGGATGTGGGAGCAAAAGAGAAATCTGAATAGAACATGCGGATACAAAATAACGATTCTCCTGCTTGTAAATAGCGGGAGAATCGTAACCACGGTGATCGCGGTTTTTATACGAGTCATCATTTTTTCATTTAATAGCTACCATACTTATCTGTTGCGGGTGGCCCAATCATGTCCGTCAAGGCAAGGTACAGATTTTCCGGATATTCCGCAAGTCGATGGCACAGATACAAATACCATTCTTGTCCGTATGTTAAATACATTCTTGCTGTATACCCGTTATCTTTTGCATTCTTTAATAAATCAGGACATATACCGTAGAGCATTTCTACCTCTACATGTGAACGGGCAAGATAGTGACGCTGCTCTATTTGCTGAATCAGCGACTCATCATGGGTAGCTATGGATAATGGATGATTTGCTTCCATCACTTGTTCTACAAGCTGGAGGTAGCGATCATTTAATTCCTTTGATCTGGGAATAGCTACATTGCAAGGCTCCTGATATGCCCCTTTAACAATTCGTATTTTCCCTGGATAATCCATCAATTCACGAAGATCCTGAACTGAGCGATATAAATGCGCCTGTATGCTTATACCTACATTGGAATAGTGCCTGACTGCTCTCTTGTAGATGTCAAGAATATCGTCCGTTTTAGAGGATTCCTCCATGCTAACCATCACTGTGATATTGTATGATTTTGCTTTCTCGGCTAACTCTACGAGATGAGTATAAGTTATTTCAGTGTCCACTAGCAGTCCGATATGAGATAAGTCGAGCGAAACGGTCTGGTTTATGGATGCAGCCCCCATCTCTTCGATAAGCTGCAAAAACTCTTCTTTGGCTTCATGACATTCCCCTGCACCTTTTATGTTTTCACCTATGTATTCTAGTGAAACCGCGTATCCTTTTCTTATCATTTCTTTCGCTACGGTGATTCCATCCTGTCTGCTTTCTCCCGTTATGAATCGTTTTGCCGCTTGCAAAACCAACGGATACAGTTCCTCCGATTGTTGGAGGTATGATTTGATGTGTTCGCTTCGTGCAATTGATTTAAGTGCCTGCGCTGCTTGAACTTGTGGAGTTAACATCCCATTCACCCTTTCTTCCTGAACTGACTTAACTGTAGCATGGTAAAATGGTCTAAGTTAGTACCGCTTATTATAAATTTTGATAGTACCACTTTTAGTGAAGAGAGGAATAAATGGATATGCTTTGGATACCAATTAATCGGTCAGTAGACATACCATTGATTCGGCAAGTGTATCAGCACATACGGGAGCGGATTTTGAATGGAGAATTGCATGCGGGGTATAAATTACCATCCACACGAGAATTGGCGTCTGATTTAGATGTGTCCAGAAACGTAATTTTAGAGGCATACGATCAATTGCTTGCGGAAGGGTTCATCGAAACACGAAGAGGTTCAGGTACATTTGTTGCCGCAGGAACGTATTTGACAGAACACAAAAAAATGCATGTGCCGTCTTCTGTGTATCGCTGTCAGGATGAGAATAAGCACAGCAATGTTATTAGTTTTCGATCTGGAATACCGGAGTTGGATTTATTTCCGCGTAAGACATGGGCGAAATTGTCTCACAGTATATGGAATGAAGCGTCCCCTTCTGCATTTGGATACGATATTCCAGAAGGACGCCCGGAATTAAGAGAAGTGCTGTCTCGCTATTTATTAAAAACAAGGGGCGTGTATTGTCATCCGGAACAGCTTGTGATTACATCTGGAGCGACACAGGCATTAACCCTTGTCGCAAAGCTGTTTTTGTCAGCAGGCGATGAAGTAATTATGGAAGATCCAATCACGAATGATATTCAGATGATTTTTGCATCACAAGGCGCTTCCCTGTATCCTGTACCAGTAGACGAGCATGGTATGAAGACCTTCCTGTTACCCGAAAACAAAAGCCCCAAGTTTGTCTTTGTTACACCTTCTCACCAGTTTCCATTAGGAGGAACCTTGCCGATACAACGGCGGATCGAGCTAATCAACTATGCGAGAGAAGTGGGGAGCTATATTGTCGAGGATGACTATGATAGCGAATTTCGATACGAAGGACCACCGGTGAGTTCATTGCAGGGGTTAGAGTTGGAGCGTGTTATTTATATTGGCTCATTCAGTAAAATTTTATCGCCGGCCCTTCGGATGGGATATATTATCCTTCCTCCGCAACTTATCGAAAGCTGCCGGAGGCTGAAGTGGTTTACGGATCTTCATACGCCTTCTTTGGATCAGTTGATTCTCGCACGTTTTATTGACGAAGGTTACTTGGAACGGCATATTGCCAGGATGAAGAAACTATATAGAAGTCGGAGGGATGTCTTAATCCGTTGCCTGAAGACGACATTCTCTGAACAAATTAAGATTTTTGGAGAGTCAACAGGCTTGCATCTTGTCGTAGAATTTCAGGGATGCCTATTTTCAAAAGAAGTGCTTGAGAAGATGCTGTATTTTGGAATACGCATATATCCGGTAGAAGATCATGCAATTGAAAAAGGAAGGCATAACAATCGGCTTATCCTGGGCTATGGGCATTTGAAGCCGGAGGAGATAGAGGAAGGTATAGCTAGACTACATCAGGCAGTGGCCAGCCGACCATAAGAAACGATACGTCACTGCATTATTTTGCTCTTCATAGTTGTCAGTAAAAGTTCTTTAATACAGTGACTTTTACCAACAACTATATAAGTTACACTTAATATTTTGATAGGGTAGCGTGGTTGGAAGGAGGAGGGATGGAGAAAGAAGAGGATGGATACGCCCTGCGCTCCGGCAGAAAAAAGGCGGACGTGTTTGTTCCGACCGCTCCCGCCCACCGCCCTTCCTTCTTTTCTTACTCATATGGACTATAATGCGGCAGCAGAACCGCACCTGAACCGATGCGGATGGTAGAAGTAATAGCGCCAAGTTGGCCAAGTAACACTTCAGGTGAAGGATTGGCCAGATGCTCCATTCCATGATGTTCGGCGACCCAGTAGCGTGTATAGCCAAGTTGTTCTGCTCTTTGCAAAAGATGAGCGGTTTGAGCTAGTGCTTCTACGGCGCTGCTTCCGCTTGAAATTGGAGATTGATCAAGTATACTTACCTTCATTTGTTCCTCCATGGTACACATCAGCAGGGAGGTGAAGAACCTTAAGCTGATGGAAGTTTGGCTTTATGGTAACAACTTAGGTTGCAGAACGCAATTTCCACTTATATTATGATAGCGATGCAACTTTTCTTTATAGCAATTCGTACCATTTACTATCTTAATAGATGCAGGTGATTGTATGTATCGAATTTTTATTATTGAAGATGATCCGAAAATCGCTTCTATTCTGCATGATTATCTTACCAGATATGACTATGAAGTAGTGCAAGCCCAGGATTACCGCGGGGTAAAACAGGAATGCATAGAGGTGCGCCCGGATTTGGTTCTGCTGGATATTAACCTCCCCTATTATGATGGATTTTACTGGTGCCGGCAAATTCGCACTCTCTCTAATGTGCCCATCATTTTTATTTCAGCGCGTACAGGGGAAATGGATCAGGTAATGGCAATTGAAAACGGGGGAGACGACTATATCACCAAGCCGTTTCACCTCGAAATTGTCATGTCCAAGATTAAAAGTTTACTGCGTCGAACATACGGGGAGTATGCCGGGAGCGACCTTGCTACCCGCAATGTTTATCATGTGCGCGGTCTATATCTTTACAGTGATCAGAATGTCGTGGAGTGGAAAGGGATGCGTAGCGAACTCAGCAAGAAGGAATTTCGTCTCTTTAGCTGCCTTGCCCAAAAAGCGAACCAAATCGTATCAAGAGAGGAATTATTAGAGGTGCTGTGGGATGATGTAGAGTTTGTCGACGATAACACGTTGTCTGTCAATGTTACAAGGGTTCGCAGGCGGCTGGGCGAACTTGGCATCCGGAATGCTATTGAGACGAAGCGCAGTCAAGGCTATCGTTTGGTAACGAATTGGGAGGACGGACAATGAATATTAGAACCTTTTTACTTGATCGGCTTGCCTATTTGTTGTTGTACGCCATCAATCTGTTTGTGATTCTACTTGTCATCCAACTTAGCTTGTTCCATTCCCACCAACCGCTTTCGTCTTCGATTGTTTTCTATATTATTCTTTTATCGTGTACAGGCCTTTTTTTTGTACTTGTGTTTGATTACATACGGCAGCGTCCGTTTTATCATAAGTGCGATCGGCTTTATACAGGGGAGCCTTCTTTTGAAGACATGTATATACAAGGAGCCTGTACACGGGAACAGTGGATTTTCGAGAGATTGTTAGAACGGCAGCACGCCCACTATAAGCAGGAACTTTTTCGTTATCGGAAGCAACAGGAGCAGCACCGCCATTTCGTTCAGCGTTGGGTTCACCAGATGAAGACCCCTGTTTCGGTCATCGATTTGCTGCTGCAGCAAGCGAATAATGGCTCACGGGATAATGACCCGTACCGGTGGTTAACGAGCCTTCAAGAAGAAAACGAAAAGCTTGCACACGGTCTCGATATGATGCTATACAACGCGCGCCTCGATTTGTTTGAAAAAGACTTTGTACCTCGCAAAACATCCATCGTACATATGCTGCGGTCGCTTATCCACGAGTACAAAAAGCTTTTTATCAGGACTTCCATTTTTCCAAAGCTAGAAGCGGATCAGGAAGAAGTTATTGTAGAGACAGACGAGAAATGGATTCGCTTTGTTTTCCAACAATTGCTTACTAATAGTATCAAATATTCGTCTAGGGCGGATAAGCGATCGAAAATCGTGCGGGTGGTTTTGTTTCAGAATGATCAGGGCTGGCATGTACGCATCAGCGACGAAGGGGTCGGCATTCCTCCGCAGGACGTTTCGCGCGTATTTGATGCATTCTTTACGGGAGAGAACGGGCGTGCTTTTGCTGAATCGACCGGGATGGGGCTTTATTTATCCAAGCAGATTTGTGATCGTCTTGGACATGGACTTGCTGTTACATCCGAGCATGGCAAAGGAACAGAGGTTACCGTATCTTTTTATGAGCGCGCGCATCTCTACCATGATGCAAACATGACAAAACTGTAAGATTTTATGTTTATTTTGCAAGAAAGATCAATAGGACCTTATGTTTTCTTGTTCTATACTTACCGTACGAAAGCGAAACGAGAACAAGAGGAGGAGAAAGAATGGAGGTACTGCGTGCACACGCGCTGACCCGAATATATGGAACAAAAAAAAGCATGCTGAGCTACAAAGCGCTTAACGAAGTTAGTCTACAGGTAGAAGCCGGAGAGTTTGTCGGCGTGATGGGACCATCTGGCAGCGGAAAAACAACATTGCTTAACCTGCTGGCCACAATCGATCGACCAACATCTGGAACACTGGAAATTAACGGAGTAAATCCATATCAGCTTAAAAAAAGAGAGCTGGCTTTGTTTCGTCGACGTCAACTGGGCTTTATTTTTCAGGATTTTAACTTGCTCGATACGTTGTCTGTAAAAGAAAATATCATTCTTCCACTCGCGCTGGACGGAATAGGAGAGAAGGAAATTGAGCAGCGGGCAACCGATATTGCAAGCCTGTTAAACATTGAAAGTATTCTTAATAAACGTACATACGAAATTTCAGGAGGACAACAGCAACGTGCTGCTGCAGCACGTGCGCTTATTCATAACCCGGCGATTCTGCTGGCCGATGAGCCGACAGGTAATCTTGATTCCAAAGCAGCAAACGATGTACTGGAATCACTGCGAAGTTTGAATGAAGAAAAGAACGCCACCATTCTTATGGTGACACACGATCCATTCGCTGCAAGCTTCTGTGAGCGTATCGTATTCATTAAGGATGGTGAGCTGTTCACGGAAATCCGCCGCGGTACAAGTCGACAAGTGTTTTTTCAGCAGATCCTTGATACATTGTCCATGCTAGGAGGAAGCGCTTATGACGTTTCGCCGGATCGCTCGTAGCAATATAAAGGGGAATCTGTACCGTTATCTGACGTATTACGCCAGTACCGTATGTATTGTGATGATCTTTTTTATGTATGCGGCATTTATTTTTCATCCGGACGTAGCTACAGCCCATTTCAGGCCATCTGTTCGACGGGGAATGATTCTGGCGGAGTACATCATTATCATTTTTTCGTTCTTCTTCATGCTGTATTCAAGCTCCGCATTTTTGACGGCACGCAAAAAAGAATTCGGCTTGCTGAATCTGCTTGGTATGAGTCAGCCCCAGCTTAATCGGCTACTTATATATGAGAGCATCATCATTAGTGTTCTGTCTATCGGCACAGGTATAGGGCTTGGGCTCCTGTTTACCAAGCTATTTTTCATGGTGCTTGATGTACTTCTTGAAATGCCCGAGCCGCTGGCCTTCATCATTGCGCCCGAAGCACTCGGTTTAACCTTTCTCAGCTTTTTTATTCTTTCGCAATTGTTATTTCTTGTTCCGCTCTGGCGGGTGGGCAGGACGCCGATTATCGAGCTTTTGCGTGTTGCCCGTCAGCCGAAGCAGATGCCTGTCTACTCGAAGTGGCTCATCTTGTTCTCGTTGTTCTGCCTGGGTGCCGGCTATGGCATGGCCTGGTGGGGGGGGAAGGACTACTTATTTATCCTGATGCTGCCTATTTTAGTTGCCACCATTATTGGTACGTATTTTCTATTTACACAGGGCAGTATCGCCATTTTATATCGTCTGCGCCACAATCGTCGTCTGTTTTACAACCGAACGAATCTGCTTATCGTCTCCCAGCTCATATTTAAGCTGAAAGACAATGCGCGTGTATTGTTCTCCGTTGCCATTCTAAGTGCGGTCGTCCTTACGGCTAGTGGCACGTTTTATACGATGTTTGCGGGCATGAAGCAGTGGGCGGAACTGAATGTGCCTGACACGTTTAGTTTTTTGGCAAAAAATGAAGACGATGCCGCCAGATTTGAACAGGCTGTGTCCTCTGCTGCGTCTAAGGAGGGGATCGGTGTGAATACACCGGAACGAATAACCATGCTGACAATGAAAGTCGTGACGAAGGTATCGGGAAATGTACCACCATTCCGTCAGCCAGAAGAAGCGCATGTGTTGTCTGTCCGTGATTTTAATCATCGTGCGGAACGTCTGGGAACACCAACAATACAGCTTGAATCCGGAGAGATGCTACTGCTTACGCCTTACAGGCAGCTTACTGATCCGGTTTATCCTGTTGATACAGCTATTACATTCACATCCGGTGCAGTTTCAGAAACTGCGAAGCTTAAAGAACAGCGTGCAGGAACGAACCTGAATTTGTTCACATACACGATTGTACTGCCTGATAGTGATTTTGCTGCCTTGCATGCACAAGTGCCGCCTTCATCGCGCCACGTGTACAGCGTGCTGAATGCAGAAAAATGGCAAAAGACGAAACAACTTATGACGCTCGTTCGGAGCGAGCTGCCGCCGTCCTGGCAAAAGGACATTGCTACGCGTATTGAACCGTATTTGGAGGAACGTGATAGTTATGCACTGACTTTATTCCTCGGCGTATTTGTCGCGATCCTGTTCTTTATCGCTGCCGGCAGCATGATTTATTTTCGGTTGTTTACGGAGCTACAGGAAGATCGTGCGCAGAATATGGCGCTCAGCCGCATCGGTATGACGGAAGAAGAATTAAAGCGAATCGCCACAGTCCAGATCGGGATTATTTTCTTCCTTCCGTTTCTCATCGGCAGTATCCATGCTGCATTTGCGCTGAAAACATTGGGTGACATTCTTGCCATCAGTGTGTGGAATTATGGTTTGCTCGTCATTGTAGTGTACTTCGTCATGCAGCTTATTTATTTCCTGTTAAGTCGTCATATGTACTTCAGACAAATACATCGTGCAGGATAAAGAAAGAGAGGAAAAATATATGAAACGCAAATTCGCTTTAGCCGTACTTACTGCTACATTAGCTTCTACCGTTCTTCCGCAAACGTATGCTAATGTGCTGGCCGCACCGTCCAGCGAATCGGCACAGAACAAAAAACAAACTGAACAGGAAACATGGGGAAAATGGGTGCGTAACCATGCACATGGGCTTGATACGATTGAACCTGCTACTGCTGAGAGAAAAGATACGTTCTCTGATTTGAAATTTTTGAAGCAAGCATTGAAGGATAAGCGTATTGTATTGCTTGGAGAGAGCTCGCATGGAACGGCTGAATTTAGTTCAGCTAAAGTTCGTCTCATCCAATTTTTGCATCAGGAGATGGGATATGACGTTATCGCTTTCGAATCCGGGCTTGGTGAAGCTTCTGCCGCCTTTGCACAAGCAGATAGCCAAACATCGCTTGATACGATGAAGCAAGCCATTTATCCGGTTTGGCATACGAAAGAAACGCTTCCGCTGTTCGATTATATTAAGCAGAATACTAATACAGAGCATCCACTTATTTTAACCGGATTTGATATGCAGCCACATCGCACATTTACTCCATTTGCCCGGCAATGGTTTGCCCATATCGATGCAGAACGAGCTACTCAACTGGAACAAACAGAACGACAGCTTGCTCAGCTTTTTCGATTGGAAGCTACCCTAAAGGAATTTAGTGCATCCAAATCAAAGCTGGTGCAGCAGTATAATGAGCTAAAGAAATTCATAAAAGATAACAAGGATGCATTGCAGCGTGTATATCCGGACCGCCCGGAGCTGATAAGCATAGTGGACCGCGTATTTGATTCGCGATTGCGTGCTTTGAACGAATACTTGGAGCCGAACATCCGCCTGTATGAAAATTATCAAAATGGCAAGTATGAGCCGCCGGCATCACTGGAGGAAAATCCGATTTATCTGCGGGATAAAGCGATGGCCGAAGATCTTGCCTGGCTGGCAGAAACGTTGTATCCGGACAAAAAAATTATTGTCTGGGGACATAACTCGCATATCCGCAAGAAAAGCAGCGGGGTGAAAAACGATTTGATATTCGGTGGTGCGCCGAATATGACTGAGCTTCTCCCGGAACGTCTGAAAGAGCAGGCGTATTCGATCGGCTTGTACATGTACCAGGGTGAGAATGCAGATAACTCGCAGGAAAAGCATCCGGTCAAACAGCCGGAAAATCCTGAGAGTCTTGAAATGATTATGAAACAGGCTGATCAGCGGTATGCATTCGCAGATATGGCCCAGGAGAAGCGGAAAAAGGGGACCGAGTGGATGTTCGAGTCCCGACCTGCATTCTACTGGGGAGGGATGTTTGAAGAGCAGTTTGTGCCACGCGAACAATATGAAGGAATTCTCCAGATTGATACAGTGCATGCACCACATTATTTGACGGGCGAATCGGAGAAGAAGCAGGACAAGGAATAAGATACAGCATGCACGTCTGTGCCTTGAAAAAGCATTCATTCCCTATGGGAGTGAGTGCTTTTTTATTTTCAGACTAAAACTAATTAAAAATATATATATTACTTTTTTAAAGTTGATATGGTAAAATAAATAAAGAGAAGATAAACATGGAAAAACAGTTAACTATAAAGTGAGGAGAAAACATATGATTGATTTTATGTCTGTTATAAAAGAAAGACGTTCCGCTACAAAGTTTATTCAAGATGTTGTAATTTCCCAGCAAGAGCTAGATGATATGTTCTCATTAACTAAGTTTGCTCCATCCGCATTTAATTTACAGCATGCACACTATCTTGCTGTTACTGATCCGGCCCGTAAAGAAGAAATATACGAAGCTGCTAACAAGCAGTATAAAGTGAAAACCGCTTCAGCTACTATTTTGGTTTTGGGAGATACGAAGGCATACCAGCAGGTCGGTCGGCTAAATGAAGGTCTTTTGAATCTCGGTGTACTAAATAAGCAAGAATACGATATAACTGTAGAGTCTACTATACAATTTTATGAAAAACGAGGCGAGATTTTTCAGCGGGAAGAGGCGATTCGCAACGCGAGCTTATCGGCTATGCAGTTCATGCTGATTGCGAAAGCTAAAGGGTGGGACACGTGTCCGATGATTGGCTTCGATCCGGAAGCAATACGTAGCTTGTTCAATATTCCCGAGCAGTATATTCCTGTACTTTTAATCACGTTAGGCAAAGAAGATATTTCGAGTCAAAGACCACGGGGATATCGTAAACCGATTAGCGAATTTGTTACATATAACTCTTTTTAAGGCTGGAAAAAAATCCGTTTTTTGATAAAGAAGAACGGATTTTTTGTATTTTTATGGAATGATAATTATCATTAAGTTAAATAAAGTTGCAATGTTGACTTCTTTTGTTGTAACAGTGATAATTACAACGGAAGGGTGGGATGTATGAAAATCAGCAGCCGCTTTACTATAGCCGTACACATTTTATCTTTATTATTCATTGAGAAGAACGGTCATTGTACATCAGAGTGGATTGCGGGAAGCGTTAATACGAACCCGGTAGTGATTCGCAGAATTATCGGACAGTTGAAAAAAGCAGGACTGGTGCATGTGCGTCCGGGGGCCGGCGGAGCTTATCTTTTGAAGAAGTTAGAAGACATTACTCTACTTGATGTGTATCAGGCAGTAGAAGTGGTGGAGGAAGGAGAACTTTTTCATTTCCATGAGCAACCTAACCCTGACTGTTCTGTTGGAGCTAATATTCAATCCGTACTTGAATTGATTTTACGTCGGGCTCAAACGGCAATGGAACGAGTTCTTGCAGAGATAACGATGAGAGAACTCGTGGCGGATTTAGTCAAAAGAATGTAGAAAGAACGTGTAATGGAGGAGAGGCAAAAATGTGACAGTAAAGATTAAGGGATATTCCGATTTTGTATGTTCTTTCTGTACGTTGGACCGGGATAAAAACTAGACATAAAGACTAAAACGGAGATGATGAAAGGATTGAGGTATACATATGAGTAGTCACACAAACAGTTTTGATGCTGCACAGGCGCCTACACGTTCACGAAGGTTATGGATGGCTCTTATACTGGGGGCGTTAACAGCGTTCGGGCCGCTGTCCATTGACATGTATTTGCCTTCGTTACCCGCATTGACCAGTGATTTGAGTACGAGTACATCGTTGGTTCAGATTAGCTTGACAGCCTGTCTGCTGGGCCTTGCGTTCGGACAATTGCTCGTCGGTCCCCTCAGTGATGCACGCGGACGTCGTAAGCCGCTTATTGTCGCTCTTATCATCTATGCTGTTTCATCGTTGTTATGCGCTATCAGCTCTTCTATCTGGGTATTAATTGTCTTGCGTGTTGTTCAAGGGATGTCGGGTGCAGCAGGTATTGTAATTTCCCGTGCTATGGTACGCGATATGTATTCTGGTTCAGAGTTGACGAAGTTTTTCTCTCTTTTGATGTTGGTTAATGGCGTCGCTCCGATACTTGCCCCGATTACAGGTGGATTGCTGCTAGAGGTAACCTCCTGGCGTGGGGTATTCGTTGTACTGAGTATTTTGGGGGCGATCATGCTACTTGGAGCTCTCTTCGGCTTACCTGAGACATTGCCTAGTCAACGTCGCTCAACGGGCGGAATTAAAGGTACTTTATTTACGTTTCGTTCTCTTATTAGTGATCGTGTCTTCATGGGCTATGCATTGTCGCAAGGATTGGTGCTTGCCGCTATGTTCGGCTACATATCAGGCTCCCCGTTCGTTCTGCAGAATATATACGGAGTTTCACCGCAGACATTTAGCATACTTTTTGCGATTAATGGTCTGGGTATTATTATTGCCAGCCAAATCACCGGCCGACTGGCCGGGAAGGTCAGTGAAACGAGGTTGCTTGTCACCGGCCTTGGGCTTGCCGCGCTTGGTGGTATCATATTGCTTGCCATGATTTTAATCGGTGCAGGGCTTTTATCCGTTATGATTCCTTTATTTTTCGTTGTATCAAGTGTCGGTATTGTAACAACAACCGGTTTTTCACTGGCAATGCAAAACCAAGAGCGTTCTGCAGGCAGTGCTTCCGCGCTATTAGGGCTTCTGCCGTTTATTTTTGGAGCGATTGCAGCGCCGCTGGTCGGACTGGGCGGTAGTCATACGGCTGTTCCGATGGGCATCGTCATCGCTGTCTCTGAGGTCGGGGCTATCGTATGTTACGCTCTCATGGTACGTCGCGGATAGGTTTGCTATTTGAGCTGTGGCTTCTGAAATCATACTGGATACCGTGTCGTTTCAGGAGCCACTCTTTCATGCACATAGGATTAAAAGTGTTTTTGTGTACATAGGTCAATCATATAATGGATGAATGATTGTGTTGCTTTTGCGCGCTGCCATCTTGAGGGTAAATGAAAGGCCAGCTTCTTCCCTTTGCGGATGTCGATAGCTTCTAAGAGTAATGGATGCCAATTAGCAGAAACAATATCTAACGCGAAGTATACGGACTGCTCTTTAGGAAAAATATTTTGACATTCCAAGGTATATAGAATTCTACACAATGTACAAACAGCATCTGCCATTACATCATCTATGAGATACAACCAATGGCTTTGAGATTTCTTACGCCAGTATGTGTGCAAATTATACTTCATGGTTTCCACAACATCTGACCAACAAACAGGTATGTTTAGGTGACTGGCTTCGGGACCGTGAATGGAAATACCGTATTGTTTTACTGTCCACCATGTCACTGCGTTATTATCCCAGAAACCCTGTCGAGCTTTCCCGCTGGCGAGATGTACATAAGGGAGAATTTCGTCGTTTGGTTTACCTAAATCCTCTGTTGGAATGTACATGCCATCCATTCTCTTTGCCAGTGAGTTCATCGATGTTAGTTTCTTGTGAATGTTTGTGATTGTAATGATGTCATTTTTTGTTGGACGGCTTCTTAACAAGGTTAAAAAATCAATATCACTTTTGGAAGGTTCATACGCTTGTAGAGCGACGGATCCATACACATAAATACCATGTATTTGAGTGGGCAATGCACTACGTACTAACTGGGTATATTTTTTGAGCAAAACGTCGACTTCGATTGGGATTGTTTTCGAGCTTCTCAAATTACATTACCCCCTACTATTCTTATTCCTTGACGAATAAGACCTTTCCAAAAAGGAGATTCTTCAGGCTCTGTTATGACTACACTTATTCCATTTATGTATGCAAGATAAGCCCATGCTGTCTCACGTGCGTCGGTTTGTTCTACCTGTTCTAATTCCTGCCCCTTTTTAATCATCAAAGATAGAAACTCAATAAATTCTTCGGAAACAGTAAAGATTTCTTTGATTAGTTCAGGGAATCTTTCATGTTGATTGATTACATAATGAATTAGTTTTAGATAGGGTACACGTTTGGATAGTGCTGTAATATGTTGGATTACCATTTTTGTAATTTGTTCAGCTGGGTTATATGTTTCAGGCTCGATATTTATGAAGAGGCTTTTTAGTTCTGTTAACGATTCCAATACAGCGCAATGAAAAAGGTCTTCTTTGCTTGGAAAATAAAGAAGAACAGTGGATGTACTCATACCGGCCTTTTTGGCGATCATAGAAATCGTAGTTTGGGAAAAGCCGTTTACAGGAAAAAGAGAAATTGCTACTTGAATAATATTGTTTCTTTTTTCTTGTCGATACTTCTCATTAATGGTTCTAGCCATATTACCTCCAAAATTAAATAAATGAACATTCATTTATTTAATATATGGTATGTGGAATAAATAGTCAACCTATTAGAAAAGTAACCTATATAAATCACACTTGATATTTTGACAGGGGAGTGTGGTTGGAAAGAGGAGATTCGGAAAAAAGAAGAGGGTGGATGCGCCCTGCGATCCGGCAGAAGAAAAGCCAGCGTGTCTTTTTCCGACCCTGATGGCAGACATCGTGGATACAGGGATAGTGAAGGGCGATAACCCATATATTTTAAAAATCGTTGGGATTCATGCTGCTGGATGCCGCTGTAGGCATGATTTGCTCCATTTCAGCCAGCAGGGTTCAGCAAGCTGATTCGCAATCGAAAAAGAGGCTTCCGGTAATAAAGGAAGCCTCTTTGGATGTTTTTACTTTTATTCACGAGGATTTGTTCTTATTATTTATTGTCAGGATACTGTTCTCGATTTTATTAGCCAAAGAAATAACGCTGTTCATGACCTGATAGGCATATTTTATTTTCGGCAACAGGTAATGGATGCTAACGGCGGTGAACGCGCCAAGAGTAATGCCCGCCAATACATCGCCTGGATAATGTACGCCCACCCAAACACGGGAGAAGGCAATGCCGAGTGCTAGGGCTAACCAGGCCCATCCTACTTTTTTATGAAATAACCAAAAGGAAACGGCAATGACAAACGCTCCTGTAGCATGGTCGCTAGGAAAGGAGGCATTGGCACTATGAGGGATAAGCTGTACGATATCATGTGTGACAAAAGGACGTGGGCGGTAAAAGAAATGGCCGATAATCCTGCTAATCCCAAGCGCTATACAAGCAGAGAACAAAGCTTGCATAACCATATACCGATTTTTTCTAACGCCAGTAAACCAATATAAGAAAACACTTAAATAAAGAATATACTCTCCATATAAGGAGAAGCCTTTCATTAGAAGGCCAAGGGAAGGATAGAAAGGAACCAATTGGTTAATATCTTGAAATAACAATGCATCTGTTTGAGAAAGTTTCATAATTAAATTGTACCTCTACTTAAAGAATATTTCGTAACGGAAGAGTTCTTCTATGTTCGTTTTACGTCTAGAATATCAAGTAAGAACACGAAGGTAGGGATTCCTACGATAAGGCCCCATACACCAAAAAAGTGTTCGGAAAAAATCAAAACAATGAAGGTATAGAACATAGGTAAATTGGTTTTCGATGCCATCAATTTCGGATTAAGCAAATAGGCTTCCAATGAGTGGAGCACGACAACCATCACAAGTACATAAATAACCTTGATGAACCCGCCGATGCTGAAAGCAATGGTACATAGTGGAATCAGGGAAATAATAACCCCTGCGACCGGGATTAGACCAAGGACGAAAATCATGAGCGCGAGTCCGAACAACTGAGGAAAGCCCATAATCCACAGCATGATTGTCGATAAAACACAGTTTGTGAGTGCTATTAGAAATTGTGCTTCAATCACTTTTCCGAAAGTATGAACAAACTTCTTGCCGAAAAATTCGATTTCGTTAAAAAACCATGCAAGTTTACTAGTTTTGAACTTGGCAGTAAATTGGGTGACCTTTGTTTTTTCCAACAGAAAAAACAAACTCAAAATCAGTGCCAGTAGCATGTTTAAGCCCCAATTACTAATTTTAAGCACGAAATCCAAACTTTGCTTTACATAGCCCTCAATATTTACATCGCCTAAGAGAGAAACAACATACTGTACGAGTTCATGATCTTGCTGCTCGTTGTATACACTCTTTGTTAAATTCGTCAATTGCGTGATTTGATGGACAATAGTCGGGAGTGCTTTATATATCCCTATAACAAGAATCAAAATCAAAATTATGTATAAAAATAATAAAACAACCTTTTGATTTACTGGAAATAGCTTGTTTAATTTTTGTGTGGCATAGTTGTATAAGCTATTCATTAGAAAGGTAATCAAAAAGGTTAATAGTATGATATTAAGCATGCTTTTCATACTATATAGGACAAGACAAAGAAACAACAGTATAACTACACGTCTGATACCTTGCTCACGAAAGAGATTCTTGATTTCCATTAGAACGTCCTTTATTTTTTTTAGTTTGAGTGATAGAGATGGCCACTAACTGCCATCTTCATAATTCTATTTTTTATATAACAAAAAATCAAGCAAGGATAAATTTTCTTTTATTAAGCGATAGGCTATTGACAAGCCTATGGAACAGAAGTAGGATGGGTCCTGTATCATAATGAATCTTCGTTAGGTGAGGCTCCTATACAAACATAGGCCACTGCCCAGAAATATCGAAAGATGCCCATGGGTAGAACAGGGATTGTCGGATTAAGGCTTTTCCTAATGTGGCTAAGAGATGATTTCTCTTTACGGTGTATAGTGCTAAAACTCGACTAGGAGGGAACGGAATGTTTTTTTGTGTGCATTCATTAAAACCTCCAGGATATCTGGAGGTTTTTTACTTTTGTAAGGGGGGACTATCTATATGGATGACAGTAGTCGAACGTACGGTTTAAGTTTATATATGTTCTGTAAAGAGGGAGAAGCGCGTTCTTCTTACTTACCATGCTTCGTTTCTTATTCTGCCCGTTGCTGGAATGAGTGTATATAAGCATGTGTATTTGACGTACAGCGCCCCTCTCTGTTACAGGGAGGGCCTTTTTATGCCCTTTTTTAGTTATGGAAAAAATTTCTTATATAAAATAAAGGTTGTGTATGTATGGTTAAGAAGCTTAAAAGGCTCGATATTCCTATATTAGTGCTCATTACTTGTCTGTTTTTTATTAGTACTGCTGCTATTTATAGCGCAACAAAAAATACGCATTATGTTGGATTACATATAAACAATATCGTTATGTTTGTTATGTTCTTTGTTGTGATGGTCGTTGTTGCAGTCAGCGATTATCGAACATACACAAACAATTATTCGTATCTTTTGTACGGAATAGGGTTGTTGCTCCTTATTTCTGTTTTGCTTTTCGGGGAAACAATTAACGGATCGAAACGCTGGGTGGGCTTTGGGCCGATGAAATTCCAACCATCTGAATTATTTAAATTATTTTTAATTCTCGTTATAGCCAAAGTGCTGGCAAGGAGAGAAGGGGAATCTTTAGAGTTGCTGCGCGATGTGGGAAGCGTTGGTATTATAACGATTATCCCCTTTTTGCTTGTATTGAAACAGCCGGATTTAGGAACATCCATCGTATTTCTCTGTATCGGTGCCGGTATGCTCTGGGTAGGAAATATACGGTTTTCGCATGTAGTTTTAGGTGGTGCCGCTTTTATGAGTGCAGTTGTGTCCCTTATTAGCCTGTACTTTATTAATTTTGATGCTTTCTCCAAGGTGATTAAAGGCCATCAGCTCCAGCGAATTCAAACATTTCTCGATCCGACAAGCGATCCGGATAGCGGATGGCATGTGCTTAATTCTCAAACTGCAATTGGCTCAGGGAAGCTGCTGGGACACGGTTTTACGAACGGAACTTATGTTCAGAGCGGCTTTATTCCGTACGCATATTCCGATTCGATTTATGTTGTAATCGGAGAAGAGTTTGGCCTTTTAGGGTCAATGCTCCTGCTGCTCCTTTACTTTTTATTAATTTATCGTATGGTAAATATCGCTCTAGATTGTAAGGAATTATCTGGTGTATACATTATCGCCGGGGTGATTGCGATGCTTGTGCTACAGATTTTCGAAAACATCGCCATGCACGTAGGGATTATGCCGCTAACCGGAATTTCATTGCCGTTTATTAGCTACGGAGGCAGTTCGTTATTGATTAATATGATAGCCATCGGTCTTGTATTAAGCGTACGGGTACATCAATCCAAGTTTACGTTCATTGACGAATGAATAGATTTTTAGTGCTTTTACAGCCTTTTTTGTTATAATAATAAATGAGTAATAATTATAAATAAGGAGGGCTTTAGATTATGTATGATATTGCCATTATAGGAGCCGGTCCGTCAGGCGCAAGCGCTGCACTTTTTTCTGCAAAGGCTGGAAAGAAAACGCTCTTGTTGGATAGTGATCAAAGCATTACGAAAAAAGCATGGATCGAAAATCATTATGGTGTCATGGAAATTACAGGCCCGGACCTTGTAGATATAGGAAAAAAACAGGCTGAAAAATTCGGAGCGGAATTAGTTCAGGGTAAGGCTGCAAGTATCCAGAAAACAGATCAGGGCTTCCGTATCGAAACAGACAATGGTGAATTCGAAGCGAAACATGTTGTCTTTGCTACTGGGTTGTTCGTTGACCTGGCCGAGAAAGCTGGTGTAAAAACAAAGCCCGGAACGGAGCCTCGAATCAAAACGGTACTTGATGCAGACCAGAACGGAAAAACAAATGTGGACGGAATCTGGGCTGCAGGTACTTGCGCAGGCGTGAGCGTGCATACGATTATTACGGCAGGTGATGGTGCGAAAGTGGCCATTAACATTATTAGTGAATTAAATGGTGAAAGATACGTTGATCACGATGTGCTTAAATAAGTAAAATGTAAAAGGGTGCTGAAAAGCATCCTTTTTTCTTCCGATCGTATACTAAACGTTGCTTTTGCAGCAGTCATACATAAGAGTGGCTTGGCGGTTGCTTGCCTGATAGCTTGGCACCTGCCAAGTTTTTTTATTTTAATAAAAAACGGTTGACTTATACATTAGGGGGGTATAGTATAAAGGGGAGATAACAATTTGCAAAGAAAGAGTTAGTTTAAGTATAGAACAATTTTTTTTAAGGATACCTTATACAATACAGGGGTATTCTATAGTTGGAACGAACGGGATGTTTGTCTAACTATTAATGGGCAGTAAAACCCCTACTGATGGAAAAATTACTTTATACTATACAAGGGTATAGTTTTGGAGGCGATGAAAATGTCTGATACGAAGCAGACTACTCTTCAAATCAGCGGGATGACCTGTGCAGCGTGTGCAAGCCGTATCGAGAAAGGACTAAACAAGCTGGAAGGCGTAACAGAGGCGAACGTAAATTTTGCGTTGGAGAAAGCAACGGTTACGTACCAGCCGGATAAAGTATCTTCCGCGCAGATGGAAGAGCGGATTGAAAAATTAGGATACAGCATGGTGAAAGAGCAGATTGATTTGCAGCTGACAGGTATGACGTGTGCAGCATGTGCAAACCGGATCGAGAAGGGCTTAAGTAAAATGCCGGGCGTGGCATCGGCCAGCGTAAATTTTGCTTTAGAAACCGCGCACGTAGAGTACAATCCTTCGGAAGTGTCGGCTGATGACATGATACGCAAAGTGGAGAAGCTCGGATATGGAGCAAGCGCAAAAGACGAACAGACAACGGAAAATGCGGACCATCGTCAGAAAGAAATCAAGCGACAAAAACAAAAGTTTATTGTGTCGGCGATTCTTTCCTTGCCGCTGTTATGGTCAATGGTTGGACATTTCTCCTTTACATCATGGATTTGGGTGCCGGATTTATTTATGAACCCATGGTTTCAGCTTATACTCGCAACACCTGTTCAGTTTATTATCGGTGGTCAATTTTATATTGGTGCCTATAAAGCTTTGCGAAATAAGAGTGCTAATATGGATGTGCTTGTTGCGCTCGGGACGTCGGCAGCGTACTTCTACAGTTTATATTTAACGCTCAAGTCGGTCGGCTCTTCTCATCACATGGTGGAGATGTATTATGAAACGAGTGCAGTGCTCATCACGCTTATTTTACTGGGAAAATTATTTGAAGCGTTGGCAAAGGGGCGGACCTCGGAAGCGATAAAAACACTCATGGGACTTCAGGCAAAGATGGCTCTTGTTATTCGGGCCGGGGAAGAGACGATGATTCCGGTAGAAGAAGTAGTGGTTGGTGATACGATTGTCGTACGGCCCGGAGAAAAGATACCGGTCGATGGGGAAATTATTGAAGGTCGCTCTTCTGTAGATGAATCCATGCTGACAGGGGAGAGTATTCCAGTAGAGAAGCAAGTGGGCGCACATGTTTTTGGCGCCACATTGAACAAAAATGGGGCATTAAAAATAAAGGCAACTAAAATCGGTAAGGAAACGGCTCTGGCACAAATCATCAGAGTCGTCGAAGAAGCACAAGGCTCGAAGGCGCCTATTCAACGAATCGCAGACAAAATTTCAGGTGTTTTCGTACCGATTGTCGTCGGTATTGCATTGGTTGTGTTTTTCATCTGGTACTTCTGGGTGACGCCGGGTGATTTCGCAAGTGCGCTGGAAAAACTTATCGCTGTACTCGTTATTGCATGCCCTTGCGCCCTAGGCTTAGCGACCCCGACGTCGATTATGGCAGGTTCCGGTCGGGCAGCGGAAGCGGGCGTTCTATTCAAAGGCGGCGAGCACTTAGAAGCGACGCATCGGATCGATACGGTTGTTCTGGATAAAACGGGCACGGTGACGAAAGGAAAGCCTGAGTTGACAGATGTCATCGTAGAAGGAATGGAAGAAGCAGAGTTCCTTCGTCTCGTAGGTAGTGCGGAGAAGAATTCCGAGCATCCGCTGGCGGAAGCGATTGTCAACGACATTCAAGAAAAAGAAATACCGATTCCTGCATCGGATACGTTCGAGGCTATTCCGGGGTATGGCATCCATACCGTTATTGAAGGAAAGCAAGTCGTTATCGGAACCCGCAGATTGATGGAACGATATAACATTAATGCAACACATGCTTTTGCACAGATGGATGAATTAGAAAGAAAAGGGAGAACAGCCATGCTGGTTGCAATTGAAGGCCGCTATTCCGGGATTGTGGCAGTAGCTGATACGATTAAAGAAACATCCAAAGAAGCGATCGCGCGCTTGAAGCAGATGGATATTGAGGTCATTATGATTACCGGTGATAACAGGCGTACAGCGGAAGCGATTGCATCTGAAGTAGGGATCGACCGTGTTCTTGCCGAAGTATTACCTGAAGGAAAAGCAGAAGAGGTTAAGAAGCTACAGAACGATGGAAGAAAGGTCGCCATGGCCGGAGACGGCATTAACGATGCTCCAGCTCTGGCTGTGGCGGATATTGGCATCGCTATGGGGACCGGCACGGATGTAGCAATGGAAGCCGGAGATATTACACTCATGCGCGGAGATCTGAACAGTATTGCCGATGCCGTATATATGAGTCATCGCACAATGGCGAACATTAAGCAGAACTTGTTCTGGGCCCTTGCATACAATTCGCTCGGGATTCCGATTGCTGCCGCGGGATTTCTGGCGCCGTGGGTGGCTGGAGCAGCGATGGCGCTAAGTTCGGTATCTGTTGTGCTGAATGCGTTGCGTTTGCAGCGAGTGAAGTTATAAAGTAAGCGGGTACTGCCTGTTGCACCAGGATAAAGGTTGAAGAGACCTAGCGAGGAGGTGAAACGATGGAACCGGGTATCGAACAATCAGGAGGTGGCGTGGAGGCTCACGAAGGATGTGAGCGAACGAGCCATCACTCCGATAAAATGAAAAGCAACCTTACCACTCGGCTGAACCGTATTGAGGGACAGATTCGGGGGATTAAAGGTATGGTGGAAAAAGATGTGTACTGTGATGACATTCTGAATCAAATCGCAGCAGTACAGTCTGCCTTGAATGGAGTTGGTCGTCTGCTGCTCGAAGGGCATATGAAAAGCTGCGTTATTGAACGCATTCAAGAAGGCGACCATGACGTGATTGATGAATTGTTGAAGACAATGAATAAACTAATGAAATGAGGGGGATACGTATGCAAAACGTAACATTGAAAGTGGAAGGCATGTCATGCAATCATTGTGTAAAAGCAGTAGAAGGCGCGCTTGAAGAAATCGGTGCTTCCGGAAAAGTAAACCTTGCCGAGAAGACGGTACATGTAGAATATGATGAAAGCAAATTGTCTCTTGAGTCCATTAAAGAAGCGATTGAAGAGCAAGGGTATGATGTAGTATAAAAACAGTGGTTCATCTATAGGAGAGCCGTGCTGCCGGGATGTCCCGGCAGCTTTTTTAAATGAAAAAGTGCATCCAATTGAACCGCGATTGCGCCGACATTTGTGAAGCGTATACAGAAGAGTGCGTCAAGCATAGTCATGATCATTGTCAACGATGTGCGCAAGTCTGCCGAAAGTGTGCGGAAGCTTACCGGAAAATGGCCGCATAATTTACTGTTACTAATGAAAAAGCTCCTTTGCGGCTTTCGGCCGCAGGAGCTTTTTAGCTATGCTGCAACTATCTTCACATTTTCTTCAAGAATTTTTGATGTAATGATATATGTGTAACTTTTAACAACAAAAAGAGGGGCGAGGAACTGCAATGGAGGAAACGGGAGTCATACTGATTGTAGATGACGAAAAGCCGATGCGGCATTTACTTTCATTGTATTTGCGCCATGCTGGCTACACTGTAGAGGAGGCAGCTTCCGGTCCAGAAGCACTGGCTGCCGTTCAGGACAAGACGTATACACTGATCCTGCTTGATATTATGATGCCGGAGATGTCTGGCTGGGAAGTATGTGAACGTGTACGAAAAATTTCGGACATACCCGTTATCATGCTGACGGCCAGAGACGAAATCAGCGATAAAGTGAAAGGCTTAAACATCGGGGCGGATGACTACATAACGAAACCATTCGAGAAAGAGGAGATGCTTGCAAGGGTGCGTGCATTATTAAGGCGAAAAGAAATGTACGAAGGCAAAGCGGAACGAAAAGACAAATCTATGCTGACATACAAAGGCATTGTGATAGACAGTGAAACGTATGAAGCATTTTATGGACAGAACGTACTCTCCCTTACCCGTAAGGAATACGAATTATTGAATGTATTACTGAAACATCCCGGGCAGGTATTCAGCCGTGATCACTTGCTGGCCCTTGTATGGGTTAATCAAAATATTGAAGATTATCGCACCGTGGATACGCATATCAAAAACCTGCGTGAGAAGCTAAGAGTAGCTGGTGCGCCAGCCCATGAAATCATCAAAACTGTATGGGGAGTCGGATACAAAATCCAATGAAAATAAACGCTATCCTACAAGCCGTTCGGAACCGTGTGACGATTAAGCTTGGTCTTTTGTTGGTGTCCGTTTTTTTACTGATTATTTTTTTAATCGGTCACCTTCTGTACTCTCTTTTTCTTTCTTTTTACCTTTCGCATATTAAAGAAGAGCTGATTCAACGTGCCCAGAGCCATGCCAATGTGCTGAGCGATCATTTTGAGTCGCTCACCATTAATCATGTCATTCGTATGGAGAAGAACTCGAACCAGATGGTGGTTATTCTAGATCAACAACGCCGTGTCATTGCTAGTTCGGAAACGGTCACGCCGTTGCACAGACAATATTTGTCCCGGGCTGATATGAAAAAGCAGGAAGAGACGGCGATCGAACAGGATTGGGACACAAAACCGTTCCTTGTCTTTGAATCGCCGATCCATCAGGACGGCAGGATTGTGGGAACGGTTATGATGTTCAATTCGACGACTCCAATTCGACAAGCTGTTGATATATTGCGAGGAATGCTTGTTATTGCAGGGATTGTTGCTGTTGTCATCGTCGCGGGCGTTTCGTTTATCATCTCACGAATGATCGTTCGTCCCCTGCTTACGATGAAAAAAGCTACAGGTAATATTGCGCTTGGTAATTACGTAACTAAAGTGGATGTACAGGGGGGAGACGAGATAGCCCAGTTGGCTGCGTCCATCAACCATATGTCAGAGCAGATACGATTTTACCAGAAGCAACGCAATGAATTCTTAGCTGATATCGGCCATGAGCTACGCACACCGCTAACCTATCTAAAAGGCTATTCAGAGATTTTAATGCAGTCGCATGGTAGCAGCGAACACGTGGAATATGCAAAAACCATCTATGAGCAGAGCAGTCGTCTGCAGCGCTTAGTGCAAGATCTCTTCGATCTCGCACGAATGGAACAAGGCACATTTTCATTTCAAATGGAGTGTCTTTCATTGGAAGAAAGCGTAATCGAGGCACTTTCCCTGGCGGAAATTTCAATGGATGAAAAGGGGATTTATTTAGAGTACACTCCTCCTCCTTCTTCCTTATGCATTATGGGAGATCGGCAGCGTATCGGACAGGTTCTGCTTAATATTTTGGAGAATGCCAGAAGATATATTTCGGCTGGAAGCACAGTATTTGTAACGATAGAGCGAGAAGAAGAATACGCAAGCATTAAGATCAGGGATACAGGTCCGGGCATTCCAGAAGAGGATATTCCTTACATTACAGAAAGGCTTTATAGGGTAGAGAAGTCGCGTTCCCAGTCTACTGGAGGTTCCGGATTGGGACTTGCGATTAGTAAAGAAATCATTGAAAAGCATAACGGAAGGTTGATAATACAGAGCAAACAGGGGGAAGGGACGGAATTTTGCATTACACTGCCCCTGAAGTAGCGAATCGTATACACTTTATGCAAAACGATCTGAATAATAATAGCAGGATGCCCTCTTTGAAGAAGGCATCCTGTTTATGTTTTCTGTAATAAAGAAAACTACTCTATATTCTCCAGAAATTTGCCTTTGGCTCCCCAGATGAATACACCGATTATTGAGGCCGCTACGACAAGAATGGGGGCATACGTAATTAAGAATTGTTCCATAATATATTCCTCCTTATATTTCGCCCTTTACATATTTTTTGTTGAATAAAAACAGCCGCATAAGTAGATACAGAGAAGGCAGCAACAGCAATAAACCGGCAATAAAAGCGATGATAAGCGCAATGGCCATTGTTGGATTCGTAAATCCGTCATAAATGGTCAGATGCGGATACAGCAGATATGGATAGTGAGAGAATCCATACCCGAAAAAGGCGAACCCATACTGTAGTGTCACCAGTACAAAGGCTGTCCCGTACCGCTTTTTCTTATAAATCAGATAGACGGCCCCTGCAAAAAACAAAGTGGATAGCGCGAATACCCATCCGATATCGAGCATCCTGTCGAAGTGAACCGGATTGTGTTCTCTGAGTGTAAACACCACAGCAAATGCTGCCAGGATGGAAGGAAAGCTCCATAAGAGTGAATACACCCTGAGCAGGCGGGTAGCTTTCCCGTCTCCAGCCGCATGTGCATAATATGTCAGGAAGCTTGCTGAGATGAATAATACACTCACAATGGCAAGCAGTACGACACCCCATGAATACGGGCTGCGCAGCAGCTCCCCGTATAATAAGATAATACGGTTGTCCTGCATATCGATGAATCCGCCTTCAGATATCGTCAGTACGGTCGTGAATGAAGCGGGAATGAATATACCAGTCATTCCGTAAAGAAATGCATACCACTTATTATCTTTGACCCCATACGTACCAAAGGCGTAATATGAGCCCCGGATGGCCAGCAGAATAATGGAGATGCTGGCCGGAACGAGTAGAGCTGTTCCGTAGTAGTAGGCGGTTTTCGGGAAGAAGCCAACAATTCCTACGAAGAAAAAGACAAGGAATACATTCGTTACTTCCCATACGGGCGATAAGTATCGCTGAATGATTTTGTGAATTACATGTTTCTTGCCGGCCCAATCACTGTATGTGCTAAAAAATCCTGCACCAAAGTCAATTGAGCCAATGATGACATAGCCGAATAAAAAGAGCCATAGTACGGAAATGCCTACAAGTTCAAGTGTCATAGGTCTACCTCCCGCGTGCTGTTCATTCGTTCAACTTCCTGCTCTACAGGATTATTTTTAAACATTTTGCGCAGCACTATCGTACTTACGATGGCAAGCAAAGCATAGAGAATGATAAAACAAATGAGCAAAATATCTACATAGTCGGCTGTTGTCGCCCCTGCCGATGTTTTCATATATCCCCGTAGTATCCACGGTTGCCGCCCCACTTCTGCGAAAATCCATCCGAACTCAATCGCCAGCAGTGCGAGAGGACCGGAGAGCGCAACAGTTACGAGCAAAGGTTTACGGTACGGAGTTGATTTCTTGCGTTTATGCAGTATGACATAGATGAACGCAACAACGGTTAACAGAACACCGATGCTGACCATTAAGTCAAACAAGTAGTGAATATACAACGGCGGCAACTCGTCCGCTGGAAATTCATTCAATCCAATGACTTCCGCGTTCGGATTATTATGAGCGAGAATGCTTAAACCATACGGTATGGTGATACCGTTTTTAACTTCATTATTTTCATCCAGTGTGCCGAACAGAACAAGAGGAACTTTTTCCGATGTTTCAAAATGCCATTCGGCGGCAGCGAGCTTCTCAGGTTGATATTCGGCAAGGAACTTCCCAGAGAAGTCGCCGATAATTGCTGTCGCCAATGAGAAGACTAGGGCCGAGACGAGCGTGATATGCAACGCTTTCTTATGGTAGACATGTGTACTACCGCGAAGAATGCGATAAGCGGCAATAGATGCTAGCACGAACGCCGATGTCATGTAAGCGGAAGCCAGTACGTGCCCGACCTTGGTCGGCATAGCTGGATTAAACATAGCAACTAGCGGCTGAATGCTAACGATGACTCCGTCTTTTAGTTCAAAGCCTTGCGGCGTATTCATAAACGCATTGACGATCGTAATGAAAAGCGCAGACATGGAAGAACCAATAACCACCGGAATTAATAGAAGAAAATGCTTCATTTGATTTTTGAAGCGATCCCATGTATACAGGTAAATTCCGAGGAAAATCGCTTCAAAAAAGAAAGCAAACGTTTCAAGAAACAGCGGCAAACTGATAACCTGACCAGCCAGCTCCATGAAGTTCGGCCACAGCAAGCTGAGTTGCAGACCAATGGCCGTTCCTGTTACGACTCCAACCGCAACCGTAATAACGAATCCTCTGGTCCAGCGGCGCGCCAATAAAATATAGTGTGGATCATTTTTCTTAATACCGATCCATTGAGCGAGAGCGATCAGCAGTGGAACGCCGACCCCGATTGTTGCAAACAGGATATGAAAAGCGAGTGTTACTTCTGTCAGTATTCGGCTGTATAGCACAGCATTATAAGTAAACAACGTATTCTTCCCTCCTTCCTACCGGAACAGTCGGCTTATAAGAGAAAGAAACATCACGACAGCCACCGTTACGGAAGCGATGAGTAAATATTTTTCTTGCTTTTGAATCATGAGGACTCCTCCTTTACCCCCTGGGGTTACAACTATATTGTACAAAACAAGTAAGGGAGAATTGTGTGGAAAGGGTGGCGACTTTTCGAAGGTTATGTTGCCATTGTGTGAATGTTGTTTTTTATTGTAAATAGTCACTTTTTCGCCATATTGTAGCGTCATAACGATTAAAAAAGCACAAACTTGTTCGCAAAAGTGCTTGTTTTTGATAATTCACCACAATTTTTTGATATTCATTCCGTATTTTACATTCATTATTAAGACATCAACATAAGTCTACTTTTTTGAAGGAGATGGACAATTATGAAGAAGAAATTGCTGAAAGGTCTGATGTGGTCTGTAGCGGTTATCTTTATAGTAGCTGCTGTTTTGTCCTTAGTAGAAGGACAAGGTATGTATATGAGACCTTATCATGGACATTACATGGGGCCGGGAGGATATTATGGCCAATCCTATTTTATAGTTGGATACAGGCCGATAGGGTTAGAGCTTCTCCATCTTATAGGTAATCTTCTATCTATTGCCTTCTGGATGGCTGCTATTATTCTCTTTATCGGATGGCTAAACTCGTATCGCCCTTCGAGTCATTCGATAATGGAAGCATCTCGTTCCTATCATGCGCATAGACAAAGTTCGCATCATGTCGATTTCTTAGATGAGTGGGAAAAAAATCAACAAAAACATAAGGAGGAGCAGTAATATGAGAATTTTTAAAAGAATGAAGGATATAGCTATTGCTGAAATTAATGGGGTACTTGATAAGACGGAAGATCCCATCAACATGTTGAACTACTATGTACAAGAACTAGACGAGGAGATTCTCAAAGGACAACAGGCGCTTGCAAATCAAATATTTGTTGAGAAAAAACAAAAATTGCTACTACGTGAAATGGAAGAACTGATCGCCAAAAGGGACCGCCAGGCAAAACTCGCTGTAGAGCGAGGCGAGGAACAAATCGCAAAAGTAGCTCTGCAAGAAAAACTCATTCATGAAAAAAAGCTGAGCCTTTATCGAGAGCAATATGAAATAATTACAAATCAGACAATCATGCTGCACCAAAAGGTAAATGAGCTTAAAGACAAGGTTAATGAATTAAAACACAGAAGAATTCTCTTGCTTTCAAGGGCGAATGTAGCTTACTCATATAAACAGATGAACAATACAATGATTTCATTCGATACAGATAAAACGGCAAATGGCTTTGCTCGTGCGGAAGAGCGAATTTTACTTATGGAAGCAGAGGCAGAAGCAAGCAGTTATTTATCTCGGCCATCACAAGCCCTTCCTGCCCATTCAATTCACGCTACGATGGAAGAAGAAGTACAAAGAGAGCTTGAGAAATTAAAAGAAACAATAAGGTAGAATATAACCATTGTTTTTACAGCCGACCTGGTTCTATCCAGGCCGGTTATTTTTACTTTGTACTTGGAAGGCATCTCACCTTTTCTGTGCTGGAGAAGCTGGAGCATTTACTTTTTTATCCTTCTCAAAATATATGTCTGTAATCACATCTGCTAAGGCTGATATTGTATTATTTACTTCTTCTTGTGTATTGTCAATTCCACCTACTTCAATGAGTACGCTATTTGGTGAAAGAGATTGATTATATTCACCATTGTCTCCACGACTTCCTTTTCCTAATACACCCTTGGATATTTTTGGATATCCTTTATTAAGTCTATAGTGAAGGTCTTTTGCAAGGGCAGAATTATTTTTCCAGTCCTGATTTTTTAGCCCAATAATAAAGGACATTCTTGCATAAGATTTTCCATTAATCGTGGCGGTTGTTAAGCTTTTTTTAGTAGCATCTATATGAAGATCAAAAATATATTCAATATCTTTGTGCTGTTTTAATGCTGCTTTTACTGTTTTATTAGACATAGCATAGGAAAAGGCATACGGCTTTTCTCTTTTTTTAAGCATTTCTTGGTGATCTGTACCATCAACAATAGTCTTGACTCCTCTTCTTTCCAGCTCTTTTCCAAGCCTTTTGCTTACCAGTGTTATATTACTTTTAGAATCTTTCACATTTGGTTCTTTTGCTAGGTATGTCCAGGATTCTGTGTTATGTGTAGTGTAGATAAATACTTTTCCTTTCTTTACGGGTTCATCAGCATTTTTTGTACTTTCTTCCTGTGGATTTTTTACGATTTCTTTTTCCGTAGGTAAAGGAGGAGTTTCTAAAGAAATGGGTGATTCTGCCCTAAATTTATTAGCATCCATGTTTGCTGTTAAATCTACACCTTCAAAAAGGCTTAGTCCTGGTAATTCATGTTCTACAAGGCTTAGTTGATCATCTACATGAATATCTGTCATTGTTTTTAAAGAAAAGGAAAATACTTTTTCTAAAGATACAGGTTCTTCTTCTCTTATTGTGGAATAGGGTATTTCAAAACTTATTGCTTGTTTCAGAACATCTACAGACATATCTGCTGTAAATTCCTCTACGTAAGAAATGTCGGTTTTTAATGTGCAGATAAACCCGATTAAAATAAATAGGAGACTTGTACACAAAGAAAGAAATAGAAAGCTTCGTATATAACCGTCTAGATTAAAGAGGAAAGTTTTATTTTTCAATAAGATGACTTCCCTTCTGAGAATATCCTCTTATCAAACTATGTACAAGCAAAAAGGAATATGTCAAGGGTGTTGATTATCCAGTACGATCCAGAGTGAATCGTCACCACACTGTGCCCCAAACGGCGTCGGTTTGTCTCCCGTTGTGGTGGTTTTTTCCTCTTGGAACAATCAACACCCTTGGTATCCATAGATGGATAGAAAAGAATGGTGCGTTCGGCATCGACCGGCAACTGTACGATTTTAGGATTTACCCAGAAGCAGCGAAAGAAAAACACTATCCTTTGCGTTATTTTAGAGAAAGGATAGTATTTTTTGCTTTGCTGGTATCGAAAAGTTTTAACTGAATGAGCATATAGTGTTGCTACTATTAATTGAATTATTTTGAAAAAAAGGTAAAATATGATTTGGATACCACTTCGATAAAAAATAAGCAGAAAACTGTGATCTTACTTTATTATTACTACCAAGACAAAAAGTTACTAGCCCGATTTGTTATGGAGGAGGAGGGCTTGGAATTTGAAAAGTTTTCTATTATATCATCGAATGTAAGAGTGCCTTAATAAAGATAGTACCTAATTTTTGAGGATTAACTAAGCTAAGAATTGTGTTACATAACCCATGTTGTATTGTATAGCTTAACGTGGTAAATCCGTATTTATATAAATTACACTTGATAGTTTGACAGGGTAGCGTGGTTGGAAGGAGGCGATTCAGAAAAAGAAGAGGTCTCTCACCACAAGAATATGTAAATTTATAAAGTGAGATGTATATAAATGAAAACTGAATTTCGATAATCTATCTAAATTACAATAATGGATATAGGATGGGGGCAGAGAATAATAGTGATTGATGATAAGGGAAAAATGTGGGGAAAGATAAATCCAATTGATGTATTATTCTTCATTTTTATCCTTTCTGGTATCGTAGCTGTTGGTGCGAAAGTGATGCAACCTGAAGCAATACAGTCAGCAAAGAAAGAGGTTGTGTACAGTTTGTATAATAGCGCTGAATACACGTTTATTGTTAAACGGATTAAGCAAGGGGATATTGTAAAAAACAAAGAGAACGGAGAAATAATGGGGGAAGTCATGTCCGTAGAGTTAAAGCCTGGTAAAAGCATAACAATAAAAGAGGATGGAACGATGAGAATAAGCACAGTCCCGAATAAATCATCTGCCGTTATTACCTTGAAAACGAAAGCAAATGTAAAGGGCGCAGAGTTGGAAAAAGGAACTGTTCCTTTGCTTATTGGCTCAAGGGTAGAGATAAAGGGTCCAAGCTATCTACTTGAGACAGTTATTAATTATGTCTCTTTCGAAAAATAAAGTGCGATTAAGGTGGAAAGCTTATGCGAAAAATAGTTGTTTTTTTAATCGCAATTGTGTTGATTTCATGTAAACATGAGCAGAGTCCTACTAACAACTGGAGTTCAACAAAACAGCAGGACAAAACAGGTTATCCTCTTGAAATGGCAATGAGGAGTGGGGATGTAGTTGGGGTTCATGGACAAGTGTTTAACTTAGAAAAGCTGGAAGTTTTTATGTTAAACGTACAAAAAAAGAAAGATTCAAATGTGAAGATAGTACAATATACGATAGAAGGAGATCCAATTTTCCGCGAGCTTGATTACGAGGGGGGCAGGATTCATATTGTTATCGATAATGCTGCTGACAAATTTACTGGTACAGGAAAAGGGAAAAGTAAGGTTACCTGTTCACAAATCAAGAAAGAAACTAGCAGAGAAAAAGCGGAAACACGTTATTTTCTAGATGGATGTAATGGTGAGTCGGTGGAAGTTCTGTCTACATATAAAAAACCAGCAAGGTAAGCCCTGCTGGTTTTTATCTGTAACGGCAAAATAAGTTTTGGATAATTTTTCCGAGGGGTATAGTTGATATAGGATAAGGACAAAGGAGAAGAGTGATTGATTTACCATTCTGTGTGCTTTCCATCTTGCGGAGATTTTCCGTCAGGACAACTAATACTTGACTGCTTGATAATAGCCAAGTTTTAAGATTAAGCATGGATCCAGTTTCTTTTATAAAAGAATGTGGCCAATAAAGTCAACATAAGAAGCACATTTGTAGCAATACCTATATAGGCACTATATAGCAATAGCTGAGGGTGTGGATTGCTGATTGTATTTTTTAAAATAAGAATCCAAATAAATAGGTAAAAGGCAAGAGCAGAAGTAGTAATCGCCATTTTATGTCCGTTATTTGTTTTGAATTTTAAAATGATATAGGCTGCTGATAAAATAAATATCCATACCGAAAAATAAAGAAAATCATCAAATTCTTCTTTGCTTACGACAATAGGGATATCGGCACCTAGCATCGTTTCAAAGAAAATTTGTATAAGCAAAGTACAGAGTAAGAATATGAGGAATATCCAATCGATTACGGAACTAATATGATTTTTCAAGACCATCCCTCTCTTTTTTTCCTTATTTTAGCATGAAGTGTAAGGAGAAAAATACGTATCTGGGAGATGAGGTAACATAAAAATAATGAACGGAGGAATGATAACTTGAAACGTCAGCAAACGCTTCTTATAATGTGTGCGTTAACCGTACTTCTTTTTATAGGAACGATTATATATGGTGTGACACGGGACAACGACCCATATAAATATTTTACCGGTTTAGGTAGTAAGATTGCTGTTTCACCTAATGATGAAAAGGTGGCTTTTTCTTATTTTGTTGACGGAAAAGAAGCCATTTATAGCGCAAATGTTGATGGAACTAATGTTAAGAGATTAACTGAGTCAAGTGAAGAACGTTATCATGCCCCCTATTACTCCTATGATGGTGCAAAATTGCTGTACTTGGCTGAAAATGCAGAAGGAATTCAAACGCTTTATGTTGCCAACAGTGATGGAAGTAATCGGAAACAGATGACGAAGAAAGACCGTCATGTTACCGAAGCAGTCTTCTCGTCCACGAATAATACCATTTACTATGTTGGAATTCCTGCTGAGGACTTTAAAAAAGCAGAGGGAGAGACAAAGGAAGGCTTTGATTTGTTTTCGATTGAGAGTGACGGAGGGAAGGAGAAGCAATTAACGGATAAAAATCACTTTACTATGAGCGCACTTTCTGTTTCCCCTGACGGTCAGCAGGTGTTTTATGGTATATTCCATGAAGGCAAGGAACAAATCTATTCTTTTTCGCTTGAAGATGGCATAGAAAGAGAATCAGAGATATCAAAAAAATTACCTGGCGATATGTCTACTTATTCGTCTCGATTGTCAATGGATGGAAGCCGTATGGCATTTACTACTGTCTCCGAAGAATCAAAAAAAAGTTCACTTTTTGAGTATGATTTGTTTTTAGCTGATATGAAAACTGGCGAAACAAAAAGGTTGACGGATCTTAACGCTTCTGTTGCCTCTCCCGCGTTTTTTCATCATGAAAACAAAATAGCGTTTCTAGAAAACGTTAATTGGGCAAGCAAGCCAGAGCAATTTCGCTTAAGGAGCGTTAATATTGATACTAAGGAATTAGCAATCATACATGTGGATGTTCCACATTCGGAAAACAGCCATCAGCTTATAAAAATAGTAGATCGAATCGTAAGCGGCACTACGCTCGGGGTGCTATACACGATCCTGCTTGGATTGTTGACTATGTATTTTCATTCAGGAAAAATCTATTTACCTGCAAAAATCAGCCTTGGTATTGCCGGTTTTACATTCCTCGCAAGTATCGTAACAGTAGGTGTATTCAGTCCGTGGTATGGCATAGGAATAGGAATGTTAGCAGCAAATCTATTTGTCTGTACTCTTGTTGTATTTATTTTTGCCTTTATATTAAAACGTGTTAAAAAATAAGCTTGAATATAAAACAGCCGAATCCAAACGGATTTGCAAGCAACAGAATGCAATAAGGTTCAATTTATTCTATAATAATGAGATTAAAAGCATGATTAATTTGGATGTCGGGGAGGTGGTTAAGAATGGTAGCTGAGATTAGATTGCCAGATTCTGCAACGTCTCATGCAAAGCCTGGTATTGGAGGCGATACTTTGCATGGGGTGGACTTTAATCTAAAATAAAATCGCCCAAGTAAGCATATATCATTTCTAATACGGTTGGCTTTGCACCTTATTTTTATTTTTGAAAAAAGAATAAGGGGCTGGCAGAAATGAAATATGTAAAAGCAACCACTATTTTACCTGAAGAGCTAGTATTAGAAATCCAAAAGTATGTTCAAGGAAAAACCATTTATATTCCTAAACAAAAAACGACATATCAAAAATGGGGTACACTTTCTGGAGGAAGAAAATTGATTGATGACAGAAATGTCTCCATTAAAAATGCTTTTAAAAATGGCAGGACTTTTAATCAACTAGCTGAGGAATATTTTCTCTCAATAGAAACGATAAAGAAAATTGTTTACTCTGAATAAATAGACAGAAGCACTGATGATCTTGAGTATCGATCATCAGTGTTTTTTATATGTCGAGTTTGCTTCTTAGTTATTTTCTACATTTAATAAAATAAGCCAACATTTTAAATTGAAAAGGAAGGATATCTCTTTAGTGAAGGTTTTAGACAGGAAAATTTAAAGTTAGATTCATTGTGTGGGGGGAAAGCTAGCCGACTTTGTTGTATTGTCCAACAGTCCGATTGAAGTGTGTGAAACATGGATTTCCGGGGAGCCAGTTTTCGTGAACCCTTCTACAGTGAATTACCCTTGATTTTCTAATATTTTCAAATTATAATGAGATTAACTTTAAAAATAGGGGTTGTCTTGATGTCGGTATTGGTTCTTAACTAATTAATCAATTTCATATGGTTCATTCTGTTCCTTTAGCAAAAATCCACTTTTCCAGTGGTTTATTTGCTGTGGATAAAAACAGGTGAACTGATACTAGTTAAGAACACAACGGCCATCCATTATATGTAATTGACTGCGGACAGTCGTGCTCTTATGCACGGCTTTGTTTTTTATACGTATGTCGGGAGAAGGTTTCTTTTATTACCTGTTGTATCCTGGCAAGAACTTGCTTTGCAGCCAATTCCCTTAAAAGGGCAGAAGATGGACTAATTGTTCATTTTCTGCCTTTTTGTTGAGGTTTTTAGGGAAATATTTGTATTTGGCACATATTTTTCATAATGGGAATAGCGCGTTAAAAATATCGATGATAAGAGAGTGATTCCATGAAAAATTATATAGAAGAAACAAATGCAAACGTACGCCTTCAGGAAGGTTCTTGGGTAATTGAGCAGCTTTTAGTGGAATGTTATATAAAACCTGGAATTTCCACAAAAGAGTTGGCGCGAAAGACGTTTCTGCCTGTTCCGGTTGCTACCGCGATTAAGAAGGAACTAATTAAGACAGGAGTGTTAATGCAGGATCGGGGTGTGCATTGTACTCGTGAAGGAATTGCCTATATCGAAAATAAGTTAGGATATGGCGGATTAAATAAAGCTTTATATAAGAAACTCATGGCGAATGGGACGGATTGGAAAACAGAATTAGCGGATATTTTATCCATACTCACCGAACTATTCCACATGCGTCCACAAGTTAATGTGCAAATCGATCAGTCGAAGTGCACACCCGAGACTAGCTTGCGTCGGGCGATCCTTTGCTTAAGGGAGCATTCGCTAATCGGAAAACAAGTCTTGTGTGTTGGCGATGACGACTTGGTTAGTGTGTCGCTTGGTTTTCTACTGAAACGCTTGTTTCCCAATACAAGGAATCAAAGGGCGTCGATTAGCGTTGTAGATATTGATGATCGATTCCTGCAATACATTCGTGACATAGCAGAGCGAGAGGGATTAGCGGTTATGTGTCACAACATAGATTTGCGACAACCACTTCCAGAGGAATTGCATGGACAATACGATTGCTTTTTCACGGACCCGCCTTATACATTACAAGGGATGGCGCTGTTCATTTCTCGTGGAATAAGTGCCTTAAAAAGAGAAAAGGGATTGCCAATTTTCTTGTCATTCGCACATAAATCGCCTGATTTTACATTGGCATTACAGCGTGAGTTTGTGGGTATGGGCCTATCCGTTAGAGAAATTATTTTGCACTTTAATGAATATGAAGGAGCACAGATGATTGGAAATAGGGGGCAGATGATCGTTCTTAAGACGACAGATTTAACATCGCCTAATGTTACCACCACTTTCGAAGATGCGCTGTATACAGGTGAGGTTAAACGAACGTTACGTACCTACCAGTGTAAACAGTGCAGAGAATCCATTCGCGTCGGCATTCAGGGAGACTTCTTCACAATCGAAGAGTTAAAAAATCAAGGATGCCCTGGTTGCAAAAGTAATACCTTTATTCTGATTGATAAAAAACATATCAATTAATGACGGATATCGTAGCCTTCATGATTAACAATTTGGAGAAGCTAAAATAAGGAAAGGAGAGGGATTATTCTGTTTTCAAAAGCTAAAAAGTAATAAAGAATAATTCAAAGCAGCTATCTTGATGCAAACGGGATAGCTGCTTTTGCCTGCCATGTATGTTATCAGACATGTAAGATTTCTTCATTTGGGCCTGGATGAAACTAATGATTGAACAATGCAAAACAATATAATAGAATGAAAAAGCTGATTATTGAGCCGGTTGGATTGAACGGAGGTTTTGCACATTAAACGATTGGATGGGGAAAAAACGTAATGTCTACAACGAAACAAAAAAATAAGCCGTTATTTATTCTGATGCTCAATATGTTCATCGGCATGGTTGGTATCGGGTTAATCATTCCTGTTTTGCCCGGGTTTTTGACCGAGTTTGGGGCAAGCGGTCAAGCAATGGGGTATCTGGTGGCGGCTTTTGGATTGACTCAGTTTGCTTTTTCTCCTATTGTAGGGGAGCTATCAGATAAATACGGCCGGAAGATGATGATCGTATTGGGGCTTTTCACGTTTGGTGTTTCACAATGGATATTCGGGGTTGCAACCGAAATGTGGATGCTGTATGCTTCGAGACTTCTAGGCGGAGCTGGTGCTGCTTGTATGATTCCGCCCATGTTGGCCTATGTTGCGGATATTACGACGGAAGAGAAACGAGCCAAAGGACTTGGCTTGCTTGGAGCAGCGATGTCGCTCGGATTCGTTATCGGTCCCGGCATTGGCGGTTTCCTTGCTGAATACGGAGTTCGGTTTCCTTTTTATATAGCGGCAGCTGTAGCTGGAATATCAACCGTCATTTCTCTTTTGTTCTTGCCGGAAACATTAACAAAGGAATTGCAGATGAAAGCAAGAACTTCAGAAAAAAAGCGCGAAAGTATGATTACACAATTCATACTGTCATTTAAAGCCCCTTATCTCATGCTGTTAATTCTCATTTTTACACTTACTTTCGGATTGGCAAACTTTGAGGCGATTTTTGGCTTGTTTGTTGATCAAAAATATGGATTTACGCCAAAGGATATCTCCATTATTATTACCGTTGGTGCTTTGCTTGGCACGCTCATCCAAGCCGTAGTCATTGACCGGCTTGTCCAGCGTTTCGGCGAAGAAAAAATTGTGAACATCTCTTTTGTTTTATCAGCAGTCTCGCTTTTGCTTATGGTATTACCCGGCAACTTCTGGTCCATTCTTGCAATTACACTGCTCTTCTTTGCCGCGACGTCCCTTTTGCGTCCGGCGATTAACACGCTATTGTCGAAGATGGCAGGGGATGAACAAGGATTTGTTGCAGGAATGAATAATGCGTATATGAGCCTTGGAAACATCATCGGCCCTTCGATTGCGGGAATATTGTACGATGTTAATATTCATTTGCCTTACATGTTTGGGGCGGTAATTTTATTTGGTAGTGTAATCCTCTCAGTAGGGTGGAGTAAAAGAAGAGCGAGAAAGCAGCCTTCGACAGCCGCCATATAATTTTTGTATACGTATAGAAAAAAACAGGCTTAAAACATTCAGTTTTTAAGCCTGTTTTGATATAAGTAAAAATATTTGCTATGCTGCTTTTATTTCTCTTTCAAATCTTCTATTGAAGTAATATCCATGTATTTTGGTACAACAAGACCGAGTTTGGTTCCTTCTAAATTGGTCCCAAGGTCTTCGAATTTCCCTTTAAATTTAGAAACGTAGTCGGCATGGGTAATCGGTAACCATCCCGCTACATGTGCGTCTACACTTCCATCAGCCACTCCGGCCCACATCGGACCTGCCTCGACCTGACGCAGTGTTACGTCAAAGCCCATATCCTTAAGCACCTTCGCAATTACGTTTGTGCTAGCAATCTCGCTGGCCCAGGCTACATAGGCAATGGTTAATTTTTCGCCATTACCTTTACCGGCTCCGTTGGTCCATTTTTTTACGAGGTCATCATGTTCTTCGACCCATTTGGCAGCCGCTTTGTCTGGTGCTGCTCCATCTTCAATCATACTCATGACTGTTCCCATATCTTCCGAGGTCCAATGGAATTGGTCTAAAATTTTATATGCGTTTGGATGCTCTTCTTTTAATCCGTTACGGGCAATCGTATGAATATTTTCTGCCTCTCCATAAACGCCTTTTGGATCTTCCAAGTATTTCAAATCGAATTTCGAGAACATCCAATGCGGTGTCCAGCCTGTAACGATAATCGGTTCTTTTTTATCATACGCTTTTTTTAATGCGGCCGTCATGGCTGCACCGGAGCCTTCAACAAGGTTCCATTTCTCGAGGCCGTACGTATCGATTGCCTTGGTTGTCGCTTTCATAAGGCCGGCACCTGGATCGATTCCGACGATTTTATAATTTACGCTTTCTCCGACGGATGCCGGAGCGCCGTTTGTCGCATTTGTTTGCCCTGAGCCACCACATGCAGTTAGACTGAGAGCCAGCAAGGCTGGCGTTATCATACAGATTAATTTTTTAAACATTTTGAATGTCCCCCTTTTTCTTTTTCCCCATGTTTTGCGTGATGCGATCAAGTATGATTGCGATAATAACGATAGCAAGACCAGCCTCAAACCCAACACCGGTTTGAATCTGGGTAACTGCTCTGTATACTTCTGCACCTAACCCGGGAGCGCCTACCATAGAAGCGATAACGACCATGGATAATGCCAGCATAATGCTTTGATTGATACCGGCCATAATGGTCGGCATAGCAAGCGGGAGCTGTACCTTTAGCAAGCGTTGCTTTGTAGTTGAACCAAATGCTTCTGTTGCTTCAATTAAATCCGCGGGTACTTGCTGAATGCCGAGGATCGTTAGACGAATCGTTGGCGGCATTGCAAAAATTACAGATGCTACAACCCCTGGTACAACGCCGATACTGAAAAAGAAGATAGCGGGCAATAAATAGACAAAGGCAGGCATCGTCTGCATAAAGTCAAGAATCGGAGTTACGATTTTCTTGACGGACCCACTTTGTGAAGCCCAAATTCCGACAGGGATACCTATCAAAACCGATAGCAGAACGGACGTAAGGACAAGGGAAATCGTTTCAAGCATTTGTTGCCAATAGCCCAGGTTATCAATGAGAATCAACCCGACAAAAGTAAACAGCGCGATTCTCCAGTTACAAAGCTTCCAGGCGAGCAAGCCAATGATTAGGCTAAGCAAAATAACCGGAATAAAACCAAGCGAATTTCCAATTCCTTGCACAAATGCTGCAACGCCATTAGAAATCCCGTCAAATACTTCACCAAAATGGTCTGTTAACCAATTTACTATTCCATCCACCCAATCTGCTAGAGGAAGTTTCGGTAAAAAATCGTTCATTTACTTCACCTCCCTTAGAGGGGCAGAAACTGCAGCTTGTTTATCCGGCAGATCCATTTGATTGATGAACGCCGCGTTTCCTGCCAGTGCGCCAATCAATGCTCCGCGAATCACAATGCCTTTTAATCTATTCGTTTCATCCACGACTGCAACCGGGATTTTAGCGATAGACACTTTTTCGAATAAATCCGTTAACAGATCATCCACTTTAACCGTAGGAATGTCTTTAAATAGTATGCTTTCCAGTGGAAGGTTTTTTTCGATCGCCTCTTTCGCACCGTCTGCAGTAACCGCTCCTAGCAGTTTTTGTTTCTTATCTACTACATAAATAGACGAAATTTTTAGACTCCTCATGAGATTTAACGCCACTGTTGGTCCTCGTTCAACTTGCACCGTTTCAGCTCGTTTCATGATATGTCCTGCGGTCAAGACTTTTGATAAGTCTACATCCTCTACAAATCGTTCAACATACTCATTAGAAGGATTCAGCAGAATTTCCTCAGGTGTACCGATTTGCACGACTTTTCCATCTTTCATCAAGGCGATTCGATCCCCGATGCGTAGCGCCTCATCTAAATCGTGGGTAATAAAAATAATCGTTTTTTCCATGGAGGATTGAAGCTCAAGCAATTCATCCTGCATGTCTTTCCTGATTAAAGGGTCCAAGGCGCTAAACGCTTCGTCCATTAATAGAACATCCGGGTTGTTCGCCAACGCCCTGGCCAAGCCGACACGCTGCTGCATGCCCCCGCTTAACTGACTAGGGTATTGATGTTCATATCCTTCTAGACCGACCAACTTTAAAGCTTCGATCGCTTTTTGCCGCCTTGCAGTTTTTTCGATTCCCTGAATCTCCAGTCCGTATTCCGTATTTTCCAGGATGGTTCGATGGGGAAAGAGAGCGAACTTTTGAAAGACCATGCTCATTTTTTTACGTCTAACGTTTCGTAATTCATCTTTTGTCATGTTGACGATATCTTTTCCATCAACAAGTACATGGCCTATTGTCGGTTCAATCAACCGGTTTAGCATTCGGACTAATGTCGATTTGCCGCTACCGGAAAGGCCCATGATTACGAAGATTTCACCCTGATACACTTCAAAATTAGCTCGGCTCACTCCGACCGTACACCCTGTCTGTTGCAGAATTTCCTGCTTACTGCTGCCACTTTCAAGAAGGCGAAGTGCTCTCTTTGGGTGCTTGCCAAAGATTTTGGTTACATTCTCTACTTTGATTTTTAGTTCTTTTTTTATGTCCACAGATTCACCTCACATGTAATTTGACCGACTTTACCATTGTAAATGTAAATTCCCTGCTCATCAAAGCTCCTAAATCTGATATATCCCCCTAGCATCCGATTAAATATAGGCTAGGCCAGCCTTAGCTGGTAAATAGGTAGAAATTATGGCATATACTCTGTATCACTCCATATTCCTGCGACTTCTCATCATTTTTCCATTTAATGTAATGTTTAATTTTGATTTTTTTGACAAAAATCAATAGGTATATAGGATTTTTTAATCGAAATTTATTAGGTTAGAGCATCATTTTATGGATTTCGCAAGTCTTTTATACTTAGTTTCTTCGTGGTAAAGTAGAAAACGGTCTTACAGCTTTACTCCAAGAGAATTTTATAATATTTTCAAAGGAACCAAGTTTTTTCTCTCTTGTTATAATCAAGATATTGTGTTATCTTTTAAATCAACAACTAAATATTGAGTTTTTATGGTGCGATTGACAAATGTACTGTCAATTGCTTAAAAGGGAAGTCGGTGTAATTCCGACGCGGTCCCGCCACTGTAAAGGGGAGCATGCTTCAATTATGCCACTGTGTTGCAAAAGCGATATGGGAAGGCCGGAATGCGCGCAATGATCCGAAGCCAGGAGACCTGCCATAAAAAGCACTGATAGAACCACGAGGAATGGGGAAGTGTAGACGGCAAGCTAAGAACTGGATAGGGAAGCGCAGCACGTCTGTCCAGCGATTTCGGCTGAATACGAATGAAGATGGAGCATTTTTTCTCATGGGAAAAGGTGCTTTTTTATTTCCATAAGCAATTCTAAAGGAGGCAAATATATGAGTATTGTAATAAAATCAGAGAATCGAAGGATGCGCTTTGACGAAGAGCGCCTTGGACGTTATATGGCCCGGCTGCTAGATGATTTTCCGCACCTACGTCAGGAGCAATGGATGGCTGGCGTACAAGCGAAAGTAAGCAAAGAAGAGATACAAGCGGAAGATATCACGCGGGCGTTGTATACATCAGCTGTTGAGCTGATTTCAAAAGAAGAGCCAGACTGGACATATGTGGCCGCCCGTGCTTATTTGACTAAATTATATAAGGAAGCGGCACGTAATCGTGGCTATAAATCATATGTGGAGCAGCCATATGGTTCTTTCTACCGTCTGGTTAAGCAGTTGACGGATCAGGATATTTATAAGCGTGAGCTTCTTGATACATACAGCAAGGAAAATCTTGAAGAATTAGGCGATGTCATTGATTTTGAGCTGGATAAGAAATTTACATATATCGGACTGTTAACGCTAACGGAACGGTACTTAACGACCGATTTTTCGGGACGAATGTTCGAGCTTCCACAAGAACGGTTCATGATTATTGCGATGCAGCTTATGATAAACGAGCCGGAGGAGAAGCGGCTGGCTTTAGTAAAAGAAGCGTACTGGGCGCTTAGCAATCAGTACATGACCGTAGCAACACCGACGTTGTCCAATGCGGGAAAAGCGCGTGGCGGCCAATTATCGAGCTGCTTCATCGATACGGTAGATGATTCGCTTCAAGGTATATATGATTCCAATACAGATATCGCCCGCCTATCCAAAATGGGCGGAGGAATCGGGACCTATCTGGGAAAAATACGGGCTCGTGGCTCGTCCATTCGCGGCTATGAAAATAAATCGAGTGGCGTTATCCCTTGGATTCGGCAGTTAAATAATACAGCGGTAAGCGTAGACCAGCTCGGTACACGAAAAGGAAGTGTAGCTGTCTATCTGGACGTGTGGCATAAAGACATCCTTGCCTTTTTGGATTTGAAGCTAAATAACGGGGACGAGCGGTTACGGGCGCACGATGTTTTTCCAGGCGTCTGCATTCCAGATATTTTTATGGAAGCGGTAGAGAACAGGGAAGAGTTTCATTTGTTTGACCCGCATGAAGTACGACAGGTAATGGGTTATTCGTTAGAAGACTTTTACGATGAGGAACCGGGGCAGGGCAGTTTCCGCACAAAATACGGAGAATGTGTTAATCACCCATCCCTAAGCCGGATTACTGTTCCGGCGATTGATATTATGAAGCGGATGATGATTTCGCAGTTGGAAACCGGGACACCGTTTATGTTCTACCGGGATACGGTTAACCGTGCAAATCCGAACAAGCATCAAGGCATGATTTATTCCAGCAATCTGTGTACCGAAATCCTGCAGAACATGTCTGCTACGACAGTAAAGGAAGAAATGTTGGAGGATGGGGAGATTGTAATTCGGAAAACGCCAGGCGATTTTGTCGTTTGTAACCTTTCGAGCATTAATCTTGGACGAGCCGTACCGGACGGAGTGCTTGAGCGGCTAATCCCAATCCAAATTCGCATGTTGGATAATGTTATCGATATTAACAAAATTGAAGTGCTACAGGCACAGCGCACAAATAAGCGCTACCGTGCTGTCGGTCTAGGAACATTCGGGCTACATCATCTGCTTGCGCGCAAAGGAATTAAGTGGGAGAGCGAAGAAGCGGTGGCGTACAATGGGAGTCTGTATGAACGGATAAACTATCTTGCGATTCAGGCTTCGATGGAATTAGCGAAAGAAAAGGGAGCCTACCCTCTGTTTGCAGGCAGTGAATGGGAGAGCGGCGTATTCTTCACGCAAAGGGAATATGATACGGAGGAATGGAAGCAGCTTGCTGCGGACGTGGCGGAAAATGGAATGCGCAACGGCTACCTATTTGCCATTGCTCCGACCGGATCGACTTCTATTATCGCAGGATCGACTGCTTCGATTGACCCTGTATATGAGTTGATTTCATATGAAGAGAAGACCACATACAAAATTGCCAATCCAGCGCCAGATTTATCACCGCAGACGATCTGGCATTATAAGACAGCTTTCCATATCGATCCGCACTGGTCTATTCGGCAGGCGGCTGTGCGTCAGCGTCACATCGATCAAGGTCAAAGCTTTAATTTCTATGTACGGCCAGATATTCATGCGCGTGATTTCCTGCAGCTACATATCAGTGCATGGAAGAATGGACTTAAGACCACATATTATGTACGCAGTCGTGCGGTCGAGATGGACGAATGTGAATCGTGCATGTAACAAACGTGACAAGAGAAGGAGAATGAATAATGCTGAAAGTTCAGGAAGTATTCAATACGGAAGCGCCTAACCGGGCGACGAAGATTATTGGTGGGGAGTGTTCCTCCATCCTTAATTGGGATGATATCCGGCATCCGGAGATGTATAAATTATATAAAGTGTTAATCGCTAATCATTGGATTCCATCCGAGATTCCAATGAATAAAGACAAGCAGCAGTTTAAAGAATTAAGTATAGCCGAGCAGGAGGCGTACAAGAAAATCATTGGCCTGTTGGCTGTATTGGACAGTATGCAGACGAATTTTGTCACGGATGTAGGGCAATACTTCACAGACTCATCACTGGTTGCTATTGCAGCTATCATTAATCAACAGGAAGTTATTCATAATCAATCATATTCGTATGTACTCTCAAGCATTGCGGACTACCAGACCCAGAAGGAAGTGTTTGAGTACTGGAAGCATGATGACGTATTACGCCGACGCAATCTGTTTATAGCCAAAGTTTATCAACGCTTCCGTGATGAAAAAAGTCCACAAACATTTTTCGAGGCGATTGTAGCCGATATGATTCTTGAAGGAATCTTCTTTTATAGCGGTTTTGCATTTTTCTATAACTTGGCTCGCAACCAAAAAATGCTTGGTACAAGTCAGATGATTAGCTATATTCAGCGGGATGAAGCGCAGCATTCCTACTTTTTCGGAGAAGTGTGCAAGCTGCTGTTGGCTGATTTTCCAGAGTTAAACACAGAGGCGAACAGACAATATGTATACGATACGATCGATGAAGCGGTACAGCTAGAGGTCGAATGGGCTCATTATGTATTGCAGGGAATAGACGGCATCGATTTAAAAGAGTTCGCCGATTATATTAGGTTCATTGCTAACAAGCGTTTACATATGATGGGGTTTGCCAAAGTGTATACAGGTGTGGATAACTGCATGCCATGGATACGTCCGTTCTCAGATGAGGCGCTTAATCAGACAAAAACTGACTTTTTCGAGGGCAAGTCCCGTTCGTACGCGAAAGTCACAACGGCGAACGGGTTTGATGATTTGTAATAAACGAAGTTTATTTAAACGGCTTGGATATGTATTTTACTTCAATAACTCCGACCAATAATATAAAGACGATGAGTGATAGGCTAAATGTGGTTGTGGAGGCGGTAGGAAATAAAGCTTTGAAGATACGGGCAAATAAGTAGCCAGCTCCAAAATAATAAATAATAATAAAAATCATTCGTTTCAATTGCATGATTTCACCTCATAAGCTATAAAAGTACTCATTAAGAAAAACTCGCGGGCGCCTGCGCTCGTCCTTTTTCCACACAGAAGTCAAACGGCCGCTTTATGTCACTTCGGGCGGACCGACAAAACATCTGGGTATCTCTATGCGGGAGACAGTTGTCGGTCTTTTTCGCCCACCGTGCCACGCGCTTCACAAGAAAAAAGTAACGTTTGGCACACGCCTCGCGAGTTTTTCAAGTAATACAATCGGAGGAAACGATATGTCGCTTTCTTACTTTACAGCGACATATCGTTTCTTATCCATTGAAAAATGCCCCTTCCATTCCCATGGTAAGGGGTTTTTTCTTGAAAAAGTTATCTCTATGAATCGTTGTTATCTTACTATATTTGGTGGAGAAAGAAAAGTTTTTCTGGTTTTATTTAAAATACAGTTGACAATGATTATCAATATCTCTTATTATTTTATATGATAATGATTATCATTATTGAGTTTGTCCATATACATAATAAGCGTTCATACACAGTGACAAAAAGGAGGAAGTCAAATGGCCAAAGTAATACTTATTTATGCAAGTATGTCAGGGAATACGGAAGCAATGGCCGACCTGATTGAAGAGGGGTTACAGTCGACCGGAGTGGAAGTCGTAAAAAAAGAAGTGATGGATATACGGGTTGATGAGTTGCATGAGTATGACGGTATTATACTTGGCGCCTACACGTGGGGAGACGGGGAGCTTCCGGATGAATTCCTGGATTTTTATGATGATATGGAGGACGTAGATTTCACCGGGAAAAGCCTAGCTGTATTTGGGTCCGGGGATACGGCTTATGCTGAGTTTTGTGGAGCGGTAGATTTACTAGAGCAAAGAGTTCAAGAAAGTGGCGGAACATTAGTCGCCAAGGGATTGAAAATCGAACTTGCGCCCGTAGGCTCGGATATCGATCTGTGCAAATCTTTCGGGGAGCAATTTGCCCAGGCTATTGGGATAAAGCAGAGATAAAGTAAACAGTGACGGGGAATGGCTACTCTTCGGTGAAGTATAGCTACTCCCCTTTGCCATAGAGACAGGAAACAAAGATAGGAGGCACGCCTGATGAACGGTAAAGAACGTCTGATTTCCGTAAAGACACTTACGGACCGGCATATGGAAGAATTTATCCGGTGTCCGTATCAATTCTATCTCAGACAAACGAAAAAGGGACAGCTTGAATCTTATACGTGGAAGCAGGTCGTTCAGCGTATCGTTCGCCAGATTATCGAGCATTACTTCCAGTTTCCCGCACAAGCTCGTTCTGTATCCGGTATATTGAAGCTTATCGATATGTATTGGATTAAACAGCCCAGCTTATTTGAATCAAAGGGACATTATTACACCGTATTGGCACATGTCAGTAATTATCTTGTCCAATATTTGCTTGAGGACTGCCAGGCTGATCCGCCGCTCATGCTTTTTGAAAAAGTGAAGGTAACAAGTAAAGAGTTAGCTCTTGACTTATCTATCACGCTTCAAATTGTGCAAGGCACGGGTTCTTCATTTGTCATAAAGAAGTTTACGCTTGAAGAAGATGAGGAATCTTTCACGTCCTATAAACATATTGCTGTTCTTTTCTCACAGGAAGCGTTCGGCATTCTTCCCGAGAGAATTGAAATTATATCTTTATTGTCAGGAAAAAGAAAAAGTTGGCATCCGGTTTCTTCCGATGTGGCACCAGCACTCACATACATAACTGTAATTAGAGACTTGCTTGAGCAGCCGAAGAATTATGAAAAAGCAGGGCAACGCTCCGCGTGCGTCATATGCCCGTTTAAAGAGGGATGCGGGATATCGGCTCATACTCACGTGTTGAACTGATAAGAAATGGGGGAGGGGCTTGTATGCTTAATGCGTATCAGCAGGTCATGAGGCTTATTTATCGGCATGATTCGCTCACGTTTCTTCATATTAAAAGAGTGGCTGTATTGATGGAGAGGTTTGCCTCCTATATGGGATTAACAAGCGAGGAATGCTACATCGCGAAGCTGGGCGGGTTTCTTCATGATATCGGAAAGCTAGAGCTTGCGCCTGAAGTTTTGCATAAACGCGGCAAACTAACGGAGAAAGAAATAAAGCATATTAAGAAGCATCCTGTGTTTGGCTACCATATCTTAAAACATTATCATATCGATAAGCGGATTGTAGAAATGACACGTTGGCACCATGAGTGTTTTGACGGAGGAGGCTATCCCGATAAGCTGTGTGGAACAGAAGCTCCTCTACTATGTCGGATGATGGCAATTGTCGATGCTTGGGAAGCCATGACAGGAAAACGGTTATACCGTAGCCCGCTTTCTCATGAGAAAGCTCTCGCCGAACTGCAAAACGGAAAAGGTACACAATTTGATCCGGAACTTGTTGAACGCTTTGTTGCCATGATTTCATCCATGCACGTTCGTTTTCCAAAGCGTTCGGTTGCCTCTTCGGTGCCTCTTACTATCCCCAAACCCTAATGCGATAAAAAACCAGTTTTCCGTCATGTCGGAAAGCTGGTTTTTTATTATTTTAAACGTGCTGAATTTGAAAAGTTGTTGAAGCAAATTCGCTTTAAAGATGTCATTGTGTGTTATGATCTTACTCGCTTCGGACGATCTCAAATACATATTTTTCAGGTCATTCAGGAGCTACAAGCCAAACAGGCAGGGTGAGTCACATTGAAAGAACGACGCGCTTTTTTATGAATGAGCGAAAAAACTGTGCATTCTCTTTATTTGCTAAAGAGTTACGCAGATACATGTCGCCTGCTGCTCTTAACCAGATGGCTATAAAAACAGGAAGTATGAGAAGAAAGCGAAAGTGCCAGGGTCAGTATTTTCTTTTCTCTATGGGTATGGCTAAAAAGTGCAAATCAGAATTATTAAATTTAATATATATGCCTTTTTAATTCTTCTTCAATTGCAGTAAGATTTTTTTCTTTGATGAGAGTAAGTAAAGTTTTATGCTCATCAATGAGACGAATGAAATTTTCCTTTTCATGTTTTTGACCGTTATTAATAAAGTGAAAAACAATTCTTGAAGAAACTGATGACCATAGCGAAAATAAGAAAGGCTCATTAGCAATAGAAATTAAATATTCATGGAATTGAAGATCCTTTTCAACAATTTCATCTATTTTGCATTTTTTGCATGATTCTACTAAATCATCATAAATATTTTCTAAATCTTTAATATGTTCATCTGTAATAAAAGGAATGATTTTTTTAATTACAAATGTCTCTAATAGTATTCTTAAAGGATTTAGCAAATTTTTAACTTCATCATCATTTACTGTGGCTACAATTGTTTCTTTATGGGTTTGAGTTAATAATAACCCTTCTTTTTCTAAAATTAAGATCGCTTCTCTAATTGGACCCCTGCTAACCCCCATAGCTGCAGATATTTCGCTCTCAATCAAACGCATTCCTGGAGTTAACTTCCCTTGGATAATCGCTTTTTTAATATCTTTGTATACCTGATTCCTTAATGTATCTGTTTTCCTAACAGAAAATGAGAAATCTGACATCACTATATCTCCTTTTTGGTACAGTTTTATAATTATTCAAGTTTCATGAATTATTTTTTGTTTTTTTCCCTTACCAAAAGAGGTTGAAGATTAGAAAGTAAAAAATCAAGAATTTTACCAGCTGAGATACAACGCTCTATCTTTTGAATTTCTCTAAACTGGCTTATTTATATACATCTGATTTGATAAATCGACAAATGTTTATGGTGGGAGGTAAGAAAAGAAGGAAGGGCGGTGGGCAGGAGCGATCGGAAAAAGACGCGCTGGCCTTTCTTCTGCCGGATCGCAGGGCGCATCCAACCTCTTCTTTTTTCCGAATCTTCTATTTCCAACCACACTCCCCTGTCAAAATATCAAGTGTAATTTATATAAATTAATGTTAACAAATAAATTCTCTACTGACAACGTCATTGTCGTTGTTATTGTTATTGTTGACAATGACAATAACATTGTCGTATAATCGTTTCAGAAAAGTAGAATTGTTTGAAAATAAAGAATAGGTGGTGTTTTATTTGAAAATTGAAGACGTAATAACAACTCCTGTATTAATACCGTTTTCGAAGCCAGCTAAATGGTCAGGCGGTATTCGACGAAATGCTCCGGCATTAATTGTTGAGTTAGTAACTGATGAAGGTATTGTCGGTTTAGGAGAGTGTGTAGGACCTACAATACCTACAATTCAAGCAATTGTAGAAAAAGAATTTAAACCTTTTCTTATTGGTAAAGATCCAATGCAAACAGAGCTAATTCTTCATCAATTAGAGGAATATATTCTTAACTGGTCTCAAATCGGTTATTATGCTATGGCAGGAATTGATATAGCGTTACTTGATTTAAAATCAAAAATTTTAAACACACCGCTATACAATTTACTAGGAGGTTTGTATAAGAAAGAAGTTGAGTTTGCAGGTTATTTATTTATTGACGATCCTTTGATTAATGCGAGAGAGGCCGAAGAAATTGTAAAAAAAGGATATAGAGAAATTAAAATTAAGGTTGGAAGAGACGTTGATTTTGATACACAAAGAATAAAAGAAATTCGTTCAGCAGTTGGTCCAAATGTAAAACTGCGAATAGATGCAAACCAGATATGGAGTGTTAATACAGCGATTAAAGCAATAAATAAAATGGCTGAATACGATTTACAATTAGTAGAACAGCCTACTCCTTATTATGATATTGATGGATTAGCCACAGTAAGCAGATCGGTTTCTGTTCCTATTACGGCCGATGAGTCTTGTACAACATTTGAAACAGCACTTAAACTTATCGAAAAGAGAGCAGTTGCAGCGTTTACAATTTATCCTTCAGAAGCTGGTGGTCTGTTAAAAGCAAAACAAATTGTTCAACTAGCTGATACATACGGAATTTGGTGTGTAACTGGGACATGGGCTGAAACCGGTATTGCAACAGTAGCAAATGCACATTTGATCGCTTCTTCTAGAAATTTCCCATTTGCTAATGATACACATTATGAGTGGTATAAATCTGATGTTTTATCCAGGCCTCTAGATTTAAAGAATGGCATGTTAACTATGTCTCAAAAACCGGGACTTGGACTTGAATTAGCCAGGGATTTTAATAAATTAGCTAAAGAAGAGGTTAGGGAAATGGTTTTTTATGATGATGAGCATTCTTTAAATTATCAACCGAGAATAGGGATGCTGCTTTAAAGGGAACTAGGGGAAGTCTTAAATGCTTCTCCTTAATTCCATACACAATCTAGTGAAGTTTTTGTAGCAGTAACCGTTGTTTCTAACTGTTCTATTTTCATAAAACTTGCAGGTGGCAGAGAGGATATTGCCGATGATTTTTGCAAGAGAGGATTTTAGGGTTATGAATCTTTTTGAATGAAATAAAGTTGTAATTTTTTTTCACATATCTATTTTTATATTCATTTGACTGAATATTGCTACACTATTTAAAAATGAAGCTATAATCACATTTTGTTTACAAAGCGCTGGAAAAGAAAGGGTGAATACTGTGATTCGTTGGCGGATAGGCATATTATTAGGATTTGGAGTATTAGTTAATTATATCGACAGGGTGAATTTATCTGTAGCAACTCCTGCTATTGCGAACGAATTTGGCGTTAGTATTGTTGAAATGGGTTTTATAGCAGCGGCATTTGGTTATTTGTACACGTTTTTACAAATTCCGATCGGCGGTTTATTGGATCGTTTTGGTGTAAAAAAAATTACTCGTATTAGTACAATATTCTGGGCTATTTCTACTACTTTAACCGGGTTTGCCAACGGAGTAGGGACACTTACAGGTTTACGGGTTATATTAGGAGCCTCAGAAGCAGCAGCATTTCCAGCTAATGCTAAAGCAACGGGATATTGGTTCCCTTTAAAAGAACGCTCTTTTGCCACATCTATTTTCGATTCTATGGCAAAGTTTTCTAATGTGATTGGTGTTCCTCTAATCGCATTAATTATTACAGCTTGGGGATGGCGTTCAGCGTTTTATGTAACCGGTATACTAAGTTTAATATATGCTATTCTTTTTTGGATTATATATCGTGATCCACGTGAACATTCTAAAATAACCAAGGAAGAACTAGATTATATTGAGGAGGGCGGAGGACAAACTGAGGGCTTTGCTTCAGGATCTTATAAAGATAATTTACTTTATTTATTAAAACAACGTAAAGTTTGGGGATTATCACTTGGCTTTGCTGCCTATGGTTATACATTTTATTTGTTCTTAACATGGTTGCCTACCTATTTAGTACAAGACATGCATATGAGTCTATTAAAATCAGGGTTTTATACAGCCCTTCCCTGGTTAGTTGCCACATTTACCGATCTTTTAATTGGTGGACTGTTACCTGATTTTTTGATTCGCAAAGGTAAAGACCCTAATCTGGTTCGTAAGTCTATTTTGATCGGTGGGATGGTTTGTGGTCTTACTGTTTTGTTAGCTACACAAACAACAAACCCAAATATAGCAATTATTTGGATTTCTATTGCACTAGGTGGTCTTGCTGCTTCGGCTCCAATTAGTTGGACAATCCCTTCCATCATCGCTCCCAAGGGTATGGTTGCTTCAGTAGGAAGTATCATGAATTTTACAGGTAATATCATGGCAATACTTGCTCCTATAATCACAGCGTTTATTGTCAAGGCTACGGGTTCATTTACGGCTGGATTTGTTCTGGCTGGAATAGTACTTGCAATTGGTATATTCTTTTATATTTTTGTTCTCGGAAAGATAGAACAAATACCTGATCGAGAAAAGAGTATGGAAATGGAAAAAAAAGATGCTTTAATGAGCTAGTATTATTGACTAAATTATAGATGAAAATTTCTGTAGTGAATGATAACTGAATATTTATATTAGTTTAGTTATTACAAAAACTAAAAGGAGATATAACTATGGATGTTATTACGTTTGGAGAAACGATGGTTCTTTTTATATCCGAATCAGTGGGCCCCCTCCGTTATGCAGGAAAGTTTGACAAAACAATTGGGGGAGCAGAATCTAATGTAGCGATTTCCTTATCTAGGCTCGGGCATCAAGTTGGCTGGTTCGGCAGATTAGGCCAAGATGAGTTTGGAATCTACATTCATAACTTTATCCGTGGGGAAGGAGTAGATACATCGAGGGTCATATTTGATTCGAGTTATCCTACCGCTGTCTTTTTTAAAGAAAGACATGCAATGCAAGAGCCTAAAATTTATTATTATCGAAAAAATTCAGCAGCTAGTTTTTTATCTCCTAAGGATATAGATGAGTCTTATATTGCCCAAGCTAAGTATTTGCACATTACTGGGATCACACCTGCTCTTAGTAAAAGTTGCAATGATGCTGTATATCGAGTAATCGAAGTCGCAAAAAAAAATCGTCTAAAAATTATTTTCGATCCGAATATAAGATTAAAACTTTGGGGAGAAGATGAAGCCAGAGAGAGATTAATGGATATTGCCAGACAATGTGACATTATACTGCCAGGTCTTGAGGAAGGTCAAATGCTAACGTATGAATCTAACCCAAAAAATATAGCAGCTTGCCTATTAAAAATCGGGGTTGATGTGGTTGTTTTAAAGTTAGGAGAAAAAGGGGCTTATTATGCTACTAATAATAAACAGGAATTTGTACCAAGCTTCCCTGTAAAACAAGTTGTCGATCCTACGGGGGCCGGGGATGGATTTGCTGCAGGTTTTATATCCGGTCTGATTCGAGGTTGGTCTTATCAAAAAGCTGTAGAATTAGGTAATCGTGTAGGTGCCTTTGCAGTAAGTGTACCAGGTGACATTGAGGGTTACCCATTTTGGAGTGAGGTATCGCCCAAACATAAGGTTATACATCGTTGAAACAAAAGGAGTGATTATACTTTGCGGAAAATTGCTTTGTTGCGAAAAGTACTCGAAAGTGACGCGATTGTAGTAATTCGACAAATACCCAGCTATCGACAGGTGGAGTCAATATAGATAATGTAAGTTTATTTAATGGAGCCGGAGTAGCCGTCGTTGGCATTGACGAGAATTAGGTAGCTGCTGAATCCATTAATAAGGAGAACTTTTGCGAAATTGTGGAAGTGTTCTTAAATTATTGGAACAGATTTTACACACACTATTCTATTAATAAACTTATTTACATTAATCTTACTATTTTTATATGGGAGGAATTTAAAATGAGTAAATTGCCAACGTTTTATTATGAAAAATTAACATGGGAAGAGATTAAACAAGCAATAGGAGAGGAAAGAGTAATTCTTTTACCGGTTGGGTCAACAGAGCAACATGGGTACCATTTGCCTATGGAGGTGGATAATTACTTAGCTCGACAAGTTTCTATTGGTGCAGCTGAGCAAGTACCAGATGACGTTTTAGTTATGCCTAATATTCCGTATGGATTTAATACACATCATATGGATTTTCCAGGGCAAATTACTATAACAGGAAGTGCTTTTATTAACTATTGTCTTTGTGTAACGAAAAGTCTAGCTTACCATGGCTTTAAAAAGATAATTATTGTTGATGGACATGGATCCAATATGCCATTCTTGGATATTGTTGCACGGCAAACGATTATTGAAAGTAAAGGAAAGACATTATGTACAGCTCTTATTCATACCAACTTAGCTCGAGATGTTGCAGGGCAAATAAGAGAATCAGGAAGAGGTGGGATGGGGCATGCTTGCGAGTGGGAAACTTCAATGTATTTACATCTAAATGAAAATGAAGTAAGAAAAGAAAGGATTATCGATGATTATGACATGCCTGACTCTGAATTTCATTGGAATGAATTACAGGATCCGTCGCCTATTCTTATGATGGAATGGTGGACTACATTTTCGAAATCCGGGGTCTCCGGTAGTGCAACATTAGCTAACAAGGAAAAAGGCAAAATTTTATATGATACAACGGTAGAGCGACTTGTTAGATTAATTAAGGAATTTAAAGCAAGAGAAATTAGACCTAGCTACGATAATCATGCTCAAAAGCCAGAACTTAGTTTAGATAATCTATTACATTTTTAATTAAAGGAGAGTTTCGAAGAGTATTTACGTATAAAGTATGTAAGCGTTGTATAGTACTAAATTGTTACTATAATACATCTGATTTGATAAATCGACAAATTCTTGTAGTGGGAGGTAAGAAAAGAAGGAAGGGCGGTGGGCGGGAGCGGTCGGAAAAAGACACGTTTACCTTTCTTTTGCTGGAGCGCAGAGCGCATCCACCCTCTTCTTTTTCTGAATCGCCTCCTTCCAACCACGCTATCCTGTCAAAATATCAAGTGTAATTTATATAACTTAATCCACCATTTTCACATTTACATATATGATAAGCACAACGAAGCCTAAAAGCATAATAGTAAATAAACTTTTTACATGTTGGAATGACATTACTCCTGCAGCTAAAAACAGAATACTCATAATTCCCATATATCCACCAGCTAAAAATGATAACTTATTTTTATTGGAAACACGCTTTTCATTAAACCCTGATAGTAACCATGTCTGCTTTTTTACACCGACTAAGAAGCTTATGATCAGCAAAATCCCACCTACGATTAATAAATTAATGTTCATCTTTATTTCCTCCTACTTAAAATCTTTTTGCAATGCTTGGGACTACATAAAGAGCAATGAGTAGTGTAGCCGTTAAGTAAATTATCATATACTCCGTTGTGAGCCACTCACTAATAAACGATTGTGATACAAGTATTAAGTAAATAATTAAGAACGTATTCATGATCACTAAAAAGCCAAATGACCAATAACGAATATTTGTGTTCACACGTTCATCATACTCGACTTCTTCTGTGTCTGCTTTGCTCCGTTTGTATTTAGCTATTACAACGGATAATACAAGGACCGCCAGCAATAGCCACTTTGTCATACTTTCATCTAGCATGAAGATTACAATAATGGTTAATAATGAAGGCAAATAATATAAAATTGTTTTCATGTTTAATCCTCCATCCAAAATAATTCATCTACTGGTGTAGCTAAATGCTTAGAGATTAATAAACAAACTTTGATTGTCGGATTATATTTTTGTGCTTCAATTAAATTCATCGTTTGCCTTGTCACCCCGACTAATTTAGCCAATTCACCTTGTGTAAGCTCTCCTTGCTCCATTCTGACTAGCTTCACACGATTTTTTAATATAAAGTCCTTCAAATAATATTTACAACTCCTTCCGCTTAAATTGTAACATATAATTTACTATTGTAAATTATATGTTACATATTTGTTTAAAATTTTTTAGGTATTTTAAGATGAACATACAAACGACATTTACCTTATAAACGATTCTAATGATACTTTCATTCTTATATAAGGATCTCGCCAGATCCATCAACTTAAGTTTGTTTAAAGGTATTTTTAAATAAAGTTTTTTCTTTTTAAAGAAGCCGCAGTTTCCATTCAAGGCTCAATTAAAGTACATCCAGACTGTACGTTGGATTGATTTTGCCCATCTAAAAATCCCCGCCAAGTCTACAGTAGGGAACTTTCTTCCTACTGTTCACTCAGAAGGGATTCTATCATGATGGAGATTGTTTAACGCTTACTCTCAATAACATAAATTTGGTACGTTTTTTTCAACTTAGCCTCAACTTTATCTGTAATATCATAACTCTTGGTCACAATTAATTTGTGGGAAGCTTCTATTCCAACATCGAGTATTGTTTGGTCATTGATTTGGCCTTTATATCCTGAACGTTCATTACACTATCAATAGAGGATGACAGGTGCAGGCGCCGCAGTTGCTCTTGGCCCAGCGTTCTGTATCTTTGCCTTCGCTTTCTCGATTTCCGCTTGCGTGACTGGTTTGCCCGTCTCTAAGCTATCGATTATTTTACCGAGCGTAATGGCATCAAAATCCTCTTGTGAGTATAATTCTATTCTAAATCCCTCATACTCCCAAATGACGATTCCGTTTGCAAAATAGACCTTTGTACCGTTAATTGTTTCTATTTTGACATCATCAGTGGTGATGATACCATTTTCATCATCCTTTGAAATCAACAAACTGACTATTTTTTTATCCCGTTTATAGAGTACCTCAACCATTTTATCACCTTGAATTACACTATTCACATACTCATAGTCCGACAACCATGAGGGTGCAGGAAAGTTCATCCCCATTGCCGAGCGAGCTTCCTGTAAGGAGAGCTTTAAAGGGGACGGTAATTGGGCTACCTCGTCATTCCTTGCTGAATTACTAGACGACGTGTTTACTGCAGGAGTAGGTAGTTCTTTATCATATTGTGTGATTTTCATTCCCCCAACTTGATAATGAGCCAGGATCGATTGAAACAATTCTTGCGCGTAAGAAGTAGTTGAAAATGCGCCACCAAGACAGATAACAGCACTGGCAATCACAGTTGTAGCTCTCCATTTATTTTTCTTCATAGATATCCCATCCTTTTTTTTGCAATAGGGTTGCAAGGTTTCTGTTTCCATTTTGTATGTCACACGATTATAAATCAGGTCTTTCGAGGAGGAGGGAGTTAACTCTACATTTGTCAACAGATTTACTATATTATTGAATTCTTCCTGATCCTGTTTTTTACTCATTTTTGAACCCTCCTGCCACCAAGATTTTATGTAGCTTCTTTAAGCTCCTGTACACTACAACGCCAATGTTGGATTCACTTACACCCATTAACTGAGCGATTTCCGAATTTTTCAGACCGGCTCCATATTTCATTGCGAGAATATTGCGTTCTTTGTTGCGCAGCCTCGCCAGAGCTTTGAACAACTCCTGATTATTGTCATCGCGGATGACCAGATCCTCGGGAGACGACTCGATAAAAACCATATTCAGCAAAGTGTTCAGTGAAAAAAAGGCCCGTTTTTTCTGTGCGCGAAAGTAGTCCGTTACAGCGTTTCTTACGATCGCGAACAGCCATATTTCGAACTTTGATTTTTCCGGTGAGAAGCTATGATATTTAGTGATGACTGTTTCGAATACATGACTGCAGATATCCTCCGCAGCGTAGTGATTGTTGATCCGGAAACAGATATACTTATAGACCCGTTTATTATACATCTCATAAATCCGGGAAAATTCTTCCTTGGATATGATTTGATCATAGACATCGTCTTTTTTATTGTAGTGAATCTCCATGTTCACTTGGGTGGTCTCCAACACCTGTCCCTCCCTCCTGTTTATTGGTAAGTTCAATGATCAATGAATGTGTAATGCTTAAAAAAATTACGTAATTTGTTCTTGCATATGTTAATACGTAGAAATAACTAAAGTATTAACATATTGATGACATATTGTTTGAAAATCAAAAAGAAACGAATTCGCCATCATACGAAAAAAAGTATGCTGTTAATAATTTATGTCCGTGGTACCACCACCGGCAAAGTAGATGGGCGTTGGAGAAAGGGTTGTCAATATTAGAAGACTATGACAGTATATAAAGCATATAAGGAACTCCCTATAGAGCGAATGGAGGAAATGAAATTATGCTTGATTTACCAAATTGTCCAAAATGTAATTCAGAATACACTTACGAAGATGGGAGTCTTTTTGTTTGCCCAGAATGTGCTCATGAGTGGACGTTAGAATTAGAAACTGAAAATAGTGAAGATAAAAAGATTGTCAAAGATGCAAATGGAAATGTCTTAAACGATGGTGATTCTGTAACGGTAATCAAAGACCTTAAAGTAAAAGGAAGTTCATTAGTTGTAAAAATAGGTACAAAAGTAAAAAATATACGTTTGGTCGATGGAGATCATGATATTGATTGCAAAGTTGATGGTTTTGGAGCTATGAAATTAAAATCTGAATTTGTTAAAAAGATATAAATGAGGTTTTCATGAAAGTGAATAATTGAAAAGAAAAAACGTTCATTAAAGCGGTTTTGTTACTTTAATGAACGTTTATCTTTTTAAATGACTTTATTATTTGCTTACATCTATTAAAAGTTAGGTGAGGTGTTGAGATGAAGTATAATTTTGATGAAATGATTGATAGAACAACAACGGATAGCATTAAGTGGTCTCCAAAGCATCTAAAAGAAAACTTTGGTGATGAAAAATCATTGCCTATGTGGATCGCTGATATGGATTTTAGGGCTCCTCAACCAGTAATAGATACTTTGATAAAAAGAGCAGAGCATGGAATATTTGGCTATGGACATCAAAGTGAGGCATTCTTAGATTCTTTAATAGCATGGCAAGAAAGGAGAAATGGTTGGACAATAGAAAGGGAATGGATTTTATATACACCTGGGATTATTCCTGCATTAAATTTTATTGTGCAATCCTTTTGTATACCTGGAGATAAAATTATTGTTCAAAGCCCTGTCTATTACCCATTTTATAATATAATTCAAAATAACGGTTGTCATGTGGTGGAAAATAAGCTTAAGTTGAAAGAGCTTAAATATGAAATGGATTTTGACCAGCTAGAAGATTTAGTTAAAGACAGTAGAACAAAATTACTGTTTTTATGTAGCCCACATAATCCAACTGGGAGAGTATGGACGCATAAAGAATTAATTAAATTAGGAAGAATATGTATCGATAATGATGTAATGATTGTTTCTGATGAAATCCATTCTGATCTGATATATGAAGGACATACCCATATTCCATTCGCTAAAATTAGTGATGAATTTGCAAACCACTCAATTATCTGTACTTCCCCAACCAAGACATTTAATTTAGCTGGATTACATGTATCAAATATCATTGTCAAGAATAGAAAGAACAGAAATATTTTAAAACATAGATTGGAAACAATGGATATTGATCCGGGGTCTTTTGCGACAGTTGCACAAATTGCCGCTTATAACGAAGGAGAAGAATGGTTGTCACAATTATTGAATTATCTACAAGGCAATATTGAGTTGATTGAATCTTTTGTTAACAAAAGACTGTCAGGTGTAAAGTTTATAAAACCAGAAGGAACGTATCTAGCATGGCTAGATTTTACTGAACTATTCGAGAATTATAAAGTTCTAGAACAGTTTATGCAATCTAAAGCAAAGTTAGCATTAGATGAAGGCTACATATTTGGAAGTGGTGGAGAAGGGTTCGAAAGGATTAATTTTGCTTGTTCACGTGAATTATTAAAAGACGCGCTTGAAAGAATTGAAAAATCTATAAATTTAATCAGGGGAACTACCATATCGCCATCAAGCTGAGAAAACAAGTTACCCTCATAAGAATGCATATTAGCAAAGTTGTTGATTATCCATATAGAAATGAAAAAGAATCAAGCCGAAATGTATGCTTTTTCTTTTTTATTTTGAAAAAATGAATTTATCTTGAACATAACTGTATTTTCCTCATGTTTAACTTGTTTTTGGTTTATAGTAAGTACTATAAGAGGTACATGCAACATTCGTATTACTGGTACTAAGCGCTTTTATCCATAGGAGGTGTCAACATGTTGAAAACCCCCCTCGGACGTTTTCGCCTTATCGCGCTGATCGAAGGCATCTCGTTCCTTTTACTGCTTGGGATTGCTATGCCCCTGAAGTATTTTGCCGATTTTCCGGCCGCGGTTAGTGTTGTCGGAGCGTTACACGGTCTGCTTTTTGTACTTTATATAGCTGCCGTTGCTCACGTAACGTTTGCGCTTCGCTGGTCGTTCGTGCGGGTGATGGGAGCTTTGGTTGCGTCGATAGTACCGTTTGGGAATTTTGTGCTCGATTCACGCTTGCGTCAGGAGCAATAGGTAGTTGCGGAGCGCGGCATCGCGGGCAGGCAGGAAATTGCGAATGCTGCGCTTCAGCATAAGAGAAATTCCTTTATTTCTCGATTGTTTCTATAGAAATAATCCGATAGCATGGAACAATGACGGTCTCACCATCACAAGTTAAAGACAGGGCCATCCGTTCATTGGACGATTCAACAAAACCGGTACGATGCAATTGGCCTGTAGGTGAAGCATATATAACTTTCACAGTTTTACCCACATATTGATCAAGATTCATAGTCTATTCTCCTTTATAACAGGGACCTTCTTATAGAGGGTCCCTGTTTTTTAGAAAATCCATAGCATTATAGCATGCCTAGCCCTCTTTCCAAATCAGCGATAATGTCTTTGACCTCTTCGATCGATTCTGAGGAATGGAAAGGAACGAAAGAGCAGTCAATGCCGAGACGGATTAGCTCTGTTTCAAGTAAAAATGCGGTGGCTCCGTAAATCTCGTCTGAGCAGAGTACATGTTCTCCTGCACCGACAAACGTAAGAATTGCACAGAGAATCGCAGCCATGCCGGAAGAAGTGGAAACCCCCGTCTCACCTCCTTCTAATGTGGTCACCGGCATGCACGGCATTGGTCATCATGTGTTTGAATTTCATAGTCAGGACTCCTCTCAGATTATCGAATAGCAATAGAATCACATTGTAACCGTATCAAAAAAACGACTGTTTTGGTATACATAAAAGATGCTTGTGGGACAAATGGTCAATTTATATATGTATATAATTCTTAGTTGACTAATGCGTTTAATGTGTATTAAGATAACAGAAGAAAAACCAAAAACAGAATAGGAAGCTCTTATCTAGAGAGGTGGAGGGACTGGCCCGATGAAATCTCGGCAACCGAACCAGCGCGTATGCTGTATCGTAGTGCCAATTCCAGTGGAATGGTATATTCCTGCAGATAAGAGGTCCAGTGGACGTATTGTACCCGGGTGACCTCTTTGGATAAGAGGTCATTTTTGGTTGGTTTTTCTGGTATTGAATAGCGCTGACAAGAGTGAAAGAGGGGAAGAAAGATGAAGAAATGGTTGGCTCTTATTGTTTTGGTAATGAGTATCGGCTTCCTGGCTGCCTGCGGTCAACAAGAAGAGAAAGCAGCAAGCACAGGTGCGAAAGAAGAACTAAAGAAGATTACTGTAGGCGCTAGCGCAGTACCTCATGCCGAAATTCTGGAACATGTAAAAGCTGCATTGAAGAAAAAAGGCATTGATATGGAAGTAAAAGTATTTGACGATTATGTACTTCCGAACACGGCGCTCGAAGATAAACAACTCGATGCAAACTATTTTCAAACAGTGCCGTACATGGAGCAATTCAATAAAAAGCACGGTACGCACATTGCGGGGCTAGACGGTATCCACTTTGAGCCGATGGGACTGTATCCGGGTAAAGAAAAAGGGACTGAGCCGAAGCAAGGTGCAGTTATCGCGATTCCGGATGATGTAACAAACAGTGCGCGCGCGTTAAAGTTGCTTGAAACACAAGGGTGGATCAAGCTGACACCAGGCAAGGAATTGAACAGCATTACGAAACAAGACATTGTAGAGAATCCGAAGAATGTTCAAGTGAAAGAGATGCAGGCAGCGATGCTTCCGCGAGCTGTAAATGAAGTGGATTATGCAGTCATTAATGGTAATTATGCAATGGAGGGCGGTCTAACGACCGACCAGGCGATTACAATGGAGAAGAAAGACTCTGATGCTGCCAAACAGCATGCGAATATCATTAGTGTGCGAGCAGGCGATGAAAATCGTGAGGATATTAAAACTTTGATTGAAGTGTTGAAATCAGACGATGTAAAGAAATTTATTGAAGAAAAATATAAAGGTGCCGTTGTTTCTGTATTCTAAGTAAGCGTCACTATCGCTCTATTGATCGATAAAACCTTCTGTCATTTGGCAGAAGGTTTTTTTATAGAAAAATTATGAAACATTGTGCTGACGGGAAACGTGTTCTAAGCGAAAGGGAAATATAGGGGGGACTAGGTATTCTTGGAGAATATGTCGGCAGAATTTATGATGAGACGAAGAATCGGCCGTTATATATTCTTCAGAACGAACCTCATGGCACAAAACGGCAGACAAATGAGGTGGTGTAATATGTACCGAGATAAGCGTCAAGCTGTTGAACTTATGCGCTTAGTTGTCGCCTTTGCAGCCTTCTTTCTTCTCATGACAGGAGGGGTACCGTATCTGCTGGCACGGGCATTGTCATACATGATTGGCATTGTAAACAGTTATGTTCTGAATCGCAAGTGGACCTTTCGTGTTACACGTAAAGCCAATCCGTTAGAAGCTGCGAAGTTCATCATTGTGAACGGTCTTTCTCTGCTTATATCTACCGGATTGCTTTTTATCTTGTACGATACGGTTCATATAACTCTTTGGCTTGCTAAGCTAGTGGTCATAGGATGCGGAGCAATCGTGAACTTTATAGGAAGCTATTTATGGGTGTTTACCGAGAAACAAAAGATAAGGAGTGAAGTGTTGTGAAAATCAGAAAAGCGGTTATTCCAGCGGCAGGGCTTGGCACACGGTTTTTGCCCGCCACGAAAGCACAGCCGAAAGAAATGCTGCCCATTGTTGATAAGCCGGCCATTCAATACATTGTAGAAGAGGCGGTGCAAGCTGGAATTGAAAGCATTATTGTAATCATAGGTCGTAACAAGCGAGCGATTGAAGATCATTTCGATAAATCAATTGAATTGGAGAAGACACTCGCTGAAAGCGAAAAAGAAGACATGCTTAAAATGGTTCGTGAGATTTCAACGATGGTGAATATGCACTATATCCGCCAGAAAGAACCGTTAGGGTTGGGGCACGCTGTTCTGTGTGCACGCCAATTCATTGGGGATGAACCGTTTGCTGTGTTGCTTGGTGACGATATTATGGTATCCGAAAAACCTGCGCTCAGACAAATGATGGACATATACGAAGCTTTCGACACGGAAGTAATAGGAGTTCAGCCTGTCGCACTCCAAGAAGTACATAAGTACGGTATTATTGCTCCAATGCAAAGTGTGTTGCAAAATGCTGGAGAAGCGAAGTGGGTGGAAGACGTAATAGAAAAGCCAAGCTTGGAAGAAGCACCGTCTACATTAGCGATTATGGGGCGTTATATTTTAAAGCCATCCATCTTCCCGATTTTAGAGCATATGAGTCCAGGCAAAGGAGGAGAAATTCAAATGACGGATGCGTTAAAGGAGATAAGCCATGACCATTCTTTGCTTGCTTTGCCGCTTGTAGGGAAGCGATATGATGTTGGAGATAAATTTGGCTATATTCAAGCGATAATTGAACTTGCTCTTATGCGTCCGGAACTGCGTTCCAACCTGCTTGCTTATATGAGCGAGCTTTTGGAGGCAGAACAGTATATAAGTGGAAAAACAGGGAGGAGATAGCATAGGACCGGTATTAGTAACGGGAGGTGCCGGTTACATTGGCAGTCATACAGTGTTAGAACTTCTCAAAGAAGGCATCCCTGTAATTGTACTGGATAACTTGACGACTGGTCATCGAGATGCGGTGCGGTCCTCTTATTTTTACGAAGGTGATATCGCAGATGCGGAACTCGTAACACGCATTATTAAAGAATATCAAATTGAATCGGTTATTCATTTTGCTGCCAAAAGCCTGGTAGGAGAATCGTTTGACAAACCAGAGATGTATTTTTTATGGAAATAATGTAAATCATTGAAACAGTAGAAATGATTACAGAACGTCTGCTTGCGGTAGAGTACATGGACAGAAGGGCCGGCGCTCCTCCTGTGTTGGTGGCGGAAAGAGGTAGGATAAAAAGTGTACTTGGCTGGGAACCACAGTATAGTGATTTGGAAACTATTCTATCAAGTGCCTGGCACTGGCACAGGACCCATCCGAACGGTTATGACCAGTAATGAGGAGTTTCGCTTGTTAGGAAAATTGCAAGCAACATAGTAGTATACGGGACGATTGTTGAATGATGAATGAAAATGGAAAAAGACTGTCGATAATGCTTCGACAGTCTTTTTGTATTCGGTTTAATAGCTTTATTGCTATCTCGGATAAAGAGGAATTTGGTTATAAAAGAAAAATATAGGAATTAAAAGTTTGTTTTCAATGTAATTTTATTTATTTACAAATTTTTTTATTGATAAAAACAAAGAAATTTATTATAGTATGTTACTGTGACTTTATAAAGTAGAGAAGCCGAAAGAATAGTTTGTAATTACAGATAATTCAATTTACACCGGAGGAATCATCGTGAAATCGAAATCTTTACCTTTTTCAACTGTTTTTATTATAGGGCTGACTCTCTTTGCTCTATTTTTTGGAGCAGGGAATTTAATTTTTCCCGCTTCACTCGGCCAGGCAGCTGGCACAAATTTCTGGCCTGCAGTTTCGGGCTTTTTAATAACGGGCGTTGGCTTGCCTCTACTTGGGGTTATAGCAATGGGGGTTTCAGGAAAAGAAGATTTACATTCATTAGCCAGTCGTGTTCATCCTTTGTTTGGCCTTATTTTTACAACGGTTCTTTATTTAGCCATTGGGCCATTATTTGCTTTACCGCGAACAGGAAGTGTATCATACGAGATTGGTGTAAAACCTTTCGTATCAGAAAGCATGGGACATATATCGTTGCTTATTTTTACAGTCTTATTCTTTTCGATTAGCTGCTTTTTTTCATTAAATCCTACCCGGATTGTGGATATTGTAGGGAAATTTTTAACTCCCATAAAGTTACTGTTTATTTCTATTTTAATCGTGGCGGCACTCGTTCATCCGATAGGTCCAATGCAGCCACCTGTAGATGATTATTCGCATATTCCATTTTTCAAAGGATTCCAGGAAGGTTATCTAACAATGGATACACTTGCTTCTTTTGTTTTTGCAATATTGGTGATTAATTCCATTAAACAAAAAGGGGCAACTACTACAAGGAGTATCGCGATTACTTGCGTGAAAGCTTCTTTTATAGCGGCTACTTTATTAATTGTTCTTTATGCCTCCCTTACTTTTTTAGGAACTTCAAGTGTTTCGGTGATGGGACATCTTGATAATGGAGGACAAGTATTGGCACAGGCTGCGAGCTATTACTTTAGGTCGCTGGGTGGACTGTTGCTGGGATTGATGATCACTGTAGCATGTTTAACTACAAGTATCGGATTGATAAGCTCGTCTGCAGCTTACTTTCATAAGCTACTGCCGAACATCCCATATAAAGCATTAGCCATCGCCTTAAGTGTATTCAGTGCAGCAATAGCAAATGTTGGTTTAACACAATTGATTGCTTTTTCCGTTCCAGTATTGACGGCTATTTACCCATTGGCTATCGCTCTGATTTTTCTAACATTTCTGCATCCTTTATTTAAAGGGCGAGCAGAGGTATATCAATATACAATGCTTTGTGTTGGCTTAGTAAGTATTTTTGACGGATTAAATGCTGCCAATATAAAGATAGCGGCTGTTAATTCTTTATTTAGTCATGTATTGCCTTTGTATCATTTGGGTCTAGGATGGTTATTTCCAGGAATTGTTGGAGGTGTAGTCGGTTTTTTGATTACCTTGATTGATACTTCTAAAACTGTGGTTTCCAAATAAGAACATAGGGATAGTAACATATATTTTTTTATTAATTGAGTTGTTATTAACTCAATAGTTAATAACAATTAAATCTGTTCAAGGGTGTTGATTATCCAGTACGATCCAGAGTGGATAGCCACTACACCATGCAAGACCCTGCTGATGGAAGTTTACTTTATCGCAGCAATAATTAATTCTGACATTCAGCGTTTTTATTTCTTTACGCTCCATTTTCAAAACAAAAAGCGAGTTGTAATCAATTCTATGAGTTGACTACAACTCGTTTTAAATTGGAATAAAAGAGATAAATAAGTTATTAACACTTATAATAATGATTATTTTGAATTGGCATTATTCTTGCAATAATGAAATTTAGTATACAAGCTTGAAATCGCTTTATTCTTAATTTAGAGATAATAAAGCGGTATATTTTTCGAGAAATTAGGAGGGCGGAGAGCATGTCGGTAAAAGAAAAAAGTTTTTGTTAACTTAGATGAAAACGCTTCACCATTAATTTCGTGTTTTGGAGATTTTTTTGATTCCCTTAAAGATGTTACTTTCTTGGGAGAATTAAAAAAAGTGTGGGAAAAAAGGCGTGTGATTAAAGCCAATTGGAAGGCTTTTATTGATAATTACTTAGAATGCGATCATTGTCCGATTGCCCATCCATCATTCGTTGCTACGCTAGATATGAGTCAGTACTCCGTCATTGCTTGTGAAAACTATTCCGTTCAAGGCACCATAGTGAAGCCGGATAAGCAATATGGAAGCGTAGAGTTGAATAAGGCAGAATTTAAGGGCGGAAGATTTTACTGGCTGTGGCCCAACATGATGGTAACCATCTATCCAGGTTCCGGAAACATGACCGTCGCTCAGATGATTCCAATTGATCATGAAACGACCATGGGAGTTTATCATGTATTTTTCCGGGATGAAAAGCTTACGCAGGAAGAGAAGGACTTGCTTGCGTTTATGGAACAGGTTCGGGATGAGGATATTGAACTGGTAGAATTGGCACAAGCTGGATTTCGTTCTAGAGCCTTTGAAAAGGGAATCTTTTCACCAACGGAAAATGGAGTAGCCCAGTTCCATGGTATGATTCGTGATGCTCTCCTCATTGAACAATAGCCGGAAACACACGGGCTTTCCGAATAAAAATAAATGCCTTGTGTAACGTTTTTCCATCCAGCTAAGAGTGACAAGGATGTTGATATTTCGCTTTAATTTTTGGAAAAATATGATGATTATTTTAATTGGAAGCGCTGTCTATAAAAAAGCAATCAATGCAGTAAAACCATCAGTATGATTCACAAAGGAGGAACGTATTTGATGAAAATTGTAGTTTGGTTACTGAGCATTATACCTGCTGTTGGATCATTAACAGTTATAAACCGTATCGAACCTTATATATTCGGATTACCATTTATTGTGTTTTGGGCAACTATGTGGCTCATTTTATCTTCGGTATGTCTTTATATTTGCAGCATTATCCAAGATAAAGAGGAGGCAAATGAATGAATATCGCGATATTAATTATTACACTAACTTTCCTACTTGCTTTCTATTTAGGTGTGCGTGCCCGTAAAGGTCAGAAAATGGAGATGGAACAGTGGGCGGTCGCTAATCGTAATTTCGGCTCAATTATTATGTTCGTGTTAATGGCGGGTGAAATTTTTACGACGTATGTGTTTTTAGGTGGAACCGGCGGGGCATACAGAATGGGAGGACCGATTATTTATATCTTTAACGCCCTGTGTTTTATCATTCCTTATTGGATTCTACCTCCTATTTGGCGCTACGCAAAAAAACATAAGTTGATTACCCAGTCGGATTTTTTTGCGAAGAAGTATGACAGTAAGGCACTTGGGTTACTGGTAGCATTGGTTGGCGTAGTCTCTATGATTCCTTATATCGTTTTACAGTTAAAGGGGCTTAAAATCATTGTATCAGAGACTTCCTATGGAATGATTTCACCGAATTTGGCAGTGTGGATTGGAATGATTGCCGTCACTATATTTGTATCAGTGTCCGGTATTCATGGATCAGCCTGGACCGCTATTTTAAAAGATATTCTGCTTTTGGGAGTTATTTTGTTTTTAGGTATTTATCTACCTTATCATTATTTTGGTGGAATCAAGCCGATGTTTGAGACATTGGATGCCACGAAACCGGGATTTTTATTGATTCCTGAATCAGGGTATAGTATGTCCTGGTATATTTCTACCTGTTTAATTTTTGGTTTAGGGCAATATATGTGGCCGCAAGTGTTTGGTGCAAGCTTATCGTCAAGAACTGAAAGTGCGTTGCGCAAGAATGCTGCTATATTACCCATTTATCAAATTGTATTAGTATTCATATTGTTTATCGGGTTTACCGCTCTTTTACAAATTCCAAACTTACAGGGAACGGATACGGATTTAGCATTGTTTAAAATTGTAAAAGCAACGTTTGAACCATGGTTTGTAGGCGTCATAGGGGCGGCAGGATTACTGACGGCTCTTGTGCCCTGTTCCATGTTGTTGCTGACTGCATCTACACTATTAGCAAATAACATTTATAAGGTAGTGAAGCCGAATATAACCGAAACGCAACTTAGTCGATTGACCCGTATTTTCGTACCTATCGTTGCGCTTGTTGCTCTATATTTTACTTTTTATGGTGGTAACACCATTATTGCACTGTTAATTATGGCCTACAGTTTCGTACTACAATTATTCCCCGCCGTATTTTTTAGTCTGTGGAAAAAAAATCCTGTTACAAAATCGGGTGCATTTGCAGGGATTATCATTGGCGTGATTACTGTTGCTTATGTAACGATTACAGATGCGACAATGGGTACCCTGTTTCCACAATTTCCGCAGTTCATAAAGGACCTTGATATCGGTATCGTAGCGATTACGGTAAATACGCTCGTAACATTGCTTGTTAGTGCTATTACCGGCATAGCGAAAGCGAAAACAGATAATACAGAAAATACCGTTTTTGAAGAACATGTTGTAAAACAGGTAAGCTCTAAGTAATCAATAGTGAAAAGTTCTGCCAGATTGCTCTCCTTTTTTAAAAGGAGAGCTTTAGCATTAGAACCATCCCTGTAAAAATTACTTTTTAAGGTTTTCACTGCTTCCTTTATTCTTGTGAAGCGCGTGGAACGGCAGGAAAAAAAGACCAACAGAAATACCCGGATGTTTTGTTGGTCCGCCTGAAATGACGCAAAGCAGCCGTTTGGCTTCTTTGTGGAAATCGAGTTTTGTTTATGTATAACTATTACCAGGAGCATTATTTTCCGAAACTGTAGCTCCATTTATTCTTGATTGCAATATAAATTCCAAGAAGAACAACGATCCCAGCGATAATAAACGGAGAGTAGTCTTCAGCTGCTGCTGCCGCCTGTTTATAATGTGGACCGAACGTATACCCCAGATAGATGTAAACCGCTGTAATGGGCAGAGTAGCACAGAATGTATAAATGGAAAAAAGCCATACATTCATTTTAGCCATGCCGCAGGGGATAGAGATAAGCGTGCGGACGCCCGGCAAAAAGCGTGCGAAAAAAGCGACCCCGGCCCCGTATTTCTGAAAGAAGAGGTCTGCTTTCTCCACCTGATGCTCCCGAATAAACAGATACTTACCGTATTTCAGAATAAAGGGCCGCCCGCCGTAACGTCCCAATGCATATAAAGTAAGTGGACCAAATGTGCCTCCGACCGTACCTGCGAGAACGGCTGGCCAATAGCTCATATCCCCCTGATACACCCAGTATCCGGCAAGGGGCAGAACCAATTCGGCAGGAACAAATTCAAACGTTAATGCCAGCATCAATCCGAAATAAGAAAATTCCTTCAGGATTTCTACAAAGGCAAGAATATACTCCGTCACTTGTAGACTCCTTTCCAGTTGTAATAAAGTGAAACTGCGCTCACTGAGGAGCTTCATCCCTCGCTGAGTGTTAGCTAAATATATTGGACCTTTAGAGCAGGATACAGAAATCGTATCGCTTCACTTATACGACGTACTACAGGTAAGGTTTCATGTTTTTAAAACTATGCATCACCGAAAATTCTACGTTCTAGCTCGCGACCGGTTGGTGTGGCCGCTAATCCCCCCAGTGCGGTCTCCTTTAATGTGTTGGGCATAGCGCAGCCGATGCGGTACATCGCTTCGATTACCTCGTCGGTCGGAATGGCGCTTCGTATACCAGCTAATGCCATATCTGCCGCAACCATCGCATTTGCCGCTCCCATGGCGTTTCTTTTAACACAGGGAACTTCAACTAAGCCTGCTACCGGATCGCAGACAAGACCGAGCATATTTTTTAACGCGATGGCGACCGCCTGTGCGGATTGTTCGGCAGAACCGCCTGCCATCTCCACAATGGCCGCTGCTGCCATGCCGGTAGCCGAGCCTACTTCAGCCTGACAGCCACCCGCTGCTCCTGAAATAAAAGCATTGTTTGCGATAACGAAGCCGACGGCGCCTGCTGTAAATAAATAACGTACCATCTGTTCGCGGTCCGCATTCAGCTTTGGAGCGACAGCGAACAGAGTACCGGGCACGATTCCACAGGCGCCGGCAGTCGGTGTTGCACAAATGGTACCCATCTTCGCATTCACTTCATTCGTCGCTACAGACTTGCTAACAGCATCCAACAGAAGCTTTCCGGAGAGAGGTTCCTTTTCCTTCATATAGGTTTGCAGAAGAACTGCGTCTCCTCCGGTTAAACCGCTGCGCGACCGATCAGGTTCCACAATTCCTCTTTCCACGGCTTCTTTCATGACATCTAGATTTCGTTCCATCATATCTATAACCTCTTGTTGGCTTTTGCCGGAGGTTTCGCTTTCCGTTTCAATCATAATTTGTGAGATTTTTTTATTTTCTGTAGAGCATAGCTCCACCAATTCGGCGATCGTACGAAACACCATCATCGTTCACTCCTTTTCTGTCCTTATAATGCAGCGATACTGGAAACGTTATTTATATAAGATAGAGCGCATAATTCCTGGCAAATCACTTCAGATGCAGCCTGATCGGTTTCTATGACCATAAGTGCTTGCGCTCCTCGGGATTTTCGGGCCATATCCATATATCCAATATTTATTTTATGCGCGGCTAGGATCTCTGATACGGCGGCTACCAGGCCATACCGGTCTTCATGCCATACGAGCAGGGTAGGCATATCGCCAGTGATGCGAACTGGAAATCCATCTACCTCAGTAATCTCCATTTTTCCGCCGCCGATGGAGATGCCGCATACGCTTACCGTCTTTGTTTCATCGCTTATTGTCACCCGGGCGGTATTTGGATGATTGGGGATATCATCCGAGGTACGTATCGTAATATCCACATGCTGCTCTTTGGCAATTGAAAGGGATTCGGTCATCCGTTTATCAAATGTATCAAATCCGAGAATTCCTCCTACAATGGCAATGTCGGTTCCATGACCTTTGTATGTTTTTGCAAATGATCCGTAAAATAAAATGTCTGCTCGTGTAGGTTTGTTTCCGAACAGATTTCGTGCGAGTAGTCCAATTCGTGCCGCACCGGCTGTATGAGAGCTGGAAGGCCCGATCATAATCGGACCGATAATGTCAAACACAGAGCGATATTTCATGTTTTAGCCTCTCCTTCATAAGATTCACACCGGGCACAACGCCACGATTTTTGTAATCTGGGGAATTCGTTCGATTTTTGCTATAGTCTCTGCTGGTATTTCTTCATCGGTCAACGAAACCAGCAATGCATTTTTTCCTTTTTGTTCTCTCGATACTTTCATGCTGGAGATGTTGATTTGATTCTCTGCAAGAATACGCGATACATCCCGGATGACGCCTGGATAGTCCGTATGATATGCCAGGATACCATAGGAGCCTGCGGTGATGCGGCAGCTATAATGATTCATTTTGCTAATGAATATGTCTTGATGATCTTTCTCAAACGTATACTTGCTCTTTCCTATTTGTAAAATAGCGATTTCATTTGTGTATTCGCCGGAACTCGTTTCGATGTGAAGTGTTTGGTCGGGATTTGAACCCAATAACCCTTCGATTATTTTCCGGGCAATTTCTTCCCGATGTTCATGTGTAAGAATATGAAGTGTCATATTCGTTACATGAGGTTCTAAATGACGGATTAACCGTCCTAGCTGTATAAAATCCGAATAGTTTACCATGAGTTTCCCCCTTAGCTTTTTAAAGCTGATAACAAGATTGTAAGTAAAACACGAACGTTATTCAATGATAAAAATAAAAGTTGTGAATGGCCGACAAAAATGTTCGTGTTTTTCTTGTTTTCTTTGCTGTTAGTGGTTCCTGGCTTGGTGACCGGTAATTGGATACAAAAGAGTAGACTGCCTTAATGGCGAATATTAGCATATTGTAAAAAATACCAATTTTATATAGAAACAAAATGCTACCTAAGCTGTTTTGTGGTAAAATATTGGATAATTATAATTAGGAGGCGTTTTTATGAAGTGCACTAAAATGAATCGGGTACAAATTCAAGGGGGAAGCGTATCATTTACCCTATAAACTGCGTACTCCCCCTATAATATGGGGGTATTATCCTAGTGGATAAAGATGTAAACAAAAGTAAAAAATTTACTGAAGAAGTCGGGTTACCAAATCAAACCTTTAAAAATGTGAAGAAGGCATTAGCATGGCTGAGCTTCCTTGCTTTCTTCAGTGTCCTGAATGAGACGGTATTCAATGTAGCATTGCCTGATATTGCAAAACAATTTGTTGTTCCGCCTGCTGTAGCAAATTGGGTTAATACAAGTTTTATCCTTTCATTTAGTATCGGATCGGCTATATATGGAAAAATATCTGATATGTATGGTATTAAGAAATTACTGATTATCGGGCTATTAACGTATAGTGCGGGATCACTTTTCGGTATACTTGCATATGCTTACTTACCAGCTATCATTGCTGCACGTTTTATTCAAGGTGCTGGTGCCTCGGCAGTGCCTGCACTTATTATGGTGATCATTGCACGTCATGTTCGTTCAGAGGATCGTGGTAAAGCATTCGGGTTGGTAGGGTCATTGGTAGCTGTGGGTGAAGGCATGGGACCAGTCATTGGTGGAATGATTGCGCATTATGTACATTGGTCATTCCTTTTTATAATTCCAATGATGACGCTTGTATCTATCCCGTTCTTTCTTAAAGTATTGCCTAATGAATCTGTCTCTAAAGGCCAAATAGATATTCTCGGTGTATTGTTGCTATCAATTGGGATTGTAATGTTTACTTTATATACGATGCAATATAATTGGATCTATATTGTAATAAGCGTTGTGTTGTTTGTAGGGTTTTCCTTGCATATCCGCCGAGCTAAAGAGCCTTTTATTGAACCATCTTTGTTTAGAAAGCGAAAATTTATAATCGGTGTTCTAACGGGATGCATTTTATTAGGCACTGTGGCCGGGTTCATCTCAATGGTACCTTATATGATGAGAGACGTGCATCAACTAACCACAATCATGATTGGCAGTGGGATTATATTCCCTGGCACGATGAGTGTAATCGTTTTCGGTATAATTGGTGGAACTTTGGTAGATAAACGAGGCAATACATTCGTTTTATCTCTTGGATTGTTCTTGAGTATTTTTAGTTTTCTGATTATATCGTTATTTTTAGATGAAACGCCATGGCTAATGACAGGTATGTTAATTTTTACTTTCGGTGGTCTTTCATTTATCAAGACAGTGATTTCCAATAGTGTTGCAGATAGTCTTGAACCAGAAGAAGCTGGTGCTGGAATGGGGATGCTCAATTTTGCTTGCTTCTTATCAGAAGGAATAGGTATAGCGGTTGTTGGTGGTATGCTCACAAAGCGTACATTGGATTTCCCTTTATTGCCAACAGTAGAGAACGCCGCGTCTTTTCTATACAGTAATGTGCTGTTGGTTTTTATAATAGTAATGACAATTGGCTGGGCCCTATATACACTAGCATTTCGTTGCAAATAGTTTGTTTTATTTTCATCATTTTCATAGAGAAATATGCAAGCTGAAGAACGCAGGGATATGTCTGTGTTCTTCAGCATGTCGAGGTTTTTCCAATGGGCCACACTTCTATATAAATTACACTTGATATTTTGAAAGGGGAGTGTGGTTGGAAATACACAGCAAGCTTTGGTTTTACTTGGTTAAAGACATTCCCTGCCTCTTCTCGTGCATCCAAATCAGCTTCAAAAGCCTTATTCATATGCAGCATCGTTTGCTTAGTACCTTTAGATCCCCACACATTAAATACGTGCTCTCTTTTTCCTCCCCTAACCATATTCAAAGTAAAAAAATCCGTAACATATTGACGTAAACTAAAGGATATGCTATTAAAATAATGATTAGCACTCTATTAATTCGAGTGCTAATCGTTTGACGTCTATACAATTATAACTATCACGTCAATAGTATGTCGAAGTAGTTTTTATATTGAAAGGAGAGATTTTAATGGTAAAACAACAATTTAAAGCAGAATCTAAAAGGTTATTAGATATGATGATTAACTCAATTTATTCTCAGCGAGAGATATTTTTAAGAGAGTTAATTTCTAATTCTAGTGATGCAATTGACAAAATATATTACAAAGCATTAACTGATGACAGTTTAAATTTTGATAAAGACAGTTACTATATAAAGGTGGCTGTTGACAAGGAAAATAGAATATTGAAAATCTCGGATACTGGTATTGGAATGACAAAAGAAGAACTTGAAAATAACCTTGGAGTTATTGCTAAGAGTGGGTCTTTAGCATTTAAAGATGAAAATGAATTGAAAGATGGACATGATATTATCGGTCAATTCGGGGTTGGATTTTATTCAGCTTTTATGGTAGCTGATGTTGTCACTGTAATTAGCAAGGCATTAGGGAACGACGATGCTTATAAGTGGGAATCTGCGGGTGCTGATGGATACACGATTGTTCCATGTGAGAAAGATTCAGTGGGTACAGAGATTGTTTTGAAAATAAAAGAGAATACAGAAGATGAAAGTTATGACGAGTACCTGGAAGAGTATCGACTAAAAGCGATTATCAAAAAATACTCTGATTTTATTCGATACCCAATAAAAATGGATGTTACGGAAAAAAGACTTAAAGAAGGTAGCGAGAACGAATTTGAGGATTACCGTGAAGAACAGATTATAAACAGCATGGTTCCGATTTGGAGAAAGAATAAAAGTGAGCTTACTCCTGAAGATTACGAGAATTTTTATATGGAAAAACATTACGGTTTTGACAAGCCTATAAAGCATATCCATATTAGTGTGGATGGTGCTGTGAGATATAATGCAATTTTATTTATCCCGGAGAACATACCTTTTGACTATTATACAAAAGAGTATGAAAAAGGATTAGAGCTATACTCAAATGGTGTATTGATCATGAACAAATGCTCAGACTTGCTTCCTGACTATTTTAGCTTTGTCAAAGGCATGGTTGATTCAGAAGATTTGTCTCTTAATATATCCAGGGAAATTTTACAACATGATAAGCAGTTGAAGCTAATTGCCAAAAACATCAAGACTAAAATAACAAACCAATTGCAAAGCTTATTGAAAGATGATAGGGATAAGTATGAAAAATTTTATAAATCCTTCGGTAGACAGTTAAAGTATGGAGTTTATAGTGATTTTGGAAGTAATAAAGAAGTATTGCAGGAGTTATTGATGTTCTATTCATCCAAAGAGAAGAAGCTGGTAACCTTAGATGAATATGTCTCAAGAATGCCTGAAGATCAAAAATATATTTATTACGCTTCTGGAGAAACATATGAAAGAATTGAAAAATTGCCACAGACAGAGTTAGTATTAGAAAAAGGATATGAAATTTTATATTTCACTGAAGATATAGATGAGTTCGCAGTAAAAATGTTAATGACATATAAAGAGAAAGAATTCAAGTCTGTATCAAGTGGTGACTTAGGTATTGAAGCAGAAGAAAGCCAAAATAATACTGATTCAGAAGAGAATGAAAACAAAGACCTCTTTGACTATATGAAAAATATATTATCAGACAAAGTAAAAGATGTAAGGATTTCAAAAAGACTAAAGAACCATCCTGTATGTTTATCTACTGATGGCGAAGTAACAATAGAAATGGAAAAAATCCTAAAAACAATGCCGGGTAATCAAAATATAAAAGCTGAAAAAGTTTTAGAAATTAATATAAATCATGAGGTATTCAAATCATTAAAAGATGCTTTTGAAAAAGATAAAGAGAAATTAAATTTATATACAAATTTATTGTACAATCAAGCACTTCTAATTGAAGGATTACCAATCAATGATCCGGTAGAGTTTACAAATGATATTTGCAAAATAATGGTGTAATAGTTATATCAATTCGACACTACTATTTTATAAAAAACTAGGAGAGCATGGGTTTATGCCCATGCTTTTTTATATGTCAGGCTTTTATTTATATATACATCTGATCTGCGCAGATTTGTGACAACATTGTAAGGAAGATCGTTGCATTATGAAAGGAAGATCGATCGAACAGGAGCTTTGAATGAGATACTCTTAAATCATACAAGCAAATAGTTGAACAAATAGGAGTGGAACAGATGGAGAGTAGACAGAGAGCAGCAGCGATTTTCAAAAGCATCGTATGTTTGGTTATTTTAATAGGGATCGTGAATGAGTTGCTGTTTGCGAGGGCTGCGATTGCAGAACCGGGCAATCCGGCTAACCCAGTCAAGTCATCCAGCAGGAATATAGAGGATTTCAAGCAAAAGATGGATGAACAAGTGCCGAAATGGCAGGAGAACTATGGTGTGCCAGGGGTTGCGCTAGGCATTGTTCATGAGGGGCGTATCGCCTATACGCTCAACTACGGTTATGCGGATAAAAAGAAAAAGATACCGCTGAGTGACAATACCTTGTTTCAGGCTGCTTCCATATCCAAGAGCCTTACTGCGTGGGGGATCCTGCACCTTGCAGATGAAGGACTTTTATCACTCGATGATCCTGTCGGAAAATTTTTGACACGCTGGCAATTACCCGCCTCAGGGTTCAATCATGATGAAGTCACAATAAGGAGGCTGTTAAGCCATACTGCGGGGTTATCTCCGCATAAAGGATATCTCGGCGTAGCGCCCGGGAAAAGACTTCGCCCTATCGAGGAGTCTCTGTCCGGAAAAGGATGGTTCAATGAACCAGTAAAGATTACCGGGAAGCCGGGGGCAGAAGCGGTGTATTCTGGAGGTGGATATACCATGCTGCAGCTCGTTATCGAAGAGGTGACCGGAATGCCATTTGACCGTTATATGAAGGAACAAATTATGAAACCGCTCGGAATGAAATCTAGTTCGTTTCGGCAGGAGCCCACAGATTCCAATCTTTCCAAAGCCTACGGATATTTTGGACAAGAGCTTCCGAATTACCAATTTTCCGAACAGGCCGCCGCGGGTCTCAAAACGAATACAACCGATATGATGACACTGATACTGGCAAGTATGGAGGTAAGCAACAGTGAAAGCAAAGGACATGGTGTCATCACAAGTAAACGCGTAGAGGAGATGCAAAAGCCAGTATTATCTGAGAATGGTTTGGGTGTATTTGTGAAAAAGTTGTCTAATCAACATACATTGATTTATCACTCCGGTGATAATCGGGGCTGGCATTCTTTTTATGGTTTGATTCCGGACACAAAGGATGGGTTGGTCATTCTTACAAATAGCGAGAACGGTATAGAACTAAGACAGGATATCTATCATGCTTGGATTGAATATGAAACCGGAACGTTGCCTGAAGGGCATTTCTCTATTGCCGAACAGAGAAAACACAACTCAGTGATATCTGTCGTCATTGGAGCCGCGCTTGGAGTATACTTGCTGCTGTTTGCGGTCAGACTGAGCAGCGGTAGGAGAGTATTCATTACCAAACATAAGAAGAAGCCTTATGTCAGGGCAGGGATCAGAACGTTCTTGCTCTTGCTTACCGGTACGACCTTGTTCTGTACTTCCTATGTATGGAGCGTTCTAAGTTTAAATTTAGGCAATAAAATAAACTTTCTTCTCATAATGGCTTGGCTTGTAGCGTTATTAATCGCTGGTTTTTTTCCGAAAACACCAAAGTCGTCTGATACTTTGATTGCTAAAAAGCCGTATAGTTGATTGTCTGTTTGTTTTAAGTACATCGATTCAATTATTACGCGTCACTCTCCGGAGTGATTCAGGGTGTGGAGAAACCTCACGGTTTTCCACGCCTGCTTTTATTTAGCGAGAAAAAAGTATGAAAATCGGAGTTTTCCCTTGATGAAGGAGAAAAAATTCCCAACCATCTAGTGGTTCTTTTTCAAAGAATAGTTTTTCTCTACAATATAAAAAAGAGTGCAGAAAAAAATTGTAGGTTTCTCTACATTCTAAGTTTAGCGTAGAAAAACTTTTAGGAGGAATATATGTATCGCATTTTTATTGTGGAAGACGATGACAAAATAGGAGCTGTTCTGAAAAGAAGTATGGAAAAATACGGATTTGAAGCCTTGTGTGCATCGCAATTTCGTGAAATGATACCAGAGCTAGAGGCGTATGCGCCGCATCTGGTACTGCTTGATATTAACCTGCCGTATTTCGACGGCTATTATTGGTGTAGGCAAATCCGTGCGCGATCGAGTATGCCGATCATCTTCATATCTGCTCGAGAGGGTGAGATGGATCAGGTAATGGCCATTGAGAACGGCGGCGATGATTATATTACGAAACCCATTCATTTGGATCTCTTAATGGCCAAGGTTAAAGGTATATTAAGAAGGGTTTATGGTGAATACGCCGCTGCGACAGGCCTTACCATTCCTGAGACTGAGTTGAATGTGCAAGGCTTACGGTTGAATCTTAGCCGTAATGAGCTGGTGTGGCAGAAGCAAAAGGTTGAGTTGACGAAAAACGAACATTTATTGGCTAAATGCTTCATGCAGCAGCTCGGGCAGGTCGTCTCACGCGATCAGCTTCTAGAGGCATTATGGGATGATGTACAGTTTGTCGATAACAATACGTTAACTGTTAATGTGACGAGGCTTCGAAAGAAGTTGGAGGAACTCGGGCTGCCGAAGGCGATTGAGACGGTTCGTGGCCAAGGCTATAAGCTGAGCCTCGATAATGAGCGAGAGGAACCAAGTTAATGAAAGGACTATCGGTAACTTTATTTTTTCGTGATCGGCTACTTTATGTGTTATTATGTGTGCTTATTGTTGGACTTGGTGTTGGATTTATGCTGCTGGAGAAGAAGCGTTATCCTGGTGTAATTGATACAGGAACGATTTATTATTTTGTGGTACTTGCTCTATTTTTCATTGTATTGTGGCTGATTGTTGACTATATTCGTCAAAAAGCTTATTACAAGCAAATTGGGAATGCGATTGAACGAGTCGATGAGTTACAGGCCGTAGCTATCGTGCAGTCTATGGTAACGAGAGAGCAGCGGCTTGTCGCTCACTTGTTGGAGAAGCAGCATAACGCTTATTTGAATGAACTTGGAAAATATCGTCGTCAACAGGAGCTGCACAATCATTTTGTATTGCAATGGGTTCATCATATGAAGACACCTGTATCGGTTATCGATTTGCTCGCACAGGAAGCTTTGCAGGAGATGCCTTCTACAAAGGAGGGACAGAAGCAGCTTGTTGTCAGCATGCAGGAAGAAGCAGAGCGGATGACAAGGGGCCTAGAAATGATGCTATACACAGCACGCCTTGAAAAGTTTGAAATTGATCTTCACCTCAAAAAAATTCCACTCCATGAATTGATTCGTACCGTTATGAATGCGCATAAACGTTTGTGTATCCGTCATTCCATATTTCCGCAGATTAATGGTGAGGCGTGGGTGGAAACGGATGAGAAGTGGATGACAGTCGTGTTGAATCAATTCGTTAGTAATGCGATCAAATACAGTAAGAGCAAGCCGGGTGAGAAGAAGCTTGTTTTCCACTTAGAATCGAATATGAACGGAGGCAGCAAGCTGAGCGTAACAGATGAGGGAGCAGGAATAGCGCCGCACGATATGTCGAGAATATTTGAGCCATTTTTCACCGGAGAGAATGGTCGCACTGCAGGGGAATCGACAGGAATGGGGTTATATCTGGCGAAACAGGTATGCAATCGGCTCGGTCACGGTCTTTCTGCAGCGTCCGATTTGGGCGTTGGAACGACGTTTACCGTCACTTTTGAACCGGGTGGCATTCATATGCTCGGTAGCAAGGCAGCAGAAGACAAGCACTCAGTGACAACATTGTAAGGTGTGCAGCATGATTTTGAAAGGAAAATCGATCGGTTCGGTGTCCCCTTCCCGCTATACTAACGTTAGTGAAGCATATACAAACTGAATCAGGAGGAACCAATGAGTGTACTTAGAGCACAAGGGCTCGGCAAGCTATACAGTTCTAAAGGAAGTGTCGTCTATCAGGCATTAGAAGATATTAACTTGCACGTAGAGGCTGGCGAATTTGTCGGTATTATGGGACCATCGGGAAGCGGGAAGACGACGCTGCTTAATCTGCTGGCGACAATTGATCGTCCTACGTCTGGCCAGATCGAAATTAATGGTGTTAACCCGAGTAAGCTGAGTGATAAGAAGCTAGCATTGTTTAGGCGACGTGAGCTTGGCTTTGTCTTTCAGGATTTCAACCTGCTCGACACGCTGTCGATCAAGGACAACATTATTTTACCGCTCGTATTGGAAGGGATGGCTCCGCACCTGATCGAGCAGAGACTAAATCCGCTTGCCGAATGGCTGCAAATTACTAAGCTATTGGGTAAACGTACATATGAGGTGTCCGGTGGACAGAAGCAGCGCGCAGCTATTGCACGCGCCCTTATTCATGAGCCATCATTAGTGCTCGCTGATGAACTGACTGGTAACCTTGATTCGAAGGCGGCAAAGGATGTGATGGACACGCTAAAGGAGATGAACGAACGGTTGAAGGCGACTGTGCTCATGGTGACACACGATCCATTCTCGGCGAGCTATTGCCAGCGCATTGTGTTCATTAAAGACGGTAAGCTTTTTTCAGAAATACGGCGCGGCTCGAATCGACAAGCGTTTTTCCAACAAATATTGGACGCGCTCAGCGTGCTGGGAGGGAATTACGATGACATTCCGCTCACTCGCGCTTAGCAATATCCAGGGCAATTGGCGGTCATACAGCGCGTTTTTTATGAGCAGCGTATTTTCCGTGATGATCTTCTACATATATGCTGCTTTTCTTGCTCATCCTGATGTGATGAGTGGTCATATTGTAGCAGCTGAAAAAGTAAGAAAAGGCATGGTGTTCTGTGAATATGTTATCGTAATTTTCTCGTTTCTATTTGTGCTTTATTCCAATTCGGCTTTTCTGAAGACAAGAAAGCAGGAATTCGGCCTGTTCTCGTTGTTTGGGATGACCCGCATGCAACTTCGTAAACTTGTCATCTATGAAAATATGGCGATTGCGGTATTAGCGATTGGGGTCGGCATCGGACTAGGTATTTTGTTTAGCAAGCTGTTCTTTATGGCGCTTGCTGTGCTGCTCGATATAAACGATCCGATGGTGTTTGCCGTTCCACTGGGAGCGGTGTGGCTAACGGCAGGGAGCTTTCTTGTGTTGTTTGCGATCATTTCTCTCTGGATAGCGCTGAGGATGGGACGTACAGAAATTCTTGATTTACTTAAGGCTTCACAACAGCCGAAGGGGCAGCTTGTTTATTCACGATGGCTTGTCCTGCTTGCAGTCGTGTGCTTAGGAGCTGCTTATAGTATGGCGTTGATGCTAAACGAAGCGTACTTTGACCTTTTGGTACTGCTTATCTTACTTACAGTTATAATCGGTACATATCTTTTGTTCACGCAGTTAAGCATAATGTTGTTGAAGTTTATTCAGAAGCGTGTTGATATCTACTATAATCGTACGAATATGATCGTATTCGCCCAGATTGGCTATAAGATGAAGGATAACGCCCGGATGTTGTTTATCGTATCCATTTTGAGCGCGGTGATTTTAACGGCTACGAGTGCGATTTACATGTTAGCACTAGCGGCGCAATACCAGGATATAAAGACGCAATATGATAATGTTAAGGAAGTAATCTCGCTGACGATGTTTATCGGTATGTTCATCAGCTTGCTGTTCTTCATTGCATCAGGAAGCATGATTTACTTCAAGCTGTTTACGGAACTACAGGAGGATCAAGCGCAATTTAAGGCGCTGTCCCGAATCGGTATGACCCAAGGTGAAATTCGGAGAATCGTCTTCACGCAGGTTGGCATTATTTTCTTCGTGCCGTGTATTGTCGGTATTGTTCACGCGTTAGTCGCCATGAAAGCATTGGATAACTTTCTTATGTTATCTAGCTGGCTCTATTCATTCAGTGTTATCGGCATTTATGTCACCATGCAGACGGTTTACTTCCTTGTCGCCTGCAACAGCTATATGAAAAGCATCTTGCGCGGAGCTGCCTCGTAATGGCATGGGTGGCTCCTTCCTTGGTGTAATAAAAAGAAATACCCTCAGAATGAAAAAAATACGATAACTACTCAACTTGCCTCTGGACATTCATCGCGACGGTACAAGCACTGAAGTTTCATATCAGCTGCTTCCTCAGTGGTGGGAAATTGGGGATGAGATTAATACAAACCGTACAAAGGTTTGGAGAAGAACAAGCGATTTATGGTATTAAAAATCCTTAAACATTTCCTTATTCAACAAATGGGTTCCCTTATGGTGAATAAGAAACAACAAGCCGATTTTCCTGAATGTACAGGAAATCGGCTTTTTCTATGCAAAAAATTGCTTAACGTAGGGAAAGAGATGGTTAAGCCCGAAATAAAGGCTGACTTAGAGGTAGTAATCCATGTCACTGTTAAAATGATGGCGATTTTAGCATAAATGAAAAAATGATCCCTAGTATTGCAAATAAGCAAACACTAGTTAGTAAAGGGTTTTTTAAATTAATTATTGCAAAAATGGAAATTTAATAATAAAGAATTGGGGGCATATGCTTATTTTACAAGGAAAAATAAATTGGCATGCTATTTGCTGTGTTTTCTAGGTAAGAAGCTACTGCATGTTTCTTCTGTATCGTAGAGCTTCTTATCCCTGTGAATAGGGAATAGAAATATATAACAGTGGAGGTTTGGAGCGTATGAAAGAAGTTATTAACACAAAACTCGCACCTGGGGCAATCGGTCCTTATTCTCAAGGCACCAAATGGAAGGACTTGATATTTACCTCAGGTCAAATTCCTCTCGATCCTAAAACAGGAGATTTGGTAGAAGGTGATATTGAAGTGCAGGCCCGTAGAACTTTGGAAAATTTGAAAGCAGTTATAGAAGCTAGTGGCTCTTCAATAACAAATGTTCTTAAAACAACTTGCTATATTACAGATATGAATCATTTCCAAAAATTTAACTCGGTATATCAGGAATATTTTAGAGAAGGGGTTCCAGCCCGCTCCTGCATCGCTGTTGTTGAATTGCCAAAAGGAGCACTCTGTGAAGTTGAAGCAATAGCCGTTATAAAGGAGCTATAATTTTTGTTCGTTATTCTGATGATCGTAATGGCAGTGAGAATGACGATATCAAAGAAGACAAAAAGTCAAGACTAAAGCCGTACAGACATGAAGCTTTTTAATTAAATTGAGTTAGGATGGTTCAAGATGAAAAAGCCGGGTCATGAGACGCGTTACAAAGTTGTAATTGTGGGTGGAGGGAGTGCAGGAATCACTGTTGCAGCTCGACTTTTACGTGAAAGGCGTGCTCTTAGGGAGAGTGTGGCCATTATTGATCCCGCGACGAAGCATTACTATCAGCCATTGTGGACGCTTGTGGGTGCTGGTGAAGCCAATAGAGAGAGTACAGAACGTGAGGAAGCATCCGTTATTCCTGATGGGGCGGTATGGCTACAGGATACAATCACCGAATTTCAACCAGATGAAAATGCTGTTATCACAGACTCAGGCTACAAGTTGTATTATGACTATCTGATTATCGCCGCAGGTATTCAGATCGATTGGAATAAGATAAAAGGACTGAAAGAGAGTATTGGTAAGGACGGAGTATGCAGCAATTATTCTTATGATTATGTCGAAAGTACATGGGAAAGCATCCAAAGTTTTAAAGGGGGGAGTGCACTATTTACGAATCCGAACACACCGGTTAAATGTGGGGGAGCTCCCCAGAAGATTATGTATTTGGCAGACGACTATTTTCGAAAATCAGGTGTTCGTTCTCGGTCTGAGGTCACGTTTATCTCAGGGGGAGCGACGATATTCAATGTTGAAAAGTATGCACATGCATTACGCAAAGTAATTGAACGAAAGCAGATTAAAACGCAATTCAATCATAATCTTATTGAGATCAATAGTCGAAATAAACAGGCGATCTTCGAGAATGTAAATACGAGGGAAAGAGTGATCATGCAATACGATATGATTCATGTGGTCCCGCCAATGAGCGCTCCTGATTTTATTAAGATGAGTCCACTTGCAGCGGAGAGTGGTTGGCTTGAAGTAGATCAGTATACCTTGCAACATAAACGTTTTCATAATGTTTTTGGAATTGGAGATTGTACCAATCTCCCTACGTCTAAAACAGGTGCTGCGATTCGTAAGCAAGCACCGGTACTTGTAAAAAATTTGTTATGTTTAATGCGGGCAAAGCCAGTTGTCCATACCTATGATGGTTACACATCATGCCCGCTGGTTACCGGGTATGGCAAGCTCATATTGGCCGAATTTGACTATGGATTGAACCCGCAAGAGTCATTCCCTATCGATCAATCTCGTGAAAGATTTAGTATGTATGTACTGAAGAAAAACTTACTCCCTATTATGTATTGGAATGGCATGCTCAAAGGTCTCATGTAAGAGACATTGCAACTAGGCATACAGTAAAGGTTTGCTTGTGGTTTTATCAGTGTGCAATCAAAATAAGCTGGAAACTTGAAGAGGAGGTTGACTTATGTTACTAAAGTATTTCTATGATGACAAATTGGCTCAAGCTTCTTATCTAGTGGGATGTCAGGCTACCGGAGAGGCGATTGTCATTGATCCGGCTCGTAATATTGAATCTTATGAGAAAATAGCCAAAGCACATCATGTTCGAATTGTTGGTGTAACGGAAACACATATCCATGCAGATTTCCTATCCGGTGCACGGGAGATAGCTTCAAAATTCGGGGCAACGTTATATTTGTCTGATGAAGGAGGGCCGGATTGGAGATATAAGTACTTACCTGAGTTTGAACATTGTTTTCTAAAAGATGGGGATACATTTAATATTGGTAACATTAATTTTGAAGTCATGCATACACCGGGGCATACGCCAGAGCATATTTCGTTGCTAGTAACGGATGGCGGTTCGTCAGCAACAGGACCAATGGGGATATTTACTGGGGACTTTGTATTTGTCGGTGATGTAGGACGGCCTGACTTGCTGGAAAAAGCTGCTGGGGTACAGGGTTCTTCTGAAGAAATGGCAATTGCTATGTTTCATTCCTTACAGCGTTTTAAACAGTTACCGGATTATATACAGATATGGCCCGGCCATGGAGCAGGTAGTGCATGTGGCAAAGCTTTAGGAGCGATCCCATCATCGACTGTTGGGTATGAAAAAATGACGAATTGGGCATTGCAATGCGAGGATGTGAGGCATTTTACCGAGATATTACTGTCTGGTCAGCCTGAGGCACCAACTTACTTTTCAATGATGAAACGATTAAATAAAGAAGGAACACAGCTGTTACAAGAAATTACAGATCCGCATTGTATGGAGCCATCTATAGCTACAGTACAAACATGGGTGAAACAGGGGATTGTCGTGGATACACGTCCGGCAAGCGAATTTTCCACAAAACATTTGCGTGGAGTAATTAATATCCCATATAACAAATCGTTTGTCACTTGGGCTGGATGGCTACTGGATTATACGCGTCCAATTTATCTTCTAGCAAGCGATGAATATGTTCGGGATGTTTTGCAAGATTTACGTTCCATTGGATTGGATTATGTAGTTGCGACAATGGACCCGAATGTCATTAATCAGGCAGAAGAGTCTGATAAGCATGTAATGGTATATAGGGAAGTAACACCTGTTATGGTAAATGATGCTGTTCGAACAGGGCAAATGTATGTGCTTGATGTTCGGAGTACAAGCGAATGGGAGAAAGGACATATTCCACAAGCAAAACATATTATGCTCGGATATTTACATGAACGAGTACGGGAAATACCGTCTGATAAACCGATTCTTGTCCATTGCAAGGCTGGAGGAAGATCGGCGATTGCAGCAAGTATTTTGCAAGCGCAAGGTTTGGAGGACGTACGCAACTTGTTAGGCGGATATGACGAATGGATAAAGCAGGGCTACCCGAGTCAAAGAGAAAGTGATTTGTTGGAAAATAAAACAGAATAATATAGGGCCATTAATTTTATAGGTGGTGGAAAAATGGATTTTTTGGAGGATATTAAAAAGGTGCTTGGACAAATGAACAAACCTTCTGCAATTCAGTTACATAGGGCTATGGAAGGTCTTCGTTTTACAGTACAAGATATTTTGCCTTACATTACAGAACCAACTAGTTTATCGTATGGCAGAAATGTTATCTATCACTCAAAGGATATTGAAGTTATTGTGTTGCATTTTCCTAATCATTCAATAACTGATATTCACGATCATGGGGATTCGATTGGATGCGGTATAGTTGTTGAAGGGGAATTGACGGAATTTTCCTATGTAATTAATAAGGAAGGAACACCAGAGCTTGTTTCAAAATCAAGCGCAAGGGAAAAAGAGTTTTTCCATATATCAGAACGGCACATCCATGCGATGGCGAATGAGAAAGACGAACGACTTATTACGCTGCATGTTTACTCACCACCACTCAATGGAATTAAATATTTCAAATCAATAAAAGAATGTGTTTAGTTTTCCCATAAACTCAAATTTTTTATCACTATTGCAAATGTGTTAATACCCAATATTAAAGGGTTTGTATAGAATGATTATTTCAAAGTTGGGAATTAAATAGTAAGTATTTGTGGAAACATAGCTGTTTTACAAGGGAATATTGATTGGCATAACATTTGCTAAATTATATAGACAGAAAGGCAGGGAAGTATATGTCAAAACAATAAATTGTGTAGCTGTAAAATTGATAATAAAACGGATAGGAGACGTCACACATGAAATACAATTTTGATCAAAAAATTAATCGTTTGAATACTGCTTGCGAAAAATGGGACGATCTTGAAAATCGTTTTGGCGTTAAGGATGTAATTCCGATGTGGGTTGCAGATATGGATTTTCAGTCTCCGCCGTCTGTCATGGAAGCGTTAAAGCGAAGAGCGGAACACGGTATGTATGGTTATACACTTAGACCGGACTCGTATTTTGAAGCGATTACTGACTGGCTTAAAAGGAGACACCAATGGTCTGTGAATAAAGAATGGATCACCCATAGTCCAGGTGTTATTCCAGCACTAGCTTTGATTATTCGTTCATTTACGCAACCGGAAGATAAAATCATAATCCAGCCCCCTGTATATCATCATTTTTCCCGTATCATCCAAGCTCAGGAGCGTGAAGTTGTCAACAATCCGCTTAAATTAGAGGATGGACGTTATACGATGGATTTTGATGATTTGGAAGCAAAAATTGATCCGAAGGTGAAGATGTTAATTCTTTGCAGTCCGCATAATCCGGTGGGAAGGGTATGGAGCGAAGGGGAGTTGATGAGACTAGGACAAATATGTATGAAGCATAACATTCTGGTTGTTGCGGACGAAATTCATTTTGATCTTGTATACAAGAAATATAGCCATGTACCATTTGCACGCATTTCAGAAGAGTTCCTTGATCATTCGATTACTTGCATCGCACCAAGCAAAACATTTAATCTAATGGGATTACAAGTATCAAGTATTATTATTCCGAACAAAGAACTACGCCACAGATACAATAAAGAAGTGAATGATTTATCGATTGGCTCACCCAACACATTTGGAGTTGTGGCATCAGAGGCTGTGTACCGTCATGGGGAAGAATGGTTAGATGAGCTTATTCGTTATTTGCAGAAAAATTTAAATTATCTTACGTATTATTTCAGAGAAAAAATTCCGCAAATCAAAGTGATTCAACCAGAGGGAACGTATCTTGCATGGCTAGATTGTCGAGAATTGGGCCTTTCTTCTAAAGAATTGGATGACTTTATGCTCCGAAAAGCGAAAGTTGCAATGAATGAGGGGTATATCTTTGGAGATGAAGGAGAAGGCTTTATGCGAATGAATATCGCTTGCCCGCGTTCTATTTTAGAAAAAAGCTTACAGCAGATGGAACAGGCTATCCATTCTTTATGTAAAGCATAGGAAGAGAAATGATTTTGGATAAGGAGGAGGGAGAAAGTGACTCCCTATAGCCCAAGTTGTTACTTCTATATATAATTTAATTGCACAAAGAAGCATATCGCAAACTAGAGGTTCGTTATATAAAGAGGAGGACAATATGGCAAGCTTCATCCGTATACAAGAGTTTATTCAGACTTACGCTGAAAACATTGCAGAAGTTCTTGATCTGGATGTAACAGTTCTTGATGGAAATGGCATTCGTATTGGTGGAACCGGTTATTATCGGGATTCGATTGGCAAATCGGCACCTGAAGGATCGTTTTTCAGAATGATTCTGGAGACAGGAAAACCTGGAATGATCTACGATATGAAAAAAAATGAATCCCAATGTATGGGCTGTAAGTTTATGAATCAATGTAAAGAACTTGCTACTATTGGCTTTCCGATATTAAAAAAAGAGCAGCCTATTGGAGTTGTTGGTATCATTGGTTTTTCTCCTGAACAGAAGGAAAAGATGATTATAAACTCCGATAAATTGATACGATTTTTGCAGCACATGAGCATGCTGTTGGAAAATAAGTTAATCGTACTAGATTTTGGGAATAATATGGATTGCAAAATCCAGGAGGATATGCCTCTATCAGCAAAACGAGTGTCATTTGAAAGTATTATTGGCAGGAATTCGGGATTGCAAGAAGTTATTAAAAAAGCAAGACGAATTGTTAACAGTCCATCAACGGTTTTAATTAGGGGAAAAAGTGGCACAGGAAAAGAATTATTAGCCAAAGCAATTCATTATGAAGGCGAGCGCAGAATGCATGCCTTTGTTGCTATCAATTGTGCGGCTATACCCGAAAATTTGCTAGAGAGTGAGTTATTTGGTTATGAAGGTGGAGCATTTACCGGATCAAGGCGGGAAGGAAGCATTGGAAAGTTTGAATTGGCTAACAAGGGAACTATTTTTCTTGATGAAATAGGAGATATGCCGCTTTTTCTACAATCAAAATTATTACGAGTTTTACAGGAGAAAGAAATCGAAAGAGTTGGCGGTAAGAAAGCCATTCCTGTCAATGTACGGGTAATTGCAGCTACTCATCAAAATCTGGAGGAAATGGTACAGCAGGGCTCGTTTCGCGAAGATTTGTACTATCGTTTAAATGTTATCCCTCTTTATATGAAACCGTTAAAAGAGCGCCGTGATGATATTAGCCTGTATCTTAACTATTTTCTACGCAAGCATGGTCGGATAATGAATCGAAACTTTTTACGTATTGATCCGATGTTGGAGCGGTGGTTAGTACAATATGATTGGCCAGGAAATATAAGACAGTTAGAAAATGCTATCGAATATATGGTCAATATGGCTGAATCAGAAACAATCAGTTTTCAGGATATACCTGACTATTTGCTGCAGCAAGAGGATATTCCTGTAAACCAAAAAGGATTAAGTTTAGAACAAATGGTTTCAGAATATGAAAAAAATATTATACAAAGTTACTTTCTAGCTGAAAAATATCGGAATGATAAAGAACAAATCGCTCTAGAGTTGCAGATTAGTCTTTCCACATTATATCGCAAGCTAGAAAAATATAAACTGTGTTAAAACCATTAACAGAATTACTCTTGTAAAACTGAAATATACGTTTTGCAAGAGTAACTCACCAATGATATATATAAAATTCGTAATATTCAGTTATATTAACAAGAGTTCAATCGGGTTGTGATTATAGTTCTAAAAAAGTGAGGGATTTACTATGGCCAAGCCAGAATATGAATTAAGTACTGTCCTAAATGAGGACAAGCCGAAAGAAAAATTACATCGAAGTTTGCAGTCAAGGCACTTAACAATGATGGCCATTGGCGGTGCAATTGGAACCGGATTATTTGTGTCAAGCGGATCGACCATCAGTACGGCGGGGCCAGGAGGAGCACTCGTCGCATTTATCCTAGTTGGTATCATGGTCTATTTTGTAATGAATAGTCTGGGAGAATTGGCATCATTTTTACCCGAACCTGGATCGTTTGAAACGTATGCTACAAGGTATGTTGATCCAGCCTTGGGATTTGCCCTGGGTTGGAACTATTGGTACACGAATGCAATTACAATTGCTGCTGATTTGGTGGCTGCTACCCTTGTTATGAAATATTGGTTTCCAGACTCATCCCCGCTATTGTGGAGCACATTGTTCTTGGGATTATTGTTTTTTCTCAACATTTTATCGGTTAAAGGGTATGGAGAAAGTGAATACTGGTTTGCTGGTATTAAAGTTGTCTCTATTATTGTGTTTCTGGTTGTCGGTGTTGCAATGATTTTTGGCATTATGGGAGGAACTGCAGTTGGTTTCAGTAATTTTACCAAGGGGGATGCTCCGTTTCATGGCGGATTACTATCTATCTTTAGTGTCATACTCTTTGCAGGGTTTGCGTTCCAGGGCACGGAGGTGATTGCAACTGCCGCTGGTGAAACGAGTAATCCGTCGAACAGCGTGCCCAAGGCAATTCGAACCATTTTTTGGCGAATTCTTATTTTTTATGTGTTAACGATTTTAGTCATTGGTTTGCTTATTCCTTATACTGACCCTAATCTCCTTAAAACTGGTATCCAGAATGTTGCGATCAGTCCGTTTACCCTTGTCTTTGAAAGAGCAGGATTAGCCTTTGCTGCTGCTGTCATGAATACTGTGCTTCTGACGTCGGTTCTATCGGCAGCAAATACAGCGATGTATGCATCTTCACGTATGCTTTGGGCATTAGCGAGAGAGGGAAAAGCACCCCGCATCTTTGCTAAGGTAAATTCGCGTGGAATTCCAATGGCTGCACTATGGGTATCTGTAATTGTGGGGATGGTATCTTTCTTGTCCTCTATGTTTGGAAACGGTGCCGTGTTTATGTGGTTAGTGGGAGCTTCGGCAATGACTGGGTTTATTAAGTGGTTCGGAATTGCGATTAGTCATTATCGCTTCCGTAAGGCATATGTAGCCCAAGGCAGAGATGTAGCTAAATTACCATACAAAGCCAAATGGTTCCCCTTAGGCCCAATCATCACATTCTTGTTTCTTATTATCTTTGTTCTCGGACAAAATATTTTTACTGAAAGCGAAGTTGGTTGGGTCGAGATAATAATGACTTATATGGCGCTTCCTTTCTTTTTACTTCTTTGGATCGGCTATAAAATTGTTCACAAAACAAAAGTTGTACCTCTTATGGAGTGTGATTTTGAGAGCAAAGAGTAAAAATGCTTCTGATACATGGCAGAAGAACTCCAAATAATTATTAAAAAATTTAAGATATAGATTGCTAGAAGGGAGGCTTTACATTAAAATTTATGTTACAAATTTTAGGAGGGATGTAAAAATGAAATATGCTTCGAAATTAGTAAGAGTAAATAAAGACCCTGGGTATGGGTCACATATATCCCCTGTTTATTTGACTTCAACGTTTGTATTTGAAAATGCCCAAATAGGAGCAAAGCGTTTTGCTGGAGAAGATCCAGGGTTTATGTATTCACGTTTAGGAAATCCGAATGTACGAGAGCTCGAAGAAAAGATGGCAGCATTAGAGTTTGGGGAAGATTGCCTTGCTTTTTCTTCGGGTATGGCAGCAATTACAGGTTGTCTTTTAGGAATTTTACAGGCAGGAGATCATATTATTGCACATACATCTTTATATGGTGCAACGTATGCATTTTTGGCAAAAACTATCAAAAAATTCGGAGTAGATGTAACATTTGTGGCGTTTAAGACAGGAGAAGAAGTCGAACCATATATCACAGCAAAAACCAAAGCGATTTATTTTGAAACGCCTTCAAACCCTATGTTGTCTCTAGTGGATATGGAGAGCATAGCAGCTATTGCTAAGCAAAAAAGAATCTTGACCATTGTTGATAATACTTTTTTATCTCCATATTTGCAAAATCCTATTCAACACGGCATCGATATTGTAGTACATAGCGCAACTAAATATTTGTCTGGTCACGGATATCTTATTGGAGGTCTAGTGATTAGTAGTAAGGATATTATTGAGCCGATGAGAAAAGAAGTACAGAAGAATATGGGGGCGAACTTATCTCCCATGGATGCATGGCTTCTTTGTCAAGGCATACGTACATTGCACATTAGAATGGATCGTTCACAGCATAACGCACAGATTTTGGCGGAACGTTTGGAAAAGCATGAAGCTATAGAGCAGGTCTTTTTTCCAGGGTTATCAAATTTCGAAGACAATTATATTATGGAAAAACAGATGAAAGGTCCAGGTGCAATGATTTCGTTTGTCTTACGAAGAGGCTACGAAGCAGGGGTTAAGCTTATGAATTCAGTTAAATTGAGTACATTAGCCGTTTCACTTGGGGATGTAGGTACATTAATTCAGCATCCAGCTTCCATGACACACGCTATTATACCTAAAGAAGAAAGAAAGAAAGAAAGCTGGTATTTTAGATGGGCTTGTCCGCCTTTCTGTTGGAATTGAAGATGTGGAAGATATATGGAATGATCTTGAGATAGGATTAAAATAAAGTAATTTCGTATGAAAAATATCTTTTAAGAACATGATTATCTAAATTAAAGAAAATAAACTGGTTTTGTTTAATTTCATTGTGTAAAGGATGCTGTCCATCTTTCCTATCATATAAATATAGACCGGAGTTAGCTAGTTTTGAAAAGTGACACTTTAAGTTGTATTATTATGTTAAGAGAGCGTTTGCATACGAACAAGGCCGATTTTTCCTACTTTAGGGAATTAATCGGCTTTATTTTTTATTCAAGTACTCATTATGTTTATTCTGACTTTATATCCAGTCCAAATTCATTATGTAAACCTGCTTGTCCAATCTCTGTGATTTGAATACTCCTATGGTGTTGAGCACGTTTAATCCAGCCAAGTTCAAACAATTTTTCTGTATTGGCTGCTCCTAATGCTCCTGATAGATGGTATTCGCGTTCTGTCCAGTCAAGGCATCGCCGGGCAAAAAATCGTCGTTTCTGTTGAAGTTTTTTGTATCTATTCCTAAATTTTCGAATTTCCTAATCCCTTTACTTGTAATGTTATAGTCCTGATCTAAGGGTTCGATGTAACCTTCCTCTTCAAATACTCTGGTCAACTCTACACCTAGACGACCAGCAAGATGATCATAGCATGTACGAGCATATCGTAATACTTTCAATTCGTCTGATTCACGAAGGGATCGAATTTGAATTTTTGGCGTGAGGACAGCCATTGCTTCTATTACACGTACAACATCATTGGTTGGAATTCGGTAATAGCGATGACGTCCCTGTGTTTCGACTGTTAGCAGACCTCCATTCACAAGTTTTGAAAGATGGGCACTTGCCGTTTGGGGTTTAACTTTCGCAATATATGCCAACTCCCCAGCTGGTAACGCATTACCATTAGACAATGCAATTAGAATAGCTGTTCGAACGGGATCACCAATTAATTCGGCTATCGATGAAATATTTTTATAAGCATCCATATTTCGATGATACGTGAAATGTATATGAATTACAATCTTCTTATAAAAAATGATTTTTAGATGGAGAGGAATGAATCAGAATGAAAAAAGAAAGGAATTGTGATCGGAAAATAGGAACGATTACAGTAACAATCGCAGGAATCGGCATGTTTCTGTCCACATTAGACTCAGGAATTATTAATATTGATTATATTCCGGACGATTCAAGGAATCGGTGCTGCCATGTTACAAGCTAATGCTGTTGCAATCATTACAATAATCGTTACACCTGAAAAGAAAGGAGCCGCTCTTGGTACACTCGGAATGATGATGGGGCTTGGTCCTGTGTTGGGTCCTATATAAATTACACTTGATATTTTGACAGGGGAATGTGGTGGGAAGTAGGAAATTCGGAAAAAAGAAGAAGTTGGATGCGCCCTGCGATCCGGCAGAGGAAAGGTCAGCGTGTCTTTTTCCGACCGCTCCCACCCACCGCCCTTCCTTCTTATCTCTCACCACAAGAATTTGTCGATTTATCAAATCAGATGTATTATAGTAAAAAACTTTGCTTAATGCTATTGAAAGTAGTCATGTCATTTCAGTTAACAAAAAGAGGGAGAAACAAATGGAACTACTAGGACAACGAGTCAAATTAAGATTAATGAAAGAAAAAGATGCTGAAGCTCTCTATTGTATTGTTCAAGAATCTCCAGAATTATGGACATACATGGTTAGAAAATTAGAAAGTTTTGAGGATATGAAAAAGATCGTAACAGAAGCAATTGAAGATTATAAGAAAGGAAAGGCACTGCCTTTTATCGTCATTGATCAGAAAACGAACAAGATTGTAGGTAGTACACGCTTATATGACATTTCTTTTAATCATCGGACTTTGGAATTAGGATCCACATTTTATTCTCCATCCGTACAGAGAACAGGCATAAATACTGAATGTAAATACTTATTACTTCAACATGCTTTTGAGAAACTAGAAATGATCCGCGTTCAAATTAAAACCGATGAGCAAAATAAACGGGCGCAAAAAGCAATCGAACGTTTAGGAGCAAGAAAAGAGGGAGTTCTACGTAACGAAAGAACATTACCGAATGGCCGGATTCGTGATGCTGTAATATATAGCATTATCAAGGAAGAATGGCCTTTGATAAAGGAAAAGTTAGAAATATATTTAGAGTAACACTTGCCTTAAAGCCAATTTCTTTTAGCTTACAGGAAGTCGTCTTTTTCTATATATGAATCGCTTAGACGGGATATAAACATTAACGTTAAATGGTAAAAGAAAAAGGGGGGGCTGGTTTTCCCCCTGGGTGTGGAAAAACGGAAGGTTTCTCCGTGCTACAGGCATACGCAGAAAAATGGCGCAAAGAAAATGAATTGAAACAAGATGTTGCTAATATATGACATGATATTTGTACCCCGATGACCTCTATTTTAGGGTATATTCAATTTTTAGAATCGGGCAAACTATCATCATTGAAAGTGGAGCACTAAGATTAAAGGTTTTATTAGAAGATTTTTTGAATTATCTCTAATAGAGTTTGAAGATTATCCATTAAAGATGGAAAAGATAAATTTGAACCATTTGCTTTTAATTTTTATAATCAATTACAGCATTTTATATATTTCAATCAGGTTCCCATCTGGGTCCCGAAAATGTGCAACACGTGCCCGCCATTCCTTACGATCATGCGGTTTATTAACAAATTCAATTCCATTTTCCCTGAAACGGTTATAAGTCTTATCTACATCCTCTACTTCAAATTGAAGCAAGAATCTTGATTGAGATTCACCTTCTAAAGACGTATTTCCTTCTCCAACCACTTCAGCCATCACTTTTCGAGATAAAAGTTCAATTTTCGTTTCACCATTATTGAAAAGCGCATATTCCATTTCTTCCTCGTACCAACTTACTGGAAGCTCCAATAAATCTTTGTAAAACCGGGTACTTTTCTTAAAATCAGTAACCAAGAGTCTGATTTGTAACAACTTCAATTCAATTACCTCCTATAATATTAGCCATTTAACCGATATCAGTTCCAATCATGATACAGCGAATGTTTCTCGACCACGCTATTATTATAAACAAACGTAACTGACACTAATGGTCAGTCAATATTTGTCTCTCTCAACATATGCAATTTATATAGCAACTCCAGTATAATAAATATGTGCAAATATAGAGGAAAATAAATACAATTTTATGAAGTCTCGCTGGAAAAGTTGACCGAACGTATCGCGTCAGGTGAGGCGTCTGTCTTCTGGATTTACAATGAGAAAGAAGGCTTTGTTCCTTGGCATGTCGCCTTTGTCAGACAGCGAGTTTAAGGTGGCCGAATCTCGCTATCATATTACCTTTTCAGAGGATTTGCTTTATAAGACCGTACTGCCTTCGGGGCCCTATTTGTTTTTGAAGCTGCTTACGGCCTTGCTGGACATCGGTTTTTTCATAAACAAGGAAAGCTTTGCTAAAGCAGGGATCGACACCGGGCGATACGATAAGCATAGCTGGTAGCAGCTTTAAGCTAAAAGCAGAACCTTATTGAGCAGCCATCCATTCAACTATGAGAAACATAGTGATGAGGCAACACACCAGATGCATTCATATTTTGTGTAAGAAGATTGGACAAAACACGTTGGAGAAACGCTACAGTTGCAGCGTTAAATCTCTGATTCAGCCATTCTAGGCTTATAAGAACATCTGTAGAAGATGCAAGGCAGCTACATAACTGTGTCAAGGTATTGCTTGCTACTTTCTGACTTAGCCATACACATAATGCCAATAAGTCTTGTGCCCAATATTGCTCCTTCTCTGAACAAAGCCAACCTCTCTAGCCAATTTCTGAAGAACAAGAAATGAGCAGACTATGGATATCATGATCATCTTCTACCACTAATATTTTACTTATCATTATTTTAATCCCTCTCTTTTTTACCTTAATTATAATGCTTAACGAATTATATAAGTTACGGTTAATATTTTGACATGGTAGCGTGGTTGGAAGGAGGAGAGATAGAGAAAGAAGAGGGTGGATACGCCCTGCGCCCCGGCAGAAAAAGGCGGACGTGTCTTTTTCCAACCTCTGATTTTTTCCTTCTTTTCTTATC